>Ga0080006_1154413_pt1 | contig 394588 bp, 384 predicted proteins | sample RS3BMetagenome_FD_69209 | JGI IMG/M metagenome (GOLD analysis project Ga0080006, IMG submission 69209) | Ferric oxide microbial mat and aquatic microbial communities from Rainbow Spring, Yellowstone National Park, USA - RS3B (SPADES... ... | reverse complement strand
TTGAAAGTACTGCTATATTCTTTATTCCTCTATCCATTCCCAATACTTTCACATCCTCTTTTTTAATCACCTCTTTATCTGGAATATTCACCTGAACCATTATGAATATTCTATTTGTCTTTTCATCTATTACCAATTGAGCATTTGTGTATTCACCCTTGTATTTGTCAATTAATGGAGAATGTGACACTGGATACACCAATCTTCCCTGCACTGTTGTCAAGGATATTGTGTGTGAATCTGGATAGAATTTGAATGTTCTGTTGTCATATCTTATTGTCAAGGATTTCTTCTTTATTTTCTTCTTAAGCTCTGTTGCTTTTAATGCTTCAGATGCAGTGTCTCTTGCTGTTTGTACGAGGGCGGATGGCAGTGTGGGTATCCTTTCCCTAACAGCTGTATGTGACTTTATTGAGTTTGTTTTTGTTGAATGTTTTATTCTCAAAACCATAGTCCAGAACTATTTGCGTTGCTTCCTTGAACTGCCTTGCAGTTTCAATGAGCTGTTTGATATGGGAGCTTCAGTTTAATAGTTCTGAACATTATTTATTAGGAAAGAGAACTTATTATTAAATTTTCTATTGAGGGAAGTCCGTGTATCTCCTCCCTAAAGGTCGTAGTTTTACTGCTTCCCTCAAACTCCTAACATTTTTATATAAAGGCCATCGAATCGCTGGTGCAATGCATTGTTGAGTATCGCATCAATAATATCTATTTGGAATGAATACACCGTTGCATGGTTTTCAGGGATTCAGTTGCAGATGTGCTTGTAAAGAAACTTGTCAAATGGGGTGTTCACCGTATATATGGGATTCCTGGGGATGCAATAAACACAATAATGGACGCTGTGAGGAGAAGCGGAAAAATAGAGTTCGTACTTGTGAGACATGAAGAGGCTGCCGCATTCGCAGCCTCTGCAGAGAGCAAACTGACTGGAAAGCTATCAGCCTGCGTTGGGACTGCAGGTCCTGGCGCAATACACCTGCTGAACGGGCTATATGAGGCAAAGATGTCCAGGGTTCCTGTTATTGCATTGACAGGACAGGTTGATTCAGATCTGATTGGCACTGACTATTTTCAGGAGGTTGATTTGCTCAGCCTATACGACCCTGTTTCAGTATATAATCAAAGAATCTCCTCACCTGGAGAGGCACCGAGAGTTATTGAGGCTGCGTGCAGAGAAGCTGTTTCAAACAAGGGTGTATCACATCTCTCATTCCCCCTCGACATACCGAGGATGGAAATACCAAGGAATGTCATTGAGAGCGATTTGAGTTACACCGAAACAGTGTGCATTCCGCCTGAAGAAGATATTGAGAGGGCCGCAAAAATAATAATGGAATCTGAGAGATGTGTTATACTTGCAGGTGGAGGTGCCAGGGGCGCTTCGGAAGAGGTCAGGCTCCTTTCAGAGAAGATAGGCGCGCCAGTCACGCTGACTCTACCAGGGAAGGGAATAATTGAAGACGATCACCCGAACTATCTGGGAGGGCTGGGTCTCATAGGAACTGCGCCAAGTCAGGATGCAATGGAAGAGGCAGACACCGTTATAATGATAGGGACATCCTACCCATATACACAGTTTCTTCCTTCGAGAGCGAAATATGTACAGATAGAGCTGAATTATGTGAACATGGGGAAGAGGGTGCCAGTACATGCACCCCTGAGGGGAGATGCAGCTCTCACACTCAGAAAACTGCTTCCACTTCTAAAGGAAAGGGATGGGGGAGAGTTTCTAAAGAAATACAGGAAGAAGATGAGCGAGTGGAACAGTAAAATGGACAAGGACTGTGCTGACACAAAGGTCCCAATAAGACCTCAGATTGCAGCAAGGGCACTGAGCGAGATACTGCCCGAGGACGCGATTGTGTGCTGCGATGTCGGCAATGTTACTGTATGGATTGCAAGGTACTTCAGGGCAAAGAAACACAGCTTCATCTTCTCCCCCTGGCTCGGTTCAATGGGAGTCGCACTGCCGTCAGCGATAGGCGCGAAGCTTTCATTCCCGCAGAAGGCGGTGGCTGCGTTTGCAGGGGATGGGGGCTTCACAATGCTGATGGGGGACTTCTGCACTGCAGTGAAATACAAACTTCCTCTGCTCTGTGTGGTGATAAACAATGGAGTGCTCGGTATGATAAAATTCGAGCAGGAGGTTATGGGACATCCACAGTTCGGCATAGAGCTGCACAATCCAAATTATGCACAGTACGCAGAGGCATGTGGTGGATTTGGCATAAGAGTGGAGAAGCCTCAGGATGTCAAAAGCGCGCTGCAGGAAGCGTATAATTCTGGAAAGGCATCAATAGTCGAAATAATGGCCGATCCAGATGAAAGGCCGATGCCTCCGAAGATAAAGGCCACAGATGCAATCCATTACGCGACTGCACTCTTCAGGGAGAAGTTTCAGTACTGAGCAAGGAAAGTAGCGCTGCAGCATTGTCCACAGGGGGAGAACAGCTCCTCCCCCTGCAGACAAACGCCAGTGGCTTTCCCTGATTTCTGCAAAGCTCAATCATATTTGCAGCTGTGGGCGAAAGTGCGTCCGCATCTACGCTTTCGATGTCTATGAGCAGCAGCTCCTTTCCAGGGGAATGGATTGTACCTGCTGTCCTCCATAGTTCCTTGAATGTGGGGTCGTCAGGGGAGCCAACAATGTGGCAAATAGATGGAGGCTCAAGCAGAGCTTTGAGTGAAAGGAAGAGGGAGGATGCATATGGTCCCTGTGCTATACACTGATGTGCGAGTGAGCTGACTATCCTCTTTGCACGCTCTGTATTCTCATCCCATTCAAGCATATATGCTGACCTGAGAAACAGAAGGGAGGCAGCAGCGTTCGAAGACATAACCGGAGTGTCATAGATGCTTATTTGCTCCAGCGACGCGAAACCGACGTTTTGCTCTCCATGTTTTCTGTCACAGTCGGAAAGCACTCCACTCCTGAATTCGTAGTTAGAGAGCACCTCCATCCCTCTTCTCAATATATCAACGATGTATGAACTCTGTTTGAAAGAATAAAGGCTGAGGAGGGCGTGAAGCATCCAGACCTGATCGTCCAGGAGACCCCATATTTTGTTTTCAATTGAATGGCTGAAGCCCTTCTCCTGGTCAAAGGAATTGCGCACATATGCGACAATGGCGTCTTCAGCGCTGCGCCTCGCAACCTTATCCTGAAATGTAAGGGAGTACTGAAGCAATGCATTGGAAAGCATTCCTGTGTAACTGGCATAGACACTCCTATCTACAGCAGGAGAAGGCCTCTTCTGCCTTTCAATCAATAGCCTAGATTTTGCATTTTCTATAATTTCGGTGACCCTTTCCTTACTCAACATGAGTTTCGAAGAAATATCAGATGGGGGCATGTGCCTGTAGAGCACGTGTCTCTGCCTTTCCTTCATCTCTGGCATGCCATGCAGATGGAAGTATAGATCTATGACATTGAATTCCTGTTCGTTAAGGACAGACGCGGCTTCTTTAGCGGTCCAGGTCCAGTAATCGCCGTCATCACCAGGGAAGGCGTCTGCATCCTGGCTCGAATAGAAATGAGCATCGCCGTAGAGCGTCGAGAGTATGAAACCTGTGATGGAAGACGCCGTCTTCCTGTATTCCTCGTCTCTGAATATCTCATAGCCGTGTGTATAGTTCAGCAGGAGTGCAGCATTATCATAAGCCATCTTTTCAAAATGGGGGACAATCCATGACTCGTCTGTGGAATATCTGTGAAATCCTCCCCCCAGCTGATCATGTATTCCGCCGGACTGCATCGCATCCAGTGTTCTTCTTATCACGTCTGCTGCATCCTTCTTCCCTGATGCATACATGTGCATCAGAAATTCGATGGCATACGCATGGGGAAATTTCGGGTAATGTCCAAAGCCTCCATTTATCCTGTCGGCCTCCTCCATCACAGAGGAGAATGCTGCGAGAAGCTCACCCCTCCCCACATCCTGAGATGTCAGTTCCGGCGGTGAGATTGCATTAAGAAGTGCTCTGTCGAACTCCTCTCTGTTCTCAGCACTTCTGTAATAATCAAGGACGCGCTTGAGAACATCAAGAAAACCGGGCATTCCGCCTGAAGGACGGGGCGGAAAATACGTACCTCCATAGAAAGGATTCCCCCTGTCATCGCAGAAAACTGTTAGAGGCCAACCTCCCTGGCCTGTCATCGCTGCAATTGCCCTCTGATACCTTGCATCGATATCCGGCCTCTCGTCCCTGTCCACCTTTATTGCGATGAAATGTTCATTGATGAATGCTGCAATGTCTTTGTCCGAATAAGTGCCGTTGTCCATGACATGGCACCAGTGGCACCACGAAGCTCCTATATCTATAAGGATAGGCTTCCCCTCACGCCTGGCCCTATCAAATGCCTCCTGACACCATGGATACCAGTCCACTGGTTGTTCCGCGGCCTCCCTCAGATATGGGCTGCTTTCCTTTGAAAGTCTATTTGAAATACTGTGGGACATAAGAATAAAAGAAGATTTGAATAAATAATGTATTGTTTTTCAAAATCACTTGGAACTCTTTTTCTTGGCACTCTTTGACTTCTTCTTGGCAGCCATAATCACCAACCTCAAAAAAAGTAATGTCTTTTTAAAATAAAAATCTTTAGTTAATGTTTTCAATTTTTCAGAAAATTGGTGTTGCACTTAACTGATTCACTCCTTTGATGATCCCTTAACAAGCTTGGATATGAATTCAGAACATGAATGAACGCGCCTCCTCTGAGAAGCATAAACCTCAGCCGCCTCCATCAATGCATTTTTGAATGAAGGTATGTATGTGAGGATCAGAAGTGCATGAGCACCTGCAGTATCCTCTGCAGACAGTGGATCGCATGTGAAACATGCAGCGGCAAGACGTGTGGCGAGCTCATTCAGTGCTTGAGATGAAGATGTCTGGGATACAAGTTGTGCAAACAGGGACGCGTCACCATTATGTATCCTTGCGAGGTATTCGTCAGCTGTTGCATTAGCTTTGATGCGGCGCTGTTGAATGACAGGTATGGCGCTTGCAGCAGCACAGAGATGCAGCAGTTCAGTAACAGTCTCTGCCGATGGGGACAGTGAATTATTCATCTCCAGCATCGCAGCTGCACTTTCGCATGAAAAGACACCTGGAGGTGAGGCGTTTGACTGGAAGGACATCCTGCACACCTCTGAAGCAACAACGCCCAGCATGTGAGCTGGGGAAATCCCCTTCCTGAGTTGCTGAATGGCCACCCTGAGCGCTATCTCCCTGATGCCTGATCTTACTGCCTCAGAGAGCCTCTCATCTTCCTGTTCGTCAGGTTCAAAGTCGTTTTCAGCAAGACGACCAAAATCAATACTTTCCCTTGCCCTTGATTCCCTTATGAGCACGCAGTCCTCAGACAATGTGGTTGATGAAATTGAATCGACTGCTGCAGAGGCGATACCCTGCGGTGTTTCATCCACCGCAGAGGAAATGCAGTAGAGAGAGGAAAGGACAGGATAGGAATAGCTGAGCACAGGGTCCCTTCTGAGCACTGCATTCCTGAGCACGCTGAAGAATACTTCCCTTCCTTCCCGCTGAAATAGCTGTTCCCCCGTGGTTCGCGCCCTGCTCCATTCTTCCCTGTCCACAGATATCAAGAATTCAAATTGAAGCTGCGATGATGTCAGGGACGAAGGGAGCCTTATTTCCTTGTCCCTTCTCTTGACAAAGGAGGATAGCGCAACAGAGTGCAGGAATGGAAGCACTTTGCTCCTTTCAGATAGGAGCTGGGAGTGAAGATATGAATGAAGCATTCTCAGGGGAGAACAGCTCCTTTCAGTGGTGAAATCTAGCGAAGAGAGAAGGAAGGTCCATAACTCTGAAAGATTCGCTCTCTTACCAAAGATGCTGAATGCACTGTATGCCGCGACTATGCTCTCCTTATCTCCACGATGCAATCTATTCCTGTATTCCCTTTCATCGAATTCATTATCCATATCGATGGCACTCATCGGGTGCCTCCATCTCCCTTATTCTTCTGAACCCTCTGCTGTCTCTGTCTTCTCCTCTCCTCACCTTCGGCGAACAGTCGTTTCTCTTCATCAGTCTCCAGTATGAGACGGGGGACTTCAGTTGGGTGACCATCTCCGTCAAGTGCGACAAGTGTAACTATTGACTCCCCCGCATAGTGTTTTTCCCCTGTTTTCAGATCCTCAGATGTTACCTCAACCTTGACCTCCATCGAAGAGCGACCAACATATGTGAGCCTTGCGTCCATGGAAAGGAGGTCGCCGATGTGGACAGGCCATAAGAAATCCATGTGCTCTATGGAGGCGGTGACAACATTCATATTGCAGTGCCTCACGGCTACAAGCCCAGAGACCTCATCTATCATCTTCAGTATGGTCCCGCCGAATACATTGCCAGCAAGATTGGCATCAGTTGGCATCATCACCCTTGCAATATGCGACTGACTATCTCTAACCCTTTTTGCCTTCATCATAATGAGCACCGTTTCTGGCTCTATTGCTGCATTGGTATTTAGACTGAAGCACTCTACCATCGATACTCTCTATTGTATATGAATCGCACAATGGCGCTATTCGCTCTATTGCAAGCCTGCATGCAACAGGGGAGATGTCAAATGCAAACCAACGCCTTCCGCTTTTTGCAGCAGCATATGCAATTGTGCCACTTCCACAGAAAAAATCTCCAACAATATCGCCAGGAATGGTTGATGAGGAGATTATACGCTCTGCAAGTCCAACAGGCTTCTGTGTTGGAAAGCCAAGCGACTCTGGATGGTTACCCCTGAGAGCAGGTATGTCCCAGACATCCCTGCATTTTACACGCGTATAGAAGCCCTTTTCATCCCTGAATATACGTGTGTTGGAGAAGCCGTATCTATATTTGATGTACGATTTCTCATATATTTCAAAGAATCTGTAGTTGGATGTTTTTGAGTAAAGAAGTATATTATCATGCTTCCTGCTGAAGTGCCTGGAGCTCGTTCCACCGGTTCTGTAATGCCAGATGATCTCATTGATGAAATTGCTATAACCAAAAATGCTGTCCAGTGCAACTTTAACATAATGAACAGCATGCCAGTCCAGATGGACAAAGAGAAGTCCAGTGTCTTTTAGAATGGACCTGGAAAGTTCAAGTCTTGGCATAAGCCAGGAAATGTAGTCATCTATGCTTTCCCAGAGATCTGGGTATGACATGCCGTTAACCGAAAGATGTCTGTTTGTGAAGAAAGGTGGGTCAATGTATATAACGTCCAGATCTTTCACAGACCTCATGGCATCCATACTCTCGGCGCATAGTATTGTCCCTACCTCTACACCACCCCTGAAGAATGTGGCCTTAAAACCTGTCTCTTTGAGCTCATGCATCTGCTCAAACTGCATTTCGAAACTTACCAGTTGATGATTTGAATAGATATATTAAGGTGTTCTGAATTGATTGCGCTTCAGTGAAGATATGCCTCCCACAGGTTACATTGTGGTCGCTTTCTTCATTGTCCTTATGCTTGCCTACCTCATCTACGCTCTACTCAGACCAGAGCGTTTCTGAAGGGGATAACTTATGACATTGATAGAGTACATTCAAATGATATTCCTGATCGCTGTCATTGTTCTGCTCTCCTATCCACTCGGAAAGTACATGGCACGCATTTTCATGGGCAAGCGGTCCATTCTCGATAGGTTTTTTGGACCCGTGGAAAGGGCATTCTATGCAATGATGGGTGTAAATCCTAGGGAGGAAATGAGCTGGAAGGAGTACCTTGTCGCATTGCTCTTCACCAATCTTCTCTTTGGTTCGATTGGCTTTGCGATCCTGGCACTTCAGCAGTATCTACCGCTCAATCCCAATCATGCAGGTCCGCTTCCGCTCCCACTAGCCTTCACCACCACCATCTCCTTTATGACCAACACCAATTTGCAGCATTACACTGGAGAGCTGCAGCTGAGCTATCTCTCTCAGATGGCTGCCATAACCTTCCTTATGTTTGTTTCTGCTGCAACTGGCATATGCGCTGCGGTTGCATTTATCAGGGGCATAGTGAACCAGAATGGAAAGGTGGGTAATTTCTACAGGGATTTTGTAATTTCACTCACCCGTTTACTCATACCTATCAGCATCATTGAAGCCATAGTTTATGTCTACCTTGGCATACCGCAGACCTTTCAGGGCGCTGTGATTGCACACACGATAAACATGGGAAATCAGACAATCTTCAGGGGTCCAGTGGCTACGCTCGAGAGCATAAAATTTCTTGGGACGAATGGTGGAGGCTACTTTGGCGCAGACAGCTCATATCCCTTTGAGAACCCGGGGCCGATAACAAATTACCTGCAGATGATCAGCGAGGCGATCATCCCCTTCGGGCTGATTTTCTCATTTGGTTATATGACCAGAAATATGAAAGAGGCAAAGATGCTCGTTGCAGTCACACTCTCCATTTTCATCATAGGCCTGGGTATAGCGCTTTATGCTGAAACAATGCCAAACCCTCATCTTCTATCCCTCCCTATAAATCAATCTGCAGGAAACTGGGCAGGAAAGGATACGCGCTTTTCTATAGCCGAATCAACATTCAGTCTTATAATCAATACCTACGTCCAGACAGGGGGACCGGCCGTTGCGCTCAATCAGATGAGCCCCCTTTCAGTGGCAAGTGCTCTTTTTGGTATGGAGATACAGGGTGCACCTGGTGGCGATGGGACAGGTCTGATAAACCTAATAGTGTATGTGTTGCTCGCAGTCTTTATCTCAGGCCTGATGGTTGGAAGAACACCTGAATACGCTGGTAAGAAATTATCTACGGGTGTGATGAGGAACGCTGTACTCTTTGTTCTGATACACCCAGTAATCATACTTGTTCCGCTCGCTGTTGCAGCAATGATGCATATTCCTCCACTTATCCCCATGCCACCAAATGAAGCCTTTACAGCACTTCTCTATGAATTCACAAGCGCAGCTGCAAACAACGGCTCATCCTTCGGGTATCTCGTGGTTACGCAGACGCAGAACTTCTTTTACTACACAGAGGCAGTCATCGTGCTTAGTGGGAGATACGGTCCGATAGCTCTCGCACTTGCAATGAGCGGCGCACTATCTGAGGTGAAACCTGGGTCATACAGAAGCGTGAAGATAACGGAGGAGCCAATCTTCGCTGTCTTCTTATTTGGTTTCATTGTAATACTCAGTGCTCTCCTGTTCCTGCCTGTGCTTGCACTTGGTCCATTGGCAGGTTATTTCGGGTGATGGCTTGAACGCAGGAGCATCCTTCAGAAGAAAGTATTACCTGGATGCTGTTGTTCAGTCCCTTCTCAGCTTCATTCCCACAAGGGCGGCAAGAAACCCTGTTATGTTTGTCGTCTATCTAAGCACGATATTCATAGGTCTCGTTACGTTCCTGCCTGCCTATTTCAAGGATATACTGGGTGGCCAGTACAGTTTCAATTACTATCTCTCAATTACAATCATACTGATATTCACGCTCTGGTTTGCATATTTCTCTGAAGCGCTCGCAGATGCGCAGGGAAAAGCAAATGCAAGCACACTCAGGGGGTTGAAGACAGAGATAACTGCACACCTCCAGAAGGAGGATGGTACTATAACTGATATAAAGAGCAGCGAGCTGAAGAAGGGGGACATGGTGCTGCTGAAGGAGGGGGATGTCGTACCAGCAGATGGCCAGCTTGTGAAAGGAGTGCTTGTAGTCAATGAGTCAATGATGACAGGGGAGTCTGAACCAAGGGTAAGGGAAGCTGGTGGAGATAAGGATTCACTGCTTGGAGGAACAGTGGTTGTTTCTGGCGAGGGGGTAATGAAGGTTACAAGCGACCCAGGGAATACATTCCTTGACCAGATGATCAAGCTCGTGGAGGGCGCAAAGAGGCAGAAAACGCAGAATGAGATTGCGCTCACACAGCTGCTCGTAGCTCTCAGCATAGTGCTTGTCGTCGTGATCTCCACACTCATACCTCTCGGGTCGGTATACCGCATAACACTGGACATAGGCACGCTTATCGCACTACTCATCTGCCTTCTCCCCACCACTATAGGCGCACTGCTACCCGCAATCAGGATAGCTGGAGTTAACAGGGTTGTTGCGTATAACGTCATATCCAAAAGCGGAAAAGCTGTGGAAAACGCAGGGGATGTAGACGTCCTCTTGCTCGACAAAACAGGCACAATAACCATAGGTAACAGGGTTGCGGTGAAGATAATTCCTGCGCCTGGTGTCGATGAGAAGGAGGCGCTCGATATCGCATATCTCTCCTCGGTCTTTGACACAACACCGGAAGGGACGTCAACCATGAAGCTCGCATACAGCAAAGGGGCGAGGGTTGATAAGCAGCAAATCTCCTCGCTCAAGGCTGTGCGATTCACTGCAGAGACAAGGACAAGTGGTGTCGACATGCCAGATGGCACAAGGATCAGAAAGGGCTCTGCAGATGCGCTGGAAAAGGCAGGTGTTGTGATACCTGCTGAGCTGAAGAAGGCAATACACGAGGTGTCAATGGAGGGTTCAACACCCCTTGTGCTTTCGAAAGACAACCGTGCATTGGGTCTTATAGTTCTGCAGGATTTGATAAAGCCTGGTATAGATGCAAGGATAGCTGAATTGAAAAAAATGGGGATAAGAACAATAATGGTTACAGGTGACAATTTCCTCACTGCACAGAGTATTGCAAAGAAGGTTGGAGTTGATGAATTCAGGGCGGAGGCGACTCCTAAGGATAAGCTGGAAATAATACTCAGGGAGCAGTCAAAAAATCACCTGATCGCAATGACAGGAGATGGTTCGAACGATGCCCCGGCCCTTGCACAGGCGGATGTGGGGCTTGCAATGAACTCAGGCACTGCAGTTGCAAAGGATGCGGCGAATATGGTTGACCTGGATTCAGACCCGACAAAACTGATTGAGATAATAGCCCTTGGGAAACAGCTGCTAATAACAAGGGGTGCTCTGACTACGTTCAGCATAACAAACGATGTCGCGAAGTACTTTGCAATAATCCCTGCGCTATTCGCATCATTCCTTCCCTCTCTAAATGTATTGAATATACTGGATATCCACCCTGCCCCACTGGCAGTGATCTCTGCACTCGTGTTTAATGCAATTGTGATACCCATGCTGATTCCCATAGCAATGAAGGGGGCAAGGTTCAGGGCAACAGATCCTGCATCGCTGCTCAGAAGAAACATGCTGATCTACGGTCTTGGAGGTCTTGCAACCGCCTTCATTGGAATAAAGCTGATAGCAATAGCTCTGGGGGTATTCCATGTCTTTTAAGAGGCACGTCAGGGCTGCATTCGTCACAGTTTTCCTGTTCCTGATAATCACAGGTCTTGCCTATCCGGCGTTCGTCGCTGTTGCTGTGCATGTCGTTGGTATGGGATGGCAGGCAGATGGCAGCCTGATTGTCCAGAATGGGACAGTGATTGCTTCAGAGCTCATAGGTGAGAACTTCTCTGCGCCTTACTATTTCTGGCCACGTGTTTCCTCAGTGAATTACAACTCACTCAACGGTTCTGGTGGAAGTGAATATGGCATCATGACACTCGAATTCTACTACGAGACAAAGAATTACACGGAATACCTGATAAAGGAAAATATGGCTCCACCCGGTGCACTTGTTCCAGCCAACGGTGTCGAACCCTCCGCCTCAGGATTTGATCCTGATATCTCAGTTGGTTTTGCCCTATTCCAGCTACCAAGGGTCATGAACTACACGCATTTGAGCGAAACATTCCTGAAGAGATTGATTTCAAAATACACACACTATCCAATACTTGGCTTCATAGGAAGTACTTATGTTAATGTGGTGCAGCTCGACATAGCCCTCCACAACATTCTTGTCCAGGACGGAGTGATCAAACATTAAATTGAATTACCCACAGTGCATACGCAATCAAGAATGAAAGCAGAGTTGGAGCAGAGGGAGGAAAGCGAGGCGCTGCGTTTCTCCAGGATAATGATACCCGTTGATTCGAGGGAGACGGTTGAACTTGTAATCCCTTTTGCCAAGCATATTCTTGCGCCTCATGGGGAAATAGTTGTTCTGAATGTCATAGATGCCTCACATCCTCTTGAAGTCATAAAGAAATGGAGAATGAGTACAAAGATAGCGACTGCAGCAGTTGAGGCAGGTTACAGATACGATGTCAATGTCACACCTGAAGTAAAGAATTCAAGATCAGTGGTTTCATGCATACTTGATGAGGTGAGGAAGGGTAATTTCGATCTGCTTATATTTGTCGTTAACCCCAAGGAAAGGAAGAAGAGTTTCAGATTCGGGAGCAAATCCAGGGCTCTTGCCAAGAACTCTGACTGCAATATGCTTATACTCAACAAACTCACCCTTTCAATGCATGCACATGCATCCAGAAAACTGCTTGTGGCCATTAGATCCACTAAAGAGGGGAATGAGACACTCAGGCTCGCCAAGACGCTATCTGAGGAGTTTGGAGGGCTCCCCATAATACAGTACAGGCTACCTGATGCAGAGGCAAAGGTGATGAGCAGGGCGAGAAAGGCAGGTGAGTTCAGGATGTTCGCAAAGGTTTACTACGGCAGCAAAATGGCCTCGGCAATACTCACTGAGCTTTCAAAGGAGAAGTACTCGCTTCTCCTTATCTCATCAGACATTTCGAGATCCAGACTTCCATTCTATTCTGGAAGCACACTGGAGAAATTGATGAGTGAAGCACCATGTCCAGTGCTCATATACAGCAGTAAGAAAAAATGAGTCAATATTTCATGTAACTCAATCCGTACTCCCTGATGAATACGCCCCTTCCCTCCTCGACATGCCCTATGATATGCGCACTTCGTCCGAGGAGAGAAAGAGCAGGTTCAGCACTTTTTTCAGAGATAACGATGACCATACCGATACCCATGTTGAAAGTCTGAAACATCTCCCTCTGCTCCACATTCCCCTCCCTCGAGATGAATTCAAAGATTGGAGGTATTGGGGGAAGTTCTTCTATGTGAAATCTGACTGATTCCTTGAGCCTCAATATGTTCCTGAAGCCACCGCCCGTAATGTGGGCTATGCCATGCACACTGACTTTCTTGAGTAATCGCAACACACTTTTCACATAGATCTCAGTGGGCTTCAGGAGCTCCTGTCCGAGAGTGATGCGACCGAACCTTTCGCTCAGTGCAATATTATTTTCGCTCAATATCCTCCTTATCAGAGTGAATCCATTACTGTGCACACCAGAGCTCTCCATTCCAATAATGACATCACCGGGTCTTATTGCCCTCCCTGTGATCAGGTGTCTTCTGTCTGCAATACCCATGCACGTTGCAGATATATCCACCTCCTTCAACATGTCAGGCAGCACTGCAACCTCGCCCCCCACTATAGTGGCGCCGGCTGCATCAGCGCCCCTGTTGAGACCCCTGCCTATGGGAGAAGCAAGATCAAGCTCAACGCGGGGCAGTGCAATGTAATCCACAAGTGCAAGCGGTCTGGCCCCTATGCATACTGTGTCATTGACGTTCATTGCAACACAATCAATACCCACAGTATCCCATTTATTCATGGCACGCGCAATCATGATCTTTGAGCCGACGCCATCGCAGGCAAGTGTGAACACCTGTCCTTTTAGTCTCATTCCTCCTGCAAAATGACCTATGCTGAGCGCTCCTTCACTTTTTTTAAGCTGCGAAACAAGTCTTGAAACAAAGATACCCTTCTCATCAATATCGACGCCTGATTCGGAGTAAGTGAGTCTGCGGGGCACAGCAGCTCAAGCACACACAGTGCTTAAAGCTTTCACCATGCGGGCTGTTGCTTTACAGCGCAATAAACGACCTGCCTGGAACAGCTTTATGAAATGCAAATATAAAGAGCACAATGCCTCAGATTGCAGCTAAATCAATTTTGATTATGCAACGAGAGAATTGACATATAATACATCAAGGGTTGATACTATATACAGGCCGCTGAAATATGCTGACCTGAGCTTACTTTTTAGATGATAAGATTCCTGCGTCCAATTGATTTTCTTCTTGGAAGAGAAAGCGACGCTTTCTGGAATCTTCTCTCTTCCGTATTGCTTCTCTCACTTCCATTTGTACTTCAGCAGGTTCAGCTAAATTTTGTCCCTTCTATTCCTTTAATAAGCAGCATAATCTCCAACTTCATGTTCCTCATGTTCTCCAGCATTGCAGCGGGGGCAGTTGGAATAGCGAGAACTGCAGTTAGGATGTTCAGTGATGTTGAAACATACACCGCAGTCGCATCCTTCATAACAAGCATTTCAATTTCCTTATACCTTCTCATTCCACCTTCACCCCTCTCATTCTTTCTGCTGCTGAGCATGATACTGCTTTCTTTCTTCATGATATTTGAAGCCATAAGAAGGCTTGAACCTGTTAGAAATATGGCGCTTTCCATTCCGAGAATGATTTCGAGTGCATTCATTGCCATTCCACTGAAACGGGCAAGAGGGACACGCAGGGAACAGGGAAGCGAAGAGTAGATTACTGCAGCCTTATGTACATTCTTTCCTCATCGTAATAAGTGCCGTTCCTCTTTATCACACTTGGAATTATTCCGGCGCTTCTGAACCCCATCTTCTCATATAAGCGACGTGCTCCCTTATTTACTGTGAAGACATCCAGTACCACTATCTCATATCTCTTCCTTGCCTTTGAGAGCGTATGTTTCATGAGTTCTGTCCCAATCCCCTTGTTCCTGTACTCCTCAATGATGGCTATGCCGAGACATCCGACATGCGATTGTTCCCCTCTGTCGGAAAGAGGATTTATGTCGCACAGGCCAACAACTCTTCTATCAGCTTCAGCTACTGAGGCAAAGACATTCCCTTCATTTATGCCATCCAGCACTCCTGCAAACCAGCGAAATTCGGCTGAGATTGATGGTTTCATTGAATAAAGCAGAAGGCCCAGCTCTGGGTTTCGTTTTACCTCCTCATAGTAGGAGTAGTAATTTGCAACCACGTCAGCGAAATCGGATGGCTTCAGATCCCTGATGACAAACTCCATGGGTCGTGACATTGCTGTTGTATAATAAAATTGCTGGTCATTCAACGAGCACCTGGATTTAGTGAAATGTCCTGAAATTAAGGCTGAGGCTCAATAGGACCCTGCAGGTTCAATGTATCTCTGTCCGCCCATGTAAGGTCTGAGCACCTCAGGAATCTCTATTCTGCCATCAGACAGCTGATAGTTTTCAACTACAGCTATGAACGTCCGCGGAAGTGCAAGTCCTGAGCCGTTGAGGGTGGCGACAAATTCACTCTTAAGGTGTGGCGCTCTTCTGAACTTTATTCTTGCCCTTCTCGCCTGAAACTGGGAGAATGAGCTGCACGATGAAACCTCAAGCCATCCGTCGATACCAGGCGCATACGCTTCGAGGTCGTATGTCTCCTCATTGGCAAAGCCCAGATCTCCGGTGCACAGATGCTTTATGCGGTAAGGCAGCTTCAGCCCCTCGAGCACCTCTGCAGCATCGCGGGTAAGTTTCTCAAGCTCTTCCACAACAGTCTCAGGGTCAACTATCTTCACAAGCTCGACCTTGTTGAATTCATGCACCCTGCCTATTCCCTTCAGATCAACATGACGGCCTGCCTCCTTTCTGAAAGAGCGCAGGCAGGCAACATAGTAAATTGGTAGATCTTCAAGATTCAGTATCTCATCCGTGAGCAAATTTGTTACTGGGACTTCCGCAGTGGGGTTCAGAAGCATCTCCTCATCCCTCACCCAGTACATGTCATCCCTCTTCTCTGGCAACTGTCCTGTGCCAAGTGCACATTCAGACCTCACTATCACAGGCACCTGCACTTCCCTGTAGCCCTGCTTCAGATGGACATCCAGCATGTAGTTTATAAGTGCCCTTTCCAGCCTGGCACCATCCCCCCTGAGCACATAGAAACCGCTGCCTGCAACCTTTGCACCTCTTTTTAGGTCGAGTATGCCAAGCTCGGTGCATATTTCATAATGCGGCCTTGGCTTGAAATCGAATCTGGCTGGCTTGATTGGTGTCGATACAACGACATTGTCCTCCTCTCCCTTTCCAACAGGTGTCCTCTCACTCGGTATATTGGGAAAATAGAGCAGAAGCTCCTCTCTCTGCCTTTCAAGCTTGCTGATCTCTGAAGAAATGTGCTCCAGCTCCTCAGCCACCTGCCTTGCCTCGCTGAGCTTCTGCTCCCTCCCATCCTTGAGTTTCGAAATTTCTATTGCAATCTCGTTCCTCTTCCTGTTGAGCGAATTCCTCCTGTCCACCAGTTTCTTCCACTCTGCATCTATCTCCATGAATCTGTCAAGGATTGATGTATCCCTGTTCCTGTTCAACAATGCCCTTCGCACGAGTTCGCTGTTCTCTCTAATCAGTTTGACGTCCAGCATAATTTTCTCTCCTGAGCACTACAGTTCTGCCTATCTTCATCACCATCTTTGCATCATGCACAGAGCTTAGCAATTCATCCAGCTCAGCACCTGCCAGGTTAAATTTAATCTTCACCATTCCATTCTTCTTAAGCTGGAGCTCTATCTCCTTTATCACTGAGAGTGTAAGCCCCTTTTTTCCAACGTGCACTGTTGCCCTGAGCCTCTGTGCCTCGGCCCTCAATCCCTTTTCCAACAGTTCACCTTCCATAAGGGAAGCGTGCAATGTGCCCGCAGCGCAGGCATGTGAGCACAACCCTTCCCCTTGTGACGCGCACCCTTACAGTCTTTGAAGGAATAAAATATGTCAGGCAATTTCTGCAGTACTCCCTTCTGTGACCCACTGGCAGGTCAAGGCGCATACCTATCCTGATTGCAAGTGAAATGTATCTCCTTCCCCATTCCTCCTCTCCCCTGGATGCAAAGTTGCCTGCGAGGGAGAAGAGGTAATCTATTCTCTCCCTTGCTATGCGCTTTGCCTCTGCAGCCTCCCTGCGGTACACGGAAATTGATTGCCCAACGTTCTAAAAAGCTTTGGTGCTGGGAATGATGAATGATGGATGCAGCAGGAGAGATATAGCACTCAGCGCTGCATCTCATATGTCCATGTATCTGTATATCTCGTATGGTGTTGTCCTCAGGGCAAGATTCAGATACTCATCGCGCTTCAGCTCCATATGCATTTCAATGAGATCCTTTGTGAACACAGGCAGCAGAAAGTCATGGTCTGTTTCAAGCTCCTCAAGCGATTCCTTGAGGCTTCCAGGCAGCTCCCTTATACCAAGTTCCCTTCTATCCATCTCTGTGAGTTTGTATATGTCCCTGTCAACAGGATTGCCTGGATCTATCTTCTTCTTTATTCCGTCAAGCCCTGCGCACAGCATCGCAGCCTCTGCCAGATAGATGTTCGCACTCGGATCAGGCGTTCTATATTCGAGCCGTTTGCTCTTCTCTTCCCCTCTTTCATACATCGGGATCCTTATGTTTGCCGATCTGTTTCTCTTGCTCCAGGCTATGAACACAGGGGCCTCATAACCAGGCACAAGCCTCCTGTATGAATTGGTGGTTGGATTTGTTATGGCGCACAGCGCCCTTGCGTGCTCCATGAGCCCTCCGATATAGTATCTCCCTGTCTGGCTCAGCTCTGCATAATCATCAGATGGATCATAGAATGCATTCTTCCCTGAACTCCATATGCTCTGATGGACATGCATTCCAGAGGCATTGTCACCAAAAACAGGCTTGGGCATCCATGTGCACACCATGCCCATGCGCTTTGCAACATTCTTGAGCACATACTTCATTGTGAGAACACTGTCTGCCATCGGGACTAGTTCAGAGTAATGTAAGTTCAGCTCGCACTGACCTGCAGTTGCGACCTCATGGTGATGTGCATCGACCCTGAGGCCGAAATATTCCATCAATATGCCTGCCGCCTCATTTCTGAAGTCAACGAGCGTATCCTGTGGAGGGGCAGGATAGTAACCTTCCTTGAACCGTATTGGAAGTTCCTTTCCTCCGTCATGAAACCACGGGGCTTCTCTTGACACAATCTCATACCCTGAGCCTCCCCATGCATCCCTTGCACTAAGTGGGGTTGGAGTGACCTTAATTGCGTCAAATACAAAGAACTCTGGCTCAGGACCCCAGTATGTAGTATCGTAGCCACTATCCCTCGCATAGGCGGCAGCCTTCTGTGCCACGTACCTTGGGTCGCGCGTGAATCTAACGCCCGTGTCCCCCTCATATATGTCCACTATGAACCTTGCAGTTTTATGCTCAGCAGATATGAAGGGTATAATGGCATATGTGGTTGGGTCGGGTCTCATAACCATATCAGATTCATGTATTTCCTTGAACCCCTTAATCGAGGAACCGTCAAGCTTGTTGACGCCCTTGTTGAAGCTCCTTTCATCCATCATCTGAGCAGGGATGGTTATATGCTGAATGCTCCCGAGCAGATCTGCAAACTGGAGATCAATCCACTTTACCTGGTCCTTTTCAATTCTGGACAGTGCCTCTCTTGCATTGCTGGGCCTTTCAGTCAAAATTAAACCTCCTGATAGCACACAATTTCAATAATTCGTATTTAACACTTTCAAACAAATATTTGTTCATTTGTTATGTTACTATGAGAAAATCAAGACATTTGTCTCTGATTGTTAAAAAATATATTGACGTTCATCTCTCAGGAATATTCCTCTTCAAGCCTTCGCCATTTCCTGGATGCGTAGATGCATCTGTCCCTCGAGATGACTGCATCGAATTCACTATCCTTCCTGTTGCTGATCCTGAAAAATACATTTCTTGCCTTTGCCCACAGTTTGAGATAGTTGCTCACAGTAAAATAACTCAGGCCGTCAGAATAAGTTGTTGCCTGTTCCTCCACTTTACAGCGCATATCGCATTTGAGTGCGTAGGCATGTGGATAATAATGGCCAATCCATCCAAACCTTCTCAGCAAATGGGAATAATAGCCCATCCCGTGAACAACCCTCATGTGCAAGAAATCGCTTGCAAAGAGCCTTGTTCTATGCTGATCGCCTTCCCCTTCAAATGAATGCCTTTCCATACTGTAGCTGAAGCAGAAGATATTGCCACCAGCACTTTCCCTATACTTCCTTGCCTCCAGCAGTGCATGTTTAAGCACCCCCCAGAGTGCTCCGTCTGCAGCGATGATTATAATATCAATATCATCCCCCGGGGACATGCTGCCATAGGATACAGAGCCCCCAATTCCGCAGAGCAGAATGCCATCTGTCCTTTTCATTATGCGCTCAAGCAACTCTCTTCCCCTGGCCTCTGCCCACTGAGCATTTTTCCTCCTTTCATCAGATACTTCAAGCAGCTCTCTCCTCTCACTTATGGTATAAGCCTCGCCCTTTCTGGCTATTCTACCATCTATCTCAAGTGAGCGGAGTTCGTTATATATCTCGTACTCTGGTGCCATATCCCATTTCCATAGCAACAGTTCATCACGGGTCATGACACCTCCAAATCGAGCTGCCCTCTGGAGCTCACTGAGTATGAAGTGCCTCAGTCTATACCTCTCTGTGCTCAACTGCTCTGAATACATGATGTACCCTTTTCCATATCTTTCTGCTTACACCCTTCCTGCTTAGTCTAAGAGCTCCAATGAGTGAGAAAAATTCGACCATTAGGAGCACTGGAAGGCAGGCTGCGAGCTCAGGCTCTTCAACAAGTGAGCTGAAAAGTATTTTCAAAGCAAGCAGGGCACTGTCTGGCATTGTGAACTCAATGGTGAATGGACCATGAGAGGCCGATGATGCAATCTGCATATGACCCAGAAGTATTCTTTTCCTCTGTTCAATCAAATCCTTGAGTGTTGCTGGTGATGAGACCTTGACAGTCGCTTCCTTGCAGTAGGCCAGGCGAGCACCTCTCCTTGTTAAATCAACTGAGATGAACGCACCATCGTTTATTGTATCTTCAGGAAGATGCCTGATAAATTTCCCGTGTATCGCAATCATCTCATCTGTAAGGTGTATGGGAAGCCCCATCTCAGAAAAGCATTCTATCGTTTTGTTGTGAACACTCCAGAGCAGCCTGTCACAGGAAAGTGCCAGCACATCGCATTTCACATAATCCAGGTAAGGGTAACCGCATACGGCGGCTGCACCTGAACTTTCAAGTGCCTGTATTAGCCTTACCACAGAGCCGCGATCAGGGACAGCATCTCCGTTTATAAGCACCAGATGGTCTGCTGTCATCTCATCCATTATCCTGTTGACGGCCTCGGCCTTCCCCTTTCTCTCCGGCTCCTGTATCAGCTTTAATGGAAGATCCTGATATCTCTGGAATTCTTCAGTGGTTCCATCGGTACTGCCGCTTACTACAGCTATGATCTCTTTGAGACTGCTTTCAGCCCTGAACTCACCTTCAAGAACAGACATTAAGCTGGCAACTGTATCCCTGTCGTTTGTGGCGCAGATGCCTACTGTATAAGTATCCCTCAAGGCAAACTATAATCACGAAATTGCTATTAATCATTGCTCAATGTGCCACACGAATAATATTTGTATTCAACACCGAATTGAACATTTTTGCCCAGCCACATTTCTTCTAAATGTAATTGCTCATAACTGTGAAGCCTTTAAAGCGTGAATTGAATATTACTGAGGTGTTGGCTTAATGCCTGAATACAGTGTAAGTGCTCCGGTATACCCCTCTGAAAACGGGGAGGCTGTGCTCACTGCACTCAGGACACTTTTTCCAGAGGCAAGACTGACCAGGATGGATAAAGGGATCTCGGGCACAGCAGACAGTATAGCCCATCTTCTCGAATTGATTATTGAGCAGAAGATCCGCTATTCATTCCTCGAAGAGCTTGCCAGGAATTTTAGAGGGGAATGTTTTTCAATACAGCTAAACAAGCAGGCGGCCACAGTGGGAAAGGTAAATCTTGTGGATGAGACCAAACCGCTGGGAAACATCAGCCTGAGTGGGAAGGTTGAGAGAGGTATAATTTTCTTTGAAAGAGAGCTGAAGGCAGAAGGATATATTTCTTCAAGGTATAACATCAACAGGAGGTGAAGTGATTGGACTATTACCTCTCCTGCTCCTCATTGAGCATGCAGCCTTTTGAGCAGTCGGTAGAAGATCTTGCCGACCATTTTGACGGATGGGAAATAGTTGCAGAGGGTAGGCACAATCTGCAACTCATTTCAAAAGAATTTGAGGATGTTGCATCCTCATATGACCTCAAGTACAGTGTACACGCACCTTTCAGCGATGTCAATATTTCGAGTCTGAATAAATCCATAAGAATGGCCTCAATCAATGAGATAGCATCCTGTATCAGGATGGGTGCGGAGCTGGGAATAAAGCGCTTTGTTCTGCACCCTGGGCAGCACTCTGTACTTTCAATGCAGGAGAAGGACAGAGCACTCATGCTCTCACGCGAGGGGCTCAAGACACTTCAGCATCTTGCCAGCTCTCTGGACGTAGAACTGCTGGTCGAAAATATGCCTGGAAACAACGACATAGGTTCAAAGGCAAGAGAACTTTCAAGACTGCTGAGCGGCACTGGCATTCGTATATGCTTCGATGTCTCGCACGCCTGTCTTCAGCATCAGCTTGACCAGTTTCTGGAACTGAGGGATATGATAGGGGCAGTGCATCTGAGCGATAATGACGGTTCCTCTGACACGCACCTGCCAGTTGGGTCAGGCAAGATTGATTATCTGGACATACTGAATGAAATTGAAAAACTGGAGCTCCCTGTAGTGATAGAAGCTCAGAGCATTGAAGATGCCATAAAAGGGAAGGAATATATTGAATCGCTGAAGGAGTCACTTCAGTGATTCATTTCTTTGTTTCCTTGCCGCAGTGCACGCAGATGAACGTGCCGTCCTTATACCTTGCCTCAGTGCTCCCGCAGTTGCTACAGACAAAGCCGAATATTGTTTCGTCATGATTGATCCTGGTGTATCTCCCTTCTTCATACGGCCTCAATGGCACGTGCTCCTGTTGACCTCCCTGCGCAGAAGAGACAGTAGCTGAAGCGGGTGAAGCCTGAGCGGTAGTTGTGTGAGCAACATACCTTTCTCTCACCTTTTCAGGCAACAGCGATCTGGAGGAAAGGAAACTCATCATGAGAAGGATGTAGTAGATGAAGAACATAAAACCTATCAGAGCCCATACAACTATTGCAAAGGCGGAGAAGATAGCTGCGGCATTTGAGTTTGAGAGCAGCAGCAGCTCTTCAGCATCCACTCCAAAATGAAAGATAATCGCTGCGAATAACCCCTTTTTCAGGAAAAGATAACCCAGGAAGAGGCCTGCAATCGATGCAGGAAATATCTTCCAGAACCCCCAGCCTGAGCCTGCGAGCCAGTGCCCGAGCCCAAACATCACGCTTGAAACTATCAGGAAGAACACTGCTGCAGGCGTCATGGGTAAATTACCACCATAGAGATAGCGCCAGGAAGGCCTGTCTTTAGTGTGGCGCAAACTGGCTATGATGAGCAGGGGAAGTCCGATAAGCAATACCCTTGCAGCTATCTCCTCCCAGACAGGTGCGAACAGGAAGAGGAAGTAATTCATATAAACAGGGTTTGATGAAAAATTTGGGGCAGAGGGGGACTGCCCTATGGCCTCGAGTATAAAAACAACTGCAAGGCTAACAAACATATATGTCATCAGAAGCGAGGAGATCAGGAAAAGTGTGCTTCCTTCCACTCTGTTGTTTCTGAGGGTAAGTTCTTTTGTGAAATTGCGGGAACCCCTCAGCACTGAAACAAAAGCTATCAGGGCAATGAGGAGGAATAGTACATAAATGACTGCGTACCCGATGCCCTGGATGGCATATATACCAACAACAAACGGTGTGATGAAATAGAAGGGATATGCGTATGGAAACGACGCCATCTGTGGGAGCATTCTCAGGCCTGCGATTGCATATCCGAATTCTAGGAGAAGCATTATGAGAAAGATCACTGTGCCAATCGAGCCAACCAATTTGGCAACATCCGTCCATGTCAGCATCCTCTCTTCTCTTGTGACATATCTGAAAGGCTCCTCACCATAACCAGACGTTCCGGTTCCTGGCTCCATCCACTGCTGTGAAACCACGTAGTGTGTTGATGCCTGCTGCGGAGGGACCTCCTGTGAAGTGGATGAGCTGCCAGCTGTGCTATCCTTTGTGGTCTTCAATATGAACCCTGACTTCTCCACCTGATCGAAACCACAGAAAGGACAGTACCTTGCATCTGCAGGTATCAGTCTGTAGCAGTTATAACATTCTTTCTTTTCCTTTTCAGCCATCCACACTAACTTCTGCCGCCAGGGCAGTAGATTTTAAAAAGTTAGTTCTATTTGTATATGATCCTATATGCAGATAAAAATTGTCATGCTATCCGGCTCTATAGTTTTATTAGAGGCATGATATTCGAACTGATGGTGTTACCATAGAGTTCAAGAGTTTTATGGATGCGCCTCTTATCAGGACGGAGCTTCCTGGCCCCAGGTCCAGGGAATTGCTTAATTTGCAGTCAGTGCTTGAAACGTCCTCAAGGACATACAGCACATTTTTCCCTGTGGCTGTTGAAAAAGGACTCAATGCGACAATCAAGGATGTTGATGGAAATCTGTTCATTGACTGGTTTGCAGGTGTGTGTGTAATAGCACTCGGGCACAACAATCCGCGCGTCGTTGAAGCAGTGAAAAAACAGCTTGAATCCATAACGCATATAAACGAACTTCCGACACAGGCGCGCATAGAATTTCTGAAGCAGCTGAATTCGACTCTGCCTGCTGGATTGAAGGATCACGCAAAGACAATGTTCACTGTAACTGGTGCAGATGCCTGTGAGGCTGCTGTGAGCCTTGCAAGGCACATAACAAAGCGCAGAACTATTGTTGCCTTTGGAGGAGCATATCACGGCATTCATGGCGGTATTGCAAGTGCGACAGCTTCGTACCATTACAGAGAATATACAGGCTACGGTGCCCCAGGCTTCTATCATCTTCCATATCCCTATCCATACAGATTTCCTATAAGCGTCAGGGAGGGGGATGAAGGAAAGATAGTGGTGGATATGCTGAAGCACATTGTCAGAGATCCTTACTCCGGTGTTGATCCAGTTGCAGGCGTTCTGGTGGAGCCCATCCAGGGTGAGGGCGGCTACATAGTTCCACCCCCAGATTTTCTTCGCATGCTGCGTGAATTCACAGAGGAAGAGGGCATTCCTCTCATAGTTGATGAGGTTCAGACAGGGCTTGGTAGAACGGGCACTGTCTGGGCATCTGATGGGTATGGAGTGACACCTGATATAATGTGCGTCTCCAAAGCTATTGGCGGAGGCATCCCTGTTTCACTCATTACCTACAGGGAAGAATATGACAGTAACCTTCCCCCTGGTTTTCACCTCGGCACATACAGGGGAAACCCGCTTGCACTTGCTGCAGGAAATGAGATATTGAAGGAGCTCAGGGAGACTGATATACTCACAAGAGTGAGAAGGAAGGGGGAGCAGATAAAGTCCCACCTGGAGGAGATAGCCGATTCGTGTCCAATCATAGGCGATGTCAGGGGGAGGGGGTTCATGATTGGTGTCGAGCTCGTGAAGGGAAACAAAGCACCAGCAACAGAGGATGCAAGGCGTATCCGCTCATTACTCTTCAATCGGGGAGTGCTCATGCACACATGTGGTCATTACTCGAACGTGATGCGATTCATGGCACCCTTAACTATAGAGGATGAACTCATTGAAAGAGGATTGGAGATATTCAGACAGGCTGTATCATTGAAGTGAAATACCCATGGATTTCAGTGCTGAAAGGACACCTTCCATCCTTTCAAGGTCAACCACAACAAGCACATTGCTGTAATTCTCAAAGCATCTTCCTATGTTTGAGGCAATCCTCTCCTCTCTTGCTCTGTCAAGCCTTGCTATTCCCTGGGGATGCTGTGCAATTCTGTCTATCTGAAGCACAACTTCATCCAGATCCCCCGTCAATCTTTTCCTGTACCTCCTTCCCCTGAAGAGTGCATCAAAAAAGAGGCTATATGGTGAGACGAGTTTCATGTAGAGCTCTGTATACTCTTCCTCATCCATATCCAGAGGGATCAGGGGAATGCCTGAAGCCTGTGAGAATTGCACGACATACAGATGCGAGGGTGATGGAAGCGTTACCTCACCAAATCTGGATAACTGTCTGATGTAGAATAAATCAAATTCAGATACCTCTTCTGCAGCCTCACCCTTCCAGTTCCTCAGCGCCTCTATTTCAGAGGCATTGATGCTTATTCCAATGGCATCGGGTCTGTGTTTCTGGAGAGCAGATGCAATCAATCCTATTTCCGTTGAAAGACCGTTGACAACTCCGAGCAACGTTATCTTCTTTCTCTGCTCCCAGACCCACTCCCTCTTCATCCGAACCGCTCAATAATCCCTGTGTATCTCATGCGCTATTTCTATCAGCTCCTCCGGACCACTTATATTCCTGAGGCGCTGCTTTGCAATCACAGGAATGTCGTTTATGTGCGTTCTTCCCTCATCTCCCAGGAAAATGACTGCATCCTTTTCAGCAATCCGCGTTATACTGCGTATTGCATCTATCTGCCCCCTGAAATCATCCAAGGTGTTGCCGCACCAGGCTATGAGGACATCATCCATGTGCTTTGCAATTGCATTGAAAGGACTGTGATATGTGGGCAATACAGCACATCCTATCTCATCGAGAGCACTGAATACCTCTTTCTCTATTCCCTCAGCCTCTTCAATGCTCTGGTTCCAGTGAACCTCCACATCCTCTTCATTCCAGTATTCGAATGGAAGGACGAAAGGTTGATTGAAGAACTCCTCAAGCCTCTGGGCCACTTCCACCATCGCCTTCATTCCACTCTCATACATCTGTATGGCCTTCCTTGAAACGCCAGCTATCTCTGCCAGAGCGCCAAGAGAAAGACTCATCTCCTCTCTTATTCTCCTGAGCATTTCTCCATCCAGATGGACATAAAAACCACCTGGCTCTGCCTTTATGAAAGGGGGCACTCCTTCGAGCAACTCTTCCCTGAGCGTTCCAACAGTGATGATTGGAACCTCAAATCTGGAATAGACTATTCCGTCCTCAAGCATTCCTCCGCCCGAATGGGAGCCTATAATTAACGGCCTTCCCTGCAGTGCTATTGCTATGCTCTTTATCTCCTCAGCAGAGTTTCTGTTAAATCCATCGACATTTCTGAGAACCTTGATGAAAAACAGATCCCTGTCCCTTCTCGCTATGAGATCAAATGTTATGCCCCTTATTACAGCTGCCTCTGTATAATAGAAGCCCGATTTGGCGAGTATTTCCTTTACCTCTTCGAGCAATCTCTTTCTTCCAGTCTGGTCCTCTCCCCTCGCTCTCCTCTCATCCGACATACTGGAATTCCCTCGCAACCTTCTGATATCTCTCCATTTCAACCCTGGATGCAGGCCTGATCTTTTCCATGGCCTCATTGAGCTCTTCCATACCGACACTGAGCTTGCTGTAATTATCCCTGTCCAGCTTTCCACCTGAGGCCATGTACTTACGGATGCGAAGTATTGCAGCCTCATTGCATATTGCGGCCAGATCAGCGCCTGTGAAACCTTCAGTTTTCCTTGCTATCTCCTCAAGGTTAACGTCGGCTGCGACAGGCATTCCCTTTGCATGTATTTTCAATATCTGCAGTCTTGCAGCAAAATCAGGCAGAGGTATTGCCACTATCCTGTCAAATCTGCCTGGCCTGAGTATCGCCTCATCTATGAGATCCGGTCTGTTTGTTGCTGCGATAACAACTACATTGTGCAGCGTCTCGAGCCCATCCATTTCGGTCAGCATCTGGCTTATGATCCTCTCAGTTACCCTTGAGTCCTCTTCCATGCCTCTCTTGGGCACTATGCTGTCTATCTCGTCCATGAATATGATACATGGTGCAGCCTGCCTGGCCTTCCTGAATATCTCCCTCACTGCCTTTTCGCTCTCTCCAACCCACTTGTTCAGGAATTCAGGCCCCTTCACATTTATGAAATTCGCCTGGCTCTCTGTGGCTATTGCCTTCGCAAGTAGTGTCTTACCTGTGCCAGGAGGACCATAGAGCAGCACACCCTTTGGCGCCCTTGCACCCATGTGTGCATAGAGCTCACTGTATTTCAATGGCCATTCCACAGCCTCCATAAGCTCCTGTTTGGGTCCCTCCAGCCCTCCAATGTCATCCCAGTGTATATTTGGCCTCTCTATCAGCACCTCCCTCATTGAGGAAGGTTGCATATCCCTGAGAGCTCCAAAGAAATCATCCTTTGTCACTGTCATTGAATTAAGTATCTCAGCAGGTATTGCTTCGAGCTCGAGGTCAAGCTGTGGCATGACTCGCCTGAGTGCACGCATTGCTGCCTCCTTGCAGAGTGCTGAGAGATCGGCGCCGGCGTAGCCGTGTGTAAGATCTGCGAGCTGTTCAAGGTCAACATCCTTGTCGAGCGGCATGCCTCTGGTGTGTATGGAGAGTATTTCGGCCCTTCCTGTTCTGTTTGGTATGTTTATCTCTATCTCTCTGTCAAATCTGCCTGGTCTTCTGAGTGCAGGATCGAGTGCATTGGGTCTGTTTGTTGCACCTATGACAACCACCTTCCCCCTGCTCTCAAGACCGTCCATGAGTGCAAGGAGCTGTGCAACAACACGCCGTTCAGTCTCACCTGTGACCTCATCGCGTTTGGGTGCTATGCTGTCTATCTCATCTATGAATATTATTGAGGGTGCATTCTCCTCTGCCTGCTTGAATATCTCCCTGAGGCGTTCCTCACTCTCACCGTAGAACTTGCTCATTATCTCAGGACCAGTTATACTCAGGAAGTTGGCATTTGTTTCGCTGACAACTGCCTTTGCCAGCAGTGTCTTTCCTGTGCCAGGTGGACCGTGGAGCAACACACCCTTGGGTGCCTCCACACCCAGCCTCTCAAAGAGTTCAGGGTGCTTGAGTGGGAGCTCTATCATCTCCCTCACCTTGCGTACTTCCTCCCTGAGCCCTCCTATATCCTCGTAAGTGACCCTTGGAAGTTTTGCGAATTCTTCCTTAACAGGCTTATCGCTGAGCCTTATCTCTGTCTCCCTGTCAACAATCACAGCCTCAGCTGGAGGCTGATAGGAGAGTATGACGAGCTCTACCTTTCTCCCCATTATGTTGATCTCAATCACATCCCCTTTTGTTACGGCCCTTTCCTCAAGCACCTGGCTGAGATATTCATCCCCGCCCATGATGCGAAGGGGTTCAGTAGGTGCGAGCGTTACCCTGGTAGCCCTCTTGGTGCTTATCTTCTGAATGGCCACCTTATCATCTATCGATGCGCCTGCGTTACGCCTCGTGGCACCATCAATGCGAACAACGCCCCTGTTTATATCCTCAGGATAGCCTGGCCAGACTATAGCCACTGTACTCTTCTTTCCCTCAATCTGAATGACATCCCCTACCTGAATACCAAGTATCTCTATGACTGCAGGGTCAATCCTGGCGATACCCCTGCCAACGTCCTTTGGTTTTGCCTCAACTACCTTCAGAAATTTGTCGCTGTGTCTCGTTTTTATCCTCTCTCCAGTAAAAATAAAGGGAAGGTGTTTATTTACTTAATTTCAATTTTCCTTGCGTTCTTCTCCTCAGAGGTCTTCTTTGGCAGCCTGAGTGTCAGAACGCCGTTCTCGACCTTGGCATCGACCTTGTCGACATCCACTGGAGTGTCAAGTGCAATGGACCTGAAGTAGTCAGCAGTGCTCCGCTCCTGCCTTATGTATCGTCCCTTTGTCTCCTTCTTCTCACTGGAAGCCTTTCCCCTTATCTCAAGGACATTGTCATCAGTGATCTTGACCTCTATGTTCTCCTTGGGTATGCCAGGCATCTCAGCAGTGACTATGTACTCAGTGTCTGTCTCCTCGATGTCAGCGTTGGGCATCCTGCCGAGCTGAGTGTCGAAGTCAAAGAACGGGAATCTTGTTGAGTCGAAGAACGGGCTCATCCACTGCTCAAAGGACCTCTGCATTTCATCAAAGAATTCGTCAATTGCCCTTGGCCTTATGTTCCTCCTGTAAACATCGAGCCTCCCAGCCATCCACATCACCCTTTATTCGTTATGTTAGCACTTCTATATAATCATTTCCCATATAGTGCTATCGCAGCCAAACACTATAATGTTTATGCGGTAATCCCATGTTCTACTGCTCTTTTACTCTCTTTACAGCACTCTGGACTCAATTCGTCGACCCCGAAATAATGTCCAGAACGTCATTTTTCCCGTCAGGCCGAGGATTGTGGATTGGCAAAAATCTGAATGCCCATAATGGGAATGCTGGCAGTTATGTTTGATGCAAGGTCATATTTTACATTAGAAGTTAGAATATAGGTCCTCCACTCATAACCTGTTGGAGCATCCCATTGGGCGTTCAGGAATATGAAATATAGACGAGTGCCTGAAGAAGTTAGCACACTGCCTTGAATTGATGCAGCAACATTAATGGCAACGGCAGTGGGGATACCGAGCCAGGAAGCCGGCTTAAGTGAGGCTGCCACAACAGCAGCAAGCAGTGCACCGACAGGAACAACAATTGTCGCCCCGGTGCTCAATGCATTTGAGATATAGCTACCGGCAAGATAGGATGAATTGACGCCGAATGAGGGAGTAGCATTCCAGTTTCCAGTGCCCTGGGAATAGAGCTGGTAATGTGAGTTGTTCATGATTTCATTATATTCCCATTTAGGCGATGCGGTGGCAGAACGTGTGTGAACTATCTCGCCATCCGGGTAGTTTTTCACCTGGACAATCGCCGCGTCATACTGTGTTATGTTCGTCGGTTGCCAGCCGTTGGTTCCTGGAGCAGAGTAATACAATCTGAAATTTGCACCTGACAGGCGTCCATAAATTGAAATGCATTCGTTCGGAGAGATGGATTTACATCTTCAGCGTTGGATAAATAGTAAAGGCCAGAACTCCAGACTGAGCCTCCTGGATCATATGATGAAACATTGTCTGGAGTGTTCATGTGCGCACAACCTGTATTGAAATTATAATATATGTTCGATGAATATTGCTTGATAACGGCATTAAATTCTCCATAAGCACCGCCCTGAACACTCATCCATATGAGTGGTATCTGCACGGAATCCGACCAGTTAGAGAGCCAGAATGTGGAGTTGACATAGAACCGGTCATAACAGGGATGGCCTGAACACTTCACTGGCTGCGATGTTATGTTGTTAACCGCGCTCATAGGGAATGCCAGATCATTGACAGCCGGGGACTTCGCATGTGAAAGCTGGGAAGGAGTAGTCTGTGGAGCGGCACCAAGGTTTATACTGCACACTGCATTGTAATGAACACCGGCAAGCAGCTGAATTGCAGTCAGTTCAATAGATGTCTCTTTGAAATAAAACCCGTTTGTGGAGTTATATGTCACGAAAACGAGAATGTTGGGTGAGCTTTCACCTGTGAGTCTCTTTCCCTGGTATGCTATCCACGATTTAGCAATTGTTTGAATTGCACTGGTGTCTAATATGCCGTACGCACCATTCGTCCCAATTATGCCGTCAAAAACATTGGCATATCCAGCACCAACAGTAGGTGGCAGCAGCATGAATCCCTGGACAGAGGCGCCTGTAACTAGCTGATTCAATTGATTCAGTACAGTTACTTCAAGGACAGGAGGTTTTTTGAAGTAGGGCGTCACGAACACATATATGCCCAGTGACGCAAACACCAACAGTGCTATGGCAATTAAAACAAAAGAAGTCCTTCCTCGACGTGTTGTAATGCGTTTATGCGGCACACACACCTTATTCCAATGCAGAATAAAGAAATTCTTCGATCATTGAGCATCTCTGCGTGTGATTGTAACGTTTATGCGGCGGTCGTATGTAATATGCTCTTCTATGCCGCTTTCATCGCTTTGGGTTCAATTCACGATCATCCTGTTGCGCTGAACAGGGAAAGAGTATTCAGAACAGCTGCCACACTCGATATATTCATGTAAAGGGCCATAAAGCTAAGGCAGCATGACTACGGTTTATCGTGAGTTCAAACTCAACAGAGGCAGGATGGTAACAGAGGAAGACGACAGTAGCATTCCTCAGGCAGAGACTGGTGCTTCACCACAGAAAGGCATGATATCAACACTGAAAGCATAATGCGCATGTATACTCTGCCCTGTAACATAAAGACTTGATTCAGCAGGGCAACAATCAGGTCCAGGTCGAGGGTCTTCAGCTCCTCTGTGCAGTGCTGTTCAAAGAGGTGAGTTTCAAGTGTTCAATGACCGATGACACGTGCAGCAATAGGCTCAACAATGTGGGCGAATGTCACTACGGCTCACACCTGTAATTGGGTCGTGCAATGAATAGCAGAAGTGAACTGCAGGACTCTGCATCAGTGACTGTTCCGAAGTAGACAGAACATTTAAGGGGATTGCACGGCAGTGCACCTGCACTGCATTTGACTGCGTCATCACCACAGGTTCAGCCTTCACGTTTCGGCACACTGAACGGAGATAATGTCTAGATTTTGATCCATTATATATCGATTCACAGAGCCTCAGGTCGCAAAATTACGTAGACAATTTTAAGTCGACATTTCTTCACGATGCGCATGCAGACTACGCATCGCTTCCTCAAAGGAGATGCGAGAGAACTTTCAATTAACACACCTGTCCAACTTGTAATTACATCCCCTCCTTATCCTATGGTTCAAATGTGGGATTCCCTATTCTCTGAGCTTAACCCTGAAATAGGGGAAGCGCTCAGGCGCGGTGATGCAGAAACTGCATTTCAGCAAATGCACATGGAACTTAAAACTGTCTGGCGTAATATATGGTCCGTCCTGTGCGATGGGGGGATAGTATGCATAATTGTTGGTGATGCGCTTCGAAAGACAGGAAAGAATTTTTCACTGTTTCCAAACCACGCTGTGATTTCAAGCACAATGCGCTCTATAGGCTTCACTCAGCTTCCAGGCATAATATGGCGCAAGCAGACGAACAAACCCAATAAGTTCATGGGTTCAGGTATGTACCCTGCGGGTGCCTACGCAACACTGGAGCATGAGCACATACTTGTGTTCAGGAAAAATGGATTGAGGAAATTTGTTTCAGAGTCGCTGAGAAAGAAGAGTGCCCTATTCTATGAGGAAAGGAACAGATTCTATTCCGACATCTGGTACGATGTGAAGGGTGAAAGGCAGGAACTTTATCCAAGAGGAAAGGCCGCTTCGTTTCCATTTTCTATTGCCTCAAGGCTAGTGCGCATGTTCTCCATATATGAGGATGTTGTGCTTGATCCTTTCAGTGGAACAGGGACAACTGCAATGGCTGCAGCAACCTGGTGCAGGAACAGTATTTCTATTGAGATAGATGCTTTCCTTCACAGGCATGCTATCTCTCGCTTTGCTTCCAAGAGTGCACTCATTACAATGAGGGAGGAAGCGCAGAGGAGGATCAGAGAGCATGTGGAATACTGTAATGGAAGGAATTTGAAATTCACAAACAGGCATTATGGTTTTCAGGTCACAACAAATCAGGAGAGGGAAATAATTGTGCCTGTCATAACTGAAGTCAGTTCAATGAACAGCTCAACGTTTCAGGCACGCTACGAGGAATGAATGGAGATTATCAGCGTGCATCTCAATTTCCTCAATCCAGACCTATTGAATTTATCACATTACCACTGTTTCCATCTATAACGAGTACAATATTCCCCTTTTTATTTTCAAATCTTGCAAACCAGACTGGAACATGAAGTAATTCAGGTTCGGCAGCATCCAGCTGTGTGTTCAGGTTCTGTATCATGTGATGCTGACTGTGTGCCTTTTCGGCCTGAAGCTGTGAGACATAGGTCTTTGCCTCATATATTGCTGCATCCTCGCCGATATCCCCGTTGAGTATCTTGATACCTTTGGGAAATGTTGAAGCATCGAAGAGTGTGCGTTCGCTGAGCGCGAACGAATACTCCTTTGGCTGATATGCGCTCAGAGCCTTCATTGCAACCACAGGATACTGATAGTTTTCATTCAATGTGTACGCGCGTTTGCTTCCTCCCATCCCTCCACCCATGAAACCTCCCAGCATCGCGCCCTCAAGCAGACCTGTCCCCATTCCCCTGTTCCTTCCTCCAAAACTGCCACCCATCAGCCCAAACAGCGCTGCAGTTGTTGCCACCGTGCCCACCTCTGCATACGGGTCCACAGCAGTGTATGTTGTCCTTGCCGAAACGGCAACTATCCAGTAAGGCACGATGGAGAGGTTCAGCTCCTTGCATTCAGACTCCTCCATCAGATGCTTGTGAAGCAGCCCTCTGTCCATCCTTTCTCTTATTATCTCTCTTATCTTCGCCTCATCGCCAAATTTCAGTGGAAGCATTGTGTGCTTCTGTATCTCGCTCCATCCTGACTGTGCCAGCGTAATGCTGGATCCGCAGTATTCGCATGTTATAACCATCTCACCGAACTGCGGCTTAATTGGGGCGCCGCAGCCGGGACATTTCAGCTCAATAACGGAGGCATCAGCAATGACCTTCCTCTCTGATGCACCCACTGCCTGTGTCTGTGTGCTCTGGCCAGCATTAACTGCCTGAGCTGCACCGCATTTGTAACAGAATTTAGCATTATCTGGCAGCTGTGTGCCGCAATTAATGCAAAACATACTCACACCGGTTTTCCGCAATTTGGACAGAATTTGGATGGGGACTGAAGTTCAAATCCACAGTTCTGGCATCTCTTCAACTGAACAATGGGCGCGCCGCATTCAGGGCAGAATTTAGAGGTTGCGGGTATCTTTGCACTGCATTTCGGGCAAACAACTGTCTGATTCTGTGGTTGTGTGAACTGGTAGCCACAGTTCGGACAGAAATTACTTGTTGCAGGTATTGAGGCGCTGCATTTGGGGCACTGCTTTGTCTGCCCCTGCATTCCCTGCATCAGGGGTCCTGACATCGCGTATCCAATGCCCGCACCTGCGCCAAGACCAACACCAAGGCCAGCACCAATACCCGCCACACCTCCAGGGTTCTTTGAGGCATCAACCATGGCCTGACCTGCCTGGTATTGCAGATAGTTCACGCCCAGTACAGACATTTCAGATCTTGTATCCACAGCCTTCTGAACCTCATCTGGAAGGCTTATTGTGAGACCAGGTATCTTGTTTATTTCTATACCATACTGCCTGAAGTGATCGGGGGCAAGTGCAAGCACTGTCTGCTCTATGTTTGTGAGATTTGATGCAAGGTCTGTTACTTTCATGCCCGCATCCTTCATCTTTCCAATTGCATTGTAAACAAGCAGCACCATCTGTTCCCTCAACCTTGCCTCAACCTGTTCCGTTGTCTCTGCATTGAATGTGCCCACAAACTGATTTATAAAGTTCTCGGGATCTGAGACCCTGTACCTGTATTCTCCAAAAATCCTGAGATTGACAATGCCAAATATTGGATCAAGGAATTCGTAAGGCTGTGTACTTCCGAATTTACCGTCGAAATATCTCTTTTGAACATAATATACTTCTGCGCTCTGCTGTATCCCTGTAAAGAATTTGAGCAGTTTCCCCACAACCGGGCCATTGAAATCGGTGAGTGCATACCTGTTTGGCTGATCAAAATAAGCGAGAACCTTTCCATCCCTGTAGAAGACAGCTATTTCATCCTGTCTCACAACTATGTTGTCGTTCAACCTTATGAGCCTGGGGACTTTCCACATCACATTATTTTCCTTGTACTGATCTTCCCACGTGATCGTTATCGATCCGAATGCACTTCCTCCGGAATAAGGTATCTTTCCTTCCATTGAGTTCACTTCTGCAGTATACCTTCCACTGCTTCCGTCCTCTTCTGCCAGGCATCTGTGAATGTATTGATAGACGATAGCACTGCCTCAAGCCCTCCCTGTGCGTTAACAGTCTTATTGCATACATCCTCCAATTTTCTCGCAGCATCTAAGAAATTGAAATCGTATTCGTACAGCTTATTGAGCGTCTCTTCCCCAACCCTGATGGCAGGTGATATACCTGAATAGACCTGCTCCGCATTCATAACCTTTCCACGCAGCTGCTGCAGTCTTGAAATTGCACTTGCAACGCCTTCCAGGCTGCTGAACTCTCCCTTCCTTACTAACTGTGACCTGAACTGGTTTAGGTCCTGTTCGGCACTGCTGAGTATCTTCGAAATCTGGGCCCTCAGAAGTTCATCCGCGACCCTGATATCGTCCAGCTCCCTGTATCCCCTGAAGCCAGGGATAACAAGCTGTATTTTCTTCAGAAGTCCTCTGCTGTCCTGGATGCTCTTTCTTATATCGGGGTTATTGGACGTCATCAGTATAGGTAATGGGCCCACTACTTAAAAGATGAATGCACTGTTATGCACAATCAGCTCTCAAATTCTTCCTGAAGATCTATTATGACCTGCTCCAGGACCTCTTCGAAACTCCCACTCTTGTATTCCCTAAGACCGCCGAGCTCACTCTGTACCCTGGCCAGGTAGCTGGAGTCCGTCTTCAGGAACTCAACATTGCAAAGGGATTCCTCCATAGTCGCACTCCTCAATAAAAACGTGCATGCAGCAATCAATATTTAACTGTTTATTCCCCATGGGCCACCCCCACGCTCAGGGGGTTTCTGCTTAAGCTACAGACACCTTTATGGTTTTATTTCCAGTGAAGAAGCTGTTTACACATGTATTTGCGTTGCACTCTCGATTTAATTGATATATACTGCTCAGCAGTGCATGAAGGCCATGCATATCATAGCTGAAGCAATTGATATTCACTGCTCCCATAAAACACCAGACATTTCCTTATAAGGATATCTGACTTATTGCATCGCTTTAGTAATTCATTTAAAAAGTGAAATATCCACATTTAAAAAATGGGAGAAGTAAAGCTCATTAGCAGTTGGAGGCAGATGGCTTATGCATTACAAAAGAGATTTGGACATCACGTAGGCATCCTTTCCCCTACCATAATAATCCGGGACCCTGCTCTCATATTGATATCCAAGCTTCACGTAAAGCTTTATCGCCGAGATGTTTTCGACAGAGACATGGAGCGACAGATTTCTCACACCTCTGTTCAGTGCATGTTCCTCAGCTTTCTTCATCAGTGCTGTGGCAATCCCCCTCCTCCTTGCCTCTGGCAGGACGCCAATTGAAGCAATCTCAGCACTCTTTTCATGAAAGAATATGATTATGGAACCCAGAACCCTGTCCTGCTCAGCAACATATGTCACAGAATCAGGATGTTTAAGAAATCCAATGATAATTGTTCTGCTGAACCTTCCAAAATTGAAAGCAGCCCTTTCGACTGCATCAAGCGCCTCTATGTCCCAGATACCAGCTCTTCTTATTCTCAGTGCATTGTTTTCCAATGCATGTACCTCTTGAGTAAAATATGATATTCAACATATTTAACAGACACTTTTCACCGCGGATAAATGTTATTAGCGAACAGCAGCTTTGCTCCTGTAATGGAAGTCGAGCAATTCAGGGTAGGCCACATGCAAAATTTTTCCTATCTGCTTTATTCTGGAAAGGAAGCGGCTGTGGTCGATCCTTCCTTCGATATCAGGCGTGTCATGGAGCGTGCAGAGGAGCTTGGGCTCAGGGTGAATTATGTGTTGCTGACGCATCATCACTTCGATCACATCATGGAGGCTGAAAATCTAGCACATAGATCTGGTGCAAAGATAGTTGCCTTCAGGGATTCAATTGCGGGTCATGATATAGCTGTTGAAGATGGCTCAATACTTAAGCTGGGTGAAGAGGAAATAAAGGTAATGCACACGCCAGGACACACAGCAGATAGTGTCTGCTATCTCATTCCAGACGGAGTGTTCACAGGGGATACCCTGTTTGTGGGGGAATGCGGGCGAGTGGATCTTGAAGACAGCAGCCCTGAAGACATGTACGAGAGTTTGCTGGTGAAACTTTATGGCCTGCCTGACAGCACAATAGTCTATCCGGGGCATGATTATGGTCCAACTCCAAGCTCCACTATAGGGAATGAAAAGAAGAATAATTACACCATGAAGAAGAGAACAAGAGAAGAGTTCTTGAACTTCATCAGGTCCTGAAGTCTTCATTGAGATATGCAGCAATCATTTCCTTCACAGCCCTTCTAATCGCCTTGGATGCAGCTGCTGGGGAAACATTCATGATGCGCGCAAGATTTGCAGTGCTCTGTTTTCTTGGTGTTTCGAAATAGCCACTTTCGAGTGCATATCTTAAAAGCAATCTCCTTCTCTCCTCCCTTTCAACAGAGACTGCAGTTATGGCTGTTGAGTGTTTCAATTGGAAATTTATTTTAGCGTTCCTTATGCTCTCCAGTACTCTTTCCATGTATGCTTCGTCCACAAGAACACACACACTGAGACCTTCAGGTGTTATCTCCACAGGCATTGTGAGAAACAGAGATTGCCCCAGTCCTCTGAGCACAGATCTGAGTCTGTGCGGAACTATATGCGTGATGAGTGCAGTGTAGACTCCACGTCTGGTATCTGAATGTATGAGATGGAAGTCAAGCAGTGAATATTTTTTAAGCAACTCTTCCTTTCTTCCAAATATTTCATCAGAGCTGTATATCCTCCCTCTTTTCTTGACCGCAACGATCTCTGACATGCTTTCCCTTGAAGTGTGCAGCAGCTGCAGCACCTTAATCTCGCTGTTACCTTCGTAAAAGCGTTCAACCATCTCACTGACAGGCTCAAGCCCTTTCAAATCGAGCATTATCTGAAATCTTCTCAGCACGATAAGACATAGGACAGGAAGATATTCAGGTTGTGCATTAAAATGAAATGTTCAATAAAGGGGAATGACTCTCCAGCCTGAAGAGAATGAACGAAGAGGTAAAGGCAAACAAAATAATATCCATTTCGAGGAGAAGGGGATTATACTGGCCCTCATTTGAGATATATGGCGGTCTGGCTGGTTTTTATGACTATGGACCGCTTGGATTACTGCTGAGGGAAAATATATTCCAGATCTGGAGGAGGATGTATAGGCTTGAGGGCTTCTACGAAATAGATACACCCAACATAAACCCTGAGGAGGTGTTCGTTGCATCAGGACATGTTTCATCCTTTTCCGACCTGCTTGTAACATGCAATAAATGCGGTGAATCTTTCAGGGCTGATCATCTGACAGCAGGAATAGTGGTTTCCACAGACATTGAAGAAATCAAGCGAGCGCTTGCATCAGGAAAGGTGAAATGCACGAGGTGTGGAAGCAACAGCTTTTCTGAGCCCAGACAATTCAATCTCATGTTCCGCACCTTCATAGGTCCATATGAGGGGAAGAAAGGATATCTGAGACCTGAAACAGCCCAGGGCATATTCATCAATTTTCAGCAGTTACTTCGCTTCTTCCGTGACAGTCTTCCTTTCGGTATTATACAGCGTGGCAAGGGGTTCAGAAATGAGATATCGCCACGCCAGGGCTTCATTCGACTCAGGGAATTCAATATGCTGGAGGCAGAGCTCTTCGTCGATCCTGAGGATATGAGCTGGGGCAGGTTCAATCAGGCAAGGGATGTGATGACAGCACTGCTACCTTCAGGCGGTGAACTCATCAGGATAAGCTTTGGGAAGGCGGTGGAACAGGGTATAATTGGAAGTGAGGTGATTGCCTACTTTATGTATCTTACGCAGCAGTTCATGATATCGCTTGGCATTGACGAGAAGAGGTGCAGATTCAAGCAGCACGGCAGGGATGAGCTGGCACATTATGCCACAGAGGCATGGGATTTTGAGGCAGAACTCTCAACAGGCTGGACAGAGCTCACAGGTATAGCGGACAGGGGGACATTTGATCTCACATCTCATTCTCGCCATTCTGGCGCAGATCTTACATTCTTCAAGAAACATGAACCGGTTACCGTCAAAAGGAGGCGTATCGTACCCAATAAAGTGGAGCTTGGAATGCATTTTGGAGCGAAGGCAAAGGCTATAGCTGAAAAAATGGAGTCGATGGAATCATTTCAGGGTGGCAGTCTAAAAGTCACTGTTGATGGAGAGCAATATGAGCTCTCAGAAAGATTCTTCTCCTTTGTTGAGGAAGAGGTAAGGGAGACTGGCACCAGAATAACGCCAAGAGTGATAGAGCCGTCAAGCGGACTGGATCGTATATTTTATGCAGTGCTTGAGCATTCTTTTGATGAAAGCACTGAGACGTTTGATTTCCCTCAATCGATAGCACCCATCAAGATAGGCGTCTTTCCCCTGATTGAAGAAGAAAGACTCATAGAGATAGCGAAATCACTGCACATGGAATTGCTTTCATCTGATATAGAATCCTATTACGATGAGCATGGGTCCATTGGGAGGCGCTATGCAAGGATGGATGAGATAGGCACACCTTTCTGCGTCACAGTGGATGAGCAGACACTGGAGGACAGCACTGTTACTGTGCGTGAGAGGAAAACAAAAAAACAGATCAGGGTGAAGAGTGAGATGCTGGTTCAGGCAATAAGGAAACTGCTCTCTGGCAGCGGGCTGGAGGAAGTCGCTTATAATGGGGAGGTGTTCAGGTGAGCATCATGAAGGGCAGCACCATTTCATCGCTGGACATCGATACCCTCCTGGGAAAGCTGACGAAGTTAAAGGTTGGTAGACCACAGGTGGAAGGAGGGCTCATATACGCCTCACCTGAACAGGAGCTCAGACACATTGTTCCAAGGATGGTTGAGCATGATCTTGACGAAATTCCAGTGCTTTCAGGGAAGCGTGTGATGGGCGTACTTTCGATAAAATCTGTTGTGAAGAGGAGGAATCTGCCTCCATCCACGAAGGTTCAGGCGGTCATGCTTTCCCCACCTGAGCTCACACCTGAAAGTAGCGCAATAGATCTTGCAAATGCAATTGTCTCCTCAGGCTTCAGAGAGATCCCTGTGGTTGAAAATGGCAGACTCGCGGGGATAGCAGACAGAACACTGCTGGTGAGGCTCATTTCAGACATAAGTGAGCTGAGGAAGATAGATGTGAGTGAGATAATGACACCTTCAGTCATAACGCTCAGGGAAGAGGATTATATTGACAGGGCGTTTGAAACAATAAGAAGCACAGGCATAAGGTCTGTGCCTGTGGTAGATAGGGAGGGGAAGATGACGTCACTGCTAACACTCTCAGACCTTGCAAGGCTCGGCATGCGGGGCAAGCAGAGGGAAACGTTCGGTGAGATAGTGGGGAGTGCAAATCCAGTGGAGATAACTGTGGGGAGCATTGCGGGCAAGAACTTTGAATATGTTGTACCTGGAGACACGTCTGAGAAGCTCTTTCGCATAATGGTCAGGGATGATGTTCGCTCCGTTCCAGTGCTCAGGGAAGGTGTTCCTGTTGGGATAATAACGAAATACGATATAGCTCAGCTAGTAAATTCTCTGAAGGCAGAGGACAGTGTGTTTGTCCAGATCACTGGCCTTGATGACACTGACCTGAGAGAGGAGCTCTTTGAGGATGTGGGTAAGAGCATGAGGCGCATAGACAGGATTTCAAGGCCGCTTGCAATTTACATACACGTGCACACCTACAACAGCGAGTTTGGAAGGATCAAATATTCGTTCAGTGCAAGGCTTCAGACAGTTGATAGGCTCTATGTGGCTAAATCCTTCGACTGGGATGCGAGGAAGGGCGTGCAGGAAATGCTTTCAAAACTTGAGCGTATGGTCAAAGAAACAAAATCAATGAGGGTTGAGAGGAGGAAGAGGAGTAGCAGGGCTGAGGCATAGAAAAAGAAATAAGTATAGGATGAAGATGAGCCAAAGGTAACCGAAGTGAAAACCCCCGGAACATTGCTACTTGAAAACGGCAGCATGTTTTCGGGTTTTTTATTTGGTGCACCTGTGAGGTCCTACGGTGAGGTGGTATTCACCACCTCCATGACAGGGTATGAACATTCAATAACTGATCCCTCCTACAGAGGGCAGATACTTGTCTTCTCCTATCCACTGATTGGCAATTATGATTTCAGATACGAAGAGCTTCAATCTGACAGTCCACAGGTCAGAGGCATTGTAGTCTCAGAGGAGACAGGTTTATTCTCAAACTCAACGCTCACTTCATTCCTCGCCTCCCATGATATTCCAGGACTCAGTGGTGTTGATACAAGGTCTGTAGTCAAGCTCGTAAGAACACACGGGACCATGAAGGGCACGATCATACCAGGGACTGTAGATGATTCAGTTAAAGAGGAAGTGTTGCGCGAGCTTGCACTGAAGCGCAATGTATGGGAGGATAACCTCGTAGCGGAAGTTGGAACGAAAAAACATCTGGGTCCCTTCGGCAGCGGCGATAGGGTCGTTGCTCTTGATTTCGGGATTAAGAGAAATCTAATCAGAGATTTGGCGTCGCGCTTTGAGCTCCATGTTCTTCCACATGACTCAGCGCTTGATGAGATAAATGCTCTCAGGCCCAGGGGCATTGTGATTTCAAGTGGTCCAGGAGACCCCTCGCATCCTGATATGCTCAGGCTGCTCCCCACAATAAGGGAGCTCTGCTCAAACTATCCTGTTCTGGGCGTATGTCTCGGGCATCAGCTCATTGCGCTTGCCTATGGTGCTCGAACTTACAAGCTCATATTCGGGCACAGGGGAATAAACCATCCTGTGAAATTCGGGGAGAAGACATTCATCACCTCCCAGAACCACGGGTTCGCTGTGAGTTCTGAGGGACTTGAACAACTTGAATTTACTGTAAATCAGTGGAGTCTGAACGACGGGACGGTGGAGGGGTTGACAGCTGAGCATGGAAGAGTGATAACGTGTCAGTATCATCCTGAAGGGGGTCCAGGACCCTCGGATACTACATTCATCTATGAATATTTCAGGCGCACAGTGAGGGGAAAGTAATGCCCAGAGACCCTTCCATAAAGAAGGCACTTGTCATAGGCTCAGGTCCCATAGTTATAGGACAGGCTGCAGAATTCGATTTTTCTGGGAGCCAGGCCTGCAGGGCTGCGAGGGAGGAGGGGATATATGTCGTCCTCCTCAACTCCAATCCTGCTACAATTCAGACTGATAAGGAGGTGGCAGATGCAATTTACATTGAACCAATGACTGTGGAGACAGTCGAACGCATAATAGAGCAGGAGGGGATTGACGGCATATTCAGCGGCATGGGTGGTCAGACTGCGCTCAATCTGTGCAGTGAGCTCGCGGATAAAGGCATACTCAAAAAATACGGCGTCAGGCTGCTCGGTTCCAACCAGAGCGCAATATCTCTTGCCGAGGACAGGGAGCTGTTCAGGGAGAAGATGAAATCCATAGGGCTCCCTGTTGCAGAGAGCATAACATGCAATTCTATAGATGGTGCACTGCGTGCTGTTGAGAAATTGGGGGGATACCCTGTGATGATACGCTCCGCATACACACTTGGAGGAACAGGGGGTGGCATAGCTGAAAACGAACAGGAGCTTGTGGAGATAGTTGGCCTGGGTCTTGCAAGTTCGCGCATAAAGCAGGTCATAGTGGAGGAGTGCATAGTGAACTGGGAGGAATATGAATACGAGATCATCAGGGACGGCTCAGGCAACAGCATAATGGTCTGCAGTATGGAGAACCTTGATCCCATGGGCATTCATACAGGGGAAAGCATTGTAATCGCGCCCGTTCAGACACTGACAGATCAGGAGCACCAGCTGCTGAGGCGGAGTGCAATGCGTATAGTTGAAGCGCTGGGGATAGAGGGCGCATGTAATGTCCAGTTTGCAGTGAACCCTGTGACCAGGGAGTTCAGGGTTGTGGAGGTCAATCCCAGGGTTTCAAGAAGCTCTGCGCTTGCATCAAAGGCCACGGGATACCCGATTGCAAGGGTTTCTGCCAAAATAGCCGTGGGGCTGCGTCTCGATGAAATTATGAATTCAATAACAAAGAGAACGACAGCTGCGTTTGAACCCTCACTTGATTATGTTGTGATAAAGATACCGAGATGGCCTTTCGACAAGTTCAGATTCGCTGACAGGCGCATAGGAACACAGATGAAGAGCACTGGAGAGACAATGGCCATAGGCAGATGTTTTGAAGAGGCATTTCTCAAGGCACTGCGTTCGCTTGAGCTTGACATGATTGACCTTGAAACAGGGGAGGTGAGCAGCTGGAGCAATGAGCAGATACTTGCTGAAATTCAGAAGCCAACCGACAGGCGCATATATGCAATAATAGAGGCGTTCAGGAGAAGCATATCGCTTGAAGAGATAAGGCAGAGATGCCACTGGAACCCCTTCTTTCTCAGAAAAATTGAGCGTCTGCTCCTCCTTGAAAAGAAGATAAGCGATGGAGATGAAGATGCATTGATTGAGGCCACCTCCCTGGGCTTCTCCCCCTCATATCTACATAAGATTTCAGGTAGAGAGGCAGCATGCAGACGCTTCTACCGCATGGTGGATACATGTGCCGCTGAATTTGAAGCGGAGACACCATACTATTACAGCAGTGCCACAGGCACTGACGAAGTGAGGAGGAGCGACAGAAAAAGCATTATGATCGTAGGTGGAGGACCGATAAGGATAGGGCAGGGCATAGAATTTGATTACTGCTGTGTCCATGCTGCACTGGCTGTCAAGGAAGAAGGGTACGATGCTGTAATTGTGAACAATAATCCAGAGACTGTGTCAACAGACTTTGATTTAAGCAGCAGATTGTATTTTGAGCCCCTTACACGCGATGATATCTCCTTCGTCCTTGAAAGGGAGAGACCTGATGGTATCATGGCACAGTTTGGAGGCCAGACAGCACTGAATGCATCCATGTCCCTTGAATCACATCCCCTCGCACACTTTCTTGGCACACCCGTTTCTTCCCTCAGGCTCAGTGGGGAGAGAAAGGCGTTCTCAGATTTCCTGAAAACGCTTGGTTTGGAGCAGCCACAATCTGAGGAGGCCAGAAATGAGCAGCAGGCGCTGGAAATAGCACGTGCCCTTTCCTATCCTCTCATCATAAGGCCATCGCATATAATAGGTGGCAGGGGGATGGAGATAGTTTACGACGAAGAACAGCTGCTCAACTATTTCCGTGATGTTAGGATGGGGAAGGGTTCGCTCTTGCTTGAGCGTTATCTGACCAGTGCCGTAGAAGTGGATGTTGATGTCATAACAGATGGCAATGACGTATTCATTGGTGGAATGCTGGAACACATAGAGGAGGCAGGTGTGCATTCAGGGGATGCAACCATGGTAACACCTCCACAATCTCTGAGCAAAGAGGAGATTGAGGAGATGGAAAGACAGGTGCGTATACTGTGCCGCGAACTGAGAATACGTGGGCTTGCAAATTTCCAGTTTGCAGTGAGGGATGGTAAGGTTTACATCATAGAGGTTAACCCCAGAGGAAGCAGGACAGTGCCGTTCCTGTCAAAGGTTACGGGCATCCCTCTTGCAAAGATTGCGGCAAAGCTGATGCTTGGAGGCAGGCTCTCAGAGTTCAATTTGCATACAGTGCGGAGGGATATGATTGCAATGAAGGTCTCAGTCTTTCCATTCCTGAAGCTGAAGGGTGTTGACAGTGTGCTGGGGCCAGAGATGAAGAGCACGGGGGAGGTGATGGGGATGGGGAGAAGCTATGGTGAGGCTGCATGGAAGGGGTACATTGCCGCTGGATACAGGCTTCCGACTGAGGGTGCCGTTTACATCACAGTCAGCGATATGGACAAGCCTGCTGTCCTCCCAGTTGCTGCAGAGCTGAGGAAACTTGGTTTCAGCATATATGCGACAAGGGGAACTCAGGAGTTTTTGAAAAAGAATGGCATTGAAGCGATGCGCGCCTATAAGCTCAGTGAGGACATGTCCCCCGATGCCATAGGACTGATGCGCTCAGGAAAGGTGCATTTCATAATAAACACACCGACTGTCAGCTCAGGCAGCCACAGGGATGGTGCACTGATGCGACGTGTGGCTGCGGAATGTGGCATACCGCTGGCAACAACGATAAGAGGGGCAAGGGCAATGACAGAGGCAATAGCCTTCGGAATAAAAGGAAAGTTCTCAATAAACAGGCTCTGATCACCTTATTGTTATTTCCCTTACCCCCCTTGCATTCTTGAGTGCAGGGATCAGTGAGGCAGGTATCTCGCCAGAAGTAACAACTATGAGCTTCGGATCCTCACTGAGTTCAGGGTCCTCCACTATCGCCTCCCTTATACTGATGCCTGCCTCGGCAATGATGCGCGAAACATCTGCAAGTATACCAGGCTTTGTGGCATCATCAGAGGCTATCTCAAGCGTAGACCAGCCCATGAAAGGTGCTGCATCCCTGAGGTTTGCCACTGGCTCAAGATGCCCGAAAAACTTCATCAGCTCAGCATTCCTGCTTATGGTGTTAGCCGCTGCCCTCACAACCCTTCTGTCAACTCCTGCTGCCTTTCCAACAGCCACATCCCCCAGTTTTATATCGCCACAGTAAATATTGTTATCCCTGACCTTAAGGCCAAGCCTGATCATTAATCGTGCCACTTTTATCTGGCCTGGATACTGGCCAAGATGCCTGATTATTTCTTCCCACATGATATCACGCATACATTTATACAATAATGTATAAATATGTTGTGTGCTCTGAAAACGACCGATGTCAATAGGTAAGCAAATCCGTCTTGAGCGTATATTTGATAGAACATCAAAGAACGCACTCATTGTCCCTATGGATCATGGCATCTCTGAGGGTCCGCTTCCAGGCATAGTGGATATAAGGAAGACGATAGAAGAGGTGAGCCAGGGAGGAGCCACTGCCATAGTCATACATAAGGGGCTGGTAGAATACGGACACAGGGGATATGGGAAGGATGTCGGTCTCATCATACACCTTTCCGCGAGCACAAAACTGTCACCATTGCCTAACAAAAAGCGCCTCATCACATCTGTGGAGGAGGCCATACAGCTCGGAGCTGACGGCATCTCAGTCCATGTAAATGTGGGGGCGGAAGGGGATGATGAGATGCTGCAGGATTTTGGAAGGGTTGTGGAGGAATGCAGGCACTGGGGGATGCCACTGCTTGCGATGATGTATCCCAGGGGGAAGGATATCAAGGACCCGTATGATGTTGACCTGCTGAAGCACGTTGCGCGCATCGGAGCTGAGATAGGGGCTGATGTGGTGAAGGTTAACTACACTGGAGATGAGGATACATTCAGGGAGGTTGTCAGGGGCTGCCCTGCACCTGTGCTCATTGCAGGTGGACCAAAGCTCGATAGCGATCTCGAAGTGCTGAGGATGGTGAAGGGTGCAATGAATGCAGGTGCAAGGGGCATTTCCATTGGAAGGAATATATGGCAGCACAGCAAGCCCAGGGAGATGGCCAGTGCACTTGCCTCAATTGTTTTCAGAGGCAGCGGCGTTGAAGAGGCAAGGAGAGTGCTTTCAGTCGCATGAATGGAAAATTGCTCTGGCCCAGGGTCGACCATATAGCAGCGGAGGTGCAGAGGCACAGGGCCATATTGCACGCTGTTGAGCTTGGCTACACCTCCATTGTGGTGAGGGAGGAGGACAGGGAACTCACTTCCTCTGTGAGATTTGATGCAGTCACTGTTACTAGGGATGCTGTGTTTATCAATGGCAAGAGGAGGGGAAGTGTCCTGCATCTCAAAGGGCCAGAGGATATGCCTGCTGCAGCCCTTAACAGCGAGTTTCTCATCGTCAGAAGCGACGACTGGAAAATTATTCCACTGGAAAATCTGCTGGCAATGCATCAGGGGAAGGGATGCAGCATTATAGCTGAGGCCGAGACCAGAGAGGAGGCAGAGCTCTTCATGGGCACGCTTGAGAGGGGTGTTGATGGCGTCATATTCCCATATGAAAAGATACAGGGCTTTGCCTCAATGCTTGTATCCACTCCACAGCTTCAGCTTCAGGAGGCTGAGGTGAAAAGCGTGCAACATGCAGGTATGGGGGACAGGGTGTGTGTGGATACATGCTCCCTCTTCCATCAGCACGAAGGTCTTCTTGTTGGTTCCCAGGCCTCATCGCTCTTCCTTGTCCATGCTGAAAATCTCAGAGCAAGGTATGTTAACCCACGGCCATTCAGGGTCAATGCAGGGCCTGTGCATTCATATGTTCTTCTCCCAGATGGAACAACAAAATACCTCTCAGAACTGAAGGGAGGCGCCCGTGTTCTTGGCGTGAGCGCTGACGGCAGCACGCGTGTGATGACCGTTGGAAGGATTAAGATAGAGAGAAGGCCACTGGTTCTTGTGGAAGCAATCTGCGAAGAAAGGGAGTGCAGTCTGCTCCTGCAGAATGCAGAGACTGTCAATCTATGCACGAAAGGTGAGCCAGTCCCTGTGACCAGATTATCTCCTGGGGACAGGGTGCTGGTGCACATAGAAGAGGGTGCAAGGCACTTTGGCATGCGCATTAAGGAGGATATCAGGGAGCTATGATCTGTGTTTCAATCCTTGATATGGATGCGCGCACAATGGCAGCGCGCGCCAGAAGGGCGTTCAGGGAGGGTGCTGAGGCAGTGGAGTTCAGAGTGGATGCGCTTCCCTGTCCACAGGAAAGTGACCTTGAGATCCTTTCTTCTGTAAGAGGGACAAAGGTGCTCACGCTGAAAGGCAATGCGCTCTCACTGCTCTCTTCACCTCTGGTAAAAAGATTTGACTTCCTTGATATTGAATATGAGGACTATATTGAAAAAAGGGAGGAGATACCTGAGGGAATCAGGCTCATACTCTCAACGCACAGGGCATTCAATGCAAGAGAGGCATACAGCTACATTGCAAGGATACTTCATGAAAATGCAATTGCAAAGTGCATAAACACAATTGATGGCTACAAAAGTTCCTTTGTAACACTTCGCGCCTCGAAGGTCTTCAAGAAAAGGGGGAACATCATTGCATTTGGCATGGGGGAGAAAGGGACACTCTCCAGAATAGTTTCCATGCTTTCAGATGCACCGATAAGCTATGCATGCCAGGAAGGTATGTCCGTGGCACCAGGACAGCTGACCCTCCAGCAAATGAAAGAGGCAAGGGAAGGGATAGTGCTAGGCATTCTGGGTTCAAAACAGGCAACAGATCACAGCCTTTCCCCGGCGCTTCATTCAAGGCTGCTGTCACTTTCAGGTCTTAAAGGTGTATACCTTCGTTTCCCTGCCGAGAGAAAGGAGCTGCGTGAATTCATTAACGCTGCACTTGCTGCACGGGTGCTTGGCTTCAATGTAACAATGCCTCACAAGCAGGCCATAATCAGATATCTGGATAGCCTGGATCCACTGGCGAGAGAGACTGGTTCCGTCAATACTGTTTTAATCAGAAATGGAAAATGCAGGGGCTTCAACACAGATGCGCTTGCCTTTTCAGAAATAATGGAAAGGGTGAGACCGGAAAGCACACTCATTTTCGGAACAGGGGGGGCTGCCAGGGCAGCAGCCTACGTGCTGCGCGGGACGCAGTGTTACATAGAGGGAAGGAATGAGCAGAGGAGGCGTGCAATTGCAAGACGCTTCTCACTTATCGAAGATAAACCCGTCCCCTCTCGGTATGATATACTTGTTAACTGCACACCGCTTGGAATGAATGGTGATGCAGAGCTTCCTGAAGCTGTAAGAAATTCTGAATACAGACTGGTTGTGGATTTTGTTTATGGGGGAAGTGGCCTGTTCAGGAGGCTTTCACATGCAAAGCGTGCGGGCTTCATAGATGGCTCGGAGCTCCTGTACAGGCAGGCACTCCATTCATTCTATATCTGGACAGGGAAGAGGCCAGTTGTGTCAAGGAGTGTGGTGGAGGAGATATATGCGTGAATATACAAGCAAAGAACATGGTGCCGCCACACTTGTCAGTGGCATCTCAAACGGCCTTGGGGTTGCATTTGGAGTGTGGCTCAGCACAAGTGTGCGAATATCTGCATCCCCAGTGTTCAGATTCAGAAGTAATGTGAAGAGTGATACAAGGCTTGTGGATGAGTGCGTGAAATATGCACAGAAAAGGGGATGGGTGAAGCATCCGCTCTCCATCCACGTGCACAGCGATATACCACCCTCAAGGGGAATGAAGAGCAGCAGCAGTGTTTCGCTTGCACTTCTACGCTGTCTTGCACGCGCGGGAGGAGTGAAGCTGGAGGACAGGGAACTGCTTCGCCTCTCTTCCATACTTTCAGTTAAAGCAGGTGTTTCAATCACAGGTGCCTATGACGATGCGCTCGCATGCCACTATGGAGGCATAGTCTTCGCAGACAATCTGAAGAGACGTCTGCTTGCAATGAAGAAATTCAGGAAGAGCTACACAGTCCTCTTCTCTGTTCCAGATCGAAGGATAGAGAAGAGGCATCTGAGCCCGCATGATCTCAGGAGCATAGGGGATGAGATGCGTCTTGTCTTCCGCGCTGCGTTTGCAGGCAGGTTCAGGGAGGCGTGCACAGCAAACACACTGCTCCTTTGCAGTGTGCTTGATATAGAGCCTGAGCCTGCGCTCAATGCACTCGCCCAGGGCGCACTGCTCGCCGGTCTGAGCGGAACAGGCCCTGCATTCTATGCCCTTTGCGACTCTAAGAGTGTGAAGCGTGTGAAGAGATCCCTTTCCTCCTACGGCAGTGTGGTGGAGACAAAGACAAGAGGAGTGGGTGATAATGCCGCTTCTATCTAAACCATCAGGGCCACTTTCCGGACACATAAGAGCGCCTCCATCAAAGAGCGCCACACACAGGGCGCTCGTCCTTTCATTCCTGTCCGACAGGCCATGCAAAATAAGGAGACCGTTGCTGAGCGATGATACACTTAGCACCATTGAAGGCCTGAAGCTCATGGGCGCCTCTGTTTCAGGAAGGAGCGTTCTGACTGTAAAATCTGAGAGACATCAGGCTCAGGATGTGATAAATGCGCGCAATTCAGGTACAACTGCAAGGCTGCTCTGCTCCATCTGCTCCCTCTTTCCAGGCTACGGTGTTATCACAGGCGACAGTTCTCTGAAGAGAAGACCAATGGAGCCTCTTCTACAGGCGATCAGAATGCTTGGTGGGGATGCTTTCTCCACCACAAACAACGGCTGTCTTCCATGTGTTTCAGGCGGGCCGCTGAGCAGGGGAAGGTGTGAGATAGATGCACATCTCAGCTCCCAGTTTGCATCCTCTCTCGCCATAGCTTCCTGCTTCAGGGACATTGACACTGAGATTGTAATGAAGGGAAAAATCCAGTCATACGATTATCTGAAGATGACGCTTGAGATGATAGAATATTTTGGAGGAAAGGCAACGCTCGAAGATGGAAGGTTGTACTGTGAAGGCAGGGGCGCATTCAAAGGAAGGGATGTGACAGTGCCAGGCGATTTTTCATCTGCCGCCTTTTTGCTTGCTGCAGCAGCAATTACACGGGGAAAGATAAGTGTGAGTGAACTGGGCAACAGCTTCACACAGGCCGATGCCAGGATAGTTGAAATAATGCGACTGTTTGGCTGCAGCGTCAGGCAGCGTGGAAACAGCATTGAGTTGAGCTCTGAAGGTATTGAAGGTGCTGATGTGGATTGCACATCCTCCCCTGACCTCTTCCCAATCACCTCAGTGCTGGCGGCTGCGGCCAAGGGAAGGAGCACTGTTACAGGAAGCGAGAATCTCCGTTTTAAGGAAACAGACCGCCTTAAAACCACATATTTGATGCTTCGCTCCATCGGTGTTCAGTGCTCGCTTGAAGATGAGAAGCTCCACATAAAGGGCGGCAGCATACGCGGAGGAACTGTGAGGAGCTTCGAAGATCACAGGATTGCGATGGCAGCTGTGGTGGCAGGTCTTGCATCTTCAAGGGGCATAACTGTAATTGATAGCGGTTCCTACACCGTCTCCTACCCTTCATTCATCCAGGATATCACTTCGCTTGGAGGGAAGGTGGGTGTGTTTTGAACACAATAGGACACACACTGAAGTTCACCATCTTTGGTGAAAGCCACGGCAGGTATGTCGGTGCAATACTGGATGGGCTGCCTGCAGGGCTGCACATTGATGTGGAGCAGATACAGCGTGAGATGGATCTCAGGCGTCCTGCTCCACTCATAGGCACGGCAAGGCATGAGGAGGACACAGTTGAAATTTCAGGTGGCATCAGGGATGGCGTCCTCACAGGCACGCCCCTTTTATTTTTAATAAGAAACACCGATGTGCGCAGCGCTGTCTATGAGGAGATGAGAAACATTCCAAGACCGGGGCATGCGGATTACACTTCATTCGTAAAATACAGGGGCCATTCAGATTACCGTGGGGGTGGCCAGTTCTCAGGGCGTATGACTGCCCCTATGGTGGCTGCAGGTGCTGCTGCAAGGCAGTACCTCTCATCAAAGGGTATGAGGGTGGCAGCAAGGGTTGTTTCAATACACGATGTGGAGGACAGGAAGAATTATTCCTTTCAGGAGATTGAAAACAGGAGATTTTCGAACGAGATAAGATGTGTGGATGAGGAGACAGCTGTCAGGATGAGGGATAGGATATTGGAGGCGAGGAAGAATTCAGACAGCGTGGGTGGCATCATAGAATGCCGTGCCACAGGTGTCGCAGCAGGCCTGGGTGAACCATTCTTTGATACAGTTGAGGGTGAGCTTTCAAAGATGATCTTTGCCATCCCTGCTGTCAAGGGCATAGAATTTGGCTCTGGCTTTTCATCAACAAGAATGACTGGAAGTGAGAACAATGATCCGTTCGCTATACAGGATGGGAAGGTTGTGACGCACACAAACAATGCCGGGGGCATAAATGGGGGCATAACCAATGGCATGGATGTTGTCTTTCGTGTCGCCTTCAAGCCCACTTCCTCCATACCGAAGGTGCAGAAAAGCGTTGATCTGAGTTCCATGAAGGAGACGGAGATACAGGTCAAAGGAAGGCATGATCCATGCATAGTGCCCAGGGCAGTGATAGCCGTTGAGGCTGCATGCTGTCTTGTCTTTGCAGATCTTCTGCTCAGGAGCGGATATAGTTGAACGAGATGGACGAAATAAGGGAAAAGATAAGGGAAACAGATGAACAGATATTCGAGCTGATAGGAAGGAGGCTCAGGCTTGCAAGGGAGATAGGTGATGTTAAACGTGTACTGCGCGCACCTCTTCGCGATTATACTGTGGAGGCCCAGGTCATAGATAGAGCTGAAAGACTGTGCCAGCGCATGGGAATTGAAAGACAGACGGGCAGGGCCATCGCGAAGGAGCTGATAAGGGCCTCCATCTTTGTTCAATCCTCAGCCATCCCTCCTCTGGATGGGAATAGAAAGAGAATACTGATAGCGGGCGGACTTGGGAAAATGGGAAAGTGGTATTCTCATTTTTTCAACGTTCAGGGGCATGAGGTTGTGATAAACGATGTAAGAAAGGAAGACTCCCCTTTCAGGGTGGAGAGTGATCTCAGATCGGCTGCATCGCAGGCAGATGTTGTCATACTCACAACACCAATATCATCCACAGCACCGCTCCTTTCAGTGGTAGCGGAGGCAGCACCCGATGCACTCATAATGGATGGGTGCAGCCTCAAGACACCGCTTATTCCAGAATTAAGGCGACTTGCCTCCTCAGGCAGGAAGGTGACAAGCATTCACCCCATGTTCGGCCCTGATACGGTGATGCTTGCAGACCAGAATCTCATAGTCTGTGACTGCGGAAATGCAAGCGCTGTGCAGGAGGCAATAGATCTGTTCAGGGACACAAGTGTGTCCATAGTGAGGATGGACATTGAGAGGCATGACGAACTCATGTCCTATGTGCTCGGTGCAACGCATGCGCTTAACATAATAATGTTCAGAACACTCATAAGAGGAGGGATACCCGCAGAGGAGCTGCTGAGGTGCGCAAGCACGAGCTTCAGGAAACAGATGAGGACCACTGTGGATGTTGCAAGGGAGAATCCATTGCTGTACTATGAAATACAGCACCTGAACAGATACAGGGACAGGATGTTCAAATACATTCATGAGTCACTCACAGAGCTGCAGAGTGCAGCTATATCTGAAGATTCAAACAAATTTTTGGAATTAATGAAGAGCGGTAGTGAATATTTTGGAGGTGTCTCTGTTGAGTAAAAGAAGGGTTGCTGTTCTCGGTGCCTCTGGAATGGTAGGTCAGCGTTTCTGCGAGATGCTTTCAGACCATCCATTCTTCGATCTACCAGCACTGTACGCATCGGAAAGGAGTGGTGGCAGGAAACTCAACGATGTGCTCCTCCTCCCTGAACCAAGGATATCGCAGGAATTGCTTGATGCGAAGATAGAAGCTCTCGATATAAATGCAATCACTGCGGAACGCTTCGACATTATATTCAGCGCTTTGCCCACAGCAGTTGCAAAAGAGGTCGAGGGGGAGCTCAGAAAGCGCGGACAGCGCATCTTCACCAACGCCTCTCCTTACAGGATGGAGAAGGACGTTCCTCTGGTGGTTCCCGAAGTGAATCATGAACATCTTGACCTCGTCAGGGACAGTGGCTTCATAGTGGCCAATGGAAACTGCAGTGCAATAGGCCTTGCGCTCGGTCTCAAGCCACTGCAGCCACTGGGTATCAGCAGGGTGGAGGTTACGACTCTACAGGCGCTGAGCGGTGCAGGATATCCTGGAGTTCCTTCGCTTGATGCTCTATCTAATGTAATTCCTTACATAGATGGGGAAGAGGAGAAGCTTGAGAGGGAAGTGCCAAAGATGCTTGGAACCGTTGAAAATGGAGCAATAAAGCCAGCGCCCATAAGTATAAGGGCGACATGCACAAGGGTCCCTGTGAGGGAGGGGCATCTCGAATCAGTCTCCGTCGATGTGGAAAGAGATACTGATGAGAGAGAGGTGGAGGAGCTTTTCAGCAACTTCCGTTCTCTGCCCCAGGAACTCCAGCTCCCATCTGCTCCACGCAGACCCATAATTGTCAGCTCTTCGCATTTAAGACCTCAGCCTGCGCTGGATGTTAATGCCGGGGAGCCACAGAGGGCCAGGGGCATGGCTGCAACAGTGGGCAGGGTGAGGGTGAGAGGAAGAAATGTTCGCTTCATCATACTCTCGCACAACACAATAAGAGGTGCAGCAGGCGGTTCAGTGCTCAATGCAGAACTCATGCATTCAAGGGGGATGATGTGACCACTGTAATGAAATTTGGAGGCTCCTGTCTGAGAGATGCATCAGGAATAAGGGAACTTGTTTCAATAGTGTCAGGGGAAAAAAGATGCATAACTGTGGTCAGCGCACTTTCAGGCGTCACAGATTCAATAGTGCACTTCATTTCAAAAAGATTCGGGGAGAAGAGTATAAGGCGTTTTGTGGCACAGTTGAGTGAGAAGCACCTTGAGCTTCTCAACACGCTGTGTTCAAGCGAGATATCGCTCCGTTACGGGGAAGAGATAAGGCAGTCCATGAGAAACTTCGAGCGCCTGCTCTATGGTGTACTTTACACTGGCGAACTCACGGAGAGGATGCGGGCGCTGCTGCTCAGCTTTGGTGAGCGGCTTGCAACAAGGATTGTCGCTGCTGCGCTTGAGGAGGCGGGGCTCAATTCTATAGTATTCGATACTGACAGGGATGGCATAATTACAGATGACAGCTTCATGAACGCAAATGCTGATCTGAAGGCAACAAGGCATTTTTTAGGAAGAAAGTTGCGCAATGCACTTGAAAAAAGGCAGTATCCTGTAGTAACAGGTTTTTTTGGCTCTAATCTGGAGGGAAGGGTGACACTCCTTGGAAGGAATGGGACTGATTACAGTGCATCCATAGTTGCGTATGCTGTTTCTGCAGACAGACTGCTCATATGGAAGGATGTAGATGGTTTCCTTACAGCAGACCCTGAGATAGTTCCCTCCTCCAGACTCATACCTGAGATTTCGTACGAGGAGGCTTCAGAGCTCTCTTATTTCGGTGCAAGTGTCCTCCATCCCAAGGCGGTTGAGCCTGCAAAACTCGGGGGGATAACAATTAGCATCAGAAATATCGCACACCCTGAGAAGGAGGGGACGCTGATAACCTCAAGCAAGAGCAAGGCAAAAGGGGTTGTGAAAAGCGTCTCCTGCATGGAAGGACTTGCGATTGTAAGGGTGTATGTCAGTGGTGGAGGTTTTCAGTCAGGGGCGATTTCCAATCTCTCAGGCTATATAGGAAAGGCGGGAGTGAACATAATATCCGCAACCACATCCCAGACATGCATTGCCTTTTTGATAAGAAAGGAGGACACGGAAGCGGCTGTCTCATCTCTCCTGCCACTGGTCCCGGGCACAGTGGACAGGGTGGAAAGGGAGAACGGTGTTGCACTCATATGCATCGTGGGCCAGGGGCTGGGTGAGACAAAGGGGATTGCTGCCAGGGTGTTCAACTCCATCTATGCCAGGGGCATAAATGTGGGGATGATGTCTGCAGGCGCATCCCTTGCAGCATACCATTTCACAGTGCGTGAAAGGGATCTGAAAGAGGCTGTGAGGGCTGCACACGAGGTATTCTTCGGGTGAAGCGCATGATATTCAGGGAGATTAAATGGAAGGAGCCGCTGGAGCTTTTTGCCAGACTGATTGCAGGCAACAGGGATGCCTTCCTGCTAGAAAGCGCAGAGGGTCCTGAACATGCTTCACGCTTCAGCTTTGCCGGTGCTGCACCTGTGGAGAAGGTGGTCTCGCTGGGTAATTACATAGAATGCTCTGGAAGGAGAAAGGAGCGAATAGACAGCTTTCTTAGAAAGCAATCCCTGAGAAAAAGGGGTGCCTCAAAACTTCCATTTCCCTATGTTGGCGGCTATGTTGGCTATTTTTCATATGATATAATAAGGCAGTTTGAACGCCTCCCTGATACGCACCCTCCCTCGGGATTTCCAGATGCTGAACTTGGCCTGTTCGAAGACGGATTTATCTTCGACCATTTTGCAGGGAAGGCATACTATTTCTCCTGGTCCGATGACAGGGAGAAGGAACTCCTTTCCTCAGAGGCAGAGGAGCAGGAGCTACAGTGCAGCAGATTCACCTCCAGCCCCTCAAGAGAGGAATTCATTGATATGGTAAATAAGGCAAAGCAGTACATCATTGATGGAGACATATTTCAGGTGGTGCTCTCCAGGCGCATAAGGCTGGGGGAGGTCAGAGGGCTCCTCCCTTTCTATGCTTCGCTGAGAAAAATAAATCCGTCGCCTTACATGTATTTCGTTAACTTTGGAGAGAGGACAGTAATAGGGAGCAGTCCGGAGACGCTTGTGAGGGTCTCTGGGAGAAAGGTGATAACGTATCCAATTGCAGGCACAAGGCCCGTGACGGGGGACAGGAAAAAAGACGCGTTGCTGAGAATGGAGCTGCTTTCAGATGAAAAGGAGAGGGCTGAACACAATATGCTCGTGGACCTCGCAAGGAATGACATAGGCAGGGTGAGTAAATTCGGCACTGTGCGTGTGCCCGAATACATGAAGGTGGACAGATACAGCCATGTGCAGCACATAGTCTCGAGTGTCGAAGGGACGCTCTCAAAGGAAAGAGATGCGCTTGATGCTCTCTTCTCAATCTTTCCTGCAGGCACTGTCAGTGGTGCACCAAAGATAAGGGCGATGGAGATCATTGAGGAACTGGAACCGTTCAGGCGCGGTCCGTATGCAGGTGCGGTTGGCTACTATTCCTTCAACGGCTCCCTTGACAGCGCAATAGCGATCAGGACACTGTTCAGAAATGGGCAAGATGCATTTCTTCAGGCCGGGTGCGGTATAGTATATGACTCCAGACCTCAAATGGAATTTGAGGAGACAGAGAACAAATTGAAGGCGCTCATGACAGCGTTTGGAGGTTTGAAATGAAGCTGCTGCTCCTTGATAACTACGATTCCTTTTCCTACAATCTCTATCAGAGATTGGGTTCACTCAAATTCCAGATCAGGGTGGAGAGGAACGATGCAATCACTTTGAGCGAAATAAGGAGATACGACCCTGATTGCATTGTGATCTCACCTGGACCAGGGAATCCTTCAAAGAAGAGATATTTCGGCGTGTGCGGAGCTGCAATAAGGGAGATGGGGAAGGAGGTGCCTGTGCTCGGTGTCTGCCTTGGCCATCAGGGGATAGCGCATGAATTTGGCGGCAGGGTTGTGCATGCTGCGCGTGTGATGCACGGAAAGAGCTCTGAGATAATGCACTCAGGTGAGGGGATATTTGAGGGCATTGAGAGCCCGACACCTGGGGGCAGATATCATTCCCTAATAGTGGAGAGGGAAACACTTCCATCTGTGCTGAGGATAACTGCACAGACAGCAGAAGGGGAGATTATGGCATTGCAGCACAGAAGCTGGCCAATTTATGGTGTTCAGTTCCATCCTGAATCAATACTCACGCCTGATGGGATGAAGATACTCAGCAATTTCAGAGACATAGTGAGGGGAAGGCTTTGAAGGAACTGCTTGCTAAATTGATTGAAAGGAGGGATTTGAGTGGTGAGGAGGCGGAGAGCGCTGCGCTTTCAATGATGGAGGGGAAGGTGAGCGAGGCTGAGATGGCCTCCTTCCTCACCGCGCTAAGAATGAAGGGGGAGACGGCAGAGGAGCTTGCTGCCTTTGCACGTGCAATGCGCTTCAAGGCGAGGAGGGTGAATGCACCTGAGAGTTCAATGGACGTATGCGGCACAGGGGGCGGCAGGCTCAAGAGCTTCAATGTCTCAACTGCAGCAGCCTTTGTTGTGGCTGCTGCTGGTATCCCTGTTGCGAAGCATGGAAACAGGTCATACACAGGAAGGAGCGGCAGTGCGGATGTGCTGGAGGCACTGGGCGCTTCGATAAACATAGGGCCTGAAAGAGCTTCGGAGATGCTTGAAAGGCATCGCATCACATTCCTCTTTGCACCTGACTATCATCCAGCGACAAAGAATGTTGCACAGGTCAGACGCATGCTTGGCTTCAGAACAATCTTCAATCTCCTTGGTCCTTTAACCAATCCAGCTTCAGTGCGCAGACAGCTCATAGGCGTCTCCTCCGCCACGAGCCTCAAAACAGTCTCGGAGGCGCTTCAGCTACTTGGAACGGAAAGGGCGCTTGTTGTTCATGCTGATGTGGGCATGGATGAGATAGCCCCTCAGGGTCGAACGGATGTGATTGAGATAAAGGATGGAGAGATGGAGTCATACTCAATAGAGGGTTCAGAGTTCAACAGTTATGGTGCATCTGAGTGGAGACCACACACAGTTTCTGATGCAAAGGAAAGCGCCATGATAATAAGGGCACTGCTTGAAAACGGCGCTGACGCTGGCAACAGAGCACTGCTATTGCTCAATGCTGGTGCCGCACTCTATATTGCAGGTGCTGCACAAGACATGGTGCAGGGCATTGAACGCTCCATTCAACTCATCGAAGAGGGAAAGGCGAAAGAGAAGCTTGATGAATTCATATCTGCCAGCAGGGGGAATACAGATGGATGAACTCGATTATTTTGTTGAAAATGCATTCTCACTCGTTACCTCAGGCTACTATCATATAGGCGATAAGAGAAAAAGAGGGCTGCATTCTCTATCCGCTTCACTCAGGGAAGGAAGTGGAGTCATTGCTGAATTCAAAAGGAGAACACCCTCCAGTGATGCCAGGCATGATGAGGCAGGGGCATTCGAGACTGCAAGGAAGTTTGTTGACATGGGGGCATGCGCCATTTCCATTCTTACAGAACCGCATAGGTTCAATGGCTCGGTGGAGGACATCATTGCTGCAGCTGAACTTCCAGTTCCTCTGCTCATGAAGGACTTCATAATAGATGGAGAGCAAATAGAGGCTGCAGAGCGTGCAGGTGCAGATGCAGTGCTCCTGATCGCTGAGATATTTGATAGATACCAGTACAGCCTCGAGCTCCTTGAGCAGGAGGCTCACAGCAGGGGGATTGAAGTTATACTTGAGGTCAATTCAGTGCAGCAGTTTGTAAGGGCCCAGAAGACAGGTGCTGATATAATTGGAATAAACTGCAGGGATCTGGGAACGCTCACACTCCACAGGGGAAGGGTGGAGAGCATATTGTCGCAGGTCAGGAAGGACAGGCCTGTGCTGGGAATGAGCGGTATTGAATCCCCTGAGGACGTGAGGCGTATGCTTCTCGCAGGGGCTGACGGTGTGCTTGTCGGAACATCGATAATGAGAAGGCCAGAACTGCTCGCAGGGCTTGTGGAGGCTGCCAGGATTGCCAAAGGTCAAAATATGCGGTAACAGGACACCTGAGGACATCAGGCATGCGGAGGGAGCGGATTTCATGGGCTTCATAGTGGAGGTGGAGGGGAGCAGGCGTTCATTGAGCATTGAGCAGGCCAGACCTCTGTTCAGGATGGCTTCAGATTGCGCTGCCACCGTGGCTGTTGTGAGGAAAACAGAGAGGGACTTCCTGCGTAAGGTGCAGGAGGAGCTTGAGCCGGATTTCATACAGATACATAGGGAACTCACACCGCAGGAGTTGAAGGAGATAGATTGCGGAGCGCGTATCATAGCCCTCGTGAAGCCAGACACACACGCAGAGGAGAGGGCGCTGAGGCTGAGGGATTATGCGGATGTGCTGATGACGGACACATTCATAGGCGGTGTATCAGGTGGGACGGGCCTCACGCACGACTGGAACATAAGCAGGGCTGTGAGGGATGCAATAAAACCACATCCTTTCATGCTTTCTGGCGGCCTGACGCCACAGAATGTTGCGGAAGCGGTGAGGGCTGTGAGGCCTGCAATTGTCGATGTTTCAAGCGGGGTCGAAGCGAATGGTGCTAAATCAAGGGAGCTTGTGCTCTCTTTCATAGAAAGGGCAAGGGGGAGCTGAATGTGAAACAATGGTTTGGAGAGTTTGGTGGAAGGTATGTGCCGGAGACGCTCATTACAGCACTTGAAGAGCTGGAAGAGAACTACAGGAAATACAGGAAGAACAGGGAGTTCAGTTCAAAACTTGATTATTACAACAGGCAGTTCGGCGGGAGACCGACGCCACTGTATTTTGCAGAGCATCTGACAGCATATGCAGGGGGTGCACGCATCTATCTGAAAAGGGAGGACCTGGTGCATGGTGGGGCACATAAATTCAACAATGTCATGGGGCAGGCGCTGCTCGCACAGATGATGGGGAAGAAACGCATCATAGCTGAGACGGGGGCGGGGCAGCATGGTGTTGCCACAGCCATTGCTGCCGCTGCTCTGGGACTCACAGCTGAGATATACATGGGAAAAAAGGACACTGAGAGGCAACACCTGAATCTGGTGCGCATGGAGCTTCTGGGAGCAAAGGTTCATTCAGTCACCTCAGGTTCAATGACACTCAAGGATGCAATAAACGAGGCACTCAGGGACTGGGTTACAAATGTGGAGAGCACTTATTATCTCATAGGGAGTGCAGTTGGTCCACACCCATATCCAACGATCGTAAGAGACTTCCAGAGCATAATAGGAAGGGAGATGAAGTCCCAGATATTGCGTCAGGAAGGCAGGCTACCTGACCTGATAGTGGCATGTGTTGGAGGTGGGAGCAATGCCATAGGCGCATTCCATCCCTTCATTAGGCACAGAGAGGTGGCGCTGCTTGGCGTTCAGGCAGGAGGGGAAGGGATAGAGACTGGCAGACACTCTGCACCCCTGATAGCAGGGGAGACAGGTGTGCTGCATGGTGCAAAGAGCAAGTTGCTTCAGGATGAGGATGGTCAGATAATGGAAACATCAAGCATAAGCGCTGGTCTTGATTATCCCTCTGTGGGCCCTGAACACGCACATCTCCAGCAGACAGGCAGGGCGAGATATATCGCCGTGACAGATGCACAGGCGCTTGAAGGCTTCAGATTGCTCAGCAGGATTGAGGGCATAATACCTGCCCTGGAATCTGCACACGCTGTTTATGCAGCTGTGCAGGAGGCTGCCTCAATGCCAAAGGATGCGATTGTGGTGATCAATCTGAGCGGGAGAGGGGACAAGGATGTGGAGACTGTCGCAAAATACATGGGGGCGCTGCCCTGAGTGAGATATCGAAGGCCTTCAGCTCTGCTGCTTCGGAGGGAAGGAACGCAATCATTGCATATCTCATGGGAGGGGACCCAGACCCCCAGCGTTTCCTTGAATATGCGGAAAGGGTTGCTTCATACTGCGATGTGCTTGAAATTGGCATCCCTTTCTCAGATCCGATTGCTGACGGCCCCACAATTCAGGCTGCATCGGTGAGAGCGCTTCAGAGCGGCACAAGGGTCAGATCGGTCATTGAAGGATGCACTCAAATAGCCTCAATGGTCCCTGTGGTTATAATGTGCTACTACAACACTGTCTTCAGGGCAGGGGAGGAGAACTTTGCGCGCCTTCTTGCCGCGTCAGGCATCTCAGGCCTCATTGTGCCCGACCTGCCATATGAGCATGCAAACCTGTTAAGGAGATACTGCAAAAGAGAGGGGGTTGACCTCATACACCTGGCCACCCCTGCAACCAGGGAGGAGAGGGCAATGGAGATTTGCAGGCGTACCTCTGGCTTCCTCTATCTTGTGAGCAGATACGGAGTGACGGGGGAGAGGACAGAGCTTCAGAGCGGTGTGATGGAGATGCTATGGAAATACAAGGCAATATCGCATGTTCCTGTCGCAGTCGGATTTGGCATCTCAACACCTGAACATGTGCGCGCGCTTTCAAAAGCGGGGGCAGATGGAGTTGTGATAGGCAGCGCACTTGTTTCAAGAGTGGCTGCGAACAGAAGTCCGGAAGAACTCGCCTCATTTGTGAGGGAGCTGCGAGAGGCTTCATTCAGATAAGCTCCCTCAGTTCATTTACATCTCGAACGACTGCCACGCCCTCCTTCCTGAAAAATTCCTCCACGCTTTCGCCGTTCAATGTGTGCCCTGTGACGCCCACAAATTCAATATCCAGCCCCTTACTTCGCGCATTTTTTACAAGCATCAGGTCCTCTGCAGAATCGCCTGCAAACAGGCATCTGCCTGCCCCCATGTGCCTGATTGCCTTTTCAGCTGCAAGCGCGGAAGGCTTGCTGTATCTCCTCTCTCCCCTCTTCTCCTCATCCTCTATGAATGTGGATGCCTCCATATCGAAGAAATTTAGCAGTTCACCAAGTGTTATCTGCGCGGCCCTGAAGGTGCGCCCTGTGATGAGTGCTGGTCTTCTGCCAAGATGTGCAAAAACCCACTGCAGGAAGGAGGCATCTACAAGCACCCTCTCATTGGTTATCATCCCCCTGGCATTCACAGGTGCTTCCTCCCCATACATTTCCCTGTAGATGTTCTTACCATAATACAGCGCATCGAAGAGAGAGGCAAGACGGCTGTGCGGTGGTGTGCCAGGGTACGCGAGATAATCAAGGAGCTCAGAGAGTCCGTCAACCTGAAATGAGCGGGCGAACTCAATGAGCCTGAAGACATCCCCTCCTCTCTCAGAAAATGCTGCTGCGAGCTCGACTGCCTTTTTTCCATTGAGCAAGGCATCGGAGACAAAAAGCAAAAGTATTGAACCGAATGCGCTGTCCCAGTCATTGTTGAAATAACCTGTTCTGCGAAGAACAGAGACTATGCGCTCTATATCCCTTTCATCTGCCTGCTTTCCAGTCAGTTCACTGAAGAGCCTCTTGCCCGTTTCAATTATACACAGATCATATGAAGCCCTTACATCCACAAGTGTACCGTCACAGTCAAAGAGTATTCCATCTATGCCGTTCAAGGACAACTCACTCCTCATGCCCCTTCTCATGCTACTGAAATAGTATATAAAGACGCTCAATCTTAAGAAATTTGAATGAACGATATCGCTGTCCAGGCTGTAGATGTTAGTAAATATTATGAAACGGGCAACGGAAGGGTTGTTGCCCTGGACCGTATAAATCTCAGCATAATGCGCGGGGAATATGTTTCAATCACAGGTCCTTCAGGCTCAGGGAAGAGCACACTGCTAAATTGCCTCTCTGGCCTTGAAAGGGTAAGCGAGGGGCATGTGTATGTAAATGGCACAGATATAGCGACAATGAACGACAGGGAGATAAGCATCTTCCGATCAAAGAATATGGGTTTCATTTTCCAAAACTACGCTCTCATACCTGTCTTCACTGCACTTGAGAATGTTGAGCTTCCAGCCCTTGTGTCTGGTGTAACTGCACAGGAGGCAAATAAAAGGGCGCTTGAAGCGCTGGAGCTTGTTGGTCTGCTTCACAGGGCTAATTTCAGGCCATCACAGCTCTCAGGCGGTGAACAGCAACGCGTTGCTGTGGCGCGTGCGATAGTGAACAGGCCGTCGGTCATCTGGGCAGATGAACCCACAGGAAATCTTGACACTGAAACAGGCGCCTCCATCTTGCGCCTCTTTGACTCATTGAACAGAGAAAGGGGTAGCACACTTGTTGTTGTGACACACGACGAACGGGTCGCCAGGAGCGCAAGGAGGAGGATTTCATTGCTCGACGGCAGAATAACAGGTGATGGAAAATGAATTACACACTTCTACTCGCCCTCGCCTTTGCAGTCCTAGCCGTTGCATCCCTGATAGCAATTCTGAGGCATACTGTTGTGTTCAGGATATTCATACGTAACGGGCTGGGCAATAAGAAGAGACTTGCACTCATAATTGCGGGGCTCATGATAGGCTCTGCAATGATATCAGGTGCACTCGTTATGCGCAGCACCATGCTCACACTCAGTGACAATTTAGTTGCACTTACTTCAGGGCACATAGATGAGACTGTCACATCTGACGGTTCACTCGGTGGTCCACTCTTCAGCTATGGCGTTTACACATCGCTTCTGAATGCATCTCCTCCCTCGGCAGTTCGTGGACTGATTCCAATGATCTATTCGACAGTCAGTGTTTTCGATAATACAACAGGTGTCCCATACGATGATATAGGCCTCGTGGCACAGGGGGGCAACTCAACAGCACTGCTCGGTCCATTTGTAACAACAGGTGGTGAGCATATCACCACAATACCATCAGGCTACATACTCATGGACCAGCTTGCAGCTTCACAGCTCTCAGCTTCACCCGGGAATACTGTTACCGTTTTTGCCGGGAGGAATAGCATAACACTCACTCTTCTTTACATTATCAGGGATAACTACAGGGGTTACTTTGACTATGGTTACAATATATTCATGAGCCTTGGTGATGCGCAGAAGCTGCTTGGCAATGGCATAAACATGGTTGCAGTTACAAATACAGGTACAGTGCTTTCAGCTGCTTCAAAGACGCCTGAGGCGATGGCATGGCTCAACGCATCCCTGCCTGCAATCGAGGGCAGGTATTCAGTAACGCTGAAAGCACATGCTGTTCTGCAGCACTCTCTGGATTCACTGGCAAAGGAGGCGGGGGACATATCAGACCTTTATCTCGCGCTCAGCCTCTTTGCTGTCGCCTCAGGTATGATACTTGTTGTTGTAATTTTCTACATGCTTGCGGAGGAGAGGATCAAGGAGCTTGGATTGCTGAGGGCGCTTGGGGCGCGGCGAAATGCAATACTTTCAGGCTTTCTGGGTGAGGGGTTCGTCTACACACTTGCAGCATGCACTGTGGGTTCGTTTCTCGGAATAGGCATAGGCTATGTGATGGTCTACGGCTTCGTGAGTATATTTGGCAGCACCTTTTCACTCCCAGTGAGATCCACGGGCGTTCTGCTTTCATCCTTCACAGTCACAGCATCGGACATCTCCACAGGCTTCTTTGCAGGTTCTCTCGTCACATACGCCGTTGTACTGCTTGCGAGCTACAGGATAAGCTCGATTGCCTCTGTTCAGGCAATCAGGGGGAATATCCCCCCAGCGCCTTCAGGAAGGAGGTTCTTATCTTTCCTGATACTGCTTATCTCATTCTCAATATCACTCTTCCTTTATTCATACCTCATAGCATCATCGCTGATTGAGATGCTCTCAATCTCGCTTCTACTGCTCTCCTCATCACTGATAGCCCAGCTCTTCAAATCATCCAGGCTATCGCTGTTTGCAGGTGGTCTTTCACTCCTGCTCTTCTGGGCGCTGCCATATTCATGGCATTACATTGTCAGGGCTGCTTCCTATTACATATATGTGGAATCAGGCATCTTTCTGGTGGTGGCGGGACTCATGCTCTTTATGTCACTCAGCCCGCTGCTACTGCGTGCACTCTCCCCGAGAGGAAGAAGCAGGGGAATGCTGCTTCCGACGCTGCGTCAGGCACTTGCATATCCTTCCCAGAAGAAGCTGAGAACAGCCCTTTCCATGGCGCTGTTCTCATTCGTTATCTTTGGCATTATTTCTGTCTCAGTGCTTGGCACAATGATAGACAGTGCAGCTGTAAGGACGGTGCAGGTGCAGGGAGGCGGTTACAACTTCGTGCTTTACAGCTCTCAGGGGTTAAATCTCACTCAACCGCTCGATGAAAGCAATATCTCCTCGCTGCTAAATGAGCAGAGCCTCGTATATGATGTTGGGGCCGCCATCTCATACCAGGGGAATTCGTTCGTCTATCCACTTGTGGGTATAGCTGATTTCGGGTCAACGCCTTTCTATTCGCACAATTCATATCCTTTCTATGCCAGGCTGAGCAGTTTCAGCACGCCACAGCAGGCATGGAACGCTGTTCAGTTCAACAGCTCCTTTGCCATCATAGATATGACACTTGCAGGCATAAAACAGGGGGATTACTCTTCCGCCACACCCCCATCAGTCCATGTGCCGCTCAATGCAACACTTACCATATACTCCGATAAGGGAAGCGCAACCGTAAGGGTGATTGGCATACTCAATGAGTTTGGCCTTCAGGGTATTTTTGTTTCCTCAGGTTTACTCTCATCCCTTGGCCTACTCAATTCCTCATATCCAGTCCTTTTTCTGAAGCTGAAGAATGGTGTTTCTTCAACCCAGGCCTCAGTTGAGATAAGGCACACGCTCTATCCATACGACCCTGTGCTTGTGAACCTGGAGCTGCTGACAGAGCAGCTCACAGCCGGCATCACAGGCATAGTTCAGATGACAGAGATATTCATAGCACTGGGACTTGCAGCAGGCACTGCTGGCCTGGGTATAATGTCCATGCGTTCTGTGATAGAAAGATATCAGCAAATCGGCCTGCTCAGGGCACTTGGCTTCTCAGGAAGAATGATTGCAGCTTCATTCCTGCTTGAATTCCTCTTCCTCTCCCTTTTCGGCAGTGCAATAGGCGTTGCAATGGCATTGCTCAACAGTTACATAATTTCGGAAAGACTGAGCTCAGTTCTCTTCTTCTCATACAGCCCCGCAACCCTCGTCTATCTGATCCTCATCTCACTCGGGCTAACTGCTGCTGCAGTCGTTGGCTCAGCAAGGACAGTGGCAAGGATACAGCCGTCTGCAGCACTCAGATACATAGAATGACTGACAAATGTCAGACAACCGATAGTGTTATAAGGAACCATGCCCTTTCCCTTTCAGGGATAGGGATGCCTGTAGCCGTTGAGATGCTCTTCAGGAACAGTGTGCTGAGGGTTCACTGGATGAAGCGTGTGGGTGCTGCGTTTGCTGATATGGCAGTGATATTCATACCTGTCTGGGCAATTGCCATGGCCTTCGGGCTTAATGGCTTCAATTTAGATGTGTTTGCAGGTATTGTTTCAGGTGCATGCTGGTTTCTTTACTCCACTGCATGCGAGTATGAATATGGATACACGCTCGGAAAAAAGCTTGCCTCCCTGCGCGTTTCAAGCGAGCACGGCGATTTAACTGTGTATGAGGCGGCTGTGAGGAATGTTTCCAAACTCTTCTGGTTCATAATGCTTCCACTTGATGTGCTGATAGGACTGCTTTCTTACGGCGATCCGAGGCAGAGATTTACGGACAGATTCTTTCAGACGACTGTTGTTTCAACGCTCCCTGCCTCCTCTTTGATTCACTTCAAGGTGAGGCAGCCAGGAACGCTCTGATCATTCCATAAGCGTAATGCCATTCTGTCCTATGAAATATTGCATTATCCTGGAACGCTCTGGATAGTTTTTCACCTTGCTTGCAATCAGATTGTTATCAAACTTCTTACCAATCCTCTCCCTTTCAAGTTCTATGAGAGTGTCAACAAGCGCATCAATTGAGTTTTGAGTGCGAAGGTCAAAGACGCCTCTTGTAACAGTGACAACCATGAGCCCTCTGTTTCTTCCTGTGAATGCCTTGATCGTTCTCAATGCACTGAGCACCTCATCCACACCATATATGTCTATGAAGAAATCAAGCGCGTCAACAACCACCCTGAACGGCGGCTTTATTCTGAATATTTCATTTGTTAGGAATGTGAGAAAATTGAAACCTGTGTAAAGCTCATCCTCATAATCCCTGAGGTCGCTCATCCTAACACCTTCCTGTCTGAATCTGGTGACCTCAAGCCTCTTGAGCAGTATCTTATCGTAGTATCTGTCAGCTATATCCACTATATTCACATCTGTCCTCCACCCGAAACGCTTTATTGTATCCAGCACCTCCTCCTTGCCCTCAGATGTGGAGAAATAGTAGCTCTTTTCATCTCCTGCGGCTGCGAATTGCTTAGCAAATATTCCTGTGCCCGCACCAGGAGGACCGACAACAGCACAGAGAGTGCCCTCTGCAAAACCACCTCCAAGTATGGCATCCAGCTCCTTGATACCAGATGTTATAGGCACTAATCGCCACCCGCTCTAACAGTTCTGTCGCTCACGAGCCCGAGAAGCATGTTAAGATCCTGGGACTGCTGCTCCTTTATGCTCAGAATCACAATCATTGCACCCCTGCTTCTCAGGCTGTTGACAAGTATGTGAAGGAACTCACCAAGTATCTTCCAGTCGTTGTGTATATGAAGGGTATTCAGTGAATCAAGAACAACTATAACCCTCTTTTTTGCTGTCTTTTTCCTTATAAATTCAATCTTGAGCATTATACTCTCAAGCATTGTCGGGCTCTCTATGAATATCACATTTCTCTTCACGCCCTGTGTTCCAGTCATCATGTTTGATATGCAATCTATGAATCTAACATCAGATACGTCTATCCCTATCAATTCCATGGCCTGCATTATTGACTCTGCAGATACAGTCGCAGCAACATAGATGAGCTGGCACCCATCTAACTGCTGGCAGGCCATTATACCCTTTATTGCATCAAGGTATGTGTCCCCTTCAACTTCTATTGAAATAGAAGAAGATGGCTCAGCTGACTTGAGCTCCTCCATGATCCTTTCGGCTGCATCCGTCAGAGACCACCTCCCCTGAGCAGAGGAACAAGCAAAATGCCGGCTGTTGTGAGCTCAAGCACATATTTTGCCCTTGAATGGGATGTCCCCCTCATCTTAATGACCTGAAGGGTTCTCAGCATATCGCCGTGCCTCTCCATGTTGCCCATGAGGATAATGCCATCTGCTATCGCCTCCTCCACTCCATATTTTGAGTAGCTAAGCTCATTACCAGTTAGCTCTGAGATAAGCAGGGATGTTGTCCCTTGGCCTGAAAGGGACCTGCTGAGTCCGAGCAGCATGTTTCTCAGCTTTTCTTGCGTGTCCAGTCTGTAGGCAACTGAGGTGATTGAATCAATCACGAGCCTTCTTGCCTTCACCTCTGCTGCAATATCACGGATGGCAGAAACGAGCAGATAGACATCCTCAAGGCTGATCCTGTCCTTGTTGAAGCCAAATCTATCGTAGATCGCAGATATATCGATAAATGTGAGCCTCCCATCCCTGATCATTTCCTTGCTGAAGAAGTCGTAAGGGATCATATTTGCAATTAACTTCTCATAAGGCTCGCTGACCGAAAGATAAAGGCCATTCTCCCCCACCTGGGCACCATGGATGAGGAATTCGAGCGATAGAGAGGTCTTACCCGTCCCACAGTTTCCTGTGAGGAGGACTGTATTGTTTCTGGGTATCCCTCCACCAAGTATGTTGTCCAGCCCCTCAATGCCTGTGACGCACTTTTCCCTGCCTATGGTTTCACTGTAGGTCTTCATCTGGACTTCAAGGCTCAATGTTATCAATATTTGGACACATCGAGCAATTAAGTAACTTTTCACAGCAGTTGTCCTGCATGATAATTTTGTTTTAAATCACCTTTATATTGAAAGCAATCCTTTTAATGGGTATGGAGCAGAAGCTTCAGTTGGCGCTTGATTTTACAATTGCAAAGCGTGCACTGCAGGTGGCAAGGGAGGCAGCAAGCGTTGGCGTGGACTGGATTGAGGCAGGAACACCGCTGATAAAGAGCGAGGGGATGGAGGTCGTCCGCATGCTGAAACGTGAATTCCCCAGGCATAAAATAGTCGCGGATATGAAGATAGCTGATGTGGGGGGAATGGAGGTGGAGATAGCTGCCAAGGCCGGCGCAGATATAGTTACCATCATGGGCGTCTCTGATGATGGCACCATCTCAGAAGGGGTGCTTTCGGCAAGACAGTATGGCGCTGAAATTATGGTGGATCTGATATCTGTCAGGGACAAGGTAAAGAGGGCAAAGGAAGCAGAGGAGATGGGTGCAAGATACCTGTGTGTGCATGTGGGCGTCGATCAGCAGATGAGGGGCGAATCACCAATAAAAGAGCTCAGAGAAGTTTCAAGGGCAGTCAATATCCCTGTTGCAGCCGCAGGAGGGCTTAACTCTGAAACCATACCGGAAGTGATGGAGGCAGGTGCTTCCATCATAATTGTAGGGGGTGCAATCACAAAGGCAAGGGACCCGGCGGAGGCAACGAGGTTGATAAGAAAGGCGATGCAGGAACGTGCACCTGTTAGGACAGAGCTATTCAAGAAGTACGGTGAAAAGGAGTTATTCGAAGCCTTTTCCAAGGTTTCAACACCCAACATAGCAGATGCACAGCATAAGAAAGGAGTGATGGTGGGCATAGTGCCGAGGATAAGGCACGGGACAAGGATGGTCGGGCGAGCACTGACAGTGCAGACTGTCAATGGTGATTGGGCAAAACCAGTGGAGGCTGTCGATAGGGCAGAGCCGGGGACGGTAATAGTAGTTGATGCCAGTGGAGGGAATGTTGCTGTCTGGGGAGAACTTGCTTCCTGGAGCGCGCATTACAGGGGTGTGAGCGGGGTGGTGATAGACGGTGCTTCAAGGGACATAGATAGCATACTGGACATTCCACTTCCCCTATTTACAAGGCATATCGCACCAAATGCGGGGGAACCGAAAGGTTTTGGTCAGATAGGCGTAGAAATAGTGTGCGGAGGACAGATAGTGAGGACAGGGGACTGGATCATAGGCGATGAAAGCGGTGTCATTGTGGTTCCTCAGGAAAAGGCAGTGGAGATCGCCAACAGGGCTATAGACGTGATGGAGAGGGAAAACAGGATAAGGGAAGAGATAAAAAGAGGTGGTACTCTTTCCAGCGTCAGTGAGCTCGAAAAGTGGGAGAAGGTTGGGTGAGCAGCCACAGCTCATAATTGAAAATTGCGAGGAGAAACTTTCAGACTGGCTCTGGGCGGAATATAGCCACTGTGCTGCCATATGGCCAGGTCTCGTCTTCACCAATGTGAAGGATGAGCGAATGAGGTATCACCTTTCAAAACTTGGCAGGGTCAGCAGCAGAGATGCCCTTTCCTATACAGGGGGAAAGGGATGCATCATACTTGACCATCAGGCTGAGAAGCCCCTCAGAAAGGAGGAGATGTCTGAGGCGAAATACCTAATTGTAGGCGGCATACTTGGATACGATAAGCCACTTGGAAGAACCAAGAAGTACATTACTGAGAGATTCAACATGAAATTTAATGCTGCAAGGCATATGGGACCCACGCAGCTGACAATAGACAGTGCAGTGTTTGTCGCCAGGGCCATACTTCTGGGTGCAAGACTGGAGGAGATAGAAATCACAAAGGAACTCGAAGTGAAATGGGATGAAGTGCACAGCACAATTCTGCCCTATGGATACCCTGTGGTTGGCGGGAAAGTCATATTCACACCTGGATTACTGGATGTGCTCGCAGCTCAGTATCGGAGCACATGACGCCTTCTGACTGCATCGTGCTGGGAATCAGGCGTCCAGAGACCCATGTCGTATGCGAGCCTGTGCAGACGCTTTATGCGAGCCTCAATGGGTGGATGAGTGGACATGAGATTCAGAAGCACGCTTCTGAATCTACCTGACGGATTAACGATATAAAGGGAGGAGGCAGCAGGACTGGTCCTCGGCGGAACGATACGATTTGCATTTTCCAGCTTTTCCAGAGCGGAAGCTAGCGAGAGCGGATCGCCTATTGTTCTCGCCCCTACAAGATCAGCCTCCATCTCTCTGCGCCTTGAAATTGCAAGCTGAAGCATGCCGGCGGCGATGGGCACTGTTATTGCCATGAGCAGCAGACCAAGCTGTCCGTTATTGTTCCTTCCACCGCCGAACATGGCTGCAAATATCATGGAATTGGCAGCCCATGAGATTGCGCCTGCAATAGTGGCTGCAATACTCATAACAAGCACATCCCTGTCCCTTACATGCGCCATCTCATGTGCTATAACGCCTCTGAGCTCGTTTTCATTCAGCAATCTCAATATGCCTTTTGTGGCACAGACAACTGCATTCTTTGGATTTCTGCCTGTTGCAAAGGCATTGGGTGCATCTATATCAGCGACAGCAACCTTCGGCATGGGCAGGCCAAAAGTACCGGCAACCTCTCTGACTATAGCAAAAAGTTCAGGTTGCTCCTGCTCCGTAACGTAGCGGGCCCGGTTGCTCCTGAGCACAAGAGGCGTTGCAAGAAAATACGTTATAATATTGAATATAGCTGAAAGTATGAGGAAGAAAATCGCACCAGCAAGAGGCGCACCGAAGAAGATATATCCGACTGCACCTCCGACAGCCACGAAAAGCAGCGTCAGCACCATGAATAGTACTGCCACTCCTGCCCTCGGTCCCATATTGATCCAGTTTCTGATTCACCAGGGTCGAGTATTTCAATATTTTCCTGAATTTTTTTTCGGATCAGATGTGCGCTTTCCTTTCAATATTTAAGGCATGAAGTTTGTGCTAAGCACTATGTTTAAATTTAACACTGATAGCCTTAATATATTACAGCAGCGATTTTTTAAAAACCCCATTGGGGGGCAGAAGGGAAAAAAATGCAGGAAAATCTGGATCAGTTTGAGATTGCTGTTTCGCAGATTAAGAAGGCTGCGGCGATATTGAAGCTTGATCAGGGAATGATTGAAATACTCACCAAACCGAAGCGTGAACTCACAGTCAACTTCCCCGTGAGGATGGATGATGGGAGCATTCGCGTCTTCACAGGCTACAGGGTGCAGTATAACTATGCCAGGGGTCCCTGCAAGGGGGGAGTGAGATACCACCCCAATGTCACTCTGAGTGAGGTAAGGGCGCTGGCTGCATGGATGACGTGGAAGACAGCTGTTGTCAACCTGCCTTATGGCGGTGCCAAAGGTGGTGTCGTCGTAGACCCGAAAAAATTGAGTGCCGCAGAACTTGAAAGGCTCACAAGAAGATATACCTCTGAGATAAGTATAATCATAGGGCCAGAGAAGGACATACCTGCGCCAGATGTATATACAGATGCTCAGACAATGGCGTGGATGATGGATACATACAGCATGATCCGAGGCTACTCAGTTCCAGGCGTTGTCACAGGCAAGCCACTGAGCATCGGCGGCTCCGAGGGAAGATCGGAGGCAACTGCCCGTGGGGCGATGTATGTAATGAAGGCCGCTGCAAAGACACTTGGCCTTGATACAAAGAAATCAACAGTGGCTGTCCAGGGCTTTGGAAATGCTGGCTCCATAGGCGCGAAGCTATTCAGCCATGAGCTGGGGGCAAAGGTTGTTGCTGTGAGCGACAGCCACGGAGGTGTTTACAAGAAGGAAGGGCTGGACATACCGAAGCTAATGGAGCACAAGGCAAAAACTGGATCAGTTAAGGATTTCCCTGGGGCCAAGAACATAACGAACGAGGAGCTACTTGCGCTTGATGTGGACATACTTGTTCCAGCTGCACTGGAGAATCAGATCACTGAAAAGAATGCAGGAAATGTGAAGGCAAAACTGGTGGTGGAGGAAGCCAATGGCCCCACAACGCCAAAGGCAGATGAGATACTCCACAGGAACGGCGTGATGCTCGTGCCTGACATACTTGCAAATGCAGGCGGTGTCACTGTGAGCTATTTTGAATGGGTGCAGGACATCCAGAGCTTCTTCTGGTCTCTTGAAGAGGTAAACAAAAAACTTGAGGATGTCATGACCAGGGCATACAACGACATACTGCCTATTTCGAAGAAAGATAACCTGGATATGAGAACTGCAGCATATGTCTATGCGATAAAGAAGGTCGTGGACGCTCACCTGGCGCGTGGCCTCTGGCCCTAAACCAGTTTCAGCAGGTCGGATTTTGTAACAATACCTGCTATCTTTCCCTTTTTTTGAACAAGCACTGCAGAGCTATAGGTAAGAAGCGATGCAACTGTTTCCACGGGCGTGGTGTCAGGGATAACTGGATAGGCCTCATTCATGACGTCCTCAACCTTTATGCGCGACATTTCTTCAACACCAACACCAGACCTCAGTATTTCCAGAATTGTCTGTTCTGAGATACTTCCAACAACGTTTTCACTATTCATCACTGGCAACTGAGAGAAGCCTTTCTTTTTCATGAGCTCTGAAGCCTCTACAAGTGTCGCATCTTTATGCACACTTGTCACAGGCGAGTGATATACATCTCGCACAGTCTTATTGATCTTTCTGTTCCTGCCCACGTTATCAAGAGCCTCAAAAACCCTTGTCACTATCTCATAGCTTGCTGAGATGCTGTTCTTCTCCAGCTTTGCTATTGTTGACTGACTGACATTCGCAAGCTTTGCAAGCTCGTTCTGAGTGAGATCTAACTGCTTTCTGATCTTCTTTATTTCCTCTATCCTTGGAAAGCGCATGCGGTTTATGAACCGCCAACGAATATTAATTCCTATCGGAATACGTTAAATTAAAATTCAGAAGGTTTTCGCGACGACCTTCCTTTTACATATTCCAAACGGAATTTTTTAATCAAAATCAGTTTTATTCATGTCCTATGTCAACAAAATCATGGCACTTGCGGATTCAGCATCACTTCGCCACATAGAACATGTTGCATGCCTGAGATGTAAGTCGTGCGGAAAAAAATACAGCCTGGGCATACAGAGTTCATGCAATGACTGCTTTGGGCCGCTCGAAGTTGTTTACAATGATGATGTGGTTAGTGAATATTTTAGAAAGGAAACAATTGAAGAGGGACCGCCCAACATATGGCGTTACTGGCCTCTTCTCCCCTCAGATAGAGAGAGCGGTCTGAATGGGCTGAACCCGGGAATGACTCCACTGCGCGATTGCAGGAATCTTGCCCGCTTTATTGGTATTAAACGTATTTTTGTCAAGGATGATACAGTTAATCCGACATACTCATTCAAAGACAGGCCTGTTGCAGTTTCAGTTCCAAAGGCAATAGAGCTCGGGCTAAAAAGAGTCGGGTGTGCCTCTACTGGGAATCTTGCAGGCGCAACAGCTGCAGCGGCTGCCAAATACGCTCTGAGCTGCTATGTCTTTGTACCACGCGGTCTGCCGCAGACAAAATTGCTGGCAACCTCAATATATGGTGCTGGCATTATAGAGGTGAAAGGAAGCTACGATAATGCCAACAGGATAGCAAACCTTGTCGCCGACAGGCTCAGCATCGGCCTGGTTAACATAAATCTAAGGCCTTACTATGTCGAGGGTTCAAAAACACTTGCATTTGAGGTTGTTGAGCAATTGAAATGGGAAGAGCCTGACAGAATAATAGTTCCCATGGGCTCTGGTGCGCTGCTCACTGCAGTGCACAGAGGACTGAATGAACTGAGGAAATATGGCCTATCCACAGGCAGCGCTTCTGTCTGCGGCACTCAGCCTGCACGATGCGCCCCCATCTCTTCAGCCTTCAATAATGGAGAGGATATACTTCCAGTGGAAAGACCTGAGACAGTGGCAGAATCCCTTGCAATAGGAGACCCTGCATCAGGTGGCGAGGCTATAGAGGCTATCAGGAAAACAGGTGGATTTGCAGACGCGCCTTCAGATGAGGAAATAATTGAGGGCCAGCTTCTCCTTGCAAGGGAGGAGGGGATATTCTCAGAGCCTGCAGGTGGGACAGTGATAGCATCACTTAAGCGCAAAGTGGAAGATGGCAGCATTGCCAGTGATGAGACAGTCGTCTGCCTCATAACGGGGAATGGGCTGAAGGCCACATCCCATCTAAAGTTCTCTCAGTATCCCGTTGTTGCAGCGCCTCAGGAGGCGATAAGCGCAATAGAGACGATGGAGGGGAGAAGATGGTGAAGATACATTTTTCTTCCTCAATGCAGTCTGTAACAAAGGGAAGCACAGAAATAGACATAGATTTCGAAGGAACACTTTCAGCTCTCATAGAAAGACTATCTGAAGTGCTCGGGCAGGAGTTCAGGAACAGGCTCCTTGAGGATGGCAGGATAAGGCGCTATGTGAATATTTACGTGGATGGCAGAGACATACGTTTCGCAGGTGGTATACAGGCAAGGGTGGAGAGGGACAGCGTTGTTGACTTTGTGCCTGCAGTGTCTGGAGGCTAATCATAATCTTAATATCAGAAGCTGATGATTGAAACATAAATGATACAGTGTGAAGAATGCCAGATGCCTGTAGAGCTCATTGATCTCAAGCGTTTCAGCGACCTGATGAACCCGAAGGGGTATGTGATACTATGCAGGGACTGTGCAGAAGGAAGAGGACTTAAATGGGATAAGGGCAAACTCGTAGAGCCCACACCTGATTGAGCCGTCACCTGAAGCCCTTCGCAATGATATAAAGCTCAGAGCTCTGCTTCCTGCTAGCTGGAGGTTTTGAAACTGTCACAGTTTCAAACATTTCCTCCAGTTCTCTTAGAATTGCATTTCTTTCTTCACCATCAAAGAGCTTTGCTGCAAAATTTCCCCCTTTTTTGAGTGAGATCTTTGCTGCAACAGCCGCCTGCCGGGCCAGCTCTGCAGAGCGCGCATGATCAAGTGAGTAATTTCCACTTATCTTTGGTGAGGCATCTGAGAGTACAACATCGAATTTACCCCCGGCAGCCTCAACTATGCCAGCAATATCCTCAATTTTTCTTATATCCCCCCTGAAAAGCATTGCAGGCGGAAGCTCAGGTATTCTGACCAGGTCAATGCCACAGACCTTTCCAGTATTACCTGCGTACTCCAGTTCAACCTGCACCCATCCTCCAGGTGCAGAACCAAGATCCAGACACCAGTCCCCTCTTCTGATAAGATTGAATTTCTCCTGAAGCTGAATCAGCTTGAAGGCTGCCCTGCTTTTGTACTCCACTTTCTTCGCCATCAGATAGTATGGATCGTGCTTTCTCTCCTTCATCCAGCGCCTGGACATCACAACATATTATGATGAGCAGGAAAATAACAGTTGTCAATGCTGGATTCTATGCTTATTATTTCTGGCACAGCTTCCGCAGATGGGGTGCGACTCCGAATAAAGTGAAGGCAATTGGTAAGCCCCATTCCCATCAGCTTTGCGCCTGCCGCATTTCGTGCTGAGCTACATATCCTCTTTGTTGTAAATCATCCCTCAGCTAAGTCACAGGAGCTTTCACCTTTGACGATAAACATTAGCCCGATGCGTTCAGGCCTGTAACAGCCATTTTCCTAAGGCTTATTGCTTAAATAAACGCAGACGCCTTTACATGGCGCAGGCTTAATTTCAATATTCCTTCATCAGAGAAAATATAATTGAAACCAATCCCTAATGTTATTTATAACCAAAGGGCTGATATCTCACTTATGGCGGAGACTAAGGAGATCATAGCATGTCCCGTCTGTGGTGCGGAGGTTACTCTGGAAGATAAGGAATGCCCTAACTGCAAGGCGGAGTTCGCACCCGGCGTTATGGAGGCACCTGTCGATAAACAGGTCACGATAAATAAAGAGATGAATGTTCGTTTGCCTCTCCTTTCAATACTGATGTTCGTGAGTTACGCGGCTGGCTACTCAAACATCATAGCCGCGAATTACTTTTCTTTGGGCGGTCTGATTAACACTGGCATTATGGATATACTCATTGCTGCAGGCGCGGTAATAATAGTGGCTTCATTCATATTCGCATATATCGTTTCAAGAAAGGAGAAAGGATTTGCGCCCATTGCTATAGGAGCTGCCGCTGCCTTTCTGCTGCTCCTTCCTCCACTTGCAATCCTGCTGAAATGGTGATCATTGTCTGACTGCTGGCTGTTGATTCACCGCAGCTTTGGAAACAGGCTTTTTCCTGTTCAGCCTGACAAACTGGTAAATCATACCCAGTATGAAAACTACAATGGCGACCGCCGTTGCAATTATGCCCAGATGGAATGAGGTCAGACCATAATCCACCAATATTCCTCCTGCGAGCGAGGTGAATATAGCCACAAGATCTTTGAAATATAATATGGACACTATGAATACTGCGAGTGCAACTATAGCCGCAATGACTTCATCGATGCCAAAGTTGTGATTAAATGTACTGAGACCTGAAGTTTTCTGTCCAAATGCATAAAGAGTGAGTATAAAGGCAAAATATGCAAGGAAAAGTGCAATACCAGCTTCTGCTATGTAGTAGAATAGAAAACCACCAATTACTGCCCCGAGGAATGCCACAAGTAGTGTAACAATGAGACCATAGTGAAATGCAAATGCAAACCCAAGTGATGCGCCGAGCAGCGCGCCCATTAGCGACATCAAGTATTTCCATATTGTATCACCAAAAAAGGCAAGCAGGAGGCCAATCACGATTGCAATTATGCCCACATAAGGAAAGATGGATGAAGGGATATGAGGAACAAGAGAATAGTAATTTGCCACGATGTTCTATATATCTCAGCTGCTTATAATTCCTTTGATAGAAATATTATGAATAAAAAATTGAAAATTATTGTTTTGGCAGGATGAGGTTATAAACTATTTTGCTGCGCCTATCCTGAATACCTTCGTTCCGCACTGGGGGCATGTGCCTCTCACAGCAGGCTTTCCGTTGGAAAGCTTTACCTTTGTCGGATTCTTTATCTCAACGCTCTTCTTGCACTTTACGCAGTAACCCTTTACTTTTTCAGGCGTGTGATCCACCTTCGCGTGAGATTTAAATCCTATTATATATAAGCTACAGCTGTAGAAGTCCCTTCTTTAACTCAGGAAAACCCAATAAACACGTACGCAAGGTACGTAAAGGACATTAATGCAAAGTATATGTTGTTATTTAGCATACCAAGAGGAGGGAATGGCTGGAGGTTCGAAATGAAACCTTTTGTCACAGTCGTGGTCACAGCATATAACCGGAAGGATTATCTCAGCGAAGCACTTGCGTCTCTGGAAAATCAAACGGCCTCCAGGGAAGATTTCGAAGTAATTGTGGTAAAGAACTTCCAGGACAGTGCAGTGGATGAGAAGATTGCCAGGATGGGGGCATTGAACCTTTATTGTGAAAGCGAATATCTTCCGGCATTTTCATCAGATGCCATAAAGATTGCAAGAGGAGAGGTCATCTCATTTCTGGACGATGATGATCTTTTTGAGAAAGACAAGATCAGAAGGGTGATTGACGTCTTTTCTTCAAATCCAGATGTGGGATACTATCATAATTCTGCCAGCTTCATAGATGAGAAGGGAGAGCAGATAAGAGCGCCATATGCATTCAACTTCTCAGCGTTCAGGAACCCGATGGGAGAGATTGTAGTTTCACGCGACAGTGTAAGGAAATCGATAAACAAGCTCATCTATTTCAGGCATGACTTCAACAGAAGCTGTATATCAGTCAGGAAGAGTATTCTCACTGAAAGAATGGATTATGCGAGGAGGATACAGTCAGCGCATGACAGCTTCATATTCTACTGCGCTGCAATGAGTGGTAAATCGCTCTTCATAGACGATAGGAAACTGACACGCTACAGGTTCAACAGAAAGAGTGTTTCCCTCTCCTCCACATACAGATTCTCAAGGAGACAGATAAAGACCTACACTCTATTACACAAAATGGCGCTTGAAGCTGGTGAGAGCGAGATAGCCAATTTGCTTGAGAGACAGCTGCTCTTCTTCAGAACAATAAACGCAATACACAATCCGATAGGCAGCAGAAGGGAAGTGATGAGGACTGCACTGTCCTTCATGAAACATGCAAATGCTTACAGCAGAATGGCCAATACTTTTGCAGGGATACTATCATTGACATACATAGTGTCGCCTGGGCTCAGTAAGAAAATATACTCGAAACTAACTGCGCCGAATGTCAAGCTACAGTGAGGAATAGATGCGCTTCATCTCCTCGCTAAAACTATCTCCACTGAACAGCCTTGCCCTTGCGAGACCTTTTAGCTTTAGCTCTCCTTCAGCTGCAATTGCCTCCCTTACACCCCGGCTGCAGGCCTCGGCTGAAGGTTCAACAAGTACAGCTGCATCCCCTGCAACTTCACGGAAAACCTCTATATCTGAAGCAACAACTGGCAGCCCTGCAGCAAATGCCTCAACAACTGGATAGCCGAAACCTTCATCAAGCGATGGGATGAGAAGCACATCGCATGCATTGTAGATGGCGTTCAGTTCGCGATCGTCCGCAGGCTTCAGTGCAATGCCCTTCCCTATATGCTCTCCAACCCTAATCAATTCATAGCTGCTGCCAAGTTTTTCCATTGTTTCCAGCACAGTTTTTAGATTCTTTCTTGCATGCCTCGTGGAAATAGAGAGTACTAGCTTCTTATCTTCTGGAAGAGAAAGTCTTCTTCGCAATTCCTCCTTATTCCCAAGCGGTGAAAAGGAGGGGGAAACTGGGGAATAGACCCTGTGAATTTTTCCACCGAACCCGTTTTCAAGTAGCTTCCTTTTCATGTGTTCTGACACTGTTATCACATGCTCATATTTCCTGTAATGAGAGAGGTGCCTCGCCACAACCCGGTTGTATGCACGCCTGTAGAACGAATCCTCCCACTGTTCAAGTGCAAAGAGGTCATGTACTGTCACTATTTTTTCGCTATCAACCTCGAATGGCGGTACCTCCTGACTTAAAAAATGTATTACATTGAAACGGCGTACCTCCCTCAAAGGCTTTCTGAAGGATAATGGGAAAAAGAGAGTGTTCAGCAGCGCGCCCGAGTACTGGCTGTATTTCAAAGGATAGACGCCTCTGAAAACATTGCCTGGAAATGTGTATTGCTCATCTCTTCTGAAGAGTATAAAACTGTATAGCCTTGCCTCAGGGAAGGCAGAAGCAAGCTGAATTGCATACCTCCCAAAACCAGTTGGTGCGGGGGAGACGTTGAGTATAGCCAGGTCCGTGAACAAAGAGTTGCACCCTATAATACATCAAGCACCCATAAATATTAAAGGTCACAGTTGCAGGGACAGTCGAGGATGAAGCTTTGAAAGAAGAAAGAAAGGAACTCCTCCAATGGCTTTTCAGCCTTGAGAATGCAGGGATTAAATTCGGGCTTGACAATATAAAAGAACTTTTGAGACGGCTCGGAAACCCTCAGGATGACTACAGGACGATACATATAACTGGGACAAACGGAAAGGGATCGGTCTGCGCTCAAATTGCTGCTGCACTCCAATCAGAGGGGTTGAAAACAGGGCTTTACACATCGCCTCATCTTGTTGAATTTGAAGAGCGCATAATGGTGAACAATAAAGAGATAGGGAGCGATGAGCTTGTGAATCTCATTTATGAAATAAAGGATGTTACGCAGGACATGCTTTCAGAGCCAAGAAGACTGACCTTTTTTGAGTTTACCACAGCACTAGCTTTCCTTTATTTCCAGAGATGTGATATTGATGTAGGTGTAATTGAAGTGGGGCTTGGCGGGAGACTTGATGCTACTAACGTTATAACCCCTTTAATCTCAGTTATCACTCATGTTGATCTGGAGCATACAGAATATCTGGGCAACACGCTGGCTTCCATTGCATTTGAAAAGGCAGGAATAATCAAGCGGGGCGTTCCTGTAGTTACACATGAATGGAAGAAGGAACCGCTGGATGTAATCAGGTCAGTTGCGGCGGAGAGGGAGGCGCAGTTGATATGCGGTGAGGATCTCGCACTTGTAAAAGAGGTGGAGAACAGCTGGGGGAAACTCTTGGTTGATATAGAGGGCGAACATGAATATAGAAATGTCAACTCCGCTCTATGGGGTAGTTACCAGATAGAGAACATATCCACAAGTGTAACTGCACTCGAGCAGCTGGGCAGAAGGGGAATCTTTCTCACCGACCAGGACATAAGAGATGGCATAGAGAAAGCACATCTTCCAGGAAGAATGCAATGTGCAAAAAATGAAAAGGAGTTTCTTTTCGATGTGGCACACAACCCGGATGCGATGCGCTCTCTTGTGGACACGCTTAAAAAATTGAGTGATGAAAGATATACCATAGTGCTTGGGGTTCTATCTGATAAAGACATTGTGACCATGCTTTCTTATCTTGCAAAGATAGCAAAGCGCATTATATGCACAGAGCCAAAATCACCCAGGGCAAGGAAGGCAGAAGAACTCGCAATGCAAGCTCAGCGTTTGGGTATTGAAACAAGGATAGAGAAGAATGTTTCAGAGGCCATGGAGACTGCACTTGAAATGGAAGGCGAGAGGGTCATTGTCACTGGATCCTTCAGAACTGTTGGCGAGGCAATGCAGTGGTGGTCTTCAACTTATGTAAAGAAATTATGGAAGCCATGAAATTGAATTTTCACTGGAATAAATTCGGGGTGCGGCTATGCTGAACCTGCTGTTCTTCACCATAGAAGACACTGTACTCTCCTCCAATAATAGGAGCTTTATTGCCAAAAGGTTACCGAAAAGAACACTAAAAACTTGTATAAGGGGCCATCCCTGGGAAGATATACATTTAACTCCGTTAGAGTTAAAAGAAGGAATCATTTTATGTGTAATCCCTGATTTAACTGAATGGAAGCGAGGTTAGTCTAGCCTGGTTAGGACATTAGCTTGCCAAGCTAATAAGGCGGGTTCAAATCCCGCACCCCGCACTTTATTTTCTGAGACTTCAGAACGGTATTTAGGAAAACGAGGCAGGAAGTATTATGACAATGTTACATTATATCATGGTGTCATATGAAGAATGCACTCTGGGAGATAATGATAACTCAAAATGACTGTCCAATGATAGACACGACCAAGATATATCCTGGGGTCTTTATCCTCATGATAAATACTGAAATAACTGAGGATGAATGCCAGTATCTTTTCTCAATACTTGGCTCTTCAGATTCAAAGGAGCTGGGAGATGCAATACGCTTTCTTTCCTCCCATCCAAGGATTAAGGAGTTCAATCTCATATCAAAGACAGGCAGTACAGCCATCGCGAATTACAGGATGATTCAGACAGCAATGTACAAGAAGGCTGACAAGATAGGCTTCAGGCTCCATCCAATCCTTGTAGCAAATGGTAAGGAAAGATGGTTCTTTGTTACAGATGAGGGCAGGGAGATAACTGAAAGATATGTCAATGACCGGTATACAAAAGTGCTTGAGCTGAGGAGACTGACTCAGGAAGAGTTTTCGCTTGAATATCCTTCCATATTCTTTAAGTTCTATGTATCAAATCTATTGAAGGCGCTCACGCCGGACGATGCGCTTTTTCTTAAGGAGGCCATAGAGCACGGTTATTTCGACTGGCCGCGCAATATATCGCTTACAGAACTGAGCACTAAGATGAACATGCCAAAAAGCACTGTTTCATACAGGGTACGGAAGGTGCTGAGGAAGGTGATGCATCTGATTTCGCAGGATCTCTCACCTTTTAAATAATTAATATGCCCAGGCTGACTATGTATTAATTTACCATGTTCAAATCCATATATTTAGGTCTTCAATGTACAAGTTCAATAAAAGTACATCAATTGGGTCCTGCTATTATCTAACATAAATTTTGCTGACAAAACATAATGCCAAATCATGGGGGCGTTGCCCTCTACCAAATTAAAAGGTAGGGAAATGTGATGGCAAATCAGAATGTCTCAGGGAATGTGGGCGATAAGGGTTACGTGGAAGTGCGTAACGAATACGGCCGTGTCTTCAGGGTAGGTGAGACTCCAAAGCAATTGCTTGGCTATCCAAGAATGGTAGTCATCATTGCAGCATGGGTGGCAATGATGCTCGCTGGTCTCCTCGAATATACCTGGGGCGCGTTGAGTGGTGATTTTGCAGCAGGACATCACTGGGGCCTGGGTGAAATTGGCTGGCTGTTTTCAGTATACGTGATATTTGAATCGTTCATTCAGATACTTACAGGCACGTTACGCAGCAGGGGCATACTGCCTGTGAGATGGGCCGTAATACTGGGGGGCATCATATGCGGCATTGCAGCCTATGGCTGGTTTTCGGTGCTTCCCAATGGGCCTGTGGGTGCCTTTGAAGCGTTCCTCTCATATGCGGTACTTGGTGGCATAGGCTCAGGCATGGTCTATTCCAGCGCAATCAACATAGTGGCGAAATGGTATCCGGAGAAGAAAGGGTGGAGGACTGGCTTTGTAAACGGTGGATGGGCCTATGGTGCTGTGCCTTTCATAATCGGCCTTGGGGCTGCCACCACAGCAGGTGGTGCACCGAACCTTCCACTGGGAAATCCACTGAATTTCTTCGGGACTGCAAACGGCTATGTGCTCTTCCAGGGCATATGCATGACAATAGGTATTGGCCTGGCGGGCATCTTTATGAAGGATCCGCCAAAAAACTGGTGGCCGAAGGAGATAGATCCGCTGAACTGGCACAAGAAATCAACACGAGACCTGCTTCACAACCCGCCAGCACTGAAACATTACAGCCTCAGGGAGATGTGGGCAACAAAGCAGGCAAAGTGGATAGGTATCCAGTATGCTCTCTTTATCGGCTCCTCATTGTTTGGTGTTGCATTCTATTATCCCTTTGCTCAGGCAATGGGGCTGGGGACGGTTGCTGCAATTGCAGGTGCTGCTGGTTTCGCACTGACAGATGGCGTGTGCAGGCCCTTTTACGGATTGCTTTCTGAATTCATTGGAAGGAAAAACACCATGAGCTTCGGATATTCCATGAACTTCATCTTTCAACTTGGAGCCCTCGCGAGTGGTCTTGCTCACAATGCCCCTGCGTTTGTAGTGAGTGCAATAATCTCTGGTGGTTTCTCAGGTACCAATTTCCCGATGACTGCAGCGCTTGTGGCAGACTATTACGGTGAGACAAATAACGCTGTCAATTACGGCTCAATTTACGCGTTCAAAGCGCTTGGAGGGAGCTTTGCCAGCGGAATAGCTGGCATAGTTATGACAGGTACAGTCTTCGCAACAGCAACTCCTACAACCTCTGAATGGATCAGAGGCTTCATCTTCGGAGCGCTCCTTGCACTTGCTGCCGCTCTGGTTATCACATTCCTGGTAAGAAGGCCAACACCTGAAGATCTTAAGGCGGCAGAGGCAAAGGTGGCGGCACGTGCCAGAAAGATGGCAGTAAAGACAGGAGAGCAGTGAGCTGCTGAAACAAATTATTTCAAATTATTTTTTTATTTATTTTAATTCAGGCACATTAAAAAATTCGCTTAGCTCATACAGAATATTTATGGCCAAAGCGTCAATGACAGAGTTAAGAGGGCAGTTATTGTGGAGAAATGGAGAGAAGGGGAAGTTGATAATTTTTCGAGTGGAGGCCGTAGAATAAGACTGGGATTCAGACATAACGGATTCTCTGGATGGATAGATGTCACGGCGAGGAAAAACACCGGTGTTCTATCTTCTGGATTCAATGCCATAGACAGAAGGTTCACAGACAGCCTAATTAGAGGCTTTCCTGTCTTGAAAGCGGACGTGTCATTCAGAGGTAGAGGATATCAGGCCATGTTTGGATGGTTCCAGTCAATATGCATACAGAAGAAGGGGGGAGAAACTGGATTATTCGTTGATTTAGCACCACAATTTCAGGAGTTCAGAAATCCTATCTGCTATTATGGATATAAACCAAGCTTATACGACGCACCTTCAAATAATGATCCCGGCATTATGAAATGGAAGGCCTATACATTCCTCTGTCCGCTTTTCCTTTCCAGAGTAAAGAGAATAAAGATCATACCCCTTGTGGGATTTACGTGGGGATTCACTATGAAGGACGGGAAACCTGAAGAGATCCTTTATCCTGTTAAGGCAGAAAAGAAAGAGTGGGAATTTGTCAGAGCGAGTGCATCAGAAGATTATCCTGACTGGGAGTTCATGGACTTCCCGTAGGATATGAAAAGTGATATCCAGAGCAACAGGAAGTTTCCTTCAGCATTCAGTTATTTTCGAATAATACCAATTGAGAATTTATCCATTTTATCTGAAAGGGGCGGTAATGAAGATTGAAACATGATCAAATCGCTTGCTCCGTCAGAGTAAATGTGTCAGATTGATTTCACTGGAAATGAACAAATTGGAACACCATAAGCGTCATCGTTTTGTAAGCCGGTCTTTGAAGTTTATCCATCAATTCCTCACAAAATGCTATGAGAAATTTCTCTGATTGATACCATAATTCAAGCACATAGATATGATCATGTTTGTGGTTGCAGGTACATCGAAATTGACCCTGAATCTTAAAGAGATCCCATTTTCTTATTTTGCATCGAGTGCAAGTATTCTTGCGGTCTTCTGCGACCTGTAATTCATATATGTGAGAAAGAAGACGCCAAGCACAATGGTGACGGACGCGAGTGCCAGCTTCACTGGAAGATTATGGGCTTCGCTGAAGGCGAAGAGCATGTTAACTATTCCAGTCAGGCAGAGAATTGAACCGATCATTGTGAAATAGAACAGCGCAAGGAAATCATGACTGAATGTTCCTTCAAAACCGGTGCAGTCACAGTGTGATTCAGGAAATAGGCACTCATTTACTGAAAGGTGCCAGGACCTATCGTGGCCACAATTGCTGCACTTCAATTCGCTGCACCTTTTTTATTGATAGACATCCTGCTTAATATACATATTTTGATTTTTCTCAAAATGTAATTACAGGATTGTATTTCAAAAGGCTGTGTCAAGGAAGGGTGATGTAGCCGCCTTCGTTACGATGGCTATCATGTGGGCACTGAATTACCCTCTGCTCAAGATAGCCTTTCAATATGAGCCTCCACTCATAACTCTCTTCTTCAGGATACTCATAGGTGGTGTGGCTTCGCTTGCATTTGCTGCAGACACGCTGCAAAGCCTGAAGGGGAAAAGGGTGCACACGCTGATATTGCTCACAGGAATACTCAACTCATTCCTGTTCATGGCATTCTGGTTCCTGGGGGAGGAAACAGAAAGCGCATCAATATCATCTATAATAATCTATACATTTCCGATAATAAATATAGTATTCTCATACCTCTTCCTCAATGAAAGAATCATAAGAGAAAGGGCATTCGGGAGTGCGATAGGATTTGCAGGCCTTATTCTCATATTCTGGGACCAGCTGGCAATACATTTCAGCATGGGCATCATCCTCCTTGTGCTTGCAGCTGTCTCCTGGTCAGGTTCAGCTGTTATCTACAAAAAATATCTGAATGCAATAGATGCACGCACTGTCAATGCGCTTCAGTTCATCTATTCGCTTCCCTTCGTTGCTGCGCTCTCATTTCTTGCAGAAAAGGTGACAGCGGCCTGGTTGTCTCCTGTATTCCTCGGCACAATGCTCTATATGGGTGTACCTGGAACTGCAGTTGCATATCTGATCTATTTCAGATTGATAAGGAAATATGAGGTTTCAAAGATATCAGGCTACTTCTTCACTGTCCCCGCGTTCTCAGTGCTGTTGAGTTTCTTTCTCCTTGGCGAAATCAATGGCATACCTATCTACATAGGTTTTGCACTGATTGCAGCAGGCATGTACATAGGTTCAATGAAATGACGTTCATCTGTTTTCAAATATCTTCTTACCGAATAATGACTCGAGAAGCTGCACTGCAAGCTCTGCACTTCTGTTGGAACTGTCAAGTATTGGATTTACCTCCACCAGCTCTGCGGATGTTGCTATGCCTGCATCATATATATCCTCCATGACAAGATGCGCTTCCCTGTACGTCAGACCGCCAGGCACTGGGGTGCCTGTTCCAGGGGCTTCTCTTGGATCAAGGACATCAATATCGAAGCTCACATGCACATCCCTCACCCCTTTTTTGGCAATCTGTATTGCTTCATCTATAACCCTGCCCATGCCAAGCTTATCTATCTCCTTCATTGTGAAGACAGTGATTCTTGAATTTGCCAGCAGATCCTTTTCAAGTCTGTCAATGCTCCTGCATCCAACAATCACTGTGTTCTCTTCGAGTGCCTTTGGATATATACGCCTGAAGTGCGCAAGTTTTGGATGACCATAGCCAAGTATTGCGCTCAGTGCCATACCATGTATATTGCCAGATGGTGTGGATTCATGAGTGTTGAAATCAGCATGTGCGTCTATCCAGATTATACCTCTCTTTGTTGTGAAACTGCAGAGGCCACCAAATGTGCCTATTGAGACGCTCTGATCCCCTCCAAGAACAAGAGGAAACATCTTTCTGGAGACTGTATTTTTAACATGGTCGGCGAGTATATTGCACATCTTCAATACGTCATCAAGATAGCGTATATGCTCATCCCCGACCTTTGCTGTTGTTCTGTCAGGAACGTGAATGTTTCCAAAATCACGTACCTGATGGCCAAGCAGCGAGAGGCGCTCTGAGACACCTGCAATCCTCATCGCTGTCGGACCCATATCCACTCCCCTTCTGACCTGCCCCAGATCCATGGGGACGCCTATGAGCCCTATCTTCATGAGGTGTGTATCTCTGGGTAGGTAAATAAAGGGAAGGATTAATGAGGCGTCGATTTCAGCTCTTCCCTGGCAAGCAACAGGAGCAGTCCAGTGACAAGGAATTCAAATATTGCTGCCAGTATTATGAAGGTAAGGGATAGCCTATCCAGTGCAGCCCTGTAATTGCCTGATTCCACGAGAGTGCGTATTCTATTTATCTCAATTGTGATGAATATGTCAAAAAAACCTACAACAATTGCTCCGATGCCGATTATTACTATGGGGCTTAGTATGGCGAGGAATAGGACGGAAAAGCCGTAGACTATCAGAACAAGGGAAACAACAGCTGAGATGATGAGCGAGATGACAATAAGCAGATTTCCGAGGTTGGAAAAGGAGGAAGTGCCCTGAATATTCTGGTAGCCAACAATTGATAAAGAAGCGCTATCCACCTGAACACGGAGATTTTGAAAAGTGCCTGACTGGGAGAAGGATACGTCGGCGATCCAGACATTTCCAGACTGCATCACAGAGCTGAACCTGACACCCTGAGCGTCTGGATATCTGGATGATAACCACTGTCTGACGGCAATCTCAGCATCCTGGGGGTTGTTGAGAGGCATAATGGTCAAAGGATGTGATATATAAAATAAAGCTCAGTAATGACGATGCATAATACCATTCACTATCGTATATCTATGGTCATCATCAATCTCAAAACCTTCCTGAGATGCAACAATCACGTCAAATCCTCTCTCTTTCGAAATCCTCCTGACATTTACAGCGAAATCAGCAGCATCGCTCAAGTGTGCAAATACCTCATCAAGCATCAGAACTTTTGGAGATGAAAGGACAGCTGTTGCGACGCTGACCCTGAGTCTCTGCCCAAGGCTGAGATTTCCGACACGCCCTGAAAGATGCTCTATGCCAAACATTCGCTTTATTTCCAGCAGCTTTGCCTCATTCTTATCCCTGGAGGAGAATGTGAGGTGTGCATTGACGTCAAGATGTGGTAGATATGTTTCTGCATCTATGTAAACAGCACCCCGCCTATTCACAGGCAATCTGCTGACATCCATATGCCCCAGTCTCAGCGTCCCAGTGATCTTATAGAGGCCCAGGATGGAGAGCAGAAAGGTTGTCTTTCCAGCACCGTTGCTGCCCTGTATCGAGATGATGCCTTCATCCTTCATGGTGCCATGAAGAGTAAAATTCCCAAGTTCTGTGATGAAATCCGCGTCAATCATAGCCTGTGCTCCCTTCTGTCTGTACGGCCTCTTGCTATCCTTATTGCAAATGCGAGAAGCACTGAAAATATTATCAATACAGCAGAAGCGGTTACTGCAACCTGTGGACCATAGTATCCGTAGTACTGATAAACGAGCACAGAGGATGGCCTGAACCCTGAGAAGGGTCCTCCAAGGATGTAATAGGAGATGATGGCTACAGATCCAAATTCGCTCATTGCCCTGCTCATTGATGTAAGCACTGCAGAAATAAGGGAGCGGAAATGCCTGGGAATGACCACAGAGTAAAGAGTGCTGAGGCGGGATTTTCCAAGTGAGAGGGAATATAGCTCTGCCCTGAAGTCTGATGAAAGGAAAAGGGACTGGGCAGCCCTTATGTAGACTGGAGCTGAGACGAATGCAAGTGCAGCTATCATACCCTGGAGTGAATCGAAGAGGCCAAAACCAATGGAATTGAGGAATCTCCCAAATGGTGTAAGATTGCTTCCGAGAAAGAGAAGGGCTATCCCGGCGATTGGATGTGGTATTGAGGCGGGAATATCTGAAAGGCTCTCTGCAACCGCATTACTGCGCCTTGCGAGTTCGTACGATAGTGGAGTGTAGAGCAAGAAGATAATTATGGATGAGGCAGCGGAGGCAGAGAATGTCAGTGCAATCGAGTCGAAGACAGCAGCACCGAAGCCAAGACTGCTCCTGTAAACAGCCAGCCCGAGCCAGAGCAGAAGCGCAACTGGTATGAGGAGGAGTGCAATTGAAATGTATGCTATGAGGCTCAGCGTATCGATGCGCTTCAATACTTCACCCTAACGGCCCTTTGTAGACAAACAGCCCCTGTCCCTGCGCAAGTAATTCAGATGGCATCGGCTCAGCCCCGAAGTAAAAAGCAGGAAACAGAGGCTGAAGGCTGTAGTTTAGTAGCAGCGCCTCATGCCTGACTGAAAAGGCAATGAACCTGTAAGAGGCAGACAGCATGCTGTTGTTCGCTATGACAGTGAGATAGATGAATATAGTTGAGCCATAGACTGGGCCTGTGCTTATCTCATAGCTGAAGTGTGCATAAAATGAGGACATGTTGGGGTCCCCCTGATTTAATTGTGCAGGAAGCACTATGTATCCAAGTCCCTTCGCCACCGCAGCTGACCTGTAGATAAAGAGAAACTGTATCTGGCCGTATTCAAGCGGAGCAACAAGCTCAGCCGCATTGTCAGCACTGACCACCGCACTGTTCGCGGTCGCCCTTTTCAAAAAGTAGTCTGTATTGTTTTCATAGAGATATCCTGCTACCTCAAGTGCAATCCATGCCCTGTAGCCCGCAGGATCATCGCTTGCATTTGAGATGCCTATCTTGAAGGCACCAGATGTTAGATTTGAAAATGCCTCTGAGTACATTGAAGTGCTGTTGTGTGCATATGCATTTGCAAATAGATCTATGAGTGCAGATGCAGCTGCATTCCTTTCTGTGAGATTTGAATATGCTATGACGAGCTGGTCCGTCGCGATTGCAATGCCCCATCCGCTGCTTTTATCCCCCAGATACTGAGGAGTGAGGGCGGAGGAAGAGACTGAAAGAAAGATATCCGCAGGAGCTCCTTCAGCTATCTCCCTTGCAAGCGTGAAGGAGCCACCGCCTTTAGGAGGTGCCACAGCTATACCAGTGGCTCTGTGAAACGCGCTGAGCATTGCTGCGCTCTCAGCCACATAGGCATCTGCAGAGTAGAGGAGCAGTGTGTCATTTCTTCTCTGACTCAGAACAGAGAAGGCTGCTGTTGAGAGCAGTATAATTGCTGCAATGATCAACGCATATAGCTTCTTCATGTGTGTTAATTGTCATATTGTAATATTTTACTTTTGGTAAAAAGCAAATAATTGTATTTGCATCAAGTTCTGTGGAGCAAAGGAAAAGAGCATTGCTCACAGAGCGCCAGCTTACGGTTATGCATCTGCGCTCACAGGGCCTGACGCAGTCGGAGGTTGCAAGGAAACTAAAGCTTACAAGGCAGGATGTCTCAGCACTGGAGAGAAGCGGAATAAGGAATCTTGAGAGTGCATTCGATGCAATAGACCTTGCCTGCGGGAAGGGGGTGGCGAGAAGGATAAGGCTTGTCAGAGGGACACATATCCTTGATGCAGGAAGGGAGATACTGAAACAGGCAGATGCATCAGGGATAAGACTGCAGAGAAGCATAGTGGATATATTGCAGCTGCTGAGAATTGAACTGCAGGAATCCATCTATGGCGGGATGCTGAGGGAGGAAAGAGAGGTACTGCTGCTGTATAACGGCCATGTTCGTATTGCGCCTCTCAGGGAATAGAATCTGCCTTATTCCCCGAAAGAGAAGAGAAAATTACAGCTGCAACTGCGCTGAGTGCAGAAGCAAAGTACATCACAGAAGTGAAGCCCGCTCTCTGTCCGAAACCCTCCAGAACCACAAAGCCTGAAATACTCCCACCCAGGATGGGACCGAAGATGCCTGATAGGGACATGGAGGAGGAGAGCAGGCCAGCAGAGGCACCTTTCTCTGCAGAGCCTTCAACCACATATCTCAATCCACCAACATACATGAATGCCCAGGAAACACCCAGCAGGAATTGAGTTATCAGAAGCTCGAGGTAGTTGTAAGCAAAGGTGAATGAAAGAAATGTAAGAGAGGATAGTGAGATGCCAAGGAGCACAAGCCTGTGCGCATTGATTTTTGAAGTCAGGAAGCGCATTGTGAGCGCCTGCACCACCGAATTTACAACATAGAGCAGCGATACAAGTGCAAGCCTATATCCAGGGCTCAGGGAGGATGGGGTGAGCTCATAGCAGAAGACAGGGAAGAGTGCCCATATTGCAGTTGCGCCCAGATGGCGCATTGCAAGGGAGACATAGGCGGCCTTTCCCTTTGAAAATACATCCCTGGGAAAAAAGGAGACAGATATGGTCCTGTGTTCAGGGTAATATGTCAGTGTGGAAAGGATAAAGGCCACAAAGAGCAGCACGCCTGAGAGGGAGAATACAGGGAGAAGCTCAATACCCGCAGCTCCGAAGGGGAAGAAAAGAAGTGAGAGGCCTGAGATGCCCTGGCCTATGGCAGAACCGAGTGAGGCGAAGGATGTAAAATTGCCCAGATCGCGCTTCAGGTCGATTGCATAGGCAATGAGCGATGTGCTTGAGCCTGCACATATGCCAAGAAGGAATCGGATGATGAGCAGCAATTCAGGTGTTCTGGCAAGAAGCTGGAGAAATGCAAGGAGTGAGGCAAAGAAGAGACTTGTGACAAGTATGCTTTTTCTACCATAAATGTCTGAAAGCCTTCCAAGAGTGTAGCTGCTGAGGAAGAGAGCAAGGCTGTAAGCAGCAACTATAGAGCCTATCTGCACATCGTTTGCACCCATCTCCTGCGCATATACAGGAATGAAGAGAGAGGAGGATGTGTAGGCAACGTTGGTCAGAAGCTGCATGTGCAGATCAGAATTTTTGAGTGCCATGCAAGAAGCGCCTGAATGTTACACCCTATACCTTCAGATAAATAAATGTGAAGCTAACCAGTGATTGCATTTTTTCCAGAAGTGCAGAAGAGATAGATAGCAGCAAAGAAAATAAGGAAAAGCGGAATGAGAATGAGATCGCTTATGGAGCCTATTGCTTCAGAAAACCACAAAACTGAAAAGGAGAGGAGGAGTGAGGAAACAAGCACCTTTGCAATGTACTGTTTTAATCGCCTTATCCTCGTATGCATTAAAGCAGCGGCTATCACAACTGTGGCAATGCCCGATAACAGCCCTGCTGATGTGTAAATATAATTCTCAGGGAAGAGGGCAACAAGCACTATGGATGCTTCGAAGGCCTCCACCGCACCCACAGAAAAGCCAGGTACAAATATGCCACTGAAATGCTCCTCATGACCTGAGCGCTGTCTTCTGTATGAGCGCCTGGCACTGAGCGTTAGCCTTATGCCAAAATAGAGAAGGAGAATTGCGGAGGCGAGTCGAAGCAAAAAGATATGGATCAGTTCAAGATATATGCCAAGGAGTGCTGCGGGAACAAAAACTGATGCAGAACCAAGTGCCACGGATGCATATGCCAGTGGGCTCCTGGTATCAGCAAATATTGCGATGCCGACTGCAGCAGCTTCCGCCATCTCAAGCACTGTAATGCCGAGAGCGGCCAGAAATATGCCACTTTCCGCAAGCAAAAGTTCTCACTTTTCTTTAGGAAGCCAGACAGCTGCGCCACATTCACAGTGATATAGAGACGAGATTTGTGTGTAACTATTCTGGTGGCACTTCATTTGCCTGCCGCAGTATGGACAGATGCACTGCTCTTCCATCAGGCGCCGCATCCGCAGCCGCACCCGCCGCCGCCACAGGCACAGCCCTGTCCATTTGTGACCTTGAGATTTGGATTGTTTATGGTAAAGCCTCCACCATCCAGTGTCTCGACATAGTCAATCTCAGTGCCATCCAGGTATGAAGCGCTCTCCTTGTCCACAACGATCTTGATGCCTTTGTCCTCAAACTGTATATCCTCTTGCGGGTCGGCCTTGTCATCAAACGCCAGGCCGTAGCGGAAACCGCCTCCTGCCGCTGTCATATAGACACGCAGCATAAGCTGCCCTTCCTGCTGGGACATAAGATCCTTGACCTTGTCACTTGCCCTTTCTGTAAGTAAGAGATTTACCATACTCTATCCCTTCAATATTTCAAGTGACATCACTTATTTAAACGTGCTTGAGTGGCAAACACTACTGCTCTTTTACAGTTACCTGTGGCGCAATTGGCTTTGATGCCTGCGTGGCTCCCATCCTCTCCAGCTCACGCTGCACCCTTTCAGCTGTTTTGTCCGGGTCTCTGTAATACGCTGATATAAGGGACGCGACCATCCTGTAGTTGTTGAAGTTCATGCGCCTCATGTATTCAAGGAGCATGACCCTCCGTCTGAACTCGTTGTCCATCTGTCTGGGCGTCCATCCCCTCGTCAATCTTATCTTCTCAAATATGTAGCTGTGCCCTGAATAATTGAAACGGTCATCTGCTGGGTTCCAGCTGAATACAGTGTTGTATATGATCTCATTTGTGTCGGGGTCAATTCCAACTATTTCTGTGATTGACTTTACCCTCCTTGTCATCTTTGAACCGACCTTCACCTGCGCCTGAAGGAGCACTATGTTCAGCGCAGTCATAAGAGAGCGTGGGAGGTTTATTGGCTCGCTTTCCATTCTGTGTATCATTGAACTGAGGTCATCTGCATGGAAGGTTGAATAAGCTATTGTCCCTGTGGCCATGGCCTGGAATACGACATACGCCTCCTTACCCCTGACCTCACCAACCATCATGTACTGAGGTCTCTGCCTCATCGCTGCAGTCAGCAGATCAAACATATCAACAGAACCTGCAAGGTGTCCGCTTCTCCCTCCGAACCCTTCCCTTGTAACAGATGCTATCCAGTTCTCATGCGGAAGGTTGAGTTCCCTTGTATCCTCTATGCTTATCAACTTCATCTGAGGTGGGATGAAGAGGAGCACTGCATTGAGTGTCGTAGTCTTACCGCTCGCAGTTCCACCGCAGACCATCATGGAGCTTCCATACTCTATGCAGAGCCAGAGGTAGGCCATCATCTCAATGCTCATTGTCTTGAATTTTATCAGGTCCACAGGCGTGAAAGGATCGTCCTTGAATCGCCTGATTGTGAATGAGGAGCCCTTTTTTGTCACATGCTTTCCGAGCGTTGCATTGAGCCTTGAACCGTCTGGCAGTGTTGCGTCCAGCATCGGATTTGCAACACTTATCTGCTTCTTGGAACGCTGTGCAAGCCAGACAACAAATGCGTCCAGCTCTTCTTCCTTTTCAAATTTGATGTTCGATCTTATTGAACCGTACTTTCTGTGGAATATGAAGATTGGTATATTGACACCATCGCACGATATATCCTCAACATTGCTGTCGAGCATCACACCCTCTATAACACCGAAGCCTATGAGATCGCGCGAGAGATAGTAGAAGACACGTTCGAATGCAATGGGGTTTAGCGTTATATCCAGTGTTGCCATCACCTTGAGTGTCGCAGTGCGCAGCAGCTTTTCCCTCTCCTGTCTGTCCATTTCCTCAGATTTGTTTATTGTGGCTATGAGTGCTTCCTTTAGAGTTCTGAGCACATTCTTCTCATCCTGTGAAAGAGGTGGTTCAATCAATTCGTATATGTATTCGTTGAGTATGCTGTCATAGCGCAGTCGCACATAGGAATAAGGTTCACGCAAAGGAGAGATTTCGACCTCCTCCTGCCCCTTTTCCATTATAGGTGGAATTGGCGTCACCTTTGTGCTGGAGCCTGAGCTGAATTCCTCCTTTGTAACTGCAACCTTTACAGGTTTTGAAGCTATTGAGTTCAGTAGCCTCAGGTATCTTGTCTTCAGGCCCATTCTTGTCTTCTTTTCCTCTATCTCCATTGCCTCTGCAGTCAATTTCAGACCCCCAGTATAACATGCATGAAAATGAAGCCAACAATGAGCATGATTGCACTGTGCCTCATGCCGTTGCTGATTCTTCCATCCTGTATGACACCTGCCATTATTCCGTCACCCACTGCATGAACGACGACAGCAAGATAGAAGGCGATGGTGACAGGGCCAATGGCAAGCGTGTTTATCTGGGTTGGTGATGCAGCTCCTGACAGGCCACCTGTCTGTCCTATCTGCGTTCCGGCCTTCTGTATCTGTGGTATGAAGGACGATTCAAGGATTGCAATGGTTGCAAGGAATACAGCAAAGCTGATGTAAATGACGACCATGTATGTGCTCATTGCTATTGCCCTCTCCTTTCTGTTTAAGAGTGTCTCCCTTGCATCATGTGCAACCATGTTGAGCACATCAGAAACCGCACCGCCTGCATCCGTTGCCTTTATGATAATATTGGAAATCCTTGTGATGAGTGGGCTTTTCATCCTTTCTGCGAAAAGCCTGATAGCCTCAGTGGCCGGTACGCCCCAGTCTATCTGTGAAGCCATGCGGGCTATCTCAGGCGTGAGCTTCCCGTACTGCCCGCCTGAGGCTGTTATTATTGAATCGGCAAGCGTCATACCAAATCTTCCTGCCTCCGCCACATCTCTAAGGAAATCTGGCACTCTCTCCTCCACAAGTCTCAAATTTCTCACACGAAAACTTGTGTAAATACCGTAAGGACCCATGAAGGCAGCAAGGCCAAGCACAATCCAGTCAAGCATGCTCATGTGGAAGTACTCTGTGTGATTCAGAGCTCCCTCTGCTCCAATGGCAATGAGCACCATGAGAGCAACTGCCGAGATAATTGCGACCTGCCTGTCCAGATTCTTTCTTTCAGATTGAAGTGGTCTGAGATCAACAATGTTCTTGACATTTACGTTCATTGTGCTGCCTCCTGGCTCATGTTCCATACGAAGAAGATGAATCCACCCTGTGAGGCGGGGATCATAAGCAGGACTACAATATAGAGTAGGAGCACATTAAAGGACAGGGGTGTGCCAAAGAAATTGGCAACAGGCTGACCTCCTCCTCCACCGCTCACTATGGACATTATTGCAATTATGACCACAAGGAAAAGAGGGAAGGCCACAACAACTGTGACAAATGTTTCTGCAAAGAGACCCAGCGTCTCCATCTCCTGCTTTGTTGCAAGCTTCTGCTCCTTTTCATACTGCTCTGCCTTCAGCAGGAAGTAGGGCTTCAGCTGCCCGCCAGAACGGGCTGTAGTTACAACACCCTGGAGGAAATCCTCAAATTTGTTTGAGGGTGTCCTCGCGGCTGCATTCTTTAGTGCTGTGAGTATGTCTATGCCGAGCAGTGTTGTATCCCTTGTTATCCACTCGGCCTCCTTCTGTATCTCCCCGTATATTGGCTGCTTAGCCAGCTCGCTGAATATGACATCCACATTGACATCAGCAGATGCAAGTGCAGAGATGAAGCTCATTGCACTTCCTATGTGCTTATCAATGTCTCTTCCCCTTGCCTTGGCCCTTGAAGAGGGCATTGATTTCAGTAGCATGTAGGTGACTGCAGGAGGTATCGCAGTTGTGAGTACTATCACGAGTATCTTGAGTGTTATAATTGAGTGCAGGAGCGTTAGTATTACGCCGCCAAACACAATACCAACAATGAAGCCTGCAATGCCTGTGAGCAGGGTTGTCATCCATATAAATGCGATATACTCCTCAGGCCTTATGCGCATGTGAGCCTTTATGAGGGCATCCTCAAGCACATGGTCAGATCTGTATCGTGCCTCAACAAAGCTCTTCATAGTCCTCCAGCAGAACTGCTGGTATGGAGTGAGTTTGACATAATTGGGGACTGAGCCTGCCGGTAACTTTACAGGGTGAGGGCCCTCCACATTCCACTTTGACCTGAGCGATTTTGTCTCAAGGAAACCCTTTTTGGAACTCTCCAGCTTGGAAAACAGGTCCTTCTCTTCAGGCAATCTGCATCTCCTCCTCGAGTTCAGCGCGCACAATCTTCATTGTTTCCTCTGGCTCTCTGTAATATCTGTTTATGAGGGACCATATCTCGAGATGGTTGTTCATGTTCTTCTTAACCATATAGCGTATGATCTCAACACGCCTGTTGAATTCCTCGTTCAGCTCTTCCTGCGTCCAGTTCTTTAAATCTTTCAATTTGTCAAATAGAGCGCTGTGCCCCTTGAAAATGAATTCATCCTTCAGCTGATCCCATTCAAAAACAACATTGGTGATTATCTCATTTGTGTCAGCTTCATATCCAATAAGCTCAACCACATTTCTTATGCGCCTTGCATGCTCCCTTCCTATCCTCACCTGCTGCTGGACAATTACTGTGCGCAGTGCTGTGAGAAGTATCCTCGGTATATTTATTGGAGGGTTCTCCAGTCTGTTAATCATTAGCTTGACACTATCTGCGTGCATTGTTGCAAATGTTGTATGACCTGTTGCCATGGCCTGGAACATTGTGTATGCCTCCTTACCTCTCACCTCACCAACTATGATGTAATTGGGCCTCTGTCTCAGCGCTGCGCGAACAAGATCAAACATATCTATCTCCCCGGGGGCCCTTCCATCTGGACCCTTCTCCCCCACACCTGAGCGTGTGGTGCCCGGTATCCAGTTCTCATGGGGCAGGTTTATCTCCCTTGTATCCTCCATTGTAACTATCTTGGCGGAAGGTGGAATGAAGATGGAGATTGCATTCAGAGTGGAGGTCTTGCCGTTTCCTGTTCCACCAATAATCATTGTCGATTCGCCGCTCTCAACACTCATCCAGAAATAGGCCATCATTTCCGGGGAAGCTGTTCCATATTTCACCACATCAACAGGTGTGAATGGTTTTTCCTTGAAGAGACGGATTGTGAAAGAGGAGCCTCTGCTCGTCACCTCCTTTGAATAGGTGGCCTGAAGCCTGTGTCCCTCTGGTGTGGTACCATCGAGTATTGGGCTTGCAACACTTATCTGCTTCCCGCATTTCTGACCGAGATAGACAACAAAGGAATTGAGTTTCTGTTCATCCTCAAACTTCACATTTGTCTTTATGCTCTCATACTTCTTGTGGAAAATGTATATGGGCACATTCACACCATCACAGCTTATATCCTCGCTGTTGGGGTCGCGTATGAAAACATCTATAGGACCGTACCCTATGAAATCCCTGATAAGATAATAGGAGATCTTGTCCCTATTTACAGAGGAGGAGTTGTAACCCCTGCTGTTCAGAAAGCTTTCAATGCTTCTGCGCAGATACTCCTTCCTGTCAATATTGGAAAGGAAACGATGTTCGTAGTCGAGTGTGCGCTGCAGGGCGTCGCGCAGCACCTCCAGTGATTTTCTTTCATTTTCATTAAGCTGCGGCTCTATTGCTTCAAGCAGATGTTCACTTGTTTCATTGTTGTATATGACACGAAGGAAGGCATAGGGTTCATTTACAGGGTAGACCTCAACAACCTCTATTTCCCTTGAGTCGATGGGAGGAATGACTGTGTACAGGGACCCCTTTCCCTCAGCCCAGTCCATCTTCCTTTCCACCTCATCCCGTGCCATCTTCACCTTTATCCTCTTTCCACCCCTCTTTGAAAGGAAGCGTTTGTACGCCTCCCCCATCAGTTCTCCTATCCCTTTCTTCTGAAAGGTCTCTGCCATGCTCACTCCTCCGCCACCAGACTAACAACTGCACTTGAAACAGTAATTGATACTGGATTCAGAATAGTGAGGACGAGACGGTAATTGAGATATGAGCCTGAAATGCTCAATGTGTAATTGCCTGTGCCTGCTGTTAAAGGTTTGAGCCCGGCCTGTGACATTGTGCTGTTGAAAAATGATGCCCAAGCCTGCGGATAAGGTGTGGAAATTGTTACAACAGCAGATGAAGAGGACAGATAGGAGCTACTCGTATAACCTAAGAGCTGCGAAGTTATACCCACAGAATTGAGACCTGAATATGTGATATTCTGAGCATTGGGTGTGGCAATATTGACGAGCAGGATAGAGAGGTGTATACCACCCTGGTCGGTTATTGCAAAACCAGGATTTGCAGCCATAAACTGACCGTTCTGCTGTGCGACAATCACTGCATCGTTTTCATAGAGCACTGATTGCTGCACATAGTATCTGTTTGGCATGTTCATGAATACACCACCCCCTGCGACATAGGAGGCATTATACACAGTGTTTGAGCCAGGGAGATGGTAGGCGAAGTAAACGCCGAAGGAAGGCAGCCCGTTGACATACTGTGGTATGATGTTCAGCTGCCCCTGTGTACCTGCGGCAAACATGGGCACTCCTGCAGAGCCAAGGGTTATGGTGGAATAATCTGAAAGAGTGTTGGAGTGCTGAGATGCGCTGTAGAGCATCATGTTATCAATATCCTGCTTCAGCTGCAGCATCTGGGAAATCACAGTTTCGTCGTGCTGATGCTCATTTCCAGCCATCATGGCCGGGACGTAATGATTTATGAAAATCCCGAGGATTGTGAGGAAGACAAGCAATGCCAGTATTGTGCCAACTACAGATGCAACACCGTTCTCATCTAAACTGTGCTTTGATGGCTTTAGCTTATGAGCATCTGTACGCATTAAGAGCACTCGCCCAGTTATTTTGACCCTCTGCATCTCTATTTAATAATGATGACACAATTCTCTTTTTGAAGAGTGAACGGCAGAATTGGCAACCTATTTTATGATGTTCACAATACCGGCTATCATGGGCTACACCTCCGATTTCAGGGGCAAATCTGTGATAGTGACAGGGGGTACCTCCGGTATTGGGCTTGTCACAGCACAGCTCTTTGCTTCCAGCGGTGCCAATGTAATAATCACAGGGAAAAACAGGGAGAAGGGACAGAAGGCGTTGGCACTGATAAAGGGAAAGGGGAATATTGAATTCTTCAAGGGCAATGTTGCAAGCAGTGCGGATACAGAGAAGCTCATGTCACTTGCAGAGAAAAAACACGGGGGTCTGGACATACTTGTCAACAATGCTGGTGTTTATCTCGCAAAAAAGATAGATGAGACGAGCGAGGAAGAATGGGACTGGATAATGAACACAAATCTCAAGGGTGTCTATATAGTGAGCAAATATGCCATTCCACTGCTTAAAAAGAGCAAGGGATGCATCGTAAATGTTGCATCCGTAAGTGGCCTGGTGGGCGTGCGGAATGAAGCGGCCTACAGCGCATCAAAGGGAGGTGTAATACAGCTCACGAAGGCAATGGCGCTTGATTATGCAGGGGATGGGATACGTGTCAATGCAGTCTGCCCTGGAGATATAGAGACGCCAATGATGTGGGAAGCGCTTAACAGGGTGGAAGATAAGAATTTGGCGGTGGAAAAGGACAAAGCGCTGCATCCTCTGGGAAGGTTTGGAAAGCCTGAGGAGGTTGCAAAGCTCATCCTCTATCTTGCATCAGAGGACGCAGCATTCATAACAGGTTCTGCATTCAGCATTGATGGAGGCTGGAGTGCTTACTGATCCTCCTTCTTAGCTTCGTCTTTCTGCACAGGCTGTTCAGGCTGCGCTGGGGGCTGCTTTTCCTCTACTTTCCTTATTATCTTCTTTGGAACAACTATGCGTCTTGGTTCCACCTGTGTCTTCTGCTCCTGTAACTGCTGCGCGGGGGGCTGTGCAGGCGGCGCTCGTGGTGGCTGCTCCTTCGCTGCCTGAGACATAGGTGATCCACATTTCATGCATTCCTTTGCTGATTCTGGATTGGGTTCGCCGCATACGGGGCAGGGCACAAGCTTTGCCTTCCTGATGCTCTGCTGCCTAGAGAGCCAGTCCTCGAAGCTCAGATAGGTCGGCTGCCTCTTCCACCAGGTGAGGAATGCCTTCTCAGAGTACTTCTTTCCCATCTCTGCCTTTGCCTGTGCCTTGAACTTCTCAACGAATTCACTGTATTCCTTTCGCATCTTTGCTGTATATTCGTCCTCCTGCTCACCCTCACCCTCATCTGCAAATTTCACGCCACAGATGGGGCACTGCTTCGAGTTCGCAGGTATCCAGGAGTTACAGTTGCTGCACTTTGCTGTCCCAGCCTCAAATTCAACACCACAGTAGGGGCACTTCTTTGAAGTCTCGGGGATGAAGGCACCGCAGTTCCCGCATTCAACAACCCTGGAAAGTCCATATCTATAGAGGTAGAAGGAGAAACCTCCGAAAGCAGCAATGACACCTGCTATTATCACAAACAGGTATAGCAGCGGGAAGCCAGTGCTTGAGGATGGTGAAACAATGCTGAAGGACTGTGATGAGCTGATGAAATTACCATCTGAATACACATTGAAGAGATATGTCCCTGATTTTTGGGAGACAGGTATTGGGATGCGTGCAACAAGCAGACCGTTGCTGCCTGTTGTTCCCTGGAATGTGATTGCGCTCTGAGGCTGACCCCTTATGTTGTAGAGCATTATGGTTACAGGATAATCTGGCATTCCCTTGCCGGTAACACGCGATACCACATCTACCGTGACCACCATTACAGTCCCTGACTTCAGAGTATTGGAGGAGATGGATACAGTTGCATTGACCTGAGCAATTGTCAGATTCACAGCTATGGGCTGGATCAGCACACTTCTGGAGTAAGATGCCTCCTTTACACTGTGGTTCATGTCTACAGCAGCGGTGAAATACACACGCTCTGTCCTGACGCCTGCAGGCAGCGGTGGCACGGTCCATGTGATTTCAGCAACGAGGCTTCCAAATGCATCCAGCCCTTTCAGTGTAGCATTGGCAACAGGTGTCGTTACATTTGTAGGCGAGTTCCCTTCGAGTATTGTGACAGTGAACTGGCCTGCATCTGTCTGTCCGTAATTCGTTATGAGCACTGAGAATGTCAGATTTGTATCCTCCTGGAAGGAGCCGGTGACGTCCATTGTTACAGGCACAAGTTCAGGAAGACTGAGCACTGTGACATTGATGCTTGCAAAGCCATCTGTATAGCTTGCCTCTGGCAGTGTCTTTGCCTTATTGACATATACGTTTATTGTCATGTTTCCATATTTCATCGGTACGCTCCATACAACCTCGACGGGCACAGCCTGTCCCACGCCAAGGGGTGCTGTCAGCGCTGTGGTCACATTGACTTCGCCCATGCCAGGGAGGAAGAAGGTTACAGTGAAGTTCTGAGTGACAGGTGCATATCCCAGATTGAATATCAGTGCACTGACAGTGACATTTGAGCCCTCGACAATCGGAGTCTGAAGCACATTTATGTCTGATGGTATAATGACAAGCTCTGGAAGTTTTATGACAAGCTGCATCGAGACATTGACGTTCTGCTGCAGCAATGGGGATGTGTAGTGAGCGAGCGATACATCAGCCTCAGGCGCATACCAGACCTTCTCATTCAGGAACGAAGCGTTGACGAAATAATTGCCAATGTAGAGATCAGCACTCTCATTTATCATATCGGACAGTGCGGCAAACGTCACAAGACCGTTGCTGTTTGTCTCTCCCTTTGCATAAACACTTCCCTGCAGATACTCAGCGTTGGCAAATGAATAGAGTGTGACATTCGCCTGAGCAATTGTAACCATGGATGGGCCAAGCACCTCAACAGTTATCCATCTGTATATGTATGCCCTTGCAACTGACTGCGCCGAGACTGAAGGAGCCGCTATGTTGTAGAGCATTGCAGTCTCCGAATATCCAAAGGTGAGTGCGTGTGCAAACGAAGAGTTGTAAGCGCTTATCAGCGCTGAAGAAAACGGCGCAGTGACGACACTGCCGTTGATGCTAGAAGCGTATATCCAAATGCCAGCACTGTTTCCCGTGACAAGATTAACATCTGCCCCCAGAGAGGAGCTGTTGATATAGACATGCGAATTACCATATACAAAGAGGTTCAGCTCAAAGTCTGAGCTTATTGTTGCGTGATTGAGAACTAATTTGGCAGAGTCATTGACAACCATGGCAAACTGGTATGGAGTGCCTTCAACGAAACTGAATCCCCCGCTGAGCAGCAGATAACCGGACTGTGTGACAACCACATTGGAGGACATGTTCAGCACAGTGTTTATGATAAATGGATCGGAGGGGCCTGAGTTCGAATTGTTTATCACAAGATCCTGAACTCCAGGTGTGAGTTCTACTTCAAGTATGCTGTAGTTTAAATTGCCCGACCTGCTGTACTGAGCTATAACATGCAGCGGGTCTATGTAGACATAAATTGGGATGCTCCCTATTATGTTGGGTGACCAGTAGAGGCTTGTGGTGTTGGCTCCACCTGCTGATATGTTGAGCATCCTCGTTCCAATCAACGATCCGCCTGACAGCGGATTGCCTGCATAGAATGCAACACTGACGTTTGTTGCATTTGCCCTGCCCATGAAATTCTGTATCGATGCACTTATCAGCACCTGTCTGCCTGTAAAGGCTGGTGCTGGATTGAATACAATACCGCTGGAACTCACAACAAGCTCGGGCAGGTTTGGTTCAACAAAATAGATGGTTGAATTATAATCGCCACCGTAATATGGCTCGGGTACACTTCTGTTTGGATTTGCCAGGACACTGATTGTGTTGTTGTATGGCGCGCTGAATGACCAGGGCAGAGAGATATTTACCTGCGATTTGGGTGCAATTGATACTGAGATGTATTTGAAGGAAATGAGCATTCCTGCGGCTGCGTCTGAGATATTGACTGGCATGTTGCTGACACCGGTTGAACCAGTATCTGCAATGGTGAATGACACTGTTCCCTGCTGGCCAGCATAGAGGAAGGTGGGTGAAATTACGGGTCTTGAAACAGAGATGACAGGCAGTGGAACAAGCACAGAGATTGTAACATTGAAGTCAACAAACTGTGAGGCAGCTGAGAGCTGGGGGAAAGGAGAGAATGAGACAGATGAGCCGTAGGAGGAGCCATTGTACTGTATATCTGCGGTATAGTTTCCCACATAGAGAGAATCTGGGTAAACAGATGCATAGATGACATCTGTCATGAGAGGTATGATGGCATTGCCGAACTGTCCTGTGATGGAGTAATCGCCTGCTGTTTTGCCAAGGTAGCTGAGAACCTGCGATGGCGGTGTGAGCTGATAATTGTTAGAGGAACCTACGAAGTATCCCGCCCTTGACCCCTGTGTTATGTTGTTGGGTGTGGAACCTGAGTAGCTCAGAGTAATTGCACTTCCCTGAACTGGAAGACCCTGCTTGCTCAGCACTGTTATGTTCGCAAACCTGTAAATGTAAATCTGTGGGAGAATAGTGAGCTGGACATGAACATTTTTCACATAAACAAGGGAAGTGTCACCTGAGTTGCTTATATACAGCACAAGGTTTGCTATTTCGCTGAAATTGCTGAAGCCGAGATCATAGAGGTTGACCTTGTATATCAGCGATTGTCCGGTTATCCTCACACCTGTTGCAACGTATGATGTGACTGGCTGTCCAATCTCACCCACATAGATCATATTTCCAGTGGATGAGTTGCTTGTGAGATAGAGTGTGGCGGAGGAGATCATTGAATTGAGCGTAGCGCTATTTGTTACGTTCATTCCATATGTCTGCAGTGCACCTCCAGCCGGAACAGCATAGTATTTTGCGGTATTTGCATCAAGCAGCGGAAGCTGATCCCCTGAAACAGGCGTGTTCAGTGGACCGAGGCTCAGCGGCTTCGCATTCATTGAAGCCGTATCGCCGATCATTGCAGGAGCTATTACACCAGTGTAATTCATTGCTGAATTGACCCTTACATCATAGAGATATGCATGCGCCGTATCAGCAACAGATATGGAAGAGTGCTTCTGCCACACAGGATCGAAATTTGCGCCTATGTAGCTATTTATTGCAGTGAACGATGAGCTACCTGCAATGGTGAGGTTATTGTATGCATCATATGTTGTTTCAAAGGTGAACCATAGCTTGTTCACCAATATATTGCCAGTGCTGTCATTTATCCAGACAAGCAATCTGCTCAGATCATTTGCAGAAGTGATGGGTATGTTGAATGAGAGATTTGACCAGCTACTTGAAGACGGAAGCGCAAAGCTCCCCTGGGGGACGCTCATATTACCATAGGTCCAGTACAGCGTTCCAGAGCCTGAAAGCTGTGTTTCATATGCAACAGCGAGCTGAACAGAGGATAGAGTGCCGGTGATGCCAGCTGTGCTGAAATTTGTTACAGACAGCCTCTGTCCTGATTGTATTTCATAGTACAGCTGGTCAAATGAAGTCAGATTGGAAAGAACCTGATTCTTTGTAGTGTCAGCAAGTGGATTTCCGTGGTAGACGGATGTTGGCAGAGCCTCCAGCGTATAGGTAACATAATTCTTGAAGACAGTATCTGATGCAAATGGGTAGTTTTCTGTGAACAGCTGATTCATGTCTGTGTTGGCGCTTGAATTGTTCTCAAATATTGAGACAGTGGAATTTACAATTAGCACATTACCTCCAAAAAAGGCAGTGACAGGCGGATTGGCAAATATTCCAGGGGGGAAAACAGTTTCGTTTATGAATGATGTGGTGAAGGATGATGGAGATGGACCTGCGATGCTTGAATCAACAAGTGTCACATTTGAATCCTCAGAAACAAACTGTCCCGGGAATATGAGCTGCGAGCCCTGTTCCATTACAAGCGATGCATTGTGCTGCAGGTAGAGACCGAGGACAGGTATGTCGTTGATCAGCTGCAGGTTTGTGGTTATGACGGAATGGTGCATTATGAGCTTTCCCCCATCCTCTATTATAATATGGTAGAGAGGGGCAGCCTCATATGAAGCGTAATTGTTCTGAGAGGCAAAGTCGTCGAAAACAAGCGACTCATTATTTAGAGTCACAACACCCCCTGCCATTATAGTCAGGTTGCCCTGCAGGTACTGTGTACCACCGCTCAAACTCCATGTGGAGAGACCAAAGCCACCGCCAATTATTACATCATGCGCAATCAAAGAACGTGGAGAATTGAAAATGGCACCTTTCTGATTGCTGGGCGCATAACTAATTGAAAGCATCGAGCCTGCAACAAGAAGTGCAACAATTACAATCGCCAGAGACCTCAGTTTCACTGTTCTGCCCGACATAACAATACCCTTTACATTTCCAGGTCTAGCGTCCTGCGTAAAGGTTTTCAGTCTACGTGGATTATAAAAAGACTTTTCCTTGGTTATCAGAGTAATCTTTTATTGCGCTAGCACAGTTATCAATGCATTTGAAATATGATGGATTAACCACCAATTAACTTTTCAATCTCAATTCCAACTGAACTCCTAGCCTTCTTTATGATTTCAGATACATTATTCAATTGTTGCATGAGTGGATACCAGAATAGTGTATTTATGAGGAGGGCCACAAGGACGAGGTATATGAGAGAGGGATAGAGAAGTGAAATGGCCACAGATGATAGCTAGAAAACCGAAAGGAGGAAGGATGACAGCATCGAGTTTTTGAGCGAGTGCCTGGCGGTCATTGCCTCGTACGGAAGACTGAAATCCTGGTAAACCCGATGTATCTCACCCGATATGCCTCTATATTTTTCAGCAAATTCCCTCTGGGAGATATTGCGGAAGGAGTTCAGGTCGCTTATCTCCTGAAGAAAAGTGCTTGTTTCCCCTTTCACATAGAAATCAATCAGGGATTTGAATTTTATAAGCATCAGCAAATCGATGTTGATCGATAAAATGTGTCTCAGGTGCCTGTAGAAATTGAGGCACAGCACAAGGTCTGTGACTGCGTAAATGAGTGCGAATGACTGGGCAATTGTATCGCTTATCATCTTAATTTCACTATAAGGGGTATGAGCAGAAGGGGGACTATGGCCTCCTCGTATATTACTATGTAGCCCAGATAAGGAACAGCGACTATAACCTCCCCGAAGACATCTCTGGCAGGAACAGGAGTTGGATCTTTAACGGGATTTGCTATACCCTTTGTGACAAAATATGTGCCAGTGCTATTGTGTATGATGCCAATGACCATGTGTGCAACATATAATCCCGGATTCCATGGTGCATTGAAGACAATTATATCTCCGACTGCAATATTCTGAGATAAATTACACATCTATTATCTTTCAGTCGCACGTCTCGCTTTCGACTCAACTTTCAAATAACTTCACATCTGTGCTCTCATACATATACCAGACAGACAGGGAACTGAATCTTACACCCGGTGATCCTTCTTTGATATTCAGGGTCGCTGGAGGAGTGATAGCAGGCAATGCAACAGTTGAAAACACAACAAGCCTCTATTTGAATTTCACATACAATCAGAACTATTACTTCGGAGAGCATAGATTCAACGCGCTTAATTATTCTTACGTGCAGACTGGTGGTAAGCAGAGTTACAATGGTCAAAGCAGCATAGAGATGAAGGTGACTGAGCCCGCCTCCGATGCCGGTGATCCTAACAATTCGCTTCTATACGTGGGCATAGCTTCAATCGGTATCTCTGCATCCGCAGCACTGGTGCTCGCTTCAGGGATTGAAAGAAGGAGGAGACCTGTCTCTCAAAAATTCGACAAGGAATTCAGGGAGAATATCATAAAAAGTAAAACTGATCCGACTGCTCTGGGTCAGAAGAGCATCTGTGTCGCTGGCTTTACTGAACTGAGGCGCCTGATAGAAATAACAGGACAACCGCCTATGATTTTTGAAGGGGAGCTGTACGACACTTATTTCGTCATAAGCGGAGATGTTGTGTATTACCTGAAGGTAAGAAAGATGCATAGGGCAGGCTGAGCTCTGTCTATCTGGCTCATGTTCTGATTTCGCTGTGCTGCACCTTCTGACCGCATGAATAGCAGATGACAGCATCCTTGCTTATTATTGCATTGCAGTTGGGGCAGTACATCTCATCCTCTGCGAGCTCACCCTGAGTCCCGTTTATCTTCTGACCGCATGAATAGCAGATGACAGCATCCTTGCTTATTATTGCATTGCAGTTGGGGCAGTACATCTCATCCTCGCCTGGCATCTTCCTCTCCTCTGCAGGTTTAACCGCGGGCCTGGGTGCCTCCTGGCTCTGGGTTGAGGGTTTCTGCACCACTTCAGTGCTCCTGGTCATATTTCCAATCTGCTTCTTCAATGATTCCTCCAGTGAAACTATTGCCTGGCGTCTTGAGACTATCTGTTCTATCATCTTCTTGAGCTCTTCTTCCTGTTTCAGCAGTTCAGATTCCTTTCCTGCAAGTACTGATTGCTGCTCCTTCAGCTGATTCTCAAGCTTCGACAGTTCCTCCGCCTTTGCCTCAAGTCCCTGTTCCTTGAACTCGAGCAGTTTCTCCTTATTATTGAGCTCTATTTCCTTCGCCTGCACCTGGGATATCTTGCTGTTAAGGGCTGCCTCAGCAGACTTTATATCATTCTCCTTCTGCGATATCTTCTTCTCCCTCTCGCTCAGCACAGACTGTAACTCATTCAGGCTGTTCTCCTTCGCGGAAAGAGCCCTCTCCTTTTCATCCAGCACTGCCTGTCTGGAGACAAGCTGTTGTTCCCTTTTCTCCTGCTCCTGTTGACGGACATTCATTTCCTCATGCTGCTTTTTCAACTTAGCAGCTGTCTCCTCAATTACCTGCCAGATGGGTTGATCAGAAGCAGTCAACTCAATTCACCTCTATACGTTCTAAGCTCAAGGTTCAACTCAGCTCCTCATGGGAATTGCTCTCTGACTATATTAATCATTTTTGATCAGCTTATCACATAGAATAATAGGGGTTATTATTATAGAAATATGAAATTTATATTGACCTCCCTACTCAATTACCAAGCAGGGGACCGAGGACCTGCAGGCCTGTTCTGTTCACCTCAAGCGCATAACGCTCCATGCTGTGCTCACATGCCCTCATTTTTCCTATCTGCAGGAAGCGTGTTATCTTCCCCTTTGTGCTGTCCATGCCAAGATAGATGACACCATCACTTAGAAATGCCTCTGAGCCAGCATAGAATCTATTGTCTGCTATTGTTCCTTCAAGTATTAGCATTGAAAAGAGACCCATATCTCTCATTGACTTGAAGAAGTGGTACATGCTCTTACGGACCTGTGTTTCTTCAGGCAGAAGGGAGTAAAGCGCTCCAAGCGAGTCTACTGTGAGCATTGTGAATTGCTTTCCATGCTTCTTCTTGAAATTCAACACCATTCGCTCTATGAGCTCTATATAATTTGCATCCTCCTGCTCACCTATGCCCTCCAGCTCTCTCAGATCAGTGAAATCTGCTATGTAGATATTATCCGGGGAGGCGATGCCAACACTTTTCATATTCTTCAGATGGCTCTCTCCTGTCTCTTCGAGCGTCAGGTACATGCCAATCTCCTTGCTCTGCTGTGCATGCCTTGTCATCACTGAGAAGCAGAAGGAAGTCTTCATTGACCCGGGCGGCCCCATGACAAGCACAGCCTTTGGGAGTTCAATATCGTTCCTCATGATTTTATCAAGACCTGGAATGCTGTCTCTAAGCAAAGATCAAACACCTGATTGAAAAAACTGAGTGAACAAAATATAAAGGTTCCCTGTTGAATTGCATCGATCTGAACTTACTCTTCCTCATCATCCCTCGGAAGGATCAGTTTGTCTTCATTCTCTTCCTTCTTGATCAGTGTGGCCTCTTCCTTCTTCCCCTCGCTGATTATTCTCTCTTCGCTCTCCTTGCCCACAAGCCTTGCAATTGCTGTCACACTGTCCCCTGGCTCGAGGCGCATGAGGCAGACACCCTGTGTATTTCTGCCCATGACCCTGAGGTCCTCGACCTGCATCCTTATCATCTTTCCGTTCTTTGAAGTGAGCAATACTTCATCGCCTGGACTGAATTCCTTGACAGCGACCACCTTTCCATTGCGCTCTGTTGTCTTTATTGTGATGACGCCCTTTCCTCCCCTTCTCATCTTTCTGTATTCCCCGACCCAGGAGGGCTTGCCGTAGCCATTCTCTGTCACTGTGAGCAGAAGGCTACCCTCCGAATAGGAGGCTTCCATGGAGACAACTTCATCACCCTCCCGCAATAAAATGCCCCTGACGCCTGTGGCCTGTCTTCCCATTGGCCTGACATCTCTTTCGTCAAAGCGAATCACATACCCGTTGCGTGTTGCAAGTATTATGTCTGCATTCCCACTGGTTATACAGGTCCCTATTACCTCATCCCCTTCCTCCAGTCCAATGGCTATGATTCCATTTGAGCGCACATGGGAATATGCCGAAAGCGCTGTCTTCTTCACCTTTCCCCTGCGTGTGGCAAAGAACAGATATTTGTTTTCGCTGAAGCCAGAGACAGGGATGTTGTCAATAACATATTCCCCTTCCTCAAGGTGTGGCAGTAAATTGACTATGGGTCTTCCAGGCGTCTGCCTGCTCCCCCTCGGTATCTCATATGCCTTCAGCCAGTAAGCCCTGCCTCTGTTTGTGAAGAATATTATATAATTATGTGTGGAAGTGACAAACATGTTGACAACATAATCCTCTTCATGTGTTCCAACACCCGTTATGCCCTTTCCTCCCCTGTGCTGCGTCTCATAGACATCCAGAGGCATTCTCTTCACATACCCCCTGTTGGTCACTGTGACAACGACCTCTTCCTCTGGAATGAGGTCCTCAATGCTCAGCTCCTGCCCCTCTGTATTTATCTCTGTGAGCCTTCTGTCACCATATTTCTCCTTTATCTCCAGCAGCTCTCTTTTTATTATTGCAAGAATTCTCTGCTCCTCTGAAAGCGTCCTCTGCAGCTCTTCAATTGTTGCCCTGAGCCTTTCGTATTCATCCCTTACATCCTGCATCTCAAGACCTGTCAGGCGCTGAAGGCGCATGTCAAGAATTGCCTTCGCCTGCTCCTCCGTGAGAATAAATCCAGGGGATGGTGTCGCACTCCAGTCTGCGATGGACATCAATTTCTGTTTTGCCTCCTCAGGGCTGCCAGAACTGCGTATGAGCTCAATCACCCTGTCTATGTTCATCACAGCGAGCATCAGTCCTTCAACTATGTGCAGCCTCTCATTTGCCTTCTTCAGCTCAAACTGTGTTCTGCGGCGTACCACCTCCCTCCTGAAGGAAATGAAGTGCTGCATCATATCGCGCAGCGACAGATACCTTGGCTGACCGTCAACGAGTGCAATGCTTATCATGCTGAATGTGGCCTCCATCTTTGTCATCGAGAAGAGCTGATTCAACACCACATCCTCAAGAACATCGCGTTTGAGCTCAATCACAATGCGCATGCCATTACGGTCAGATTCATCCCTCAGGTCAGCGATGCCTTCTATGCGCTTGTTACGCACATGCTCTGCTATCTGCTCGAGCAGTGCAGCCTTGCTGACAGTATATGGTATTTCCGTAACAACTATTCTTTTCCTTCCACCCTCTTCCTCCACTGATGTCCGGGCCCTCACCACAATCTTTCCCCTGCCAGTGCTGTACCCTTCCATTATCCCCCTGAGGCCATAGATTATGCCACCTGTGGGAAAATCTGGCCCTTTGATGAATTCCATCAGCTGGGCTGTATCTGCATCTGGATTATCTATAAGAAAAACGAGTGCATCGACAACCTCACTCAGATTGTGAGGAGGTATGTTTGTCATCATACCCACTGCTATACCGTTTGAACCGTTGACAAGCAGATTTGGAAATCTTGTGGGTAGAACCTCTGGCTCCTTCAGCGTGGCGTCAAAGTTATCGACCATGTTGACTGTTTCCTTATCGAGATCCTGCAGCATCTCCTCCGCTATTGGCGAAAGACGACATTCTGTGTATCTCATGGCGGCCGCATTGTCCCCATCCACGCTTCCGAAGTTCCCCTGCCCATCTATCAGGGGATAGCGCATTGAAAATGGCTGTGCCATGCGCACAAGTGCGTCATAGACCGCGAGATCACCATGCGGGTGGTACTTTCCAAGGACATCACCAACAACCCTCGCACATTTCTTGTACGCCTTGTTTGCATTTGCACCCAGCTCATTCATACCAAAGAGTATCCTTCGCTGGACTGGTTTCAGGCCATCTCGAACGTCAGGCAGCGCCCTGCCAACTATGACGCTCATTGCATAATCTATGTATGACTTTCGTAGCTCGATTTCAATTGGCCTGGTCATCAATCGGTGGGCATCCCCTTCAGCGCTCACCAATTAACTCACCTCACACATCCAGATTTTCCACCTCAGCGGCGTGTGTCTGGATAAACTCACGTCTGGGTTCAACAGCATCGCCCATAAGGACAGTGAAGAGCATCTCTGCTTCAGCAGCATCCTCTATGGTCACCTTCTTCAATATTCTCGTCTCAGGATTCATTGTTGTGGACCAGAGCTGTTCGGGGTTCATTTCCCCGAGACCCTTGTAGCGCTGCACTGAAGCGCCAGGCATCTCCTTCAGTTTCTCCTGCAGCTCCCTGTCGCTATAGGCATAGACTTCCTTTTCCCCCTTCTTAATCCTATAAAGCGGGGGCTGTGCTATGTAAACATATCCTGCCTCTATCAATGGCTTCGCATGCCTGTAAAGGAAGGTGAGTAGCAGAGTGCGTATGTGAGCACCATCCACATCTGCATCTGTCATGAGTATTATCTTGTGATACCTTGCCTTGCTTATATCGAACTCACTCCCAACGCCAGCACCTATTGCTGCAATCAGTGTCCTAATGCCTTCGTTATTGAGTATCTTGTCAAGCCTTGACTTCTCCACATTCAATATCTTTCCCCTGAGTGGAAGAACTGCCTGAATTGTCCTGTCCCTTCCCTGCTTCGCGCTTCCACCGGCTGAATCGCCTTCAACAACGAAAAGTTCACATTTTGAAGGGTCCTTTTCACTGCAGTCCGCCAGCTTACCTGGAAGGCTTGAGCTGTCAAGCAGCCCCTTTCTTCTTGTCAGCTCCCTTGCCTTTCTCTCAGCTTCCCTAGCAGCAAAGGCAAGTTCTGCTTTCTTGAGTATGACAGATGCAACCTTTGGGTTCTCATCAAGGAAAATAAGGAGCTGCTCGTAGACTATGGATTCCACTATCCCCTTTATTTCACTATTACCTAGCCTTGTCTTTGTCTGCCCCTCGAACTGAGGCTCTGGCACTCTCAGATTGAGCACGGCTGTTAGCCCCTCCCTCACATCGTCGCCCGAAAAAGGTTCCTGCCCCTCCTTCAGCTCTCCTGTGCGGCGGGCATAATCATTTATCGCCCTTGTGAGTGCAGAGCGGAAGCCTATAAAATGGGTACCCCCTTCCCTTGTGTTGATGTTGTTCACATACGTAAGCACAGTTTCATTGAATGCCTCAGTGTACTGCATTGCAAGCTCAACCTGAACGCCATCTGCCTCCTTTCTCAGATAGATGGGTTCAGGGTGCAGAGGGTTTTTCGCTGAATTGAGATATTTCACGAAGTCAACTATACCCCCTTCTGAGAGAAAGGATGCATGCCTCTGCGTTCTCCTGTCCTCAAGTGTTATGTGCACGCCTCTATTGAGATATGAGAGCTCCCTGAGAACCCTCTCGAGCTCGTTGTAATCGAAGTTGGTGTCCTGAAAGATTTCACCGTCAGGCTTGAAATGAATCATGGTGCCTGTGTGTGTAACTGTGCTCTCCCTCTCAACCATGGGGCCTGTAGGTACGCCTCTTTTGAATTCAAGGAAGTATTCCCTTCCGTTCCTCCACACAGTGGCACGGAGCCATTCGGAGAGCGCATTTACAACACTCAGTCCAACTCCATGCAACCCCCCTGAAATCTTGTAGGTCTTCCTGTCAAACTTGCCGCCTGAATGGAGTGTTGTCATCACTATCTCCATCGCAGGTCTTCCGTATTTTGGGTGAATGTCTGTCGGTATGCCCCTGCCATCGTCCCTCACAGAAACGGAGCCATCCTCATGGATGCAGACATCAATGTTCCTGCAATAACCTGCCATTGCTTCATCAATGCTGTTGTCAAGAATCTCATAGACAAGGTGATGGAGACCACTGAAGTCAGTGTTCCCTATATACATGCCGGGTCTCTTCCTTATTGCCTGGAGACCCTCGAGAACCTGGATACTCTCGGCAGTGTAATCGCTGTCCTGCAGCTGCATCACATCCCTTTTTCATTCAAAATAGGACTTATCCTATTACAGAAAAGTTGAATGAATGAGAATATATATAATCTCCCCGGGCCCCTGCCAGGCTCAACTCATTCCAGGGATATAGTATATAAGTATTTCCATGGTCCTTTCTCACTGTTTTCCCTCTCTGCGCAGGAAATAATAATCCCCTTCCCTTATGCGTTCAAAACCTAGACTGTTATAAAGCGACAGTGCAGGCACATTTCCTTCAGATACCCACAAAGTCAGCCTTTTTTTCTTGAGGTCAATGCATCTGTCTATCGCATTGCAGAGAAGATATTTGCCAAGCCCTGTGCCTCTGTATTCTTTCAGCACTGCTATGTCAGCAACAAATGCATCATCCCCCAGATCAGTTACTGCAATCATACCAACAGGCATTTTATCCCTCAGGGCGCAGAGCGAGGCATCCGCAATCACGGGGCCGTAATCACCTGAAAGCAGCGACTTCATAAGCACCCTGTTCTCCTCTTCTGTCTCTGCAATCAAATGTTCGTCAACTGTTCCCTCATATGCCTTCATATCTAAAGAGGAGAGAACACTGTCTGTGAATTCAAGGATGGGTTTGAACTCAAAACCCTCCGGTTTCTGCATCTCCTTTCTTTCCTTGAGCTGGAGGCCCATCTCATATCTCCGTTTGAAAGAAAAATTGAAACCTGCCGCAACAGAACCCAACAGCTCAGATTCGACGCCTGGATGAACCCCGCTTATCCTGAGCTCCGTAGTCTGCGGGGCCCTGTCAATATATTCCTTGATAAGAAGCAGAAGATCTTCCCTTCCAGCCTTTCCCTCACCCCATGCAATGAATCCGTAGGTTTTGCTCCCTGTAATACCGTAAACGAGAATGCCTTCGAGTTTATCCCCCACCACTCCAAGGCAGTACTCCTGACCTGCAGCGATACTCTTCAACCTTTCATCAACCCATGAGTCAGGTACATGTTCTCCGCTCTGAGAAACAGCATCCCTGAATTTTTCAAGCAATGGGGCTATGTCATATTGAGGAGGCAATATGTTGAGAACGGACTTCATCGTCCCGAAATAAAAAGTCATTGTAGAAAACAGTTGGGTTTCTTTTCAAATCTCACTACAATGTTCAGAAAAAAGAAATCACAGCATCTGTTCAAATATAGTAAACGGGGCATTGTGCATTCTTTATATTCTATAAATCCATTCACTTTATGAAAATCATGGCATCAATAAAGAACAGCTGAATGCCATGTGGCTGCACTATCACCCTGTTTGAACTCACTCATCGCTCAATGGCTCTATTAACCCTGTCACTCATCAAAACACGCAGAAAACTTCAGCTTGTTTAAGTATTCGTTTTTGCTCTTTACGTGTTACCTGTCTGAGTGGTGAAGATGAAGGCAATGGTTCTGAGGGAAAACCAGGATGGACATTGGCTCAGAGAGGAGGATGTGGAGGAGCTGGTCCCTGGCAGAGGGGAGGTAGTGGTCAAGGTTGAGGCGTGTGGTGTCTGCAGAACGGATCTGCACATAGTTGAAGGAGACCTTTTATCCAGAAGGAAAAGAATAGTTCCAGGGCACGAAATTGTTGGCCGAATTATTTCCACAGGTGAGGGTGTAAGCACACTTGTAAGGGGGCAGAGGGTTGGAATACCCTGGCTTCACAGCACCTGTGGGAGATGCGAATACTGCATCAGTGGAAGGGAAAACCTCTGCCTACATAAGGAATTCACAGGTTACACCGTTGCAGGTGGATATGCCGAACTGGCCATTGCGAAGGAAGATTTTGTCTTCCCTCTTCCTGAAGACAAGGATGCTGCACTGCTTGCGCCATTACTCTGCTCTGGCATCATAGGCTACAGGGCACTTAAGCTCACTGCGCCGCTGCCAGGTGGAAGCCTTGGAATATTTGGTTTCGGCGCCTCAGCGCATATAGCGCTCCAGATTGCATCCAAAATTGGTTTGGATGTTACTGCCATTTCACGAGGGGAAAGGCATCTTGAACTCGCCAGGGAGCTCGGTGCAACGAATACAATGAAATACAGCGAGCTCAGGCCAGGGCTATTTGATGCTGCCATTGTATTTGCACCCGCAGGCGAGGTGGTGAGGCAGGCACTGTTTGCGCTGAAGCCTGGTGGAAGTGTCTCAGTCCCTGCTGTGCACCTGGATCAGCTGCCGGCAATGTCCTACGAGGAGCATTTGTTTAAGGAAAAGAGGCTTTTCAGTGTGGAGGCGAACACCAGGGCAGATGCAAGAGAATTTCTTGCACTTTCAGAAAGGCTGGGTATCAGGACTGTAATAGAAACGAGGAGTATGAAGGATGCAAACAGCGCACTTCTTGACCTTAAACAGGGGAAAATAAAGGGTTCTGTTGTGCTCAGATCATTTGACAATCAGCACTGACACTGGGGAATCGGCAGCCACACGCTGGGAGACGGAACCGAAAAAGATGCCTCTCCTGAATGAACGTCCCCTGTTGCCCAGCACTATGATATCAGGCTTCAGGGCATCGGCTGTCTGTATTATTGCCTTGACAGGGTCCTGTTGCTTAACAATACCCTCAACATTCAGTATGCCGTTAGCCTTCGCATGGGCCACAGCCTTTTTCACGAGTTTGTTAGCCTCATTCAGCATCTCCTGCTGCCTCTCCACAATCATTATACCCGTTTGAGGGGCATCACCGCTCACGCGCAGCATGACTGGCGTGACTGCATGAAGTATGTAGAGCTTCCCTTCCCTGTTTCCCTGAAGGAGTCTGAATGAGAATTCTAGCGCCTTCACTGATTTCTTTGATGCGTCTATGGCAACCAGGACTGAGTTGAGGCCGAGGGGTGTTTTATCTCCCATGCGATCTGTTATACGCTATTCTGCACTTAATCAATTCGCTGCATCTCAAAAAAGAGAATGTGCACAGTTCAGCTGTATATTCATTTGAGATTGGAGAAGTTTGCAGTATGTTGATATGCCTGACTCAAGAGCCACTGGAGGGTTTCGAACCCCCGGCCTGCGGTTTACGAAACCGCCGCTCTACCTGCTGAGCTACAGTGGCAACATGAATATCAATTTCAGAAACTGCAGAGCTGCTATTTTTAATAATATTTCGAATGAAGTCCAGATAGGATGAAGCTTGATGGAAAAACGCTGCACCAGAGCAGCGTAAGAGTTGTCGAGGGTGGAACAGCCTCAATGCGCAGTATATCGGCCGAAATCAAAGCCAGGAAGGAATCGGCTGTTCTTGTCCTCGAAAATGAGAGCACTGGTTCAAGGGGGTATGTTTCATTCCGCGTTGGAAATATTGTCGAGGCCTTCTTCAGAAAGACGAGAAATGGAATAGAGACAGAGTCGTTCAGTGGAAGGGAAGCGCTCATAAGGGTATGGAGGGAAGCACTGGACAAAAGGGCGCACATCAAGATATACAGCACTGCACCTGAAGAAGAGAAGCAGGATGAGAGGTCCGAGATGGAGCTCCAGCAATGGCTCAGCATGGGGTATGTCATAGACAACTGGCTGAAGACAATAAAGAAAGGAGGGGAGGAGGGAAGGAATGCGTTTGAGGAGCTGAGAAGAAGGATAGAAAAGATGAAGGATATGGAGAAAGAGCTGGAGCGGATGAAAGGGAAGGCATCAGAGGAGGAGAGGCAGAGATTGCTCTCATTAACCAGAAGGCCAGACAGCATAGGGGAGCTGGAAATTGGCCTTGCTCTTCTAAAAAAGAAAAATCCGAAAAAGGTGAACACAGAGAAGGATGAATACGACGAGATGCTGAGCCTTGTTTTCAACAATGGAGGAAGACGATGTGAGAGGTGTGGCAATGAGATGGAGGGGGATGTGTGTCAACACTGCGGCGGAAAGCAACAGGTGGATGCCAGTGGTCTCAACCCCTATATGAAATTCTCCAATTTTGTGATAGGGGATAACAGTAAATTTTCTCATGCGGCAGCACTGTCAGTGGCATCGGGTGAAGGGAAGCAGTACAATCCATTGTTCATACATTCATCAAACGGTCTGGGCAAGACGCACCTGCTCAATGCCATAGGCAATTATGTGAAGGAGAAGGGCAAGGGCTCTCCTATCTACATTGGAGCAGAGAGACTGCTGCAACCCGATGGGCTCCCTAAAACAGATGGTTTTGACTACATCCTGCTTGACGACATGCATCTGCTTGCTGAAAACCCCCAGATTCAAACGCAGCTCCTGGCCATCCTGGAAGGAGCGGTGAGGAACGGGAGCAAGGTTGTTGCCACTGCCATAAAGGAACCCTCCAGAATAAGGGGTCTCGATCCCCAGCTTTCCTCAAGGTTTGAGTCTGGCCTTGTGGTGGAGATCAAACCGCCAGAACAGGAGACACGGATGAGGATACTTGAGAGGAAATGTGAGGAGCTGAAATACAGCGTGCCTGAGGAGGTGCTCAGATTCATTGCTGAGAACGTGGAGGACAATGTGCGGGAGCTCACCGGTGCTCTGGTGAAGATGATGGCCTACAGCTCGATTATGAAGAGCGGTCCGAGTATTGAACTTGCAAAGAAGGTCCTGAAACCGAATGAGAAAAAAGAGGGAAGTGCAATGGAGCTGAGGCCTGGCCACGGCTATCTCATAGAGGAGGATAGAGCCAGCCTCTGCCACATGCTTGTCCAGAGCCTTTCTTCTGACGGGTGGGATGCGCTGGATATAACGAGAATAAATCCATCCAAACTCAAATCAAAATACCCTGGCCTCGGGAAGGCCAGGGTGCTCTGGCTGACAGACAGGGAGAATGAGAACATCAAGACGCTGGAGCCTTCGCTTGAGAAGATAGAGTTTGAGATAATGAACTTCATAGAGGGAAGCAGGGGGAAGGGCAAGGGGGCAGTGGTGAACATAGACGATATTCAGTATGTGATAAGCAACACAAACTTCGAAGGAACAATCAGGCTTCTCAGAAGGATCATTGATGAGATGTCTGTCAGAAATTCAATACTCATAGTATCTGTTGGGAGAGAGACGCTATCCAAGCAGGAGATAGCTGTGCTTGAAAGGGAGCTTGAGTTGATACAGTAAAAGCGCCGTTGGACGGATTTGAACCGTCGACCTCATGGTTACTGCATTTCTTAACAGCCACGCGCTCTGCCAGCTGAGCTACAACGGCTTGTGATGGCCTTACTTGCTGCAGCCAATATAAGTTTTTTTACTGCTCTCCCAGCGCCTGCTTTAGCTGATTCACTGTCTCACTCATATCCATAAGCACGCCTTTCAGATGCTCCAGAAAGGGCCTTATCTCATCCGTGGTCACAGCTCCGTTGGGGGATGGAACAATGAGCCCTTCCTGTTCAAGAATTCTCAGAGAGTAACGGACCTTGTGCTGCGGATAGTTCAGCAGTTCAGAGAGCTTCATTATGCCTATAGGCTGATGTCCTATTATTGCCTGAAGTACTGCAACATGCCTCTTCAGCAGGTCTATCTCCACTTCCATCTTGCTTGTGAGTGAATTCCTTTCAGGGTTCATAAGCACACCCGGTATATTGTGAATAAATAGACCGTGCCACTTTTTAAATCTACTCATACATTGAGGAGCTGCCCCCGGCCAGGGCACAGGGGCTCGTGCTCCAGCCCCAGGCATCTCTCTCCGAGTATACAACAAAAGCCAAAAATGGCTTCCCCGAAAGGTCTGGATTCGTGTAAACCTGAGCGTGATGTATTTCTTTGGGAAAGCGTATACCTAATCTGGCAATTGAGCTAAATTTTTCAGGTCTCATCATTTCCTCAAGACAGTGAAAAGGCGAGTTCCAGTACACCTATATCGACCACTGTGTCAGGCATTCTTGATATGAAAAATTTGCAGTTCTCATTCGGACCCCCTCTGAGATAGCGCAATGAATGCTCTTCCACCATGCTTCTGAGAAATTCGCCTTCCTTTGCAATACCTCCGCCGAGCACAACAGCATTGAGTCCAAGAAGCGTCACTGCATTTGCAATCGCAATGCCGATGTAATGACATGCATCTGTCACTATCTCCATACAGAGCCTGTCTCCCTGTCTTGCCTCCTGGAATATTGCCCTCGCGTCAATGACATCATGCCTCTTCAGCGATGTCTCAGTATGCTCCACGCGCTCAGCAGCTATACGCGCGATGCCTATGCCTGATGCGAGTGTCTCGAGACATCCATTCCTCCCGCACCCGCACTTCCTTCCCCCTTCCTGCACAATCATGTGGCCTATTTCACCTGCAACATGATTTGGTCCCTCGTAAATCCTGTCATCGAGTATGAGCCCTCCACCTATGCCGCTGCTGATGGTCATATAAAGGAAGTCATCCTTCACATGTCCGCCGTGCCTGAATTCGCCGAGTGCGCCTGCATTTGCATCGTTGTGCACAAGTGCAGGTATTGAAAAGTGTTCCTCTATTGCAGCCTTCAGATTTGTGCCATTCAATCCGGTAATGTTAGGTGAGAAGAGCACAGTCCCATCATTAGAGCGCACGAATGCAGCCACAGCCACACCTATGCCGAGGCAGTCATCCCTTGAAAGATCGTTGCGCCTTTCAAGCTCCTGAAACATCATTTCTATCTCTTTAAGAAGCGCATCCACATCCGCATTCACTGTTCGCCTTGAAATCCTGTCCGCAAGAACACCGGGAGTATAGGCTATGGATACAGACGTCTTGGATGCCCCAATATCTATGCCAAGTGCGAACTTCCTGTGCATATCCATCATCTTAATACAGAAGCTCCTTTTACAGATTGCTGAAGGGTGATTAGACGGAGCTGTCACCGCTTGATGTGGACATACTGAAATCAGCCGCAAGAAGAGGAAGGGCTGGCGTGCCTAAGGAAGAGATGATGATGGAGCTCAGCAAGGCACTGAGGGGCATTGCGTATTCTGATTTCATGAGACATATCAATCGCCTTGTATCACAGGGACTTGCAACCATAGAAGAAATTGGACCTGATGATTTTATCCTCTACATCACAGAAAATGGTGAGAACGAAATAAAAAATGTTTGAGCCATATGCAGTCCGTGTAACGGCAAGCCGTTGCTGCAAAACTTCTAGCACTTTGTGGTTACAACTTTAGTTGCCGCGGGCTGAATACCTCGGAGGACCTCGGTACTTACACCCCGGCTCTATCAAACCCGTCTTTTACGGGCGTTGATATGTGCCTCGTTTTCAGGGTGGCTTCGAGCTTAGATGCTTTCAGCTCTTATCCACTACCGCGTGGCTGCCCAGCGATGCCCTGTCGGACAACTGGTAAACTAGAGGCGGCGGTCCCCCGTTCCTCTCGTACTTAAGGGACCTTCCCGTCAGGCACAAGTGCACTTCCACCAAAAAGCATCAAACCTGTCTCACGACGGTCTAAACCCAGCTCACGATCCCTTTTAATGGGCGAACAACCCCACCCTTGGCAGCTGCTGCACCACCAGGATAGGAAGAGCCGACGTCGAAGTAGCAAACCGCCAGGTCGATATGGACTCTTGCTGGCGACGACTCAGTTATCCCCAGGGTAACTTTTCTGTTATCACTGGTCCCCATAATGAAGACACAGTGGTTCGCTAAGCCCTGCTTTCGCATCGTGGATTACTGTTGGCCTAATCCACGTCAAGCCAGCTTTTGCCTTTACACTCACCGGCAGATTTCTGACCTGCCTGAGCTGACCTTTGGGCGCCCTTGTTGCGTTTTTGAGGGCGTGGCGCCCCACCCAAACTGCCGACCTACCGTTGTCCCTCTTTCGAGGTAAGTGATGCAAACCCGGAAGGGCAGTGTTTCATTGGCGACTCGGAATTGACCTAGCGGCCAACCCTGATAACGTCTCCTGCCTACGCTACACATCCAGGTCCGTATCACAGCAACAGGCTGCAGTAAAGCTCCATGGGGTCTTCGCTTTCAGGTGGAAGGTACCGGATTGCACGCCGGTACATCAGTTTCGCCGGCTTCCAGGTGGGGACAGTAGAACTCTCGTTGGTCCTTCATGCAAGTCGCCAATTAAGCGACAAGGTATTACGCTACCTTAAGAGGGTCATAGTTACCCCCGCCGTTTAACGGTCCTTCGCTCCGTTGAACCGGATTTTCAGATACCGTCACTGGGCAGGATTCACCCGGCATACAAATCCTTTCGAACTCGCGCCGAGATATGTTTTTATTAAACAGTCGGAGTTCCCTTGTCACTGCGACCAGGCGTTTCCCACGTCTGGCACCCCTTCTCCCGAAGTTACGGGGCTAATTTGCCGAATTCCCTCACCTTGGATTGAGCCGAATCGCCTTAGCCTTCTCAGCTAGGGGCACCTGTGTCGGTTCTTGGTACGAACACTGCGCCATGTAAGCATGCCCCGTTTTCACTGACACCAGGAATCAGCTGAAGGGGACTTTCGTCCCCCTGGTCACAACTTCATCCGCTTCTCACCATTACGGTACTCCACGGACTTCATTGCTTCAATGGGCCGACGGGCCCACTCAGCCTATCCCGATGTGTCTGGAACATACAAATGGTGCGGTGGTGCAGGAATATTAACCTGCTTTTCCATTCGACAGCCTCGATTAAGGGCTGCCTTAGGTTCGACTAACCCTCGACTGACGAACATTGTCGAGGAACCCTTGCCCCTACGGCGGAGCGGATTCTCACCGCTCTTAGCTGCTACTCCTACCATGATCGTTATTCGAACGCGGTCCACTTGACCTCACGGCCAAACTTCGACCCGCGCACGACACCTCACTACCAGATCACCTTTCGGTGCTCCAGAGTATCGGTAGCAGGCTTAGCCCCGTCCATCTTCAGCGCCTAAGATCTTGACTGGTGAGCTGTTACGCTATCTTTAAAGGGTGGCTGCTTCTAAGCCCACCTCCCAGTTGTCTTCGACCTTAGACCTCTTTTGACCGTTCACACTTAGCCTGCATTTTGGGACCTTAACTCTGGTTTGGGTTGTTCCCCTTTTGTACTCCGAGCTTACCCCTGAAGCACTAACTCCCGACTTCTACGGCGACCGCAGATTCGGAGTTTGACAGGGATCCGAGGGATTTCTCCCCCTGCGACCCCAATCCGTAGCTCTACCCCACGGTCCGCCTCTGTCGAGGTCAAGCTGCGACTTGTTTCGTGAGGAACCAGCTATTCCCGGTTTAGATTGGCCTTTCACCCCTAGACGCAGCTCATCCGAGTGAATTGCACGTCAACATCGGTTCGGTCCTCCACCTCCCTTTCGAGAGGCTTCAACCTGGCCACGCCTAGATCAACCGGCTTCGGGTCTCCCGCCAATGACTCCGGGCGAACACACCCCGCCCCTCGCGCTTGCGCGCTGCGGGCAGTCGGTTTCCCTGCGGCTCCCCCGTTTAACGGGTTAACCTCGCCATTGACCAGAACTCCATGGCCCGTTATTCAAAACGGATAATGCGATACCGGTCCACCCTTTCGGGCTTCTTCCCTTGAGTACCGCATACGTCTGTAACCGTCTGGTTTCAGGTCCTTTTCACCCCCCGACAAGGGTACTTTTCAGCTTTCGCTCACGCTACTATTGCGCTATCGGTCTCGGGTAGTATTTAGGATTGGAAGATTATGACTCCCATCTTCGCACGCAAAATCCAATGCGTGTTATTCTGGAAATCCGGAAATCTTCCCTCGGACTTACCCCTACGGGGCTATCACCCTCTATGGCGCTGCTTTCCAGCAGGTTTCGGGTTCATCTTCGGGAAGTATCCAGCTCCAAACTCCACATCTCCCTCAGGTTGCCCTGAGGGATTCGGTTTGTCCTCTGCCGCTTTCGGTCGCCCTTACTAACGGCATCTCGTTTGATTTCTTTTCCTGCAGGTACTAGGATGCTTCGATTCCCTGCGTTCCCCATCCTTACGGATTGCCAAAAGGCAGGAAGTCCCATTAGGCGATTGCCGGATCAAAGGCTCCTTGCGCCTACCCGGCACATTTCGCTGCTTGGCACGGCCTTCCTCGGCTCCCGAGCCTAGCCATCCACCAAACGGCGTAGCTAACCACTGGCTATCGGCTCTGCACACGTCCGGACTACATATGACTGGCATCACAGGCCCTGCCCTGCCTTCCACAGGTTCAGGTCCTCGCCACTTCCTCGTTGATTTTCATCAACGAGTGCACCTACATCTGATTTACATGTCCCTATTAAATCTTCGTGACTGCCACACCTTACCGCGTGACAGTTGATAATAGGGGAAAGAAAAAGAAGGGTGCCAACTAATAAATTTTTCTATTTCCTGAGTTTCTCCTTTAAAAAGAAAACAATATCCCCTTTCCTGAGCAACAGGCCATCATTTAAATCGACTGTATAGTTGCTGCCGCTTCTGACAGCAATGATCCTTGAACCTGATGGAATGCTCAGTTCACTCAGCTTCGATTCCCTCTCCACCACCATTTCGCCAAGCTCCAGAGAACCCTTTCCAGATATGAGACCGAACAGAAGATCGACTGAGTAGGCATCGAGAACAGCATCTGCCAGCATATCACCCTGATATTTCGACGAGGGGATCACTATATCAATGCCTGCGTCCTTCATTATGCTATAATCCTCATATCTGGCACATGTTGCAATAATACGCATATCCTTCCTTATTTCCCTCGCCTTCAGAGCGACCATGACAGCCTCCTCATCCTGATCGAGGCAAAGAACAAGTGCATCTGATCTTTCTATGCCTGCCCTGCGTAGCGTTGAGGAGAGGAGCATATCTCCCGCAATGAAATTAATACCCTCTGACCTGAGCTCTTCTGTGCTGGAGGTGTTGACCACTAGAACATAATCTGCATCCGAATCTCTCAGCCTCTGGATAAGCTCTTTCGCAGATTCATTGTAACCAACAATCACTATATGTTCCTTCAATTTGGAATGCCTGAAGCCATGAAGCTGTAATAATCTTTTTTCAGCAATATAGCCTCCTAACTCTGTCAGTGCGGCAGCAAAGGTTCCGAGGCCAAATATGATTACGTAGAAGAAAACAAGCTTTGCATAAAGGTTTGTGGGGACAATATCGCCGTATCCGACTGTGGAGACAGTTTCCACCACCCAGTAGAGTGAATTGAACAGTGAATTCTTAGTACCATCTGGCAGCACTGGTTCAGTCAGGTAGAAGAACACTGTTCCAGTGATTATAATTGTGGCAGCTGCACCTCCTATGCCGAAAGCTCTGCGTGCAGAAAAAACACGCCTGAGTCTTCTCCTAATGGCATAGAAGAAGTATATCAAATGGCATCACCCATGGAAAAGATAGTTTTGAAGGTAATACTAAACACTTTTGACCGACTGCACAATGCCTTAGCAAAACTTATTATTATTAAGAGAGGCATTACTGTCTGACAGTTGTCAGAAGGATGGGATGGATTTGAGCACAGAAGCAGAGTCTGGGCGCTGGGATACTGAACTGCTTCATGGCAGTGAGGCAATGGACCAGCACCCTCTGTTAAATGAGGGCAATGCTGCACCAACTGCTTGCGCAGAAAGGGAAAAACAGGAAGTTAAGAATCCGGAATATGTAATATTGCTTATCAGGGAAAGGCGCATTCAGGAGGCGAGATACCTGATTGCACAGCCTGTCTGGGATGAGGCAACGTGCCTGACTCTTCTAGCAGCGCTTCTCCATGCACAGGGAAGAGGTAAGGAGGCAAGAGCTCACCTGGTTGAAGCGCTTAGAGCCGGGATGTTCTGTAAAGAAACGGCAGAACTACTACATGAATACTTTCCTGATGACTGGAGCTGTATCTGGGCAGATGCAAAGAAAAGAATGAGTGAATCGAAGTGGACTGAGGCAACTCAACTCTTTAACAGGCTCATAGCAGATGGGCACAACGAAACTGAGCTGCTGAGAGATGCAGGAACAGCCTGCTATATGGAGGGAAATGAGGAGGAGGCTGCAAAACTACTTTCAAGAGCTAACGAAGAGAAGAAGGATGCCAGGACTTCTGCAATTCTGGCCAAAATAATGGTGAAGAGAAAAGAATGGAAGAAAGCGAAAGATCTGATTGAAGAGGCTGTGAAGCTGGGGCACATACCTGATGGAGAGACGAAAGAGATGCTTTGCCTCTGTAACACCTGGACTGGCATCAATTGTAAAGGGGATTTCGATGAACTGATAGCAAAAATGGAAAAAGAGAGGGCAAAATCGTTTGCATCAAACGTGCTCAGATGCGCATCTGAAGCAGATAACAGAGAGATGATGCTCACTGCCTGTTCGTTTTTACTTGAAATAGAGCCGGAGAACAGGACGCTGCTTCAGATAAAAGTGAGGGCACTGGCTGAACTGGGGAGGATGGAAGAGGCAGAGCAGATTGTGGCACGGCATTACAGAGGATTGAATGCGCAGGAGGAAAGAATGAAAATACTGCTGTACTCAAATGCTTACACTGAAGCAGAAAAGATTGCTGATGAGCTCATCTCTTCAGGGTCCGATACAGAGGAAGTGGTCTACACCAAGCTGTACTGCATGGCAAGAAGGAAGGAACTTGAAAGGGGAAGACTTCTGGCAACTGCCCTGAACTCAGAAAACCCCAAACTCCTGAAGCTGGGTGTTGAGATATCGAAGATGGCGGGGAGAGACAGGGATGTGCTCAGGGCTGCTCATAAGCTTAGATCACTTGGAGAAGGGGGCATAGAGGATGTTGCAGTGGCGCTTGAACATCTTGGCAGGGCAAGGAAGGCAATGCGCCTGCTTGAAAAGGAGTACAGAAGCTCAGGAAATGTGAATGTGCTCACACTGCTTTGCTCCATGTATGCTAGACATAGCATAAAGAAAGAGGAAGCACTGATTTCCCAGGCATCGTGCACAACAGACATTCCATACGAGCTCCTCGAAAGAGGAGCGAAACTGAAGATGATGAACACAGACTACGATGGAGCACTTCTTCTGGTTGAAAGAGCCCTGAAGAAAAAAGAGACGCCAGAGGGAAGGTATCTTGAGGCAAAGATTTTCCTGGAGGCAGGGAAATTAGAGGATGCGGAAAGAAGTGCCATGAGATCCATGGTGCTTGGATATCCTGCGCTTCATGCAGAGAAATTACTCGGTGAAGTGGAGGAGAAAAAGGGAAAGGTTCAGGAGGCAATAAAGCACTATAACACAGCAATAGAATTAGGAGGGGAAGATTCAGATTTATTTCTTAAGAGAGCAAAACTGATGCTTTCCCTGGGCAGGGATGAGGATGCGTTGAAAGATCTTTCAGCAGCTGAAGCGCATGGTGGAAATGAAGTGCTGCTGCAGTGTGTAAGGCTCTATTACACCTCAGGGCACTATGCACAGTGCGCGGATGCTGCTGAGAAACTGATCAGAAAGGACAGGAGGAATCTTGAAGCATGGAAGCTTCGCGGTGCCTCCATGCTTCAGCTCAAGAGGTATGAGGAGGCGGCTGATTCATTTGAAGCTGCACTTTCCATAAGAAAGGATGTGGAAGTGCTCAGAGGGCTGAAGGAGGCGTATGCAGGAAGGAGCGAGAGACAGAAAGTGGTGAAGACAATTGACATGCTCCTTCAGACAGGTGAGAAGGAAAGTGGACTTCTGAAGGAAAAGGCAGAGATACTATTCTCAGAAAGGAGATATGAGGAGGCAGCTGAAGCCTATGAAGAGTTAATAAAAAACAATGGAGGCGTTGAGGCTATAAATGGCAGGGCAAGATGTCTCTGCGAGACGGGTAAGTGGCTGGAGGCACTCCATATTCTCGAAAGTGCAGATGCACCGGATGTAGAGACACTGCTCCTTCAGTCCAGATGCTACCTGAAGCTAAAGAGATACAGCGATGCGCTGGACACTGTGGACAAAGCGCTCGAGCTTGATGCAGCGGATGCAAGATGTCCAGCAATGAAAGCAAAGATACTCATAGAGCTGGGAAGAGCTTCTGAAGCTGAGAGATATGCAGACATTGCGCTGCAGCTAAATCCGAAGGAGAAGGATGCACTTGAAACAAAAGGGCTTGCACTCCTGGAAGAAGGAAATGCCAGTGCTGCACTGGATGTTTTCAATGCTGCGATATCTGCTGGAGTATGTGATGGTGACATATATTTCATGAGAGGAGAATGTCTGAGGAAACTTGAAAGGAACGAAGAGGCCCTTGATTCCTACTCCAAAGCTCTGAAAAACGGATGTGAGGATGCACAGCTGGGAAAGGGCATCTGCGAACTGAAACTCGGCAGGCTCTCCGCTGCAACCATAACGCTGAACGATTATACGAAGAAGAACGGCAACAGTGCAAAGGCATGGTATTATTTCGGAGTGGTGCTGAGCAAACAGAAAATTACCGAGGAGGCGCTGAAGGCCTTCAGGAGGTCTCTCGAACTCGAGGAGACTTCAGAGTGCTGGAGAGAGTTGGGAAGGGTGCATTACACACTGAACGAAGCGTCGAAGGCAAAGGAAGCGTTTGAAAGAGCCCTGTCATTGAATCCTGAGGATGGGGAGGCGAAGGAAATGCTCTCGAAGTGCCTCATGCTTCTTGAAAAAAGTGAGCTGGAGGAAAATGCAAAGGCACTGCTCAGACTTGAGGCCAAGAATGGAAGAATACCAACAAAGGAGGAGGCGTTCTCTGAATGCCATATACCTGTTGAGAGGATAGACAGGGTTATGGAGCTCATAGAGGAGCCAACAACAATGAGCGTCCCACTGCATGGGGAGTCGGGATGGGAAGAGCTCGAGGAGCTTTCAGCGAAGGTGCTGCAGAGATGCCTAAGCAGCAGCGAAGTGGAGCTTCTTGGTCTCAGGCTCTGTGACATTGTCAATAATTTCCCCTCCATGCCGCTTGATGAAGCAAAACGCGTCTTCGAGTACATCTCAAGAGTGCAGAGACTGGAGGTTGTTGATTACATAGACACACCAACATTTGCCAAACTTCTTCGTAAGGCCACAAAACTGAAGGGGAAGGAGAGGTCGCTCACTGGAATAATTAAGAACCTTGGTGTGGGAATTTACACCGCCAAGGTGATAGAGGGGAGCCTTGCCTCAATGCGGACTTCAGGCTACGGCCCTGCGTTCGTCAAGCTTTCGAATGAAGTAATTGATGCAGGGAATGACAGAGGCACTGAGGAGCTCTACAGACAGTTCTATGGGGAGGAGGCATCTGATGAAGAGAGGCAGGAGGGCAAATGCCTTTATCATGGAGCTGAGGCTGTGGGATATTGCAGTTCATGCAATACACTGCTCTGCAGAGAGTGCATAGGCAGTGCTGAAGGAAGATGCCCAAACTGCAATGCAGTGCTCATTGAGGAGCGCTAGCATTTCATGAGTTCACGCAGAAACACTGTAGCGTAGCTCCCGCGTATCAGCCTGAATTTCAGCGTGATACTATCTCCATCAACATCGAGCTCTACATGGCTGAGAGGAGATAGCACTTCGCGCCTCGAGCCAGAGGAGGTGCATTCCTTGATTTCAGGCACAATGAAATCCTGTGCTGATAGAGCATGAGATGCCACAATCTCCTTTTCTATCTCCCCCTGTTGACCTGAGGCAAAAACTGATTCGTATCCGAATAGCAGACAGCTCACAAAGCCATTGCCTCTTGCAAGCTGTTCATTGACTGCATTTATGTTTGACTCGCTCACATTTATGTATCTCTCCCTGTCTGGGAGACCCTCCTCATTTCTGGGAAGAACAATATCTCCAACCACTGACAGATTGATGGGAAGGTGCTGCATTATTCGGATTGAAAGCATCTCGTTGAAGAGTTTTGCCTGAAGAGCGTGGACAAACATCATCAGAAGGTTTGGAGGCAGGCGCCTCAGGGCACCGACATAATCCTCAGGATGCTTTTGAAGATGCTGGACGAGCGTCCTTTCAAAGGACATGACAGAAGGCATGCTGCTGAGCACTGCTCCAGCATCAGCACCGCCATCAAAGAGCTCCCTCGCATTCCTTGTCGCCTCACTTTCAAGCGATGAAGGGTTGCCTGCATACAGATGCACTGCACGCCTGAAGTCACGCCTTATTATCGCCTCACCTATCAGGTGAGTGTTGGGCCTGAGCGAGCCAAATCGCTGCACTCCAAAGAAATTTGGAAAACCACCCATCGCTTCCAGTTGACTGATGATTGAGCGTGCCTGCTGCAGAAGGCGCTCACCTGAAAATATGCAATCCCTCACTGTTATCCTGAATTCATTTCCCCAGAGGTCCCCTATACTCAAAGGACGCCTTGAGCGCTGAATGGGTATTATTTCAACATCTTTAAGCCCAAGAGAATTGATCTCTTCCGCACTGACACCATCAAAACTCATGTACTGAAGTGTAACACCACGTTTATCCTTCGTTCCCGCAAAACCTATCTTACGCCTGCTTATGCCCAGGCGCCTTCCTATTTCCCTGACAAGATGATTTGTCTCCCAGTTCCTTGCCTGCACAGAGCATATCAGGTACTGTCCATCCTCCTTTGGCGAAGGAAGAAGGGGAATTTCCTTTACAATAAAATCATCTGGTTCCGACTTAATCCTTCCGCCTATGCCTTCCCCTTCTGTAAAATATACAAGGATGCCAAGGTCCCCGTCATGTTCAGGCACATTGTTCATAAAGTGCTTCAACCGATGAGTTTCTGAAGCTTTGTTCTCAGCTCGGAGAACTGCTTGCTGACGTTACGCGCAGCTTCTATCAGGTAATCCTTTGGATCGCCAGAGGAAACCTTCAGGAAGATGGAGGGAACATCCAGATCAGGGTGACCTTTGAAATAGCGCGCTTCCACAACCTTATCCTCATTGAGAAGCTCTGTGAGTAAAGGATACATCAGTGTATCATCCGCACCAATCACACTTACCTCGATTTCCCTGTCCTTCCCTCTGAGTATCTTGAATTCCATATCTCTGTGAAGACAACATAACTTCCTTATTAACATTCCCTTCGGTCGAAGCTCGTACCTTTGGAAAGGGAGATGAAGCGATGTTGCGACATATTGGGTACTTCATATCAAGGGAGTAAAGGAGGCCTCCAATTCAGGGAGAGTGTTTATTCGCGTTAGATTTAAATTTAATAAGGAGAGTAGAACATGCTCAGGCGTGCAGGTGTAATCTAGTCTGGTTAGGATATTGGCCTTCCATCATGAGGAGGAAAGCCAACAAGTCGGGTTCAAATCCCGACACCTGCATTCTGCAAAGGGACATTTTCATCGCGTATAAGCCTGGAAGGTTGCTTCTTTTCAGTAATATGGGTTCCCTGACCTCCCAAGGCACTTTTACTGAATTCTCATGGCAGAGTGTCAATGGACGCAATTATTGGTTGAATAGCTTCAATTGTTTCTGCATAGATACAGAACTGGTCTGACCCGATAATCTTCTACGGTTGCAACACGGTACGTGTTGACCGGCTTAGAACGCATCTTCAATGTTTAGCATGCATATAATCAAATCAGAGGAGTTGGAGGCTGAGCACCCTTTTGCTGAACAGCAGACGGTCTGCTTACGTGCATTGAAGTCTAATGACCATAGCAAATGGGAAATGGTTTTGCTGAAACACTATTTTCCATTTTCCGTTAGCGTATTAAATAGCATTAAAGTTAAAGGGTTGATATGAACAATGTCAGGTATCTCTTTGAGCCACGCCGCATTGCAGTCATTGGTGCTTCAAGAAAAAGAATGACAATAGGTGGCGAGCTTTTTCATAATATTATTGAAGGTGGCTACACAGGGATTGCTTTCCCGGTGAATATAAACGCTGATGCTGTGCAGTCAGTGGCATCTTACAAAAGTGTAAAGGACTGCCCAGTGGATATAGATCTGGGGATAATAGTTGTTCCCGCTTCATCAGCAATACAGGTAGCGAAGGAGTGCATAGATAAAGGTGCAAAGGCGCTTGTCGTCATAAGCTCAGGCTTTTCTGAAACTGGGGAAAAGGGAAAGGAACTCCAGTCAGAGCTACTAAAACTCTGCAGAGATGCGGGTGTAAGGCTGTTAGGCCCCAACTGCATGGGTGTGGTGAATACAGAGGCTGGAATAAGTCTAAATGCCCAGTTCAGTCCTCAGTCTGTTTCTTCTGGCAATGTCAGCTTCCTCTCTCAATCGGGGGCTCTAGGGATAGTTATCATAAAATTAGCCAACGAGCTGGGTATAGGCATATCCAAATTTGCCTCGCTTGGAAACAAAGCAGACGTTTCCAGCAATGATATAATTGAGTACCTTGAGAAAGATGATAAAACAAACATAATAATGCTCTATCTCGAATCGTTTGGAAATCCAAGAAGATTTTCAAGGATAGCAAGACGGGTGGGGAAAAAGAAGCCAATCATTGCGGTAAAAGGGGGAAGGACAGCAGCGGGGTTCAGGGCAACACAGTCGCATACAGGCGCACTGCTTGCATCCTCTGATATTACAGTGGACGCTCTCTTCAGACAGTGCGGTGTGATAAGGACTGATACGCTGCAGGAGATGTTTGATGTTGCACTGCTGCTAAACTCTCAGAGGGTGCCAGGTGGAAAGGGCGTTGGTATAGTGACCAATGCAGGAGGGGCGGGGATACTTGCTTCAGATGCGTGCGAGGCGATGGGGCTTCACGTTCCAGAGCTGTCCCAGGAGACACAGAAGGTCCTGCGCTCATTTCTCCCTGAAGAGGCCGCTGTAAGGAACCCTGTTGATATGACCGCCAATGATGTGCCTGGCGCCTACAGCAAATGCATGGAGGCAGTGGCCTCAGACCCTTCTATCGATTCACTCTATGTAATTTATGTTCCGGCGCTTTCCACCCAGCATCAGAGGGTTGCACAGGAGATACTGGAAGCTTCAGAAAAAATCTCTGAAAAGGTTACTATCATAGCGAGCTACATGGGAGAGAATGGAGTACCTCCAGTGCTGAACGGGAAGGTGAAAATTCCCTCCTATTCATTCCCTGAGGATGGAGCCAAGGCACTTGCATTCGCCTCAAGATATGGCGAATGGAAGGCACAGCCTCAGGAAGAGCCAAGGGTCTTTGCTGGAGTAAGGAAGGACGACGCAGCTCTTATATTAAAATCTGCACGGAAGCATGATGGCTGGATAGATGAGGAGGATGTGTTAAAGCTGCTGAAATTTTATGGCATAAATTACCCTGAAACGAGGATTGTGAGCGCAAAAGAGGCTGTAAATGCTGCCAGGGAGATGGGTGGGAAGGTTGTTCTGAAGGCTCTCGCTCCAGGGCTGCTGCATAAAACAGAGGTTGGCGGTGTAAGGACAGGACTTGATGCCTCGAATATTGAAAGCGCAGTCAGGGACATGGAGGGAAGACTGTCCGGCCAGTTCAAAGACATCAGGTTCCTGGTGCAGAGGGAAATTGAAGCGGCAATTGAGATGTTCATAGGTGTGACAACTGAGGGCAACTTCGGGCCTGTGATTGCATGCGGCGCCGGGGGCATATATGTTGAACTGATGAAAGATATCTCAGTCAACCTCGCTCCCCTGACACATACAGAGGCGCAAAGGATGCTGCATTCGCTGAAAACATATCCACTGATCAAGGGGTACAGGGGAGGGAAGGAGTATGATGAGGAAGCGTTCATTGAGATGCTCGAAAGGGTGAGTGAAATGGTTGAGGATAACCAGGAGATATCAGAGCTGGACCTGAATCCAGTTATGCTCCTGCCAGAGCGCAAAGGATGCTATGCTGTGGATGCTAGGATCAGAGTTTCCTGATTCATTCCAGCGGGCGGCGTCCGTTGTAGCCCCCTTCCAGTGTGTGCCAGTATCTTATTTCTGGTTCGCCTCTCTGCCAGCACAGGAATATTATCTGGTCATCGCGAATGGAGTAAAAATCTATCAATCCGAGCTCAGCATTTTTGACGACTACACCAAGGCTCTCAATATCCCTCATTGCCTGATTCCATTTTTCTATCCTGAGATTTCTTTCCTTCTCCAGTTTCAGGTACTCCGCCCTATCAGGGTTGCTCTCATCATTCAGTGCCTCTCCCCAATACCATTCCATGTCTTCTGTGAGCTCTGTGACAGCACGAATTTCGATAAGTATCCTGTCGCATTCCTTGAGTTTCTGCTCCAGCACTGGGATGAGATCATTGGCCTCGTCCACTGTGAAGAAACGGGACGGTGTGGTTCTTCGAAAATCTTCCTTTTCTTCACCCATTGCTAATTCTTCCGGCTCGCGTTTGCATCTTGAATATTCAAAATCCAACTATATATCTATTGGTCAGCCACTTTCCCATCCTGTTTTCGCATAGAAAGGAAATAAGCTGTCGCTGATGGCAACACACCTAGGCCATTCGAGCCGTAAAGCAGAATTTTGAGCGCACATTTTAGATTTTTACACCAGCCAGCGAGCTCTCAATTGCATTTGGTATTAATGAAGAAGCCCATTTGGCTTCTTGTTTGGAATCAAAAGATAATTCGATGTCTCTTTGTGCATTCAAATAATAAGGGAGTGATGTATCAGGAGATACTGCATGAGAACGTTCGGTTTCACATTGACGCTACTTGGCCTCTGGGTTATCTTTTCGCTTGCACTTTACCTTGGCTTCGGCGCCACGCTTGCAACCTATATTCTCAGTGCGATCGCTCTAGCCGGTATAATTGCATCCTCTTTCATGTTCAAGTATTACGGATGGCCGTATGCAGACAGAGGGAAGTATCTGGACCTCAGTGCACAGGAGCTTAAAGAGATGCTGGGGAGGGTTGAGGTAATAGATGTTAGGACAAAAAGAGAGTATCGCAGAGGACACATACCAGGCTCAAAACAGCTCTCCTGGTATGTCATCAGGCCTGAAACATTTCTGCACGGTGAAATTGTCTTCGTTTCGAAAAGCGGAATAAGATCGAGGATGGCACTGAGAAAGGTTGAGGCAGACAGGCTTTACAATCTGAGAGATGGAATTAACGGCTGGATGAAGATGGGTTTTGAAATTGAGCGTAAGTCCTAATTTCCAAGACAGAAAAGGAGTGCCCTTAAATCTGTTTTCGAAATTGAGCCATCCGCCACTTCCCTGAGTATCTCCTTACCTCTGAATGCAATGCCAAGACCTGCATTCCTGACCATCACTGTATCGTTGGCCCCATCACCCACCACCACTACCTCCTCAGGTGTGATGTGCTCCGAAAGTATCAGTTCTTCAATTATACGCTGTTTTCCAGCAGCATCAATTACAGGCTCTTCAAGTCTTCCTGTCAGATAGCCATCTTTTATCTCCAGCCTGTTGCCAAAAGCATAGTCGAGATGGAGTTTCTCCTTAATCCAGTCTGTGAAAAATGTGAAGCCGCCGCTCACAACTGCAATTCTGTATTTCATGGAGCGCAGCGTGGATATCAGCTCTTCTGCACCTGCTGTTAATTCTAGGGAGGAGCGCAGCCGCTCAAGCACTGAGACATGGAGTCCCTTGAGCATGGAAACCCTTAGCCTGAGCGATTCAGTGTAATCCATCTCTCCTCTCATCGCTTTTTCAGTTATCCTCTTGACTTCATCCTGCATCCCGGTGATCTTTGCAAGTTCATCAAGTGTCTCAGCATCAATAAGTGTGGAGTCCATGTCAAATACAATGAGCTTCTTCCCAATCCTGAAACTCTCTTCTGGCTCAATGACTGCATCAACTCCTTGTGAGGAGATAACGCGAAGCAGTTCCTTCCTACCCTCCTCCTCATTACATTCCCTGAAATCCATCAGAAACTGAAGGGCTGTGAGCTCTCCTCTTGTGAGCATATTTATGCTCAGATTATTGATGCCCAATCTGCCTGTTGTGGATGAAATTGAGCGCAGGAGTGAAGGTGAACTTTTTCCTATCGCGGTAAGGACAAAACGTTTTCCGGAGGGGGAGTAAATTGGCTCAATCCTGTGGATGTCAAAGGAGATATTCGACCCTTCAATGAAGAGCTCCTTTCTTATTTTGTATTCATCACCCTTGAGCAGGAAGAATAGATTGAGTATCCCATAGGATACATGCTGCTGCACATCAACAATCTGTGCCCCCGAACGCTCTATCCCTGAGACAATAGAGTCCAATATGCCTGGTCTGTCCTTTCCGATTATGCTAAGCGAAATGAATTCATTCATCCTGTAAGTGTGTTGTAGGAACATTGATAAAAAATTTTGTCAGTAAAATCTGGAATGTTAAGCTCAGGCGCAGACTAATTTCAATACAAATATCTCAGGGGTATTCTTTTCACCTTAAGTGAAACTGATGCATATGCTCCTCAATGTACGCTTGTTAGATCTTTCATTGAGATAACTGAGATACATGAGTTTTTTAGACCTGCCATTCTACCATATATTTATTGAAGTGATACATCCCTTGCATTCAAAACTTTAATGGACATAGCAGGGAGTGCAGAGAGATGGAGAATGTCCCGAAGAAGCGGTGTCCGACTGATGAAATCAGCCATGAGACCCAGAATGCAACTGCTAATCCGAGCAGCAAAGCGACCGCGATGAGTATGGCTGTTGGCATGAATGGTGAAACTGCTCTCCTCTTCTGTTGTTGTAAACGTCATCGCATGTCTTCATTTGAAATCTAATAAGGTGAATACAGGTGTCAGCGAATTTATAAAAAAGTGCTCTGCTTCCAATTGAATACCAAGAACGCTCTACCACGTGCGTGTTTCTGAGTGGTAATGACTGCAATAGAAAACTGTGCGGAGAATGACCAACCCGTCGGTTAATTTAAACAACCTCTCTTTTCTTCTGCTTGTTTGTAAAAGAAAAGTACTGAGCTAACGTCTTTAAGAAAGGGAAATAGAGCTATATCCGGCAATTAATCTGATTCTAATGCTGTTTCTAAGCTTCTTTTAAAAACATGATGTAGAGCTATTAAGAATTAAAAGCAAATATGCAGCCTCGGTCTGAAGAAAGAGGGTCTTTAAAATGAACATATGACCTCGCTCTGCTTCCACCGCAGATTTGCCTGAAAAAACACAGACCACATGCTCCTTTAAATTCCCTTCTTCTTATACTTTTCAAAGTCCGGTCACTTCTATATGTATCCACCAGGCTATCATCTCTAACATTTCCAATCCTGTATGGCAATAGTCCTCCTGGCTGTATATCGCCATTATATGCAATGAATATGGTTCCATCACCATCTAAAGTTCCACTTCTGCCAAAACTGCTAACTTTGTCACTTTCACCAGAATTTGTTAGCAAAGTATCTCGGAGTCTATGATAAAGAGGATCTGGCCAGTATCTATCATCCCTGCTTCTTAACTCTGCCACTCTGCGTATAAATGGCGCCTCCACACACCTGAGAACCATCCCATATTTTGAAGCGTCATATAGGAAGTTACAGATACTTTCATTTTCAATGCTGCTGGTTGGCTGGACATTTATACCCCTCCCCACATTTATCAGGAAGAATAACTCCCAAACTTTTATTCCATGTCTCCTGAGAAATTCGAAGATGAGAGGCATTTCCATCATATTCTCCTTCATTATGGTTGTATTGACCTGAATTGGCAGTTGAATCTCCAATGCTCTCTTTATCACCTGAACTGTTTTGTCGAATGTTCCAGGAATGGACCTGATCTTATCGTGCATTGCTGAATATATGCTGTCAAGGCTAACAGATATTGAGGCTACACCAAGCCTTTTGAAATTTGCAAGAGCGTTTGCATCAAGAAGCTCAGTAACAGCCGGAGAAACAGCAACATGTATGGATGATTCTATCATCTCCTTTACAATATAGAATAGGTCCTGTCTCATAATCGGGTCTCCGCCTGTCAAGACGACAGTAGGGTATGGTTTACCGAATTTCTTTATCTCGTCTATTAATGCTAAAGCATCCTCTTCAGTCAGCTCTCCTGGCAGAGGCTTGTTTATTGCGGAAGCCCTGCAGTGCAAGCAGGATAGATTACATGCCCTGGTCATTTCCCAGAATACAAGCAGAGGTCTCTCTTCAAATTGCGACATGGCACATCAACTAAATTTTTTACTATACTCCTCTCGTTTGTTAGGTAGCTCTTTTCCTGGTAAGAGTCTGATTACATTGGCGACGGTGTATGCAGACTGTGTGCAAAGTGAAAACAAGCTCGCTATTCGAGGAGTGGTAACATAATTTTTAAGACCAACGAAATGGCCTTCATTATTACCCATTTCCTCATTATCCATTATCCATCCATCATCACTGGCATATATGAACTCTAAATGCTTATTCAAATGGTTTGCCATAGACTTCGCATCAACTGTATCTCCAATTGCACTATTAACAATTACCAAATCTTGTTTCACAGCGATCAATTCATTTCTAACTATCATGTCTCTGGTTTTTGGTAAAAGAGATAGTTAGCAAATTAACATGAATATACTAGTCTTACCAACGCATACTTTCCAATAGCCTATCCAATTCATATGGAGATTGCATAATACTAGCAACAGGATGGACAAATGAAGGCAGGGGTTTAGAGCGACACTGGATAACTGAAGCGGCATGGAGACTCACAAGAAAGTGTGTCTCTGCTATCCAGGCAAGTAACCTTCTTTCATGGAGACCCAGTTAAATCATCGACCATCACATATGTGGAATGCAAAGCTTGGGGGCAATCATAATCTGAAGCTGTGGGGCATCTGTTTTTTCCATGGAAATAAGGGAGTTTCGGACGAAAGAAAAGCTGTTGTGGTCAGAAATGAGATTCGTGCATTTTCTCAAATCCCAAGAGTCAACATAGGAAAAGGGCACGAGAATGTTTTGAAATAAGCAGGATTCCTGCGTAGGATCTAGCCGGTGCATACCTACTACAGGATTGATGGAAATAGATATTCAAAGGTTTGTTGTTCGTTTCAACACTCAACGACTTGCTGCTTGTGATTCTTGGTAGATGACATGATATCTCTCTTTCTCGTAGAATCATCGCATTTTCAAAATTTACATCAACGCCGCACTATGGAACAGGTAATTTTCCCATTTCGCAAAGGGCTTAGTTGACATGAAGACGAACGGCTCAAAGCGCATGCTGTACTTTAAAGCTAATCCAACGGCTCCAACATTTGAACCAGCAAAATAATACCAGACATTTTCGACACCCTCCTGTTGAGCGGATAGTCTCAGCGCCTTTCACAGATAGGCTTTACAAATTCACTAGAGTTAACTGCAAGGGGACCAACCTTACCGCTAGGAGAAACATACACGTAACCTACAACCGTTCTATCGCGATCTTTCTTCTTGAAAATGTAGCATTTGCATTTTGTTTCAAAACAAAAGTCGTGATTCCACTCCATCGAAAAACCTAGCACTGATTCGTCCAAATGCTTAACAATGCCAGAACTTTCTTTAAGGCTCATTTCTTCAAAATTCAAGCCTTCCGCTTGATCAGATTGCAGAGGGTTATCCAAAATTTTTTTACCTGTAGTTTCGACGTAGTATACTGGCTCTCTAGGATACATCCCATACTTCATGTAAAGGAATTGTGGAACAGTATTGAATGCGAATGTAATTGTCGCTCGATTTGTAATCTTGACGTCGTTCCATGAATCAAGTGTCTTCTCAAGTAATGCACGGCCTACACCCCGTCCTTGGCGGGAAGGCCGAATGAAGAGCCAGGAGAGATACCAGAGTGGTCCTCTGATGAAACTGGCAGAAAATCCAATGATTTTTCCATCTTCCAGAGCTACCCAGAAAGCCAGGGGGGCATCTTGATGTGATATGCAAATACAGGATTAGCTGGAACAACAGGATTGGCTGGAGGGGATGGAGACGCTTCTTGAAGGAAACCTCTTTTTCGATATAGATCATCATCTGATTCCAAAAAAGCAGATGAAATGCCAGGAACGTCATCCAAAGTGGCTAACCTGTACTCGATTGCCATGGCTTTCCTGATATTCTACAGACGTAACGAAATGTTGCTTCTCCAGCTTTAAAAAATCGAGAGCTCAGAAAGAGATAATGAAGACTCTTTCAGTTGCATATTTCCCTTTTGCTTCTCTCTCACTAAGAACTTTAGTTCCGTGTCCGTTCTCAACGGGGCAAGGAAACCGTACAAATTGTAGCGACCTCGTACTGCTGGAAGTGCCGTGTCAGATGAGGGGGAAATGGCTATCACTAATCCGGAATGCAAGCTGTAAGCTGATAGTAAACGGATAGAAGAATGAGCCTGCAGGTTAACAAAATCCCTTTTGGATATTATTAAATAGCCTGATAATGATGAATTCAAGTTGATTTCTTTGAACGAAACTCGCCAAGTGTTGGAGAGGTATCTGAGGGGCCATGACGAATCGGTCCTTTCAGATGATGTAGTGTTTGAAGTGATGGCAACCGGACAAAAGATGAGAGGAAGGGACGGGGTGAAGCAGTTACTCGATTACTTCTATAACAAGGCGTTCACAGCTAAATACTCCATAAAATCCCTTGTTGCATCGGAAGGTAAGGGCGTCCTTGAAGCTGATTTCTTCGGCAAACAAAACCTGGAGTTCGCCGGTATCCAGCCTTCCGGAAAGGAAGTGCATGTGCCGCTCTGCGTATCTTACGATGTGTCAGACGGCAAAATCAGATATGCAAGGATATACTTTGAAAGTGATGCGCTGCGTATGCAAAGATAAGCTTACATTGAATCTTTTTTGATATCATGAGTATATAGGGGAGCCTTGCCTTTTCTTCTTTGAATGCGCATCATAGCAAATTCGATAGTGCATTGCACATATGCTTTGAAGTTCACTGCACATTAATCTGACTATTTGTTCCTTTTTATGATTTCGAACCAAAATAGGGTGCGGTTCTTGGTACGGTTTGACCTCAAATTGGGTCGGGTCTTTTTCCGAAAGTTTCTCATCTATACGCATCTAAACTATTTTCGCATGTATAATTAACCCTCTGAGAAGCTTTCAAAAAAGGACCGTACCTCATTTGAGGTCGAAACCCACCAGGTCAGGGCGCATATTCAGATAAAAGAATGTGATTGAATGTAGCCTGAAGGATATTAAGGTATATGTGAATACACGAGTGACTCGTCATACTGCCAGGTATGGGATTAAAAGTCGGGGTACGCTAGGTGGAACATATTCAAATGGTCCAACAATGCTTGAGATTACAACAGAATAAGGCTTGCGTCTCATCCCAACAGATGATTGGAGACCTGCTGCTGAAATAAAAATTGTACATGCTGTAGTAATCTTAAGACGTTCCGCAAAGATTGAGAGAAATGGAAGATATGAATATTTGTTTTACCTCTGCATATACCATCGAAATGCAGAATCAGGAAGAGCTGCTGAGGTTAGCTGCTGAAAAGGGCGTACTTATTCACCCTGAACTGAAGCAGAAGCTTGTAGATGATGGAGAAACAGCACAGGCGCTGATGGATCTTCTTTCCCGCTCCTCGGAGCTACCACTTGTCATTACCCCTGATATAGTGAAGAATAGAAGTGTTGGAAGAATAAATTCCGAGCCTGGGGAAGTTAAAATAATAAAGGATGTCACGGGAAAGAGCACCAGCACAGGCGATGTCTCAGATTTTGCAAAATATTTCACTGACAGATTCCGTTCAATTAAGAAAATATTATTAAAAAGGGGGGATATGTCAGGCGTTATTTCCATTTCAAGGGCAGTGACTGTGGACAGGGATGTGAAGGTCATAGGTATTGTTAATTCAGTCCATACAACGAAGAATGGAAACAAGGTGCTTGAGATAGAGGATGAAGAGGAAAGATGCTCAGTGATATTACTCAATGAACTTGCATCTGAGTGTGTGCTGAAAGACGAAGTAATAGGTGTTGCAGGCAGGATGAGCAGAGAGAGAAAGGCGATAATTGCAAGCCATATAATAAGGCCTGATGTGCCATTTGTCAGGGAGAGTGAGAAGATAGACAGCAGCTCAAAGCTTGCTGTTCTTTCAGATATACATGTGGGCAGCAAGACCTTTTTGAGGAAAGAGTGGTCCTCCCTTATTCAATGGCTTAAAAGCAACCCGGAGGCAAGGGAGATAAATTACATATTGATATCTGGAGACCTTGCGGATGGCATAGGCGTATACCCTGATCAGGAAGAGGATCTGGAAATAGATGACATATACAGCCAGTATGAAAGGGTCGCTCAGTACATACAGGAACTTCCCGATTGGATTAAGGTGATAATAATACCTGGAAACCATGATGCCGTAAGACCTGCGGAGCCGCAGCCTGCACTGCAACAGGAGTTGCAGAACATGTTCGCAGGAAAGGTGACGTTTGCAGGCAACCCTTCGAACATACTGATTGAAGGAAGGAAGGTTCTTGCATATCATGGAAGGAGTTTTGATGATGTGATTAGCAGCATACCTTTCCTTGGATGGGATAAACCACTCGATGCAATGGTTGAGCTGCTAAAGAGGAGGCATCTTGCTCCCATCTATGGAGAAAAGACGCCCCTTGCCCCTGAAAGCAGGGATTACATGGTTATAGACGAGATACCTGACATTTTCATCACAGGGCACATACACTCCTTCGGCCTGTCTGAATACAGAGGTGTGAGGCTAATAAGTGGTTCAACCTGGCAGGCCCAGACCTCATACCAGAAGATGAGAAACATCTCACCCATTCCCGCGAAGATGCCCGTGTGCAACCTCTCCGATCTGTCCCTCGGTGTCGTGAACTTCAGCAGCCCGAATCCTTCAAAGATCATGAGGGTTCTGTAACCCAGTGTTAAGCAACCTTTTTATAACACACGCAAATAGGCTCAGAGGTGAGTATCAAATGGTGGTAACCACAACCGACGCACTTTACGCGATAGCAGCCTCAATATCCATAGCCGGTGGCCTTATTGGAACGGGCATGGCGCAGCAGGGCATTGGTGCGGCTGGAATGGGCATTATTGCCGAGAAGCCTGAAAAGTTTGGACAGGTGCTATTCTTCTTTGTCATTCCTGAAACGCTGTGGATCCTCGGGTTTGTGCTCGGCCTGATACTGCTTCTCCATGTGCTGTGATCAGCAATGCCGCTAGAAGCAATACTCAAATCAATAGAGGAAAGGCTCAACACCGACAGGCAGAAGATTGCTGGCGAATATGCGAGGAAAATAGAGGAGATAGAGAAGCAGGCTGCCAGTGAGCTACAGCGCATTGAAAGCGAATACAGGGAGAGAACTGAGAGGGAGATTAGAACACTTGAGACCAGGGAGATATCAGCTGCAGAAATAGAGGCAAAGAGAATCATCAGGGACAGGAAGGCCGAACTGATACAGGAGAAGATGGAAGAGGCCTTCGAACTTTTTGAGTCCTTACCCGATGACAGGGAATATAGAGAGATAATTGAGAAGATGGCCTCTGTGGCCAAGAACCTTCTTGGAAGGAACTGCACTGTCATTGTTAAATCTAGAGATGCGCCACTCCTCAAAGATATGAAATCTATCAAAATAGTGGAGCAGGACATTGATCCATTCGGTGGCATGCTCTGCATCTCATCAGATGGGAAGAGAGAGGTGGATCTCACAATCTCCACATTGAAAAAAGAGCTGAGGGATGTTATAGCACTGAAGCTCAGTGATTACATGGGTTGAGAGGGATGGACTCCACATACTCAGGTGCATATGGAAGACTGAAGGTTGCAAGAACTGAGCTGCTGAGCTTCTCAACTATCAGGGGCTTCCTTTCAATGGGACTGGACGAAATAACAAGAGTGCTCTCCTCAACTGTGTATAAGGAGGACATCAATGCACTCTATACCCTATACAAGAATCCTGAGTTACTTGAGATGGCAGCAAACAGGAGGCTTTCTGCAAGAAACAGGCTTTCGCTGTTTGCCCCTCCCCCTGCAGCAGCTGACATGCTCAAGGCATATATGTCCAAGTGGGATGTTGAAAATATAAAGGCAATACTCTCATCGAAGTACCTCGGTTATTCCATGAAACAGACTGAGACATTTCTGCTCAGCTTCAGGGATGTTCCTGTTGGCATATTCGGTGGAAATATGACAAGAGAGGATTTCAATGTGCTTCTGAACCAGCAGGGGGTTGAAGGTGTTGCAGAAGCGCTCACACGCTACGGTTATGGCTCCACAGTTCTGCAATATATAGAGAATTACAGAAAGGATGGGGACATAGCACCTATGCTTCAGGCGCTAGACAGATATTATTACACGAGGCTCTTCAGCTCGCTTCGCTTCTACCTTGGAAGCGAGGGGCCGCTTGTGCGATATTTCAAGGAGGAGGTGGATATGAAAAATTTCAAGATACTGCTCAGTGGAAAGGACGCCTCCATTCCATTCGAGAAGTTGAGGGATTCGCTCCTACCATTCGGAACAGTTATACTGGACGGGCTTCAGTCGCTCTACAGCGCTGACAGCGTCTCAGATATGGTATCAAAGTTAACAGAGCGCTTTGACCTTGGCAGGGCGCTTGAAAGGTACAGGGAGACGGGAGAGCTGGGTCTTTTCGAACAGAGCATGAGAAGCTCACTGCTCAGTAGATATCTGGGCATACTTGATGCCCAGTCTCTATCCTCAGGTGCAATATTTTCTTACATCTTCAGGGCGGAGAGGGAGAGGGATAATATCAGAACAGTGGTGACTGGAAAGGCCTATGGCCTCCCGCCAGAAAGAATTGAAGAATTGCTTGTGGGGGCTGAGTGATGCAGGAATATGGCAATATAGCAATAGTTGGGGAAAGGGAGCTCGTTATAGGCTTCAGACTGCTTGGAGTTTCACATACGTACATTGCAGAGGGGGCGGAAGGAGTTGCCACGCTCAGGGAGCTCATGGATTCAGGGAAATATTCACTCATAATACTTTCAGAGTCAATCAGGAAGCATATGGACAGAAAGCTCCTGGATCATGTGGAAAATTCAACTGTTCCTCTCATAGTTTTTATACCTTTACCGGGTGGTGAAGAAGAGGAGTCTGTGGAGAAGTTTGCAAAAAGGGTGTTGGGCGTCGATATAGGGAGGTAATGAAAATGGGTAAAATCACGAGAATCTCAGGCCCTGTCGTTATTGCAGAGGATCTGAAAGAGGCGAAGATGTACGATGTTGTCAAGGTAGGCGACATAGGGCTGATAGGAGAGGTAATACGCATTAGTGGTGACAGGGTAACCATTCAGGTGTATGAGGATACCAGTGGCATAAGGCCAGATGAAAAGGTCGAAACCACGGGCAGACCTCTATCCGTCTCTCTTGGCCCGGGTCTTCTTAAATCAATATATGATGGAATCCAGAGACCGCTTGATGTCATAAGATCGCAAAGTGGCGATTTCATAAGGAGGGGTTTTACAGCTCCAGCGCTAGATGAGAAGAAGCAGTGGCATTTCGTTCCACGTGTGAAGAAGGGCGAGGAAGTCTCGCAGGGGCAGATACTGGGTGAAGTGCAGGAAACAAGCATAATAACACACAGGGTGATGGTTCCAGCTGGAATGAAAGGAAAGGTTAAGAGCATTGAGGAGGGGGACTTCACAGTCAATGAGAGTGTGGCGACACTGCAGAGTGAGGGAAAGGAAGTGGAGCTGAAGCTCAAACAGGAGTGGCCTGTAAGAATAGCCAGGCAGGTGCAGTACAAGCTTCCACCTTCCGTGCCCCTCATAACAGGGCAGCGTGTGATAGATACCTTCTTTCCTGTGGCCAAAGGCGGGACAGTGGCTGTTCCAGGCCCCTTTGGTTCCGGAAAAACTGTGGTGCAGCACCAGCTTTCAAAGTGGGCGGACAGCGATGTTGTCGTCTACGTAGGATGCGGAGAAAGGGGAAATGAGATGACTGAAATACTCACAACATTCCCTGAACTGCAGGACCCAAGATCTGGCAAACCTCTGATGGAGAGGACAATACTCATAGCAAACACATCAAACATGCCTGTGGCAGCGAGAGAGGCCAGCATCTACACAGGGATAACAATAGCAGAGTACTACAGGGATATGGGTTACAATGTTGCGCTGATGGCAGACAGCACTTCCAGATGGGCTGAGGCGCTCAGGGAGATTTCAGGGAGGCTTGAAGAGATGCCTGGAGAGGAAGGGTATCCTGCCTATCTGGGAAGAAGGATCTCTGAGTTCTATGAGAGATCTGGAAATGCAAGGATACTGTCACCAGATGAACGCTATGGCTCTGTGACCATCGTAGGAGCAGTTTCTCCACCGGGAGGCGATATATCTGAGCCTGTATCGCAGAATACGTTGCGTGTCACAAGGGTCTTCTGGGCACTAGATGCAGGTCTCGCATCAAGAAGACACTTCCCCTCCATAAACTGGCTGAACAGCTATTCGCTCTATCAACAGGATCTTGCAAAGTGGTATGAAGAAAATGTTTCCCCTGAGTGGGGAAATCTCTATTCCGAGGCCATGGCAACGCTTCAGAAGGAAGCAGAACTTCAGGAAGTTGTGCAGCTTGTTGGATACGATGCTCTCCCTGAAAGGGAAAAGGCGATACTGAACCTTGCCAGGATGATCAGGGAAGACTTCCTGCAGCAGAGTGCATTTGATGAGGTGGATTCCTATTGCTCTGTCAAGAAGCAGTTTGGTATGCTCAAGGCAATCATGGAGATGGGGAAGCTGCAGGCTGAAGCTGTGGAGAAGGGCGTATCAATGGACACGCTGCTTCCACTGCCTGTGAGGGAGAAGATATCCAGAATGAAAGAGGTGCCAGAGGCAAAATTCCAGGAATACCTGGATACGCTACTGAAGGAGATGAAGGAGCAGGTTTCCTCAGTTGCACCTCTCGTGGAGGCATGAAGATGCCAGGTGTGAGCTATAAGACAATATCGCAGATCTCAGGACCGCTGCTCTTTGTCGAAGGCGTTGGCAATGCAGCATATAATGAACTCGTAGAGATAAAGATGCCAGATGGCGAGAGCAGGACAGGGCAGGTGCTGGACACAGGCAAGGGTCTCGCTGTCATACAGGTTTTTGGAGCCACCTCAGGTCTGGATACGGAGAGAACAAAGGTGAAGTTCTCAGGCACAACAGCAAGGGTCGCTGTCTCTGATGAAATGCTCGGGCGCATATTCAACGGCCTGGGAGAGCCCAAGGATGGCGGTCCTGCCATAATAAGTAAGGAGAAGGTGGAGATTGTTGGAAATGCAATAAACCCCTATTCCAGGGAGGAGCCTTCAGAGTTCATAGAGACAGGCATATCAACAATAGATGGAATGAACACGCTGGTCAGGGGACAGAAACTCCCCATATTCAGTGCGTCTGGACTTGCACACAATATGCTCGCTGCTCAGATAGCAAGGCAGGCAAAGGTTCTGGGAAAGGGGGAGAGCTTTGCTGTCATATTTGGTGCAATGGGCATTACAAGTGAGGAGGCAAATTTCTTCATCAATGAGTTCAGGAGCACAGGTGCACTCTCCAGGGCTGTACTTTTCCTAAATCTATCATCAGATCCTTCAATGGAGCGCATCATACTTCCCAGGGTTGCACTGACAACAGCTGAGTATCTCGCGTATGAGCAGGAGATGCACATACTTGTCATTCTCACAGATATGACAAATTACTGCGAGGCGCTGCGAGAGATATCAGCTGCAAGGGAAGAGGTGCCTGGAAGGAGAGGATACCCCGGTTACATGTACACTGATTTGAGCACAATATACGAGAGGGCAGGTAAGATAAGAGGCAAGAATGGCTCAATAACACAGGTTCCAATACTCACAATGCCAGGTGATGACATAACGCACCCCATCCCTGACCTCACAGGATACATTACTGAGGGGCAGACAGTGTTGAGTAGGGATCTTCAGCGAAAGGGGATTTACCCTGCAATAGATGTGCTTCCGTCGCTTTCAAGGCTCATGAACCAGGGCATAGGGAAGGGGAGGACAAGGGAGGATCACAGGGGTGTTGCAGACCAGTTATACTCTGCATACGCCAACGGTAAGGACCTTCGTTCATTGAGCGCAATTGTGGGAGAGGAGGCGCTCAGTGCAAGCGACAGGCTGTACCTCAAATTCGCTGATGAATTCGAAAACAGGTTTGTGAAGCAGGGTGTCTATGAGGACAGGAGCATAGAGACAACGCTTGATCTCGGCTGGGAACTTCTGAGCGCCCTGCCACAGAGTGAAATGAAGAGGGTAAAGACTGAGTTCATACAGAAATATGGAAAGTGGGGGAAGAAGTGAATGCCTGCACAGCAGATCAAGCCCACCAGGATTGAGCTCATAAGAACCAACAGGCGCATAAAGCTGGCAAGGCGTGGACTGGATCTGCTTAAGATGAAACGCAACGCGCTTGTTATCGAATTCTTCAACATAAGCAGGAACATACGAGGTCTGAGGGCAAATCTGAGGGATGAGGTGGGAAGGGCCATTGAGTCGGTTAAACTAGCAGAGATCATGAGTGGACAGATGGAGCTGGAACGCATAGCTCAGATGTCCTCTGGCACCTCTGTCAATGTGGGGACAAAGAATGTAATGGGGGTGCGTGTGCCGGAGCTGAGCACCAGGTCTGGTATGTCAGTGCTGAAGCAGGAGTACAGGGTCACTGCAGTCAGCCCTTCGATCAACGATGCAATCAAGCATTTTGAGAAGGTCATGAATGCAATGCTCCAGATTGCTGAGAAGGAGAACTCAATGCGCAGGCTCCTCCAGGAGATTGATAAGACAAAGAGAAGGTCCAATGCGATAGAGAACATACTCATCCCACAGCTTGTCTCTGCTGCAAAGATGATAAGGATGAGGCTCGATGAAATAGAGAGGGATACATTCACAACGCTTAAAGTGGTGAAGAGGAAGATAGTTCAGAGGAGTGAATAGATGTACCCGAAATACAAGTGGATACATTTCATTCCGAAATACACAGTGACAAGGGAGATGCTGAGGGAGAACAGGGCACTCAGGCGCTTTTTATTGATAAAAAGACTGCTCTATGCCTTCAATCTACTGGTGCCTGTGGCAGTGCTGATTCTCCTGCTGACAGGGGTGATGTGATGAACGATATTGATATGCTGAAGGAGATAAAGGAAAAGGAAGAGGCTGTTGAAAAGCAACTGGAGCAGTTCAGGAAGGAACAGGAAAGACTGCTGGAGGAAAAGAAGCGCGAAGCCGAGGAGAGGGTGAGAGAGGCAGAGGCGAAGGCAAAGGCTGCCTATGAAGAAGCACTGCTTAAGAAGAAGGATGAAGTTCAGAAGAAGAGGGAAGAGATACTGGAAGAGGCAAGAAGGAAGGCAATGCAACTCAAACTGGATTTAAAGAAGAATGAGCTAAGGAGCATGGTGCTTGAAGCACTGAACAGATATCTGGAGGAGTAAACTTGGTGCTCAGGCCAGAGAGGATAGTGCGTGTCCGCATCATAGGCCTGAGGTCAAAGAGGCAGGAGATAATATCTGCGCTGCACGACCTTGGTGTTATACAGATAGAGGATGTTGCCCCAGAGCTTTCAAATCTGATGGATAAACGCGTTTCTGTGGAGAATTATGAACTCCTCAGCAGGCAGCTTCTGCGTTTCAGAGGGCTTGAAGCAATGCTTCCTCGGGGAAAGGCGAACAGGCGCTACTTTGCTTCGGTAAGGGAGCTTCTTGAGGCTGCTGATAGCATAAAGATAGATGAGAGGCTGAGGGAGCTGAAGAATGAAGAAGGGGCATTGCAGACAAAGCTTAGGGAGAAAGAGACCTTTCTCTCAATAGCCCGCCTCCTTTCCCCTCTTAAATTTGACCTTTCGGTTTACAACAACCCGCTTGTTGTTTCCTTCATAGCTGAACAGAAGGAAGGGACAGATGCAACATCAATCATCAGGAAGGCAATACAGGATGCGGTCATATACCCCCTGGATGAAGGAAGATTGCTCGTGGCCCTTCCAGCCGGGAAGGAAGGGGAACTTGCGAAGGTTGCCAATGAGGCGCAGTTCAGGATAATAGCGGTCCCGAGAATGGAGGGTGCCCCTGATCAGTTTATTGAGCAGACGCAGAAGGAGATAGAGGGCATAAAGTCAAGGCTGCAGGAGATAGGAAAGGAGCTTTCAGATATCTCATCCAGATACTATGAGAGCGTAGTTCAGATAAGGGAACAGCTCGAGATAGAGGCAAGGAAATACGAAGTCTCTGAGCGTTTGCTTGCAACAGCTGAAACCTTTGCACTTGAAGGATGGATGCCTGAGAGATATGTGGACACAGTCCGTTCAGTGCTTGAACAGGTCACAGAGGGCAATGTAATAGTTTCAAGAGTGCAGACGAAGGAGCAGCCACCCACACTGCTGAGGAATCCCAGGAGGATAAGGCTCTTCGAATTTTTCATACGTTTCTATTCTCTTCCTCAGGAGTATGAGATAGACCCCACACTTGTCTTTGCAATCGTCTTCCCTGTTCTATTCGGGGTAATGGTCGGAGACTTCGGATACGGTATAGTTATACTTCTAATATCGCTCTTCATCATACACAGGTTGGATCATCCTCCGAAGAAGAGCCACATTCCACGGTTCATAAGCAATTTCATCACAATGATAATGGGGCCCAATGCGCTGAAGACTGTTGCGAAGGCGCTGATACCTTCAAGCATAATAGCGATAATAGCAGGCATACTTTTCAATGAATTCTTCGGTTTTGCTGTGCTACCGTTCACAGTGCTCAATCTTGGTCTGGGCAGGTCAACCATAGCACTTGTCACAACCTCCACACTGTTCAACATAGGTGTGGGAAAGCTCATACTGTTCACAGGTTATCTGGGCCTGGCGCTCGTATCTCTGGGCCTGATATTCGGTGCTGTCAATGAGTATACAAGGGGCCACATGAGGGGTGTCTTTGGAAAGATTGGGTGGCTCATGTTTGCCTGGGGCATCTCAGTGCTTGGCCTGGACCTCATACATGGTATCTCAATCACTCAAAGCATCTCAGGCATTGCCTCCATTGCGCTGATGATTGCGGGCGTGGGCGTAATATTTGGAGGAGAGGGGACGATGGGTGTCATGGAATTACCTTCAATAGTCAGCCACATACTCTCCTACACTAGGATAGTGGGCATACTGCTCGCATCCATAATCCTGGCCCAGGTTATCAATATCATCTTCTTCGGCGGAGTGCACAGGTCCATACTCTTGGGCATTGTGGGAGCTGTGATACTCATAATAGGACAGCTGTTCAATCTTATCATTGCTGTATTCGAGCCAGGGATACAGGGGGCACGACTGCTGTACGTTGAATTCTTCTCAAAGTTCTACAGAGGCAATGGCAGATACTTCAGACCCTTCTCCAGTCCAAGGAATTATACAATCAGACAATTCGACTTAGAAAAAATAAAAGAGGGTTGAAGGTTCAGTCAGCAACCTTCAGCCAGCCCTTGAAGGGCGCAACGCCAGGGATCTCCCACTCTTCCCACATCTCATCAACCTTCGACTGGAAGTACTCGTAATCCTCCTCAACAAAGTGGGAGAACCTTCCCTGCTTCTCCAGATACTCCTTCACAGGCAGGCGCTTCTGCTTCCTTGCGTCGTAGGTGTAGTGAACTTCGCCCCTGATGATCTCATAGAGCGGGAAGATGCCTGTCTTTATCGCAAGCTCTCCAAGCTCTCCAGAGTATCTTGGGTGATAGTCCCATCCCTTCGGGCATGGGTCAAGTGTGTGTATGACCGTCGGGCCCCCTATGGCAAGGGCCTTCTTGACCTTGTTCATGTAATCCATCGGAGGCCAGGTTGCGCACGCTGTGGCCACGTACTTGCAGTTTGGATGGCCGACTGCCAGCATGGCAGCGACATTCTTCTTCCATTTGTTGTGCATTATCCTTCTTACCGAGCCTGTTGGGCTGAAGGTTGTCTGTGCACCGTAGGGTGTGAGGTTGGTGGCCTGAATGTCTGTGTTAGCAGCTGATTCGTTGTCATATATTATTACAAGTAGATCGTAATCAGTCTGCAGCGCACCTGAAATGCCACCGAGACCCATATCAGCACCGCCCAGGTCTCCAGAGAAGTTGATGACGTTTATCTTCTCCTGCTTTATCTTCCCCTTCCTCATCAATGCCCTGAGCCCCGCAGCCATCCCGACTGCGGATGCGCCACCTGCGCCGAGCTGCGTATGCATCCAGGGGACAATCCAGGGGGTTGTCATGTAGCTTGTATTCGCCACATACATGCATCCGGTGGCACCCGTGACGACTGTCCTGGGCCCCGCGGCCTTGATGAAATCACGCATCACAAGTGCCGATTCGCATCCCTGGCACGTCCTGTGACCGGAGGTGTAGAATTCCTCCAGGTCAATATTGTGGACGTTCGTATACAGCTTCGCACCCTCAAACTCCTTCTGCTTCTTACTTTCAAGTGTTGCCATAAGAATCACCTCTTGAGATAGGTAGGGTCATTTCTATCCCTCAATCCTATCCAGTAGACCCTTTCATTTCCATTCTCAGCAAGCTCAACCATCTTCTGCACATCCTCAATGGATATTTCCCTTCCACCCAGACCTGCAACAAAGTCAACGATCTTCGGATGGTTCTTTGCATCATAGAGTGCAGAGCGAAGCTCATTGTAAAGCACTGCACCGTCATCCGGACCTCCATGAGCGAAGTCCCTGTCTATCACTGCAACAGTTTTCACTGAGGAAAGTGTCTTCCTGAGCTCCTCTGTCGGGAATGGGCGGAACCATCTCAGCTTTATGTATCCGACCTTTTTCCCCTTCTCCCTCAGCCTGTTGACTGCAACCTTGGCAGCAGCACTGACAGTGCCCATTCCTATCACTGCTGTCTCCGCATCCTCCATCCTGTGCTCTTCAAAGAACGGATTCTTGTAATTGGAGTGGAAGATGCTGTTGAATTCTTCGTACGCCTTGTAAATAACCTTCCTTGCCCTCCTTGCAGCCTCCCAGTTCTGCCTCCTTATCTCCAGACACCAGTCCTCGTTTATCTGAGGTGCAACGGATATTGGGTTGTCCGGGTGCAATCTCCTTTCTCCAAGGTCATATGGAGGCAGGAAACGGTCAACTGCCTCTTTCTTTGGAATCTTGATGATATGCTCTGAATGTGTCAGATAGCCACCGTCCATTGCAACCGCACAGGGCATCCTCACCTGCGGATCCTCCGCTACCCTGTAGGCAATCAGCGTTGTGTCCAGTGCTTCCTGGGCAGTTGAAACCCAGCAGATGAGCCAGCCAAGGTCGCGAACTGTCATCGCATCGTTCTGTTCAACACCAAAGGCACCAGGGTCATCAAGTGCCCTGTTCCCCACAAGTGCAACCACTGGCAACCTGTCTGTTGCAGTGGTGGCGAGTGCTTCCATCGCATACATCCAGCCTGTTCCGCTGCTCCCAACAAATGCCCTGGCATTGACAGATGATGCATGTTTTGCTATCTCAAACTGCGAGTGCTCTCCATCTGCAATTATGTATTCTGCATCGAATTTTCCATCCGCAATGAACTTGGCCAGTCTGTCCATGACGCCTGTGTATGGTCTGATCGGGTAGGCGGAGAAAACGTCAACGTCAGCGAGCCTTACAGCCTGAGCGACTGCATCTGTCCCTGACGCAAGCTCTTCCCTCTCATAGACATCGTCCTTCATCTTCATCTCTGCAACCATTTTAATTCACCCCTTGATCTTAGGAGGCACTGGTTTTACCTCCACAAACTTTTCACCCTTACCAGTCACATGCGAGGGTATTTCCCTCACATTCCCCTTCTTCTCCTCAACATATTTCACATAGGCAACAGGATCCTTCTTATACTGTTCCCAGGGGCTGTCATAGTTATCGAATTTCAGTTCATCTACCATGACGATGCATTCATTGACAGGGCAGACATTCGCGCATCTGCCGCAGCCCGTGCAATACTCATAATTGACATCGAAGAGGCCGTCAGGTGTGGGATCGAAGCATTCGTCAGGGCACTCATACCAGCAGAGTGTGCATTTTGTGCAGAGGTCAAAACGAATGACTGGCCTCTGTGTCTTGCTCGTCCCTCTCTTAAAGTCAGGGTTCCTGTTCTGGCCCCTTGGACCGAGCTTGAAGCCCCTTGGAACTGCCTTTACCATTATTCCCTCAGGGAAATCCTGCCAGGCAGGAAGTGTGGGCTTGGGATATGGCCAGACGATCCCTTCCTCTGGCTTTACTTCCCTTATTATCACAGAATCATATGCTTCCTTTGCTGCCTCCACCTTCGTATCATCCTTGTATTTCTCAGCGACGTATTTGACAACTGTATCTATGCTCAATATCTCAGGTGCTACCCTTGCAATCGCACCCAGGAAGCGGACATCGGAGTTATCATCCCTGTAATACCAGAGGCCTGAGAAACTTCTATCCCCTGGAAGAATGGCAAGCTTATACGGGAAGGGCTTCTTTTCCAGATAGCGTATCAGCTCCTCTGGCTTTCTCCTTGACACAAAGAGAATGGTACCGCCAGGCACGACCTTCTGATTTATGGGCCTTATCCCATAGTGCCCCCAGGGCTCAAGCCCCTTTACCATTGTATCATCAAGCACCAGCACAAGGTCCGCTTCATCCACATCCATCTTTGCGCTTGCAACTGCCTCAAGCTCCTCCTCATTCAGTGTTTTTGAGACAAAAGCAAAGTTCGCACAGGGGATACCGTTCCTCTGAGGATCGTCGCTATATCTTCCATTTGAGAATGCAGTCTTGCCTTCGCCATGGGCAGCATATACTATATCCCTGGCAATCCTGTATCCCAATGTCTTCTGAAAGATCCCCCTGTAATTGATCTCGACCCTCAAAACTTCCTTTTCTTTATTCTCCAATTGCGTGACAGCCGATTGCATCAATATCACCTGAATTAGGGTTGTAGATTGCGCTCCATGAGTAATTACCTTTCCTGGTACATGTACAACTTTTTCCTGTTATTTGAATACAGCCATTCAGTAAGTGTAAAAACCCCTGCCGCTCTTTCTTCCCAGCAACCCTGCATTGACCATCTTTTCAAGCAGGGGACACGGCCTGTATTTGGGGTCACGGAAACCTGAGTAAAGTGAGTTCATTATATCAAGACAGACATCAAGACCGATCAAGTCAGCAAGCTCAAGCGGGCCCATGGGATGGTGCATACCAAGCTTCATGATGGTGTCTATTTCCTCTACACCTGCGACTCCTTCCATAAGAGCGAAGATGGCTTCGTTTATCATGGGCATGAGTACCCTGTTTGATACAAATCCAGGGAAATCGGATACTACGACAGGCTGCTTTCCGAGACTGATGGCGAACTCCTTTGCGCTGCTTACAGTCTCATCTGATGTGCTGTAGCCTTTTACAATTTCTACAAGTTTCATCACGGGCACAGGATTGAAAAAATGCAGTCCTATGAATCTGCCTGGTTGTCTCACAGCTCCGGAAAGCATTGTGATTGAAATGGAAGAGGTGTTGCTCCCTATGAGCGCATGCTCACTGACTGCATCACTTATCTTCTGCAGCACCTCTTTCTTTATCTCTACACGTTCAAAAACAGCTTCAATGACCACCTCAGCCCTGCTGAATTGCTGGAAGGAGGACACTATGTTGATGTTACGGAGGATGCCCTCCAACTCCTCCTGTTTCATCTTGCCGCTCGCCACCCTATCCCTGAGGCGTTTTTCCATAGATGCGAGGGATTGTTTGCTGATCCTCTCATCCATATCCATTGCAAGAACAGTGTACCCTGAATGTGCTGCAACCTGAGCTATACCAGATCCCATCGTTCCCAGACCTATAACACCCACTACTGGCATTCACATCCTCTCCAGAAGCATTGCAACTGCGTTACCGCCGCCCAGGCAGAGTGTGGATATACCAAGCTTCTTGCCCTTTCTCTTCAAATTGTGCAGCAGTGTGGTTGTAATCCTCGCACCACTTGCACCAAGCGGGTGACCCAGCGCAACAGCACCGCCACTTATATTGAATCTATCCTCTCTGATCTCAAGGGATTTCATTACAGCGAGGGATGCAGTGGCATACGCCTCATTGTGCTCGAAAAGGTCGATATCATGAATGCCAAGTTCATTTCTTTCGAGAAGCTTTCTCACAGTCTCAATGGGCGCCTCCATAACCCATTCAGGTCTCGTTCCCCATGTGAAGTAATCGATTATCCTCACAATCGGTTTTATTCCAAGTTCCCTGGCCTTTTCATGCGACATTACGACGAGGGCAGATGCCCCATCGCTGAGCTGGGAGGAGTTGCCTGCGGTGCAGATACCATCTGACTTGAATTTGGGCGAAAGCGCAGCAAGTTTGGAAAGGGATGTGTCTGGCCTCGGTCCCTCGTCCTTAACTATCTCCACTTCCTCTTTTCCCTTCACTTTCACAGGTACTATCTCCTCCCTGAAGAAACCCTTCTCAGTGGCCTCAACTGCAAGCCTGTGACTTCTAAGCGCGAAGGTGTCAGCCTCCTCTCTGGTGATGTGGAAGCGCTCTGCAACTATTTCGCCCGTAATCATCATATGAAAATTATTGTAAACATCCCAGAGGCCATCCAGTATCATCTCGTCGTACAGCGTCGCGTCTCCATATTTCATTCCCCACCTTGTATTCTTGATGAGATAGGGCGCCATACTCATGTTTTCCATACCGCCTGCGACTATGACACTATGCTCTCCAACACGGATGGAGTTTGCTGCAAGCATCAGTGCCTTCAGCCCTGAGCCGCACACCTTGTTTACAGTTACTGCTCCTGCAGAATAGGGAATGCCTGCGCCAATTGCGCACTGCCGCGCAGGAGCCTGTCCGAGACCTGCTGAGAGCACGTTCCCCATGATCACCTCCTCCACCTCTTCAGGGAGCACCTTTGCACGCTCAAGTGCCTCCCTGACTGCAACTGTGCCAAGTTCAGTTGCAGGGGTTCTGACAAAGCAACCACCAAACTTTCCAACGGGAGTGCGGACAGCAGATACAATTACAGCTTCATGCAATGCCATCATAACACATTAGGCGAGGCGCGATTAATAGTGTTTCCCTGACAAAGGATAGCTGAGTACATCAGCCATCTTCTCAGGCGGCGTGGAGAGGTGTCGCCTGGAAGAGACTGCGACACCGTAGACACCAGCCTTTATTCCCCTGGGAACCTCCTGATATATCGCTTCGCTGCTTTTTGTATGGCATCTCTTACACCTGTATCCCTTTTCTTTTCCAATGGAGCCCATCCTCTTCCCACACACCGGGCATAGTGGATTGGAGAGCTTTACTCTCAGTGGGTGGAGATGCTCCACAGCAATCTTCTCAATATTCAGAGAATAGCCCTTTTTCCATGGCTTATATGCGCCCCAGACAGACACCCTGTCACCAGGGATTAACTGCCTAATGACTGCTCTAAGCCCCTTTGTTTCCTCAAAGGCTGAACACTCAATCTTTCCAACATCGGTGCTCAGGCTGAAAAAACAGTGTCCACCCTCTATTGTTATGGTGGGCGACGCCACTGTTCCTGATAACAGATATGAATGGAAAGGCCTGATCTCCTGAGGATCTCTTTCAATATGATCGTCGGTTGCCTGATTTGTCTCAAAAATAAGCCATCGCTCTGCATCTTCGCATTCAATTGATTGAAATGCAGGCTCAAGCTCCCAGGGATCGGTGCCTCTTATGCCCAGAAGGACAGGACAGGGGGAGGAGGGGGTGATGCAGATGTGTCTGTTCACATAATCATAATTGCTGAATGTGGATGGGAAATGTGTGGAGAGCAGGGAAACGCTGTGAGCGGACACATGCCTTGGCTTTCCCCACCGTTCCCTGTACCTGTAGGCGATAAGCTCAAACGTTCTCTTCCTGGCAGGCCAGCAGAGTGAGGCTGTTGCACCTATAATGCCCTTTCCGTTCTTCCACGTTCTGTAAAGAACCCCTTTCCTTCTTAGGTGATTGAGTGCTTCCTCAACAGAAGCAATGTCCCGCACGCATTTCCAGTAGAATTCCTCATCGAACAGGGTATCGGAAACAACAAGTGCAGGGTTTGTATTTTCCTCCTGAAACTGTGCCATGGATTCAATAACAGCACAGGCCGTTTCGAAAACCTCTTCAGGCCGTGGCGAATTGCCAGGTTCCCACGATGCCCTGACCTCTCGTCCTCCTATGCTGCCTATTGTTCTTGCTTTTGCCTCATCTCCACCGATTGCAAGGCACAGCGCCCCATTGCCTCTCGTCTTCCATGGTATGTTGGGGTTTAGCCTGACAAGCCTTGGAAAACCTGAAAGAACAGGAAAGTTGAGTTCCTTTATAAGCTCTGTTAACACGTATGTGGTACACATCCCCCAGGGTGAATCTGTGTCATCAAACGCAATATAAAGGGGCATTCCCTCAAATCACCACTCTGTTATCTCAGCGAAACGATATTATATAGAGATCCGCTAAATCTATCCTCTCAGGGAAAGGTAATGGCCAAGCCCTTCACAAGGGAATACAGACTGGAGCTTTCCACATTGATGTGTGCAGCGGGTGCCCTGATCACTGCTGTGGGAGCTGCCGGCATATTCTTCTCGTCACCGACTGGTCCTCTCTCACCCCTAGTACCCCTGGCCAGCTTTTCAGGTAACTGGATTTACTGGTATATTGTGATTGGACCTATCCTGATTATAGGGGGTGCGTGGTGGCTTTACGATTCACTCAAAAAGATAGTACAGCTCCGCAGGTTTCTCGATGTGGACAGCAAAGCAAAGTTTGTAAAAAACCTTGATGAGATAGAATACCTTGCTTGGGTGCTCCCGAGAAAATATGAGGAACTTGTGATAGAGAAGAAGAAACAGTTCAAGGTGTGAGAGTCCTCTATTTCCTGTGGAGCTCAGTAAACTGTATCCCTATTTTCAATAACAGCGCATTTGAGTGAAAAATGACGTAAGAAGATTTTCATGACCATTAGCATCATTTCCAAACAAATATCCGGGTTATCAACTCACCTGAATAAAGTTCCACAGGAAATGGTGGACTCTCCCTCTCGTTACTAAAATATATATTTTCCAACAGATATAATTCATTTCTGGATGCATGGGTAATGGTGGAAAAATAGAAATAAATTTACTCGAAAACATGGATAAAAAGAACCTTTTAGTATAGGATTTATTTTACAGCACTCTTACCTTTGTGATTGAAATGTCAGAGCAGAAGACGTCATTTAGTGTTGTCGACAGGCCAAACGTCTTCGAAAAATACGTTTCATCCAATTCAATCTTCAAAAACGACAGGGAGATGCTCCGTCCTTCCTATATCCCACGTTCTCTTCCACATAGAGAACAGGAGATAGATCAGCTTGCAGCGATAATCTCAACTGGTTTGAAAGGAAGCAGACCCTCCAATGTACTCATATTTGGAAAGACCGGGACGGGTAAGACCGCAACCACCAAATTTGTTGCACATGAAGCACTCAGAATGAATGTGGAATCAAGGATGGAATTTGTCTATGTCAACTGCTGCGAGACAGACACAAATTACAGCGTTCTTCAGCACGTTGTCAACAAGTTACTTGACAATCAGGAGGAACGTGCACCGTACAACGGATGGAGTATGGACAGACTGCTCACTCTGTTCAAAGAGACCGTCGAGAAGAGGAGGACACTGCTGATCCTCATCCTTGATGAACTGGATAAGCTTGTTTACAAGGCAGGGGATGACCTGCTTTACAATCTCTCCAGGATCAATGACGACCTCAAAAATTCGAAGACATCCATTATAGGAATAGCGAATGATCTGCGCTTCACAGACTTCCTTGATGCCCGGGTGAGGAGCAGGCTTTCAGAGGAGAGGGTTGTTTTCTCGCCCTATGACGCAAAGGAGCTCGCCGACATACTTCAGGCGAGGGCTGAGCTTGTATTTTATCCGGAAGCACTGGATGCCGATGTGATCCCGCTGTGTGCTGCGCTTGCAGCCCAGGAACATGGTGATGCCAGAAGGGCACTGGAGCTTCTGAGGGTTGCGGCTGAGAGTGCAGAGAGGGAGGGGAGAGGGAAGGTAACGGCGGAGGATGTTCACAGAGCAAAGAATAAGATTGAACTGGATACAGTCACAGAAACGGTGAAGACACTTCCATTCCAGTCAAAACTTCTGCTTCTTTCCATAGTGCTTTATTCAGAGAAGAGAAAGGTGATGACTACAGGAGACATATACTCGACATATCACAATCTGTGCGATTCACTCGGAGTCGTTGCGCTGACACAGCGCAGGATAGGGGATCTGGTGGCTGAACTGGATATGCTTGGAATTGTCAGGGCAAGGGTCCGCTCCTTCGGTAGGGGCGGAAGGACAAGGGAGATAGAGCTTGCAGTCCCGCTCAATGAAACAAGAGAACTGCTTGTGAAGGATGAGATGCTGCAGGGCTACAGGAGCGCAAGGGTGAGGCTGCAGACAACACTCATATGAAAATCATTTCTTTCTCTCATAAAACCATTCAAATGCAAAGGGGACTGCTATGATTGCTACCACTATTGCAGCCGCAGCCTCTATGCTGTTGGAAGGTGTATCTGAGGGCAACTCCCCCGATATGAAGAGCTTCACTATGCCCAGGTAAGGGAGGTAGCCTGTTGCCACGCCCTCAACCCACGAAAATCTGACAAGAGAGGAGATGCCCAGCGACTGGTCGGTGGCATACTCCCCATATACTGCATGGTTGTGGTCACCCATGGTGACAAAACCGCTGTATCTGTCTGATTGAAGCATATTTTCCACAGGAATAATCACAGGCGTGGAGGTATATCCTACATTCAGGATTTCAATATTATATTTAATATCGTATATTGTATGTAATTTACCTGAAGGCGCAATGACAAACCACTGTGAGGAAGGAAGGAGCGAAAGGGAGGGTGCGTTATACCCTCCCCCTGAAGCGTTGTATTGCAGGTAGATAATTGCCCTGTGAATTATTGGCGTTGTGTTAAGCCCAAACGGTTTGTAGATTATCACATTTCCGAATTCACCATAGGAATAGAAGTGAGCGGCCTCTCCAGTCACATAGGTGTAAATGGAGGAAGGGGAACTCACCTTTTTTACAAGCACTATGTCTCCTATATTCAAATCTCCGAAATAGCCATATGTGGCACTGTGCTCCATGCTTCCTGATTCCACCACAACCATGGGTGGCCAGTTGCCTGTGTAGAGGTAAAGTGCACCCAGGATAGAGGATATAAGCAGCACAGCTATGAGCACAGAGATAATCAGGTCCTTCTGCTCCTTTTTCAGTTTAAATTGCATCTGTCCCTTCCTGCGCGTGCACTCACTTCCTCGAATTATATATTTAAGTGCGCAACTGATTACTCATGATAGTATGAGCGATGAGATACGGAAGAGGACACCACGCGATATATATTATATGAAGCTCGCCTATGTGATCTCAGAGAGAAGCACCTGCATAAGGAACGGAAGGCAGATAGGTGCAGTAATTGTAAATGATCTCAATCATATTGTGAGCAGCGGTTACAACGGCAACCCGCGCAATATGAAGCACTGCGAAGAGATAGGGTGCATACGCGAAATACTTCAGATTCCTTCAGGCACAAAGATGGAGATATGCACTGGTGTACACGCGGAGCAGAATGCAATTATACAGGCTGGACCAGGTGCGCTCGATGCCACCATTTACACCACCATACTTCCGTGCAATACGTGCGCGAAGATGATAATCAATGCGGGAATCAAGAGAGTTGTTTACTGTGAGGATTACCCTGAACATATGGGACTTGAGCTGCTGAGGGAGCTTGGCGTAAAGGTGGACAGGGTTGTAGTTGAAAAACCTCCCAGGATAAGTTAGAAGTGAGTGTAATGGAAAGGAAATTGATTGAATCAGTTGAGGCACTCGAAGGAGAAATGGTCCGATCGCTCTGTGATATGATAGCAATACCTGCCATAAGCCCGGAATCAGGGGGTGACGGGGAGTATGAGAGGGCACGATTCCTGGAATCGCTGCTCAGTGAACTCGGAATGGGGCAGGCAGAGCACTGCGACGCTCCAGACAGAAAGGCAAAGGGAGGGAGAAGGCCGAATCTTATCCTGCGCACAGTTAAAAACCCGGCTCTGTGGATTGTGAGTCACATGGATACAGTGCCTCCAGGGGACAGAAGCCTCTGGAAAACAGACCCTTTCAAAGGGGTGGTGAAAAATGGGAGGATTTATGGAAGGGGGAGCGAGGATAATGGTCAATCGCTTATTGCCTCAATATATGCTGTAAAGGCTGCACTTGATGCAGGTCTCTCGCCTGAGGTCAACCTCGCGTTTGTCAGCGATGAAGAACTGGGAAGCGAAAAGGGCATTGGCTACCTTGCCAGAAAGGGGATGTTCCACAAGGGGCATGAGTTTCTCGTCCCGGATGCAGGGAATAGCGAGGGAAGTATGATAGAGGTGGCTGAAAAAAGCTCCCTCTGGATGCGCATCTACACGCGCGGAAAACAGACGCATGCAAGCACCCCTTCAGGGGGTATAAATGCAGCAGTTGCAGCTTCACGCTTTCTTGTCTTTATAAGAGATTATCTCTACAGCAGATATGTCCAGAAGGATGAGCTTTTCGATCCTGTCCCTTTTTCAACATTTGAACCCACAAAGAGGCTCGGAAATGTGGAGAATGTGAACACCATTCCGGGGACAGATGAATTCTACATAGACTGCAGGATACTCCCTGCATACAGGCTCAGTACAATACTGAACGATGTAAAGGAGATGGCTGCTGTATTTTCGAGATATACTGGCGCAAGGATAGAGGTCAGTGTCTTCAGAAAGAGCCAGGCAGCCCCACCAACATCACCTGACGCCCCGATCTCTCAGAAGCTGTTTTCAGCTGTGAAGGAACTCAGAGGTAAGGAGCCGAAATTCGTTGGTATAGGTGGAGGAACATGCGCCAATATAGTCAGGGCGCTTGGCCTTCCAGCTGTTGTGTGGTCAACTGAATGCGGTATGGCCCATGAACCGAATGAATTTGCCCTTGTGAAAAATCTTGTGGAAGATGCAAAGGTTATGGCTCAGGTGGTGACGCAGAAACGAGCCTCTCTGCCATCCAGTTAGGGTCGAACTGTATGAGGTCACCATACCCCTGGCCTGTGCCCAGAAATGCAATGGGTTTCCCCACAGCATGGGCTATAGACAGCGCCGCACCGCCCCTTGCATCTGCATCAACCTTTGTCAGCACAACCATGTCTATGCCCACTGCTTCATTGAACGCACGTGCCTGCTCTATCGCATCGTTTCCTGCTAGCGCATCGCCCACAAAAACAATTATATCTGGCTGTGCGACACGCTTTATCTTCTTCATCTCCTCCATCAGGTTGCTGTTTGTCTGCATCCTTCCAGCAGTGTCAATAAGCACAAATTCTCTGTGCCTGGCCTTTGCATGCTCTATGGCATCGTAGGCAACTGCAGCGGCATCCCCTCCGTGCTCGTGGGAAATGACGCGAATATCCAGCCTTTCCCCGTGCACCTTAAGCTGCTCTATTGCCCCTGCCCTGAAAGTGTCGCATGCAGCGATCACAACACTGTGCCCCTTTTCTTTAAGAAGATGGGCAATCTTCGCAACCACAGTTGTCTTGCCTGTGCCATTTATGCCGACAAACATGACCGCTGCAGGTCTTTTCTTCTTCAGTAGCTCTTCATAAAAATTTGCAGTATATTTCTCAAGCAGCGATGCTACAGATTTTTTGAGCGATGCTTCCACAGCCTCTGCAAGATCAAAGCCCTTTGCAATGCGCTTATCCTTCAAATCATTCTTCAATCTGTTTATTATCTCATCAGCCACAGGCTGAGCAACATCTGATTCAAGCAGAGCAATCTCCAGGTCCCAGCATATCTGGTCGAGTTTCTTCTCATCGATCCTCTTCCCTTCCTCGCCCAGAGGCTCAGCGCTTTTCTCCTTCCTCAGCAGTCCGAGTCTCTTCCTGATGGCTGAAAACATTGCCTAATTCTTCCCCTGCTGTCTTGCCTCTTCTTCCACTGCTGCCTGCAGATTGTTCAGCTGGGCCTGAAGCTGATTCATCCTTTCATATATCTTCTGGGAAGCATCAACAAACTCCTTGATCCTCTTTTCCATGGATTCCACTATCCTTTCTATGGGCTCCTCGAATGAGTATCCAGTCGCTGTGTATACAACCCCTTTCCCTGAATTCACTGTCTTTGCAGGAAGATATACTCCCCCACCTATCGGCACAAGCATCTCCGTCTCCGAAGGAAACGTAAGGTACTGTTTCGCAGTCTCCTTTGCCCTCGAATAATCGTTCAGGGATTGCTGAACAATCTGCAGCTGTGCGGAGAGCGAATCAATCTGCGCCCTGAGCGTTTCCATCATAGCAAGTGCTTGACGCAGCTCCTCTTCATTCAATTTTCAGCACCGACCTGGTAACGGACATATGCATCCTTTATTTCCGCAGGCTTTAGCTCCTCAACCTTTTCTATCTTAATCAGCCTCCTCGGTGTCCTGTGCCTGCTCCCAAGCAGTGACATCACCTTCTCCTTCGCTGCATCCGTATGCTCTGAGGCGACCTCTATGCTGAAGGTCTGCCATCTGTATTTGGAGATCTTGAACTGACCTGAGACCTCAAATGCCTTCATACCCTTTCCCATCCTGAGTTTACTTTCTTTTAATTAATCTTTGGCAATGATCCCATATCCCTCAGGCGTATATTGTGCTTCCACGCAGCATCTTCATGCTCCTCCTGGATACAGTGGCATTGGCAGCAAAGAGAACTATTGATGCCGCGTCGATTGCCATGGAGTAAACAGCCACGGGCCCACCAGTGGAGCGCAGTGTATATTGCACCTCTGCAGAGCTGTTCAATGCGTAAAACATGAGCAGATAGTGCAGCTTTGGGTTCAGAGAGACGGTGTAGGAAACAGCGCTTCCTGGGGTGAGTGGACCTGTGCTTCCAAGTATGCTTGCATCCATTATGATTGTCTCATTGGTAGCGCCAGTGGTTAGTGTTGAATAATAGAGACTCGCGGGGATGAGTGAGTAATTGATATCCACAGGGCCTATGTTTCTTATCTGCACATAACTTATATCTGCGAGTGAGAACACAGCGCTTCCCTGAAATTTCACTTCAGCAGGGTTTCCTGTTGCAGTACCTGAAGTGCTGAATATGTTCAGGTAGGGAAGCAGCAGTATAAGGAATATGAGGGAAACGAGCACAATCATTGAGAGCGCATTCGATAGATTCTTTCTCGAAACAAGACATCTGGAGTTCTCCTTTTTGCTGTAATGCATCGCCTCAATGAAGAAGAAAAGCCTCTCTGCCCCTATAAGTGCAAAGAGAATGCAGAACACAAGCAGCATGTTTTCAAGTGGTATATAGAGCGGTGCAAGAGATATTCCATTCAGGAAGGCGACATAGAGTGCAAAGAGCACCATCATGGCTGCCTGTACTGAGAGCACAATGCGCTCAGTGTTCTCTATCTTGTGCAGCCTCGGATCGGACAGTCTTCCCTTCTTCATTTTGCTCATTGACTGTCTGGTTCTTTTTAAATATCTTTGCGGCAGAATATCAGTGATTTTACGAAGGCAGCGTCGCCTGCTTCCTAAGGAGCAGGAAGAGTGCCAGTGGGAGAGGTAGCTCATGCACCCCCTCAGTCAGTGTCCCCTCAAAACCTGCAACTGGCGGAGGCGTGAGCTCCTTCTGGATGCGAACCTCGACATGCTCATCATAGGGCAGGAGCGCATCATTAAGCGGATTGAAAGCGTCGAGCTCGCTCCTGCTCATGCGTACAACCCTGAAGCCTGTCTTTCCGTGCAGGCTTTCAGGCATCCTGATAAGTCTGTGTATGTCGCTTGTCACAGGCTGATCTGTCTCCCCGGCAAATCTCTCCCTCGCCTTATTCTCTATAAGTGAAATGAATGCTGTGGCATTGCTATTGGACTTCACAACGGCCAATACATTGCCATCCTCAAGCAATTTTGCTGCTATGGCGTCATCCTTCAGTTTGGTGTATATTTCATGAGCTTCCTGTCTGCTTATCCCCGCTGCCCTGAGCATGCGAACAGCCTCCCTTTCATCTATCCCCTTTATCTCCTCGACGAATACTGAGGCCGCAGTCCTCAACCGCAGTGGCCAGCCTTCGTTTTCTGATGAGAAAATTCCCTTTGCTCCATGGCCTCCAGCCAGCAGCTCTGCAGAGAGACCGTTTGCAGTTATGTAATCGACTATCTCCCTCCTTTCATGACTTCCGAGCATCCTCACCTGTTGCGAAAACACGTGGATATGGTACCCCCTGCCCCCGGAGAAAGTTATCTCCGTCTCACTCTCACTGAACCCCAGGTCACCACATACAAACTCATCATAGAGCTTTATGACGCTCCCCTTTACCTTTTCAAGCATCTCCTGGTAACTCAGCTTCTCGACGCCCTTCACATGGTCCGCATCCAGATCAAATATCAGATCTGCCCCCTTCCATCCCTTGAGCTCCATTCTGTCTGCATCGGGGTCCTCATAGTAAGCTGATGAATAGTAGACATGCGACGGCACATGTTTTGAAAGAAAATCCCGCAACTCAGCTTCGTTTGCAAATCCTCTGTGCCTTTCCATGAAGCTGCCTTCGAAATACATGAAGCCAAATTCCCTTTGCTCCATGGATGGTACAGTGTAATCTCTCCTCTCACTGTAGTATCTTGAAAAATATGATCTGACGAATTCCAGTTCAGGCACCGGCTGCGCATTGTTCACCCTCTGATTCAGGTGATTTTTTAGCATATATTGCGTCCCCCATTACTTACAGAAGTTCATTATTTTCGGGCACATCTATCTTCACATGAAGCCTGCTCGATGAATTCCAGCATGTTACTTGCGGAGGTAACATGCACACCTGTAGCACATGTACAGCAGCTATAAAAAACCTTTAAGGTCTCCCTATCAATTCTCAGGCACTGATCCTTAAATCCATTAGTTTGAACATGCTATCGCTATATGTGCTTTGAATGCCGGACGAGGTTGATGTCATTGTCAGGACATTCAACTCAGGCAGAACACTTGAGGAATGCCTGAAATCAATTGTGGAATGCATTCCTTATAAGAGTGTTATTGTCGTTGACCACTGCAGCACAGACAGCTCAATTGAGATAGCAAGGCGTTTTGGCTGCACTGTGTTCACTGAGAACACAGGGCTGGGATATGCCACTGTCCTGGGGGCAGAAAGCGCAACCACGCCATTTGTGCTCTATGTGGACAGCGATGTGCGCATCCTCAGGAAGGATTTTTTAGCCAGGGCAATGGAACTCATGGAATTGAAGAAAACAGGGGCTGTTGTGGGAACCTCACTGGGACACCGCTTCCTGTATGGATTGCCACTCGGCCTCACACTCCTTCCGCGTTCCCTAGTACTCTCAGCTTCGATAAAATATGAAGCCAGTGGCAGGGAGACCTATTACCTTCAGAGGGAACTGAGAAGGCGAGGGTTGAGGGTAAGATATGTGACTGATGCGATGCTTCACACATCCCCCTCACGCCTCTATCGTTACCGGCCTGAATGGCAGGGGGCACAGATGAGAGATGTTTCGGGGTTTGAGCTCTCACATCTAATTTATGCATTCTTTGTGGTGCTTCTGATGCACATGAATACGCGCAGCCCCAGGAATATACTCTATACCCCTGTGTTCTATGCGAAGCTTGTCAGAGGATTTTTGCATCCGATCAGGTGGGGAAACAGGCCTCCGGTCAATTGAGCACCTTTTCTATCTCATGTATGTTGTAGCTCAATCTCTCAACAATCGTATCCCCAGGCGGTCTCTTTCTGAACGTTACGCCTTTCTTTGATACAATTAGGAGGTAGGAACATTTCTTGGTGTCAACACCCAGGCATATGCCCTCGCTGGATAACAGATATTTGAGTGGAAAACGCTCCGAATATATCTTCACATATTTGACTACAATAAAATGCTATTTGACTGTTATGTCATCCACATGCGATATCCCCCACACTGAAATATTTAGAGTTGCAGTTCAATATTTCACCGGTGCAAGATCATCTTGAACTGCTTGCGGGAGGAAGATGGGTACCGCTGTCCTACGTCAGGGAGGGGCAGGAAGTATATCTCGCTGCCACAGATCCAGCTGCACTCTGGCCTTCTGATGCGCTCAGGAAGGGGGATGTGTCCCTGCGCATTGGTGAAGAGGAGGTATATGGGAGTGCGGAACTCATCACATCAGCCGCAGAAAAGGCGAGGGTGCTAAGTGCATTCAAAGAAAAATATGGTGATGCTCTGTTCTCAAAATGGTTTGCACATCCAGGCAGGGTCCTGCGTATAGTTATTGGTGCCAAATCTGCGGATAGCGGCTACTTCCGCTGGCTGGAGCAGGAGTTTGATGCAGTTGCAGATGATTATGATATGCATATAACAGGTAACAGCATCAATATGCTGCTCCGCAACAGATCACTTGCATTCATGGGAAAGGCGTTCAAAGCAAACTCACACCTTCTTGAGATTGGCTGTGGTTCAGGCATGGAGACAATGACCATGCTTTCAAGAGGACATGAGATACTTGCACTTGACATTTCATCAAGGATGCTTGAGATTGTGAAGGAAAAGGCTGAAAAAATGGGTCTCTCTTCAAATCTGAGGGTCATGAAGCTCAAAGCTTCTGAAATCAACTCCCTCCTTCCAATTTATGGGAAAGGCGCGTTTGATGGTGCTTATTCAACATATGGCGCGCTCAACTGTGAGCCCTCTTTATCCTCGATACCACCAGCGCTTCATGCCCTCCTGAATGAAAATGGGAGCTTTGTTGCAGGCGTGTATAACAGATTCTGCCTCTTCGAGATGATTGCATATGCAGCGACATTGAATTTCGGAAGACTCTCTGGAAGATTCAGCACCCCCGTGCGTCAGGGGTTATCGCGTTTCTGTGTCGATGTCTATTCCTATTCCCTCCCTGAGTTCATATCGCTCTTCCACCCCTATTTCAGGAGGGGCTCAGTTGAAGGTGTACCCGTCCTTCTTCCCCCCTCAGATTTTGACAAATATCTGCGCAGATTCAGAAGAAACTTCGGCATACTTGAAAAAATGGATGCGTGGGCAGGCAGGCGCTCGCTGTTTCGCTCCCTTGGTGATCATTTCCTTCTTCAGCTCATAAGGAATTGAAGAGCGATTTGAGGTTGCAAAACTTAATATTCACGCACATGGAGCATGTTTTCATGGAACCTGTGGTTGCAGGCTCGAAATACCTGATAGACTTTCAGGGCATAGCTGCTTACGCGAAAAAGAGGAAGTCCAGGCGCATTGCCATACAGCTCCCTGAGGGGCTCAGGATGTTCGCGGCACAGATCTCTGAGCGCATTGCGCTCGACACTGGTGCCGATGTTTCAGTGGACGCAGATCCCTGCTTTGGTGCGTGCGATATTCCCTCGCACCTATTTTCTCAGGCTGATCTTGTGGTTCAGATAGGACACACTGAAATGCCAAGCCTCGGCGCAATTCCAAAGATGTATTTTGCAAATCTCTACCTTGACCTTGATCCGCTGCCTGCAGTGGGGAAGGCATTGCCCCTGCTTAGGCAACGGGTGGGGGTGGTGACAAATGCACAGTATCTCCACAGGGTTGAGGATATTGTCAATTATCTCTCATCTAACAAAAAGCAGCCTGTGGTTTCAATGGGAGACAACAGGCTCTTCAGACCTGCACAGCTGCTTGGATGTGATTACACTGCTGCCACTAGCATTGAGCAGGCAGTGGATTCATTCCTTTACATAGGCGATGGTGACTTCCACCCAATAGGTCTTTCACTGGTCACAGAGAAGAAGATTGTTGTTGCAAATCCTGCCGACTGTTCTGTCAGGACGCTTGATGAGTTGAGAGAGAGAATAATCAGGCAGCGTTTCGGTGCCATAGAGCTTGCATCGAAGGCCACCTCATTTGGCATTATGGTGAGCTTCAAAATAGGCCAGCGCAGACCTGGTGAGCCTGAAAGGCTGCTGGAAGAGTTCAGGTCAAAGGGAAGGCGCGCCTCGCTCATACACACAAATGTAATTACGCCAGACCTTGTGGAGCATTATGCATTCGAGGCATTTGTGTGCACTGCATGCCCGCGCATTGCAATAGATGATTATATGAAATTCAGGAAGCCCATTGTCACTCCACTTGAGGCAAGGATAGCGCTTGGCATCCTTCCCCCTCAGTCATTTACACTTGACCAGATACTGGGCACTACCTCCCACGCTCATTCCCCCATATGAATTTGTGAAGCTGCGGAAGCACCCTTACATTGAGCCTGTCAGCCAGTACGGCCTCTGCCAGCCATCTCATCTCCTTCCCACCCACAGGCGTCATTATTATCTCGCATGGAATATTGTATTCATTCATTATTCTGCGTGCAAATTCGTAATCGCGCCTGTCTGCAACTATGAATTTCAGCTGATCATATTTGCGCAGCAGCCTTATGTTGCTGTACATGTTCCTGTCTTCCATGGCTGATGAGGGGAGTTTCAGATCCATGCTTATCATCAGCTTCTCATTGTCTGGAAAACCCTCTATGCTGTATGCCCCGCTTGTTTCTATGACGACCCTGTAATCTTCTTTGAGGAGGCACTCGGTCAGCATGAGTGTCTCCTCCCTCTGCTTCAGCGGATCCCCACCTGTAATGCAGACAGCCCTTGCCCCCTGCTTCCTGACCTCAGCAAGTATGTCTTCCAGCTTCCACTCCGTCCCCTGCGTTTCAAGGAGTGCATACGGAGTATCGCACCATCTGCATCGCAGATCGCAACCTGCCGTTCTCACGAATAGTGTTGGCAGTCCGATAAGCAGCCCTTCTCCCTGAATGGATAGAAAGATCTCATTGATTTTCATATTCGATCGGATCCCTGATACCTGCCTCTCTGAACCCCTTGAGCCTGTAGAGGCATGAATCGCACACGCCACAGGCCTTCTCCCCACCCCTGTAGCAGCTCCACGTCAGCTCATATGGGACACCGAGCTCTGTCCCCAATTTTATTATCTCTGCCTTGCTCATCTGCATCAGCGGCGCAATGATGATGATGGGATCTCCCTCCACCCCCCTCTTTGTTGCCAGCGCGGATAGCCTGTTGAACTCCTCTATATATTCAGGTCTGCAGTCAGGGTAACCGCTGTAGTCAACTGCGTTTGCACCTATGAATACAGCATCGCACCCTCTGGCCTCTGCAAGTGCGAGTGCGAGGGAGATGAAGACAGTGTTCCTCGCAGGAACATATGTTGGGGGAATTCCTTTTCCCCCTGAGCTCAGGGATTGATTGTTGTCGAGCAGTGCGCTGCCGCCTATCTTTCTGAAATCAATTTCTATCCTGAGATGCTCCAGCGCTCCAAAATATTCAGCAATCCTTTCAGCTGCCCTGAGCTCCCTGTCATGTCTCTGACCGTAGCTAATGGTCATCGCTCTGAACCTGGTTCCCTGTGCATGAAGTATTCCTGCGACTGTTGATGAGTCCAGTCCGCCTGAGAGCAGCAGCACCGCCTCCCTCACTGAAGCTTCAGTTCCGCCCATGCCTCCTGCCCCCTTCCCTCAGCCACACCTGTGGAGAGAATCCTCACATTCCTTCCAAGTATTCCAGCATCAATTATGCGCTGCGCAATGTATCTTGAGAGCTCCTCCGCACTCACATGCTCCACTGGAATCAATACAGTCTCCTGTTCAGGAAATGAATAACGCTTTCCTTCAAACTCAACACTGACCTGCCCCCCTGTTCTTTCTATCTTCATCTCCTTTGCATTTGAAGGAAGCAGCATTCTGTGATCCAGCTCCTCAACAATCTCCCTGACCTTCTTCTTTATAAGATTGAAATCCAGAACAAGGCCGCTGGCGGTCACCTCCCCTTCGATGCGGACAGATACAGCGTAATTGTGCCCATGGATCCTGTTGCAGCGCTCAACACCGGGGAGGAAGTGTGCAGCTGCGAACTTCAGTCCTGTCTCCCAGCCGTCAAGCTCCAGCCTTGCTGTCATATATCTCAACTACATGCAATTGGCTTATATTATTTGCCAGGATCAGAGCCTGAGCTCCTCCCACACCCTTGCGAAGGCATCTGAAAGACTGCCTGGCGGTATCTCGAGCTTCATGAGCAGTCTAACTGTGCCCTCCGGGTCCGTGAGCATGAACCCCTCCTCCGTTCTCCTGATCACATTGCGTCGAAGCAACTTGCCTATGTGATGGGAGAGGGTGGATGGCGAGACGCCCATGAGCGGCAGCATATCCTTGTGCCTGACTGTCCCTTCCTTGAGAAGAAGGAGTACAATTTGCAGCGGAATTCTCTGTCTCAGGACACCCATCACCTTCTTTTCCTCTATCGAGAATCTATCTGTCTGAATGCCAGAGCCTATAGGGTCGCGGGGATAGAAGCGCTTGAATTGTGCATCCATCACGCCTGTAACAAGACCATATTTCTCCAGAAAATTTAGATGGTAATCCACCAGCGGCACGCTCATGTCCAGCTGCCTTGCTATCTCCCTTAGATGGAGCCCTGGAAATCTCTTTACTGTCTCGTAAATCTTCTTCCTTGTCTCGAGTTCCAGTGCCTCCCCCTCAAGCCCCATCCGTCCTTCCCCTACTGCCTGTATGTTGCAACGAATATCAGGAGCAGTATGAAGAGTATGAGCAGCTCGCTGAGTGTTGTGAAATAAAGGTTGCTGAAATAGAACAAGAAGATGTGTATTGTGTAAAGCATGCTTTCTAAGAAGAAAAGAAGAAAGGCCACAGAGAGGAAGGCGAGGCTCTGCGTTCTTCTTTTCGCAAGCGAGAATAGGGAGATGACGAAAAGTGTGAATGAAACGACGAGGAGCAGGGCAGAAACTACACTCTCAACATTGCCGACTGTGAACGGATTCATGCATGTCGTCCGGGCTCATAATCTTCTCTTCTTATAAACAGTGGCCGCTGCTATTGCTATCGCCGAGGCTGCAGCAGTTGATGCAAAAAGTAGTATATTGGGCGTGAGTGTGGCAACAGCCTGCGCTATTTTTGATAGTGTCGATGGCGATATGCCGAGGAATGGATCATGTATTATTACATGCCCATATGGATATATGAGCGAGAGCACATTGTATGAAAGGGAAGAGAGCACAGGTCTGTTCTGACCATCAACAATTGCACTGTTGGACCAGGAAAAGTAACCAGAATTCCCCCCCTGGCTGAACGATATCTCTGAAGCAGCGCCACCATTCGCACTCATTATCTGGGAGGTTGCATTTACCCTGAGATTCAGTGTGATGCTCGCATTTTGACTTATGCCTCCACCGAAAAAGCCATCCATCATATCTTCATTTCCAGTTATTATCTCAAATGAAAGCTTGATTTCGTTTGGCGTCAGTGTAATGTTTCCATAAGGTTCGCTTATCAGTGATGTGCTGTTGGCTGCAACTATCGTCATCTTCATCACAGCCAGATCTGACGCAGATATAACGGAGAGCTCAAACAATCCATTCTGGACCACAGGTCTTGAAACAAGGTAGAATTCCTGGTCTGCGAAATTTATGAGCTCTGTGTTCTGTCCATTGTTGTTAAGTGTCAGGTTCAGCAGCTGTATATTGAACATAAGATCATAGGACTGGCTCTGTGCATACTGTTTGAACATGACGAGAAATGTGCTGCCCGTGAATATGACCGAATACTCATTCCCCTGAAGTGGGTTGGCCGATAGCGAATTTATGTTGATGTAATTCCCATCCCCTTCAATTTCAACAGAGGTCCTCCTTTGATTATCATCCCCTCTGGCTGCAGTTGAAAGCAGTGGGAGCAGCAGCATCATCAGGACGAAGATAACTGCCAGAATGGTCAATTTTCTCTTCATCTAATATGAAATCGTGCGTCAGGATATAAAGCCATTATTTAACGTAATTCGAAATCGCTAGCTATGCCTTTATAAGATTTCTGCAGGATGTGCCACCCTTGCCGATGCACTCCACAAGCTCAATGTCCTTCATTCCAATGGGCTCTTTTATAAAACTCATATCACATTCGTTGCAGAGCAGCAAGGGATACAGCCTGGCTGTCTTGTTGAAGATACAGTTATGCCTCTCTATAACAAAATTATCCCCTTCCCTCCTTATCGATGCCATGAAGCCAAGCCTGTTAAGCATTGAAATAACCCTCTGAAGTCTCTCCTCCAGCGGCAGATGGGCAAGCTGTTCATTCTGTGTAGTAAATTCCCTGACTGTCTCGGCCATCACCTTGCCCAGCAGCTCCTCGCCACCTATTTCTGAGAATTTCTTTATAAGTACATTCAGGAAGACATCATACTGTTTCGGTAACAGCTCTATACCCAGTGGTGTCAGGGCATATACCTTTCTCGGTCTTCCAACACCTGACCTTACGAATTTGGAACGGACTATGCCCATCTTCTCAAGCCATAGCATATGTTCCCTGATGGCGGTCTGATTTACCTTAAGTATCGCTGCGAGCTCCTTCCCGGTCTTCTCGCCAGTGCTGAGATAGTTGACAATGACTGACTTTGATGTGCCAAGAAGCGACAGATCTGATTCCATTCTAATTGTCTATCGTTTAATCGGTATAATAAGATTGTGCAATTTAAACAGTAAGATATGTTTAAATATGATGTGCATTATGGATTCAAGAGTGCTCTCAAGGCACTTAGAGGTATTCACATGGCTTCAGAACTCGTTATCAGGGATTTGAAGGTCAGTATTGACGGCAAGCAGATACTCAAGGGTATTAACCTTACGGTCAGGCAGGGAGAGATACATGCCATCATGGGTCCCAATGGTTCAGGAAAGAGTACACTGAGCTATGCCCTGATGGGTCATCCCAAATATCAGGTAACTGGAGGGCAGGTGCTGCTGGATGGCCAGGATATCCTGTCCCTCACACCTGACAAAAGGGCAAAGCTTGGCCTGTTTCTTGGATTTCAGTATCCAGTGGAGGTACCTGGCGTCAGGCTGGGAAACTTTCTCAGGATAGCGTACAACACAGTGCACAGCGATAATCAGCTCAGCCCAACGCAGTTCTTCAGGCTGCTGAAGGAGAAGGTCAACGCGCTCGGGATAGATGAGAACTTCATAGGGAGGTCGCTCAACGAGGGCTTCTCAGGTGGAGAGAAGAAGAGGGCAGAGGTGCTGCAGATAGCAGTGCTGAAGCCACGCTTCGCCATACTGGACGAAACGGACAGCGGTCTCGATATAGATTCATTGAAGATAGTTGCCAATGCCATAAACTCAATGGCAGGCCCGGACATAGGCATGGTGCTTGTCACGCACTATCAGCGCCTGCTGCAATATGTGACGCCACACTATGTCCATGTGGTTGTTGGAGGAAGGGTTGTGAAGAGCGGAGGCAAGGAACTTGCACATGAGCTTGAACAGAAAGGGTATGACTGGCTGAAGGAATCAGCTGTCACAGGTTGAATCCCATGTTCGATGTGTATCAGGAAGAAATACTGGAACATTACAAGCACCCGCATCATAAGGGTACCATTGAGCATCCTGACAGATTTGCTCATGGAAACAATCCAGTCTGCGGTGATGACATAACCATGTATGTGAAGCTCGAAGGTGATAAGATCGCGGATGTGCGCTTCGATGGGAGAGGGTGCGCCATCAGTCAGGCATCAGCATCGATGCTGACAGACAGGATAGTTGGTATGAAACTCGAGGATGTCATGAAGCTCACAACTGATGATATAAAGGAAATGCTGCACATTCCACTGAGCGCAGTGAGGATAAAGTGCGCCACACTTTCCCTGAAGGTACTTCAGGAGGCACTTGTCCAGGAGGGAGCGAAATGATATGCGATGTTATGCCCGAACAGAAAACTGTACTGGATTGCATTGGCAATACACCACTCATCAGGCTGAATGTGCCAGGGGTCCCTCCATCTGTCTGCATTTACGGCAAGGCTGAATGGTTCAACCCTGGTGGCAGCGTGAAGGATCGCGCTGCGCTGCGCATAATCCAGGAGGCTGAAAGGAAGGGCCTTCTGACCAGGGACAGGGTGCTTCTTGATGCCTCATCGGGAAATACTGCAATAGCATATGCAATGATATGTGCTGTGAAGGGGTACAGATGCACAATAGTCATTCCCAGAAATGTTTCAGCACAGAAGCTCAATCTGCTGCGTGCCTATGGTGCAGAGCTTGTGCTCAGCGACCCACTTGAAGGAACGGATGGCGCACAGAAGATTGCAAGGAAGATGGCCGAAGACACGATGTATTACTACGCTGACCAGTATAATAATGAGGAGAACTGGAAGGCGCACTATTTTGGCACTGCAAAGGAAATAGTTTCACAGCTTTCGAGGATAGACTGTTTTGTTGCCGGTGTTGGCACTGGCGGTACATTCACCGGTGTCGCGAGATATATGCGTGAACACAGGCCAGAGGTGAGGCTTTACTCAGTGGAGCCTTCCACCCCACTGCATGGAATGGAGGGACTGAAGCACATGGCCTCCTCCATAAGACCAGGCATTTATGATGAGTCGCTGGCAGATGAACACATAATGGTTGAGACCGAGCAGGCACAGCAGATGGTGCTTCGCATGGCTAGGGCAGGCATATTGCTGGGCCCCAGCTCGGGCGCTGTGCTTGTTGCTGCAAGGGAGATCGCCTCAGGGCTCGATGCTGGAAATATAGTCACTGTTCTTCCTGACAGCGGTCAGCGGTATCTCGGAGAAGATTTCTGGAGGGAGATGCTATGATACGTGTTATGATCCCAACACCTCTCAGGCAGTATGTAGGAAATAAGGAAAGTGTTGTGGTTGAAGGTCGCACGGTGCATGATGTGCTGCAGCAGCTCGCATCCATGAATCAGCAGCTGAGCAGGCAGCTCTTCGATGAGAAGGGGCAGCTCAGGAACTTTGTGAATGTGTATGTGAACGAAGAGGATGTCCGCTATCTGCAGCGGGAGGCAACACCGCTGAAGGATGGAGATACAATCTACATAGTTCCATCAATAGCAGGCGGAAGCTCAGACATCGCCTCCTTCTCATATGAGGATGTGCAGCGATACAGCAGGCATCTGATACTCCCTGAGGTTGGTCTTGAGGGACAGCGAAAGCTCAAGGAGGCGAAGGTGCTGGTAGTGGGTGCAGGAGGTCTTGGCTCACCACTCCTCCTATATCTTGCTGCAGCAGGCGTGGGCACTATAGGAATAGTGGACTTCGATATGGTTGATTTCAGCAATCTGCAGAGGCAGATAGTGCACACTGAAAAGGACGTAGGAAGAAAGAAGACAGATTCAGCCGCTGAAAAGATCAGGATGATAAACTCTTCTGTAAAGGTGGTAAAATACGAAGAGCGACTGACATCTGAGAACGCACTCTCCATTATCAAAGATTATGACATTGTCATAGATGGCACAGATAACTTCCCGACCAGGTATCTTGTCAATGATGCCTGCGTGCTGCTTGGCAAGCCAAATGTCTATGGCTCCATATTCAGATTTGAAGGGCAGGTATCTGTTTTTGATGCGAGGAAGGGGCCATGCTACCGCTGCCTTTACGAAAGCCCACCACCGCCTGGACTGGTGCCTTCATGTGCTGAAGGCGGTGTGCTTGGAGTGCTTCCTGGCATCATAGGGACAATACAGGCAATGGAGGCAATAAAGCTCATATTGAATGAGGGGGAACCGCTCATCGGGCGTCTGCTGCTCTTCGACGCAATGAAGATGCGCTTCCGTGAACTGAAACTGCGCAAGAATCCAGAGTGCCCTGTCTGCGGGGAGCATCCCACCATCACGCATCTCATAGACTATGAGGAGTTCTGCGGTCTGGGGAGAGGGAATGATTACGCAGATGAGATCACAGTAAGCGAACTAAAGAAGAGACTGGATGCAGGTGAACCGCTTGTCCTCATTGACGTCCGAGAGCCACAGGAATGGGAGATAAATCGAATAGAGGGGGCGAGGCTGATACCCCTCGGCGATCTCCCTTCCAGGGTCAATGAATTGAGCACTGCAGATGAAATAGTTGTTTATTGTAAAGTAGGAGGGCGGAGTGCATATGCCGCCAGATTCCTTCGCGATCTTGGCTTCAGGAAGGTAAAGAACCTGAAGGGTGGTATAGTGGAATGGGTTGAGAAGATTGATCCGACTATGATGAGGTACTGAGGTGATTTGAAATGGCAACAAATGAAATTGTGGAAAGGGACTACAGCAAATACGGATTTCATGATGATGCGAAATACGTATTTCAGACACAGAAGGGCTTGAGCAAAGAGGTAGTGGAGGCAATATCTGCCTTCAAGAAGGAGCCAAAATGGATGACTGAATTCAGGCTCAGGGCTCTGGAGATATTCCAGAAGAAGCCCATGCCCAACTGGGGCAGCCCGATGCTGAAGGAGATCAATTTTGATGACATCTACTACTACATGGCCCCGACCGACAGGAAGTCGGACAACTGGGAGGATGTGCCCGATTACATCAAGAGGACATTTGACAAGCTGGGCATTCCTGAGGCTGAACGCAAATTTCTGGGTGGTGTTGGGGCACAGTATGACAGCGAAGTGGTCTATCACAAGATAAGGGAAGACCTGAAAAAGAAGGGCGTCATTTTCCTCGGAACAGATGAGGGGCTGAAGGAGTATCCGGAGATATTCAAGGAGTACTTTGGGACTGTCATACCACCAGAGGATAACAAGTTCGCCGCCCTGAACAGTGCTGTGTGGAGCGGAGGCAGCTTCATCTATGTGCCCAAGGGCGTTCAGGTGGACATACCGCTCCAGGCGTACTTCAGGATAAATGCAAAGAATGCAGGGCAGTTTGAGCGCACGCTGATAATTGCAGATGAGGGAAGCAAGGTTCACTACATAGAGGGGTGCACCGCACCCATCTACTCTTCAGATTCTCTCCACTCAGCAGTTGTTGAGATAATAGCGAAGAAGGGTGCATATGTGCGATACACAACAATACAGAACTGGTCAAACAATGTCTACAACCTGGTGACAAAGAGAGCCTTCGCCTATGAGGATGCCACTGTAGAGTGGGTGGATGGCAATATAGGCTCCAAGCTCACTATGAAATACCCCTCTGTCTACCTGCTGGGTCCAAGGGCGAAGGGAGAGGTGATATCAATTGCATTTGCAGGCAAGGGACAGCACCAGGATGCCGGAGCAAAGATACTGCATTTTGCACCATACACAACCTCCCGCATCACATCCAAGAGTGTGAGCAAGGATGGAGGAAGGACAACTTACAGGGGGCTGCTGCACATTGAGAAGGGTGCAAAGTTTGCAAAGAGCAGTGTGAGATGCGATGCACTGCTGGTGGATGAAGCCTCCAGGACAGACACATATCCTTACAACACCATATACGAGGAGACAGCCTCAACCACACATGAGGCGACGGTGGGCAAGATAAGTGAGGAGCAGCTCTTCTATCTCATGTCAAGGGGGCTCAGCGAGGCAGATGCACTCAATATGATCGTCATGGGTTTCCTGGATGTCTTTTCAAAGGAGCTTCCGATGGAATATGCTGTGGAGCTCAACAGGCTTATACAGCTTGAAATGACAGGCTCTGTCGGTTAAACGGGTGATGCCATGGCAACTGTGCAGCTCCTCAATCCTGCAGCCGATACCATTTCAGGATTCGAGCGGGAGCCTGAATGGTTCAGCAAGCTCAGGCGAAAGGCACTGGAGATATACAGGTCCACACCCCCCGAGACCAATCCTCTGTACACGAAATACGCCTATCTCTCAAAATTTGAGGATGAGGGCCTGACACCTGTGGGCGAGAAGCAGAGGGGTTCGATCCCTGCGGAATACAAGGATTTCGCAGGGAAGGGCACGTTCTTTGAAGATGCGAAGCACATCTTCATCCCAGAGCTTCCAGATGGTGTCACAGTTCTGCCCATTGCTGAAGCAATTGAGAAGGAAAAGGTCAGGCAGTTTATACTCAATGCGCCTGTAACAGACAAGTTTGAGGCACTGAACCTTGCGCTGCTGACAGGGGGATACTTCATAGAGGTTGGCAGAAATGCCAATGTTGAGGATCTGCTGCATTTCATTCACGTCGACAACAAGGAAGGCAGTGCTGAGTTCAGGCTTAACATAGTCCATCTTGAGGATGGAGCGCATCTTTCGCTCATAGAGGAAAAGGTCTCATCTTCTTTGCAGAAGAAGAAATCGCTCTTCTCTGAATCAATACTGGTCTTTCTTGAAAACGCAGCCAGCCTTTACTACTCCTCCTTTGAGTATTTTTCACCTTCATCCATCTACCTTTCCAGCAGAAAGACCTTCACAGGCAGGGACAGCAATGCACACTGGATCTACAGCTACCTCGGCGCTGCGCTTACAAGATCGCGTGGTGACATAATCTTTAACGGTCAGGGGAGCAGCGCAGAGGACTATGAGGTCATCTTTGGCAACGGCCAGCAGAGGTTTGATGTTGTCACTGACCTGCATCACAATGTCCCTGATACGAGCGGCAGGGTAACTGCCAGGAGCGTGCTGCGCGACAGGTCCATGTCGCTGCTCAGGGGAATGATACGCATTGCTGAAAACGGAAAGAACACGAGTGCCTATCTTGCGGAACATGGAATGCTGCTGAGCGGAGAGGCAAGGTGTGAAGCCATCCCAGGGCTTGAGATACTGACAAATGGTGTTAAGGCGACGCATTCCGCTTCAGTCTCCCAGCTTGATGAGGAACAGCTCTACTACCTGCAGACAAGGGGACTGCCCAGGGAGGAGGCTGAAAAGCTGATGGTTCTTGGCTTCTTCGATCCACTCATTTCCAGGATACCCCTTGATAAGGTGAGGGAAAAGATACGCTTCCAGATCGAGGACAAATGGAACAATGAATTATCCCTGAAGGCAGACAGGCATCTTGATGAAATAGAATTTGAGAGGTATGTGAAGGACCAGATAAAGACCACTGGCAGCATATTCGAGGGGCACTACAAGTACAGGTGAGCCATGTGCGTTACCTCAGGGTAGCTTCTGTCGGAGATATGGAGGGAAAACAGGTGCTCGGTGCAGAGGTGGACGGCAGCAAAATTATGATAGTGAAGACGAGCCAGGGGCTCAGGGCACTTGACGCAATATGCACACATGAGTACGCTGACCTCACACGTGGAATAATTTCTGGCGACACCGTGATATGCCCTCTGCACTTCTCGCGTTTCAATCTCATCACAGGGGAAGTTGAAACACCCCCCGCTGATGCACCACTCCGCGTTTACCCTGTAAAGGTTGAAGGCAATGAAATCTATGTGGGTGTGTAAGCATGCACGCAACCTCCCCTTACAAGAAGGACTTCCCTATCTTCCAGAACAATGAGAATCTTGTCTATCTCGACAGTGCAGCAACCTCGCAGAGGCCACAGCAGGTGATTGAAGCTGTACTTGATTTTGAAAGGAATTACAACTCAAATGTTCACAGGGGTCTTTACTCCATAAGCGTCAGGGCAACGGAGCGCTATGAGGAGGCAAGGGAGAAATTTGCCAGATTCATACATGCACAGCCTGAGGAGATCATCTTTGTCAGGGGTGCAACTGAAGCACTGAATACGGTTGCACTGGGTCTTGGCATACAGAAGCTCTCCCCCGGGGATGAGGTGCTCGTGACCAGAATGGACCATCACTCAAATATAGTCCCCTGGCAACTCCTTTCCTGGAAGGGCATCAGGGTGAAATTTGTCCCACTCAGAAGGGGCACTGTCTCTGCAGAGGACGTCGCCAGCATGGTCACTTCCAGGACCAGGGTTATATCGCTTGCGCATGTCTCAAATGTGCTTGGCTCCACGAGCCCTGTGGAGGAGACAGGGAAGATAGCAAGGGATGCGGGGGCATATTTTGTTGTGGATGGTGCTCAATCAGTGCCCCACATGCCCGTCGATGTGCGAAGGATGGGGTGCGACTTTCTTGCAGTTTCGGGGCACAAGATGTGCGCCCCGACTGGCATAGGTGTGTTATATGGGCGGAGGGAGCTGCTGGAATCAATGGAGCCTGTGTTCGGGGGAGGCGAGATGATAAGCGAGGTGACTGAACAGGGGAGCAAATGGGCTGAGGTGCCACAGAAGTTTGAGCCAGGAACCCCTAATATATCAGGGGCCATAGGTCTGGGAGCTGCAGTCGACTATCTCAATTCAGTTGGAATGGAGAATATAGTGCAAATGGAGAAGGAGCTCATGTCCTATGCACTCGGGCTGTTGCTTGAACAGGAAGATATAGAGATATATGGGCCACTGGATCCTGAGCAGAGGACGGGTGTGATTTCCTTCAACATGAAGGGAGTGCACAACCATGATCTTGCAGAACTGCTTTCAATGCATGGTATAGCAATACGTTCAGGGCACCACTGTGCGCAGCCTCTGATGGATAGCCTTGGCCTTCCTGGCACCTCACGCATCTCCTTTTATCTCTACAACGATAAAAATGACGTGGATGCTTTTGTTGCTGCACTGCAGCACGTAAGAAAGATTTTTGCATGAAGTCCATGGCGAGAAAGTTAATTATCAACTCACAGGACATTGAGCGCATCAGAATGCATGCTCTGCGCTGCTATCCTGAGGAATGCTGTGGCTTCTTGATTGGAAACGATGGCACCAGGAGGGTTCACTTTGTGCTTGAAGCTTCAAATATTGCACCTGTGAGAAACAACAGATATACCATCGCCCCCGAAGATATCATAAGGGCAGAGCGCACTGCATCCGCCAGATCGCTGAGCGTCCTGGGATACTATCATTCCCATCCAGATCACCCCGCTGTCCCATCTGAATACGACAGGCAGCATGCCTGGCCCTCATACTCCTATCTCATAGTGAAGGTTATGAACGGAGCTACTGACGGTCTGCGCTCCTGGACGCTCACAGATGCAGGGCGTTTTGTGGAGGAGCAGATAGAGGTTTCAGTGGAAGAGATACACTGAGTTTCCCCTGTTCTTCCTTCTGTTCCTTCTTCTCCAGATTATGAATCCAAGGATTGCAACAAGAATGACTATTACTATAATCACTGCTTCCAGAACAGCAGACATCAGCGCCTTCGCCTCCTGCCTTCTGGTTTCACTGCATGCACTGCATAGTGATATAAACCCAGTGCGAATATACGCTGTATCTCAAAGCCATTGTCCCTCAGCACGCTCTCACTCTCCTCCTCTGAATAACGCTCTGAAAGTGGAGGCCCGATGGGCGACTTTACCTTCTGCCATTCAATAACACCAAGTGTTCCACCTTTTTTCATGACCCTCATGAGCTCCTGAAGCGTGTAATTCCCCTCAAGTTCATGCAGTGTGTTGATCATGAGCGCCGCATCTACAGACTCATCCTCCAGCGGTATGTGCCTTTCTCTGGAAACAATGAACTCTACGTTTGCCAGTCTTTTCTCAGACGCAAGTCTTCTGGCCATATTGATGAAGGGCTCCTGAATATCTGCTGCAACGACCTTCCCCTCTTCACCCACTGCCCTTGAAAGCGCCTCAAGGAATGCACCTGGACCGCAGCCAAGGTCAAGGACTGTCTGTCCAGATCCGAAATTAAATGCACGGACAACCTCTTCAGGTGGAATAAGGCGGAGCCTCTCAGGGCTCAATAGGGAATCGCCTATGCTTACAGGGAACTTTCTTTTCCTCTTTGAAACCATCCCTACCCCTCAATATGCAGCCTGCCTGAGCTCTTTCATCCCAAGCCCAACAAGCGATATTGCTAGGAGAAGTGCTGCGAATATTATATAGACATTCCTTACTCCAAAGACTGAGACAAGGAAACCGCTGCTGATCATTGAGAGTGAACCACCACCCAGCAACACCATGTTCATTCCCCCCAGGACGCTACCTAGTCTCTCTGCAGGTGTCTTTGATTGCACAAGCGAGACAAATGGTACCATCGCTGTCCCCTCCACAAGTCCCACGGCCGCAGCTATTGGAAGTGCGAGGTAGAATATGCTGTTCTGTGCAAATAGAAAGTACAGCAGTGCATCGAAAAGGTTTGCTGAAATTATGAGCAGTCCTGTGCGCTTCCTTGCATTTATCTTTGTGCAAAGAAAATTTCCTGAAATGGTGCCTGCACCAAGGGCAACAAGTATCCAGGCAAAACCTTCTTTGCCTGTATGGAAGACATTGTATGACATCAGAACAGGAAGGAAGAGCATTGCAGCGGCAGTGAAATTCAATATTGAGAGAATGACCGTGAGCTCTGCGAATAGCCTTTTTCTGAACACATACTTGAGGCCGTCCAAGCTCCTTCTCTTCCCTCCTGTTGCTTTTGGGGACTGCACTTTCATGGATGATATCACTGCAGCGCTTATCAGAAATGCGATGAGTATTAGGAGCAGTATGCCAGGTGTCCTGAGAATAACAAAAAGAAAACCTCCAAGCAGATTCCCAAATATCATTGTGAGCTGGGTGGTTGTCTGCTGCAATGAGTTCGCCACGGTCAACTCTTCACGGCTGACTGTAAGTGGTATGAGACTCCCTCGCGAAATTGAGACAAGCACTCCAAAGGTTGAGATGAGGAAGACTGAGATATAGGATGCAGGTAAAACAAAGAAGTTCAGGGAGACGGAAAGATAGAGCGCTGTGCACAGTGCAAACTCAGCTATGAGGGAGGTGAAGAGCAATTTCTTCCTGTCGTTATTATCAGCAACACTCCCGAAGAAAGGTGAAAAGAGAAATACAGGTATGTAGAAGACTGCAGTCATAAGGCCCGTTAATACTGGACTGTGAGTTATCGAATAGATAAAAGTGATCATGGTGATTGAGAGCATATAGTCCCCTATTCTGCTTATCAGTGAACCTGACCACAGGGCAAGAAAATTCCTGCCCGAGAGCACATGCAAGTATCTTACTTTCCCCTGAGTTTCTTCTGCACTGGCGGACTGGCCCAACTTCCACCAGCTCTGAAAATCAGTAGCTATACTTTTAAGTTGCTCTCTGGGGCACTCATTTTTATGGTTACCGAATTAGATAATATTTTATCAAATATTGAGATGGTGGTTTGTGAATGCCTATTACTCACTTGTCACAAAGCGTGGTCTTGCGATGCTTGTTGTGCCGGTTGCAGCTCTCATTATTGCAATATTCACACACAATGTGCTCATTCTGGACTATGTGCATGTGCTTACAGGCGGTGCCTGGACAGGTATAGACATATTCATGGGCTTTGTCTTCTCTTATGTAATGAAGGGCAATACAAGAGAGGTTCGTGCAGCTGTTGCCAGGAGACTCACGCCACTGACAATGTTCTTCCTGCCAGCACTGGCTACAACTGCAATAACCTCAGGAATTTATCTCGCACAGTCAGAGGGCATATTCAGCCTGCACTCCCCCTTAATCATTGCATCTGGCATCATAGTGCTCATACTTGTTGTTCAGGGGTTTGGCATCTTCCTTCCTGCAGAGATCAGGGTTTTCGTAGAGCTGGGAAAGGAAAGACCAGATACATCGCTCATCTCCAGGCTCATGATGCGTGTGCTGAAACTCGGCGGTGTCCAGGGGATATTTCAGATGCTAATCATACTTGTAATGGCCCTCATTGCCATATGAATGAACAATTTTAGATATATGGAGACCAGTATGTCAGTTGAATGGTAACCAATGAACTCCTTTCTCACAGGGCCAGACTGAAGGTTGAGCTCGTCAGCTACACACCTGATCCTGTGGTGGCCTGCGGCAGAGCTGCGGGCATCTGCTATGACAAAGAGAAAAAGGAGGATTACGGCTCCTTCATAAAGAGAATAATAAGCTATGGTCACATGGATGTCATAGAACATGCGAACTTCACATTCCGCATTGAGGGGATAAGCAGGGCATGTTCACACCAGCTCGTAAGGCACAGGCACAGCTCCTTCAGTCAGAGGAGCCAGAGATATGTTTCTGAGAAGGAAAGCGACTACGTGCTGCCTCCGTTGCAATATCTGGATGAGGAGAAGAGGCGTGAGGCTCAGGAGCTCATGGAGAGATACATACTGCAAAGCTATGAAGTATATGCGAGGCTCACTGAGCTTGGTGTCAAGAAGGAGGATGCACGCTTCGTGCTTACCAATGCAGCAGAGACCAAGCTTTACTGGACCACCAATGCAAGATCACTGCGCCATTTCTTTGTAATGAGGCTTGACAGGAGTGCGCAGTGGGAAATAAGGGAGCTCGCAAGAATGGTCTTTGATGAGGTAATGAAGGTCGCCCCTGAACTCTTTGAGGACCTGAAGGAGTTGAGGGACACTGGAAAGCTGGGCCATCCTGTATATGAATAGTTTTTAATCTCCTTTTCTTAGGGAACAGGCATGAGCACCTACAATCACAGAGAGGAGGAGCCGAAGTGGCAGGCAAAATGGAAGGAATGGGGCATATATAGATTCGACCCCTCCTCCGAAGCTGAGATATTCAGCATAGACACCCCCCCGCGTTACACATCAGGTGCCCTTCATCTTGGTCATGCCACCAGCTACCCTGCAATGGATTTCGTTGCGAGATATAAGAGGATGAAGGGGTACAATGTCTTCTTCCCCCTGTGCTTTGATGGGAACGGCATGCCTGTTGAGACAGCAACTGAGAAGAAATATGGCATTACAAAGTTCTCTGTTGATAGGGAGACGTATCTCAAATTATGCGAGGAATATGCCAACCAGTACATAGATGCGATGACAAGGCAGTTCGAGATGCTTGGCATGAGTCTCGATGATTCCATATACTACGAGACGCATGCCAGATATTTCCGCAGGCTGACACAGATAAGCTTTCTCAGGCTCCTCTCCAGGGGTCTCGCTTACAGGGGGACCTTTCCTGTGAACTGGTGTCCGCACTGCAACACATCCCTCGCAGACGCTGAGGTTGAATACCAGGAGCTTGAGACGGAGCTGCATTACATCTCCTTCCCACTCAGGGAAGGGGGGAGCATTCAGATCGCGACCACAAGACCTGAGCTCATCCCTGCCTGCCAGGCTGTACTCTATCACCCTAAGGATAAGAGAAATGCGATGCACAAAGGAAAACACGCAACTCTCCCTCTCTTCGAAAGAGAGGTGCCTGTGATGGCTGATGATGGCGTTGATCCCTCCTTCGGCACGGGTGCTGTCATGGTCTGTTCCTATGGCGATAAGGAGGATGTGGCCTGGATTTTGAAACACAGGCTTCCTGTGCGCATAGTCCTGGATGATTTTGGAAGATTGAATGACAGTGTCCCCTTTCTTAAAGGCCTGAGCACCCAGGAGGCAAGGAGGATTGTGATTGAGCATCTGAAATCAAAGGGCTATTATGTTAAAGGTGAGAGCATAAAGCACAGTGTCGGTGTTTGCTGGCGCTGTGCAACACCTGTGGAGATACTGGAAAAGAAGCAGTGGTTTATCAGGAGTGTTGAGGCAGGAAAAAAGGTGCTTGAGAGCGCAGACAGGATAAAATGGTATCCTGAATTCATGAAGCAGAGGCTAAGAGACTGGACAAACTCACTGACCTGGGACTGGGTTGTCTCAAGGCAGCGCCTATTTGCCACACCTGTGCCTGTGTGGGAATGTGAGAAGTGTGGTTACTATCTCCCCGCAAAGGAGGAGGAGTGTTTCATAGACCCTGTTGTCACACCTGCAGGTCAGCGCTGTCCCAATGATGGCTCAGAGCTCAAAGGGAGCACGGATGTTTTTGACACATGGATGGATTCTAGCATCACAGCGCTTTATAACTGCTTCTGGCTGCGCGATGAAAATTTATTCAGGAAAATGTTCCCAATGTCTCTGAGGGGACAGGCGCATGAGATCATAAGGACATGGGCCTACTACACAATATTGCGCAGTGCATTGCTTCTCAATGAAATACCATGGAAGGAGATAATGATCACTGGCTTCATCATGGCGCCTGACAGGAAGCCGATGCACACCCATCTGGGCAATGTGATTGACCCCGTGCCTCTGATTGAGAATTATGGAGCAGACGCGCTGCGTTACTATGCGGCTACATGCACCCTGGGGGAAGACCAGGCCTTCAGGGAGAGGGATGTGGTGCATGGGCAGAGGCTGTGCAATAAGCTGTGGAATATAGCAAGTTTCGCATCTTCAGCCGGTAAAGGAAGCAGGAGAGGATCGCTCTCTCCTCTAGATGAATGGATAATATCTGCCTATAATGAAACAGTCAGGCGTGTAACAGCATCGCTTGAGACATATGACTTCAGCGCTGCGATGCGTTCGGTTGAGCAGTTCACCTGGCACGATTTCGCAGACAATTACATAGAGATGGTAAAATCAAGGCTGAGAAAGGGGGATGGAAATGCAGCGTGGATTGTGCATGAGATATGTTATGGTGTGTTGCGTCTCTTTGCCCCCTTCCTTCCATATGTCACCGAGGCAGCCTATCAACAATTTATGAGGGGGGAGGTGAGGAGCATTCACATCGCCCCCTGGCCTGATGAAATACGAGAGATAACAGCACGCGCCGAAACAGGCGCAAGGGCAGTCAGCATTGTCAACGCAGTTCGCTCCTGGAGAGCTGCGAATGATTTCAGGGGGGAGATAGCGCAGCTGACAGTCTTTGGTGCGGAGGAAGGGCTGGAATTGTGCAGGGAGGAGATAACAAGCTCCCTGCGTATCAGAGAGCTCAGGCTGGAGCACGGTGCCTCCTACAGAAGGGTGGTGAGCGGCGTGAGGCCAAATTTCAGCTACATTGGACCACGTTATAGGGAAAGGGCTTCTGAGATCGTCAGGAAACTTCAGTCTTTGAAACCTGAAGAAATTGAGATTGATGAGAGAGGGCATCTTAAAATCAACATAGGAGATGAAAAAATACTGCTTGAGAAGGAGGCATTTGAACTGCAGTACTCCTATACATTCAGGGAGGTAAAGGGAGAACCGCTCGAATGTGGAGACATGTTCCTCCTGATAACAAAATAAGAGTTGAGAGGAGGGCGACAGTAGAAAAGTGGAAGAGCATCTATGCGAGTGGCAGACAGCCTGGAGGTTCGCCTGCCTCTCCAATCATAGAGGAATTTCTGCTCAAGAATGCACGATCAGGTATGCGCATTCTTGATGCAGGTTGCGGCACAGGAAGAAGTTCTCGCTATCTGAGTGCAAAGCTGCTTCAGGCTGGAATCGAGATGGATTACATATGCATCGATGCGCTGCCATTGCTCTCTCAGCACTCAAAGATGGAGATGATGATTGCAGATGCATTCTTCCTTCCATTTAAGGGCAACACCTTTGACTTTGTTTATATGAGGCATCTGATGGACGAATACTCTCTTGCATCAAGGCTTGCAATCGCCGCGGAGATGCACAGGCTTCTCAGGGAGGAAGGCGCTCTGTTGATAGAAATGCGGGCGAATGAATTTATCACCGACATACAGAACTTTTGTTCAGCGATCGAGAACTCAGGGATGTTCAGCGTTACTTTAATCAATTTCAGGCGATGTGCCGGAAGCTCATGGAAAAGCTCCAGGTACTCTGTGGACATAATAGCCCTGAAGTCCATGTGATGTCCCATCAGGGCTTCAGTACCAGTAGATTGCGGTGAATGGCAGTGACTGCCCGTATGGTATGGCGTTATTGAAATTGAAACCTGGTGCTGTGACCTGTGTGCCTGCTGGGACAAGGTATCCAAACAGCAGTATGTAGTCTGCTGAAACAGCAGGTAGAGTTAAACCGTATGCAGGATTGCTGAAAACATCTGTAGTGAATGGACCAGGATTGTTATTATTCGAGGTGCCAAAACTTATATTGGTATCAAGGGCCACACCACCGACAGCCGCTGGAAGCAGAAGATAGCTGGACCCAAGCACAGGATACCTTGGATTCGTCTGTTTATTCCATACATGCTGCGTATATTTAGGTGAATTTGTTGTGCTGCCAGGCGCGACTGACCACCATGTAGCACCTTGCGTCTGGTTTTGAACTATGAATGACATGGCATAAACAGCCTTGCTGCTTTTTCCCTGGCTGATGGAAGCAAAGGCAAAGAATATCTGACTCAGATCGTTCACGTAAAGGTCACTTGAAGTATTGTGGTTTTCAAACACCACGTTGAAGTATACGCCAGGGCCATTGCCGCCAGGGCCAGGGCCATTGCTGCCCACATCGCTTGCAGGTATTTCATATCCCTTGTTATAGGTCGGAATCGGTCCAGTAGGTGGTGTGTCCCATGAGAAATCAGAGAAACTCATACTTGTAGGTCCAAAATATTTAGACGGATAGCTTGTGTTCAGATTTCCTGATGGTGAAAGGCTGCTCAGGACAACCAGTGTAACCTGATATGTTGAGTAGTATCCCAGGGAATCTGTTGCATTGATTATGAATGTTTCAAAACCTGTGACGGAGTTATTCACCTTTCCGCTTATGGAAAAGATGCCCTGATAGCTAGTCCTGTTCATCAGCTCTTTGCCAGTAATGCTGGTCAGAGAGGGTCCAAAATAAGGCCTTATAGTGACATTTCCAGCAGTGTTCGGATTGAAGGCTGAGCTGTTTGTGTCTATAACATATGCAGTCACATTGAACTTACTGCCAGGTGTAATTGGATTGGGGTTTATGCTTGCAGTCACTATATCAGGTCCAACACTTTGGATAAGAAGAGATATTGTGTAATTGGAAGAGAGGCCCCTTGGACCTGAAGTGTTTATCAGGATCGGATAAGAGCTTCCGAAATTGAGTTGGTTTGAAATCTGAACAGGGCCGTACTGGTAAAGTCCATTGCTTGAGTTATAAGAAAGGGATACAGTTGTGAGCTGTGGATTAACATAGTGAAGTAATGCGTCAACTTGAAGCTTCGAATTCCCTGCAACTTTAGCGTATACCATTATCTTAGATCCAGGCGGTGTGGGGTTAGGGGAGGCGTACGCCACCTCAATCAACGGGCTCATTATGCCTGTCTGTGCAGAGAGCACAGTGCTCCAGACAAGGCTGTTTGAAGCCCTGTTGATTATGGAGACAGTGACAACAGTTGATGGATAAACACCTGTAAGATTCACACTCCATATTTGATTCAGAGCCCATGTGGATGAGTTCCAGTGGAGAATCTTTCCATTGACGTAGGTATTTCCAAGCTGCATCTGGAATACCTCAACACTCTGATTTACCTGGACAACTATTTCTGTTGTATATGCATTCAGCGACTGGCCACCCACATGCGTTATGTTCAGCGTGCTCTTCCCCACAACAGATGGTGAAAGTGACGCCTGAAAATTGGCATAGGTCTGTGCTGAAGGTGTTGGAATCGCATTTACAAAGAAGAATACACTCGTGAAAAGCACCACTGTAATTGCGAGAATCAGAATATCCCCTATCACTTCAGAAACGGCAGATCTCGAACTCTGCCTTTTTGCTATAGCTGCAGCTTTCCTCAGCAAAAGATGCACCTGAGTCTACAATCTCTGGCAGGGTCTATTAAAAAAGTCCTTCGTGACTGGCACCGCTTGATTTTATTGCGAGACCAGCATGTTTTAAGAATGCATTCTGCATCCCATTAAAGCATATTCAGGGTGTGGTTTGACTGAGGAGAATAAAGGATATATTTGTAATTGGCGAGAAGAAAACATTCGGGGAGATGGCATCCATTGTTGACCTGGGCATCAGGGCGAACAGTGTTGCTGCAAAGATGCTTGAGGCAAATTCAGCAGATGAGATAAACAGATTGAATCAGGAGCTTGTTGATCTCGAAAAGAAATCTGATGAGATGGCCTTCTCTATATCCGAGGCACTGAGCGTTGGTGCAATTAGCTCCAATGTACTGGGCAAATTGCTCGAAGCAGTGGATATGTGTGACAGCATTTTAGACAACTTCCACAGAATTGGAAGAGAGATAAGGAGGAGTTTCAGGCCTGGTGTGGACTGCAGCCACAGCGAATTCTTCCCTCAGTTCAGTGAACTTCTGTCGCTGCAGCAAAAGGCACTCAGATTGTTGAAGGATCTTCTGTGCTCTGGAGATATTGTCAGGATGCAGGAGATAAGGCTTGAAATTGAGAAGCTTGAGGAGGAGGGGGACGATATAAAGGATATGGCATTTGACAAACTCTATTCCCTTGCGCATTCAATGCATTTCCTGACCTTCATTCATATTTCTGAAATACTGCATATGCTTGATGATGTGCTGGATGGATGCGAGGATATAAGTGATGTGGCACTTGCAGTTGCGCACTCAATATCAAAGTGATACACACGCTCTCCACTCTTCTTCTCTTCATTGCCCTTGCCTTCATTGCTGGAAATAACCTTGCCGCATGCGTCGGCACAGTCTCAGGTTCCGGCATGCTGAAGCAACGCACTGCCTCCCTATTTGGCGCCTCAGGTTTCCTCATCGGTCTGCTAATACAGGGCTCTCAGATGAGAAAGATAACCACCCTCCTCCTTCCTGGAGCATCTCAGGGTATGCTTGATATCGTGCTTGCATCCACAATAATGATTTTTTTCATTGCCTACATAATCAGAACGCCGGTGCCGCTGACAATGGCGTTAACAGGTGGTGCCCTTGGCATAGCTGTAGCGTTGCATCTCCACTATGATGCATCCTATGTCAATTCCATAATTTTCATGTGGTTCCTCTCCCCCATTCTTGCAATATCTGCATCCTTTGCTGCTGTGAAACTTATCAGTGCATCCAGGCCAAGGAGCATATGGAGGCGCGTTTCTATATACAAAACGCTCCTCTTCGTCGTCTCATTTCTATCAGCCTATGTGCTTGGGGCCAACACAATGGGGACAGTGCTTGCATTTGCTGGCTTCAGTACTATAAACATTATCGCAGCGGCTATCGCAATATTTGCAGGCAGTCTCTTCCTGAGCTCAGGCAGCCTTAGACGCATAAGTCAGGAGATGTACGCCATGCGATATTCGAGTGCGTTTTCAACACTCTCCATTTCAGTGATACTTGTGGAAGTAGCTACGCTCTTCGGCATACCCCTCTCCAACACTCAGGCGGTGGCCTCATCTGTCTTCGGCGCGGGCATAACACAGCGTCACAGGTATCTGTCTCTCAGGCCATTCCTCCTCATTGTCCTTGGATGGATTGTTGCATCCTCAGCGAGTTTTGCCATAACATATTTAATTCGATAGGAGCGAATTAAACAAATATATAAACTAAAAACCTGATTAATCTCAGGCTTCTGTGGATACCATGTCCGGGATTGATGAAGAAATCGTGAGAACCGATCTGCTGGACAATACTTACCATTCCACAAGAAGTGCGATAATCGCCCTGCTGAAAAAGAAGGGCGAGGTCTCCATGAAGGAGCTTGCCACAGAGCTGGGTATATCCAAGATGGCTGTCAGCAAGCATCTCTCAACACTTGAAAGGGATAGGCTCGTGAAAAAGACGAGTGCGAGAACCGGTGTTGGAAGACCTGAGTATAGATATACGCTTACATCGCTTTCACACCATCTCTTCCCAACAAGCTATCCTTATATTGCCACCTCAGCCATCTCCTTCATAGAGGAACAGCTTGGCAATGAAGGTGTCCTCGAATTTTTCAGGAAGAGAAGAAATGAGTTGATTGAAAGATACAGCAAGCGCCTTTCAGCTCTCGATTTTGAGGAAAAGGTCACGGAACTTGCGAAGATAAGGGAGGAGGAGGGCTTCCTGGCTCAGGCTGAGAAATCAGAGGAAGGGATGGTGCTAACAGAATACAACTGCCCGATGCTCTCTGTTGCGTGTAAATACAATCAGGCATGCGTCGCAGAATTGGAACTTTTCTCCATGCTTCTGAATGCAGATGTTGAAAGGACGCACTGGATGGCTGGAGGCAATCACATGTGCCGCTATTTAATAAAGAAGAAGGCTGCGAAAACAGAACCCACTCTTTATTAATTCAGCACTTTATTCCTCTTGATAAATTGATCCAGGAAAGCAAAATTGAGAATGAAATTAGAGGCGTGCTTGATGAATGCATAAGGCTGCGCAGGGAACTGCATAGGCATCCTGAGCTTTCGCTTCATGAGGAGAGAACCGCCAGGACAATTTCGCTCTTTCTCAGCGAACACGGATTGAAGACTAAAAGCTACGATTTTCCTTCGGTCGTGTGTGATACAGCTCCGCATCCAGTTGTTGCACTGCGCGCTGACATGGATGCGCTGCCTGTGGAAGAAGCTTCAGGGGAGGAGTTTTCAAGTGAAAATAAGGGGGTGATGCACGCATGCGGCCACGATGCGCATTCTGCCATGCTTGTATGCACAGGTGTTGTCCTCCACAGACTCGGTGTTCCTGTCAGGCTGATATTTCAGCCTGCTGAGGAGCTTGGTCGGGGTGCCAAGATGATGATAGAAGCGGGTGCACTTGATGGCATCCATTACATCTTTGGCCTGCATGTGTGGCCCTCCATTGATGTTGGCAGCATCGCAGTGCTAAACGGTCCTGCGATGGCTGCACACGATGAATTTCACATAACATTTAAAGGACCAGGAGGGCATGGGGCATACCCCCACCTGACAAGGGATACTGTGCTCGCAGCATCAAATTTCATTCTCTCCTCCCAGGGCATTGTTTCAAGGGTCGTTGATCCACTTGAGAGCGCTGTGCTTTCCTACGGTAGAATTGAGGGGGGACATGCCTCAAATGTGATACCTTCAAAACTCCTGCTCGAAGGGACTGTGAGGACCTTCACACCAGAAGTGCGCGCGCAGATAAGGAGAAGCATTGAGCAACTGCTGGGGAGCGTTTGCCTATTCTACGGAACAGAGGGGAACATTCAATGGGAGGAAGGAGGGCCTGCAGTGATAAATGACAGTGAGTTTGCTGAACAGTGCAGGAAGGTGCTCAATGGTAAGATTAAGGTCGTGGACTACAGGCCAACTATGGGGAGCGAGGACTTCGCATATTACCTGCAGAAGGTGCGCGGGGCCTTCGCATTTCTTGGGACGGGCAGTGACAGTTCCACAAGGGCCTCGAAGCACAGCTCTATTTTCAGGCTTGACGAGCGCTCACTTTACTATGGTATAATGTCTGAGGTGCTTGTGGCCAGCTTTGCAGGTGGCCTGGATGGAGATAAGGGAAATAAGCAAGCCTGAAGAAATGAAGCACATACTTCCCGTTGCATCCAGCGCCTGGGGGGAGGAGAGTGCTGAATCCATGGTTGCTGACATGCTGCGTGCACTCAGCTACCATGGCGGTCTTGTGCTTGGGGCATATGAGAATGAAAAGCTCATAGGCTTCCAGTTCTCCTTTATTGGACAGAGGAAGGGCATATACTATCTCTATTCCCACATGACAGGCGTTGTTAATGAGAAAAAGGGAAGCGGTATTGGTTTCATGCTCAAGCAGAAACAGAGGGAATGGGCACTCGAACATGGTTTCGATCTCATCGCCTGGACATTTGACCCACTGATGTCGTTGAATGCACATTTCAACATCAGGAAGCTTGGTGCGATTGCACGCAGTCTCTATCCAAATTTTTATGGGGAGATGCATGACGCACTGAACAGGGGTCTGGAGACGGACAGGTTCTTTGCAGAATGGTGGCTTCACTGCGAAAGAGCTACGACCAGTAATGCGCCAGTGCTGACGAAGACATCTATTACAGACGACGGCTTTATCCGCCTTGAAGGTATGGAGAACTTAAGCTCTGAGACGCTCGCGGTAGAGATACCAGCAGATCTGCAGAGAATGAAACTGCACAACCCACCGCTTGCAGCTGAGTGGAGAAAGAGGAGCAGGGATATCTTCAGTCATCTGTTCAGGGAGGGGTACGCGGCAACTGATTTCGTGATAAAAGAGGGAAGGTGCTTTTACATCTTCACCTTAAATTATACGCAGAAAGACAGACCATTGCTCTTTGGATAGTGCCGCAGACCGGATTTGAACCGGCGACTTTGAGATATCTGGGATAACTTCAGTCTCACACTCTCCCAGGCTGAGTTACTGCGGCTCGCAGTGGTTTAAAGAGAAATATAATAAAAAATTAGCGCGGGTTGTCCGCGCGAACCTCAGTATCTGAAGTTCCTGTCCCTGTCTCCGCCTCTTGAGCCGAACTGTCTTCTTCCTCTGAACTGCTGCCTTCTTTCAGGCATCTCATATTCCTTCTCGCTGACGTTCACTGCAGTGCTTGTCTCTCCGACATCCACTTCGCTCTTTGTTATCTTTCCATACTTGCCCACATTTACCCTGATATGCCCCTTAACAAGGGAGACATACCCATTCTCTATCTGAATGGTGTCCCCTTCCCCGACAGAACCAATCTGGTCCTGCCACAGGCTTAGGACAACAGTGCCAGTTTCATCGGCTATGGGCACTTCTGCGACCTTCCTTGAAGGTCCAAACCTTGAGGGGATTTCTTTTGGCTCCCCTACAGACAAAACCTTTGCGATCACATTGACGCTCTTTGATTCGGGCGTCAGATCAGCTATCTTCGTCAACTCTTTGCTCGTTTCCATCTCTATTCTTCCTTTTGGTCTATTCATCCCCCTTTCAGGGGACTGATTTTCAATTACGGGTTACGTATTTAAAATGTTGTAGCAGGGGGAGACTGTATGCTATAATTTAACATATCAATGTAATGATTTAATATCATTTATTTCATATTTCGAATGACTGAAATGATAATAATAAAACAGTGGGATGTGAATTCTCTTGAGGCCAAACGCTTCTCACGTCCCGGGGAACGTATAACAAATGTGCGTGTTGACCATAATAGTACGGTAACGGCCGTAACCGCACTCAACCAGACAGATTTTTCTGTGGAATTCAGATTCACTGCGAATTATACAGGCATGGGATTCGTCAGGGTAGAAGGGAAGATTGTCATCGCAGATGATACCAAGAAGCCTGAGGTTATATTAAGGGACTGGCTGGCCACAAACAATTTACCGCCAGATATTGCGAATTTCATACACAATGCAGTAATTTCGAACTGCATAATCACCGCAACGCTCATAGCACGGGACCTTCAGCTTCCGCCGCCATTGCCCATGCCACAGGTGAACATTCAGGGAAAGCCTGACTCAAAGGGAATGGAGGTCGCTTGAACTAAACCCTTCCTATTGTGAAGGAACCGATGGTCAGTCCCTGCCTGGTGAATGTATAGGATACTTTGTCGGTTGTTGCAGTCTTCGTGATCCCCTTGATTGCCAGGCTGTTGCCCTGAGCATCTGAGGAAAATTCAATTACGCCGTCCATCATTGAGGCAATATTCAGCACCTCCTGTTCGATGAGACCCTTATCGACGCAGTAGAAGGTGACTGCCTTATCCCTCTTCCTCCTTGCAACGAATGAACGCAGCATCTTGAGCATATCCTTCATCTCCATCACTGCTGTAAGTGCTGAGACAGTCCTGAAGACAACCCTGTATCCTCTGCTTTTCACTGTCTCCTTTATGCTCTCCAGATATTCTGACATTAATTTCTCAACAATTTCTGTGTCGCTGAAATCCCTTACAATGGATACATTCGGTGTATCTTCAATATCTCCGACTGAGCCAGAATAGAGGTCTATATACCTTATCAGCCCCTTTTCCTCATACACTTCAAGGTTTGAAACAACAAATGCCATCTCCTCCCTTATCTGGTCAACAGTCCTGTCCGTTGTTATCCATATCAGTGGCACGCCCTTTTTCACTGCTTCAGCAGCAAACTGGTTGACCGCAACTTCCTTTCCTATGAACGGTGGACCGTATATCATCACCTGCGAGCCCAGTGGTAAGCCTCCCATGAGCAGGTTGTCCAGCTGTCTTATGCCAGTTTTTATACGCTCCTGCTTCAACTCAGCCAGGGTTACCTCTTCGAACGCATCAAGTTCCTTTTCGATGACTGCCTTTTCCCTTACCAGTATCTCCTCTTCCTTTCTTCTCAGGTAATCCTGCATCTCCCTCATCTTTTCTTCCTTCACCCTTATCTGTTCCCTTAGCTCCTCAAGCGCCTTCTTCATCTCTATTTCATTGGCACTGCCCAGCTCATTCTTCATGGCCTGAAGTTTCTGCATTTCCTCCTGCATCAGCTGCTCTCTTCTCGACAGCTCCGCCTCTCTGTTCACTGCTTCCTGCTGTATTCTTTTCAGCTCCTCTTCCAGCTCTCTTATTTTAACCTCTCTGGAACCTATCTCCTCTCTCATCTCATTCAGTAATTTCTCCGCTTCCTGTAATCTCTGCTCTGCCTCCTGTTTAGCCTTTAGTGCCTGTGAGAGGCTTTCCACAATTTCTTTCTGTGCTGCTGCATTCGCTATTGCCTCATACGTCTCGAGCTCTATCTGCATCTTTCTTATCTTTGCTTCCGCCTCTGAAAGCTTTGCCCTGAGCTCTGAAGCATAATCTTCGTTCTCTATAACTTTCGCAGGTGGACTTTCGCTCACCTCCCTCTCCCTATCAAACGACAGTGTGTCTGTGGCACCTGAAAGCCACTCCATTATAGACTTGAGCTCTTCCTTGCTCTCCTCATCACTGAATGGCATATTCCCTGAAGCATCGCAGTTTCTGCATTTCATGTCTTCATCCAGAGGTTCTCCGCACTCAGCGCATCTGCTGTCCTGCCGGTCTCCCATTTGACGCCTATTGCCCTTCCAGCTTATTTAACAGTTACCGGCTGAGTTTCGGCCAAATACTATTTTTCCCTCTTTATATTCATTAAAGACCTGGGGAGCGAGAACTCCTTGACCCTCAATGCGGTGGAGGTCCTCCAGTAGACTGTCGGATAGACAAGCTTCTTCATCTTAACCGCACGTTTCTTGTTGCTGAGCACATCCCTGAATATTTCCCTCAGTATCTCTTCCATCGATTTCTCCCTTCTAAAACCGAGGGATGGAAGTATTCTGTGTTCAACTTCGTACTCGTGCTCCTCCCTCTCAACCCTGGGATTCTCCACATATTCCATGTCAGCTTCAATCCCGAACTCTCCTGCAATCTTCTGCACCTTCTCAGCAAGCTGCAGCGTGTTGTATATCTCATCTATCTGGTTCACCACACGGAACTGTCCCTTATCTGCAGGGTTATCAAGCAGAAGGGTCAGGCAGTTAATGCTATCGTACAGTGAAAGGAAACCTCTTGTCTGTTTCCCCTGGCCATAGATCAGGAGTTTTTTAAGCAGCACTGCCTGAACCACATATTTGTTTATGACAGTCCCCCATATGGAATCAAAGTCAAATCGTGTCGCCAGCGCTTCGTTGGTTATATCATTGACACGAGTTCCGTACACAACACCCTGCATAACATCCGTGGCTGCAATGCCATGTATTCTGTTTGCAAGCGCGACGTTGTATGTGTCAAATATCTTGGTCAGGTGATAGTAACTCTGCCCCATGCGCGGGAACATCACCTGAGTCTTCTTCCCCTTTCTCTCTATCTCTATGTCCCCCTCAGTAATCTCAATGCCAGGCGTACCGTATTCTCCCATACTTCCCATCTTCAGAAGATGGGCATTGGGCACATGCCTTATCATTGAGAAGAGTATATTCACATTTGTAGCAATATTGTTCAGTTCAGTGTAAAGCACATGCTCCTGGTCCACCATGCTAAAAGGAGCAGAACGCTGTTGGGCGAGGTGAACAATTGCCTCTGGTTTGTGTTTCTCAATTATTTTATCCACAACATAAGGATCCTGGGCATCTGCCTCTATGAATTTCATATTTTTCTTTCCAGTTTCCTTCTCGTAGGCCTTCAGCCTCTCCTGCATTGTTTTTATGGGAATCAGTGTGTCTGATTTTACAGATTTCACAAGCTTTCTTGTGGAGAAATTGTCAACCAGCACAACCTGGTCATCTCCTCTCGATGCAAGATGCAATGCCAGCGGCCATCCTATGTACCCGTCAGCGCCGAATATCATCACTGTTCTCGTAGCTTCATCCTCCTGATGATGGGTGCTGTACTACTATACTATATAAATGATTTATTTACAATAACAGCTGAAATCATTTGGGGTTATGGGGAAATGGAACAGTTGATTAGAAAGGAGCTGGAAGAGGCCACCGAGCTCCATACGAAGCTTTATTCATTGATTCCTGGCATGATTGGAGCTGCAGAGGCAATTATACATTCATACAGAAATGGAGGGAAGCTGATTGCCTTCGGAAATGGCGGCAGTGCAGCTGATGCACAGCACATAGTTGCTGAGCTCACAGGAAGGTTTCTCAGGGAAAGGAGCCCGCTTCCTGCCATAGCCCTGACAACAAACACGTCCGTGCTTACGGCAATTGCAAATGACTATTCCTACGAACAGGTTTTCAGTAGACAGGTTCGTGCCTTTGCAGGAAGGAATGATACAGTGATTGGCATATCCACCAGCGGAAAATCCAGAAATGTAATCGATGCACTCTCTGCTGCCAGAGATGCCGGAGCTGTTACAGTGGGCATGACCGGCATCAATGGCTTTCCCACTGGCACCGTTGATATCGAGTTGAAGGTCCCCTCATCAAATACGCAGCGCATCCAGGAATGCCATATACTCATAGGCCACATAATATGCGGGCTTGTTGAATCTTCGCTTTTCAAATGAACAGGTGAAAAATTTAAGAGTTAAGTAGCAGATACTCTGAGCGCCGGTGCCCCTTTTGCCAAAGCAGGAAAAACAGATAATTGTGAAGATCGAGAAAGGAAGTAGGCTAACGCTCAAGGACGTGATGCGCACAATCAGGGAGATACAGGCAAACAACCCTGACCTTGATGTTTTCTTCGATGGCGATGAATATGCTATATGCAGCAGGCCAAAGCGCAAGGACTCCGGTGTGGGAGTCCAGAAGCAGTGACCCTCAGGCCTCTTCTCCTACGCTCTCATACCCTGCAGGTGTTATGGCTGCAGTGGAAGGGTTCACCCTTTCCTCTACTGCCCTGATGTACTTTTCAACGAATGCCTGCACAACCCTCTGGAACGGCGGCAGCGAATAGAGCCTTGCATAGCCAGGATATGTCTTTTCTATCCATTCCTTCTGGTTGTATGTGATGCGCACCACATACTCCTGCCCACCTGGATTGCCCCTCTTAAGAGCAGGCGGGTTAGAGACAAACTCTGCTGCAATCTCGCCCACTGTTCTCTCGCTCTCAACATCCATCTCATTTTCATTCTGACTTGCGAGTGCAAGCGCATTGACTATCTCATCCTCTGCTGTCAGCCCCTGGGGCTGGACATTCGGCTGTACCTGAGGCACGACCACACTTGTTGTTATCTCAGTCACACCTGTGTGGCTATTCCTTCTGAAGAAGTTCTTCAGTCTTTCAAACATCTGTCCCATCCTCTTTTGCCCTCACCGAGGGCTGTGGAAACCCTTCGATTTCCTTTTCCAGAAGGATTAATGTGCTTCTAGTATAAAAAATGTCTGACAAATAGATGACGATTTTCTGGATTTGTAAGACACTTAGATGACGTATATTCTCAGCTTTGCACAGCAACCTGATTTATTTCGAATTCTGACAGGAGGTGATTTACACACTTATTTTTTAATACTAAATGAAAGTACAATACGTTGTGTCAGAGGGAGTAACGCTTAAGGTGGCAAGAGCGCACCATCAATCTGAAGTGGGTCTGGGAAGGGCAAGGATAGATACAGCCACGAGGAAGGAGCTGAATGTTGAGGTAGGAGACATCATTGAAATAGTTGGAAAGAGGAGAACGGCAGCCAAGGTTTTCAGGGCCTCTCACGAAGATGAGAATAAGGGGATTATACGAATAGACGGCATGATCAGGGGCAATGCGGGTGTCAGCATAGGTGAGAAGGTTGTAGTCAAAAAAGCGGATGTCCAGAAGGCAGTTAAGGTGGTTGTTGCTCCCAAGATACCTCAGGGGAAGAAGGTAAAGTTTGGGCAGGGGGTGGAGGATCTATTCAAGAAAGGGCTGATGAACAGACCACTTGTGAAGGGAGATGAGATAGTAATACCCAATATAGCCCTGATCGGTGATTTTCTTCCCTTTGTGGTCATCTCCACAGCGCCTTCAGGGGTTGTGGTGGTCAGTGAAAACACTGAGCTTGTGGTGAAGACAGAGGCTGTCGAGGTTGCAGACGTAAGCGCATCCACTGTCACCTATGATGACATTGGAGGGCTGGATAACGAGCTGCAGAGGGTCAGGGAGATGATAGAGCTGCCTCTGAAGCATCCGGAGCTTTTCGAAAGGCTTGGAATAGATCCGCCAAAGGGTGTGCTCCTCTACGGTCCACCAGGCACTGGAAAGACGCTCATTGCCAGGGCTGTTGCCAATGAAGCGGGGGCCAGCTTCTACAGCATACAGGGCCCAGAAATTATGAGCAAGTATTACGGTCAGAGTGAAGAAAAGCTAAGGGAGAAATTCGAGGAGGCTGAGAAGAACGCCCCCTCCATTATATTCATAGATGAGCTGGATTCAATAGCGCCCAAGAGGGAGGACGTTCAGGGAGAGGTGGAGCGACGCGTTGTTGCCCAGCTGCTCACATTGATGGATGGCCTCAGCAAGAGAGGGCATGTGATTGTCATAGGCGCCACAAACAGGGAGGACGCCATTGACCCTGCGCTCCGGAGGCCAGGCAGGTTTGACAGGGAGATAGAGATAGGCGTCCCCACGAGGCAAGGGAGAAAGGAGATACTGCTAATCCACACAAGGAGGATGCCACTCGAAGAGGGATTTGACATAGACAAGTTCGTTGATCTCACATACGGTTTCGTAGGTGCAGATCTTGCAGCACTCGCAAGGGAGGCTGCAATGAAGACACTCGTGCGCTACATACCTGAAATAGACCTTGACAAACCCATACCTGCCGATATGCTTGAGAAGATGAAGGTAACGGAGGCAGACTTTTTCAATGCGCTGAAGGAGATAGAGCCAAGCGCCATGCGTGAGGTTCAGGTTGAGATCCCCAATGTTACCTGGAAGGATGTGGGCGGCCTGGCAGATGTGAAGAGGCAGCTTTATGAGGCAATTGAGCTGCCGCTTAAGGATCCGGATGTGCTTAAGCGTATGGGCATCTCCCCTCCAAGAGGCATACTGCTCTACGGTCCACCAGGCACTGGAAAGACGCTCATTGCCAAGGCACTTGCCAATGAGTCCAAGGCCAACTTCATTGCTATAAAGGGCCCAGAAATTATGAGCAAATGGGTTGGTGAAAGCGAGAGAGCGATAAGGCTGATATTCAAAAAGGCCAAGCAGGTATCGCCCAGCATTATATTCCTGGACGAACTTGATGCAATAGCACCACAGAGAGGCTCTGGATATGATTCAGGGGCGAGTGAGAGGGTTGTGGATCAGATACTCACCTCACTCGATGGCCTCGAGTCCCTCGGCCAGGTCACTGTGCTTGCAGCAACCAACAGGCCAGATATAGTTGACAAAGCTCTGCTCAGGCCGGGTAGATTTGACAGGATAGTGCTTGTCCCCGTCCCCGACAGGGATTCAAGGCTGGAGATACTGAAGGTTCATACAGCCAGGATGCCATTGAAAGGCGTTGACCTTGAGGATCTTGCAGAGAGAACAGACGGCTTTGTAGGTGCAGACTTAGAGGCATTATGCAGGGAGGCTGCGCTTGCTGCACTTCGAAACGATCCAAATGCAAGGGAGGTCAGAATGGCAGATTTTGAGAAGGCACTCACTGTTGTATGTCCATCAACAAACGACGAAACAATGCGCTATTACGAGCGTTTCAGGCAGGACCTCCGCTCATCGCTGATAAGAAAGGGAGAGAGCGCCGGCTACGGCTACTACAGGTGATCTCCCTTCACCTTTCAAAATACTCTCTTTCGCTTTTTTACCAAATGCACTGGGCCTGAGGGCCCAGTTCTTTCTGTTCAGTGTCACTGTGCGCTTCTTCCTACACACTATGCTAAAAATAGCTATAGCTCTCTATAATGCAAATAAATTTCTATATTAAGCATGATGAAGAGAGGTGATAGCTTGGCCAGCGATCCTCTGCTGAGCATCAGAGACCTGACAATCGGTTACAGAACCAGGGCCGGGATAGCCAGGGCAGTAAACAGGGTCAACCTCGAAATAGCCAGGGGCGAGGTTGTCGGGATTGTGGGAGAAACAGGTTGTGGGAAAAGCACACTCGCTCATGCAATCTCCAGGCTTCTTCCTGAGCCTCCAGCTTTCATTGAGAATGGAAGCATATTTTTTGATGGCGTTGACTTACTGAAGGTGCCAAAAAAGAAGATGCCGCTTTACAGAGGAACTGGCATCTCAATGATCTTCCAGGAACCCATAAACTCATTGAACCCTGCCTACCGCATATTTGACCAGGTTGCAGAGGCCATAGCCATCCGGAAGATGAGGGAGGCCGGAATGCAGGTTCCCAGAGAGCAGCAGCCATACAGTTATGAGGCACCCAGAGAGAGGATCAGTAATCCGCTGAGGGACAGGAATTTCACTGTTGAAAAGCGTGAATGGAATGGTAGCAAGTCAGAGCTGGGGGATGAGGTACTGGAGTTCCTGAAGCTTGTGCGCATAAACGACCCTGAAAGGATACTCCGCCTCTATCCGCATGAACTCTCTGGCGGCATGAGACAGAGGGTGATGATAGCAATGGCTCTTTCTGAAAAGCCAAAATTAATGATAGCAGATGAGCCCACAAGCGCTCTCGACGTCACGATTCAGGCACAGGTCCTCTCGCTCATGAAGGACCTCATCAGGGATGTAAGCACCTCCATACTATTCATAAGCCATGATCTGGGTGTTGTTGCTGAGATAGCAGACAGGATAGGCGTTATGTATGCAGGAAGGATAGTGGAGATAGGCAGGGCAGAAGACATCTTTCTCAGACCTGCACATCCTTACACAATATCTCTCCTTCACTCCTTCCCCAACAGATACAAATATGAAGGCAAACTTCCAACACTGAAGGGCTCTGTACCGAGTCTCCTCTCCCTGCCGACTGGCTGCGCATTCAGAAACAGATGTGAGATGGCGATGGAAATATGTGAGAGGGAACCTGAGATAGTTGATATGGGCAACGGTCATCTTGTCCTCTGTCACCTGTGTTCAGGTGGGTGATTGCTTGGATGATGGTGTCATCTTTCAGGCACAGGATCTCGTGAAATATTTTGAGCTTCAGAGATCAGCCTCAGAAACACTGATGAGGAAGAGCCCAAAACAGGTGCATGCTGTGGACCATGTCTCTCTCAGCATTAAGAAGGGGGAGGTCATGGGACTGATAGGGGAAAGCGGCAGTGGAAAGACAACATTTGGATGGCTGGCAGCAAGGTTAATTATGCCCACATCAGGGAAGATTTTCTTTGAAGAAAGGGAGATAGGCAGTCTACAGGGGCAGGAGCTCAGAAAATGGAGGTCAAACGTGCAGATTGTCTTCCAGGACCCGATCACATCACTTGATCCAAGAATAAAGGTATGGAAGATCATAGCAGAGCCACTGTTAGCAGCAGGTGTGAAAGATAAGGAGGAGTTACTTTCGAAGATCAGGGATGTGATTCGGGAGGTTGGACTTCCAGAAAACTCAATGTATCTCTTTCCCCATGAGTTCAGTGGAGGGGGAAGGCAGCGCATCTCTCTTGCGAGGGCTCTTGTGCTCAATCCCAAAATGATTGTACTTGATGAGCCAACCAGCGCACTTGATGTTGCGGTGCAGGCACAGATCCTCAACAGGCTTGTGGAACTGCAGAGGGAAAGAAATCTGACCTATCTCTTCATATCCCATAACATAGGGGCTGTTCGTTATATCTCAGACAGCGTCGCAATAATGTATCTTGGCAAGATAATGGAGCAGGGAAATGTGAAAGAGGTGCTCGAGAGGCCACTCCATCCATATACCAAGGCGCTGCTTGTTTCCACGCCTGTGCCTGATCCTTCGCGAAGGAAATTTCATTTCAAAATTGAAGGCGAAATTCCGACCCTCATATCCCCTCCCCCCGGATGCAGGTTTGCAGGAAGGTGCCCCTTTGTCAGGGAGCGCTGCAGAACTGAAGAACCGATGCTCAGGGATGTTGGAGGAAGCCACCTTGTCGCCTGTCATTACGCTGAGGAACTTGAGGGGAAATCGATATCTTGAATCAATCATTACCTCATGGAGTGCGTCCCATACCCTTCTATTCCCAGTCGTTTGACTTCACATGTGGCTCTGCCTGTTCTCTCATGGTCCTCTCCTATTTCCTCGGGACAGGCATGTCAAGGGAAATGGAGATAGATATCTGGAGGGAGGGAAACCTTGTCCCTGCAATGGGAATGGGTAGGTATGGCATCGCCTTTGTCTTGCTCAAACGCAATCTCACCGTCAAAGTGTGGTCCAGTACAACCGATTTTGAATTCCTTCCCAGGATACGCTCCAGGCTGAGCGAATCACAGTTCAGTGCATTCCTTCTGCTTGCCAGTGAGCGGAGGAAACGCGCCATTGAAATGGGACTGATTGAGAAAAACACAATGTTCACGATACAGGATGTTGTTGATGTAGTCAGGGCTGATGGTGTGCCGCTCATTCTCGCCGATGCAGCTATGTTGGGCGATGAGAAGGCCCCCCACTGGGTGCTTGTGAATGATGTGGATGATATGATAACCATACACAATCCCATTGCAAAGGCACCCACTATTGTAGGTTTGCAGGAGTTCGAGCATCTGTGTGGTTTTGAAGGGGACAGGGTAATGATTGCAGCCTTCCGTGGTTCACATTAGAAATTTTGCACATAATCTTAAAACAGCGTATGCACTATCCTTCAATTATGGAAGAAGATGAAAAGCTCCTTAAATCCCTCAAAAAGGCAGTTGAGGAGGCGCAGAAAGGCATTGAAAGGAGTGTGAAGCTTCTTGAAAAGGCATCAGAGCAGGCAGTTAAAGCAGCTGAGGGTGCCAAACCACTAGGGAAGGATCTTCTGAAGCTTGCTGATAAAATGGCAGGAGATATTGAGTCCTCCATACCCGACATCAAGAGGGATATTAAGGAGCTTGAGAAGGGAGTTGTGGGAAAGGCAAAGAAGCTCATAAGGAGGAGGTGAAGGTTTGTCAGATCCCAGGGAAGATATAGAGCAGGTGATGAGTTCATTTTACGGCGATGAGGCGGTGACTGCAATAGTTCAGTTGAAGGTTGACACAAAGGAAGCAGATAGCATTGCTATGAAGGTCGCAAAGAATGATGCAATATTTGATGTATTCATGGTCACAGGGGATGCGGATATTGTGGTTAAGGCAAAGTTCAAAAATTATTCGCATGTAAAAAAATTCCTGGTGGATACACTGGGTAACATACCAGGGGTCAAGGAGACAAAGACAATGATGGTCGTCACCGCATTCAAGGAGAATGGCAAACTGGAGGATATAGGGGTGCCAAGATAGAGGCAATGCTTTTATTGAAGTTAATCATATAACATAAGGCTTTATAAAGGAAGATAGAAAGTAACAGTAAAAAGAGGGAGATGAGCATGGGCGGTGAACTTGTTATGTCAAATGAGGAGAAGCTCAAACAGATTATAGATGTGCTGACGCAGCTTGCAGAGGACGCATCTGTTCCCAGGAATATAAGAAAGGGTGCAACGGAGGCCATTAACAAATTGCTTTCGAAGAATGAAGCACTTGATGTCAGGTCTGCGAGTGCAAATATAATACTGGATGAGCTCGCGAACGATCCCAACATACCGCTTCATGGCAGAACAATCATCTGGAACATAATGAGCCAGCTTGAGACGCTGAAATAAAGGCTCGAAAGTTTGAAATTCAGAGGACAGGTACAGCCGCGCAAAGCGGCTGTAGTCTAGTGGTAGGACTGAAGCTTCCCAAGCTTCCAGCCCGGGTTCGAATCCCGGCAGCCGCACCAGTGACCTCTGCAACTGAATGGATTAAGCGATGTTCATTTTTATTTACAGAGACATCTATCTTATCCCAGATGCAGGAAGAACTCAATGTTTCTGAAGGGGAGATACTCTGGAGACCCTCCGATGAGCTTTCTGGGAAAAGCAGAATGCTGCAGTTCATGAAATGGCTGCGCTCAAGAGGTGTCAGCTGCAATAATTACAATGAGCTGTGGCAGTGGTCTGTCAATGACCTGGAACGTTTCTGGGAAAGTTTGCTCCATTTCTTCAATGTGAAGAGCAGCGGCAGCTACAGCAGTGTTATCCAAAGCAGGGCAATGCCTGCAAGCGGCTGGTTTCATGGACTGAGCGTCAATTATGCTGAGAATATACTTGAGCAGAACAGGGATGGGGATGCAATAATATACATATCAGAAGAGAAAGGGGAGCATATCTCATGGGAGGAGCTGCGCAGGCAGGTCCATGCCCTTGCCTCTTATTTGAAGGAGAAAGGTGTTTCTTCGGGGGACAGGGTAGCATGCTATAGCACCAATAGCCCTGTCGCACTCATCACACTGCTTGCCTCTGCGTCAATAGGCGCCATCTTCTCCTCCTGTTCTCCGGAGATGGGGGCAAGAAGTGTTCTTGACAGATTTGCACAGATAGAGCCGAAGGTGCTTGTGGCCACCACATCCTACACATATGGAGGGAAGCGTTTTGACAGGGGCGAGGTCGTGAAAGGCATTCTCTCATCACTCCCCTCTGTCTCCCTGTTCATAGAACAGGGAAATGAAGATGGCAGGTGGAGGGATGCAATCTCAGGCAGAGACAGGGTGGATTATGAGAGGGTTCCCTTTGAGCACCCGCTCTGGATACTCTACTCCTCAGGAACCACAGGTTTGCCAAAGGCGATAGTCCACGGACAGGGTGGAATTCTGCTTGAACACCTCAAGCTCCTGTCCCTTCATCATGATATGGGTGAAGGCAGGAAATTCTTCTGGTACACAACAACAGGCTGGATGATGTGGAATGTTGTTGTCAGCTCCCTTCTCTGCGGTGCAACCGCCATACTCTATGATGGTTCAGCAATGTATCCAGATGCCATGGCGCTCTGGGAGATGGCTGAGAGGGAGGGAATGGACACATTCGGCACAAGCGCTTCATTTATAAATGCGTGCATGAAGGCAGGTATAGAACCTGGCACATCCCTGAATTTGAAGCGACTGAGAAGCGTCGCGTATACAGGGAGTCCGCTTCAACCCTCAGGTTTTGCATGGCTTTTCAGGAAGGTTAAGGAGGATCTGTGGGTACAGGGCGTGAGTGGTGGCACTGATGTGTGCACCGCCTTCCTCTGCGGCTGCCCACTGCTTCCAGTAAAGGCAGGGATGATGCAGTGCAGGGCACTGGGGGCCGATGTGCAATCCTATTCGGAGGAAGGCAGACCTCTGCTCAATCAGGTGGGGGAATTGGTCCTCACAAAACCCATGCCATCAATGCCACTGTATTTCTGGAATGACAAGGATGGCTCAAGATACAGGGAAAGCTACTTTTCATATTTTCCGGGTGTCTGGAGGCATGGAGACTGGGTGAAGATTGATGTGGATGGCAGTGCGGCAATATATGGCAGGTCGGATGCGACGCTGAAGAGGCAGGGTGTCAGGATGGGGACAAGTGAGATCTACGAATGCGTTGAAGAGATACCATGGGTGAAGGATGCGCTTATAGTTGGACTGGAGAGGGAAGGCGATTATTACATGCCCCTCTTCGTTTCGCTAAAAGAAGGGATGAAGCTGGATGAAGCTAAGAAGGAGGAGATAAGAAACAAGATAAGGAGAGAGCTCTCGCCCAGGCATGTGCCTGATAATATCATACAGGTTGATGGAATACCAAGGACGCTTAATGGTAAGAAACTCGAGGTGCCTGTGAAAAGAATACTCTCAGGCATTCCGCCTGAAAAGGCTGTAAACATGGATTCAGTTGCGAACCCTGAGGCACTCGAATTTTTCATCAGGATGTCCAGGAAATGAGGATGTGTTGAGGCATGGTACGGATATTCATAATTGGCGCTGGCTTTGGAGGCATATCTGCTGTAAAATCTGCGTGTGATTGTATAAGAAAATATGGTGTAAGGGATGCAGAAGTAACACTGGTGAGCGACAGGAACTACCATCTCTTTACGCCTTTAATCTATCAGATATCTGCAGGGCTCGCAAACCCGTACCATGTCATACAGCCTGTGAGGCATCTCGCTGTAAAGAAGAACTTCAGATTCATTGAGGCTAAGGTGCTGGATATAGGGGAAGATGTTGTGACGGAGAATGGAACACTGAAGTATGATTACCTCGTCATTGCAATGGGCTCTGTATCAAATGACTTTGGAGTGAAGGGTGCATCTGAATACGCCCTGTTTCTCAAAACACTGCGCGACGGTGAAATGATAAGGAACAGGCTGCTTACAAACCTGGAGGCAGCTTCTTCGCAGACTATGAGTGAGGAGGAGAAAAGGAAGAGGCTGACTGTGGTTGTGGTCGGTGCAGGTGCAACAGGTGTTGAACTCGCGGGCGCTCTAGCCGATTACCTCAAAACACTCAGACCATTGTATCCAATGCTAGACATTGAGAGATCATCAAGGATTGTGCTCCTTGAAGCTGCTGACAGGATACTTCCAGGAATGGATGACCGTGTCGCAAGGGCAACTGAGATGTCGCTGCGCAGCAGGGGTGTGGAAATAATCACCGGGGCAAAGGTAACTGAGATTGGCGAAAATTATGTGGAGTATTCCTCCGGTAAAATAGATACCTACAATTTGTTGTGGACTGCTGGCATAAAGGGAAACCCCATAGTGGAGAAGCTGCAGGGAAGGTTTCCAGTTGATAAAGGGAAAATAAAGGTTGATGAGCGATTGCGTGTACAGGGCTTCAGAAATGTTTATGCAGTAGGGGACATTGCCGTTACTGCGGACCGATTGCCTGCAACTGCAGCAGTTGCTGCACAGATGGGAGAATATGCAGGCCGGGATATTGTTCTCTCCATAATTGGTAGGGAGAATGAGCCATTCAAATACAGAAACAGGGGGTTCATGATATCACTTGGCAGATTCAGCGGTGTAGCACTCCTCCCCTCTGGCCTTGTGTTCAAGGGTTTAGCAGGATGGCTGGTATGGCGCTTCGTGCACCTTGCACTCATTGAAACACTGAGAAGCAAAATTGGCATCTTGCTGGACTGGACGTTCGCCATCTTCTACAGGCGCATTGCGACTCAGACGGACACTGTTTGACTGGAAAGTGATTTTAAGCCGTTATGCAATATCAATCTGAATGTCCAGACTCATCAGGTGCGAGATCTGTGGAGATCTTTTCATATGCCAGGGCTTCGGGCTCTCAGGTCCACGCTGGTGTGCCTCCGTAAAAACGGACAGGGAAAAGTTGAAGGACATATCACTTAGGGCAAGTGACTGCGTCTGCAGGAAATGCCTGGAATCCTGATCATCTCCTCAGGCCCTGGCTTTCCCTGATTGCAGCCTTAGCCCTGTCAAGAGGGCGCAAATAGGCAACTCTCTCATGAACATCTGGCTGTGACAGGTGCTGCGAAACTCTGATAAATTGAAAATGCTGCAGCTGTTCCTGTGCAATGCCTGCACGGGGGCGCTGCGGGCTGCCCAGGCTCACATACGTTCTCGACATGTGCGTGAGGACGTAGAGTGCATAGAGAACAACAGGTATGAGGGAAGCTGCAAAATAGATGGAGGAGAGTGCAATCACTGCAACCGCAGTGATCATCATACCTGATACGAGCTTCATTATGAGCTTCAGTATCTTTGGCCCTGCACCACTCCTGACGCCAAGATTGGAGTAGTTGACAAGATTCACTGTTGATGAAAGATCCTTCCTGAGCACTGAAAGCGAAAGATATGCGCTGAGAAGCGCAGCTCCGAGCAGTGCAAGCTTGAGGGGGTAGGAGATGAAGATTGCAACAGAACACGTAATTATGAAAGACCAGAGCGGATACGTTGAGCGCCTTGCATCCCCGTATATCCTCAGGGATTGGGGCATCACAAGCTTTGAAAAGGTCCTTGAGATGAGCAGTGAGCTGAAGTATATTGAGTAAGGAATCTTTCTTCCAAGATAGTGAACCAGGCGCGTTGAATTCTTGAGCAGTGGGATTGCAATCAAATCCATTATCAGTGCAAACGGTGCCGCAACTGCGTAGAGACGGAGTGCATAGGAGCTTCCAACGGACCCTCCACCCACAGTGGCAAAGAGCATAGATTCTGCCCCCCTGAATGCGCTTGTGCTTCCAACAAAGAATGCGTGTCTGGATGGGAAACCTATCAGTATGGCGACTGCAGATGTAAGCAGAACGTCGCTGAAGAGCATGAGCGGGACAGCTATTGCTATGACTGGTAATATTGATAGGAGCACATCAGGGTTGATGAGCATTCCGAAATAAACGAAGAAAATGGCAACGAATGCATCCCGCATAGACATGAGCTTCGATTTCAGCTTCTCTGTCATGCGTGTCTCCGCAAACACCATGCCAATGAAAAAGGAGCCTATCAGCGACTGGACATAAAGTATCTGCGCAAGCGCAGCCGACATGAATACCATTCCAAGTGCAAAGAGGATGAAAAGTTCGTCATTTTTGATGCGGTCGAGCTTTGTTATCACCCTTGGAATCACCACAAGCGCGAGAAGCATGAAGATGGCGTAGAATGAGCTTATGGCACCTATCAGTGTGAGCAGGGAGGCGTGGGATGAGTGGTTAAGCACAAATCCGCCAGCTATTGTCAGCAGAAGCATTGCTATGAAATCCTCAACCACACTCATTCCTATGATGAAGTCTGTCTCAGGTGCAGTGAGACGTCCAATCTCCATCAGTGTCTTTGCAGCTACAGCTGATGAGCCTGTGGCTATTATGGCTGCAAGGAAAAAGGATTCCTCAACAGGCCATCCCAGGAAGACACCAAGCAGTATGCCTATGAACATATCCATTGCAAAATTGAATACTGCAAGTATTGTCGCCGCAGTCCTCGTCTTCTTCAGCTTGCTGACTGAAAATTCAAGGCCCACAAAGAACAGGAGAAGCACGAGCCCCATCTTTGCAAAATAGGAAAGGAGCACCGTGCTCTGTATGAGACCTGTATAGTGAAATCCGAACACGTTGAAACTTATGTAAGGGCCCATGAGTGCGCCCGCAGCTATGTAGCCCAGGATCATGGATTGCCTGAGTTTGGAAGCAAGAAGAGCGCCGAGGAAGGCGACAACCATTACGAGTCCAAACTGAAGATAAAGTTCAGTGTCTGATATCATGTTTCTCTACCTGCTGTTAGAGTGCATCCCTTCTCCTGATCTTCGAATGGTTACTTAAGGATTGCTTAACTGCATGACAATTGTCAGACGGAACTGATTTAAACACACCTGATGCTACAGGAATCATGCCCAGACCATTTGTGGCTGTTAACTGCGCTTCATCCATAGATGGAAAGATATCAAGCGCTGCGAGAAGGAGGGTTCAGCTTTCCTCCCCTGAAGACAGGGAGAGGGTTATGAAGCTCAGAGAGGAGTTTGATGCAATCGCTGTGGGTGTGAACACAGTGCTTGCTGATGATCCGCTGCTGCTTCCTTCAGACAGCGAGCAATGGTCAGGGCGCATTAAAAGGGTTATCTTTGATTCCAGGCTGAGGACACCAGCAGGTGCAAGGGCTCTGAAATATGGAAATACAGTGATATTCGCATCCAGAAATGCGGAAGGGGAGATACCCGGCGCAAGCATCTTCAGGTACGGGGAGGAAGGGGTTGATTTGAAAAAGGCGCTTGCAAAATTGCATGAGATGGGTGTAAAGAGATTGCTTGTGGAAGGCGGTGGGGAGCTCATCTTTGAATTCTTCAGGTTCAGGCTTGTAGACCGTCTTATTGTGTACACTGCCCCTCTGATCATAGGAGGGCGCTCCTCTCCTACAATAACAGATGGTGAGGGTTTCAGCGACCCATCTGAATTTATAAAGTTGAGGCTTATCAGCTTCAGGAAGATGGGTGAGGGTATTATTACAGAATATGAATCCATATGATGTGCAGGAAGGCATGCGTTTCCTTGCTGACAATATGCTCGGCAAGCTGGCCAGGTGGCTGCGTATCATGGGCTATGACACAGCATACGCTCAGAATGAAGAGGATGCGGAGCTTGTCGCAAGGGCTGAGGCCGAAAGCAGGATATTGCTCACCAGGGACAGGGAGCTTGCAAGAAGAAAGGGTCCTCAATCCCTGTTTATTGAGAGCATATTGCTGGATGAACAGCTCAGGCAGGTCATTGAAAAATTTCAACTCAGTGTAATGGAGGAGCTGAGATGCACCGAGTGCAATGGTGTTCTGGTCGGGGTACAGGCAACCACTCTGAAGGGAAAGATAGAGCAATCTGTGCTGGAAAGACAGAATGAATTTTACATGTGCAATGACTGTGGCAAGATTTACTGGAAGGGGACCCACTGGATACACATTGAGGAAAGGCTGAAGGGGCTGATGCAGGTGTTGAGATGAGGGCACGGGTTGCAATAACACTATTTCTCCTTCTTTTTGTAGTTGCAGCTGCAGTGCTGGTTGCAGGTGTACTGTCGGGCTCCCTTCACATTGGCTTCTTCCTGCTCTTCCCTGTGATCTATGGGACGGGCTTTACCCCACTCATAGCATTTATTCTTGTAATAATTGCATTCATGATACTCTTCTTCATTCCCTTTTCTGCGTATGAGAGAGAGCCTGCGCATTATGAGTATGAGGAGCAGCCCGTCCAGTATGTGGAAAGGGAGCCGCCGCCTCTTCAGCAGAGCAGGGAATTCGGTGGTGTGATTTTCATTGGTCCAATACCAATAGTATTTGGGAGCAGCAGAAGGATGACCAGATACATGATTATTGCAGCTGCTGCTGTGGCACTGTTGCTCTCAATTTATTTTCTCCTCCTTTTCTTCAAGTAGGCTTTTTGCAGCCTCCTCAACACCTGTGCGCATCTTCCTTGCCCTCTCTCTCACAGCACCTATGGTTTTTATGTAATCTTCATAAGAGAGCTTCATCCTTCTCATTGCCTTTCCCAGTGCTCTTTCAAAACTCTCCCCCTTTCTCTGTTTTTCAAGGGCCTGGCGAAGAGCATCTATGCAACTGTCAGCTATTTCCAACGCTCCACTTCCCTGAGGAAATTGATGAATATCTCCCTACCATGCTCTGTATCCTCCACTTCAGGGTGGAACTGAAGTCCGAATATTGGCCTCTCGATGGACATCATTGCCTCAACTCTGCATTCTTCACTTCCCGCAAGGAGCTCGAAACCAGGCGGAAGCTCCTTCACCTCATCTGAATGGGATTCCCATGCGATGAATCGTGAAGGAAGGCCATCAAGCACTCCCTTTGCCTCGTAAACCTGAATATAAGCTCTGCCGTATTCGCCCCCGCTTCCTCTTCCCGTTCGTCCCCCGAAGTGCTCTGCTATGAACTGATGTCCGACACAGATACCAAGGATGGGTTTTCTGAATGCATCAATATACTTTGAAAGCAGTCCAAGCCTCTCCCGCTCCCTGTATACACTGGGTGAACCACCGCTGAGCACCAGCCCATCAGCTTCCATTATCCTTTCAACAGGAGAGGTGTTCGGAACAACAGAGACATCTGCCCCCAGGTCCCGAAGCATTCTATACTCTCTGTGTGTCCACTGCCCTCCATTGTCTATAACCAGTATGCGCAATGAGCTGAAATCCATCTCAGCACTCCATAGTCAGGAATGTAAATAATCTTTAAGAGGATAAGCTGAAGTACTGACCCACACGTATACCCTGTGGTAATGAGATGCCAGATGATTTGATCACAAAGCTGGGGAAGGAATCTGCGAAGCTGATCGATACTGAGGGGCTCTTCGTACAGGCGATGCAGGAGATAGTGAGGGACGAGATAAAGAGGAGAATAAATGCAAGGATTGAGAGGGATCCTGCACTCAAGCAGGAGATAAAGGCTGCTGTCTCTGATCTGATTGAGGGGAGGATAAGGGAGGCTGTTGCTGTAATGCGCCTTGGAAAAATAGCGGCAAGGGTAGGTGTGGAGATGCTCCCCGAAGATCTCAAGGAAGAGGTTACAAAGGAATTTGCATCAATACTTGAAAGGGAGATATCTGAATTATTCCAGAAGATCTCCTGAAAGTGATACAATTGCATGAATTGTCTCCAGACCATCCAAGATATGCCTCCCTGATGACTAGGAAGAGGCTCGCCGAATTCATGGAGCAGGGGATTGTCCATCCCACAGGTCTTATAGCGCATGGCAGGGGGGAGGCATTCGACTACCTAATTGGCGAAAGGAGCCAGCCATTCTCCCTGATTTCAGAGGAGGTTGCAGCTTATGCGATAATGAACGCAAAACATCCTGTGATCTCTGTCAATGGGAACGTTGCTGCGCTCTGTGCCCCGGAAGTGGTTAGTCTTGCAAAGGCAACTTCAGCACATATTGAAGTGAATCTGTTCCACAGAAGTGAGGAGAGGGTCAGGAAGATAGAGGCACTGCTCAGGAATGCGGGCGCCGATGATGTGATAACAGAGGCAGATTACACTCTAAAGAATGTGCACAGCAGCAGAAGCATGTCCGCCCATCGGGGCACTGGTCTTGCGGACGTGATGCTCATACCGCTTGAGGACGGTGATAGGGCAGAAGCGCTTGCCTCCCTGGGGAAGTGTGTTATTTCAATTGATCTAAATCCACTTTCCAGAACATCGAGAGTGGCAACAATATCCATAGTGGATGAAGTCTCCAGAGCACTTGCCAATATCAGGCGCTTTGTGCAGGAGAATAAGGTGGAGGAGATGAGGGCGCGATTCAATTCATTCAACAACAAAAAAAATCTTGGTGAAGCACTTGAATTCATTGCCCGGAGGTTAAGATCCATTGCAGAAGAACAGGCCTGAAGGGGATGTTGAGGAGGGCGTCAGAAAGATAGAGTGGGCACGCGCTCACATGAAGCTCCTCGAAAGCGCAGAGGAGGAACTTGTGAGAGGAGGGCAACTCAGAGGGCTGCGCATCTCAATGGCCATGCATGTCGAGGCAAAAACAGGGTGCCTGGCCATTGCATTGCAGAAGGCAGGGGCAAAGGTGAGGCTTGCTGGATGCAATCCACTATCGACGGATAACGATGTTGCACTTACACTTGAAAGCAGATACGGCGTGGAGACACACGCAAGGAAGGGGGAGGCTGAGGAAGAATACTATGAGAACTTGAACAGGGTCCTTGATATAAATCCGCATCTCATAATAGATGATGGCGCAGATCTCATCTCCCTTGTCCACACAGAAAGAAGGGAGATGCTGGAGGACATCATAGGCGCAAACGAGGAGACTACAACTGGCGTCAACAGGCTGCGTGCAATGCATTCTGATGGTAAGCTTGAGTTTCCTGTTCTTGCAGTTAACGATTCAAAGATGAAGTATCTCTTCGATAACAGATACGGCACAGGCCAGTCAACTCTGGACGGTTTCATGAACGCTACCAATCTTCTGCTTGCAGGCAGGAATGCTGTGGTTGCAGGCTACGGATGGTGCGGAAGGGGAATAGCCTCCAGGTTAAAGGGGATGGGAGCCATAGTGAGTGTGACTGAGGTGGACCCCATCAAGGCTGTGGAGGCAAGAATGGATGGGTTCAGGGTTGGAAGAATGCGCGATATGATTGGGGATGCTGATCTTGTCATCACAGCGACAGGGTGCAGGGATGTGGTGACATATGAGGACATGCTCAGGGCAAAGGATGGCTGTATGCTTGCAAATGCAGGCCATTTCAATCTTGAGGTAGATGTAGAGAATCTCAGAAAGAAAGCGAAGTCCCGTCTCGTGAGAAGGTATGTGGAAGAGTTCAGACTTGAAAATGGAAAGAAACTGTATCTGCTTGCAGATGGAAGATTGCTCAACCTTGTATCAGGCCAGGGGCATCCGGTTGAGATAATGGATATGAGCTTTACCGTTCAGGCACTGGGTGCTGAATACATGGCTGTCAGGGGTAAAGAGATGGATCCGGGTGTCTACACAGTTCCCCAGGAGATAGATGTAAGGATAGCAAGAATGAAGCTGAAGGTGGAAGGGATAAAGATAGACAGACTCACTGCAGAACAGAAGGCATATTTGTCTGAATGGAAAGAAGGCACATGAGAGACTGGCAGAGGCTGGGAAAGGGAAGGAGACACAACTTTCTCTGCATCCTGGGACATGTTAACACAGATATTATCTACAGTGTTCCCAGGCTCCCGGAGAAGGGGCTTTCGATAAACACAATTTCAGTCAGTGAGAGGTTTGGGGGCACGGCTGGCAATATGGCAATAAATGCAGCAATGCTTGGCATTCCCACTGCACTCGGCACATACATAGGTTACGATTTCAGCGAAGAATTCACACGCATGCTGATTGCTGCCGGTATAGATGTCTATGACACAATAAAGCTCAGGGGGCACAGGACACCGCGCTGCCATATCTTTGATGACGGTACGGAACAATCGTATGTCATTGAGCAGGGTGCAATGGCGGCTGAAGGAAGATATCCATTGTGGAGGCATGCAATTGCCTCCTCCAGCTACGTGCATGTTTCCACAGGCGATCCGCTGAGATACTTAAGCGCCCTGAAAGGGAGAAGGTACAACTTTGATCCAGGACAGGAGATCAGCTATCGCTATACGCCCTCAGTTCTTAAAAGAATGATGAGGGGGTGTGACATATTCTTCTGCAACAGGATAGAGCTGCAGCATGCTGCAAGGTTGCTGAAACTGAGCAGGGCAGAGGAGATATGGAGATATTGCAGGGCAGCCATATGCACTGAAGGTGCTCGGGGCGCCGTCATCATCTCAAAAGATGGAATGAGAAGGATAAGGGCTGTTAAAACCAGGAAAGTCGAAGGGACAGTAGGGGCAGGGGATGCGTTCAGGGCTGGTTTTTATGCTGCACTCTTTCATGATATGGATATGGAGGCCGCAGTCGAAGTGGGCAATACAATGGCCTCGCTGCATATTGAGGGCCGGCGCACAACATGGGAATGGCTCAGGCGAAGATGGAAAAGGGAATACGGTTAGAGACATACTTTTTTAATTCCCTGTTGCATGCAGTGTTAAGGTGGAAAGGTGGCAATTGGGTTCGTCCTCATAAGCACTGCACCTGCGAGAGAGCATGAAGTATATAATGAGCTGCTGAAGGTGAAGGAGATTGTTGAACTGCACCCTCTCTTTGGCGAATACGATCTCATAGCGAAGATAGAGGCTGAGGATTTCAATAAGCTCGGGCAGGTTGTGGTGGACAAGGTTCGTTCCATTCCAGGTGTGATAGATACGAAGACGCTGACTGGGATAAAGTTTTAATATTGAACAAATGTGCAGAGGTGAAATATGACATTGCTGTTCCTGCTTTCAGCTTCGAATGCGATACCCCCTGAAAATCTCGGCAACTTCATGACAGTGCTTCTGCTAACATTCAGCATCTTTATGATCCTCGCAGGTGCTTTTACCTCCTATTTCGGGACGGGGAAGAGCAGGGTGGTGGGTGTAATACTCCTAGTCGTTGGCATCATAGTTGCTGTTGCATGGCTTGCAGTCGCAAGCGTGAACAAGTACACGGACCCCGGGCTTGCAGATGTGATCTGGGGAGCCTTCCTGAGCATTGTTGCTGCAATCATAGGCGCTGTTGTGGCAGTATTTGTGTTTCTCTTCGCCATAATGAAGACATGAGCACTGCAATTGTTTATTAATTCAGAATATGTCCTGTGGCTGTGTTCAAGCCACAGGAGTTTGTTGAAAAACAGGTTCGCTGGATCAGGGAGACTGTAAGGGGAAAGGCCATAGTTGCCTTATCCGGGGGTGTGGACAGCACTGTTGCAGCTGTGCTTGCAGAGAGGGCCATAGGCAGTGAGCTGCTTGGCATACATGTGGATACTGGTCTGATGCGCAAGGGGGAAAGCGAGAAGCTCAGAGCTGTATTCCAGAGGCTTGGCCTACATTTCAGGATAGTGAATGCATCCGAGAGATTTCTGAAGGCAATTGAAGGTGTTGCAGATCCTGAGGAAAAGAGGCGCATCATAGGGGCCGAGTTCATAAGGGTATTCGATGAAGAGGCGAAATCCTTTGGAGCTGAGTACCTGGTGCAGGGGACGATAGCCCCGGACTGGATAGAGAGCGGTGACACTGCGCGGGACAGGATAAAGTCGCACCATAACGTGGGAGGGCTTCCATCAACTCTCCAACTCAGGCTTGTTGAGCCGCTGCGCGATCTCTATAAAGATGAGGTCAGGGAGATTGCACGGTACCTGGGGGTTGAGACTTCTGAAAGGCAGCCATTTCCAGGGCCAGGACTTGCCATAAGGATTGCGGGAGAGGTGAATGAAGAGAGGCTGGAGACAGTCAGAGAGGCGTGTGCTATAGTGGAGGAGGAAATCGAGAAGGCTTACGCCTCCTCCATAATAACTGAACTTCCGTGGCAGTACTTCGCAGTGCTGCTTCCGATCCGAAGTGTTGGTGTGCAGGGGGATGTCAGGGCATATGGCTACACAATAGTGGTCAGGGCTGTTAGATCAAAGGATGCAATGACAGCACGCTTCTCAGACCTGCCCCGCGAGCTGCTAGAGCAGATATCTACAAGGATAACCAACAGGCTGTCGTCAAAGGTCACCAGGGTGCTGTTTGATATAACCAATAAGCCACCTGCCACAATAGAATGGGAATGATCTCATTCCCCGTTCACCTTTTGTTCTGCAGGCAGCTGCTCTGTTGTTGCACAGGGCAGCGTTCCATTACTGCATGTATTTTTATGTAAAAAATGGCAGAAATCTTCAGAAGCCAGGCTTCTCTATAGCAGGAAGACTCAATGCGCACAGAATGATGCACTGTTAATGGCCATTCAGCGGGATGATGATGTCAGAAATGGAGGCTTTACAACCACTCCCTGGGCCTCCTTACCATGTGATTTCAGCAGCACCTGGCTCCCAGCTTCAGGCCAGGGATAAAAATAACCCATGGCAATGGGGCATTTCAGCACCGGTGAATAGCCACCGCTTGTAACATTCCCCTCGCTTCCGTTACAGAGCACGCGGTCACCGTGCCGAGGAATGACCCTCCCATCTATCCTGAAGGGTGTGAGCCTCATGTATCTCCCTGATGACTTCTGCTCCATCAGTGCCTCCTTCCCGATGAAATCGTGTGACCAGGTGATGATCCATTCATAGCCTGTCTCAAGCGTTGTCTGATTTCCATCAAAATCTGTACCTGAGAGAAGATAGCATTTTTCAAGTCTCAGCGAATCCCTAGCACCAAGTCCTGCGGGCTTGAGCCCCAGCGGCTGGCCCTTTTTCAATATCTCTCTCCATATCTCTATTGCGCGTTCCCTGTTCACGAAGATTTCGAATCCATCCTCACCCGTGTAACCAGTCCTTGTGATAAGTGTGCTCCCTTTATCAGGCAATTTGCCCATGATCAGTGCCCTGAAACTTCTCAGATTCACTGCATCTGGAAAAAGTGCGGACATTATTTCAGCCGACTTTGGTCCCTGCAGTGCAATGCAGCATATCTCACTGCTCACATTCAACACATCACACTTAGAATGCTCCATGCACCAGTTGAATACCCTCTCCGTCGTTGCTGCATTTGGGACTGCAATGAACTCATCTGAAGAAAGGCGGGTTATTATTGTATCGTCTATTATCCTCCCCCTTTCGTCAAGGAAATGGGTGTAGACGCATGTGCCCACCGGGACACTGCTCACCTGCCTGGCTGATAACATATCGAGTGTCTCAGCTGCCCCGCTCCCACTGAGCAGTATCTCCCCCATGTGTGAAACATCAAAGATGCCCGCGCTTTCCCTCACTGCCATGTGCTCAGAGATGATTGATTCATAGTAGAGAGGCATCTCCCAGCCTGCAAACTCAACAAAATGTGCACCAAGCGCTTCATGCTCTGGATAGAGAGGTGTCCTCTTCACACTTCGTTTCCTCCCTTTTCAAGTATCTTTTCGAGCTGGCTCACCATGACATCTGCAGGCACATCCGGCATCGTAATAATATTTGCCATCCCTGCCACACTCCCCTTCTTCTGCCTTATCTCGAGGAGCCCTAGGCCTGCAAGTTCCTTTATGTGCGCATAGAATTGAGTGCGTGCCCTAGGCTTTTCATCGAATTCCTCACACGCCACCCTGTACCCCTTCTCTATCTCAGCGGTTTCAGCAAACGCCTTATTTCTCAGCACTCTGGCGGCTGAAAGCATTATGAGCATCTGCTCCTTACTGAGCCCTAAAATTTTTTCTTCCGTCACATATGCATATGTTGCAGCCTTTGCACCCCTCACATCCTCCACGCTGATTGAGGAAGCGCCCCTCTCATTTGCAAGCATGCCTGATTTCTCAAGCAGCTCTATTGCGAAGCGTGCATCCCCCCATTCACTTGCCGCTTCAGCAATCGCCTCAATTACTTCATCGCTGTAGCTTCCAGCAACAAGCGCCATCTCTGCTCTTGCCATGAGTATGTCATAGAGCTCTTCTGTGGTGTATTTTGTGAACTCAATTATATTCGACCTTTTGAATGTTGAAAGTGCAGCGGGATCCAGCATATCAAGCACGTGCCTTTGGGAGATGAGTATAATGGAGAGCTTGTTGCGCAGCGAATCCGATTCCTCAGAGAGCCTGCTCAGAAAATAGATGAGGTCACCTGCGTTTGCGCGAAGCAGAGCATCAGCCTCATCAATTATGAATATAATGTGCCCCTGTCTCTTTTCAATGTGCTTACGCAGCACCCTCCTGAGCTCCTGCGCTGAGAAACCCCTGTCAGGAAAATTCTGATCGAAGTAGTTTATCAGCTTCAGCAGCGTTGCAGTTTCGCTGTTTCTCTGCCTGCAGTTAACTATTGTCCATTCAATGAGCTTTCCCTGTCTTCCAGCCCTGAGTGCAAGCTCTGTGCAAAATCGTTTTGACGTTACAGTCTTCCCTGTCCCGACGCTTCCCACAAGGACAGCGTTCTGTGAATAGTTATTATCAATAACTGGAGAGAAGAGCATCTCAAGTCTGTGCAGCTGACGCTCCCTGTGAGGCAGCTTTTCAGGCACATAGTCGAACGATAGTTTTGAAATATCTTTGAAGACACCCTGTGACATGCCCGATCAAACTTAACGGCAACTTCTCTTATAAATAACGTCATTGCAGAAAATGGCCATGAACATTCTCGCTTCCTCCCCACGACGAAAATGAGATGCGGATAAAGGAGCACTTTGCAACTGCAAAAGATATATCTGATATCCATGAGTTGTTATCCAGTACCAGGAGGGGATATTTTCAACAGTGTCCTGGCCATCAGTGGAGGTCTTGTATTCTTTCATGTTTCTGATAGAATAACTCCATGAGTGGGATGTGCGGTTTAGGTAGTTTAGAGAAGCTGGACATAAATCACGAATACATTGAGAGCAGGGAGCAAAGTGTAAACTGTGTGGACATAAACATCATAATCTGGGATATATCTAGCATGGGATTGCTGTTTGGGGGCGGTATCAGACGCATAACTTCTTTGAATATACAAGGCAGGAGTTAAACAACCGGAGCACAGAAAAACAAAAGACAAAATTATCTACATTGTCAAAGAAAGTTCAACATCATGCAAAGCTCAGCCCTGTGCATTGCCAGAACCATCTTTCCTGTATCTCCCTATCAAAAGTGAGATGTCCCTGCACACTGCATCCATCAGTTTGAGCTCTTCATTCCCGAACGGTGGAGGGGAATCGCGATAGAGCATGAGTGCCCCCAGCGTCGCATCTCCGGCTGTCAGAGGGATGCCAAGCACGCTCTCAAACGTCTCTACATTCGTTCCTGGTATGTGCACTCCCTTTGTTGGCTCATTTGTTGCATTTGATATGAGAACTGGAGCTCTGTTTTTTATTACTGAGCCCACTATGCCTGCACTTGCGCTGAACTCAAACCCTCTCAGGTTTTCAGAAATACCGCTCCTGTAGTACTCTGCGCATAAAGCTACCTTATCAGTCTCGCTGTTGTATTTCCACAGAAGAGTTACATCGGCGCCGACCATGTCATTTATCTCTGGCATGATGTCGTTCAGAGCATCATAGTCACTCTTGCCATAAGCCATTGCATTCACAATTGACTGCTCGATCTGCAGATGGCGAAGCCTGGAATAAAGTTCCTTGACAAGCGAGAGTTTACTCATTGTTGTGGAGGCCAATCTGGCAAGCTGAGAAAGTCGCTTTGCGTCAATTGATGTAAACCTTCTTCCATCCCTTCTTGTAAAAGCTACGAGCACCAGCACATCCTTATCATTGCTGATCTTCACAGCCATCATCTGCTGTCCATTGAGCTTTGCCCCCCACTCCTCCTCCAGAATCACATCCTCAAAGATCCTTGTCTCGAAAGGCGTATCATTGAAATGCAGACCTATTGGACCACTGTTGTATACCGCAGCTCCTGCATCGACTGTGGATAGAGTCGAATATATTATCCTCTTGATACCACCATTTTCAGCAACTATGAGCACAGTTGAAGCGTTAAAGAGCTCCGAAACCTCCACCGCAAGCAATGAGACAAACTCCTTGAAGTTGCTGCTGGAATAGAGCTTAATTTCAGATTGCTGAAGTCTCTCAAAATCAAGCAGTAACTTTCTCTTTTCACCCCTTGCATTTATCCCCCTCAGTGCATTCTCTGCAATATACGATAGCATCTTCAGGTCGCTGAGCTCATCTGCAGTTAATCTGTCATATCTGCTGCCCACAGATATGTGCCCATTCCTTCTGACATCAAGTCTGAAAGGCGCGCCCGCAAAGCTTTTGAAAATACCTCTGCCTGCTACCATTTCAACCTCATTTACAAGCTGAGGCTCCATGTTTGGTAGCATTCTCCAGATGAGTGTTTGCATTTCCTCAGTCAAAGCACTCACATGCTGTGCGGGCATGATGCTGAAGCTTGCAGATTCCACCTCCTCTGTCTCCATGTCCTTTATGGAGCAGAAGCCGTAATCTGCACCTGTGATATTCGCTGCGGCCTCTGAAAGCATTGAAAGTGCTGAATGTATTGTTTCTGCCTTTGAAAGCGAAAAGATTAGTTTCTCCACCTCCCTCTTCTTCTCTTCCTCCTTCTTCGCCATCCCCTCCTTGTGGAGCAGCTCAGCCTTGGAATTCAACAGTATTGAAAGTGTATTCAATGCGCCCTTTCTTAGATCCATAAAGGGAATTGCGTCGCAGAATGTCACCACAGCCCAGTCGGGCACAGTTGAGTGGCCAATACATGAGATAAACACAAATGCGTACCTTTCCGATGCATCCTTAATAGCATCAAAATCTGACGCATCTGCGCTATATAGATGCGCCCCCTCTCTTTTTGCTTCAAGTAGTAATTTCTGCAATGCCTCCTCTTCAATCTCAACACTTCTCTCCTCATCCTGGAGAAAGTACCTGTCACCCCTTCTGATGAAAGCGAATGAGACGCCAAACGTAAGCAGGGAAGCTGCTGCCGTGAAGAATTTGATTAAATCCCCCATGCTATTCTGCTTGTAAAGCGAGTTGAACGCATCCATATATGTCTTCACTGTGAGCCTCAGTCTCTCCCTTTCCCGCCTGTATGACTTTATCCTTATGGATGCTGTATACAATGGAAGCAGGAAGTTGAGCAGTTCTGCAATGCACCTCCAGTAGTCCACTTCTCTGCGCAGCGTTTCAGGCCATCTGTGGCGCAGCGCAACAATGTATCTCTCGTTCTCATCATCCCTTATCACATTCGCTATCACCCCCTCGCCAGTGTCTATTTGAGGTGTTTCCGTTTCGGATGCCCTGAACATTATATCATAGTACTTACTCTGAGACTTCTTTGTCTCGAGAAGCAGTTCTCTTTCCTTAACTATTTCAAAATCTTTGATGAGCCCTGCTCCCTTCGCTGCTTCCAATATTGAAGCCATGATCCCTATGCTGTCTTCTCCTTTAACGCTGGCGTCTCTGACGCTCAGCACCCTCCTGACCCACTCTATTGTTGTTGTCTTTTCAAGTTTTTCAAGATATGAAGAAATCCTTAGAACTGACCGTGCACTTTTCAATGTACTGACCAGCTCCATCTCTGGCACAGTTCTGAAAAATTCGAATCTTAGATCTTCCCACTCTATTGTCTCCCTCTCAACCAGAAGCCCTTCCCTGCTTTCATCATCTCCTTCTGCAAGGATGGCACCATCTTCAGTGCGAAGTGACCACCTGTATGCTCTCAGAAAATGAGCGACATCCTGTGCTGCATCCTTCAGCCATGACCCTCCTCTCTTTGATATGAGCCTGGAAATTTCTTCGTTCAGGAAGGCATCATACTTCTCCTCCTGGCAGAGCATGATGCTGTTGAGATGTGAGCGCAGCTCTTCAATAATTGCGCGTGGAGTTTCAACAGGAGATGAGGTGATTAGAAGCACATCGATACCCTCTTTCCCAACAATAAATCTCAGCTGGTCAGCAGCTCTATCCTTCAGGGGCGCCATATCGCCATGCAGCTGCTCGGGTGGTATATTCTTAAACTCCCCCTTCCCCTCAAAAAGTATCACCTTTCCTTTTCTGAGGAGATAGAGCGCAGCTCCGCCACATCTGAGCGCGAGGGTCTCTAACAATTTAGCTATTTTCTCCCTTGCCTCTTCCTCTGGCTGAAGCTGAGGCGCTTCCTGAGTTTCCATTCAGTCAGATTTCTTATTGTGCTGTTATAAAGCTTACCTGCAGATTATGTACACATGATTTCATGCAGGAACATTTAGATTAAGTTCAGGAGCTGATTCACCGGTGATGGAGGAGCGTGTTTCAATCTTCGGCGCAGAGACGCTTTTCAGCATACCAGTTGAGCAGTTCAAGCCATCCTCCATTGCTTCTGTTGAAAAATTGCTGAATTCTGAAGGGTACGATGTTTCCTTCGAACGGCTTGACTACCTCTTCTCACAGAACTGTGCTGAAAGGGAGAGGCAGATATATGCAACAAGAAAGGAGATGACGCTGAATGCGCTTGTTGCCAGTGTACTCGATGCACTTGAAATAGATGATGTGGATATAATCATCTCATCCACTGAATTACTCGCAGGGGATTTCCTTTCCTCCATTAAACCATATCCGGGGGTCTATGAGCTGCTTTCTTCGCTCAAAGAAAAGGGGAGGGCAATAGCACTGCTCTGGAATGCACCCATGGGCATCCCACACTCATTGCTATCGGAAAGGATGGAGTATTTTTCACTCAGGGATATGTTTGATGACATACAGTATTCTAGCGAGAATGGGGCAGTGAGGCCCCATGCCAGACCTCTTCGTTATGCTCTCAGCAATCTGAATGCGAGCGCTGCTGAGGCCACTGTAGTTACAGGTCTGCTACAGGAACCAGAGCTGCTGCAGAGGCTCGGGGTAAGAAGAATCATAGGCTACCGCATAGACGCATTTGGAACCTCATGCAATTCAGTTGAAGAAATGGTTGCACTCCTCTGAGATTTCTGATGCACCTTATGCCTCATTCATCTCAACATTCCAGGGCTGTTCAATGCAATTTTCCATGACTCAGGGATAGATGCGCGATGGTGTCCTCGGGAATGGGATTGCATCTCTTATGTGCTCCAGCTTGCACACCCATCTGACAACCCTTTCCACCCCCAGACCGAAGCCTGAATGCTGCACAGAGCCGTATTTTCTGAGGTCCAGATACCATCTATATGGCTCAAACGGAAGCCCCTGTGCATTCATGCGCTCAACGAGCTTCTTATAATCTGTCTCCCTCTCGCTTCCGCCTATGATCTCGCCATATCCCTCAGGTGCAAGCAGATCAGCACACTTGTAGGTCCTCGGATCTTCTTCGTTGTCCTTCATATAAAATGGCTTCAGCTGTTTCGGATAGTTTTTCACGAAGAGAGGCCTGAGCGAATCCTGAGTGAGCATTCTCTCCTCCTCCGCACCAAAATCGTCCCCCCACGAAATTTCCCTGCCCTTCTCCCTGAGGTGCTGTATTGCCTCATCATATGTTATCTTCTCAAACGGTGGCTCTATCTCCTTCAGCTCCTCCTTTTTTCTTCCAAGGAATTCAAGCTCCTCCCCCCTGCTCCTCACAGCCTCGGCGACCATTGCGGAAATGAGCTCCTCCTGTATCTTCATGTTGCCTTCATTATCCACAAACGCCTCCTCTCCTTCAAGATGCCAGTATTCTGTGAGGTGCCTTGGCGTCCTTGATTTCTCTGCTCTGAAGGAAGGGGTAAGCGCATAGACCAGTTCCAGGCTCATGCACAGCGCCTCCAGATAAAATTGAGCACTTTGGCTGAGATAAGCCTGTTCGTCGAAATATTTCAGTGAGAACAGTGTTGTGCCGCCCTCACATGCATTCGTCGTCAGCACGGGTGGAGTGACCTCATAAAATTCATGTTCCCTGAACCATTCCCTTGCCCCCCTCAGCAGCGCCTCCTTCACCTTCATCACTGCATTCTGCTCCCTGGATCTCACCCACAGGTGCCTGTTTTCAAGCAGAAATGGTTCGCTCTGACTGGCAGTTATCGGAAATGGTTCAGCAAATGAAATGACATGGAAGGATGTTGCCTGAATTTCCATACCACCTGGGCCCCTCATGTCCTTTCTTAGAATGCCCCTGCATTCAACTGCAGATTCGACAAGCGCCTTCTCAGCCGATTCAAAATCCTCAGGGGGTACCGAGGATTTCTTCACAGTGCATTGCATTATGCCTGTGGCATCCCTCAGCACTGTGAAGACAATAGATCCGCTGCTCCTGGTCCTGTATATCCACCCGCGCAGCGCGTATTCCTCGCCCTCCCTGCCTCTGGTGAAGATGTCCTTTATGTGCATGACTCAGACCTGTAACGGTGTGTATTCTGCTCTCTCTATTAAAAGCATAAAACAATGATATATGGTTTAGTCGTGTAACCAGCTTAAGATAGTAAACTTTATCATTATGTAAAATTACCCTTCTATGTCATATGTCCACCTTAAAACAGGAATTTCGGAATGATTGCCCCATGGTCATGGCTATCAAGAGCGTCGGGAACGAGGCAAAGCTCCTGATAATAAGGCATTTGATGGAGGGAAGGATGGGGTTCAATGAACTCAAGAGACACTCAGGCATGAACTCCAAGACGCTTTCCTCAGCGCTCAAATCCCTCGAGAGGGACGGAATGGTTAACAGGGAGGTTGTTTCAACAAGGCCCTTCAAGGTTCTTTACTCCCTCACAGAAAAAGGAATGGAGCTGAAGCCTGCGCTTGAAAGCTTCGGGGAATGGGCCTCAAAATGGCTCGCTCCCAGAGAGCATGAGAAGATTATGCAGAGCGCTGAGGCAGCTGAAACACTCAAATAGATTTATTAGCAGGTAACAATAACAAATCTGCAATGGAGAATGCAGGCCGTCAGCGCATCACTAAAGCGCAGGCAATAATAATAGCCCTTATAATAATAGGTGCAGTCATGATAGGCTATTCCGCATATGGCTACTTCACTGCATCAAGGGCCGGCAACAGGCTCACTGTCCAGACAGGAGACCAGGTGCTTGTAAACTATGTGGGTCAGTTCACGAACGGACTCGTCTTTGACACATCTATGTACAGTGTTGCTGTAAACAACGTCACCTTTCCCAAGGCACCCGGGTTTGAATGGAGAGGAGCATCGCAGTATACACCTCTGAATGTCACAAGTGTGGGCAACGGCCAGCTCATCCCTGGTTTTGAAGATGCATTGATAGGTATGGGGGTTAACCAGACTAAATCTGTCCTAATCCCCCCCTCGCTGGGGTATGGGCCACTGAATACCTCGCTGCTTCGTTATCTTCCTCTCTATCAAAACATCACAATGATGCATCAGGAGAGCACTGCTGCATTCGAGAAAACATTTGGCGTCGTGCCTGCGACTGGGATGACGCTCCAGGATCCATTCTGGAAATGGCCCGTGAAGGTGCTGAGCACAGGAAACGGGACAACAATCTATCAGTACGAGCCATATGCAGGAGAGACTGTTTACCCCTACTCAGACAATTCAACCCTATATGCTGCACTCGGTGCCTGGCCGGTGAGGGTTCTCTATGTAAACAGCGACTATGGCAATGGAAGCGGAATCATTGAGGTGAAAAATGAGATAACGCCTTCCATGGTGCAGACTGTTGGCGGTATAAATGCCACAGGCAGCCAGTTCACAATATGGTCGCTGAACAGCAATGGAACAGTCACACTGAATTTCAACAGGCCAGTTGTTGGAAGGACGCTCGTGTTCACCATAACAGTCCTTTTCATATACAATCCAGTGACAGGAAAGAAGGCGGGCAATGCTCACGCCTCGGTGTATATTGCCTCGACTGTCTCTGCAGTTCTTTCCCATGTGAATGAAGCCGAGCGTTTCTTTGCCCTTTTCCCCAATGTCTGACGAAGCACAGGGTCTGAATGAAGCTGCACCATTGCTGAGGCTAGCTGTTTCACATCAGCAGGAGGCACCATTATACCTCCATCGCCAACAACCTCTGGAAGCCCACCTGTGAGTGTGGCAATCACCGGTTTACCGTGAGCCATGGCCTCCAGCGCTGCTATCCCAAAGGACTCCTGTAGGGAGGGGAGTACAAGGAAGCCACATTGCTGAAGAAGCAGATGCTTTCTCTCCTCATCCACGTGGCCAAGCAGTTTAATTGATTGGAAACCACTAAGATATTTCATCATAGGTCCTTCCCCTGCTACATTGACTGGTATCTTTGCACTCTCTGCTGCCCTTGCCAGATACTTCAGCCCCTTGCTTGGAACAAGCCTCCCTATGAACAGCGCAAAGCCCATATCCTCACATGTGCAGTCATGTGCATCTATACCATTATATGCGAGGTGAACCCTTTCAGCGTTAACACCCCTGTCAATCAGTTGCCTTCTCACGAAATCGGATATTGCAATCACATCCATCTCCTTCAGATGCCTGACATATGCTGCATCGTTCGTCCTGCTCAGAAGCGCAAGTATACCGGTCCCCTCTCCAAACATGTTGTGAAAGGTCACCACCTTTCTACCCTTATAGCCAAAGAATGCGCGGTTGTAGCTCCCTGACCATCTGTAATGGTAATCCACAATATCAGGTCCGAGCGATTCTAGCGTCTCGCCAACGCCCTCGCTCCTAACAAATGGCGGATTGTATCTTCCAAAATATCTGCTCTTCAATCTTATTACTGTGGCGCCTGCTATCTTTTCCTCCTCCGCTGTACCGGGAAGCCTGGAAGTGAGAACAAAGCACTCATGCCTGCGCGAGAGGCGCAGTGTCAGCGCTTCAATTCTTCTCTCTATGCCTCCCCTGTAAGGGGTATAGAAGGGATTCAGCTCCACAATCCTCAAGTGGATTTATCCCCCTAAGCGCGTCGCTTCACAAGCGAATAGGTCCAGCTGATAACAATCAGTATTATGACTGCTATGAGGACGGCTGAATCCGCGAGAAGTGCATTCGAGAACACTGTGAGGAAAATTGTGGCAAGGAGAATGATGGCAGTATACTTTGCTATGCCCCCTATGAAGTTATAGAAAACACTTCTTCTGAAGGACCAGTTGCATGTTGCTATGAAGGCACCGAGATAAGGAATTACAGGGGTGATTCTATTCATGAGTATCATTCTTTCATCGCCCAGTACGAAGAATGATGTATACCTCTTCATCCTCCCGCTCAGCCACTCGGGTATGTCGGCGTGAAGGACAGCGAAGTAGAGTGTGGAGATGCCAAGGAATTCCCCTGCACTCAGTACTGCAAGCATCATCACAGCAAAGAGTATCCCCGGATGTGCGAGGTAGATCAGCGCGGTGAAGAACTCAGGAAAGGTGGGTACAACAGTTGCATCAAGATAGAAAATCAGGAAGAGGGCGAGCAGCAATCCAGGTGAGCCCAGCGGTCTGAAGACATCATATACAAATGTTCCAGGCGCAATCATATTTTCACAGTGCCGCGTGTCCTTCTAATATCTTTGAGTATAAATTACTCAGCTGCTTTGCCATCTTTTCTTTGGAATACTTCTCAGCAGTCCTCCTTGCATTTCTCCCAATGGATGGATCGCAGGACAGCGCACGCTCCACTGTCCTTGCGATACTGATTTCATGCCCATTGAAGAGGAAACCGTTCTGGCCATCGACAATGTAATCGGCCATGGCCCTGTAATTGAGGCCAGCAACAGGCTTTCCACAGGACATTGCCTCAAGGATGGAAAGCCCCTGTGTCTCAAACGGCGATGCGCTTACGAACACATCCGCAGCAGCATAAAAATCAAGAAGACGGCAATCTGGAACAAATCCTGTGAATATGACCCTGTCCTCCAGGTGCATCGAACGCGTCAGAGCCTCAAGAGATGGTCTGGCAGGACCCTCTCCAACTATCATCAGTTTTACCCTCTTATCTGAGATATGTGGAAGTGCTCTTATTATTGAATCTATATTCTTTTCATAGGCAACCCTTCCAAGATAGAGGAGCAGCGGAGCATCTCCTATGCCGTACTGCTCCCTCACAACATGGTTGTCATTCACAGGCCTGAACCTGTTAGTATCCAGACCTGTTGGGATGACAGCGGCAAAGCGCATCCTCGGTGCTATCTTTACGAGCTCCTCAAGAATGGGTCGTGTTGGGACCACGACAGCATCGACCCTGTTCAGAAAGAAGCGCATGTATCTGAACAGTAAATTCACAATGATGCCACTGCTGAGCGGAAATGGATTGTAAAAATCTGCTGCCTCATGCATCATTGTGTGATATGTCGAGGCAATTGGAACATCAAAACTCCTTGCTGCTGAAAGCCCTTTCATACCCATGAACGTAATGCCATGGGTGTGGACCACATCCACTCCAAGTTTCCTGAGTATCCTGTGCTCGTTCGAAGGAAGTATTGAACTCCTATATTGAGGGTATCGCTTGAATCCGAAGGCTCTGAAGAAGAAGGTGCCTCCGCGTGTGATATCCTCAACCTTCTCGCCTGAGGTGGGTTCAGGTGCGAAAATATAGACCTCATGCCCTATCCTCTCCAGTTCACGGGATACCGTGGAAAGGGAGGTCACCACACCATCCACAGCGGGATAGTATGATTCTGTGAACATGGCTATCTTCATCGACCTTTATCCTCCTCATACTTTGTTGAGCTGAACCCCTTTCAGCTCTGGTATGGGCGATTGCGTACCATTTTTGCAGTAATATTTAAAACATTCCTGATTTGAACACCATATTAAGGGAAAAAATAAAAAGCATTCAGGTGCATCTGAACACTGTGAAGGCAGAAAGCGGAAAGATAAAATTTGCAGGCAATTTCAAATACAGGCAGCTCAGGGATCTCTTCCCTTCACTTCTGAAAACATTCCTTCAGGAAACAGACCAGATGCCTGAAGAGGAGGATATACTTGAGATGTTTATAGAGCTGAACATGAGGGATATCAGAGAGAACAGAAAGCCTGAAGGGTATAACAGGAAGGGGCGTATGAGACTGATATTCCCCATAGGAAAATATGAGATGCACCTCATAGGCAATTCTTCAACCACAGAAGTAGTGCGCATAACTGAGCATCTCAGCAAGATGCTCCAGAAGCATGGGATAAAGAATACTATTGAGTGGTCTGGTCCTGAGAACTATCTATCTTGAAATGATGACTTGTGCACTGTTGTGTGTAACGCCCCTTTCGGGGTGAGCTCACTCTTCTTCAGAACAATCTCCCTCACATTAATCATTCCAAGGTTCTTCTGTCCATGTATCTCCATGAAACTGGAAAGTGTCCTTTCATCGGGCCTGCATGATACACGTGCAACTGTGATGTGAGGCACAAAATTCTCCTTTTTCAGCGATATGCCTGAAGCAGTCAGCGTTTCATGCAGCATCGTATGCAGCCGTTTGCTCTCCCCTGCATCTTCGAAACCGATCCATATGACTGAAGGTCTGTGTGCATTTGGAAATGCCCCTGCCCCTCCGATCACTGCATCGAAAGGGCTGAAATTTGATGCTATCTGATCCATTGTTGAATACAGAACAGGAAGCTTCTGCTCTTCAACATCTCCAAGGAATATAAGTGTCAAATGGGGCGGTGCACTCGACCACCTGACGCATCTGTCACGGAAAAGCTGATGGGAACTAACAGTCTCAAGAATACTGGGAGGGATATCAATGGATATGAAGCAGCGCATGAGGAATGGAATGAACGATTATTTCTTATATGCCTGTGCCCATTGGCTGAATATTTAAAATTTATAAACTTTATATATTGTTATTAGGCAAAACTCTTAAATAGTGCCTAATTCCTTTATTAACTTACAGGTAGGATTGACGGCCCTGTAAATCTCACGATTAATAGCTGTCAAACTCCAGCCTGAGAGGCGATAACAATGGTGATGCTTAATAAACCCAAGGAAAAGATAGAGATAGATGAGGTGGAGCACTGCCCTGAGTGCAACAGCTCTCATCTTGAGGAGGACTACGAAAGGGGGGAGCTTGTCTGCGCGGACTGTGGCCTCGTCATAAGTGAGAATTTAATAGACCCAGGTCAGGAGTGGAGAGGCTTCGATGCCGAGCAGAATGAAAAGAGGGCAAGGACAGGTGCACCAACCACCTATACAGTTCATGACAAGGGTCTTTCAACAGAAATTTCCTGGAAGAATGTGGATATTTACGGTAAGAGTGTCCCCACAAGGAATAAGCCCCAGCTGTACAGGATGAGGAAATGGCAGAAGCGGTTGCGAGCTGCCAACGCAGTTGAGAGGAATTTGATGGTTGCTCTTGCCTCAATTGAGAGAATAAGTTCCAACATGTCACTGCCCAAGAATGTCAGAGAGGAGGCTGCAGTGATATACAGGAAAGCTGCGCAGCGCGATCTCATCAGGGGACGGAGTATTGAAGGGGTTGTCGCAGCGTCGATTTACGCCGCTGCCAGGCAGCTTGGCTTCCCGAGGGCCATTGAGGAGATTGCCAGGGCAAGCAGAGTGAGCAGGAAGGAGATTGGAAGGAACTACAGGACACTAGTCAGGGAGCTGAAGCTTGCGCTGTTACCTACGACACCGCAGGATTACATTTCAAGATTCTGCAGCGAACTCAATCTGGGTCCAGATGTGGAGCAGAAGGCGCTCGAAATACTGAAGCAGATGGAGGCAAACTCCTCAACTGTCGGAAAGGGCCCAACAGGTATTGCAGCTGCCGCAATATATATCGCATCCATACTGTGCGGAAAGAAGAGGACACAGGAAGAGATTGCAAACGTTTCAGGTGTAACTGAGGTCACACTCAGGAACAGGTTCAAGGATATAACAAGGACATTGAAGCTCGAAGCTGAAATCTAAAAGCATTTAAGACACAATCCTCCTACACACTGCGGGTGCCCTGTTGAGGATTCTGTTCATTCATGCGGACAGCATGAAATATGAAGTCAAAAGCGAAGCGAAGAATGCTGAGGAGATAGATGAAAGGCGCAGGTCGGGTGCTGTCAATGACGCGCTTGTTTGCTTCATAACCGTTGAAAAGGAAGATGAGGGAAAAAGGCGCATTGCGGATGCTGCTTTCAGGAATATAAAGGAGGTCGCAGACACAGTAGGTGCAAAGAACATAGTGCTCTACCCCTACGCACATCTCTCATCCTCGCTTGCATCCGCAGATAATGCAATTAACGTGTTAAGGGAGATTGAGCAGAAGTGCAGCAGTGAATTCAACACGCTTCGCGCCCCCTTTGGATGGTACAAATCATTCACGATCTCATGCAAGGGACATCCCCTATCTGAGCTGGCAAGAACAATCGTCGAGGAGAAGGAGGAAAGGAGGAGGGATGAGGGGAGCTATCTGGTGCTCACAAAGGATGGCAGGACTGTTGAGCCTGCAGCCTATACCTCATCAAATCGGTGTTTCATGGCAATGCTGAAAAAGGAGGCATTGAAGGAGCAGGTGGGCAATTCAGGGGAGCCTGAATATCTGAAACTCTGCAGGAAATTTGGCATTGAATGGGAAAGGATGAGCGACATAGGGCATGAGGTTTACAATCCCGCTGCCGCACTTATGTTTGACCTTGCCTCGGATTATGCAAGGCAGGTCATATCAGGCATAGGTCTCTCAGTGTTCAGCGTCAAGGGCACTAACATGTTCAATCTGAGCGAGCCTGCAGTGAAGGAGCATGCTGCTCTTTTCGGCGACAGGCTCTACACGCTTGAGTCGGAAGGAAAGGAGTTTGTGCTCAGATATGCAGCGTGTCATCAGCAGTTCTCCATGATGAGCACATGGAACATAAGCTACAGGCAGATGCCTCTCGCCGCATTTGAGATCGCGGATGCATATAGATATGAGCAGTCAGGCGAAACGATGCTGCTATTCAGGCTCAGGAGACTTAACATGCCTGACCTGCACGTGCTGTGCAGGAATATGGAGGAGGCGTATGCATGGTTCGAAAGGATACACGAGAAGATTTACGAAGAGGTGGCAAAACTGGGCACAGATTATGAGATGCTTGTCAATGTCTCCTCCAGGAAGGCGCTGGAAGAGAACAGGGCATTCATCATCAAATTGCTTGAAGGGAAACAGAAGGACTGCCTCGTGCACATATATCCCGAGGGGACGAATTTCTACTGGACAGTGAATATAGAATACCATATACTGGATGATATGGGCAGGGCAAGGGAGATTGGCACAGTTCAGATAGATACAGGGAATGCAAGGAGATTCAATATAACATACGCTGACGCCTCTGGGAAGAAGCAATACCCCATAATACTGCACACGGCCATCATCGGGACAATTGAACGTTTCATGTACGCTGTCTTCGACAGGGCCATACAGCGTAGCAGGCTCACAGGAAAGCCTGGCTTCCTTCCCTTCTGGTTTACACCCGAACAGGTTCGCCTCATCCCAATGGGTGAAAAGCATCTGCAGAGGGCAAGGGAACTCGCCTTCCATTTCACGAGCGCTGGCTTCAGGACCGGTATAGATGACAGAGACCTGACACTTTCAAAGAAGGTAAGGGAGGCAAAGCAGGATTGGGTCAGCCTTGTGATCGTTATAGGAGACAGGGAGATGGAGGTCAGCGAGCTCCCAGTATATGACAGGGAAAGGGATGAGCAGAGACAGATGAATGTAGAGGAGATAATCAAACTCATGAAGGAGAGGGCATCAGTGTATCCCTCCCGGCCACTTTATATGCCTGCAGAGCTGTCGAAAAGGGTTACCTTCTGAGCTGCGCCATAGTCAATTATTTCAGTCTGGGCCACGCTGCGCTTCATCAGCTCCTCCAGAGGCACTTTCTCCTCCTCTTTGATCAGCGCATTGAGATCAGCTCTCGTTGATGGCCTGCCTATGGCAAACAGTGTGCAGCAATCCTCATGGGGTCTGATGGATATGTCGTATGTGCCTATCTGCCTTGCAATATTTATTATCTCAACCTTATCAAAGCCGAGCAATGGCCTGAGCACAGGCATGCGTACAGCTGTATCAACCGCAACAATGTTCTTGAGCGTCTGCGAGGAAACCTGCCCGAGGCTGTCACCCGTGATTATGGATGAAGCGCCGCTGGATGAAGCGAGCATCTCAGCAATGCGTGCCATGGCCCTCCTGTAAAGCACTATCCTGAGTCGATTCTCTGTATTGTGGAATAGTTCTTCCTGTATTTCAAGGAACGGCATCAGGTACAGCCTTCCACCACCCTGTAATGGAAGGAGCAGAGCGCTCAGTTCCTTTGCCTTCTGAATTGCATTTGAGCAGGAGAAAGGGTAGCTGTGAAAATGAACCATATCGATATGCCATCCAGAGCGCATCGCCATCCATGCAGCAACAGGTGAGTCTATGCCACCTGAGAGCAACACAACTGCCCTTCTGTTCCCTGATGTCTTTAATGGGGCAGCCCTGATATTTATCATATCATAATCCATTATTCAGGTCATGAGATTAATCTTTCGGTTTATGTGCGTCTGACAGATGGCGTACAAAACTGGCTTTTTCGTATGAAAATGTAGAAAAATTTATAATGTGCATCTGGCATTACCAGGGCAAAGGGATGCACTTATGCCAAATTCGCTAGTAAGGGATGCACTCGGAAAGGATTTTAAGGTGCCTGTTGAACAGACTCAGGCAGTACAGGCGACAGCGCCTGCACCTGCAAGTAAGGATGATGAGGAGCTTGCAAAGATAGCCTCGAGCCTTGATGTTTGCATAAAGATCATAGGCTGCGGCGGAGGCGGTTCCAATACAATCACCAGATGCTTTGATTCAAAGATACAGGGCGCACAGATGTGCGCAATAAATACAGACGTAAAGCACCTTCTCTCAGTGCATTCGGAAAAGAAGATACTGATAGGGAAGACACTGACGCGCGGCCTTGGCGCAGGCGCTATACCTGAGGTTGGAGAAGAGGCAGCGCGGGAAGCTGATCCAGAGATAAGGTCATTTCTTCAGGGCGCTCAGATAGTCTTTGTCACTGCAGGTATGGGCGGTGGGACAGGAACAGGGTCTGCACATTACGTTGCAAGGCTCGCAAAGGAGATGAAGGCCCTGACAATTGGTGTTGTCACACTTCCCTTCAAGGCTGAAGGGCAGGTGAGGATGGAAAATGCGCTTGCAGGGTTGGAAAAGCTCAGGCGCATCTGTGACACTACGATTGTAATACCCAATGACAAGCTCCTTGAGCTTGTGCCAAAACTGCCGATAGAGGCTGCATTCAAGGTTGCAGATGAAGTGCTCATGCAGACACTCAAGGGTTTGACAGAGATTGTGACGAAGCCTGGACTTGTGAATCTCGACTATGCTGACATAATGACTGTGATGAATGAAGGTGGCGTTGCATTTGTTGGCATAGGGGAAAGCAACGCAGAGGACAAGAGGATTGAGGAGGCCGTAAGCGAGGCGCTCAACTCACCACTGCTTGGAGAAATCAATCTCTCAGATGCTGCTGGCTGCCTGATAAGAGTTACAGGAGGCCATGATCTCACAATTTCAGAGGCGCAGAAGGCAGCTGAGATAGTCAGCTCTTCAATAAACAGGAATGCAAGGATTATATGGGGATGCTCAGTGGACGAGACTTCAGAGGGAACAGTGAGGGTTCTGCTGATAGTCACAGGCGCAAGATCCAAGTTCGTTCTGGCCAGGGAGGATGCGGTTGAAGGCGTGAAGCAGGCAGGGAGGGTTGCAGCCAGCACCACTGCAGACGACGATATTGATATAATAAGGTAAAAACATCAAATCTCTTTCAGGAGGCGCTGCCTCCTTCCACCACTATGTAACATGGTGATGGCAGCTTCACCGCAGCCCTGTGCAGCGCTTCCTTTGCTGCATCAATATGCTGCGGGTTAACCTTCACAGTTATTATTGGCTGATCACTCTTAACCCTTGCTGCTGTGCCCACTGCCTTTCCAAAGGCATGCCGCATACCATCCGATACCCTATCAGCACCTGCACCTGTGGCAAGCTTGTTTTCGCGCAGTACATTGTGTGGATAAACCCTGACCTTCATGTAGAAGCCTGTGGCCCCAAGTTTTTTTGAAAGAGCCCTGTTGGCAGATATCCTGGCTGCCTCAAGCGCTGTATGCCTGATCTGGCAGTCCTCCTTTACGTGCAGATGCAGTGCTACAGGAAAATTACCCCTGAGATCTCCCTGATCAAACTGCACGATGCGCGGAGCTGGTACACCACCCATATACTCCTTGCGCGTATAGGGCTGTCCCCTTATCCTCGTATACATCCTGGCAGGTTTTCTGGGCATGAGAACACCGCAGTCGGATAGCAAATTATGTGATTATTTAATCTTTGTGAATGAAATACGGTGTGATTCGCTTTGCAAATTAGACGAGAGAACTGAATTGTATAAGAGAACATATTTAGGCAGTGGCACATAACTGTAGACGTAGCCCGTTGCCATGGAGGTGGTCAGACTGGTCGCTAGGGTTGCAGTTAACGGTTTCGGAACCATTGGGAAAAGGGTTGCAAGGGCTGTGATGCTGCAGGATGACATGGAACTTATCGGTGTCACCAAGACAAGGCCCACATATGAGGCCATCATTGCAAACAGGGATGGAATACCCCTGTATACTGTAGACGAGAAGCAGCAGAAGCAGTTCAGCGAGCAGGGAATAAAGGTTGAAGGTACACTGCAGGAGCTTCTGACAAAGGTGGACATAGTGGTTGACTGCACCCCCGGTGGCACGGGTGAGAAGAACAAGAAGCTGTATGAAGAGGCAGGAGTCAAGGCCATCTTTCAGGGAGGGGAGGAGCATGAGATTGCGGGACTTTCCTTCAATGCCTTTGCTACATACGACCACGCATATGGAAAGCGCTGGGCAAGGGTTGTAAGCTGCAATACAACAGGCCTGATAAGAACACTGTATCCACTTGACCGTGTATTCGGCATTGAAGATGCCTTTGCCGCCATAATCAGGAGGGGGGCAGACCCTGCTGAAAGCAAGGGAAGTGCCCTGAATGCTGTTGAACCTGACCTGGAGATACCAACTCACCACGGCCACGATGTCAGGACAGTGCTTCCCTGGGTCAACATAAATACAATGGCAGCAAAGGTTCCGACGACAAATATGCATGTGCACTGCATAAGGGTGAAGCTGAAAAAAACAGGTGTGACAGCACGGGATGTCCTTTCACTGTGGGACCAGATGCCACGAATAAGGTTTGTCAGTGGGAAACATGGCATAAAGACAAGTGGTCAGATTATGGAGATTGCAAGGGACCTTGGAAGGCACAGCGGTGATTTTGCCGAAACAATTGTCTGGGAGGATGGAACAGGTGTGGAGGACAGCACACTCTACTACTATCAGGCTGTGCATCAGGAAAGTGATGTAATACCTGAGAATATTGACTGCATAAGGTCAATGATGGAGCTTGAAAGGGACGCTTCAAGAAGCATCAGGAAGACGGACAGGTCTCTGGGCATTATCAAGTGATGCGCATGCTGCTTGATGGCATAAGGACCCTGGATGACATAAGGGTGAGGGGGAAGAGAATACTGGTGCGTTCAGATCTCAATGAGCCTGTTGACAGCCAGGGCAGGATAGAGGATGATAGAAAAATAAGGGCGTCAGCACGAACAATTTCGGAGCTGCTTTCAGGGGGTGCATCTGTTGCTGTGATGGCACATCAGGGAAGGCCTGGGGAGAAGGATTTCATACCGCTTCAGCAGCATTTTGAGGTGCTTCAACAGATACTGGGGAACAGCATAGAATACAGCGAACAGGTAATTGGTGAAGAGACGCTGAGTAAAATCAGGAGTTTAAAGCCAGGAAGAGCGCTTCTGCTCGGAAATGTTAGACGACTGGATTATGAACAGAAGAGCGACAGCGCGGAGGCGCATTCTAAGAGGGAACTGGTGCAGCAGCTCTCCCCTTACTTTGACTACTTTGTGAACGATGCATTTGCTGCAATACACAGACCACACTGTTCAATTGTGGGCTTCACAGCAGTACTTCCCTCCGTCATCGGAAGGCTCATGGAAGATGAACTGCTTCATCTCTCCCCGCTCATAGACAATCCTGCAAGACCCTCTGTCTATCTCTTTGGAGGCAAAAAATTTTCAGATTTTCTGCCTGTGCTTGAAGGCGTGGTATCGAGGGAGAATGTGGATACAGTAATGCTCTCTGGACTTCTGGCCGTTGCATTCCTGGCAGCAGATGGCAGGACTGATACTGCAACTGCAAATTCCATTATGAAGGAGGCAGGTGATGGGTTTTTTTCCAAAGCTGCAAGTTTAATGCGTGGGGGGAAGATACTTCTGCCTTCTGACTTTGGCTTCGATGTTGGGGGAAAGAGGGTTGACAGCGCCATTGAGCACTGGCCTGATGGGGGCAGACCTCTTGATATAGGAAGTAAGACCATAGAGCACTACAGCAAAATTCTGAGGGGGGCAGGGACTGTGTTCATATCAGGGCCGCCTGGTGTCTATGAGATACAGGAGTTTTCACTCGGCACAAGAGCACTGTTTGAGGCAGCTGCTGAGGGAGGTGCGTATGTGGTTGCAGGTGGCGGGCATACTTCTTCAGCTGCATCTCGCTTCGAAATGGACAGAAAGTTCTCATACATAAGCACCGGTGGCGGAGCGCTTGAAGCCCTGATCTCAGGGAAGAGGCTTCAGGTGCTTGAAGAGATGAGGAAGAGTGCTGAGAAATTTGCATCTGAATTCAACTGAGCCTTATGGACCATTTTTTACCTGAACGCACCACAGTTCCAAGATCATCTAGCCTTTTGAGCAGTGCGGACAGGTGCCTCGTTTCCACTTTAAGTCCATTACGTCTCATGAGCTCTCTTGAGATTTCTTCAGTATTCATCGCCCCTTCCTGAAGGATGCGGGAAATGAATGCATTCATATCCTCCATGTAGTTCCATGGGAAAACAAACCATTTCCACCCCTCTTTGGGGATCTCGGATGCGTAGTAATCAGGTTTGAATGCTGAATGATTTATGTGAAGCATTGTAGCAGTCCGCAAATTCCTGGGATTGAGTGAAAGCGCATGTTCAAATGCGAGCTTCAGGCTTTCTCCAGTATCAGTTATGTCATCAACTATCAGAACATCCTTTCCTTCAATATCGCCGCCCACACTTCCTATCAGCCTTGCCTTGCTATCCTGTGAGGCTGTAACTCCCCAGTGTGCTGTTTTCAGTGAGAGCAGATTCTTCACTCCAAGTCCATCGCAGAGAAGACGGGCTGGCACCCATCCCCCTCTTGCCATACCAATTATGACGTCAGGCCTGTAATCACTTTCTATGACCTTCGCAGAGACATCACTACACCATCTGTTTATCTCCTTCCAGGAAACAAGCTTGGCCGGAACCCGCTGCATTGAGACACCATTAGCCCTGAGAATGATGTCTCTGATAAATCCTATTGTCAAAAGACCGGGCATGAAGAGGCCCGGTGCCGACCTGCCCCCCCTAAGCGTTCATCCAGCTACGGATGAACCAGTCCGAAGGGAAAGGCCTCACCCACCAGATGAAGGGGAATTTCATCTCCTTCTTCTGGCGATGCTGATCCTTCCCTTCATCCTGACAGGGGACATAGGCCAGCAGACTAACCAATACCGGCATGAGGATGTCCCTGAACATGGTGACCACCTCCTACCGACCTTGGTAGCTGCCAATATATTATTTGGATGAAATAATATTAATATTTTACTGCTCAGGAGTGTTATGCTGAATGAAAATGCGCATCGCTGCATTTCAAACATCAACACTGCGTCCTTTATCCAGTACATCGCACTGCCATTGCCTGCACTGCTGTGGGTTGAGTGGCAGACAGGACAATTTCTAATGTAAATTGAAGCTGCATTTCGAATCCAGTAGGGAATTGCATATGTGAGGGCAATGTTTTGCGTTAGCGTTTTCAACAAAGTTTTAAATACTGACTTGCGCGTATTTCTGCCTAGCTCAAAGAGGGCCAAGGGATGGACAACAGAAAGTTTATTACTGAACTCAAGGGAAAAACTGTAATGACTGAGGACGGCCAGATACTCGGCCTCATAGATAATTTTCTGATAGAAAGCACCACAGGCGCGATTGAAAATGTGCTTGTAATACCTGCAGAGGAAATAGAGCCGAGGCTTTTCAGGACAGACGATCAGGGAAGACTTGTTCTACCATTCAGCGAGATGAGGGCAGTCAAGGACGTTGTTGTCATGAATATGAAATGACTGGCCTGAAGAGAATGTTTTTTATAGCATTTACTGCAAGGGTTGTGGCCTCACTCCACCTTGAGCCATTTGCTTGCAGCAAGAGTTCCGAGACCTATCATTATTGCTGCGAATAGCGCGAGGTAGCCCAGATATATCATACTTGGATCTGAACCGAGTGCAATGCTTCTCCCAAGTGTTGCAGAGAATGTCACCGGGTTAACGCTGGATATTGCCTTCATCCATGATGGGAATCCTGTTTTAGGGAAAAGTGCTGTGCTCGCAAACATCAGCGGCATTGTTATGAAATTGGATATGACACCTGGCGTCTGCCAGTCTGTGCTTGAGACTGTGAGACCCAGGAACATGGCTGAAAAGCCCAGCCCGAGGAGGAAGAGCCCTGCTATCCATGCTATCCAGTACACGCTGAAATGGAAATGCACTCCAAAGACGATCGCAGCTGCAATCATCACCGGGATCTGTATCAGTCCTCTTGTGGTTGCGCCAAAGACCTTTGACAGGAAGACAACCGCCTTGCTTGTTGGTGTGATGAGTATTCTCTTCATATAACCGAAGCGTTTGTCCTGTATGGAGCTCATGGAACCGAACATGCCCACCGTGAGCATTGAAGTTGAAAGAACACCAGGAAGCAGGAAGGCTATGTAGTTGGTTGTGCCGAAGTAACTGAGTATGAAAGCCTTGGGTGCATTTGCAAGGCTGCTTCCGAAGAATGCTAGCCATATAAAAGGCTGCACGACAGTTACAACCATCACAAACGGGTTCCTGTAAATTCGCTTTATCTCCCTTGAAAACAGCGCCTCAAACTGACTCCATCCATTCATTTACTGCCTCGATCTCCTTATGCTTGCATAGAATCTCCTTATATCCATCTGCGGTTCTTCATCAATTCTGCTCCCAGTGATCTCAAGGAAAACAGTCTCAAGGCTTGGCTTCAGAACATCTATTCTTCTCAATCCTCTAATGTCTAATTTGCTGAGTATGGAGGGGAGGGTTGTCTCTGATGCATCCACATTGATTGTTATCTTCTCCCCATCTGCCCTGACACTCCTGACACCATCTATAGAGCTCAGGGATGCAAGGTCTGCTCTGGAGCTCGTCACAACCTCAATGACCTCCCCCTTTACCTTTGATTTGAGCTCTGCTGGTGTACCGACAGCCACTATCTTTCCCTTGTTTATGATTGCAAGCTGATCGCAGAGCGCGTCCGCCTCCTCAATATAATGCGTTGTGAGAAGGACTGTGACACCATACTCCCTGTTGATGCCCTTGATGAGGTCCCAGAGCATGTGCCTTGTTCCTGGATCGAGTCCAATGGTTGGTTCATCCATGAATATTACTGAAGGTCTGTGGAGCAGTGCAAGCGCAATTTCGAGTTTCTTCCTCATCCCTGTTGAAAACTCCTTCACCCTGCTCTTCGCCCTATCCGCCAGGCCAAAATACTGTAAGAGATTCATCGCTGTGTCCTTCCACTCCTTCATATTCTGGAGTTTTGCCTGCATCCAGAGATTTTCCATCGCTGTCAAATCATCGTCCAGTATGACCTCCGCGGCCACCCAGCCAATTCTTCGCTTCACCTCATACGGTTCATTGAGCACACTGTATCCTGCAACAATTGCATCACCGCTATCAGGCCTGATCAGTGCGGTGAGGATTTTTATCAGCGTTGTCTTGCCCGCCCCATTGGGGCCAAGTAGCCCGAAGACAGTACCTGAGGGAACGTTGAGCTGCACATTATCCAGTGCCCTTACATTTCCATAATTCTTTGTCACTCCCCTGACAGATATCTCCATCTCATTGCCATCACTCATGCTATCAGCCTCTTTTCAATCCTGGCTATGAAGCGCTTTGCCTCAGTAATCCCCATCTCTATCAGATATTCAGCATCAGCCCTGTTTTGAGCAGAGTAATCATCAATCATCCTGAATGTTATACTGAGCCTTTTCAGCAGCATGTCAGGCACATGTTCAGGCGGCATCAGGTCGAGGAAAAGGCTCATTATTTCCATTCTTTCAGTGTACCTTCCAACTATCAACTTCCTGAGCCTTTCAAGCCTCTTTCTTCCAAGGGGAGTGATTGTGTAAACCCTTCTTTTTCCCTCCCTCCTCTCCCTTGCGAAGCCATTCTCTGTCAGTCTCTTGAGTGCAGGATAAACTGAACCTGCACCAGGCCTCCATGCATTCTCTGTTTTTTCTGCTATATGTGTTGAGATCTGGTAACCGTAAACGGGCCCCTTTTCCATTATTGAAAGAGCGTATATTCCTATGAACCCTCTGCGCCATTCATTCTGTTTCTTTTTCACTTTCACATCTATACCATCTTTATCTCAGATATATAGATATCGATATATTGGTCGATATAGTTGCTCCCATAGGGCACCATATGCAGGAAGAAGTTTTAACCTAAGATGCGCATGTTACGACTGATGAATGCGATCTTTCAGAAGAACTCAGCTGTAGTGATGGATCAGGCTGAGGCAAGCAGGATACACAACAAGGGATGCTTTGGTGAACCGCAGGGAGGTGGATCACTGAAGCTGAATCTGCTTGAGGCACTCTATCTTTTTGAAAGTGAGCGCCTATCTGTTGAGGACCAGCATGGAAAGGAGCTAGATTTCGGCGAATTGCTGATATATGCCTGCAGGCGCATACAGAATTTTGAACTGCGCTATCTTGTATATTCCGATTTGAGGAGAAGGGGGCTCATAGTCAATCTTGCAGATGAGCCTGATATCGATTTCTATCTTTACAGCAGGGGAAGCACGCCCAAGAGCTCCCCGCCTTCAGCATATGTGATAGCCATCTCAGAACGCTCAGTATTTAATCTGGACGATCTCTACAGGATATGCGGCAATGCAGAGGGGACAGGAAAGGAGATCATACTCTCCGTTGTGGATGAGGAGGGGGACATAACATACTACAGGCTCAGACTCGCAGATCCAAGGGCAGGCATGAAGGAGGCGCTTCAAAGGGAATATCATGGCATAGTGCTTGCAGACCGTGTGATAATTCCTGAGAAGAATGAAGCTGAAGAGTTGAGAGTTAAGGGCTTTTATGGCAATCCAGTGGGACCCGGGCTACAGATATCCATGCTTGAAGCATCCTATCTCATGTCCTGCGGCAGGCTGAAGCTGATCAATGCACACACTGGGAGAGCAACGGCCCTTCGCTCTATAATCGATGCCTCCTCACGCACAGACCCTGAGTTTGAGCAGAAACTGATAGTGTATCAGGATCTTAAATCAAGAGGGTTCATAGTTAAAACAGGATTCAAATATGGCTCACACTTCAGGGCTTACGATGAGGACCCTGAGAAGGCGCATGCACGTTATCTCATACATGCAGTACGCAGGGGATATATTTCAGCCTGGCCTGAAATCTCCAGAGCTGTTAGACTCGCGCATGGTGTTAGAAAGGAGATATTGTTTGGCAGGGTGACAGCAGGGAAGGTGGACTATATTCAGCTCAGGCGTTATATTCCTTAGAGCTCCACCTGTATGCCCAGCTTTTCTGTCAGTTCCTTGTATCTATTCCTTATTGTTACCTCTGTCACGCCTGCAACTGTTGCAACCTCTCTCTGTGTTCTTCTCTCATTTGCTATTATAGATGAGATATAGATTGCAGCAGCCGCAACCCCTGTAGGACCTCTGCCTGAGGTCAGCTCCTTTCTTCCTGCCTCTTTCAAAATCTCATTGGCCTTTGCCTGCACATCGCCGCTCAGCTTCAGCTCGCTGCAGAAGCGCGACACATAGTCCTGTGGCTTTGTGGGCATGAGCTTCAGCTTCAGCTCCCTTGTCATGAACCTGTATGTTCTTCCAATCTCTTTTCTCCCGACCCTGCTGGAACCAGCGACCTCATCAAGCGTCCTGGGCACATTGCACTGTCTGCATGCTGCATATAGGGAGGCGGCCACGACACCCTCTATGCTCCTACCACGAATGAGATTGTTATTCACTGCCTTCCTGTATACCATGGCCGCTGTCTCCCTGACATTCCTCGGGAGGCCCATTGCTGATGCCATTCTGTCCAGCTCACCCAGTGCGAAGGCAAGATTGCGCTCAGTTGCATTGCTGACCCTGATCCTTCTCTGCCACTTCCTCAGCCTGTACAGCTGTGCCCTATTTCTTGTTGGTATGCTCTTGCCATAGCTGTCCTTGTTCTTCCATGAAATCTCTGTGGAGAGACCCTTATCATGTATTGTCAGCGTCATCGGTGCACCTGTCCTTGCCCTCTTTTCGCCCTGTTCAACATCAAAGGCCCTCCACTCAGGCCCCTGGTCAATCAGCTGGTCGTCTATGACAAGATTGCACTCCTCACAGACGAGCTCCCCACGCTCGTAGTCTCTTACAAGGTGCGTGCTTCCACATTCCGGGCAACGCTCTACTTCTTCAGCGCCTTCTCTTTGATCCTTTCTTATTGTCATCTGCCTCAACTTCCCTTACATACAACTCTATTTCGTTCGTATTCCTTACAGGTCTCCCTGTCTTTACCAGGATAAAAGGCTCATCAATTCTGCCAAAAATCTCTTCCACTTCACCGAATTCCCTGCCCCTTCCGTCATACACCTTCGCCCTTTCTCTGGGCACCATATTACCCTTTATCAATACCCGGCCGGCTCCCCTGACGCATCTCACCTTTCCTAAGAGCTCCATTTATCCACCGGGCCAAAGGCAAAAGAAAACATAAAATATTTAAACTTTTCTTTAAAGATATATATTTGATTCCCAACTCGCATATATTTTCCTGTTAACTGCTCATTTTTGCACTATAGTCACTGTGCAGTTCAGACAGTCATTTCATGCGCTCCGCTGAACGCATTGCTGGGAGGGGTGCAATGGGTGCACTGTGGACTATGCAGCGTCAGTGATTGGCGATGACGCCTATCTGTCAGTGCAGTGCGTTTAACCGAATAATGCGCCCAGACCTGCTGCAGCCTCTTCCTCAGATACAGCCTCTTCCTTCTTCTCCTCTTTCTTCTTCTCTTCCTTCTTCTCCTGCTGGGGCTGCGCCGGTGCTGCAGGTGCTGCGCTTACAGCTGCTGTGGCTATCGCTTCATCTATATTTATCCCGCTGAGCGATGAAGTCAGTGCCTTTATCCTCGCCGGGTCAGGTTCAAGTCCAGCAGCCCTGATTATGTTCGTTATGTTCTCCTCACTAATCTCCTTCTTTGCACTGTGCAGAAGCAGTGCGCTGTATATGTACTCCATCTCTTCAACCTCCCTTTTCCGCGGCCCCTTCGAGCGCAGCTGCCTGTGCAGCAGCCTTCCTCAACAGCATTTCTGCTGTGTCAGGCGTGGGGTACGAAGCATTTACGCTCAGGTTGACCGCCCACCTCCTTGCCTCCGATATGAGAGCCCTCACGCTCTCTGGAACAAAGTATCTTGTCCTGACAGCAAGTGAAAGTGCCTGGGCACTGGCAAGCGCCATGTCTCCAAGCATCTTTTTCTCATCCACCTGTAGCGTCTCCTTTCCAAATATCAGGCCACCCTCGAATATGGCCTTGATATCAAGCCCCGCAACAAGTGGATATATCTCCATCCTGGAAAGTGCTGCGGCTATCTGGGGTGTAATAACCTCTCCTTTTTTCACAAGCAGCTTATCCTTCTTAATTACCACCTTTCCCCCTTCAATGCCTGCCGGTATTCCGGCCTTTTGAAGCTCCCCCACAATAGGACCAGGCTTGAACTGTGTCTCACCTGCCTTTATTTCAATATCCTCAGGTGCTATTTCCCCTCCCTTCGCAGGCATTGGTTTCTTACTGCTCTCAATGACCCTGTAGAGTTTGAACGGGTCCATATCTGAGGTGACAAGAGCTATCTGGTCATTTTTCAGCATTGATTCTAATTTTTCTATTCCCTTTTTGTTTGCACCTGCGCTATTGACTGCCATGCGCAGCAGTTTTGCCCTTGAAACATAGATGCCTGCGCTTCCGTAAAGTTTCTTTCTTATCTCCTGTAGCTGTGCCGCAGGAAGTCCTCTGATACTTGCGACGCCCACAACCCTGGAGGCGTTGATGGCAGATGTAATCGCCTGAAGATTCCTTTCCTTCCATTCCCTGGTGTGTGCCACTTGTTCACCTCACATTATCCTGACCGCCGGTCCCATAGTGGTCTTGACATACGCAGACGCCAGATTTAACCTTCCTTTCTCAAGTTTCCCTATGACCCTGTTAATGACTGCCTCAATGTTATCTGCAATTTCCTCAGGTTTCATGTTCCTGGTGCCCACATGCACCTGAAACGTCTTTCTTTCCCTGCTCCTCACTGTAGTCGTTTTTTTAAGCGTATTTATTATAGGCACCGGGTCAGTCCCAGGCTGTATTGGCTTCGGTATCTTCCCCCTGGGTCCCAGCACTGTTCCCATCCTCCGACCTATGGACGCCATAAGCGGAGCTTCAGCAATGAAGTAATCATATTCCCTTGCAAGCTTCTTTGCAACCTTTTTGTCGTCCATGTATTTATTGAACTCATCCGGTGTTATGACGAGGTCAGCGACCTGCTTTGCCTTCAGCGCTGTTTCTCCACTCCCAAAGACACATACTTTTATCTGTTTCCCTCTACTGTGGGGAAGGACTATGTCCTCCTGTATCCTGTTCTTCGGAACGCTGAGATCCACGTCCTTCAGATTTATTGCGAGTTCAACACTCTCCAGGAAATTTCTTGGAGGTGCATTCGTTATCGCTTTTTTCACTGCCTCTATTGTTTCATTGCTTGCCAAATGAACAACCCCTGTAGTTCAGCGAGCCCATGGGACTCTCCTACATTGGATGCCTGCTTATAATTACTCACACTTAAATCTTTCTATTTAAGAACACTATCCCAGTTACCGCTGTTTATCTCAGCTGTTATCTGCTTGGGCTCCTTCCCTTCAACTGTGACACCCATTGAGAGGCATGTCCCCACGACCTCCTTAACCCTGCTCTTCAGGGTCTTTCCAAGCGATGCCTCCTTCTTCATTTCAGCTAATTTGATAACCTGTTTCATTGTGAGATTCCCTATCTTTGCAGTCTTTGGCGTGCCAGACCCCTTCTCCACCCCCAATTCCTTCAGTATGAGTGCTGTGGTCGGGGGTGTGCCCACAAGTATGTTGAAGGTCTTATCAGGATTAACCTCAATTGTCACAGGTATCTTCATACCGGTGAACTGCTTTGTCTTCTCATTTATCTCCTGAACAACCTTGACAACGTTGACACCCAGAGGGCCGAGCACTGGTCCAAGTGGCTGACCGGGTGTGGCCTTTCCTGCATCAACAAGCACATTTATCCTTTCAGGCATGTGAAATCCTCACTCCTTTTTCTTGGATATAACCCTTACGTGGTCCCCTCTTACAGTGACAGGTATGGGCACAACAGCCTCAAAGAGCTCCACAGTTATCTCTTCCTTGCTGTGATCTATCCTCTGCACCCTTGCCTTCTCCCCCTTGAATGGACCTGCCACCAGCTCAACAATGTCCCCTTCCACTATGCCGCTCACAGCAGGCTTGGGTGTCAGGAAATGGCTTATTTCATCTATTGATGTCTCGCCCTTCACAAGACCGTGTGTCTTTCTTATGCTCCTTATTGCATTCTCTATCTTGTCGCTGTTCATTGCCTCTATGAGCACATAGCCCCGTATATTTGATGGAACCAGAACGGAAAAGATGCTGAGTTTTCCATCTTTTGCCTTGGCTGCAATTGAATCTGCAATTTCCCTCTCCTGCCCTATTGCTGTCTTGACAGCCAGTATTGATGCCCTGACAGCTGCAGTGAAAATACGTTCCTCTGTATGACCATCTGCTGTGACACCGACCTTTACCTCAGTTGAATCCCCAAACGAAGCGCCTGGAGCCGCAGTGATTTCAAGGGTTATCCAGTGATCCCCTTTCGAAACCTTTGCATCGAACTCAGGAGGCAAACTGGTATAGCTGTCCCATTTCAGCATGCCGTCCAGATAAGCCCTCACCTGCCATTCAGGCGATCCTTCTGTGGAGGAATGCAGCACATTCAGTATCTTGAAATTCATATCGGTGTCTGCAAGTGCCTTGAGTTTTATACTGAATTCAGCTTTGGAGCCTATGGGGATGACAGCATTTGTTTCACCCGGAACTTCCAGTGTGAACTGCTTCAGTTGATTGTCCGGAGGAAATTCTGAAGAGCTCAAGGGCACAACTCCTTTAGCCAAATATGCCAGCAGTCACGCTCGGGAAATACGTGAAGAGCCAGTAGAGAGCAAAACCAAGAGCACCTATGAGGAAAAGACCGATGGAAACCATCTTCACAACCCTGACATATTCTTCCATTGTTGGCTTCCTGGCCATCTTGAATATTCTTCCATATTTCCCTTTTCCAATATTCCTTATCTTTTCCTCCAGTTTTCTCTGGACGTCGTATGTTGTTTCTGTGAAATCGAAATTGGAGATTGAATTGTTCATGCCTATCTGCTCACTATTGCATCGTAGCTCCTACTTAATATTTCTTTGCAAAAAAAGGTTCCGCTATGTTCCACGGACGTTCATAAATCTGTCTGCTGCTATGTAATTTATGAAGGTTGTCAGTTGAATGAACGGGAATTACAATCCACTGCAGAATTGCCTGGTGCCAGGGCATACAAATCATCTCCAGTAAGCTCACCATCCACATACAGTCGAGACATTCTGAGACATCGATTACATTCTCAGTATTATGTCGTAGCATGGTATCAGACTGGCGTCGGTCACTCTGATAATTTTCACAATTTTCATATCGTTCTCAAGGAACAGCACTGGAACCGAGTCCATCCTGCCAGTGTGTATCAACAGGAACCTTGAGAACCTGAATTCATCTGATGGGCAAACAGTAATGCTCTATGCCTTATCGGGAATACAGAAAGTTCAGCAGAGTGAATGAAAATGTTTCACGCTTCAGGTACGACAACGTTCGCATCAGGAAGTGCATCTTATCTAACAGGTTTCTTGCGGGAAACAGAACATGGTGGCTCTGAACAATGCATCGAAGCGCATTATTGCGAATGCAGAGAAAGAGATGAGGTGCATCATTCTTGATGTCAGGAACATAAGAGGAAAAGAGGCAGGAATGGTTTCACAGTTCTGGATGAGTAAGTTACGATGAAACAGGGCACCAAATCACTTAAAGGCAGCGTGCCTGGAATGCGCCATGTTGGTGAACGGGGACGTAAATTCAATAGACATTTTCAAACGAGGCATAAGGCATTTGCCAGCAGAGCATGTGAGCGGGGATACGGCGTCTTGAGGTGATCGCATCAACGCTAATTCACGGAGCAGATGCAATTTACGTGCTAATATGACAGGATAGCAAAAAATTGGTTGGGTGCTGTGGCACCCGCTTCTTCAGTGTATGAAGTCCATGTCTATGGACTTCTTCTCAACGTTGTCTGCTGGTCCAAGTATGTGCTTCGATTTGACGCCCGTCAGGACGACCATAACCCTCATCCTTTTCTCCAGCGACGGGTCTATTGCAGCGCCCCAGATGATCCTTGCAGAGGGATTGATCTTCTGCTGTATCATTGCGGCAACACTTTCCGCCTCTGTGACAGTCATGTCAGGCCCGCCAACGACATTTATCAGTGCGCCGTTTGCACTTGATATGTCCACATCTATGAGAGGTGAATTGACAGCCTCAGTCACTGCATCCTTGGCCCTCTCCTCTCCCTCCCCTTCTCCAAGACCTATCATGGCAACGCCTCCGCCTTTCATGATTGTCTTCAGATCATTAAAATCGAGATTGACCAGGCCAGGCTTGGTTATGACCTCAGTTATGCCCTTTATGCTTCTTACGAGCACTTCATCTGCAACCTTGAAGGCTGCATTGAGTGAAAGCCTTGGGACAAGTTCCAGCAGTTTGTCGTTCGGTATAACTATAACAGTGTCAGCCACATTTCTCAGCCTTTCAAGTCCCCACTCGGCATTCTCTGCCCTTATGGCACCCTCTGATTTAAACGGGGAAGTGCAGATTGCAATTGTTAGGCACCCCATCTCCTTTGCAATCTGTGCTATATAGGGTGCAGAGCCTGTACCTGTCCCTCCTCCCAGCCCAGCAGTTATAAAGACTATATCAGCACCCTGAATTGCCTTCCTTATGTCGTCCTCTGCCTCCCTCGCTGCCTCCTCTCCCACCTGAGGTAGCGCACCTGCACCCAGCCCTCTCGTCGTCCTCCTTCCAAGCAGTATCTTGTGCGGAGACCTTATGCGCAGGAGGTGTTGTGCATCTGTATTTGCTGCGTACATATCAGCACCTGTTACGCCTGTCTCAACGAGCCTGTCTATTGTGTTGGAGCCACCTCCGCCGCAGCCCACTATCTTTATATTCGTTTTCAGGCCCTGCAGTATTTTTATCAGTTCATCGTCTTCCGCACTCACATTTTCCTCAGGCACGTTCTGCTCCTGGGGCAGCAGTTCATCACTTCCCGAGAGTACATCGTTTACAAGAGCTTTCATTATTTCAGCCTCGCATCCCATCCCTATACATTTGATTATAGGTCTGCTCAGTTAATAATGATTTAAGCATTAAAAGGTTTCCATTGTGTCTGACGATTGTAGGACAATAATCTTTCCTAAACAGGGAAAAGATATTCATGTTTGATTTGATGAGTACAGGCGGTCACAATGCCCGCATTCAGGATAGTGTTGGTCAGACCTGAAAATGAAGGTAATATAGGCGCAGTTGCGAGGTCGATGTCAAATTTTGATTTCAATAGTCTGTATCTCGTTTCTCCCGTACCCATCGGGGAGGATGCAAGAAAGAGGGCAAAGCATGGAAATTATGTTCTGGACAGAGCAGTGATTGTTCAGTCTGTCGAGGAGGCAGTCAGTGGGTGTGATTATGTCATAGGCACAACGGGAATAAGAAATCTCGGGGAGAGAAAATTTCTCAGGAACTATGAAACGCCAAGGGAATTTGCTTTGAGAGTCAGAAGGAGCAGACGTAGCTTTGCACTCCTCTTCGGTCCTGAAGGACTGGGTCTCTCAAACAAGGAACTTGCTTCATGCGATGGTGTTGTCAGCATTCCAACATCACAGGAGCATCCTGTGATGAATCTATCGCATGCTGTCACGGTGCTGCTTTATGAGCTATTCATATCAAATTTTGTCAGGGAGCCGGAGAGGGCAGCAGTTGAGCTTGAAAAGGAAAATTTGAATCAGCGCTTTGCACTTCTTCTTGAGAGTATAAACTACCCCGAGCATAAGAGGGAGAAGACCAGGATAATGTTCAGAAGGCTCATAGCAAGGTCTGGCCTCTCCAAATGGGAATTTTTCATTCTCATGGGTGTAATTTCAAGGACACTCGATGCGCTGAGAAAGTGATCATTTCTTTTCCCTGGGAGAGAGCCTGCGCCTCAGATACTCCCTGACAGCGTTTCTTATGGCGTCGTCAATAGAAACAGAATCGCCACGCCTCACAAGCTTCTGCAGTTCGACGGCATTGCCTTTCGGGAGCTCCACAGTGATCTTCTCAATATGCCTGGGCGCAAAATTTCTCTCAATGAACTGTGCAATAGCTGCCCTCATCACTTCTGATATGTTCGAATACTTCCCACTCGAAACAAGCGACTGAAGGGCAGCAAGGCTGTGCTCATCCAGCCTTATAGTGACACGCTGAGACTCAACCATTATATCACCCTGTGCTGTTGTCCGACGATTAAGTTTATTCTCGCTGACACAAATATGCCGCGGCTTATATATATCATTATGCACAGGGTATCCGAGTGCGCTACATGCTATATGGCCCTTCAGAGCTCCTTGAGCACCTCAGTGTATACAGGGGAGAGGAAATGTGAATAGCGCTTGTCCTCTGCCCTGACAACACGCTCAAATGCCTCCATCAGCCTTTCAGTGATCCTTCCAGGGACCTTCGTTCCAATTTTGCGCTTGTCAACAGTTCCCACTGGGGCAATCTGTGCTGCAGTACCGCACAAAAAGAGCTCATCTGCGCCGTATATTTCGCCCTTTGCAATGTCCCTCTCCTGTACCTCTATCCCCATATCTCTGGCAATAGTTATCACAGTATCCCTTGTGATGCCATCAAGTATGTCTGCTGAAAAGGGTGGGGTGATGAGTGTGCCATCCCTTACCATGAATATGTTCTCACCTGCGCCTTCAGAGACATAGCCCGTATGAGTGAGCATTATTGCCTCGTCGAATCCAGCTTTCGAAGCATCCAGGGATGCGAGCATACTATTCACATATGAACCAGTAAATTTACCACTCGGTGGGATGGAGTTGCTTGAAATCCTTCTCCAGTGGGAAAAGCAGACATTCAGCGGCCTCTTTTCGGCGAAGTAGTTCTCCAGCTCCTGAGTGAATATGAAGTACTCAGTCTTCTGTTTTGTCGGCCTTATCCCTATGCCCCCCTCTCCATAATAAATCACAGGCCTGATGTAGACATCCCTTCTGTGTTCATTGATCCTCAGAAGCTCAATTATCTTGGAGCTGAATTCCTCTTCATTAATTGACGGGTTCAGGTAAAGCAACTGCGCATTTCTGTATATCCTTCTTACATGGTCCCTGAGACGGAATACGTTCAGCTGACTTCCATCCGAGGACATGTATGCCCTTATCCCCTCAAAGACACCTGAACCATAGAGGAGTGAGTGTGTTGATATGTGCACCTTTGCATCCTTCCAGTCAACCACCTCCCCGTTCAGGATTGCCCGCCTTTTTGTATTTTGCATTTGGCAGCACCGTGAGTCAATAGGTTTAACGGTATATATCAATACGGGGCCGCGGGGACTTCCGGTTTAAACATTCGGACCCCGGACCTACTGGTTAAAAGCCAGTTGCTCTTTCCAGGGAGTCTCTGCTCATCCTACCTAGCTGAGCTACGGCCCCTCGAGAGTGCACATATCGCTTTCTTATTAAAACATTAGTTAGCCCCGTATGCATAACATTAGCCACCCACGCGCTCGGGGCTTTTCTGCTTAAGCTACAGACAGCTGCCTTCATGTTTTTCAGTGAAGCAGTTTACACATGCAACTGTGTATACAGCTTCAATCCATACAGCTCTGAAACAGTGCATGTATTGCAAGCATATCATAGCTGAAGCAATTGATATTCACTGCTCCCATAAAACTCCAGACATTTCCTTAAATATGAGTTCACTTCTCTTCAGCATCGTGTTCGCCGAAAATATGTACTGCAGCTCCTGCGGCGTGATGCTGCTTGGATATGGCGTGACAGCTTTTGACTGCCCCAACTGCGGAAAGACCAAAATTGGGAGATGCCAGCAGTGCAGGAATCAGAGTGTCAGATATACCTGCAGTGCATGCGGTTTCAGCGGTCCGTGAGTATATGGGGAAGGTTGCGCTTACCTATCGTCTCATGCCTTCTGAGACAGATGTTGATTATGAAAGTGTAATTTCAAAGCTACGTTCAAGCCTGCCTGAGAGCGCCCAGCTCAGGGAGCATCGCATTGTACCCGTTGCCTTCGGTCTGAAGGCGCTTGAAATAATGATCATATGTGAGGATACTGAGGGTGTTGCTGAGAAAGTTGAAAACTCCCTTTCTTCGCTTCCAGGCATTGAGAGTGTTACCCCCACAGGCACTACATTACTGTAATCGCCCAGGTGGGCGATAAATACAAGAGAGTATTGCACTACCTGGAAGCATATGCCACGCCAGCTTCCGCTCTATGTTGCAGCCTGTTTTCCATTCACCTCACAGGCCAGGGCCTATGCTGCAGATACAGGGATAAGCGTGGAGAAATTGCTCACAGACTGGAGGGCGAAGAGGATCAAGAGGAAGGGGCTGGAGCTATGCATTGCTTCATTGCAGGAGGATGTGCAGAGAACAGACGACAGATGCCCCTGCAATGAGTTGAGCGACAGGGAGGAGTGCATGAGCGAGATTTACTCCTTCGCAGTGGCAAGAATGATCATAGCAGTGATTGGGGACCCGATGCTCACAAACAGATTTGCAATAAGTGTCTCAAAGCAGGCGGCTTCATGGCTTGAAGGCATTATGCGTGACTATCTGATGGATATTGCATCAGGAATAGGCATAGCTGCAGTGGAGCAGGATAATGTTTTCTCTCTCCATTTCACTGACTTCCTCCGTTACACTTCCAGACTCCGCTCCCCTGACTGGAAGCTTGTGAACCAGAAGGTAAGGAAGGGATATGTTCTGCTTGAGAGGGGCAGATTCATAAGGGTGGTACAGCAGGCAATAGCGGACCACCTGCAGCACAATCCACCATACGATGAAGAGATAAAGGAAAAACTGCGCGGCGAGATACAGACTGTTGTTGAAGAGTTGACAGAGCTGAAGAAGAAATATCAGCACGATGTCATCGGCGTTGTAAAAAAGGAACTATTTCCTCCATGCATGAAGGAAATACTCAGACAGATACAGGCATCTGAAAATGTGCCACACATGGGCAGGTTTGCCATAGTGACGTTTCTGCACGCTATAGGTATGAGTGCTGATGAGATATTCGATGCATTCGGCACAGTCCCTGACTTCAGCGCTGAGAAAACGAGATATCAGATAGAGCATATTACAGGCGCAATATCATCCACAGAATATTCGGTCCCTGAATGCAGCACCATGAAGTCTTACGGTATATGCTTCAATCCAGATGAACTATGTTCAAAGGAATGGATGAAGCACCCCATGATATATTACAGAACTAAACTCAGGAGTGGAGCATCCTCCAGGCAGCAGCAGCGCGATAAAGTGCAGTGATGTTGCCAAGGACCGCGAAGAGCAGGAGAAGCCAGTCGAAGGTTGTCAGTGAGAGCAGGGACGCCATTGGTGCGTGAATGAGCACCAGGAATATCTCTATAATAATAGCAAGGAGCATTATGACAATTCTGTCAGCCCTTCCAAGGGGCCCTCCATAGTTCCTTCTCAGCCCCACAGCCTGCGACTGCGTTCCAAGATAGCTTGCCATCAGTACACCTGCAAGCGCAAACAATCCAAGGTCTGTGTGAGTTGTGAGGCTGCTGAAAGTGAAACCAGCTATTATTGCTATGTCTGAGTATCTATCAAGCACATGGTCAAGGAAATCGCCCTTAACAGAGGCGCTTCCTGTTGCCCTTGCAACCGCTCCATCTAGTGCATCCATTAAACCGCTTATTGCAAGGAGTATGAGTGCTACGGGTAATAGATAGAGGCTGCGAAGCCCTGTGAAATATATGGAAAGACCTGTAAGCACTGCAAATGTGAAAGACATCCAGCTGAGTGTCGAAGGGGGTGTATCGGAGAGTGCATAGGTAATGGGTCTGAGGAGGCGTTCACTCCTGCTCCTCAACCTGTCGAAAACCAATGTTCCACCTCACTGAACCATGATATGCTTCCTGGCCTCTTCCTCATATCTGAATGCTCGTTTAAAATGGCATCCGCAACCTTTTCTGGTGTCGCATGGGTTGTGTCAATTTCAAAAACATGTTTTCCCAGCTCCACTGTTTCTGCAAGTATCACATCGAGTACTTCGGCCCTCACGTTTTCAAGTATCTTTTCCTCACTCCATCCCCTCTCTCTCAGCCTTGCGTAAAGAACTGAGGGCTGGCAGCGCAAAACGAATCCAACAGACCATGCAGTGTAGTGAGCAAGATGGCCAGTGATATACATCTCCCCTTTCAAATCGCTGGTGACGTGGCGCAGTCTCTCTGTATCTATCTCACATTCCTCCCCTTCCAGTAATCCATGCTCTCTTGCTATCTCCTCAACACTCATCACACTCTTTCCCAGACTGCTCAGCACCCTCCCTGCGCTTTTTTTACCTGTTCCAGGTGTACCGGTGATGGCCACGATCATCTAAGCACTTCCTGCACTGAGCAGCTCCTTCCCCACGATGGAAAGAGCACTGATTCTCCAGCAGAAATTTCTCCATTTTTCCAGGCATTTCTCATCTAGGGGGACCCTTTTGAAGTTCATGCCGTAGTGAACGTCCACAAGTATAAGGAAATCGGGCGGTGCGAGACCAAATGATCTCACCTTTTTCCCTTTAAGTGCAAGTTCAAGCTCCTCTGCATCTCTCTCTCCTTTAGCCACAGAGACAGATGCAGCTATTATGCGCCTGACCATGTTATGAAGAAAGCTCCTTCCCTTTATATCAACAGTTATCACGCCATCCCTGTTCCTCACATCTATGCTCTCTATGCTCCTTATTGAATGTGGCCCCTTTCCCTTTGCAAAGGGGGAGAAATCCTTGGTACCGGTGAAATATTGAAGTGTGTTGGAAAGCATCAGCATGTCCAGTGGTTCGAAGAGCAGATATCTATAGTGTCGCATGACAGCCTTTCTTGGATTGAACGATGCGGGTACGCTCAGATATGAGTGGACAAGCACACTGTCGTTTAGTGCATTCAGTGCAGAGATTAGTTCCTCTGGGGGAAAATCTGTGTTGAAGGCGACCACATTGCCGAGTGCATGCACTCCCCTATCTGTCCTGCTTGCACTCTGAAAAACTGCCTCCTTAATATCACTGAAGGCGCCCACCTTCATGCATGCATTTATCAGATCACCTTCCACTGTCCTGACACCCGGTTGCCTCTGGTAGCCGTAGAATTCGCTTCCAATATACCCGAACTTCAACGCTATCCGCACGATGCATCATCACGCTTTTCTCATCTAATTCCTTTACCGTTATGAGAGCATGGTACTTGTTGCAGTCAGGGTGAGATTCAGGGGTAGGGTGCAGGGTGTGTCCTTCAGGTATTATGCGAAGAGGTTTGCAGATGAATATGATGTAAAGGGGTGGATAAGAAACATGGACGATGGGAGCGTTGAGGCAATCATGGAGGGGGAGGAGGCAGCGGTGATGAAAGTTGTAGAGCTCTGCAGGACAGGCAATCCCAATGCATCTGTGACCGATGTGGAGCTCAGGAAAATGGAAGATACCGGCAGATACAGCGGCTTTGTCATACGCTGAAGCGAAGCTCCTTTCTGTAAATGGATGAAGGAAGCTCACTGTTTATCTTCCAGATGCTTTCCTCGCTTACACCCTTCTCCACCATCTCCTTCACCCTCCGTGGCACAGTGCCTATTCCAAGCACTGCGCCCGGTCTGTTCATATCATCCAGATAGTCTGTCTCCATCAGAAATCTATCCCCCTTTGAAAGTGACGCGTTGATATATTCCCTGGTCGCCTTCACCGAAGGCATCAGTCCGTAGTTTTCCTCCTCCCTCACCAGAGGAGTGCAGTGATGCCTTATCACCCTGCCAGGGTCCATACCACTCCTTCTGCACATCTCTGATATCTCTTTCATATTCTCAGGGGTTGCTTCCTCACTGTGAAGTATGACAGCGCATCCTGCCTTCGAGGCCTCAGAAAAACAGAGCTCCATGATGCCGTTGCTCGCATCCATGATATCCTGTGCTACATTGAAATGAGGTCTTCCCACCTCCCCGAGCGCATCTGCCTTTCCCTCCACTATATATTCAATTGCAAGATGCACAGCCTCTTTCATCAGCTCCTCAGCTTTCTGCAATCCCATGCTGCTGGCCATGTCAACAAGCGTCACTGGATAGGGGCCTATGGCGAGAAGCACATCCGCCTGTATATGGGAGGAGACATCTTCCCTGATTTTTATTGCTTCATCGTACATGTTCCTGAAGTAATCAATGTTGTAAGGGGCTCCATCTTGCGGAAGGTTGACAAGCATAAAGCCTGTCCCACTCTTCCTCACAAATTCCCTTGCAGCATCAAGATACCTGCCCTTTCTTTGCAGGTGAACATGATTATCAAATGCAGGGTATTTTCTCATCTCAGTGCAAAAGACCTGCTGCCTGCAGCTCTTCCATTATCTTATTGACAGCATCTCCGACATCTGATGGCTTGCGTGCACCAGTGCACACGAGCTTGCCGCTTCCGAATAAAAGCACAACAACCTTTGGAGAATCTAGCCTGTATACCAGCCCTGGAAACTGTTCAGGCTCATATTCCACCTTTTCAAGCCCTAAACTTATTGCAATGGCATTCAGATTTATTTCCTGACCGAGGTCTGAGGAGGCCACTATATTCTGCACATCTATCTTGGGTTCTATCTTAACCTTTATACCTGCCTTTTCTATCTGCTTCGATACTTTGCTTATTGCAAGCTTTACCTCATCAAGGCTTTTTGCGCCTGTGCACACCACCTTACCGCTTCTGAAGAGAAGTGTCGCAGTCTTCGGCTCCTTTAGCCTGTATATGAGACCTGGAAACTGCTCAGGCTCATATTCAGCGCCGTCGAGGGCAAGTGCGATGGCCTGAAGATCCAGCTCTTCGCCGAGTGAAGTGGAAGCGACAACATTCTCTATCTTGATTTCGGGCATTGCTCTTCCTCACTTGGATTTTGTAGCTGTTTATATAGCTATTTAATATCCTTTATAAACCATTGCTATTTTTTCTCAATGTATCCAGAACGTGCGCATGTTATTTGCCTGTCCTCAACTCTCTGCTCATCCTCAGTTTTACGAGAAACTTCAGATTGTTCCACCCATCCTTCCATGTGTTCAGCTTCTTCTCACCCAGGCGTGTCGTATATCTTATCGGTACTTCTTTGAAACGCAGTCTCTTTGCCGCCTTGATCTTTATTTCCTCCGAAAAAGGAAAGCCATTGCTCTTCATGTCAAGTTCGGGAAGCCTGTCCTTCCTGAGTATCCACATACCGCTCTGCGAATCGTTTATTTTGACATTGAAGAGCATGAGTGTTGCCAAATTCAGTATCCAGTTGCCCAATCTGTGCGTCGTATTCATCACATCCCTGCTCATCAGTGAAAAACGGTCAGCAGTGAGGAAATCGAGATTTTCTTTCCTAAATACAGACAGGAGCTCGGGGATGGCTTCGGGGGGATATGAGGCATCTGCGTCGAGCGTGACAATTATATCCCCTTTCGCATGGGCAAAGCCCGTTTTGTATGCCCTCCCATACCCTCTCTCAGGCTCCACAATTACCCTGCACCCCAATGATGCAGCTATCTCCCTTGTCCTGTCCCTGGAATTTGTATCAACAACAATAATCTCGAACTCCTCCCCAGCTTCACGCAGACTTTGCTTTAACCTCTCGACAACCTTGCCTATGGATGCCTCTTCATCAATCGTGGGGATGACTACTGAAATCACTTTCTCCTCAAACACTACAACACTGAAATTAATAACTGTTTTCAGTACATTTGCATCTCCTGCATCTTTTTTTTTCGCGCATTCACAATTGATTGATTTCAGGAAATCTTCGAACTTTTGAACTGAAAGATTTAACAACTCTCCTGAGCAATAACCATACAGGGAAAATAAATTAATGGAAACTGCATGCATCTTCATTCCAGAATGGCAGTCAGCGTTAACGGTGCCTCAGATGCATTGGCTCAGCACATAGTGGAATGAAATATGATACAGGAAAGACAGTTGGGCGTTCTGACACAATCTGAGCTCTCAGATGTATGGAAGAGAAGCAGGCGCGATTTAGCAGGCGCACTCAAGGGAACAGTGCTTGATTCTTACATTGAACTGAATGTCTACAGTTCAAATGCAGGCAACCACGAGCTGCTGCCTCTGGCAGTTGTCCTGCCCAGGGATGAGGGGGATGTAGTGGCCACGGTGCAATTCTGCCGAAAGAACGGCATTCCGCTCACAGTGAGAGGTGCAGGGACAAGTGTAAATGATTGTGCTCTGGGAACAGGGATCATACTTGATATAGGCAGGCACATGAACTCGCTGAAAGGGATTGATGAAGCCTCAGGCACAGTGCATGTTGAGGCAGGTATTACGCTCGAATCACTTAATTCGCCCATAATGAACAGGGGGCTTTTTTTCCCTCTCCTTCCTGTAACAGGTGAAAATTGTACAGTGGGTGGGTGTGCAGCCATTGACGCAGGCGGTTTCCTTTCAAGCAGGTATGGGAGGATGCATGACCTGCTCGTCGCAGTAAGGGGTGTGGATGGACAGGGGAACATAGTTCAACTTGAAGGAGCAGATGGGTCAAAGGTACATTCAAAATTCAGGGGGACATTCGGCTATAGGGGCAATGAGCTGCTTGCAGGCCTTCCCTCCGGCTTTGCCGGCTCTGAAGGCTCTCTAATTGTAATGACAGAGGCAAAGCTCCGTGTTGTTAAAACGCCTTCACATCTGTATCCTGTTCTTCTTTATTTCAGGGATGAAAGAGAGGCGCTGGTTTATTCAAAAAAGCTGCGCTCACCTGCAGTATGCGAATTCCTGGACAGAAGGGTTACCTCCTATTTTTGCTCCTCTCTCGGTCTTGAGCCGATTGAGGGAAGCTGCTCACTCCTTGTTGCTGCTGAGGAGGCGCTTCCAGCAGTCTCTGAGCTGCAGGACATACAGCTGGATCTAATCTCAACGCTCAGGCGTCTTGTAAATACACTGCACCTTATGAGAAGAGTATCTGCGAAGGGGAGGTACGTGATAGGTGCGGAGGGGATAGAGGTTCCCGACGATGCAATGTCCCGTATCTACGATGAGCTTGACCTTCTATCAAGCAGGTATTCCATGAACTTCATCTGTTTCGGGCACAGCTATGAAGGCATTCTTTACATCAGACCTTATGTCGATCTCAGGAGCGAGGACGGCAGGGAGAGATATTCCCACTTCACTGAGGAACTGTTTTCATGGACAGTGAATAATGGAGGTGCACTTTCTTCTGAAAATGGCATAGGGCTTCAGCTTGCGCCCACATTGCGTCGTTTGCAAATTGAAGGGGAGTGGAAAGCGCTCAAGGAAACCTTCGATCCCTCTTTCATTCTTGTCCCTTCCAGATACCTCGCAGAGATGGCGCACTTAAAGGGAGGACCAGAGGCAGAGAGAAAGTGGGTTCGTCCATCATTGAACTGGTCAATGCCTGATCTGAATGCACGTTTCAAGCTTCCCACAAACTCGTTCCGTGAGGAGATGGAGAACTGCCATGGCTGCGCTCAGTGCAGAACTCTACAGCACAGCTTTTCGAGATGTCCTGTATTCAATGCCACAGGAAGTGAACTAACATCACCACGCGGTCTCAATAATATGATAAGGAGGATGAACACAAATGGCGGGATACCCGCATCCTCAATCTATTCTTCAGATTTCAGGAGAGCAATATTTGATTTCTGCATTCAGTGCAAACTGTGTACGCTCGAATGTCCCACACATGTGAACACACCCAAGCTCATAATTGAGGCCAGGGCGCAGTATGTAAGGAGGGTTGGTGTAGCAGCAGTCAAGCGTGCTTCCAGCTTCTTTTCAGATTATGAACTCTATACCAGGGTGGCCTCAAGCATTGCAGGTCTATCAAATAGACTCACACGTTCCAGAAATGTGAGGGCGTTGCTTGAACATGCATTTGGAGTTGACAGACGCGTTCCCATACCGCAATTGGACAGGGAGCCTTTTGCCGAATGGTTCAGAAGACACGAATTTCATCCACAGGGAGAGATGAGAGGGGAGGTGGCCTACTTTGCTGATGTGTATGCAGGCTACTTCAACTCACTTGTGGGACAGGCTGTTACGCTTCTTCTGGAATCAAAAGGTTACAGAGTTCATTTTCCGCGCCAGCGCTTCACTGGCCTGCCCATGATATATTACGGTATGATGCGGGAGGCAAGGAAGTACGTGCTGGAGAATGTGAGCTATCTTTATCCCTATGCTGTCAAAAACATACCCATCGTCTGCTCCTCTCCCTCAGCAACAATGGCGCTGAGATATGATTATCTGAGCGTTCTGGATGATGAACGTTCAAGGACAGTTGCAAAGTCTGTGCTGGATGCTCATGAGCTGCTTGCAGATATTGGATTGAGTTTAACAAATAAAGGTGAGCGCATTGCCTATTTCCCATGCTGCCACTCTAGGGCACTTAGAGTTGACAGGAGTGCTGAAAAGCTACTTTCACAAGTCGGAAATGTTCAGCGAATAGATGCGGGCTGTTGCGGGGCTGGAGGAAGCTACTCATTTGCAAAGGAGACGCGCTCTTTCTCGCTTGAGATAGGCAAGGGTGTATTTTCCGAAATACTCAGGGCAAGCAAAGACGGACATACTGTCCTGACTGATGGAGAGGAGTGCGCACTCCACATTGGGGCTGCAACGGGCATTGACATCGGTCTCACCCTTCCTTATCTTCTCAGTAAATTCAGAGAGGAAGAACATTAAAGTGATTATTGCATTAATCTTTGTCAGGCATGAGAAGAGCTGTGTTCCTGGATAGAGATAACACAATAATCAGGGACTGTCCCTACTGTAGCAGAAGGGAGGATGTGCAGCTCATGGAAGGAGCAGCTGAGGCCATATCGCTGCTCAACAGGAAGCAGATACTTGCAATAGTGATAACAAATCAGTCTGGCATAGGTAGGGGTTATTTCAGTCTGCAGCAGATGCATGAGGTGAATGATGAAATGAGGAGGCAGCTGGCAGAGAGGGGCGCGAGGCTCGATGCAATCTATTACTGCCCGCATGCACCTGAGGAAAGTTGCATGTGCAGGAAGCCAAACACGTTGCTGATTGAAAGGGCGAGGCGCGATTTTGACACGTGCTCTGAATTTGTCATTGGAGACAGGGATGATATAGATGGAGAGATGGCCAGAAGGGCAGGGCTCAGGTACGGTATTGTGGGCGAGATAGGTATACTTGATATCATAAAGGAATATATCAGAGAGGCGGGTTTATAAGCGCTGCATCTCATCGCCCACTCTGTATCTGATAGATGGTGCATTTCATTTGAATTTCAGTGTTATAATTACAGTCAAGAATGAGGCAGAAAATATAGCGAGGCTTTTAGACAGTCTCATAGCGCAGGAAGTCGACAGGGAGATAATAGTAGTTGATGCACAGAGCACAGATGGGACTGCCGAGATTGTGAGGAAGTATGCCTCTGAGCACAGCTACATAAAACTCATTGTAAGACGGGCGAAGCGCGGTCTCGGAAGAAATATAGGCATGCAGAATGCGCAGGGGGACGTTTTCGCATTCATTGATGGCGACTGTGTGGCAGACAGAAACTGGCTGAAAAGTCTGTCATCGTCCATTGCAGAGCATCCTGTTGTGGCCGGGAAGACTGTATATGTTGGGAAAAAAGAGTACATCTCACTTGAGAGGGTTGAGCTCTACAGGCAGGGTATGGATGTGACATATCCTTCCAGTAATCTCGCATACAGGAGGGAGGTGATAGAAAAGATCGGCATGTTTGATGATTGGTTTATCACCGCTGAGGACATTGACCTCAATATCAGGGCAGTTGACAGCAAGTTCACAATATTTTATGACGAGAATGCAATAGTATATCATAGCGTCAGGGAAAATCTCTACTCCTTTGTCAAACAGGCGTTCTGGAACGGTGCTGGAAGAAAACAGCTCACACTCAAATATGGAAGGCTGTGGGGCAGTTACAAACCCATGGAGCTGTTAAAGCGCAGGCACTCCATATACGGGACAATCAGGGTCTCAGCAGCTCTGATGGGGTACGCTGCTTACAAGCTTTTTGGGGAGCGACCCGCTGCAAATCATATGGCATAAAGGATTTAACCACGCCCTCCATTGAATCTCCATGGTTTCAGAGGGGCAGAAGGCACCTGACTTCAGGCTGAAGTCCAGTGACGGGAAGGAATATTCTCTTTCAGACTTCCGTGGAAAAAAGGTGGTGCTTTACTTCTATCCAAAGGATGATACGCCTGGCTGCACGACGGAGGCATGTGGTTTCAGGGATGCGATTGAGAGTATAAGAAAGAAGAACGCAGTTGTGCTCGGTGTCAGCAGGGACAGTGTAGATTCTCACAGGAAGTTCGTATCAAAATATTCGCTCAATTTTCCACTGCTCTCTGATGAGTATGGAAAGGTTTCGGAGGCATATGGTGTGCTGAAGGAAAAGAACATGTATGGAAGGAAGACACTGGGCATTGTGAGGAGCACTTTCATAATAGATGAGGAAGGAAGGATAGAGAAGATCTTCTCGCCTGTGAAGCCTGATGGACATGAAAGAGAGGTGCTGGCGCACCTCTAAATTAAATGGCCCATTCTTTTTTTCTTTGCCTCCATGTATTCAGTGTTATGTGGATTTCTTTTTCCCCCGAATTTTCTGAACCCCTTTACTTTGATACCCCTTCTTTCAATATCCCTTATCTTTTCTGTATTGCTTGTGAGCAGAATCACAGACCTGACACCAAGGTCCTTGAGGATGGATGCAGCGATCTCGTATGAGCGTTCATCAGGCCTGAAGCCAAGAAGAACATTGGCCGATACAGTATCGAATCCTTCGTCCTGCATATGATATACCCTGAGCTTATTTGAAAGCCCTATACCTCTCCCCTCCTGTTGCAAATAGACTATTACACCCCTCCCCTCAGCCTCCAGCAGTTTCATTGCCCTCTTCAACTGTTCACCGCAATCGCAACGCTGCGAGCCAAAGGATTCACCTGTCAGGCAGCTGCTGTGTATCCTGACAAGCACATCTTCCCCGCCGAAGACATCGCCTTTAATGAGTGCAACATGCGTATTGCCCTTCCTGTCAGTAAATCCGACAATCCTGAAGCTGCCATATTTCGTTGGAAGCTTTGCCTCCTCTGTCCTTTCAAGCACTGGTGTTCTGCTCATTTAGTCGCAGGTGTGGATACAGTTATTAATGAATAATATATGCATCCCTTTAAATGCCAGGAATAACGCGTAAGTCCCTTCTTTCAAAGCCAGTGAAGGCAGTGGATGTAGATGGGGATGTCAGGGTTCATGAGCTCGTAGAATCGTTCAAGAGCACTTCGATTCAGGCAAGAAACATAGGTATGGCTGCTCAGGTCTATGAAAATATGCTGAAGGACCCGGACAGGCCCACCATAATTATAGGTCTTGCAGGACCGCTGATTGCTGCAGGGTTGAGAAAGGTGCTGAGAGACCTTGTGCACTATGGCCTTGTCGATGTCATAGTATCCACAGGTGCAATACTTTACCAGGACATCTATCAGGCAAGGGGTTTCAAACATTACATGGGAAGTCCACACGCTGATGACACTGTGCTGCGCGATTTATCCATTGATAGAATATACGATACATATGTTGATGAACTCAAGTTTGAGGAGACGGACAGGTTTATAGCAGACATAATTGAATCAATGCCCCCTGGCGCCTATTCCTCCAGAGAAGTGATGGACAGACTGGCAGCTGAACTGAATGATGAGAATTCAATTGTTCGCACAGCATATGTGAAAGGGGTACCCATGTTTTCCCCAGCCCTCAATGACAGCTCCATTGGCATAGGTCTCACACTGTTGCATTTCAGGCAGAAGGAAATGAAGGAAAGGTTCATACTCGACTCAATTAAGGATAACTATGAGCTTGTTCAGATAATATTGAATTCAAAGAAAACAGGCGTCATATACATAGGTGGTGGAACCCCCAAAAACTGGATCAATGATGCAGAAGTTATGGCTGGATATGCATTCAATTCTGATATAAAGGGGCACAGCTACGCCATACAGATTACCGCAGATGCACCCCACTGGGGTGGATTGAGCGGTAGCACGCTTGAAGAGGCCAGATCCTGGGGGAAGATAAAGAAAAGGGCCACTGTTGCTACAGCCTATGTTGAAGCGAGTATTGGATTGCCTCTCCTGGCAGGGTATTTGCTCGGCAAGAAGCTCTATAGAGGAAGGAAAAGGCTCAGTTTTGACTGGAAAGGCACCAAACTGTACATCAGAAAGCAGTGACAGGGAAAGGATATTTATACAGAGCGTGCTAGCATCCCGCGATACAAATGGAAAATGCAGCTCAGTTGGAAAAACCAGTCCCAGTCACGGACGAAAACTTCAAAGAATTTATTTCAAAATATCCACTGGTTGTTATAGATTGCTGGGCTGGCTGGTGCCAACCGTGCAGAATGATAGCCCCTGTTATTGAGCAGCTGGCAAAAGAGCTGAAGGGGAAGGTGGTATTTGGTAAGCTGGATGTCGATGAGAATGCAATCACCCCCTCAGAATACAACATAATGAGCATACCGACGCTTCTGATTTTTAAAAATGGAAAGCTTGTTGACACCATAATAGGTGCAGTGCCAAAGGCAGTGATTAAGGAAGAACTGGAAAACTATTTGTGAGCACTGCTCACACCCCTGCCCCGGGATTCCTACTATTCCTACTGCCCTTCATCCTTTCTTGCAATTCCTTCCAGCAGCTCGTATCCGAGGTGTTTGTTTCTGTTTTCCTCCCTGCAGTGCATCTGCCAGGCCTTCTCCAGGTGTTCACATGTTGCCAGTCTCTCAAATACCGGGCAGTCGCAGAATATCCTGTCCCTGACTATGCTCACAGTTCGCACAACACGGGGGCTTTCCCCTTTCACTGCATAGACATATATCCATTCGTTATTTTTTCCCCTGATTGCCATCATGAGTGCATCCCTGCTGAGGTGAATGCACTGAGGTGTAATAAAGCTTGTCCTTCAAACGGATTTTTGGCAGCTATTTGTCTTGCAATAATGAAGATAATGTCTGACGGCAGTTATATGTGCAGCACTTGACCTGCATATCAGTAAGTTTCTGAAATATTCAAAGCATATATTCGGAATTTATTTTTATATCTGTGATGTTGATCGCATATAGATGACATTTGAAATAAACATAGTTTCAAGCACACCGCTTACGCCTTTGACAGATGTGGATGAAGTGCTATCCATCTTCCTTTCTCAGATAGGTTATCTCCCTCCTGGCTATATACCAAGAAACAGGGCTGAGAGCATAGAAAGGAGCATCCCCTTCCGCATATTCAAGGACTACTTCCTCACCCATCCAGAGCGCTCCTGGCTCGTGGAGGAGATAGCTGCAGATTTATCTGCAACAAAGGCGACTGTGTACAGGCATATAAATAAATTGAAGAGCCTGGATATACTCGAAGAGTCTTTCGTGGAGAGAAACGGAAAGCAGAAGAAAGGGTACAGGATCAGATACGGTAACCTGAGCAAGGCATGGAACTTCACGGAATCTAATGTTCAGGTTGCAATGGAATCCTATAGAAAGACTGTTGATCATATACAGAGGCTTCTGGAGGGAAGGAAATGAATGAAGAAAACTACACGCTTGTCAGGGGTTCTATTTACAGTGTGAAGAGTGCGGGTTCGAACGAATCAGTGGTAGTCACCGAAGGTGAATTTCTTGGCTATCTTCCGTTTGGCGATGAATCTGCTGTGGCGCTGAGGATAACATCAGGTGATGCGAAGGGAACTGTGAGGATAATACCCTGCAATTCAATTTACTATGTTGATGTTGTGAAACAGGAAAGGGAGAAGGAAAAGGTCAAACAGAAGGAAGAGGAAGTGAAATTTTACGGATGAAGGGGGAGAGACAGTTGAATGAAAGGAGAGTGCTGGCAGATAGCGAAATAGAGGCGAAGCTGAAGGAGCTCCCAGGCTGGACCCACGGTGGTGGCTATCTCACAAGACATCTGGTCTTCAGGAGCTTCACAGATGCACTCTCCTTCATGGTGCGCTGTGCCTTTGAGATTGAGAGACTGAAACATCATCCAGACTGGTGCAATGTCTACAACCGCCTTGACATAAAGCTTCAGACACATGAAGCAGGTGGAGTGACAGAGCTTGATATTGAGCTTGCTGGGAGGATGAATTCAATCCTATCCGGTTACAGCCTGAAGCAGTAAGGGGAAGCCCTTGTCGCAGGATATATTTACCAAGACCAAGGCAATGGTGTTTCCCAGACAGGTTCTGGCGGGGCATGGCGTCATAGAGAGGACAGCTGATGTGCTTTCAAATCTCGGCATCGGAGGAAGCATACTCATAGTCACTGGTCCAAGCACACGTGCAGTTGCGGCGGAGAGGGTCAATACAATCCTTCAGGAGGCGGGCTTCAAAACAGAAATAGTTGTTTCCGGTGCGGCAACCGTGTCAAATGTTGATATTGTTTCAAGACGCGCCTCCAGGTTCAAACCTGTGGCCATTGTCGGGGTGGGTGGTGGGAGCAAGATAGATATTGCCAAGATGGTCGCTGCCAAAAAAGGGCTTCATTTCATAAGTATTCCAACATCTGCATCTCATGATGGCATTTCTTCTCCTCGTGCGTCTATAAAGGGAAATGGTCTCAGCCATTCCATGGAGGGGACAATGCCTCTTGCCATCATAGCTGACACTGAAATAATTGCGAAGGCACCGTACAGAATGCTAGCCGCCGGATGTGCTGATGTGCTGAGCAATTCCACTGCAGTGCTGGACTGGGAGCTTGCTGTGAGGGCAGGCAGGGAGACAATGAGCACCACTGCCCTCACACTGTCAAAATACGCTTCCGCTGAGATAGAGCAGCATGCATCCAGGATAAGGGTATATGATGAAACAGCCACATGGCTCGCTGTCCGTCCCATCATAGCATCTGGCCTGGCCATAGGTGCCGCAGGCTCTTCACGACCTGCAAGCGGTGCGGAGCACCTCTTCTCTCATGCACTTGAAGCAGCTGGAAAGGGAAATGCGCTACATGGCGAACAGTGCGGTGTGGGAGCAATCATGATAATGGCACTGCATGGTGGAGACTGGGAAAGGCTGAGAAATACGCTCATCACACTCGGCTGTCCTGTCAGTGCCTCTGAGCTCGGCCTCACCCCTGGAGATATTGTCAACGCACTGCTATCGGCAAGGAAAATGAGAAGGGATAGATACACTATACTAGATGAAAAGAAGCTGGACAGGAAGAGCGCTGAGAAACTTGCCAGGGAGACAGGTGTTATTTGAGTTTCTTTCTGCAACAAATTAATGTATTTCAAGCAGTTCTATGACACAGGTGCACAGATGCCGGGCATAACGCTCATAGGAGAGCATATTGCAAAGGAGGGGAACGAATTCGTCTTCAATGGCCCGGCACCGGAGTGCAGGGAATGCAAGCTGAAGGTTGCATGCCTGAATCTGGAGCCTGGACAGCATTATAAGATTGTGGAGGTCAGGCCAAAGCACCATGATGACTGCTTCATTCATGAAGGCGGCGTCAGGGTTGTCAGAGTTGAGGAGATACCTCAGAAGATTGCAGTCAGGCGTAAACAGGCAATAGAGGGCTCTGTGATTACACCTGAGGAGAGAAAGTGCAACTTTGTTGGCTGCCCGAACTACAGGTACTGCTTTCCGCTTGGTGCCAGGAAATCAAAATACAAGGTTCTCAAAGACCTCGGTCCTATTGAATGCGCCATTGGGGAGGATCTGCGTCTCATAGAGGTTTAAAGCACCTCAACAGTGACACTGTCATTCTCCCTGATGCTCTTCCCGCCCGGGAGAAGCAGCAGCCCGTCCGCCATTGAAATGCTGCTTATCGCCCCTGATTCCTTGAACACTGACCTGCACACTCCATTCCTTATCGATACGGGTATGACTCTGTCAAATTCCCCATCAGCTCTCTCCTTTCCCCTGAATCTGCATTTCACAAACTGTTGTTTCATTTCCAACCCCTGCATGCACTTCAGGCACGTGCGCAGAAGATAATGTGCACCCACGAAGGAGGAAACAGGATAGCCAGGCAGCCCAAGCACTGCCTTTCCCCTCACCACTCCGAACATGCATGGTCTTCCCGGTCTTATCTTAACTCCATGAAAGAGAAGCCTGCCGTTCTGCCTTATCGCCTCCGCAACGTAGTCCCTCTCCCCCACAGAACTACCACTGCAGAAGACAAGTACATCATAGCTAGAAGTGAGCTCCAGCGCTCCGTTCACAGCCTCAGGTGTGTCCCTGAGTGGTTCGAAGCTCTTCACTTCAGCACCGCTGCTCAGTGCCACAGAGGCGATAACATGCGAATTGATGTCGTATATCTGCCCAGGGCTGAGTTCTGTCCCGACAGGTGCGATCTCATCTCCACCTGGAAGGATTGCAACTCTTGGTTTCCTGTATACTTCCAGTTCCGCAATACCCTGCGAAGCGGCCGCGCCTATGATACCTGAACTCACCTCCTTCCCCTCAGCAGCAAGCAGCTGTCCCTTGCGCACGTCGCTTCCCCTGAGAGAGATATTTTCGTGAGCAGATACTGAACGCAGCAGCCTGATTTCATCTCCCCTGCTCTCAACAAATTCCTTCATAATCACTGCATCAGCTCCTGAAGGAACAGGGGCTCCAGTTGCAACATAGATACATTCCCCCTTCCTCATATTCCTGGTCGAAAACTGTCCCGCTGAGATATGGCCCACAACACTGAGCACTGTGCCCTTCCTGCATTCTCTACTTCTCAGAGCATATCCATCAACCGCAGACCTGTTCCACATGGGCAGGTCATATTTCGCCCTGATATCAGTGGCAAGCCTTCTTCCAAGCGCCAGATCAATGCTTACCTTTTCCCTCTCCCTCAGGTGTCTGGAATTCTTCCTTATTATCTTTAAAGCCTCATTTAGGGAAACATAGTTCCATTCACTCACCTGAAAGCCTCCCTTACCAGGTGTCCGAGCTCAGGCACTATCAGCTTTTCCATTGCAAGCCTTACGCCCTCAGGTGAGCCAGGGAGGCAGAAGACGAGCGACCTCCCTATCACACCGGCAAAGGCCCTGCTCATCATGGCCGCACCTTTCACCTCCTGATAGCTCAGATATCTGAACAGCTCACCGAATCCGGTAATTTCTTTTGATAGGCGTGGGTGAAGTGTCTCATATGTAACATCCCTGCTTGTTATACCCGTCCCACCTGTAAACAGAATAACCTGGGCACCTTCACCCACACCCTCCAGGAATGCATTGAATATCTGTTTTGCTTCATCCCTGACAATGCGACGCATAACTATACTGTGTCCCGCGCCCTGAAGCATCTCAACCATTAGCTTCCCGGACACATCATTCTCCTCCGTTCTGCTATCCCCCACTGTTATCACTGCGCATTTCACTGAATTCACTGAGGTCTTCCTGTGAGCATCAGCTGTCATTACATTCCTTCCTTTTCCTTTTCAATGACCCTTATTCCCTCTATTGACGTTGACGGGTATTGCCCCCTTTCATCCTTTTCATTCTCCTTCACCATATCCCATAGAGCGAGCAGTGCAGTGGAAACAGACAGGAGTGCATCCATCTCCACGCCTGTCCCCCAGTTTGCCTCCACCTCTGATACACACCTGATCCTGCCAGGCATTCTTTCAAAAGTGACCTTTACAGAGGAAAGAGGTATCTGATGGCAGAGTGGTATAAGATATGGTGTGAGCTTCGCCGCATTTATTCCTGCGATCTGTGCAGTTGCAATCGCATCTCCCTTCGGAGTCACTCCACTGAATATATTTTCAATGCTCCCCTCACTCAGAATTATGCACCCTTCCGCCTTTGCCCTCCTTCTTACAATTTTCTTTTCAGAGATATTCTTCATTGAGATGTCTCGACTCATTTCCATCTGGTCACTTCCCCTATCTCCTTCTTCCATATCGGAACCTTTTCCTTTATTTCGCTGACAATACGCATGCATGCCTCAAATGCTTCCTTTCTATGCTTCGAGCAGACTCCTGCCACTATACTGACCTCCCCCGCACCTACCCTGCCCACTCTGTGTATGACGCCAGCATCCTGTATTCCATCTGCGAGTACCTGCGATACAATCTCTCTCATTTTCTTTAAGGCCATTTCCCTGTAGCACTCGTAATAAATCTCATCTACCCTCTTCCCCTCTTCTTCAGGTCTCACAACACCCTCGAATGAAACAAATGCACCCGTCCCATTACAGTTCAGGTGTTTTCGCAGCTCTTCGAGGGAGATTGCCCCTTCTCTTATATCCACAAACATGCCCCACCACTCACAGGTGGAATCAGTGCAATCCTATCTCCCTCGCGAACCAGCACCTCATCTCTTGCATATTCTTCATTCACTGCACACAGTGCTCTGCCCATTGCTTCACGCAGCTGTGGAAATTTTTCATAGAGCCTTTTCTTTATCTCTCCCACACTCATAATCTCATCTCCATCTATTTCCAACGTATCCGTGCCTGCGAGCTCTCTGAGCTGTGCAAAGAGCATCACCCTTATCTTCACTTCAATCCCGTTAGATAATACTAATACAGTTATATCAGCAGTGCATCATTTCACCGATTACTATGTCTAAGAAATTCGAAGGAATTTTTGTCGCAACTGTGACCCCATTTACAAGAAAGGGGGAACTGGATGAAGAGGCATTCGGCAAATTACTTGATTTTGAGCTTTCAGCAGGTGTGAATGGCATTTACGCTTGTGGAACAACCGGTGAGGGCGTGTCCATGACGCTGGAGCAGCGTAAAAGAGTTGCTGAAATAGCACTTGAACACGCCGGCAGCAAGGTAACAGTGATGACGCAGGTTGGGGACGAAGCAATTGAAAATATAAGGGAGCTTGCAAGGCATGCTGAGGATATAGGGCTTGATGGCATTGCTTCGCTCACGCCCTATTACTACAAGCCTGACGAGAAGGCAGTGCTGGAATACTACAGGGAAATAAGCTCCTTTTCAGACCTCCCTCTATTCATTTATCACATTCCCCCAATGACAGGCCTTTCACTCAATGCAAGGACAATAGCACGTATCATGGAGGAGGTACCGAACATACGCGGCATCAAGGACAGCAGTGGCGACTTCAGGCATCTGCTGGAAATAAGGTATCATGCACCAAAAGGCCAGGCTTTATTCACAGGCTCAGATGAATATGCGCTGGCAGCATTCATCTCAGGCATAGATGGGTGTGTTTCAGGATATTCAAGTGTCTTCCCAGAGTTTTACGTATCGCTCTATAACTACTACAGGCAGGGAAAGATAAAGGAGGCAGTTGAGATGCAGAAGAAGATAACAACTGTGAAATCGCATCTCCGCACTCCATATATACAGCCAATCAAGGAGGTACTCAAGATGAGGGGAGTGGATGGTGGCTTTGTTAAAAAACCGCTGAGAACAATGACTGCCGCCGAAATAAGGGAATTCAGATCTGCAATTGAAAAGCTGGGCGTCTTAAAGATGAAATAATTAATAAGAGGCTCCTCAATCAAACCCCGCCAAGTGGAACACGGTGAGCGTTTGAAACTCATTCGCAAGGGAAAGGTCAAGGAGGTTTACGAAGTCGACAGGGATACCCTTGAATTTGTATTCACAGACCAGATATCTGTATTTGATAAGATAATCCCCGTTTCAATCCCGCACAAGGGGGAGACGCTCTGCAGGGAGAGTGCCTTCTGGTTTCAGATAGCGAAGGAGATGGGGATAAGAACGCATTTCAGGGAGCTTGTTGCCTCCAACAGAATGAGGGTGGCCAGGGTTGATGTGATAGCCGATTATTCTAAGATTAACAGTGCGACAAGGAACTATCTCATACCGCTTGAGTTTGTCGTTCGCTATTATGTTGCTGGAAGTCTGATGGACAGGATCAGCTCAGGGATACTGAAGCCAGAGGATCTGGGCTTCAGGCCAGGGCATGTTGTTGGATATGGTGAAAAGCTCGATGAACCTTATTTTGAACTTACAACCAAGCTTGAGAAGGTCGACAGGCATCTAAGCTTTGATGAAGCGATGCGCATCTCAGGTCTGAGAGAGGATGAGATGGAGGAGATCAGGAAGACAATTTTGAGGATAGATGAGAAGATACAGCAGGAAGTGGATGAGAGGAATCTCATACACGTTGATGGAAAAAAGGAGTTTGCCTTCGACAAGGACAGGCGCCTGATGGTTGTGGATACATTCGGGACTGCAGACGAGGACAGATGGTGGGATGCGGAGGCCTATTCAAATGGAAATGTAGTCGAGCTGAGCAAGGAATTTGTCAGACAGTATTACAGGCAGACAGGTTACTATTCAAGGCTTGAGCAGGCCAGAAAGAGTGGTCAGCCTGAACCAGATATACCACCGCTGCCTCCTGATCTTGTGCAGAGGACAAGCGATCTGTATATTGAGATCTTTGAGAGAATCACAGGAGAATCATTCGACTGAGTGATAGAATGAAGGCGCTTGTCACGGGAAGCTCTGGCCTGATAGGTGCAAGGCTATGCAACCTTCTCATCAACGAAGGGTTTGAGGTAAACGGACTTGATGTGAAGAGCGATGGAAATAGGGATATAACATTCTTCAGGGGTTCAATAATGAACCCTTCGCTGCTGAAGCCTGCAATGCGTGGATGCGATTATGTCTTTCACCAGGCTGCTGCCTCCTCCTCCCCAATGTTCTATCCGGACCCTGTCAAGGGGACGACAATCAATGTCATTGGAAGCCTGAAGCTGTTCAATCTTGCCTTCGAGGAAGGAGTGGGTAAGGTTGTTGCTGCCTCGACATCCAGCATATATGGCAACTCAAAGCTTCCTTCAAGAGAGGACCAGCAGGTCATCCCTCCCAACATGTATGCCGCGTCCAAGCTCGCCATGGAAAACATAGGCCTGTCTTTCCACGAGGTCACAGGTCTGCCCCTGATCTTCCTGCGATATTTCAGCGTCTATGGGCTGGGGGAGAGGAGGAAAGGGAACATTGCAAATATGGTTTCTCAGTTCATCTGGTCTGTGCTGAAGCTCAGGGGAGCTCCTGAGAGGCCTGTCATTTATGGGGATGGGAGGCAGACCAGGGATCTGATATTTGCAGATGATGTTGCAAGGGCTAACCTGCTTGCAGCAAGAGCCGAGGTGTCTTCGGGCGTCTTCAATATTGGAACAGGAAAGGAAACTTCACTGAATGAAGCGCTGAGATTGATATGCAGACTGGCTGGAAGGGAGATTGAGCCTGAATATGTTCAGAATCCAGTAAAGAATTATATCTACAGGACCAGGGCAGATACGAAGAAGGCAGAGCGATACCTGCATTTCAGAGCAAAGACAAGCCTGAAGGAAGGCATAAGTGCAATAATTGAGGAACTTAGGCATTCTAAATAATAGATTCCACATTTGAACAGACCAATCTAGACCGGTTCAATGTTTAAATGATACAGCATGGATTGCAGATACATGGCGAAGTACGAGTTTAAATGTAAGGACATAGGAATGAGCTGCGGATTCGAGGCCTCGGCACCCAGTAAGGAAGAACTGATGCCCAAGATAGTTGAACATGCCAAGACTGCACATGGCATCACTCAGATACCTCCTGATCTTGCTAAGAAGGTTGATGGAGCTATAAAGAAAAAGATGTTCTGAAAAACACATTCATCTGTCCCTGGGGACAAGCGGTAGCAGCAGCATTGAGGCGAGCGAGAAGACTAGCATTACCCACAGTGCATTGTTCAGACTTATAATGGGGATAAGGGCAGTAAGGACAGATATGCCCGCTGCACCACCCACTGTCTGTCCAATGCCCCAGACCAGGCTGTTGGCTCTGGTCGAAAATTCTTTTGGGATCACATTATTGACATACCCCAAAAGCACTGGAAATACGCTGTATGTGAAGAAAGCATACAGACTGTATGTGATGAAGTCAAGAATGAGTATGTGGGAGAAGTAAAGGAAAATGAGGAATGAAACCCCTGAAAACACTGTTGTAATTGAAACTGAAAGCTTACCTCCAATTCTTGACTGAAGCATACCGAAAAAGGGCTGACCCAATATGGAAAAGGTGAAACCTGCTGTGATGATGTATCCCATGATCACCCTGCTCCTTATCACATTGGTCAAATAATCGGGCACGAATGTCAGTGCTGCAGTTGTGAACATGGAACGCAGGAAGATGACTATCATTATGATGTAAAGAACACTGAACCCCTGGGACATTGTCATTCCTTTTTTCTCTGAGGCCTCTCTACCCTTTCTTTTGAAGTCACGGAGCCCGAGGATTATTGCTGTTGAGGCAGCTATCAAATAAACGGCGACATATGCGAGACCCGGGACAGAGCCAAATAATGCGATTGAGAGCACGAGCACAGATGGTATCACAGCCCTGCCAAGGCTTCCGAGTGCCCCGTTTATCCCGAGTGCCCTGGGGGCACTCTGCTTATCAAAAGTCTCCGTGATGATGGTACCGCCAACAGGATGGTAAATGGACTGTCCAATTCCGAGTATTAAAGCACCCGCAAGTACAGAGGGTATGAAGAGAGAGCTAAAGACAAATGGAAGTGCAAAGAGAACCACAGATATGCCATTGAGAAAGATGCCTGCAGCCAGTATCTGGCTATCAACGTTGTGGGTGTCTGCGTAAATGCCGACAGGAGTGCTCAGAAAGCCTGATATTAGATTGTATATTATTGCTACAATTCCAAGAAATACGATGCTGGCACCGTGTATCTCCTTGACATAATAGGTTATCAAAATGGGAAAGAGTAGAAAATTCCCATCATTCGCGAAATGAGCCAGCGATGTAAGGATGAGAACTCTTCCGGTTAATTTCACATCTTTTGAATTCTCTTTATCTCTATAATATCAACCCTTTTTCAGCGTTTCCGGCATATTTGCTTGCTGTGACTTCATGATTGTAATGCGTCAACAGTGAGTGCAATAAAGGTCCAGTGCTTGTCAGAAGCATTGTTCCGTGGCTGAATGTATGGCCCCCAATATTGCGAACACTCAACACACAAGATCCACAGGAAGCTGAAATTAACCCCAGCCTCAAACATTTTACCTTTTATTTGGAATAATAACCTTAGTAACTTCCATTGTCCATTATTGTCCACGTCTCATATGAGGAAGCTTCTCAAAATACCAGTAATAATCGCGGTCATTGCTGGGCTGTGGTTCGCGGCTGGAGGCATAGTAACTGCGATATCGTCACACGCCACAGCCACCCCAGGAAATGATTGGATCACAGGAACTGGTATCGTTAATGCTAGGGATGGTTCTGTTAACGCAACTATACAGATCCCACTGCAGGATGCAGATTTGTTAGGCCAGTTCAAATCGCTGGGCACAATAACTGAAGTCACTGCACCGAATTACAGTGGTATCATACTCATGGGACCTGGCTACATGTCGTATGCCATGAGTCATGCGCAGCAGGTGTTTACATCAATGCAGAGTGCAATTGCGAACAACAACAGTTTTGCACTTGTCATGTACAGGGGGCAGCAATACAGAAGCTTCTTTTACAGCACATATCTGAAAGCCCTGGCAGCAAACAGAATGGCACCTCCGATACAGCTGGCTAGCAGCCCAGGTTCCAACAAAACAGTCAGCACACTCAATCCTGTGCTGATGAATGCCCCTGTTGTTGAAATCACATTCAATCCGTTCGGTGTATACATTGACAGCTCCTCATTTGATGTACTCAGCCCCATTGCCTGGATGATCAACACATACCTGCAGGAGGCATCTCTTCACGCAGTGCATTCCCGGACAGGTGCAGCTGCGCCCAAGTCACTGATGGATGATGGCTTTGCATTCGTCGGTACAGTGGGATGGTACACCAATTATTACATAGATCTGTCCGGTCATCAGTATCTGCTGGGCCTGTTGAATGTGAAATCTGATTACTATTATGCTGAGCAGTCCACGGCCCAGGGCACGTATTATTTCTTCCTCGATTACCCAACTATATCTGCGAAGGGCGAGATCACCTGGTTCGGCGCAAACTGGTTGCCCATCAATTTCCATTCCTTCATGGGATGGGAGACATATAAATGGCCAGGGCAGGGGCTATTCAGCTGGGGACTCCTGAATGCTGAATTCAATGGCACTTTATCTTACCCTGGGCACAGTGGTCCCTTTATTTCATGGAAAGATATCAGTTATCCATCAGGGGGCAATGCATCCACACTGGAAACAATATGGTGGGCATCTTACGGCACAACATATACTATAAGCCCTTATTCTGTCGGTGAAGTGAATCCGACAAAATACGGTGGTGCCCTGCCTATGATAATGCATTCGTATTACGCTGTAGACAACGATATCACCACTCTGTATGCTTCATGGGATGTATATCTCTACACGAATGCGTTGAGCGCATACAGTGTTGAGACTGGTATAAACTGAAATTTCCACTCTGTTTCCCATGTGTCACACGATGAGAGATAATATTGCAGAATAATTATTATGTCAGTATTATTTATCAAAGAAATGCGGGCGTGGAGGGATTCGAACCCTCGACCGCTTGCTTAGGAGGCAAGTGCCATATCCTGACTAGGCCACACGCCCTGCTGCTCACTCTGTTTTTATCTCGCTGTCAGGTGCCTGCTTTTCCTCCTTTTCCTCTGTTTTCTGTTCCCCTTCGCCCTTCTTCTCTGTTCTCTCCTGAGGTCTGGAGTATTTCTCTATGAACTCCACTTCGTCCATTCCTGCGTATTTAAACGCATCCGCAACAACCAGAAGCTTTGCAGATATCCATTTCTGATCGAGCTTTGCAGTTTCAGGAAGCGTCATTGTCAGCTTTTTTCCTTCAATGTTTACACCGAATCCAGAACTGTTTCCATAATGCATCTCAATGAACGCCTTCACCTTCTCAATGGGGTCCGTGATCTTCCTGAGCACTTTGTACCTGTAGCGAAGCATATGTCCTGCGAGCGGATTGTTGAAATCTATTCTTACCCTCCCTGCAGTGGCCTGTGTTATCCTGCCAACTCTGTTTCCGATCACAACATCGGCGCCCACCCTTGGCTCAACATCATTCCTCTCCAGCTCTCTAATCGAATAGAGCTTCACCTGTGCAGGATCTCTGGGCCCCGCTGCTTCCTCTGGCTTCAGTTCAACTTCCACTTCCTCCCCAACCTTGGCCTTAAGTATTGAGTTTTCAAGACCCGGGAAGAAACGCTTGCTGCCTACTATTTCGAATATGGGCTGATAGATCTCCTTTTCGTTGTAAATGCCCTCCTTCTGAGCCCTTTCCTTATCAGTGGTCATGAAAAACTTTCCGCTTTCCACAATCCAGCCATCCATCTCTATCTGTATGAGATCTCCTTCCCTGATCGTGCTGTCCTCAGAGGGGTTAACTGTCTGTGATTCTGCAGTCATCTCAAACACTTCCAAACGGTTGATTGATAGGATTATGCTACCGTTTTTAAAGGTTGGCATTGGACAGCCACTGTTTTAAGTGCCCTGGCATCATACTTTCATGTCAGGTAAGCAATTCAGTGTCATCTTACCCTCCTTCTCAAAATTTTCATTATTTTCGATGCATGTCAAATAATCTTTTTAACTCAAGAGAACAAATTTGAAAGCGGTGAGCAAGATGGGAATAAAAGCATTACCGGTGGCGGCATGCCTTTTAATTTTAATTGCCTCAACCGCAGGCGTTATGGCATACCAGCCGAAGATACCTGCTGACCATGCACCATCTGTGATCAGAGTACAGGACAATTTCAACAAACTGGTTGTTGAAAACAGCCAGATGGTTATATGGTTCCAGGGCTTCAAGCCGATGCTTCACGTATTCAAGAGGGGAACGGACGGTAACGTGACTGGTTTCACGGTCGATGTCAGGAACGTGTTTGAGCTTAATAGCTCAAATGTGCCTGATGCAGTACTTCCTCTAACAAGGGCATACCCGTTCTTTGTAGGTAATGCAGCGCTCAATTACAGCAGCGGTGTATCTGTTACTTATGATAACACAACTGACATGGTGAACATAACATTCACACTCACTGCTGAAGAATACGCCATGGCACCGTTCTTTAACGGAAGCAGGGAGATGAACCCTCAGGATGTGCCCATGATGCCAGTGAGGGGCATAGGGGAAGCATCAGTTGCCATTGTCTTCCATGTAAATGCAACCACAGCCCATGTCAAATTCGACTTCATAGTAAACAAGTGGACATGGGAGAATACGACCTCTGACAGGCTGGCACTTGACGTCATGATTGTTGGTCATGAGATAGTGAAGGGTCCGCGCGGAATGAAGCCAACACTGAATGGCACTGTGATAGGCAATGATAATCACGACAACCAGGGGAGAAATAATCAGGACAATGACAATGCTGTGGAGGCATCAATGGATAGGGTCGCAATAGTGGGTCAGAACTTCCTGAACCTTGGATACATAACATGGGGTAAGGAGGCAAACGCAACCTACTGGAATGGCACCACAACTGCAGTGACAGTCTCTGTCATAATGTTCAATCACGGCTTCACAGAAGACAGCTTTGGCTTCAACAACCTGCTCTTTGTCTTCACACCTCCAGCTGGATGGGCCCGCAATTACACCACCCTCGTCTACGACCCCACAATCTCGCTCGGGCAGGGGACAGGCGGTAGCAGCTTCATAAGCCCCTCAATTGCAATCATTGCCTCTGCCCTTGCTGTGGCAGTTGCAGGTGCAGCTGTCATTGCTGTGAGGAGAAGGAAGTAATCTCCTCCAAACATCTTATTTTTTGCAAACGTTGAAAGAGTTAGAGTTGTTCTTCACACTATGCCTGAAGAAAAGCTATCGGGGCTTGACCAGCTTATTAGCGCAGATCCCTATTCCAGGGCACAGTTCATAATATATATTTTTGTACAGCAGACAGGCGAGGGGGAAGAGAATCTTCCGAATTCAATTGAAAGAGTAATAAAAGGTGAAGCAACAGAGGAGAATGGAACGCTTGCATCCGCCCTGAATAGAGCTTTGCTTTCAGAGACCAGGTATTATTCGAGGGAGGAGGCGCTTCAGGCACTCAGTAAGATCAAGGAGGAGATGGAAAGCGCGTCCTCAGAGGGCAGAAGTTATGTATCGACAGAACTCAGGAAGAACTATCTCTACTTCTATCCATACCTCATAACAACCTATGCTTCTGATTTAGAAAAAAGAAGGGTGCTTGTGGGAATAAAGAATTACCTGGGAGCTGAAATAGAGATCTACTCTGCATCGGCATACATGTTCCCGGGACTTGCATCGGAAGCAAAGAAGGCATTCGAGGATTATCTTGGAGATGCGGAGGCACCCGAAGGGGCAAGGGATGTGGAGTTCCTTAGCTGGTTCTGCTCCCAGTTCATCATAGATGTTGTGGCCACATCCCCTGCTACCTGGTACTTTGAATCCTTCTCCAGATACATGAGCGAAAGGGTCAGGCCAATCTTTCTCAATGTGAAGAATCAGAGAAACTCCATCTTCAAGATAGAGGGCATGGGAAAGAACTCAATGTCTCTGCACGATCTTCTTTTCAACGAGCACTTCAGCTGCAAAGTGCCTGAGGGCATTGAGCTAAACAGGGGAAGCGTCTTCCAGTGCTTCCTTATACGCAATGCCTCACATCACGAACTCAACGGCATCATAAGACTTGCTTCTGCAGAGCAGAGCTCAGAGCTTGAAAGGAATTTCGCATCAAGGCGCGAAGCGATGCTGAGGCTTCATGATCGCTTCACCTCAATCAACGGATCTGCTGAAAGAACATTCAGGAGCGTGAGTGAAGCAGAGGCATATTTCTCAAAATTTTTGGAGGAAAACAGCGAACTCATAGAGGCGCTTGGCCCTCCAAAACTGATCAGGTATGTGCCTCCAGATGCAGAGGGAACGGTGACACTGTTGAGCGAGAGAAACAACTTCTACCTCTCCTCCCTCTATCCATTAATCTCTTCCGAGCTCTCATCAGGCTTCAGCAGTAGGGATACACTGCTGCTGTTCCAGAGTGCAGTGGAAAGCGAATCTGTGCTCCCCTTCACCACATTGAAGAGACTAATGGATGAAAGGGAGCAGGAGTTCATATCAGCACTCTCAATGCTCAGCAATGATGTGATGAGGAGGGAGGAAGCTGTGCGTTTCATAACTTCACAGAGAGGACACTCATGGGATTATGAACCGCTGCCTGATTTTTTAAGGGCCTCTCAGTGAAACGGGATGGTTGCATTTCCATGCAGTTGTTCAGGGATATTATTTCTATTCTTTCTTGATAAATAAAAAATTGAAATTGCACTTTTATTTACTGAATAAGTAGTTCTCTGCAAAAGCAGTATCATTTCTTTTTCAGCGCATCTTCTATTGCGTCCGCCGCCCTTTCAAGTGTCTCAAGTGGAGGGAGGAAAACACTTCTGAAATGCATACTGCCGTATGTCCTGTCAAACCCTGAGCCGTTGACAAGAAGCACGTGCCCTTCTCTGAGTACATGGAGAACGAACTCACTGTCATTCCTGAACTCGCTTCTCTGTATCTTAGGGAAAAGATAGAAGGCACCTGCCGGTTTCACAGCACTTATCCCCTCTATCTCATTGAGCCTCTTCCACATATAATCCCTGCGCTCTCTGAGTGTTTTCACCATCTTCCTTATGTGTTCCTGTGGCCCTCTGAGTGCAGCTATCATCGCCCTCTGCACAGGATGGTTTGCAGATAATCTTGCCCTCGCCTCCTTCAGCAGTGCTTCCTTCAGCTCTTCAAGGAAGCCATCTGCATCCCTTATGCTTATGTACCCCATACGCCAGCCAGTGACAAGATATGCCTTGGAGAAACCGTTCATTGTGATGACAGCAGTATCCTTAGATACCGAGACAGGGGAAATATGCTCACCTTCGTAGATGAGCATGTCGTATATCTCATCTGCAATTACTGGAATGCTGTGCTCTGAGGCAATATTGCATATCTCCTCCAGGTCCCTTCTCGAATATACTGCACCTGTTGGATTGTTTGGATTCACCACAACTATGGCCCTTGTCCTCTCGTTCACCTTTTTTCTTATATCCTCTATATCTGGCCTCCAGCCATTTTCCTCATCTGTTCTGTAGGCGACAGCCCTGCCGCCATAGAAAGAGGTGACAGAGATATACAGGGGATATGTGGGCCCGGGTACCAGAAGCTCATCGCCTGCGCCAATGATCGCAGCGAGGAGCATCTGTATCCCCTCCGTTATCCCTGAGGTTACTATAACATCCTCCGGTCCAGCGATTGAATTGTTCTTCTTCCTCTCCCTTTCAGCTATTGCCTCCCTCAGCTCTCTATCCCCTTCAGAATCGCAGTAGCCGTTATACCCCTGGAGTACAGCGTCGAACAGTGCCCTCTTTATGTGTTCAGGCGTATCGAAATCGTATGCATCAGGATCGCCTATATTCAGCCTGATAACCTCAATACCCTTCTTTTCCAGTTCCCTGGCATAGACAACCATATCCCTTATCGCATACTGCATCCCCGCCGCCCTGTCCGTGGGTCTGAAGCGCATATGCAGAGCTGAGCGTGTAAGGAATAAATAAATGTCGATGCTACGACATTAATCTTTCAAGGCGCTTCAAATTCTTCCTGGATTTTTTGAAATCGGGGTTGAGCTCAAGAGCACGGCTGAAGCTCTTCTTGGCCATATCATACTTTTCAAGCTTCGCGTATGCAATCCCCAGATCATTGAAGAGCTCAGCCCTTGGATTGAATTTGACGGATGCCTCAAGCATCTCAGCTGCTTCTGAATACATGCCTCTATCCATGTATATCATGCCGAGGTTCTGCTTTGCCTCCCAGAGATAAGCCCCCGCTTTCTTGAGCGACTCTACAGCTTCATCATCTTCCTTCGAGATATGAAGCGAGACACCCAGATTATTCAAGGCTGCTGGTAAATACTCCATATCCATGAAATACTCTGAGGCATCCCTTCCTTCTCTGAGCAAACTGACTCCAGTATTATTCCTTATGTCTGGGAATGGAGAGTCATCAATCACCCTCTCATTCAGCTTCAGCCTTATAGCTCCCCTGAAAGCCCTTGTCACTGAATCTTCCATCCCACTCAAAAACTCAAGCGCCTCCCTGTGTTTTCCCTGATTGTAAAGAGAACATGCTATCCTCCTCCTGTATTCGTTGTCAAACTTTCTTGCCAGCAGGAGCCTTCCAAGGAGTTCCGCTTCTCCAAACTGTCCAGAATTAAATGTGATATCCTCCTTCAGCTCCATGAACAGCAGACTCCCGTTTTCCTGTCTTTTGACTATCTCCATCAGTGCACTCCTTGCATCCTTTGTTTCAATATGCGCAAGCAGTTTCACAAGCTTCTCTGTCTGAAGCTCATCTTCAAGGAGACCACTGCGCTGAATACTTGCAATCATGCCATTCTGTTCATTTTCTATCTTTTCATGCATCGATTCTTTGTTGCCTTTGCTTACCTCTTCAGCACCGAGATTCAGCAGTTCAATCATTGCCCTTGCCAGTGGCGTTCTTTTCTCTGATGGCAGTTGCTTCAGCAACTGCTTCGCTTTTCCCCTCTCACCCGATAGAAGTCTTGCAGCAGCAAGATGAATTATATCCTCTGGATCTGCGCTCTTTTCCACAACGATCTCCAGGTCTCTGATTGCTTCAGCCAGCATCCCCTTATTGAGATAGATAATGGCCCTGCCTCTAAGCGCAGACAGATCGTTTCCATCCTTTTCCAGCAATCTGGAATAGCACGATATGGCCTCGTCATACCTTCCCATTGCACCCAGCACAGTGGCCATGCCTCTGAGTGCCTGTGGGACTGAATATTTTTTAAACGCCATTCTGTACGATTCGAGCGCCTGCTGGTATTCCCCAATTCTTTCAAAGAACTGGCCACCAATCAGTAACGCTTCCCTGCTCTTCTGTTTATCTGCTGTATTCTTGAGAAGCTCTGCAGCTCTGTCATATTTTTCATATGCCATGTATCTGAGCAGGGCTGTCATCCCGTCGCCAGCGATGCTGGCGTACATCTCTTTAAATTTCCTGCCTGTGATGAGCACTGCATTCGGAATATTTTTGCCTGCTGCTGTGATCGATGGGGAGAGGACTGCAATTTTGAGTCCCAGGCCTGCATATCCTTTCAGTATGTCGTTTATTCCCTGCGGTGCACCAACCCCCTGAGGCAGTGCAGCTATGAACCATTCGGCATCCTCACTCTTCCCACGCAGTAGCAGAATGTCCTTCCATTCCTCCCTGCCCTTGATGAAAATGCCCATTGATTCAAGTATCAAAGTGCACTTATCGAGAAAGGTCCCGCTGTCATCAACCATGTGACGACCTCTTCAGATACGCGCTCAGCATCAATGCCCTCTCGTTCTGACCCATCTTTTCAGCCACTGCAACTCCGAATTCTGCCGCCAGTCTGTCGTCCGGATCCTCATTGAGAAGAGAGAGTATCTCCTGGAGCGCACTCTTCCAGTCCCCAGTCTCATTGAGTTCTTTCGCTATCAGTCTGCGCAGGGAGGGCATCAGAACTGGGCAGGATCTCAGTATACTGGCTGCGCTCCTGTGATCTCCTCCAGAACATCTGAACCCTGATGCCATAACGTATGCCCCATCCCAGACTGGATTTATCTCCAGTGCCCTTTCATAGGCCTTTGATGCGCTTTGCCTGTCCCCTTTTTCCTCCATAGTTTTTCCATATATCGCCCAGCTCATGCTGTCCCAGTTCTCATCTTCAAGAAGCCTGAGGCACTGTAATGCCGCTCCCCACATGCCTATCGAGAGGTACATCTCGGAGACAGTATTGACCCCAAGCTGCATGTCCTCAATTTCGCCCTCAATACGCTTCATTTCATTCAGCTTGTCAGTCAGTCTGTACTGTCTGCAAAGCATCTTTTGAAATACAAACGCAATACTGGATCTTGATTTCTCAATATCCCTTTCGAGCAGCTGTACAGCCTTTCCCCACATTTCCATCCTCCATAACTGAGCGGCCTTGAAGACCGCTGGGTTGAAACCATCCTGTCGCCCGAATGCCAGATTATCAATTATCTCATTTCTGGAGAGTCTCAGGGATGCGAAACAGAGTAGGTTGAGATCGAAGGCACTTGCAAAGCCGGTTGCGCTGAGCTGGAGCAACGATGGGATTGAATTTTCGTACTCACCTGCATAAAACTGCACCCTTGCTCTGTTTCTCAGATGTCTTATGAATGGAGGCTCTTCCAGCCGAACTGATTTTGAAGGGGCCTTATCCTCAAAATGCATATCTGCGGTTACTGTGCTCTCCTCCAGAGGCCCGCAGGCTTCGAGACCCTTTCTCTTCAGTTCCGTATCCTCCTTCGCGCAAAGTAACCAGTCATTGGCCTTTCTAAGCAGCCTCCCTCTTACACTCTCATTGAACGCATCTGATACCAGAGGAAGGGAGCTATGTCTTGAAGCACTGAGATAGAGGAGCCCCAGCCTAAGATAGGTTTCATCCATCCCCCTCCCAGGAAAGCGAGATTCCAGCTCTTCCAGTTTCTTAATCAGGGGCGATATACAGTCATATGATGGTGGAATGAATGCCTGATCCATCTCGAGTTTCTGTCCTGCTCCTTCCATCAGGGCATTGAAGAGCATGCAGGCAGCTGCATACCCATCCAGGCTGACTGGAATCAGAAGGACACGATCCCTTAGCGGAAATGAGTGGACAAGGATTTTCACACCGCCAGGCTCTATGAGAGCAACTGTGCTGTCCATTTCAAGCATCCGGAGCAGTCCCTCAATCCGCCTCTCAGTGTGCCATTCAGCAGTAACCGTACTTTCCGCACATCTGTCACAGAGGGCAATTTCTCCTTTAAGCTGCTCGCTGCAAATCAGGCATTCCATGAGCATCACAGGCACAAAGTGCCAAATTCATGCCCTGATATCGTTTAATAATCCTTCTAGCTGATTTTCAGGTGGTGTAACGACTCTGTTCAGGCTTCTCGCCATGTAAGTGCCATCACGATCATAACCAAGTTTTCTGTAATAATCTCTCGTTCCGACAGCACTTATCACTCTCATCCTGCGGTACCCTGCGCTGAAGGCTATCTCCTCCGCCTCCCTCATCAGTCTTGCCCCAAACCCCCTGTGCTGCCACTCCTTCGAAGGGGAAGCACCTACAGGCACCACAGTGCCAAAGACCTTCAGCTCCCTGACATATGCAGTGTCCTGCTGTGAAAGGCGCAGCCTGAGGTAGCCTATAATTGCATCATCCGCCTCGAATGAAAGGAATACCTCTTCACCACCTGAGGCGCTGTATCTTCTCTCGATGAGTTCAGCCTGTGAGCTTACACTGCTGCTGACATGCCCAATTTCCCTGCACCTGATGCACCTGCATCTCCATCCCCTTCTTTCCATCTCCTCTCTTATCAGCTCTCTCAGGTTGCTCTTCTTAACTCCAGCATTGATCATGTCTGCAGGGATGTCTCTCTGAATCCTCTGTATTCTGACATATTCAGGTATATCCCTCTTGACCTCCGCAAGCAGCTGAACTGCCTCCTCTGTGCTCATCTCCCTGAAAAGCCCCTTCCTGTGCATCTCATACAGCGGTGTACCCTCGATGACAAGTGTTGGATATATTTTGAGCATATCAGGCCTGAATTCCTTCCTTTCGAAAAGCTGCCTGAAGTTCTGGAGCTCCATCTCACGCGTCATGCCAGGGAGACCTGGCATCATGTGATAGCATATCTTCAAACCCCTTTCCTTTGCTCTGCGCGTCGCATCTATCACACTCTGTACATCATGCCCCCTGTTGATTCTTTTAAGCACCTCGTCAAAGATACACTGGACACCTATCTCAACCCTCGTCGCACCCAGGCGAAGTATGAAGTCAAGCTGTCTCTCAGAAAGCTGATCAGGGCGTGTCTCTATTGTCAGCCCCACACACCTGTTTGCAGCATTCTCATTTATTGCATGCGCCTCCTCGATTGTTCGGGAGTACGAGTTGTTCATTGCATCGAACGCCCTTCTTATGAACCATTCCTGGTACTCCTCTGTTCTTGCTGTAAAAGTTCCTCCCATGATTATGAGTTCAAGTTTGCTTGTAGAATGGCCAATTGCATTGAGCTGCTCTATCCTTGCCCTTGCCTGTGCATAGGGATCGAAATTGTTCATGGCGGCCCTTCGTGCTGCCGGCTCCTTGCCTGTATACGCCTGGGCCGAATTGTTAAGCACGCCTCCAGGGCAATAGATGCATGTGCCGTGAGGGCAGTTGTAAGGGGATGACATTATTGCGAGTGCAGCTATGCCACTTACTGTTCTTGAAGGCTTGAGTCTGAGTAGCTCCGCAGCTTCCGTGGCATCAGGTGGGAGCCTTTTGAGTATTGTTGAATTGGAGGGTATTTTGTCCAGATGATATTTCCTGCACAGCTCGACCTTTCTTCTCTCAAGCTCCTCAGGCGTTCTTATTTTGCGATTAAGCAGCTCCTCTATTATCTCATCCAGGAAATCCACACATATCTCATCCTTAACCACTGTTTTAAGCTTGCGGATGTTCAACTCACATTCCTCAGCCTTCTCTCCACAGAAGCTGACGCGCTCAGAAGAAGGAAAGGTGCAACAACATCGAGCACTGGAATGATATAGAATATTGCAGCAACCTTGAAAAGAACTTCATTGTATCTTGTCCCCAGTCTCCAGATGCCAATGAGTATGCCTATTAATCCAAGAAGCAGCATTATAATGGAAATGATCAGCAGGAAGAGTGAAAGGAATGCAAGCAAAGGGAATACAAATGCCAGCGTCAGAGTTAACACGAGAGCCACAAGCAGCACAAGCAGGCCGCCAGCCATTACCATTGAGAGCGTGTAAGGGGTGGCGAATCTCTTATCCTCCCTTGAAAGTTCACCGAAGCTTGAAATCAGAAAGTAAAGCCCAAGGAAGAACAGAACAAGGTCAAGGAGGATCACAATTGAACTTATCCCTGCATTTATTGAAACCCTGCGTGCGGCGCCAACCATGGAAACAATTGATATGCCAGAGAAGGAATAGATTAGACCCACCACTATACCAATTACACTTATAATCGAAAAATACTTCATGTGTGCTATTGCCCTCATCTCATTTGGTGAATGATGCATCTGAGTTGCTGTCTGGACTGGCTGTGCAGGAACAGCCTGTGCATTTGAAACAACAGCTTCCTTTGGTTGACCCTGTGTCAGTGGCGCTCCACAGGCAGGACAGAATTTAGCTGAGGCATCCCTGATAATATTGTTGCAGTTCGGACATCTCAGACCGGCGCTTTCCAGCCTTTCACCGCAGTTCTTGCAGAAGATGAATTCAGGCTCGTTGGGTGTACCGCATCGTGGGCATACTTTTAGTTGGTCTGCCATGGCAAAACTTCCTTCAATTATGAATGCAATGGTGTTTATTTAATTACATCTATTTCATGTTGAACAGGATGCAGGAACTGAAGATAAGAAGGCGCCACAGACTGAGGCAGAAGGAAATTTCAGCCATTGCAGAGAGGCTTGATGCCATTTTAGGAACAAGCACTTTCACTGCTGATGACCCTGTTCAGATGGCAGAGATATACGGTCTGGAGCAGACAGTTTACATCCTGGGAGATGAGATTGTTGCCATAGAAATTGAGGGACAGCCATTCCTCTATCTGAAAGGTATAATGAAATACGGTGCGTCAAAGCGCTTTGTGACTGTCGATATGGGTGCAGTTCGCTTTGTCACAAATGGAGCGGACATAATGGGTCCTGGCATAGTTGACGGAGATAGAACTGTCAGAGCAGGAGATCTTGTCTGGGTTAGAGATGAACGATATGGCAAGCCGCTTGCCATAGGCCGTTCTGCAGTGGATGGGAGTGAATTTGGAAGTAAGAAGCCTGGCAAATTCATTATATCACTCTTTCACATAGGAGATAGATTATGGAAGCTTTCGGAAGAACTCTCAGGGAAGTAAGGCAATGAGAACAGCCTATAGTGTTTCAGGTCTTGGCTTCATACTCATAGGTCTCTCATTCATTCTTGCTGCTCTATCTCAGATTTTAATGGCCGCCTCTCTCTCATTGCTTGGACTCGTGCTTGATGCGCTAGGCATTGTGCTTGTATTTGCTGAATGGCCGCGTTACCTTCCTTCTGAGAGAAGGTATACTGTAGGCGGAGCGCTTGTTTATCTTGCTGCAGTTGCTTTAAGTTTAATAACAAAGACCTTCACAATCACAATCTCCCTTTCAGTCTCAGCATCTTACACCTTTCCTCAGGCTGTAAGCGCCGTAGGGAATGCATTTTCTGGCTTGCTCTTCTATCTCTCCTTCTTCCTCTTTCCCTATGCGTTTGCTGGAAGTGAGGGGAGGGGTATACTTGCTGTCTCACTGGCAGCAGGTGCTGTCTATTCAGTTGTGCTCAGCCCGCTTGTCATAGGCGGTGGTATACCCTCTGTAGGTAACTTTCCATACTATGTCAATCTCTACGCCCAGATAGTGAGCATGCTGTTCGGTATAGCATATGCTGGCACAGGCCTGCGCGTTAGAAAAAGAAGGTTTTGAAAAGTTTTAATTCCAATTGCACATCAGGGAATATGAATGAGGATACCTTCTTCAGGCATCTGGGTAAGGACATACCACTTGTGATCATAAACGGAACGAAGGGTTTCGCAGATCCGAATTTCTTTTATTTTTCAGGTATACCGTTTGGTGTTTTTGAACACTCCTCCATGGTTGTGAAAAGGGATGGAACTACAGTCATATCGAATAAACTGGACAAGGATGCAGCGGAGCTGAGCGCCTGTCGTGTGCTTACATTTGATTCAAGACAGCACATGCTTGAAATTATATCGGCTGAAGTTGGTAATGCGAAAGAGTATGCGATCAATGCCTCCAAGCTTTCGGTTGAATGGCTGTACATGCTGCGCTCTGCACTTCCAGGCAAGGAGGTAATCGATGCTTCTGAGGCAATAGCAAGAACAAGACAGATAAAGACAGAAAAAGAGAGGGAATGGATTAAAAAGGCATGCAGTATCACAATGAGTGCGTTCGAATCATCACTGCAATATCTAAAAGAAGGGATGACAGAGGCAGAGTTCAGCTCCCGTTTGATATATGAGCTACTTTCCCACGGCTCTGGCTTTCTCTACAGCGAGCCTACAGTTGCATTTGGGGAAAACACAGCTTATCTTCATTACTCAGCTGGAAGCAGAAAACTCAGAAAGGGGGATGCAGTGCTGATGGACTTCGGTGCCACTTACAGAAGGTATGTTGCTGATGTCACACGCACTGTCTTCTACGGTCGAGCGCCAGCGGAGCTCAGGGACGCTTACGATCTGGTGGATCAGGTGAGGATTGCATCGCTGCGCATGATTAAGGATGGTGTGGAGGGACGTGAGGTCGATGCACTTGCGAGAAAGATGCTCGGAGCACACAGATTTGGAGGCAGCTTTGTCCACGGTCTCGGCCATGGCATAGGGCTCGAGATACATGACCACCCCGCACTTTCGCCTTCCTCAGACCTTGTGTTGAGGGAACACATGGCCATAACTGTGGAACCCGGTCTTTACGCTCAGGGAATGGGAGGCGTAAGGATAGAGGATAACGTGCTTGTGACCTCAGGCGGCGCGATTAACCTCACAGATGCAGCACATGAGCTGATTGAGATCTCATGAATATGATAGGAAGTTGAACAGCATATCGTTGCCCAGCAGACCGTTTTCCTCGTAAGGCACAATGACAGATGGATTTATGCTGGTGGATATGATGTGATACTGGTATATCTGCTCAGTATATACACAGATTGTAAGATTCACGAACAGCTCGTTTATCTTGTGGAAGTACATCTCTGCAAGTGAAGTGTTCGCGGTGGATGTGGCATCGGCATACCACTGTATTAGCAATTCCAATTGAGATGCCTCAGTTGAGTTCCTCAGTGAGTTGGCTGTGCTGTTGAACCAGTAAGGTGTTATGTCCACTCCTCCCAGATGGGAGGTGTTTGTAGGCATCTCTGAGCCGCCTACCGAGTCCGTTGGGTAGGCATATGCCGGGGCAAGAGACCATTCGAATATGGGCAGCGGATCCTTTCCCTGTATGGCACTCAGTCCTATGATCTCAGTGAAGGGTAGCGGGTCAACTTCCACCTGTGCGCCTGGTATGACTTTCTCAAGATTCTGAGCCCACGTCACTGCACCTTCAGTCATCACTGGATCGGATGAGTCAACAAAGATTGGTATGTTGAGAGGCTTTCCATTGTACACGTCTGCGTTCAGAGAGGCGTCATAGCTAACATTTACCTTTGATGCCTCGTATGTCATGAACGCATTCCAGTAGTTCCTTGCGATTGTGAGATTGAAGTAGGGGACCTGCGATACATTTTGCATCACAGAGTAGTTCTGAGCAAAGATAACGCCGTTTTCAAGGAAACCCGCATAGGGGCCTGCAAATGTAGTGTTGTAAATACTGTTTCCCACCTGCTCATCCAGGAAGTATTTGTAATTGAAGGCATAGGCAAAGGCCTTCCTGACATTTTCGCTGGTGAACAGATTGAACGGCAGGTTTGCATTGCTCTGCAGTGTCTGCAGCTCAGTCATATCTATGTTTGCATTGAATTTCCAGAAGAATATTGTGGGGCTCTGATAGCTGAAGATCCTCGCCAGCCCTGCCTGCACAAGCTGCTCCGCCTGGTCCCATGAACTCGTGGGAATTGTTCCCTGCTGCGCTGTACCAGATTTCAGATCAAGGTATATTGAGGATTCCTGAGAAACGTATTTGATTACTATCTGTCCTATGGAAGCCCTGGGGAACCAGGGGCCGGGCGGATTGTAATTGGGATTCGCTGTGAGAACAACCTCTGTCCCTGGCACAGTGTATTCAAGCTCATATGGGCCATCTGAAAATATGTGATTCTGCACATATGTATCGTAATCAGTTTCGCTTCCATATTTTTTATAAGATGCGAAGCCCTGTGGAGACCAGGTAATTCCAGCTCCATGAGCCTCAAGCCAGCTGGCGCTTGTTATTCTATAGAATGCAATAAGGCCAAACAGGCTCACAGGTGTCATTGGTTTCTGGAGATGGAAGGTTATACTGTTTGTGGCATTGTTCACTGTAATATTCTGTGTTATATTCCAGAATGTGTTTGTCTGTGTGTATGGCGCTGGCAGCAGGTCAGGAGCTATCATCCAGCCGCCTGTCAATGGGCTTCCAGCATCAAAGAGCAGGACACGTGCATAGGAATACATTACATCCCATGCAGTAACCCTCTGCCCGTTCTGCCAGACACTGTTATTGTTTATGTAAAATGTATAGTTCTGGTACGGCTGCACACTAACCTTGTATGTCGCGCCCCATGGGGCATGGACAGTGTAATTGTATGCTCTGTCATTTATCTCACCATTCGATATGCTTGGCAGGTTTTTGGCAAGCATCGGAACGAACTGTGTATCTGACGATCCATTGAATCCAATGAGAGGAAGCATCGTGTTGTAGATTGGTTCAAGGCTCACAGTGTCGAAAGCTATGGCAGGATCAAGAGATTGATACCCTCCCTGCACGAGTTCATCGACTGTGTAGGTTCCAGTTGCAGTGGGCGCAGGAAGCAGTGCACCATTTGTGAAGACTGCGACATCAAGGAAAACTGTTGTGGTGAAGAGTTGAGTATATGCCCCTGTAGTGGTGTTAACAATCCGGGCTGTGGTCGTGTTGACCTCTACAACATACATTCCCTGATTTGCAAATGTATAGTCGAATGACTGCGTGGAGGGAACAGGTGAATACTGGTCCTTCGCCGAGCTCCATAAGAACTGCACGCTGTGCTCCATGACTGCACCGCCTGAGGAGTAGACGGTTGCATTCTGGTAGACTATCTGATACGCATGGTTGACAGGCTCAGTGTAGTATCCCACAGTAAAATTCACTTTTGCTCCAGGAGAAAAGACAGGATGATTTGCTACGAGAGATGCTGTGGAGGCGCTGTAATTGACCTGCAATATCGCGAGCGATTCATTATCCGAGACATATGTTTGGGAGGGGGAAACAGTTACTGGCAGAAGCATGCCTGATGAATTGAACTGCTTGCCGTTATTGAATATCTCTGTGAAATAGATGAGCGCACTCCCAGGCACCATGTATGTGTGCTGTAAAGTGTAACTTTTCACACCTGTGTCCTTTAAAGAAGAGGCTGAAAGGTCGCCATAATAGATGGTGAGCGATTTGAAGCTGCTTGTATTTATTGTAAAGTTGTACGGCTCACCTGTGAGAACAAATCTCTGTCCTGAGATTGATGCGCTGTAAGCGACAGATGGGCTCTTCTTATTCAGATAAACGGCAGCAAGCGCCCCAGCAACTATTATGATGATAACAACAACCACTGCAACAATCATTCCATTTCTTCTGGCACCAGAACCCTGACCGGGTGATATTGAAGCCATCTTTAACTACCTGCGATGAGAATTGCGCGATGTGGCGTGTGCTATTAAATCTTTTCTTGAACTTGTTTAATTCAGCTGCTGCTGACTCACACTGAACACGTGCAAGAAAGAAACGCAATACTGCATCATTGAAAACAATTAATTATCCGTTCTTTTTTTCCTTCAGCGATAGTTTGCAGCTGGGTTTTTACGTTCTCAGAAGAATCATTGCAATGATCCCCACACTCTTCGGACTTACGCTTCTAATGTTTTTGCTGGAGAGGACCATCCCTCCCTCTATACTTGCATCACAGTATGTGAACCCTGACAGCACTGTCCCGATACAGCAGCAGCTGCATAATGCCTACATAGAGCTCGGCCTGAACAGGCCAGCCCCTGTCCAGTTCTTTTACTATCTCATAAATCTGCTTCATGGCAACCTTGGCTACATGAACTCCAGTTACTACTCTGGTTCTGTGCTGGGCGCAATTGAAACATACTTTCCGAACACAGCCCAGCTTGTTATATTTTCAATGGCGCTCACACTCCTCATCTCATTCCCCCTGGGCACATACATAGGTGCGAGACCAGGTTCAATATCAGACCATGCAAGCAGGATCTTTGCAATCACAGGCTATGCAATACCAACCTTCTGGCTGGGCCTCATGCTTCAGCTTCTGTTCGGCAGGGGTGTCATGAATCTCCCTGTCTCTGTATTTCCTCTTGACGGTATAGTCTCTTCATCTGCGCTTCCAAACCCTCTTCCATCGTGGCTGATTAATCCAGTGACAGGTGCACTCTATTCTTCCCCAACACATATGATACTGTTCGATGCACTGCTTCATGGTGATTTCTCACTTGCTTTCAACGCCTTCATGCATCTCGTCCTCCCTGTCATAACACTCACCTATGCCCTGCTTGCAGGTCTCCTGCGCTTCATACGCTCTGGAATGGTTGATACATCGCGCAAAGAATTTGTCAGAACTGCGAGGGCAAAAGGCGTACCTGAAAGGCTCGTTGTGACGAGGCACATACGCAGAAACGCTTTGATACCGGCAGTTACTGTAGTTGGTCTCCTCCTCGCAGATCTGCTTGGTGGCGTTGTGGTTACTGAGACTGTGTTCGAATATCCAGGAATGGGGCTTCTTTCGGTCAACGCTGCGATCTCAGACGAGATATACGGAGTTGTTGGGACCACACTGGTCTTCGGTCTTATCATGGTAATAGTGAATCTGATAGTGGACGTGGTCTATGCCTACCTGGACCCAAGGATAAGATATTAGGTGGCAGTCATGTCATCAGTTCCGATTCACAACAAGCATCCTTTCTTTGAACAATCTAAGTTCCTGACGAAATTACTTGTCAGAAACAGGGCCTCGCTTGCCGGTATTGTGATAACAGTTGTATATTTTGCAATCGCACTTCTGGATATATTTTATCCGCATTATCTTGGTGTTGAAAACGATACAAGCATGCTCTTCTTCCTTCGTGGGCATAGCATCAGCTCCCTGCCTCCAACACCTCCTACGATGCGTGATGGATGGTGGTATTTTCTGGGAACAACTGTTTCCACAATACCCATTTTTCCATCCATGCTCGCTGCGCTTCGATACGATCTCATATACTCAGTGCTCATAGTCGTGGCAGGGGCTGTCATAGGTACATTCTTTGGAGCGCTCTCAGCTTACTTTGGAGGTGCAACAGATGAGACGCTGATGCGCATCACAGACATCTTCCTTTCAATACCACTGATACCGCTCGCAATAGCGGTAACTTTCTTCCTCGGCTCCTATTTCATAGATGAGGTCTATGCGCTGATATTTGTCTCATGGCCTGCATTCGCAAGGCTTGCACGTGGTGAGACGCTCTCAATCCGCAATCAGGCTTACATTCATGCTGCCACATCAGCAGGGTCATCCAGGCTCAGGAACATCTTCGTCCATGTCATCCCCAATGTCCTGTCGCCCATATATGTCCAGGCGTCTCTGGGCATCGGGAGGGTTGTGCTGATATTTGCGACACTCGATTTCCTTGGCATCATTAGGGGGAATCCATACATGCCTGAGCTTGGCAAGTTGATGGTGCTCGGGGAAAGCTATCTTCCTGAGGGCATCTGGTGGCCTGTTGTCATTCCAGGTGTATTTCTTGTGATATTCGTCGTTGGTATCAACCTGCTCGGTGATGGGTTGAGGGATGTGCTGGACCCAAGGCTCAGGGGTTGAGGCAGCGGATAGCAAGTGATAAATAAAGGCAGTGCTGATTCCTTCATTGAAGGGATGGAATGGCTATACTTAAAAAGAGAGATTACAGCAAAGGGGATTTTCCATCTGCAGATTCAGGCGAGTTTATTGACCTCACACAGATGACATTTAATGATGATTCACAGCTTGGCGCAAAGACGCTGGTGAAGGTTGCTGAGATATACAGGTACGAGGACCTTGGCAAGATGACAAGCAATGTGTTCAATGGCCATATACTCATACTCGACTATACCGCGCTATCAGGAGACCAGCTTGCGATGAAACGCATAACAAACGACCTCAAGCTTGTGGCGCGCGATGTGGGTGGTGATGTCGCTGGTCTTGGAAAGAACTATTTCATAGTTACCCCTGGCGGCATAAAGGTGGACAGGAACAAGATAAAGGGTGGCTTCTGATCACTCTGATATGGGCGGTGTGGCGGAAAACATCCCATCTCTGAATATCAGTGCCATGTACCCGTGATCCACCTTGGAATGCCTGAGCTTCATGCATCTTATCCTCAGCTGGTAATCTGCCTCACCCATCTGATGGAATTTCAACGCAAATGTGCCATCTGCAAGGAAATCCTCACCGTATGCTGATATCTCCTCCCCTCCAGGGTGAAGCTCAGAGATTATGAATGCAGTTATACCCAGTTTCCTGATAAAGCCGAAGAAATGGAAGAGCTGTCTTCTCGGATTATCTATCTTATCGAGTGAGAATATTGCATTCAGCGAATCTATGACAAGTATATCCAGCCCATGCTCATCGTACCTCTTTTTAATGTAATCTTCCAGTATCCTGAACCAGTCCCTTCCCTTATCAGCTTCCGCGTGCTCCAGTCTTAGCCCTGCTATGTCCGATATGACTAATTTCTCTTCCTGGTATGGCCAGAAGCCCAGCTCACTCATCGACTCTATAAGGCTTTCCTTCTCTTCCTCCAGAGTGATATACAGACATTTCTTATTCTCCTTGGTTGAATTGTTCCACAGTATATTCAGGCAGAGCGTAGATTTCATTGTTCCTGGTGAACCGAATATCAGAATTATGTGGCCCTCTCTGATCCCACCACCTATCTTTTCGTCAAGCCCTTCGACGTAGGTTTTTATCCTTCGCTGTTGAACCATCTTCACCTGGGAAACCATCAAACCTGAGTCAGTTCGATGTGCATTTAAATGTGATGACACGATTCACAAAGCTGGAAGTCTGAAATACATGCCTGCTGAGGCAAAGGTGGTACATGACGCGGTACACGGAAGTGTTGTGTTCACACATCACTTCCAGGATGTACTTAATACGCCTGAAATGCAGAGGGCAGGACAGATACACCAGCTTGGGCTTGCAAATCTCGTATTTCCCGGTGCGAATCACACCCGTCTGGAGCACATGATAGGCACATTCTATCTCGCCACAAGGTTTGGCGCGTCGCTTGAACTCAAGGAGCATGAGAGGCTTATGCTTCTTGCCTCAGCACTTCTTCATGATATAGGACACCCTGCCTTTTCGCACACTTTTGAGACACTGATTGAGGAACGGCTGCATATGAATCACATGGAGATCACCGCCTCCATAATAAAGGGGGAGTTTGACATTCTTCCCGAGGGGGAGAGGAAGAGGATAGGCAATGCAATCAGCATTCCAGAGTGCCTCGAGGCACTCGAGCTGAGTCCGCGGGAAGTAGCTTCTGTTGTTGTAAGTGAGCACGGTGTGAGTGGCCTGCCTCCATATATCACCTCATTAATCCACGGCCCTGTTGACGTGGATCAGATGGATTATCTGATGCGTGATTCGCATTACACTGGCGTTGCCCCTGGAAGGGTCGATGCGGACAGAATTATACAGACTTCTGAAATAAAGGGAAAGCGCATGGTCATCAGAAGAGGGGGCATTCCTGCAATAGAAGGTCTTATAGTTTCCAGGATACTGATGAACACCGCTGTCTATTTTCACAAGACTGTGAGGATCGCTGAACTCATGCTCACTAGGGCAGTCGAATCCCTGGGTAGGGAGGAGCTATCACAGGTCATAAGGGATACAGACGCCTCCCTGATGTGCAGGCTTGCTCAGGCTGGAGGATATGCTGCTGACATTGCACTGAGACTCAAATACAGAAGGCTGCTGAAGCCATCGCTCGTTCTCTCCATTGCAGACATGTCGGAGGAGCAGAGAAAAGCACTGGCAGAGGACATTCGTCGCAAAAGGATCAGGGAGATGGAAAGGGAGATAAGCAGCAAGGCAGGCCTGCAAGAGGGGTATGTGCTCATAGACACCTCGCACCCTGAGTACATAGAGGGGAAGGATGTGAGGGGAAAAACAGAGGTGCCCATACTTGATGACAATGGCAAAATTGTGAGCCTTACGAAGCTCAGCTCAATAGCCTCAGCGATACAGAGGCATCCAAGACAGGAGTATGCTGTCCTGGTTGCATGCGAGGAAAGGCACAGGGAGCGTGTGCGTCAGATTGCGAAACGCGTTCTGTTCTGATCAGCCCTTCATTACACCAACAGGGACAACACGCGCCACCATGTGGGAGAGGCCTGCCTCATGGGTTATGCGGACAACGTCATCTATGTTCTTGTAAGCACCCGGCGCTTCCTCAAGTATCCCCTCGACAGTTGCTGATTTCAGATAGATGCCTCTCTCCGCCATCTTCTTCCTTACCTCCTTTTCTGTGTAGCGCTTTGTTGCGGCGCTTCTCGAAAGCAACCTTCCAGCTCCATGGCACGTTGAGCCAAAGCTCTCCTTGATTGAATTTTTCCAGCCGACAAGCAGATAACTTGCACTTCCCATATCCCCAGGGATTATCACAGGCTGCCCGACATCCCTGTATTTGGGAGGAATGAGCGGATGCCCTGCAGGCAGTGCCCTTGTCGCACCCTTCCTGTGTATGTATGCCTTCTGCCTCTTCCCATCAACCTCGTATTCCTCGACCTTTGCTATGTTGTGTGCAACGTCGTAAACCATTCTGAGTCCAAGCGCCTCTGCGTCCCTGTGGAAGACGGATGAAAAGGCCTTCCTTATGCCATCCAGAATGAGCTGTCTGTTTGCCCAGCCAAAGTTGGTTGCAGCTGCCATTGCTGCAAAGTACTCCTGCCCCTCTTTCGATTTTATCGGTGCGCATGCAAGCTGCCTGTCTGGCAGATCAAAGCCATATTCCTTCATCTTTTCTTCCATGACCTTGAGGTAGTCTGTAGCTACCTGGTGCCCCAGACCTCTTGAGCCGCAGTGAACTGTGACAACTATCTGCCCCTCTCTTTCTATACCAAAGCTCTTTGCAATCTCCGGCTCAAAGATTGTATCAACCCTGTCCACCTCAAGGAAATGGTTACCTGAACCGAGTGTCCCTATCTGATTCCTCCCCCTCTGCTTTGCCTTTGTGCTTACTTTGGAGGAATCAGCTGCATCGTAGCGCCCCTGCTCCTCCGTAACCTCTAAATCATCACTCCATCCGTACCCCTTTTCAACAGCCCACTCTGCACCCTCATCAAGCACCCTGTCTATCTCGCTCCCCTTCGCACTGACACTTCCTTCCGATCCAACACCACAGGGGATGAGCGAAAATAGCGTTTCCATGAGTTCCTTTATCTTCGGTCTCAGCTCGTCGACAGTCAGATCGGAACGGACCATTCTGACTCCACAGTTTATGTCAAAACCCAGACCGCCTGGAGAGATGACACCCTCCTCAGCAGATTCAGCTATAATGCCGCCGATGGGAAAACCATACCCCCAGTGTATATCTGGCATTGCAAGGGCCTTTCCCAAAATACCGGGCATGCATGCAATGTTCGCAGCCTGTTCAAGTGCATTGTCCTGTCTTATTGTTTCAAGCATCTTCTCATCTGCATAAACAACAGTGGAGGTCCTCATGCACTCCTTGTAATTCCTCGGTATTTCCCATCTGTAGTCATCAATCTTGTTAAGAGGACCTGTCCATACCATTGCCATTACCCTTTAGAATCTCTAGCAGTGCATGGTTAAATCCTTAGTGCTTGCTCAGTCTCTCTTCATCGCTAGCATATATGCCAGCAGCACAGGCACGACCATCCATGCAATACCTATAAGCGCAAGGGAAATTAACGTAACTCCATAGGAGGCAGGATTTACACTCAAGGTCGCCGCACCCAGGCCTGAACTTCTCACAAAAGCTGTTGTCTCTTTTGTCAGGTAGAGGAGCATATTTGCTTCATATCCGGTTGGGCTTATGAAGTCCATCACTGTCTCGATTGAAATAAACTTTGATGGGCTGCTCCCAGCATTGAAGACGCCGAATGCCACAAGCGTCACTATTGTGGTCCACAATATGTCAAGTACAAGGAATACTGCGATTGCAACGCCTATCAGCGAAGTCTGTGATTTCAGAATGTGGGAGAAGAGATACATGAGACCCAGGAACGCTGCACCCTCAACTATGTAGATCCAGAACAGTGCAGCTATATCCTGTAGAGGCAGAGATTTAGAATAGTAGCTGAGAGCAGTCGCATCGATGATTGCAATTGCAATCGCAAGTGCAATGATTATCGCAATCATACCTGCAACAAAGCGTGATATGAGCACTCCTGTCTTCGTTACAGGCCTGCATATTACAGATTCAAGCACTCCACTTGCCCTATCAGCGCCATAGGCCACATAACCTTCGAATATTGCCATGATGGGTATAAGCACCGAAAAGATACCATTGACTATCAGAAACAGCGTTGATACATTGAGCACCCTTTGTGATTTCGGTATATTCTGTCCAGGGTTTGTTAGAGCATATGATATGAGCGCTGCGGAGAGTATTATGATGAGCATCATCACTATTACGAATCTGCTCCTGAACGTTCTCCTCAGATCATAAAAAATTGTATTCATTCAACCACCTATGAGCTTGAAGAAGTAATCCTCCAGCTTTCCGCCGTCTGAGGTAATGGAAGTAAGCTTCTCCCTCTCTATTATTTCGAGCAGTTTTCCCTTGTGAATCACAGCAACCCTGTCAGCTGTGTTTTCAAGCTCTGTCAGTATATGGGAGGATAGCAGGATTGCCTTTCCTTTGCTCCTGAGATCTGCAAGAAACTTCCTCATGAACCTTATGCCCTCAGGATCCAGACCGTTCAGTGTCTCGTCAAGCAGCAGATTCTTCGGATCGGGAAGAAGTGCAGCTACAAGCGAAAAGCGCTTCTTCATCCCCTGAGAGTAGTTCTTGAGTTTCTTATTGACCTCATCACCGAGGTCGAACATATCGAGCAATTCCTTTCCACGCCTCACAGCATCATCCGCCCTTATTCCATAGAAACCCGCATAGTATTTCAAAAGTGTAAGCGGTTTAGCATTTGGTTCAAAATTAGGAAATTCAGGAACCCAGCCAATGTTCATTGAAGCCTGCACTTTCTCCTTAACAATGTCTTTGCCATCTACAAGCACAGTCCCTGAGGTGGGGTAAATGATACCTGCTGCCATTCTGATTGTTGTTGTTTTACCTGCGCCATTCAGTCCTGCAAAACCGAGGACTTCACCGTCATTCACGTTCATCGAAAGTTCCGAAACTGCAGGTCTTGAATTACTTCCATAAGTCTTTGTCAGGCTTCTGAATTCTATCACGCTGCTTCGATTTTTTACCTGTTAATATAACTTCCCTGATAGTTTGTGTCAGTTATCGGAGCGTATGTTCATATAATCTCATATCTCTTCTGATAATTCTCAGGATCCCTTAGTGCCGAGTAGTCTATTGGCACATCCCATCGCGCATAGCACCAATTCTCATACACTTTCCTTTGCCTGCCTGAAGCCTCCTTCTTCTGCTTCAAATAAATTTTTGGGGGCCTCATTTTCGGAATCAATTCTACGCGCCTTAATCTGCCATCCCTTGCCACAGTGATTTCTACTTTGCTTCCAACACTGAGCTCAGCAATCCTGTCCTTCAGATCATCCTTTATCCTTGTTCCATTTACAGCAATAATCTCATCTCTTGGATACAGACCAGCATCTGCAGCCGGGCCACCTTCAAGAACAGCTGCAATCGTAAGTGGATTGTCAGCTGACATCATGATGTAGAGACATGCATCCCTGGAAATTTCCCTATCGAGTCGCAGCCCTGCGTAACCCAGGTAGTCCTCGAGAGGAAGTTCTCCAGGCTTCTTCATGTAATTGCTGTAAAAGGAAGATATGTCAATATCCGCAACTCTGCTGAACGCATCGATGAAATCAGGTTCATCAAACCATCTTCCCCTGCGATAGGTCTGCGTATAAAGGTGGCGCATGACATGCTGCAGTCTCTTCTTACCGTCTGTGCTCTTAATGAGCAGTAGATCGAGGAGCATTGCAAGCAATGCTCCCTTGTTGTAGTAGGAGATTGTGGAATTCCTGGCGTTCTCCCCTCCCTTGTAGAACTTTATCCAGGTGTCGAAGCTCGATTCTGATGCACTCTGATGTAATCTTCCCGGAGTGTTCTTGTATATCTCAATCTCTCTGCAGAGTGCACGCAGGAATTCAGACGGTGATGATATGAGCGCCTTTCTTATTGCAAGCAATTCATAATAACTTGTAAATCCCTCAGAAAACCAGAGCATCTCGGTGTAATTTTCCTTGGAATAGTCAAATGGCCCAAGAGGCTTTGGCCTCAGCCTCTTGACGTTCCACAGATGAAAGAATTCATGGGAAAAGAGTTCAAGAACACTGAGGTAATCCTCTCTCTTTCTGAATAGAAAAGGATCCGAAATGCAATGTGTGGAGCTCAAATGTTCCAGCCCCCCACTTCCTTTGGGGATCAGGTGATAGATGAACACATATCTCTCGTATGGTGCTTCCCCCATGATTGAAATCTCTGACTGAACAATCTTTTTCAGATCTCTCAGGAATTTATTTACATCAATATTCCCCCTGCCGAAGAGCGCGAGCTCGTGCTCCTTTCCCTTAACCGTGAATTTATGCACCTCGTGATTCCCCACTTCAATTGGTGAATCAACCAGTATGTCATAGTTCTCAGCGTAAAGTTTCCATGTATCCAGACTTTTCAGCGAAGACGAAACCCTACTCCATCCCTCATGTGGTACTATTGTGACTACATGAGGCAGAGATTCCACTCCCTTCGCGTACGCGAACGCGCTCGCCCCATTTATTGTAAGGTGCTCATCATCAACATAGCTATCCTGAACGGAATGTCTATGTGCATGAACTGTATAGTTAACTGTTGCTGGCGTCCTGCCTATCTCCCATGTACTCTTGTCCTTTTTCTTTATATCAAAACGCCTGCCTTTTCTTTCAGCGAATACGTCACTTACATTTCCTGCGAAGTCTCTTATTACATAGGATCCAGGAGTCCAGGCAGGAAAAGCGATCTCAACGTTTTCAGCCTCCCTGCCTATCTCCATTGTGACCCTGAAAGTGTTCAGTCTCACATCTCTTGCATCCACAGTATATCTGATTTCATCCAAAGTTATTCGCCCATCCGAAATTTGCGAGGAATATGGAAAATAATTTTAATAGATTTTCCATTGCAGCTGAGGGTGGGCGGACGAGCGATTGCGTTTCTTCATTTGACGAAACAATTTCTTTTGTCATACCGGCCTATAATGAGGAAGCGCGCATAGGCCGGGTATTGGATGAACTGTGTTCAAAAATAGAGGAGCGAAAGCTAAGGGCGGACGTCATAGTAATGGTGGATGGAAATGACGGCACTGAAGGCATTGTTCTGCATTATTCTTCCTGTTACCCCTTTGTCAGATATTTCAAGAATTGTGGACGCAATGGAAAGGGAGCAGCTGTTAGGCGCTCACTGCCTTACATCACTGGAAAATATGTGATGCTGATGGATGCAGACAATTCAGTATCTGCAGAGGAACTTTTCAGATTGCTTGATTATGCCAATGCTGGTGATGTAATTATAGCTAACAGATATGCCATGCACGAAAACAACATACCTGCGCTCAGGCGCTTTCTGAGTTACTGTTTCAACATACTCGTTAGGGCATCACTTGGGATTAGGGTCCGTGATACTCAGTCAGGCTACAAACTCTGCAAGTCTGATGTGTTCGTCGAAGGGATGAAAAGGGTGGGCGTGACCAATACATTTTTTGATGTATCGTTCCTTTACCATCTGAAGCTCATGAAGAAAATGGCCATCGAGGTGCCTGTGAAGTACACATATGATGAAAGAAGCACCTTTTCACCTGTGGGGGAAGTACTCGGACAGGGCGTCTCTCTCCTCTCATTCAGGATCCGCCACTCCCGCTTTTCGAAGTATGTGCCAGACTTCGCTCGCAAACTCTATTTTAGAAAATTCAGATGGATTTGATGTATAAGCATTTCTATATTCATATGAAATGTAAATTTGTATTCGCTTTCCTTCAAATAAGAGCAGTGCAAACGGGAACGATATGAGCATCCCGTATTTCCTTAACTTTAATGGTTGAGATGCCAGTACAGCGTGTATTTATATGCAATGGATGTTGTGAATTGAAGCGTCTTTAGTCATCTATTCCATTCAACAGTAAAATGCATTTTATTGCATTAAATTACCATGCTCAGTTACACATGTTCCCGTAAACTCTCTACTGAAATACATCGCATATCTCTCTGATGGCTGAGGTCTGTTGCGCCTCTGACGAATCATGATTGAGAAGAAAGAAACGAAACATGTCAGGCTGCCGTTTTAGTTCTAAATCAGCATCATTTCGATGCCCTGCGAATTCCTTTTGAAACTGCGAGAGCTGTAGTCAGCTCTCCAAGTGTCCTGTCAAGAAGAGAGCGTGCTGTATCCTGTTTTTTCCTTACATTCACAAGGGATGAAGGGTAGTGCAGCTTCATAATTGCCTCATATAATTCTTCCATCTCCCTTACCCATTTCTCTGCTTCTTTCAGCTTTCCATCCATTATCAGTTTCAGCGCAATGCGCCTGAACTCACCTATCAGGTCGGAGAGGCCCATCACATAGACAGATGCACTGACCCTGAGCTGCGCGTGTCCTGGAAGCTGTTTGCCCAGAACAGCAGAGCGCAGGAGCAATGCTTCAACATACTCCTGCAACGCATCCTCCACAAAGCCTGAGTTGTAAATATCCTGATGTTCATCAACAAGCGTGTGAAGTTCGAGCACCTTTGACTTCAGTTCCCTCACAGACTGCACTATTTTCTTCTCCTTCTCGCCCCGATTTATGGAGGCTATGAGTGCAGATGAATTTCTAACAATCTCTCTTGATATTTTGAGTGCGAGCTCTCTTATCTGATCCTTTTCATCAAGCTCTTTCTCAATATCATCCATAACCTTTTTGAGATTCAAGAGCAACTGTGTCACCCCCTCCTGAGCTTCTCTCCATTCCTTCTTCTCTGCTCTATTTCCTCTGCTGTACCTATATCCTTCCTCGTGTATACCATACCTGATACGCAGTGACCTGCCTTCTCAATGGCAGGTATTGCCAGCCATGGTTCTTCAGCTTTGGATACGAGTGCAAATGAACGGGATGAGGTCGTGCTTATCTTCCCATCCTTTTTTCTCACAGATGCATAATAGAGATGGCATCCAGATTCTCTTATGCATGCTTCATCTACTGTTATTTCAGCCCCCGCCAGCGGCTTTGAGCCATATCCGACAGGCACATAATATCTGCAAAGTGTTGCGCTATTCTCAAAATCAATGGAAGCCTTCAGATTACCCTCAGCAGCAGAATAGAGTGTATCAACAAATTCACCTCTGGTGACGCTCAGCACATTCATCACTTCAGGATCTCCGAATCTTGCATTGAATTCAAGGAGCTTTATACCGCCGCTCGTTAACATGAAGCCACCATACAGCGTTCCCCTGAATTCATCTCCCTCCTCTTTCATTGCATCCACCACTCTTTTCATGATCTCAAGCGCTCTCTCCCTCTCCTTTTCCCTGACAAATGGAAGGAGGCCATCTGACATGGAATATGATCCCATGCCACCTGTATTTGGGCCCTTATCGCCCTCGTAGGCCCTCTTATGGTCCTGAACAAGTGGGAGGGGAAGAAGATGACGACCATCAAATATTGCCTGAACGCTGAACTCTTCGCCCTCTAGCCTTTCCTCAATCACAACTTTTCTTTCGCCCCCAATTTTCTCCTCAAATATTTCTGTGATATATCTGCAGACCTCCCCCTTTCCGCTGAGATGTTCACCCTCAACCTTTACACCCTTCCCACCTGTGAGACCTGAAGGCTTTACCACAACAGAGAAATCGCACGCCTTTACAAAATCAATCGCATCCCCAGGTGCATCAAATATCCTGAACTCAGGACTTCCAGGTATTCTGTGGCGCAGCATCAGCTGACGGGCAAATGCCTTTGATGTCTCTATCCTCGCTGCACTGGATTTTGGTCCATAACAGAGCACACCAGCAGAGGACAATTCATCTGAGATGCCTGCCTCAAGTGGATCCTCAGGTCCTATTATTGCAAAATCAATCCTTCTTCTTTTCGCAAATTCTGTGAGTTCAGAAATATTTCTTTCCTCTGCTATTCTTGCCTCTTTAGCCACTGAAAGTATTCCGGGATTTTCATTTTTAAGGAATGCATACACATCGTGGCCTTCATTCGCAACTCTTTCAGCTATTATGTGTTCTCTTGCACCACCGCCAACAACGAGCACTCTCATTGCACAGGGAATGGTCGCACTCACTTAAATCTGTTCAAAATAAAAAGTAAAAAGTTTGAAAGTGTTTTGGAGAGCAGGTAATCACTTCAGTCTTCTGAAGAGCACTGCAGCTCTGTTTATTGCTTCGATTGTCCTGTTCTCCTTGCGCTTTGCCCTTGCCCTGCTGCCTGCAAGTGCACCAATCAGACCAGCCACAGCAGCGAGCAGCACAAGAAGGAGTGCGCCTGCGCCTCCAAAGACATCATACCAGGCTGCAGGCACATAGTTCTTCTTTGCATTCAGCTCGCTCTGCAGTGTGCTGACCTGCTGTGTCAGGGATGAAATCTCTGAGTTCTGTGCAGCGATTGTTGCATTGTCGGCACTCAGCTGTGTCTGGAGAGAGGTTATAACTGCCTGCTGTGAGCTTATTGTTGCCTTGTCCGCACTCAGCTGCTTCTCAGCTGACTGCAGTGAGGCATATGTGCTGTTGTAGAGCGCCTCCTCAGATTTCAGGCTTGTCTGCAGTGAGGAGACCTGAGCACTGAGTGCATTGACCTGGGACTGCAGTGAGGATATTGTGGCATCGTCAGCCGCTAGCTGGCTCTGCAGCTGGTTTATTGTGTTCTGTGCTGCAGTGAGTTCAGACTGCAGCTGTGAAACAAGTGCATTGAGAGATGCCTGTGTGTTGTCGAAGTAGAATGTCAGAGACGATGAGGCCTTCAGACCTGTAGATGTGGTTACAGTGTATGTGATTGTGTAGAAGCCATCCATATACGCACTTGTATTCAGTGCGTAGCTGCCTGAAGTCAGACCTGAGGCAATGACAGATGTGCCTGCAGCACTGCTTATTGTCAGCGTGCCGCTGAACTTGCCAACCCAGCTGCCTGCGTAGTTGAGGCTGATTACACCGTTGGTTATTGACGGAACTGTTGTGGTCAGCGATGCTGTGGGTGCGGGACCAAGGTTCTGTATCACATACGGATCTGACCAGATTATCGGGTTCTGCACATCCTGTATCACGAAGAAGAAGAACGGTGGGAAGCCAAAGGTAAAGCTCAGGTTGTTCATTCCTTCCGCAACCATGCTCAGAACTATGGGTGTTCCTGCAGGAGGCAGCGGTGACAGATTAATGGGAACGACACCGTTTATTGTTGTCTCAGGCATGAAGCTGTAGTTCACGAACTGGCCTGGCATGCTGCCTATTGAGATGTTGATGTAGTTGACGTACTTCATGTCGTTGAATGTCACAGTGCCAACCAGCGCATTGCCGGCTGCATTCACTGTCACATTCGGGTAGAAGCTTCCAGACTGTGGCTCAATGTATACAGTCACTGTGTTTGATGTGAGACCAAGGTAGCTTGCCTGCAGCGTAACTACCTGCGTGTATAGCGGTCCGTTTATTTCCGCAATAAGCGCATCAGTCCAGAAGTTGTAGTTACCCCTTGCATCTGACAGGAAGGTGCCAAGTACTGTTCCAGGTGAATAGCTCTGATGTATGACACTGAGCGCCACTACACCAGCCTGAGGCTCAGTCACATTTGCCACTGTTTCTGTGATGATTGCATTCGCAACAGGCACGCCGTTGAGCAGCGCCTGACCGAAGCCATAGGTATTATAGAACCCTGTCAGTGTTGTGGTGAACATTGGCACCTCTGCCACATTTGTCTCGAGCTGACCATACGGGTTTGTGACACCTATTGTCAGCGTACCCATTGCAGGTGACGGCTCAACAGCAAACTGCTGGAATGCCCAGTCACTGCTGCCCACGCTGGTTATGAGGAAGTATCCATACTCGCTACCTCCAGTGGGCACATTGGTTGGCAGGAATGGTGTGGTGTACATCGGTGTGTATGTGAACTGTCCGTTCGCTGAGGTCTGTATCATTGTATACATGCCACCGCCATATGTGCCATTGTTGGGACCGCCTGAGTAGGCTACAACATTGTAGTACCCTCCAGGCTGACCATTCGCAAGCACTATCTGCAGGGTGTATGTAGTTCCATTCTGCAGTGTGGTTATGGGCATCAATCCGCTTGGTGTGACCTGCTCCACCATGAACGGTTCATTCAGCAGACCGTGCTGTGTGCTTGGAACCTGGCCTATGAGCTCGTTGTCGAGTACGCTTACATTAATCATTCCAAGGCCCTGCAGGAAGTTCCAGCCGCTGCCTGCTGGGTTGAACAGTGTTGTGAACCATGCTGGAAGCACCGGGTCAGAGGGCTGGTCTATGCTCAGATTGAAATAGTACCAGCTGAACGAGTTAACAGGTGACCAGTCGGAACCAACACCTATGTCCTGCATAGCGATGTACGGATCAACTGAGAATGAAGAGACACCAGCTTCATAGGCATTGTGTGCGCTGTAGAGTATCGGGTTGATATCACCCATCTTTGGATTGCCAAAGGCCACATTTGCCTGCTCCTCAATGAGTGCCCACTCACCAGCTGTTATGGGTGTTGCAAAGGAAGTTCCACCGTAGTAGTAGTTCCAGAATCCGGTGTATATAGTCATGTTGAACGCCGCCGCACCGCTCACAACAGGGTCGATCCTTGCGCCTGTTGTATAGGTGTCAAGTGCGTTCTGCCACCAGGGCTGTGGGAGCATTACAGATTGGCCGAAGCCACCGCCTATCAGGCCCATATATGTGCCCGTAAAGCCAGAGCCATAAGCCCAGTATGTGAATGAACCGACACCCTGTGCTGGGACGACGGTCAGAGGCTGAAGATTCAGGAAGGCACTGAATGCAAATACAAAGTTGTTCGTCACAGGGAATTCATCTCCATTCGGTCCAACTGCAGTGAGCATACCGCCACCAACTGCTGTGGAGCCTGTGGCTATTGCAGGAACGCTCGGTGAAGATGCCTCGGAGTTAGTCCCAGAATCACCGGATGCAAAGAAGTTGGTTATTCCTACTGCGTTCATTTCCTTCAGCAGTGTGTTCTCAACTGTTGCGTATACAGGGGAACCATCAAAGACTGTTTCCCACTCAGGTGAGCCATAACTGTTGCTTGTGATTGAAACAGAGGCTGCTGCAGCTGGCAGGACATCCAGCGTCTGTCCATCGCCAGAGTATACAGAAAGACCCGACGGCACAAGGGAAGATGCACCTGTGCTCAGATACTGTGCCGTGGCCGCATATGCCATATCGAAGGCCGAGAAGGCAGGCGAGCCCACTGCTATTACATCTATGTGAGCCTGAGGGGCCATTGTTGCGATATATTCAATATCCAGTGCTGTCTCAATCGACCAGCCATAAATGAAGCCTGTAAGTACCCAGTTACTGAACGTATTCGGTAGATTGAATGCAGGCTGTCCAACACCTATCCAGGTAAGCCTGTTTGTAATCTGATTTGGATTTCCCCAGACCTGCTGGGCAAACTGCTGCAGCCATGAAGGCGGAATGAATCCTACTTCTATAACTGCGACTGTGACACTCTGTCCCTGGTCTGGCTCAGATGCAATTGTATTCTGCCCTTTCCACAGGGTAACCGCGCCTGTGAGCACATGCATTGTGCTTGGATACAGGAACTGGTAGAGGTCATTGGAAAGGAAGCTGTAGCTGTAAGTGTAGTTTGCATAACTTATATTCTGTATTGAAGATGTGCCATAATATACAAGATCGCCACTCGTGTCGACACCTGAATACTGAGGTGTGCCTGTCAGTCCAGGATACAGACCCTTCGGAAGGGCCAGCATCGGCGAAGCGAGCATGCCATCAAGTCCAGTAACACCTGTAACAATACCTGCTATCGGCGAGGGCAGGCTGAGCGATGAGGCAACATAGAATGTCGGGGATGTCGTGACGCTGCCTGCAATCCCACTCTCATTGCCGAAAAGCGGGTTCCACATACCATTTGAGGTGTACTGATATGCCATTGCCTGAACACTTGTGTGGAATGCCGCGTCAATCTGAGATGGAGTTCCGATGACAGTCAGCGATAGCCTCTCAACATTTGGAACAACTGTCAGGCCGTAGGACTCAAAGTAGTTTTCCAGTGCAGAATACTGAGATGCAGAAACACCGTAAAGTGAACCCACTTCAGACGCTGTGAGGTAATGCCTGAACAGGGGGCTCGCAGGGTTGTTCACTTCATTTATATAGCTGTTGAAACCAGACTTCGCCTTCAGGCTAAGTGTCACCGTTATCTCTGCATTGCTCTGTAACTGTTGCGGAACAACAGAATACTGCCCATAGGACAGTGTGGGCTGTGTATTCCCTCCGGCGACCTGGGTCAGCGGAGCTGAACGCACTGCGTTCAGACCGCTATCGTTCTGGACTGACCTCATATTTGGAGAGGCCAGACCGACATGTGGCACAAGCAGCACTGAAAGCACGAAAACTAAAGCGAGTGCTGCGCATAGAAACATTCTCTCTTTCCTACTCATATTCCTTCCCCTCAAAGGCATTTGTCAGGATTTTACTAAATCCTTCAAATTTATTCGGGATTATTAGATAACTATAGATAAACGTTTCTGACAAAAATTTCAGGATGAATCTGATTTGCTATAGCATGACATGTGGATATTCCAGTACGTTCTTGAATATTAATATACATGAAACAGTGGTTTAGAATTACTATTAACAAATTGAATAATTTAAATTCTATATAATTATATGACTGCAAAATATTTAGTGTCTATCTCACTCAGAGAAAAGTATGAATGCAAGGCAGAAGGGCATTCTGCTTACAATCGCTTCCAGTGTACTCTGGGGGACATCCTTTCCTCTCATAAAGTTCATTCTATTTTCACAGCCTCCAGGCGTATTTCTGCTATCACGCTTCGCCTTTGCAACCATCGCATTTTTCTTATTTGCATTCATAAAGCGCAGGAAGATAATCATTGAAAAATCTGTAATCATATATGGCGCAATGATTGCCGCCTCCTTCATACTACAGTATACAGGCCAGACCCTTGTGAGCGCATCTCAGGCTGCAGTCCTGCTCAACTCCTCCCCGGTTATTGTTCCATTTATAGCATATTTCACGTTGAATGAGAGGGTTCGGAATTCAAAGTATATTTCCTCACTGATAGGCATGGCCGGTATTGTTCTTGTCACCGGTATTGGGGCTGCAGATCTTTCCCACCTTTCCCTGTTAGGTTCCCTGATAATAGTGGTGGCTGCTGTGATCATCTCCCTCTTCATTGTTTACAGCAAGAACATAACTCATTTCTTTGATCCAATAGAGCTGTATTCAGGTGCATTCATATTTGCAACGCTCTTCCTCCTCCCTTACTCCATTCCTTCGCTTGGTATGCTCCCTTCATTCTTCACGTCATGGCAGGCAGTTTTCGCATCCTTGTACCTTGCAATAGCATGTTCACTGGTGCCCTATATACTGTGGTACAGGGGTCTCAGTTACCTGAGCGCAACAGAATCAACGGTGGTATCGCTCACGGAGCCCATTGTGGCAATAGCCATTTCATGGCCACTGTTGAATGAACCTCTGGCTCCACTGCAGCTTGTGGGCGCAGCAACAGTGCTTCTCTCCATCACAATTATATCGTTATGAAACGCCAAGAAAAGTGTTTTTAACGCTGTCGCAATTGTTCATGCCATGCCTCTTTCCCCCATGCTGATGAAGAAACTTGAGGAAGCCTCAATATCAACTGGCGATGAGATCACTGTGACCACTGCAAAAGGGACTTTCAAGGGTCTTCTCATGCCTCATAGCGAATTCAGCGGCGATGATACTCTGACAATCAAACTTCCTTCAGGGTACAATGTGGGTGTGAGGATAGGCAGTGAAGACACGGTACGCCTCTCCAGGAAGGGGACTGAGGCACGGCGCCCATCAGTACATCGTGAACTCAACACACATCTGCCCAGGATTGCATTCGTTGGCACAGGAGGAACAATTGCCAGCTTTGTTGATTACAGAACAGGCGGTGTTTATCCAGCCATAGGCGCAGAAGAAATTGTTTCCCTGGTTCCTGAGCTGCAGGACATATGCGTAATGGAGGGCAGGACACTCTTTGGTATCTTCAGTGAGGATATGTTTGTGGAGCAGTGGAAGAAGATGGCTGAGGAGGTTGCAGCCAGGCTCAATGAAGGATACAGGGGCGTCCTTATTTCTCACGGCACAGACACAATGGGATATACTGCCGCAGCACTTTCATTTATGCTTCATAATCTCACAGGTCCTGTTGTTCTTGTTGGAGCACAGCGTTCCCCTGACAGGCCTTCCTTCGATGGTTATCTGAATCTACTTTCAGCAGCGAGGGTCGCTGCCTGCTCTGATATCGGCGAGGTCGCAGTTGTCATGCATGCTGATATTTCAGATAGGGGATGCTATGTCCACAGGGGAACGAGGGTGAGGAAGATGCATTCCAGTGCAAGGGATGCGTTCAAATCACTGAATGAAGGGCCTCTGGCGTTTGTTGACAATGAGATACACTATCTCAACGATTACAGGAAGAAGATGAGTGGTGAGACCATAGCGGATATAGAGATGTCTGAGAATGCCTCCCTCATTTATTTCCACCCTGGCATGACTGCAGAGCAATTCCTCAGCGTCACAGATGGAGCGGAGGGCATAGTTGTTGCAGGCACAGGCCTGGGGCATGTGAGTACTGAGATACTGAAAGCTGTGGAGATGAGATGTGCTGAGGGAGTGCCGGTGGTAATCACGACGCAATGCCTAGGGGGTGCAGTGGACCTCAAGGTATATGCGAGAGGCAGGGAGCTCTTGCGCGCTGGTGCAATACCTGGTGGTGATATGATACCTGAGACAGCGTACATAAAACTGCTCTATGCACTCGCTCATTTCAACAGCAGCGAAATAAGGGAATACATGCAGAGGAACGTAGCAGGTGAGCTTTCGGAGAGGAGGGTGTTTGTCCACTAGCATAAGGGCAGGGCTGGAGATACATCAGCAGCTGGAAACGCAGAAGCTCTTCTGCAGCTGTGCATCAACGCTGAGCGAGGAGGTACTGGGCAGGGTATGGAGGAAGCTTCGCGTCACCTCCTCAGAGCTGGGGGAGATTGATGAGGCTGCAAGGCTTCAGAGTGAGAAGGGGAAGAGGTATGTATACGAGATAACGGGGAACAGCTGCCTCGTCGAGCTGGATGAGGAGCCACCACATCCTCCAAATCAGGAAGCGTTGCGCCTTGCCATTGAGGTTGCTGAGCTGCTGCATTCCAGCGTTGTGGAAGAGATACATTTCATGAGAAAGATAGTTGTGGATGGTTCAAACACCACTGGATTTCAGCGCACTGCACTTGTGGCGCTGGGCGGATGGGTGGATGTCGGGGAAAAAAGGGTGCGTATCCAGAGCATCTGCCTTGAGGAGGATGCATGCAGAAAGATCAGCGAGAATGATGAGGAAACAGTTTACAGACTCGACAGGCTTGGAATACCCCTGCTTGAAATATCCACTGAACCGGATATAGACAGCCCTGAGCTGTTGAAGGCTGCTGCAAGGAAAATAGGGATGCTGCTGAGGGCAACAGGAAAGGTGAAGAGGGGGATAGGAACCATCAGGGAGGATGTGAATATCTCAGTGCCTGAGGGGGCGAGGGTTGAGATAAAGGGCGTTCAGGAACTGGATATGCTGCCCCTGATAGCTGAAAAAGAAGCTGCCAGGCAGAGGCGACTCATAGAGTGCACGGTGAAACTCAGGCAGAGGGGAGCATCTGTCAGTGACAACTGGATAGATATTACAGATGAGATAAAAACACAGTCCAGGGTGCTGGATGAAGCGCTGAAGAGAGGATGGCATATTAGTGCAATTCTGCTAAAGGGGTTCAGCGGCGTTCTTTCAGGAAGGGAGAAGATGCTTGGCACCGAAATAGCACAGCGCCTTCGCGTCTTTGGCATAAGGGGCATCATGCACTCAGATGAACTCCCTGGCTATGGTGTAACTGAGAGAGAATGTGCTCAGATATTCCAGCTTCTCGGCGGAGCAGATGGGGATGCATTTGTGATATGCGCCGCGCCCCCTGAAAAGCTTCCATTTGCATTCAGCATCATAAGACAGAGGGCGCTGGAAGCACTTCATGGCGTCCCTGAAGAAACAAGGGAAGCAATGCCCGACGGAAGCACTGTATACAGCAGGCCGCTTCCTGGCAGGGCAAGGATGTACCCCGAGACGGATGTGCTTCCTTTGCAGATACCAGACGCACTTATTGAGGAGATAAGGAAAGAACTGCCAGAACCGTTTGAGGTTCAGGCCGAGCGCATCACGGCACGATTTGGTATACACCCACAGCAGAGCATCCAGATCGCTGAGGAGGGGTATGCAAAATACTTCGAGGAGATATGCAGCAGATACGGCAATGCCTCCGTGATGGCAAGGGCGCTTCTGAACCACATACCTGAGGCAGAGAGAGAGCTGAAAAAGGAGTTCGGAAGCCTTGAGTTTATGGAGGAAATAATGAAGGCGCTTGCTGAAGGTCGTTTTGCAAAGGAGGCTGTCGGGGAGATAATCAGGTGCGTGCTTGAAAGCGGCAATGTGCAGGAGTGCATAAGCAGATACAGCAGCGCAGGGACTGAGGCAACCGACATCATACACAGAATAGTTATGGAGCACAGGGATCTGGTGGCTGAAAGAGGCGATGGGGCGTTCAGCCCCCTGATGGGGCTCGCTATGAATGAACTCAGGGGGAAGCTTGATGGAAAGAAGGTAAGTCAGCTTCTTCTTTCTGAGATAAAGAGGGTGCAGGAACACATTCAAGAACAGTGAGCGTTTCGAATGTGAGCTTCCTCTCCCTCAGCACCCTGAATTTCCAGCCATGCAAACCACCTTCATTCCAGGAGATGGAGCTGGTCACAAGCAGGACCCTTCCATTTCTCTTTATACGATACCTTGCCTGCTCCAGAAACCGATGTGTGAGCTCATACCCCATCAGACCACCACTGTATCTCACATCCTCATCCCCTGGAAGGTATGGAGGATTGAACATTATTGTATCGAATTGTGCTTTTAGCGGAGACATCAGGTCGCACTGCACGAATTGAATATCAGCACCATTGTACAGTGCATTCCTGCGCGCATGCATCAGTGCTCCCCTGTCTATATCTGTGGCAACAACCCTGTGTCCCCTTTTTGCGGCAGCTATTGCAATTATGCCGCTGCCCGTGCCCACATCGAGCAGCGTTCCGCACTGCTCTGGAATTGTTGAGAGGAGGAGAAGAGAATCCTCAGCAGGAAAGTAGATGCTGCCGTCCCAGGAGGCGATGAGCACACCTTCAATTTCTGGCATTCCTCTCCCTTTCAAATTCAGAAAGATGTGCTTTCAGATCATCGATGAACTGCCTCAGAAACCATCTCTTTCCATGTGGTAGAAGAAGGAAGAGACGCAGCAGACCCCTGGGTTTCAAATCGAGTTCAAGCGTTGCAGTGCACTCATTGTCTCCAGAGAATGTGTATATGCCATTGCTCTCCCACATGCTGCTGCGCGAATGGAATCTGACCTTTCTTTCCTCAGGAAGCAGCTCCACCTCAGTTATGTCTGTGAATGGCACTGGGCGCCTGAATCGGTCCTCGAGCAGGAGTTTCCTCTCCTCCTTTGAAACAATGCGCTTTGTGACTCTTATGGAACGTGTTGCCTCTATCTCCCCTTCCGTGTAATCGGTCCACCAGTTGTAGAGCTCCTGTGCGCTGCCTGTGCATCTCTCCTGAACAGTGATGTGCACTCCATCACCTGGCCATCCTGGCGTATATTCTTACTATTTCCTTTGCCTGTGCAACCCCTCTCTTTTGCAGACCGCGCTCTGTCTTTATTGAAGTTATTATAAATTTCTCCCTGCCGCTCTCCAGCACATCGCCAACCACAAACTCTTCCTCAGGCTCAGCTTCAACTGTTAGGGGGAGGGTGTTTGCACCCCTGTTAACCGAGATGTGGACGCTGCATTTCCCCTGCCATTTTGCCCAGAGTGTCCTCAGCTCTGATGCAGCGCATCCCTTCCTTCTTCCCTCACCCGTCTCCAGCGCAGTGATCACAGCCCTCTCACCAGTTATGTAAATCTCCTCACCAACCTCAAGCAGTTCCCTCTCAAACAGCCTGAGCTTCCCCCTGCTGCTCACTCCCCTTCTGCTCAAAACATAATCCCTCTCAACAACCCTCTCCCTTTCCATCCTCTGCTTTGAAACAGTGCCGCACCTCCTGCACTTCACTGTGAATATAACACCATCCCCTGCCTGTATGTGCAGCACTCTGTGCGCTGTCTCCTCCGCACACACCTCGCATCTCAGCTGAAGCTCATCCTCCGTCATTCAACCTCTCCACCAGTTCCACAATTGAATATAGGTTATCTATAACATAATCTGCTTTCCGCAACACACGTGCATCATCAGTGTTGAAGGCAACGCCAGCTGCGCAGAGATCGAAGAGTGGTATGTCTGTTATTGAATCACCAACAGCAAGTGCTTCATCTGCCTGTATCCCCATGCTCCTCATTATACCAGAAGCGCTCTCAGCCTTATTACTTATCCTCACCCTCAGTATGCCCTCGCCTGTCAGTCTCCCATCACCATCTGCACACAGCCCATTTGCAATACTATAATCCATGCCAAGCGTTGATGCAACCCTGCCTGCCAGTATATCTATGCCGCCGCTCACTATGGCTGTCTTAATCCCCAGGCGACGCAGTGCACTGACTGTTTCAGCTGCGCCATCCATTATCTTTACAGAGGAGAGGATGTGCTCAATGTCTGTAAGTGTGACATCAGGCTTGACGCTTTTCCACAGCCGTACATCGCTCCTGACAAATTCAAGCTCATCTATCTCCCCATTCCAGAAACGCCTCAGATTCTCTTCATTATCAACGCCGAAGTACCTGTGAACAGTAACCCAGGAGCTCGGTGTGTCCACAAGCACTCCATCCATGTCAAAGAGGACGAGCCTTATGCGGCTCATTTCTTTCTCCTCTCATCCTTCCAGTTGTAACTCCTATTCAACAGCGCCAGCGTGCCTGAGCTGACAAATATCACTATTATTATTGTCACAACCACGAGCGAATGGTCCAGATCCAGTTTCCCTATGAAGCCAGGGATGGTGAAGGGGGAAGGAGTGGAAAGGGAGACGACTGTGAAATTAAGATAGTTCACCTTACCAAGCACCACTGTTACTGTCCCCTGCCCAGGGGAGAAGCCTGGCTTCTGCACAGTTATTATATATGTCCCCTGTGAGAGGTTGGAGAAGAAATAGAGCCCCTCGCTGTTCGTGGTCGTTCTGTAAATTATGCCCTGCCCCTGAATGGTTATCTCAGCCCCCTGCAGAGGCGCCTGCCTTCCGTTTCCCAGCGTCTCGTTCACAATTCCCTCCACAAACCCTGATGTTGGTGTTATGGTGAGATTCAGCCACTCAGTCCTGCCTGGATAAAGTGTGACGCTAGTATAATTGCTCAGATAGCCAGGCTTCTCCACCCTAAGGTTGTATTGCCCTGCCTTGATATCTGAGAATTTATATGATCCAAGAGGGGCGGCAGACAGTGTTCTGTAGGAAATGGAGCTGTTGGAGAGGATCACAGTTGCATTTGCAACAGGAAACCTGACTGTTGTGATGAAGCCGGTCAGATTTGCCATCAATTCCTTCATTGTGAAGCGCACAGTCACATTGTTTTTCAATGTATCCACACTGTATGTGGTGTTTGAAACATAACCAGTGAGGTTGGCCTCAACTGTATAATTGCCTCCAGGCAGGGAGATTGAGGCCATGCCGCTGCTGTTCGTTGTGAGGTAATGAGAAGTTATTTCGCTCGGTGTATAGTTTGTCACAGTCACTGTTACGCCCTGAAGGGGCATCCCCTGCTCATTGACCACATAGGCTGTTATTGTATGATATGTGGCTGTTGAAGCATGCACTGGGACAGCGGTGAATATCAACAACAGCAGCAATATGTAAAGGGGGAACTTCATCCTGATGAATATTCATTGACAATGCTATAAAAGTTAATAGTCCATTATGCCTCAGGATACTGGTTGCCGAGCACTGCTGCCCTGATTTTTTCTATGCCTGCCCTCACCGTGCCCTGTGCAAAATCCTCGCTCCCTCCGCCTTTCCCTCCAATTTTTCTGTTTATTTCGCGCAGCACTTCGTTGCATGCAGGGCCCCCACTGCTTCTTGCAATTGATACCTTTTCATTGTTGAGAAGAATGGCAATGAGCGGTTCCTTTGAATCTGATAACATTCTGAGCAGTGCCCTTATATTCCTGTCGTCGAGGTCAACACTTTCTATGATGTAAAGGACACTGTCCCTCTTCACAGCATGCTGCTTCAGCAGAGATGCAAGTTCCTGCACCCTCTGCCCTTCTGTGAGTTCGAGCTTCTTCTGCAGCTCCTGCGCCTCCATCTGCCTTTTCTTCAGCGCTTCCACAAGATGGGCTTCATCTGTATTGAGCAGCTCCTTCATCTTCTGTATGATGCCCTCATAGTATTGAAAGAGCTTCAGCGCCTGGGTGCCTGCAACAAAGGTAAGGCGAATGACACCGTCCTGTATGCGCTGTGCACCCTTTATTTTTATGAGGCCCAGTTCTCCTGTCCTTTCACAGTGCGTCCCGGCGCACGCCTCAAGATCCCATTCATCAACTGTAACAACCCTTATCTCCCTTCCAGGCACAACGCCACCCTGATAAAGCCTGAAACCGTAAAGGCTCTCTGCCTTTGTCCTCTCCATTACCTCGACTGTTATCGCTCTATTCTCCATAACAACAGTATTTGCCCTCTCCTCTATGCTCGCTATCTCCTCCTGGCTGAGAGGCGCATAGTGCGTTATGTCAAGCCGTGCCTCCTCCTGCTGTTTGTGAGCTCCTGCCTGCCATACATGATTGCCCAACACCCTCCTGCAGGCAGCAAGCAGTATGTGTGTCGCAGTATGGTGCCTCATGAGATCCAGCCTTCTATTCCTGTCCACTGAACATTTGACCCTCTCCCCAACCCTGAATGGCCTGCCCTCAAAAGTGTGAACTATCACATTTCCCTGCAGCTGCACATCATCCACTCGCCTGCCTGCAATATACCCCTTATCAGGGTCCTGCCCGCCGCCTTCAGGGTAAAAGCATGTCCTGTCAAGCACAACATGCCTCTCATCTGAAAAGAGCACTGTTGCATCAAACTCAGTTCTATACTGATCCTCATAGTACAATCGTTCAGTTGCTGGCAGCTCTGGCAATGCCACGCCCTTCTCCTCTTTTTTCGCCTCTGCAGCACTGTGTTTTGCTGCAACTTTTGCATAGAAATCTTCAGGTATCTCTATGGTTGAGGAGGAGAATTCAGCCACCTGTTCGGGAGTGAGACCATGCGATTCGTAAAGCTCTATGAGCTTCTCCTCATCAATGCGCCCCGATTTTTCCATGCGCTGGACCAGCGCCCTACCTCTCGATATGGTCTCCTGAAATTTCTTCTCCTCATAGCTCACTGTCTTCAGTATATCCTCCTTTTCCTCCCTCAGCTCGGGAAAATCCCTTCCCCAGTACTCTATCTGTCTTTCAACAAGAGAAACAAGGTCAACCCTGTTTCCCAGCACAGAGAGTGCCCTTATTCCTCTGCGTATGAGCAGACGTGCAAAATATCCCTCCCTGGCATTCGAAGGCATTACGCCATCGTGCAGCATGAACGCGAGCGCCCTGGTGTGGTCCAGTGCTGTGTACAGATTTTCAAGAGGCAGAAGCATTGAGAGGAGCTGCTGCAGCGGCACATTCATGTTCTTCGCGACAGTTCCCCTTATCTCCCTTATTGCACCTGGCGTCTTGGCATCCATCAGCCCTGCAACTCTACTGTATTCACTCAGGAGCTTCTCATCTGTCTGCACATCGAGCTCTTCCTTGAGCTCCTCAAGCATATCGCCAAACACTGCCTCATATGCTGAGGGGGAGCCCTGGGAAACCCAGGCAATGCGTTCAAGGCCGTAGCCTGTATCAACAATCTGCATGGGCATCTTTGTTCTCCTGCCATTCTCCTCCCTATACATCATGAAGACTAGCGTGGCAACCTCGGCGCCCTTAATAAGCACTTCAAAACAGGGACCGGCATTGCCACCGCCTGCCCACTCAGCCTCCTTGTATGTGAGCAGGTGCTCATCTACACCTAGCTCCTTCACAAAATATTCCTGACACAGCTCAACTGTGCCATCCTTGAAGTAATGCCACTCTTCCGATGTGTTGAATGCTGTATGTGTCATCATTTCAAACAGTGTGAAATGCCTGCCTGTCTTTCCAACATTGTCTATGTCATTGAAACGGACGCAGGGCTGCGACATGGTGAGCGGATTTGCAGGAGGCTTCACAGCTCCACTTATCACCCATGGCTGAAAATCGTATATGGATGCCTGGACGAAGAAGACATCATCCCTCCATCGTGCCACAATGGGGTATCTGTTTATGCGCCTGTGCCCCTTCCCTTCCATGAATGAAAGGAAAAGCTCCCTCATCTGATGCGCATCCCCGCGCCTGCTCATCGGGCTGTTGCCAAGGAAGGTGTACTCCACACACGGAGGTTCGCCGCACAGCTCACTGTCTCCAAGCGTCCAGAAGAAGGAACCGCATTTCCTGCACTTCCTTCTGTTAAAGCCATTCGCTCTGAAATACTCCAGATCGTATTCCTCTGCATCCATCTGTATTCGCAATCCCGGGCTTTGGCTAATTAATTTTCCATAGTTCACCATAGTATGAGCGGAGCACCCTGTCCATCTCCATATTCCCCGTGCGCATGGCATTGATGGCAATCTCATTGAACCTATCCCTGTCATCCTGCCAGAGTTTTATTATGCGCTTCAGTTTGGAAGAGAACTCCCTGTAGTCCCTTGCGCTTATTCTCCTTCCTTCCTCACTCCCAGGGTCGATGAGTTTCTTGAGATTCCTTCCGTAAAGCCATCCATTCTCCCCATCCCTGATGAATTCAATCACAGCACCATCCCTCGAACTCAGACATGGTGTCCCGTTTACCATCCCCTTCATGAATGAGGTGCCTGAAGATTCCCAGCCACTGAATGGAGTGAAGACCATAAGATCTGCACCAGCCGCTATCATGCCTGCAAGCTCTGTGCTGTAGTCTGGTGTGTAAAATACATTCTTCTTCCTTTGAGACAGATCCCAGAACTGTTCCATGACCTCCCTGTTCAGCATATCCTGCGGGTGCGCCTTTCCTGCAAGGATGAAGAGAACATCTTCATCGCACTCCTCAATGAAACGCAGTATGAACTCAGGTCTCTTGTAGCCAACTATCCTCCTGTTCCATGCAAGCACCATCCCATCTCCCGAGAGCCCTGTTTTCCTGAGAAGAACTTTTCTTGCCTCATTTTTGCTCGACTCAAAATGCTCTTCATCCACCTTCTTCCATCTGTTCATCTCTATGCCATTTGTAACATAGCTTATTTTTGCAGCAAAATGTGGCATTACGCTCTTGGTTATCTCAAAATGCTTCTTCGAAACACAGAAAACATGCTCTGCAGTTGCAAGTCCTATGTCAGTGAGATAGACCTTCTCATGCAGGAAATCGTAGCCGTAGTTCCTCGAAAAATAATGTCTTGGGAATGAGGGATGCCCCCATGGACCTGGTGTGTGTATGATGAAGCGCAATCTTGCCTTTTCCAGCTTCTTCAGATTGGGACTTATGGCGACAAGTGTTGCATATGCCTCCTGCATATCTATGAACTCAACTTTTGTTTTGGACCTTATGAGATAATCTATCGCTCCCTCTGCAAGCAGCACATATCTTGCAAAGGAGATATCTGTGTCCTGGTGCTCATACAGGTGCTCATTGAGCCTCCTTGCCCATGCTGGCGCGATTGCATCAATGAACACTGCCCTCACACTGCCCTTTTCGAATACAAGATATCGAGTCTTCACTTCCCTACCGAATATGTTCACGCTTCCTTCCAGTGCCTTCATCCTTGACTGCAGTTTTCTGCTGAATGGAACATCAGCTGGTTCTGCCATCCCATCCCTGAATTCATAATCCACGTACCCTTTCCTGTAAAAGAGTGTTATAACAGTATAAGGAAGCCTGAGCCTGGATGCTGCATAAAACTTATCGCCTTCCAGAACCCCAAGCCCTCCAGCAAATGGCGTTCCTTCATCCAATGCAAGTTCAGGTGTTATGCTGACTATCATGCTTATAACATACAGGACTGTCACTTATCACTTTCCCCACGTGCGCAGCGAGCGTTACGGTTAAATACTACAAAATACAACTCACGTCGATTGCGTTGAACACAAGCAGCATACTCGAATCGCTGAGGGAACTGAAGCACTGGGAGGAGATCGCGACCTCCCTTGAAAAGAAGCTCAGCGAGCTGAGGGAAAGAAGAATAGAGCTGAGAAAGCGGCTCTCCACCCTGCAGGAAAGACTCGCAGCAATGCAACGAAGCACCATACTGGAGGAGGAGCAGCTTGTCTGATGCTGAGCAGTTGCTTTCTGAGATCAAAGAGATAGAGAAGGAGCTTCTGCAGATAGAGGAGCTCGAGCAGGAGCTCAGGACATCGCTCTCTGAAGCGAGACGCCAGATCTCTTATTACAAAGGTCTTATCGCAGCCATGAAGCGAAGTTCACACCCATCCTCTCTACAAAATGTTTTAAGGTTTTTCTGATTGACTGAATACTGTTTGAAATGAGAGTCATATTGAACGGAAGAGAGGAGAATTTACGCTCCGTCTGGTGCGAGGGGGGCAGTGTGAAAATGATAGACCAGCGGCTGCTCCCATTTGAATTGAAGGTGCTCACATTCAGCAACTACAGGGATGTTGTCAGCGCTATCAGGGAGATGGCTGTCAGGGGTGCACCTGCAATAGGATGTGCAGCCGCCTATGCCATGGCCCTTGCATTGAAGGAAGGGGAGGATGTCTCCAGGGCAGCTGAGCTCATTAGAAGTGCAAGGCCAACTGCACATGACCTGTTTTATGCAATAAACTGGATGGTCGAGATGTCCCCCTCGCTTGGCCCCCTTGATGCAGCGGAGCACTATGCAGAGGATATAGTTGAGCGTTGCAGGAGGATAGGGGAGTATGGCGCATCCCTCATAAATGATGGAGACAGGATACTCACACACTGCAATGCAGGTGCGCTTGCCACAGTGGATTATGGGACAGCCCTCGCCCCAATACGCATAGCAGCCCAGCAGGGAAAGCATGTGTTTGTCTATGTGGATGAGACAAGACCGTGGCTTCAGGGGAGCAGATTGACAGCGTGGGAGCTCACAAATGAGGGGATAGAGCATGCTATTATTGCAGACAATGCTGCCGGCTTCTTCATCAAAAGAGATGTGGACATCGTGATAGTAGGAGCGGACAGAATTGCAGCCAATGGGGATTTTGCAAATAAAATAGGGACATACGAGAAGGCAGTTGTCGCCATGGAGAATGGTGTTCCCTTCTACACTGCAGCCCCTGTTTCAACATTCGATTTTTCAATCAGGGATGGGGAGGGCATAAAGATAGAGGAAAGGTCTGAGGAGGAGTTGCTTACGCTCAACGGCCAGCGCATTGTGCCTTCGAATGAGCGCGCACTTAACCCTGTATTCGACGTCACTCCTCACAGGTATCTTTCAGGTATAATCACTGAAGAGGGTATCTTTTCACCTGCTGAGATATCGAAGCTCAGGCAGAAGGTGAGATGAATTTGCTCTCAGTTGATATGAGATGGTATTCTGGGAGTGCAGTCAATGCAAGGATGAATGAATATCTTGTGATAATAGATGCATTCAGGGCAACAAGTATGATTGCAACGCTTCTTCATCTGGGTGTGAAGCGTATCATTCCTGTTGCTTCAGTTGAGGAGGCGCTCTCACTTAAGGCAAAAAACCCTGATTATTTGCTTGTAGGAGAGGACAGGGGAGCAAGGCCAGAAGGCTTCTCTTTCGGCAATTCCCCTTCTCTTGTCTACGAGCAGAGAGAAAGGATGGATTTCAGCGGAAAGACAGTTGTTCACAGGAGTTCTGCAGGAACGCAGGCGCTTGTCAACTCCCTTAGAATAAAAAAGGAACAGCAGGCTCGCTACACAATCTTCTGTTCCTCGCTGCTCAATTTCAGGGCGGTGGCGAGGCACATAGCCTCGCTCAATGCAGGGAAGGATGAGAGGCTCACGCTCCTCTGCTCAGGGTATGTGGACAAGATATATGCACTGGAGGATGAACTGGCTGCAGGGGCACTTGCCTCTGCACTGAAGGATATGATTGATATAAAGATGAGTGAAATTGCAACTGCAGCATACCTGTCATTCCGCGGCCTGAACGGGGAGGATATAGTTTCAATACTTCGAAACACGAGATCTGGCGCCAAAATAATTGAAGTGGGCGAGGAACAGGATATTCCATTCTGCTGCCAGATGAACCTCTTCGATGTCGTCCCAGTCATTGAGGGCGAAACAGTGGTCAATGCCAGGGCACAATAGTTTATCCCTGCCTGCGTATCACCACTGTGTGATACTCGCAACCAGATGGTTCGGCACATTCCTACTGAACGGGAAGCGTGTGGTCAGCAAGAAACTCTTCCCCAAAGATGCAGAGGCCATAGCTTCAAGGCTTGCAATCATACAGTCTGGAAGCATTCTGGAGGAGGAGCAGGAGCTCGCTTCAGGGCACAGAGTTGAAGTTACAGAATCCCGTCTCACAAAATTTGGCAGATTGACTGAGGCCGATCTCTCCTTCCTCAGGGCTGAGGACTATGGCTATTCCAGCTCACTGCTCCGTCAGGTCCTCTCCATCATGGGGACGCAAAGGATGAAAAAAAGTGTTGATGTGAGCACTCACCTCATTGAGGCTGTTCATGCGCTTGATGAGGTGCAGTCATCCCTCAACAGCCTCAGGGTTCGTGTTCGTTCATGGTACAGCCTGCATTTTCCTGAACTCTCTGACCATCTGAATCAGAATGATCTGCTCAATGCAATTGCAGAGCAGCGAAGCAGGGAGGAGATGATTAGGGAGCTGCGCCTTCAGGAGAGTATAGGCACTGAACTCATAGGCGGTGAGGCATCTGTTCTATCCTCGCTTGCGGCTTCGGTGCTTGAATTGCAGAAGATAGAAAGGAGCCTGAGGGAATTCATTGAGGAGAACGCAGCCAGGTCCATGCCAAATCTCTCCGCACTTGCAGGAGGGCTTCTTGCCGCCAGGCTTGTGGCCTCTGCAGGTGGTCTTTCAAGGCTTTCCAGGCTGCCGTCGGGCACAGTTCAACTGCTTGGCGCCGAAAAGGCGCTGTTCAGGCACCTGAGGCAGCATAAAAAGCCTCCAAAGCACGGTCTTATTTTGCAGCATCCACTTGTTCAGTCTGCGCCTGCTGGTGAGAGAGGGAGCATTGCAAGGCATCTTGCTTCAAAGATAAGCATTGCTGCCAGGCTGGACTATTATGGTGGCGCAGATATGGGTCCAGAACTCAGAGAAGAGGTTGAGCGCTTTGCAGGAAAAAAGGACAATTGAACACAACACAAGTGCGAAATGTATTTAGCATACCTTAATTTTTTAAAATCGATCATATGGCATGGCAGCAGGCAGAAGTTAGGGAACTTAAAGAAGGAAGATACATACTCATCGACGATCAACCTTGCAAGATTGTCAGCATCACCACATCCAAACCGGGGAAGCATGGTGAGGCTAAGGCAAGGATAGAGGCCATTGGTGTCTTCGACGGTGCAAAGAGGAGTGTTGTACACCCTGTGAAGCATAAGGTTCAGATCCCTCAGATGGATAAGAGGAAGGCACAGGTGCTTGCCATCATGGGGGAGGAGGTACAGTTGATGGATCTGGAAAATTATGAGACATTCAACCTCAAGATAACACCTGAACAGAGGGAAACGCTGAAGGTGGGGGGAGAGGTCTTCTATGTCTCCTCCATGGGAATGAGGAAGATATTCGATCTGTGATGAGATGCGAGCACTTCATTTTGCTGACGCCTCCTCTGATTACAGCGAAGCGCAGGTTGTCATCTGGGGCATCCCTTTCGACAGGACGACCTCCTATAGGCCAGGCACAAGATTCGCGCCCAACGCCATCAGAGAGGCGAGCTGGAATTTTGAAACGTACCTCTTTGACCACGGGGTGGATTTGAGGGATATAAAGGTTGCCGATGAAGGCGATATGGAGGAGTTCGGCTCAGTTGATGAGATGTGCGAGGCAGTGGAGGCACAGGCGAGAAAGTTTCAGAAGGATGGCAAATTCATCCTGACGCTCGGCGGGGAACACTCTGTAATCCCTCCGGTTGTGCGGACATATCCTGAGAAGACAGCTGTTGTGGTGATAGACGCTCATCTTGATTTCAGGGATGAATATCTTGGCCTGCGTAACAGCCATGCCTGCGCGAGCAGGAGAATATCAGAGCATGTGGGTAAGGAGAATGTCACCGTAATAGGCGTCCGCTCCATTGCAAAAGAGGACCTTGAGGGGGCGGATGGGCTGCATTACATAGACGCTTACACAGTGACCGAACATGGGATAGGCAGAGTGATATCTGAGCTGAAGAGCAGATACAATGGAAGGAAGGTATATCTCAGTATAGACATAGATGGCATAGACCCTGCCTTTGCCCCAGGCACCGGCACACCTGAGCCGTTTGGCCTCACGCCACTGGATGTTAAGAAAGTGATAAACTCTCTTGGAAGGAATATAGTGGGGGCTGATATAGTTGAGGTTTCGCCCCCATACGATTCGGGGAATACTGCAGCGCTTGCAGCAAGGCTTGCGCGTGAGATAATAGCGACGAGACACCCATCCTTTGTATAATAAATCGCTATTCATCACAAATGCTGCCGGAGATAGCTGCAGGCATCGCAATTGTCTTCGTTGCCTCTCTTCTCTTCACTGACTCAGTTGAATATATTTCATTCTCAAGGCAATGGTCCCGCCATTTTGCAGGTGCTGTTTTCACACCCATATTCACCTCCATCCCTGAGCTCACGGTTCTCCTCCTCGCTGTTTCTCAGGACAGCATCTCTACAGGCGGAAGCATCGCGCTTGGAACTGTTTTCGGTGAACCTCTGTTCATTGTGCTCATTTCACCTGTTGTGCTTCTCATCTTCTCACACAGCGGGATGCGCGGAATGACTGTGGAAAGCGAGGCTTCCTTCCCCTATCTCTTCATCTCTGCATCGTTTCCACTGTGCATTGTACCGCTGCTACTGCACTTCCGTACTGTGCAGCTCCTTGAGGCACCGTTGCTCCTGCTGCTCTACCCGCTCTATTTGTACCTGGCCCCTGTCAGCAAGAAGGTGGCTGAGCCAGAAAATGCACCTTTATTCTCCAGGGTGACAGGAAGGAACTGGACAGCCTATATTCAGCTTTTGCTCTCTATATCTATGCTGTATGGAGGTTCACTTCTTCTTGTTCATAATATACCACAACTGGCCATCGAGCTCCACGCGCCTCTTTTGCTCGTTTCAATGCTCACTGTTCCTGTGGCTACAGTCCTTCCTGAGACGGCAATTGGTGCCATATGGGCTTCAAGGGGACGGAATACGCTTGCGTTCGGAGCACTTTCCGGGGAAGGGGTGCTCTACTGCACCTTCTACCCCTTTCTCTCCCTCCTCCTTGTTCAGTGGAGCTTCAGCATCCACGTGCTCTACACCATAATCATCGTCTCCCTGCTCTCCTTCCTCTATTTTCTGAGCTCGAGAAGTGGAAAAGTCGCGCTCTGGTTACCCCTTGCAGGTCTCTTCTTCTTTATTGCCTTTTTATTCATCTCTTTTCTCTGAGCTCGTTGATTATTCGCACGTATTCCTCAGCGTATTTCCTTGCCTGCTCCTCTGTGTCCCCTTCAGCAAATATCCTGATCAGCGGCTCTGTGCCTGATGGACGGACGAGCACCCATCCTCTGTCAAGGAAGAGCTTGATGCCATCTGTTTCATCCCTCTTCATTCCTTGGACGCTCTGCCTGAATCTCTCCATCAGCATATGCCCCTCCCCTTCCGCAAGCTGAACCTTCGTTTTCACAGTGTGTGATTCGGGAAGTTTAGCAATCAGTGAACTCAGGCTCCCATTCTTTGCAATTATCTCAAGCATTGTCGCGAGCGTCATGCCCCCATCCCTGCAATACTGCATCCTGGGGTTAATGATGCCGCCATTCTCCTCCCCACCTATGACTGCATGCACTTCCATCATTTTTCTCGCGACAACAGGTGAGCCCACCCTGGTATAGATTGTCTTCCCCCCTGCTGAGGCAACTGCCCTCTCCACAACGCTTGGAGTGCTCACAGGCACTACAGCAGTGCCACCGCTCTTTCTCACTTCTTCCATTGCAATGAGGGCAAGGCTGAGCTCTCCCGGAATATAGTTTCCCTTTTCGTCTACAAACACAGTTCTGTCAGCGTCGCCATCATGTGCTGCACCCAGATCTGCATCCAGCGCGCTCACGCTCTTTATGAGCGACTGAAGGTGTTCCGGTGTCGGCTCGCTCTCATGTCCGGGGAAGGAGCCCTGAGGCTGTGCATTGAGTGTGATGAATTCAACACCAAGCTTCTCCAGAAGATATGGGGAGGTGAAACATGATGCTCCGTTCGAGCAGTCGAGAACAACGCGCAACTTTCTTTTCTTTATGGAAGCGACATCAACCTTTGATGCTATCGCATCTATGTAATCTGAAGCTGCCTGCTCATTAAAGTGCAGCTGTCCAATTTCATTCCATCTTGCCCTCTTAAAATTTTCACTGTAAAATATGTCTTCAATCATCCCCTCTTCCTGTGAACTTGCTTCAGTGCCGTCGCTGGCAATTGCCTTCACTCCATTGAACTCTGGCGGATTGTGCGATGCTGTGATCACAACACCTCCGTTCAGTCTCCTCTCCCTCACAAAGTACTGAAGCGCAGGTGTTGGGATTATACCTGTATCAATCACATTGCATCCAGTTGAAAGCAATCCTGAAACCACAGCCTCCTTCAGCATCGTGTTCGATGTTCTTGTATCAGTAGCTATTGCAATCTCACCATGCATCGCAGTGCCAATGGCCAGCCCTAGCCTGAGGGCAAGCTCAGGGCTCATACTCTCATTTACGACGCCCCTTACCCCATTTGTGCCGAACAGTTTCTTTCTGCCCTCCACCATTCCCTTTCCCCCTGTGCATTACCTGTATGGAAGATATTCAGGTCCAAGCATATCCCTGATTATTATGAGGCGCATCACATTGAGTGCGCCCTCTGCACCCACCAGATATGAAATAACACCCCTCATTGCCATCTCAAGTAGCGCATCCCTTGTGTAGCTGAGTGCGCCATGCCACATCATTACCTTCTTTATTGTCTCAAATGCAAGCTGAGGAGCGACAAGCTTGCAGGCTGCCACAGCCCTGTTTATCTCCTTTACACTCACCTCCTTCCCTCTGTCCTTTGAGTCCAGGAGGAAGGCGGCCTTGAAGATCTCATTTCTCGTCATCTCTATCTGAACAGCGAGATCTGCATATTCGAAGGAGATGCTTTCGTATTTTGCGAGAGGCGATCCGAACGCCCTTCTCTCCTTGATATATTTTTCACCCACTTCAAGGGCCCACTGTGCAGCGCCGAGGCACGCTGCAGATACCAGTGTTCTTGCATAGTTGAACCCTTCCATTGCATAGAAGAAACCCCTGTTGGGCTCGCCTATGATGTAATGAGCAGGTACCTCAACATCTTTGTAATGGACGAGCGAGGTGGAGATGCCCATCCTTCCCATGTTGTCAAGAACACTGAACTCAAGTCCTTTCGAGTCAGCAGGAACATATACAAATGTAAGACCTCTGTGCCCTGCATTCGGGTCTGTCTTGACGAGCGTAAGATGCCCTCCACCCTTTCTTTTCGCTTCAGCCATACCGCTGATGTATGTTTTCTCTCCATTTATCACAACACTGCCCTGTCTGATTTCTCCAGAAGTTTTCATAGCCACAAGATCTGAGCCGCCGCCCGGTTCAGTAGTTGCTATTCCAAGAAATGCCCTGTTTGATGTTATCCTTGGAAGCAGCTCCTCCCTTAGCTTCAGCGCCCCGTATCTGTTCAGTATATGGCTCCATCCGTTAACGAGAAGGTAATAGACCGCGGTGGCCATGCTTGGATCTGCTGCTGCAATCTCCATTGCAGCAAGCGAAGCCATCATCATATTCCCTGCAGGACCGCCGTATTTTTCAGGCACGGTTATGCCAAGGAGGCCGAATTCTGCCATTGATGACAGCACAGTTTCAGGTATCTCATGCCTGCTGTCTATCTCCCTGCACAGAGGTGCAAGTTTTGCAGAAAGCATCTCTCTCACTGATTTTTGAAACAGAAGCTCTTCATCGTTCAAATTGAAGTCCATATGAACCAGTGGAGAATTGCTTTCATTACATATAGTGAATCTTCATTATTTTTCTATGTTCTCGCCCTGAAATATGCGGTAATTTCCCTTACTTACACTCATGACAAATCTGACCCCCTGCCCCTGTTTTCCCTCCTCTCTGACATCTATGCCTGTTATTTTCAGTATATCCTTCACGAATCTCAGGCCATGCATTGCCCTGTTCCCAAGTTCATCAAAGAGCTGCGACCTTATATCGTCAGGAATGCCCCTGCCATCATCCTCGTATATTATTTCAAGCACTCCCTCATTCTTTTTTACAGTCAGCATTATATTTTTTGCTTTCCCACCATGGCGCAATGTGTTGGTTACAAGGTTATGGAAGACCCTATCGATAAGCGGATCTGCAAATATCTCCACTTCAGGGCCAATATACTCCACATTTATTTTATTCTGCACGTAGTGACTCGACGCCTCAAATATCTTTCTCAGATTGAACCACCTTGGAGCCCCGGAATCCTGTATCTCTCTCATTGTTGTGAACTGCTCCTTTATGCGCTCAACAGCCTCCTGGAGTCTCATCGCGATATCATTATCTCCATCTCCAAGTGAAATGAGCTGCACATAGGTCTCGATTGCCTGCAGATTATTTATCAGGTCGTGTCTGCCCACATTGTAAATGAGTTTCAGTTTTTGATTTGCCTTCTGGAGCATATCAAGTGTCTCCACAACCTCTGTAATATTCTTCTGAAGCAGCACCCAGCTCTCTTTCGAGACACAGAAGAATGAAGTGTCAAGATAGAGCTCCCTGCCTCCCCTGCTGCATTTAAGTATCTCTGATGATCTTGAGGTGTTTGCCTCGAATGAGCTTTTGAATTTCAAAGCAACCTCTTCCCCATAAATTTCAGTCATGAGTGAAAACAGGTCTCTTGACATAGCATCATTTGCATTGATTGACATTACGTGCTCAAAGGCAGGGTTGCAGTAAGTGATCAGGAGAGCACTGTCCTCTTTGTGCGCAAGCAGGAGCGTGTCGCTCATCACCTCCAGCACCCTGTTCCTGAGCTCAAGCAGTTCGCTTTTCCTCTCCTTTGAAATATAAAGTCCAATCTGAAAGCCTATGTCGCTCAGTGTGTTGAGCAGCTCCTGGTCTCTATTCATACTCTTTTCAAAGAAAAGCAGCAGTAAACCGCAGGGCCCTTCATTAGATTTTATGGGAACCGCAATGGCTGTCTTGAGCCCTGAACTCACTGCAACATTCTTTCTGCTGAGGGATGAATGTTCTACTTCAACCTGATTCGATCTGCCTTCCTCAATCAGCGCCTTTAACTGTCTGTCCTCATGCAGCGAAAAGTTACTTTCCCCTTCTTTAATGAAATCGCTGAACCTCTCCGAACCGTTTACGGCTGCACGTTTAAGTAAATCTGATTTCCTGTCAAGCAACCACAACTCCACCACCGAGGCACTGAGCTGCGACTGCAGTGCTTCGACAGTATGCTGAAGAGCCTGTCCTGTCTCGAAGCCTCTAACAAGTACATCGCTTACTGCCTGTCTGAGCGATATCCTTCTCTGAACCTTCCTTTTCTCTGTTTCATTCCTGAATACAAGCACAACACCCAGTATTTTTTCCCCCTCATCCCTTATTGGGGAGGCTGCATCAGATATCACATACTCCGTCCCATCCTTTGAGATAAGAACCGTACTGTTTGCCAGCCCCTGGATCATGCCACTTGAAAGGACGCGCTTCACAGGCACCTCCACAGACTCGCCTGTGAGCTCATTGCGAATCCTGAATATCTCATCGATGTGCTTACCCAGCGCCTCCTGTTCAGTGTGCCCTGTCAGTTTCTGAGCTGCCTCATTGATCAGCGTCACCTTCCCTGAGATATCTGTTGCGATCACACCATCTGCTATGGAAGCCAGTGTAATTCTGAGCTCTTCCTCTCTGAACGCTGCTTCCTTCAGCGCTCTGGACACATCAGAGACATCCCTGCCTATGCCCGCAATGGCAACCACATTGCCATCATTATCGTATACAGGGGATACAGACATATTCATGAGCATCTTTTCCCCATCCTTTCTCAGTCTGAGACCGGTATAGTTGAATGGCCTGCCTGTTTTCGCCACTGTTCTGAAATACTCTATCACCTGTCCCCTTTCCCTCTCAGGCACCATGGGGAGTACCTTTCCCTTCACCTCCTCCTGGGACCAGCCATATATCTTTTCAAAGGCAGGGTTCGTGGAAATTATCCTGCCTTCAAGATCGAACAGGACTACGGCATCGAACGAATTTGTGATGAGTGATTCTAGTCTCTCTTTTGTCCTCTTGAGTTCAATCTCATTTCTTTTCTTTTCAACTGTCTTATTTAATATATTGAACAGTTCAGCGAATACAACCTTTGGATCGGCTCCCTTTCTTACATATCCATCTGCGCCTTCATTCAGCGCCTCAATTATGACCTCCTCCCTGCCTCTGCCTGTGAATATTATGAACGGTCTTGTATCCCCTGAGTTTCTGAGGCGCCTCAGGAACTCAATACCAGTGATGCCAGGCATTTCGTAGTCGCATACGATTGCATCAAACAATTCCTTTTCAATGAGCTCCTGGGCTTTCTGCACAGAATTTGCACAGGCTACTGATACAGGGTAAAAAGCTTCCATGAAACGCTTGAATGAATCAAGACTGAGCGTTTCGTCGTCAACAAACAGCAGCCTGATTTTATTCTCTTCCGAAGTAATTCCTCCCCTATTATTCTCTCAAGAAATTCAATTTGAATAAAATAATTCTTTCTATCCTCCTCGCTGCACAACCCTCTTCTCCATCTCAACAGCGACTGCAAGCAGCCTCATGTCCTCATCCGGGGGTGCATTCAGCAGCGCTGAAACAGGAAGCCCTCTGACACGTGTTACAGGCAATGAGATGGATGGACTCCGGGTTGAATTAAAGACTTCTGTTATATTCAGCAATCTCCTGTATTCCACTTCCCTCCCAAGCACTTCCGAGATTTTGGGTGCTGTTTCATAGCATGCAGGTGTTATAAGGACATCATAATCCTTCATAAACTCTGTAAGACTTTCTGCCATTTCCACCAGATCGTTCAGTGCGTCCTCATACATCCCTTCAAGTTTTACACCATCAAGCAACGCTTTCCTCACATCAGGGAAATAATCCTCGGGTCTCTGCTGAAGCCATTTCTCATGATATCTGAATCCTTCGACGCCTCTAACTATCTTCCTAGCCTCTGCAGCCCTTTCCAGCCATGGTATCTCTTTTCTCACCAAACTCAATCCATCCATTGCTCTGAGCACTTCAAAAATGCTGCGGGATACCTCTCCATCATCGAAAAGGGTACATGCAGCCCTTGTAACTGGCCTTTCCACCGCCTCGATCTCTATGCCAGAAAGGACTGAGAAACAATGGAGTATGGTCGCAGCATTCCTTGCAATCAGTCCAACAGTGTCAAGCGATCTGCTCAGAGGGACAATGCCTTCTGTGCTGAGCACTCCATATGTTGGCTTGAAACCTGAAACGCCACACAGTGCTGCTGGAAGCCTCACAGATCCTCCTGTATCAGTGCCAAGTGCGATGTCGCATAGACTTGCTGCAACAGACGCAGCTGCACCTCCTGACGAGCCGCCGCTTATCCTCTCAGTATCGACAGGATTTCTGACAGGCCCGAAGATGCTGGAAGTGTTAGTCGCACCGAGAGCAAATTCATGCATGTTTGTCTTTCCAACAATCTCTGCACCTGAGTGCAGAAGAAGACTGACTATTTCCGCATCTGTCCCTGCAACATTGCCTTTCAGTATCTTTGAGCATGCTGTTGTTTCGAAGCCAGACAGGTCCATATTTTCCTTTATACTGAACCTCAGCCCTGAGAGAGGGCCATCTCCTCTCTTTTTTGCAGTTCGTACGACAAATGCGTTGTATGGATCGAGCACGAATGAGCAATATCATTCGCTCTTAAATTTCATTTCAAGTTCCTTTCTTATAGACGTGAGCCTTTCGCTCCCCTTCTTCAGCTCCTCAATCCTTCTTATGAATTCTCCTGAATCTATAACTGTGAAACCCACATTCCTGAAATCACTGATATTTGCCCTCTGCACATCCTCTGTATTTGAAGAGACACAGTCCTCTATAATTATAACATCAAAGTCATTCATATCAGCATCATATGCAGTTGCCCTTATGCAGTTGGGTGTCTGAGTGCCCGTAATGGCTACGGTATCAACAGAGAGCCTTCTGAGCATCAGATCTAGCTCAGTCCTGAAGAATGCACTCCATCTCTTCTTCACAATCACATAATCTTTCTCTGTGGGATGCAGAGGACCATAAAAGTTTGAAGAAAGTGCGCCTTCACTTCGCTCCGAAGCTGGTCTGCCTGTCCTGCTCCAGTAGCTCCATCTGCTTATCTCAACATCTGAACCATCCACTCTATATTCCCTCCTGATGAAGAAGACAGGCACCCCATGCCTCCTGCACTCCTTCACAACACGTTTTATGTTCTCCACTGTTGAAGCTGCACCCCTGACGCACAGGGGCGATTCACTCTGCACAAATGCGTCTATCATATCTATGACGAGTAAAGCGAGCAGCCTCTTACCTCCTTATGATTGTTCCTGCATTACCTTCCACAGCATCTAAAAGGTTTTCAGCATTGGTTATTATTGCCCTCCTCCCCCCCTTTTCCACAAATCGCACTGCAGCAAGCACCTTGGGAAGCATGCTGCCTGCACCGAACTCTCCAGCCTCCAGGAGTTTTCTCAGCTCACCAGCACTTGCTGTCGCTATCCTTTCCTGCCCTTCCTGCGCAAAATTTCTGTAGACGCCATCCACGTCTGTTATTATTATGAAATCATCCACTCGCGCTTTTGAAGCTATGAGCTCGGAAGTAAGGTCCTTATCTATAACTGCCTCAACCCCTCTGTAACCAGTTTCACTGCGTACGACAGGAATTCCACCACCCCCTCCCGCTATTAATATCAGATCTTTTACAGTCCTGAAGAGTCCTGCAATAATATCAGCTTCAACGACCTCAAGGGGTTCAGGTGATGGAACAACTCTCCTGAACCCACCTCTTTCGTCATAAACCAATCTCCACCCCCTGCTTTTTTCAAGGAAAGCCGCTTGCTCTTCTGTATACAGTGGGCCTATGGGTTTTTGAGGATTTGAGAATGCACTATCCCTTTCGTCAACAACTGTTCTTGTGAGTATGTAGAGCATGCTCCTTTCTACATGTCCTGCCTTCAAACCCCTCTCCAACCCTGCAAGCAATGGATGTCCTATAAGCCCCTGCGATTCTGCAACACATACGTCAAGAGGTGACGGCTCAATTTGTGTGGATGCAATCTCGTTCTGCAGCAATATTTCGCCAACCTGAGGACCATTCCCGTGGGTGAGTATTACACTGTACTCCCTCCTCAAAAGTGGAGCTATCGATAGCCCTGTTCTGTATGCGCTTTCCTCCATGCTCCCTCTGCCTGCAGCACCCTGAATGGCATTGCCTCCCAGGGCTATGAGAGCGGACTGAATGCTCTCCCTCCTATTGTGGTCAGTGAAATGTCGGCGATAAACACGGGCGCGCTTAGCCGAAACCTAGATATAAATCTTTTGAGATACACCACATTTTCTTTAAGGGAGCCAGAATGAAGAGCAAGGTATTGAGAGAAATGCACGAATCTACACCTATTATTTCATTTAGCATTCCAGGGTGGTATAATGTATGAACTTGTTTTCAGAAATGCCCGGATTGATGATGAGACGGAGACAGTTGATATAGGCATAAACGGCAGTGTGATAGAAAAGTTGGGTAGCAATTTAGAGGGGAAGCGTGTCATTGACGTCGATGGAGATGTTGCAGTCCCCTCCTTCATCGAAAGCCATATACATCTGGATAAAGCACTGCTTGAAAGGGTCAGACCAAACACTGAAGGTACACTGGCAGGAGCTATAAGGATAACAGGCGAGCTGAAGAAGGGCTTCAGATTTGAAGAGGTGCTGCAGCGCTCAAGGCAAGTGCTGGAGATGCTCATTGCCAGTGGAACAACTTACCTCAGGGCCCATCCTGATACAGACCCACTTGGCGGACTCACTGGCTTCAGGGCAATGATGGAGCTCCGCCGACTCTACAGCGACGCAGTGGATATGCAGATAGTTGCATTCCCACAGGAGGGTATAATCAAGCTTCCTGGTGCCTATGAGATTCTGGAAGAGACCATGAAGCTCGGTGCAGATGTGGTGGGTGGATGTCCGTATAATGAGAATAGCTATGAGGATACAAAGAAGCACATAGACCTTGTTTTCGAACTCGCAAGGAAGTATGATAAGGATCTCGATTTCCATGCAGATTTTGGTGATAATGTTGAGGATATGAGATACAGGGCAGTTGATTACATAGCTGAGAAGACGATAGAGTACGGCTTCCAGGGAAGGGTTACAGTTGGCCACATGACCTCTCTCAGCAGCCTTGATCCTGATACCTTTGCCAAAACAATCTCAAACATCTCCAGGGCAAGGATAAATGTGGTGCCCCTTCCTGCTACAGATCTCTATTTGAGCGGAAGGGGAGACAGATACCATGTCAGAAGAGGTGTGGTGAACCCAGTGCCTCTGATAGAGGCAGGAATAAATGTTGCGTTTTCATCCAACAATATAAGGAATGCGTTCACCCCCTTTGGAAAGGGGGATTTGCTTCACATAGGCTCGATATACGAGCATGTAGCTCAACTGGGCTCCCTTTCAAACCAGAAGATGCTGCTCGATATGATTACAAAGAATGCGGCAAAGATACTTCATCTTGAACGATACGGATTGAATGAAGGATGTGTGGCCGATTTCACCATTCTTGCGACCAAACGTGTTTCAGATATATTCCTCGACATTCCTGTCCGCAGGTTCGTTGTAAAACGTGGAAGGGTGATCTATAGAAGCGAACTTGTGGAGATGAAAAATTTCTGAGGTGATGTGATGGCTACAAAGGAAACAATACCCACTGCTATAACAGGTGCTTTTCTTGCCGGCTTGACAGTGTTGATGGTAATATCAAATGTCCTGCCCAAGCCCTATGCGCTCATGTTTCCGCCCTGGGCTGTATTCATAACATGGGCCGGATATTTTGCTGCCGGAGGTGGAGGTAAGGGGCAGGGCATGCCTGTGTTCAGGAAGATGTATGTTTCCATACTATGGGGTGATATCTGGGGGTTTGCTGGCGCCTTTGCAATGAATTATGTGAACCCTGCGGTCCATTCCCTTGCACTGATGCTCTTCCTCGACGGTCTCATAATATTCCTTGTAAACCAGCCCATACTGTGGGGAACTAGATACTGGGGTCCAATAAAATATACACCTGCAATCTTCTACGGTTTCGCAACTTTCTTCAGCACATATTATGGAGGCTTCGGCTTCCTTCCTGGCAATATCTATGCTGCATTCATAAGTGCTTATCTTGCAAATGCACTTGGACCTATATTCGGCTATTTGCAGGTAAGGATGGCCATGATCAGGGAGGTGCCTGAAAAGGCAGCCTCTGAGGCATGACGCAGGGGATATCTGTGGTCGACATTTACAGGGTTGTTGAGGGTCGCTACCTCGACTCAATAATGCTCATGCAGATCAGCAGGGAGGTGGAAAGGTCGGAAGGAGTGGAGATGGCAGCTGTGATGGTTGCAACCCCTGAAAATATCTCCTTCCTCAAGAAAGCGGGCTTTTCTCCACCTAAGACTGCTCCCTCATCCATTATAATAGCTGTCAGGGCCGAGAGTCATGGGGAGGGGGAAGCTGCAGTCAATAAAGCGCTTCAGCTCATGTCAAACACCTCAGTCAGCAGAAAATACAGATTGGAGGATATTCCAAATCTGATACAGCCCGGGGATTTTCCAGTACTCTTCATTTCAACCCCTGGGGAATATGTTAGAGATATTGCAATGAAAGGCATCTCAATGAATCTGCATCTCCACATCTTCTCCAGCAATGTTCCAGTTGAACAGGAGGTGGAAATAAAGCGTAAGGCCAGGGAGAAGCATCTGCTTGTAATGGGACCAGACTGTGGCACTTCCATCATAGAAGGCAAGGGGCTTGGCTTTTCGAACAACGTGCTGACAGGCGGAGATGTGCTCGTCATAGGTTCATCTGGAACAGGTATACAGGAAGTGACAGTGCAGCTGGATAGATGCGGCGTTGGGATACTCAATGCAATAGGTGTTGGAAGCAATGATATGAAGAAAGAGGTGGGAGGCATCACAACCTCTGAAGCACTTTCTATGTTTGCGGATAGCGCAAAGGCAATCATAATTGTTGCAAAAAAGCCAGATCAGAATGTTGCCTCCTCACTTCTGCCCCTGTTGGAGGAAAAAACCTCCGCGTTCATAATGCTGGGTGAGAGCCAGGAGAGTGTGAAAGGAAAACTGCTCACAACAGGCCTGATAGACAGTGGGGTCAGACACGTTGTTACAATGCTCGGACGTAAGTACTTCGAACAGGAACTGCCTGAAGCTGTAACAATTCCTGCTGATAGAAAACTGCTGCGTGGCTATTTTGCAGGTGGAAGTCTCTGCTATCAGGCACAATCAGTCCTTCACAGCCACGGCATAGATGTTTATTCGAATGCACCATTGAACGATAGCCTGTTTTTGCGGGAAATGAGCCTCAGGGTCAATACATGCATCGATACAGGTGCGGAGGAATTTGTCAGGGGGAAACCACATCCCATGATAGACCCTGTATCAAGGAACAGGATGATCGTTGAGGAAAGCAGGCACAGGGATGTGGCTGTTCTACTCTTCGATGTAATTCTGGGTTATGGAAGCGCAGATAATGTGCTCAATGGACTTGAAGGAATTCGCTCAGGTCCTGTAGCCATCGCCTCTGTCACGGGGACGGAGAATGACCCGCAGGGGTACTGGAATGTTGTCAGGTCCCTTGAGGATATGGATGTCAGGGTGTTGCCCACTGCTGCCATGGCAGCGGAATATGCTGCACTTATCATGGAGACAAGAGCATGAAGTTGAAGGTATTCACCATAGGCGCAGCCTGGTTTGATGATGCGCTCAGAAAACAGGGGATTGAGCCTGTATCAATAGAATGGTCGCCGCCTGTCAGCAGGCCCAGGGATATTGATGACATACTTTCCAGGCTGAGGAGGTGAGATGTGTGGAGGAGATTGAGAAGGCAAATGGGAAGGTACTGGAAATAATGAACACCGGGCGGGCTGAACTGGTTGACTTTGCACCTGCAGGCAGGGTCATAGAAGGAATGCATGAGAACACAGTGCTGCACGCAGGTCCCCCGATTTCCTATGAAAATATGATTGAGCCCATGAGGGCGGCCATACAGGGCGCGCTCGTCTTTGAAGGGAAGGCAAGCACTCTGGAGGAAGCAGACCGTCTGCTAAGGAAAAATGAATTTGAGCTTGTGCCATGCCATGAAATGCATGCAGTTGGCCCGATGGCAGGAGTTACCACATACAACATGTACGTGGCTGTTGTGAAAAATTCTGCATATGGGAACAGTGCGTTCTGCAATTTGCATGAGGGGAGGGGAAAGGTGCTGCGCTTTGGTGCCACAGGGAAGGATGTCATTGATAGGCTCAGATGGATGAATGAGGTGCTGGGGCCAACACTTTCGGAGCTTGTCAGGCATCATCCAGTGGATCTCAAGTCCATAGTTGCAGAGGGGGTTCAGATGGGGGATGAGCTTCATCAGCGCTTCAGGGCGTCCTCACTTCTCTTCCTCTCACGCATTGCAGATGAACTGCTTGAACTGGAGCATGGAGCCGAGGTATTCAAATTCATAAATGAAAGAGAACAGTTCTTCCTGAATCTCTCCATGCCGGCAATGAAGGCGCTTGCAGATGCTGCGGATGGAGTGAAATACAGCAGTATAGTCACAAGGATGACCAGGAACGGTGTTGACTTTGGAATACAGGTCAGCGGATTGAAGGGCATGTGGTTTACAGGTCCTGCAGAGATTCCTGCAGGTCTGTACTTTCCAGGCTTTTCCACTTCAGACGCTGCGCGCGATTTTGGCGACAGCGCAATAATGGAAACAATGGGTCTTGGCGGTCTCAGCTCTGCTGCCTCCCCTGCAGTCACTAGATTTGTGGGCGGCAGTGTCACAGATGCATTTCGCATCACTGATGAGGCATACAAGATATGCGCAGGAAAATCCTCAACTTTTCTCATCCCCTATCTCAATTTCTCCGGTTCCCCGCTGGGAATTGATATAGTGCTTGTAAATGAAACGGGCATACTGCCCACCATAAACACAGGTATAGCGCACAAAAGGGCAGGTATAGGCCAGATAGGTGGAGGAATTTCACACCCACCTCTCGAATGTTTCCAGGAAGCACTCAGGGCATTTGCAAGGGAATATGGTATATGACTCCAGTGCTGAGGGCGGGGGATGCAGCGCTTGTGAGCGGCAGGGGAAGATTGCTGTACAGAACATCGCACTCTGCCATCTACCAGTTTGGGGAAAGGGTCATTGCACTGCATGGGCCTGGGATAGCTATGTTTCCATTTTCAGCAGTGCTGGATAATGCACAGCACTTTCCAGAAACACTCATCTCTGATGGCTCCATGTTTGAAGGGGAGGGCCTGATTTTCAGGATTGAAAGAACTGAAAGCTTTGCCTTCCGCGCCACCTGCCCGCCTTCAGACACACTCCTCCTTTTGAGATACCTGAGACCGGTAAGATACAGCATCTCTTCTGCATTCTTCCCTGAGCCAGATGATGCCACTGTCCTTGAAAGAAATCTCAGAAGGCATTTCATTGCATCCCTTCATCAGGGGAGTGCAGAAGCAGTGCTGCACAGTGTGCTGGCGACTGGCTTCGGCCTCACCCCTTCGGGCGACGATTTTGCCCTGGGTTTCATTTCAGTGATGAATCTCTGCGGCCACGACATGCATTCATTCAGGGAACTGTTTTCATCGCACCCTCTTCCCCTTTCACGCTCATTGCTGCTGTGTGCGCTTGAACATCAGTACCCTGAGCCGCTTATACATGCACTTCATGGTATCTGTGAGCACAGGACGAGCATCCAGCCCCTGCTGTCGACAGGTCATACTTCAGGTATGGATGTGCTTGCGGGCATGGGCTATGCCTCGCTGCTGCTCAATTGCAAGAATATCGGTGATGTAGAAACAATATTTGATTAACATCTGGCGACCTGGTGCAGTTATGTTTATGACAGAGTTCTCTTTCGAATCTCTGTGAAAACATGGTGAAAATATTGGGTATTCCAGGTAGTTTGAGGAAGGCTTCGTATAACAAGGCGCTTATGAGGACAGCTGCAGAGCTTCTTCCACCCAATACCACAATGGAGATTTTTGAACTAGATGGCATACCCCCATTCAATCAGGACGAGGAGAACTCCCCACCTCCCAGGGTCGTTGAGCTGAAGAGGAAGATCAGGGAGGCGGATGGAATACTCTTTGCAACTCCTGAGTACAACTATTCAATACCGGGCGTGCTGAAGAACGCCATCGACTGGGCCTCCAGGCCCTACGCGGACAATGCATGGTACGGTAAGCCTGCGGCCATAATGAGCGCATCCATCGGCATGATTGGAGGTGCGAGGGCACAGTATCACCTGAGGCAGGTATTCGTTTTTCTCAATATGCCTTCTGTAATGCAACCAGAAGTCATTGTCACATTTGCTCCACAGAAGTTCGACAGCGAACTCAGGCTGCTTGACAATGATGCAAAGAAGTTTATTTCTCAGCTTCTTCAGAATCTCGTCAAGCTGATAGAGACAACGAAGTCCAGCAAATAAACTATTTTCCCTCCAGCTCTTTCATAAATGCAGGCACGAATTTGAATATATCGTCCACTATACCTATGTGTGCAACCTTGAATATGGGTGCCTCTCTGTCCTTGTTCACAGCAACTATCAGCTCACTGTCCATCATGCCGGATAGATGCTGTATCGCACCGCTTATCCCGAGGGCCAGGTAAAGCTTTGGCTTCACAGTTTTCCCTGAAACACCAACCTGTCTCCCCTTTGGCAGCCAGCCACTGTCTATGATTGGCCTGGAGCCTGCCAGCACAGCACCATCAAGCCTTTTCACAAGCTCCTCGAAGAGCTTCAGATTCTCCTGTTTCTCTATGCCCCTTCCCACAGCCACCACTATCTTTGCCTTCTCTATATCCACATCCTCCTTGGGCGGCGACCTGTAGGCCACAAAAGTACTGCCTGAAGATTGATTCACCTGCGCCTCATCTATGCGCAGTGTGGCAGCCCCCTCAACAGGCTTGAAGGCGCCAGGACGGATGGTGATGAAGCACCTCCCAGGAACACTGTAGACAGCCTCTATCTTTCCTCCATATATCTGCCTGACTGCACTCAGGCCCATATCACCAGAGCTTATTGAAATGCAGTCAGGGAGATAGGGCATGCTTGCGCGGAGTGCAACGCCTGGATAGAGATCCATCCCCTGGGAGGTATGTTCCCCTATCACCGCATTAGGCTTTATACTCTCAATGTAGGAAAGGAGCACATCCCTGTAGGGTCTGTATGTGTAATTCTTCAACCCCTCGCCCTTTACAATCACCACCTCATCAGCGCCACATTTTTCTAATGCAGCTTTCTCTTCAACTTCGCCAGGAAGCAGTGCAGTCACATGCCCGCCAAGCGCCCTGGCTGCTCCAACAGTCTCAAGGGAGCTCTCAATGATCTTTCCATACCTCTGTTCAATTATGCAGAGCAAATTCAATGTATCACCTCTGAATAATGCCCCTAGCACGGAGCTGTTCAAGAAGCTGTTTTGCCTCCTCTTCAGGCGTTCCCTGTATGAAGAGCGTATCCCTCTTCTTCTCCTCAGGAAATTTCAGCTGCTTAAGCTCTGCATCTACTACCCCTGGTATTTCTTGGGCCTGCACAGTTTTTATCTCCTTTTTGGTTGCCATTATGACCTTGCTCAGCGCTGCATATCTCGGTGTATTTATTCCTGTCTGGGTCGAGAAAACACATGGCGCATCTATCAGTAGCTCCTCCTGTATTCCTCCTTCAAGGTCTCTGGTCACCCTGAATTTACTTTCGCTCTCTGCTGATAGTGAGGTGATGAGGGAAGCATGATTGTAGGAAAGCAGCTCAGAAAGCATCGGTGCCAGTGCACTGCTCGATGTATCTGCTGACTGAGAGCCCATGAAAACAACTGAGGGCTTTTCCTGTGCAAGGATTTGAGCGAAGAGAGATGCCTTGAATGCAGTCCCTCTTGAACTGTATTTCTCATCTATGATCATCAACCCCCTGTCTGCCCCCTTTGCATAGCATTCCCTTATGACCTGCGTCATTCCCTTTCTTCTTGCCTCATCCCCCATTGAAATAACAAGTACCTCCCCCCCGAATTTCTCCTTTAACCTGACACCTTCCTCAAGCGCATAGCTGTCCTGTTCATTTATTGTCATGCTGAGCTCAGAAAGATTCAGGTCTCTTTCTCTGATTTGCAATCTTGCATTTCTTATATCCGGGACTGTCTTCACAAGCACAGCTATATTCAAACGAACACCGTCATGAAGCAATAGCTGAATGCTTAAAAACTGTTAGTTTTCAGTGGCCTGCTCTTCTCTTTCCATCCTCCCCTATTATGAAATAGGGATTTGAGAAGCCCTCAATCTGTTTGTAGATGATGTTGCCAGTATACTGCACAAGCTCCTTCACATCCTCATTGCTGATCTTCAATCTACTTGCCTCCCTGTATTTTCTGGCAGTCTCAAGGAAATGTGCTGGGAACTTTGCCATATCTCTGATGTATACGGGCATCATATCGAATGTGTATCTAGTTGCATTGAGCATCAGGTCCCTCTTCGCACCCACTGGCTTCTTTCTGACCAGCATATTTTTGAAAAACTTTCTTACGTAGAAGGAGTATGTACCGTAGAACTGCATCAGCTGCACAATGGATGGGTGAACCTTCCCCCTGCTCACTGGTGTAAGTATATCATATCTGTCCCAGTCCAGTGTAAACAATTTTCCCTGTGTCAGTGCGTCGTAGAAGATGCGTGTTCCTGGAAGCGGTGTATAGATGCTAAATTGAAGTGCATCCGCACCTGCATCTGCGAGCTTATTTGAAAATTTGATGCTCATCAGCATATCTTTGAATGTTTCGTAAGGTGCGCCGAGCATCATGCCCACAAGCACCACCACGCCGTTGCTGCTCAGCACCTGCACTGCCTTAAGTGACTGAGGGGTGAATATGCCCTTGTGCATCTTCTTCAGCACTTCCTGACTTCCTGATTCAACCCCAAGGAATGCCACTGTGAGCCCTGCTTCTGCTGCCTTCTTAATCAGGTCAGGGTTCTTGGAAGTTATATCAGCCCTCATCTGTGCTATCCATCTGAATCTAAATCCCCTTTCCATTATCCTTTTGAAAAGATTACGCCTCATCTCCACGGTTGGAGGGACAACAAAGATATCATCTGTGAAAAATATCCAGTTGTATCCGTATTTTTCTGCAAGTTCCATCTCTGCTATTGTCCTTCCCACACTCTTATTTCTCCACTTGTTTCCCCATGTTGGTGTGACAGAGCAGAAATCACATGCATAGGGGCATCCCCTCGATGTTTCAATACACGCGACTCTGTTATCCTTTCCGAATACACCGAAGGTATAGCGCGCAGAGTCCACAAGCTCAAATGCAGGCAGCGGCAGGCTGTCCAGATTGGTAATCAACTCCCTCGGTTCTGTTCTGATGCACCTGCCCCCGTCCATGTATGCGAGGCCAGGGATCCTTGAGAAATTTCTCTTCCCCTCCATCTCAATGGCAATATCTCTTATTGTTCCATCACCTTCCCCTATTGCCACGAGATCAAATCCTGCCTTCAGCATCTCATGTGGGAGGAATGTGGCATGGTGTCCTCCTGCGACAGTTACAACATCAGGCAGTGCCTTCTTAACTGCAGTGGCAATTCTTCCTGAGGTTGAATGGGCTGCTGTTGCATGAAGTGTTATGCCAAGGAGGTCAGGACCCTGCTTCACTATCTGCTCAATAACCTCCCCCTCACTGATGGAATCAGCCTCCATATCTATGACACTCACATGCCAGCCCCCCGCGTCCCTCACATCTGCTGCAAGCTGCAGTATACCGAGGGGGACAGGCAGGAAGCCAAATTTGGTGAGGTAGGCACTTCCAGTTGGATTCGACGGTCTGAGAAAAATTGCCTTTATACGCAACACCCCTTACGGCTCTTTGTTACAACTATCAAAAATTCATTTATAGCATTGTTGAAGCTCGTTAAGTTACTATATTGTTAAGTACTTAATGATATGAAATTTCTGAAGAAATTTCTGAAAATTTCAGAAGAATGTGATTGAAAATAAAGTCCATTGACATGCAAAAATAATAGCCTGAGGAGCACTTTATATCAACAAAGAAGGGATAAGTTTTTTATTTCAGCCTTCAGTATTGTCAGAGGCACAGTGGTGACGATGCTTGTCCTATTTCCTTCAGAAGATGACACAGGCACTCTGAGTAATGTGGCAAAGGACTTTGAGACCGCCAGATACTACACTATTGCGAATATAATCGAGGGAACACTCGCAGACACAAAGATAAAGGCAGGTTATGCATCACCCCCGCCCCCTTCTTTCTGGGGTCCAGCCCTATCAAGGATGAAGATACAGGCTGTGGTTGTAAACAATATTTCACCTGATGTGGAAGGTTCAATTAAATCCAGTGGCATCAAGGTTGTGAAAGGCGTTACAGGGCTAGTTGGAGATGCCATCGACTGGATAGCGGATGTGGGAATAGATGAATTCGAAGAGATGATAAATCTGAAGAACAGCAAACAGACTGTCGTGGCAGCTCAGAAAAGCCAGGGGCAGCAGGCAAGCTCCCCTGGCTGAGAGGCTCCCTTTCGCCACTCAATTCAGCTCACTGCATTTATGATGCCGTTCATCCACCCGGGTGTGCTCATGGCGCCTTCCACACCACCGGGCCCACTGCCGCATGTTGCCTCACACTGCCATGTGTAGTGCCCGGCAGGAAGGGTGAAGACGGCGAACTCAGTTGAGAGCGGGGAAACAGGTATGTTCACGAGCACGTTCCCTTCGTAGAATATTGTAAATGTGTGAGCAACATCGCTTGCGTTAAACGAAGTAAGAACAGCTCCTCCAGAGACGCTGATACCACCATCAGGGGAATATGTTGCATTCACGTTGGTATCGTTGATTACAAGCACCCTGTCTCCCACAGTGCCCGTAACATTCAGCATTGAGGCCGGGACGTAGGCAGAACCGTTATCATAACAGACAATTTCAACTTCGATTGGAACATTTGCAGGGACTGTGATGTTGGCCGCAGACATAAGCTGTCCATTTTTAACAACAAAGTATGATGGCTGGTATCCAACTGTGTTGTTATACCAGTTATTCGTTGTTATTACAAGCTGTAACAGGTACGGACCACCTGCGTTCTGGCTGCTCTTGTGTACTGCAGTTGAAGCGAAGAAACCAAAGGCAGATGAGGCAAGCACTATCAGTAAGACACCACTTATAACAAATGCATCTCCTGCTTTTCCGTTCATGATTCAATCTTTTCATTACAGAATGAAATACAGTGCGACTTAGAGATAAGGGATGGAACTTATATACTCAATTTTACTGTTATATGTATAAAATTTTCATTCACTTCAGGTCAGTGTCAGTTCGTGTAAAATGCGCCAGAAATGCTGTGTTTTATCACTTGCACTCGTGGCTACGGAATGACGCGATACGCACCTGCGTACTGAGCTTTAGCAACGAGGCTTATTTTACTGAACGCACCTGCCTCTCCTCGCCAGGTGAAAGGACTGCCGTGGGCAAGATATGCAAGAAGCTCAACCCCCTGAGCAACCCTTGGACCTGGCCTTGTGAAATAGGCATTGGCATTGACAGCAAACACCCTGTCATTTACAAATGCGGGTATCTCATCCACACCCTTCCATGACAGACTGCTGAACTGCCTGCTTATCTGCTCAGCATCGAGTCCACATGCCCCAACAAAGATAATTTCTGGAGCAGCTTCAATCACCTGTTCAAATGGAATCCTGACAGAATCCTGATGTGGCCTGGCAAGAAGGTCGTAGCAACCTGCTGCCTGCATCATATCAGGTATCCAGTGTCCGGAGCAGTATACTGGATCAATCCATTCCATGAAGAATACATTTTTCCTCTCAATACCCATCGCAACACGCTGCACTGAGCCGATCCTTTTGCTCATATTTTCGCACAGCTCAAGGCCCCTATCAGGGACACCAAGCCCATCAGCGACATCTTTGATTGATTTCAGAATTCCGCCCAGAGATCTGGGGCTGAGCTCAAGAAACTCAACATCCCTGACCCTCTCAGAGACCTTTTTAGCGAGATTGCCTGAGACAGAGCATACATCGCAGAGCTGCTGTGTTATTATCAGGTCAGGTTTGATTTTTTCAATCAGATCCATGTCTATCTCATATATCTCCCTGCCCTCTCTCAGCGCGTTGCTCACCTCCTTGTCCACCTCAGCTGGCGTAAGGCCATCAAGTTTCAGAGCGCAGCGCACAACCCTGGGAAGCCCTTTTGCCTCCTCTGGATAATCGCATTCATGCGTCACACCCATGAGTCTTTCTCCCTGACCTAGTTCGAAGACAATCTCTGTTGCAGATGGAAGGAGGGAAACCACTCTCTTCGGAAAGGCCATGAAGGCTAAAGTGTATTTCCTGCAGATAAGATTATGCTCTTTTCTTCAGGGAATTAACTTTATTTCAGCATATTGTCTAGCAGTGCGGGAACAGCTGACCCAACCGGTGCACTCTGATGATTGAAAATGAGCCAGGCAGTCTCGGGCAGGGAGTGGCCTACCAGTATGCCTATGTTGCAACACTCACGCTTTCAGGTGCTGCATTCTACCTGTACGTGATACATTACTTTCCTCCAGAAATTGTGGGCTCAGTTGCGCTTCTCCTTGCTATACTGCAGCTCTTCCCGCTCTTCTTCTCTCTAGGCCTCAGTTACGGCTGGCAACATTTCACCTCCTATGAGCTGGGTGCAGGAAATTTGGGGAAGGTGAATGCTCTGCTAAAAACAGCATTGCGCCTTTCAACATGGATTTCAATTGCTTCAGATGCTGCACTCCTGCTTTTAGCACCCTATCTCTCTTCACTCTTCTTCCATTCTCAGTCATACATCCAGGCAGTTTACTATCTTGCCCTTGACATACCCGGCTCTATTTTCATAAGCTTCTTGAACAGCATAATGCTGGGGCTTCAGCGTTTCAAACTTTCAGGTATGATAGGTATACTCTATGTGCTTGCTGTATACATATCATCAATAGTGGCACTCAACATCACGCATTCGGTCGATGCCATTCCTGAGGGGTGGGCAATTGGATACACCCTTGGTGCTGTGCTATATTTCATAGAGATAACGCGCTTTCTGCCGCATGGAAAGGCTGAAAAATATCCAATGAAGCAGGTGTTCTCTTACTCGATCCCACTGTATGTAACAGGTATGCTTAGCTACGGTGCAGGCTACATAGACAGGCTCACAGTTGCCTATCTGAAGGATCTAACTTCCATAGGGATATACAATCTTGCCATTCTCATTGCATGGGGCATAGGGATACTCAGTTTGCCCATAGGGAGTGTAATCTTTTCGAAGTTCTCAGAATTTTATGCAAGAAATGATAATGAAATGATAAAAGAAGGCGTACGCATGTCAGCGAACGCCTCCTCCATTCTCTATGTGCCAGCTGCTCTGGGCATGGCTGCAATATCCACGCCTGTGATCTCGCTCCTAGCAAGTTCCAGGTACACACAGGATGCATTACCTCTCTCCATCATACTATTTGTCAACGCATTCCTGGTCGTGGGAGGCCCACTTTCAAATGCACTTCAGGGGACAAGGAAGACATACATCTTTATACTCTCAACCTCAGCAGCCCTCCTATCAAATATCTCGCTCTCCATTCTGCTCATTCCTCATTTTGATCTGGTGGGCGCAGCAATTGGGTATTCCTCCACTTCAATTGTCAGCGTTGCAATAATCTATTATTTTGCAAGGGCGTATGGTGTGCTCAACATAGACTGGAAATCGATATCAAAGATATGGTCCTCAGCCGCGGTCATGTTTGCAGTTGTTTATCTCGTCGCAACACTTACATCTGAAAGACTTCTGTTCGTTCCGCTGTATGTACTGATTGGTATCGCCGTTTATCTCCTGATGCTTCGCCTTACGTCTGCTGTCACTGACAGAGATAGGGAGGTGCTCAGCTCCCTGTTCCCTGATAACTTCTGGGTCACACGCGTAATATTGAGGCTGATATGATTTATGTCCCTGCAATCTGCCTTATCTTATCCACCACCTGCTTTTCGACATGTAGTGTCCAGAGCATCTCAGGTACATCCACTGCCAGGAAGAGTTCTGAAAGCAGCAATGCTTCTGCTGCCAGTACAGCTATATTTTGGGCCAGCTTACCTATACCAATCTTTACTATTACATCATCCGGCTTTCCTGTGATTGTTATGGTCAGTGCCCTCTCAGCTGTGATTATGTCAGAAAGAAATCCTCCCTTCTGCGCCTGTATTACAATGCCCAGTGGCCCCTTTGCCATCCTTGATTTGAAACCATCGATCTGCAGCTGATCCACCACCTTCTGTGCAAACTCATCAAGATTCAGATTTTTGCCTGTGATATGTATCTCCTTGGTCGCAACCATAATAATCAGTGCGTATTACGATAAATGCTATAATATGTTAACTGACAGGAATGAAAAGATTTAGAAATAATAATTTACTGCATGGAAAGGTGTTTTGATTGAAGATACTGATCACAGGAGGAACTGGTTTCATAGGCCATTATCTTGCAGCACATGAGGTTGGGAGAGGGCACGAAGTACTCTGCACAAGATATGAGGGGGGACAGTTGCCGCTTCTCCCTGAAGTCAGAGGAGCAATGTATCAGCATCTTGATATCACTGAAAAGAAAAGTGTGGAGAAATTAATAGCACAATTCAAGCCGGATGTTGTATATCATCTCGCTGCCCAGGCTTACCCTGTTATATCTTGGAAGGATCCCGAAATGACATTCACTGTCAACGTGCTGGGAACAATTTACCTTTTTGAATCACTGAGAAGAGAAAACAGTGCTGCACAGGTGGTTGTGGCCTGTTCAGGTGCTGAATATGGTGACAGGGTAACAAGCCCAATCAGGGAGGAAAGTGTGCTCAGACCGCTTTCTCCATACGGTGTCAGCAAGGCGACGCAGGACATGCTTGTCTATCAGTACTACAGGTCATATGGCATGAGACTCTTTTCCCTCAGACTTTTCGGTACAACTGGTCCTGGTAAGACTGGAGATGCAGTCAATGATTTTGCAAGGCAAATAGCAATCGCAGAAAGGAATGGGGGAGAGGTAAAGGTGGGAAATCTTTCAGCTGTGAGGGATATAAGTGATGTGAGGGATGTGATCAAAGCATTCACTCTTGTGAGAGAAGCAGGCCAGCCAGGGGAAGCGTACAATGTGGGCTCCGGCAGGCAGATTGAGATGAGGAAAGTGCTGGAGATATTGATTAAACTCTCGAAAGAGGAGATAGTATATCACGTCGATGAAAATCTGTTAAGGCCAGCGGATGAACAGGTAATATACCCTGACACCTCAAAGATAAATGCGCTTGGCTACCGTCCTGAGTTCAGCATTGAAAGAACACTTTCTGATTTGCTTGAATTCTGGAGAGCAAGGAGCTGACTCTTTCAGCTTATCTGTATGACTCCCAGATTCAGTGTGAACTGCATTACATTGTATATGTTGAGGTAAACAACACCGTTCCTGACTATGAGGCTGTATGCACCATAATCAATATGGTTCATCATGCTGTCGTCAATACACCCCTGTCCGTTGATTGCAATGTCTGGATTTGCAGTCACGTTGCGAAGCAAACTTAGCTTTGATGAAAGGAAGTTTGCCCATGAGGAGGCAAATTGGGATGAGATGCTTATATTCAGGTCATTTATCAGATTTATTCCGTCGTAAGTTCCTACCGTCACTGTCCTGTTTGATATGAGCTGCTCTGAAATATCCTCAGTGCCGCTTCCAGATAGCGTGAAGGAGTTACCTGTAAGCGATATCATTTCAAAATTCACAATGGCACCATTTGACGTGTTCTGGAATGAAATCCTTGGTCCCTTGATCACAGTGGAGCCGCCTGCCTGTTGCAGGAAGATTCCACCATCCTGGAAATAGAGCGTTTGAGGTACGTAATTTGTATTGTAAACACTCAATTGTATCGAACCGGTGACATTCAGCTCCTGATTGATGGTGGCAAATGCTGGCCACCCCGATGGACCAGTATTGTGCTGTCCATAATTCTGCACGTATCCCTTATCGTTGTAACCAACAAAGGCGAAACCGCATGGGTTTGACTGGTCTGAAAGCGTGTTGTAGTTGCCGTAAACAATATACCACGCTGTTATGTTGTTTCCAAGACCTGTAAAGTCTATTATGTTATGATTGCCGTACATGTATGTTAAAAGCGTGAAGTTACTGATGCCCGAGCCGCCTGGGTTACCGGGTCCAGGACCGGGTCCAGGCCCTCCTGGCGGTGGCGGTCCGGGTCCAGGCCCTCCTGGCGGTGGCGGTGGACCGTTGGCACCTATGAATACATCGTAATCATCCTGATTTATGTAATTCCCATTTATGATAAGGCATGCCACTGTACCATTTGGAACATACCATATCCAACCACCATTCCCCTGTTTGCCGTATATCTTTCCGTTTGGAGAGGGGAGGAAGGTTGTGTGATTCCCAATACCATGCTGAGCTGTGCCTGATGCATTTTCATAGAAATCCACTGTGCACTGAGGCATCAGGACAGGTATGCCAAGCTGATACTGCACAGATATCTCTCCCCTCAGGGATGAAAAATTCATATTCCCCTGCACGGGGTTGGAAAATGGCGCCACACCCGGCGTGCCAAGGGTGATAGGTGTGGAAACAGGGTATCTCCACGAAGATGAGGAGATCAGGTAACTTTCCAATCTGAGATTTGAAAACTGGGAGATGGCCTCCTGCATATGGTTGTATTGCTGTGTTCTCACCTCTGGATACACAAAACCGCTGATGTATATGTTGATGAATGCAAGTATGATGAGAATGACGAATATTGTTGCAACTGCGCCGGCAGCCCCTTCCCTGTCTTTCCTCAACTTCCTATTCCACCGGCACCTGGACATCACTTTCGCATCCCACTGATGCATTCTTAAACATATAGCGCAGAAGTATCTCTTTTGATAATCTGACAGGGGGGTGCAGCGATCTTATTGCGCATGTTGCGGAGCAAGCATTAAATATTAGGTATGACCTAACTTAAGTCATGGCAAAGTTAGAATTGAGCCCAACCGAAGCGAATTACCTGAAGCAGGCATACAGAATGGCTGAGAGAGGTGAACAGCTCTCTGTCTCACGCCTGTCACATGTCTTCAGGGTTTCCATGCCATCCGTAGTTGAAATAGTCAAGAAGCTGGAAGCCAAAGGACTTGTCAGGCGTGTTCCATGGCAGACAATTGAGCTAACATCAAAGGGGTGGAATCAGGCTGAGAACTACATACACAATCACAGGATAATAGAAGTGTTTTACAGGAACACGCTTGGGCTTGATACAGGTGCATCATGTGAAGAAGCCTCAAGGATAGACTATCTTGTTTCCAATGAAACAGTTGCGAGGATGTGTGCGTTTCTGAACAGGCCAACAGTGTGCCTGCACGGTCATTCAATAACGCACAGAGATGAGAGAGCGTAAGGGGATCGGAAGATGAATCTGGATACAATACTAAATCCACCGCAGGGCCTTTCCATTGATATAATAATACTGATATCCTTCATTCTCGGCCTGCTTCATGGTGCCACGCCGGATGAGCATACCTGGCCCATAACCTTCAGCTATGCCATCGGACAGTACAGCACAAAGAAGGGTATGAAGGCCGGTTTTGTGTTCTCATCTGGTTTTACGCTCCAGCGTGCATTCCTCACCACTCTGGGCTTCATTGGCCTTGCCGCTATTTACAAGATATACAACCTTGATGGACCTGTATATGTTGCAGTCGGCATAGGTATGTTTGTTGCAGGCTCTTACATCCTCAGGGGGAAATATATACACGCTCCGTTCGACCTTCTGCTCAGGGGAAAGGAGCACCACTCGTCTGATGCCACCAGGAAACCACTTCATGAATCTGAAGCGAGAGAGGTTCCTGTTAAACTTGCATTCTTCCACGGGCTCATTGCGGGCTTCGGTTTCGGCATATATGCATCCATAATTACATTCATACTTGCGCCTGAGATGCCATCCATATTCTATGCGCCCCTTCCAGGTCTCTTCTTCGGCCTCGGAACAATGGCAATGCAGATAATCTTTGGTGCAGCATTTGCCAACTTTGCACGCATTAAGAAAATACCTGAGGCACTCGTGGCGAAGCTCGGTAGATCGGTTGCAGGAAAGACCCTGTACTATGGCGGCATCGCATTCGCAATAATAGGCTCCTTTATCATTGCTTTGCCTGCCATTGATTCCTTTTCAGTATCCACGGGCAATCCAATACCGAATCTAAATTCTATTGGAGTGGCCACTGTGCTCGTTCTTTTCGTTGTCGGAGTCCTCGGGATTGGAAGTCTTGTCTCAGGCTTCAGGGAGATTGGTAAGATGAGGAGCTTGGATACTCCAGGCACTACCAAGAAGTTATCTTAGAGCTATCCGGCTGCATCATTCAAGAAGTAGCCTGAAAACCTTTCTCTCTATATTCCTGAAATGGTAAGAAAGCTTGCTCTTCGAAGTGTTAAGCCTCTTACTCAATGTTGTCAAGTTAACCTTCCTGGGCCAGTCAAAGAAACCCTCATCATATGCCTTCTTGAGCAGGTCCATTTCCTCACTTTTAAGTGAGCTTACGATCCTTCCAGCATTGATGCGCATGAACGCTATCGGATAGTCCACAAAGAAGTCATCATGTGTAAGCAATTTCAGATTCAGCACCCTTGTTGTCTCATCATTGAAATCATCAGGCGATATTGGCCTATCTGATTGATACAGATAGAACCAGCGTTCCCTCCCATTTTTTATGACAATCGGATGGAGTCTGAAACCCGTCCTCGAGCTCTTCCGGAACATGGATGTCTGCAACATCTTGTAGTAAATAATAGCGAGTGGGCCCTTCTTGGAGACAAGTGAAAAATCGCAGACCTTTGGATGTTCAGAGAGATAGCGCAATGCTGCATTGAGCTCATTGCTGTCTCCAGAGAATACGACAGAAAGCATTCCCATGAATTCGCCTGAAACATTGGTATTCATTATGAGCATAGTAGTATCTCTGAATCTCCTTGTGGTATCGACGTTTGCGCAGTCCGTTTGTGTTATTTCTATTTCCCAAATTGGCATCCTATTCTTGTTCCCTTTGAAATAGTAACGTGAATTGATAAAGGGAGAATTAAAGTTATGCCATCGCCTGTTGAGATTCGACTTTCATGTGCGATTCCATCTAACTCTCAAAATGTGTGAAGGAACGCTTCCAGCCCATAAGCTCCCGGAATTACAGACCCCTGGTCGTTCGGGAAGCCCCACCATTCTGCAGTCAGCTTCCATGACCCGTTTATATTCTGATAATATAGCTCATACGGCATTATGAGCGTATACAGCTGCGAAGATACAGGGGCACTCTGATTGACGGTCCCGTTGGAGACAATATACCATGCAATGGCCGTCACAGTTGCCGTACTCCCTGAAACCTTCACTGTAAGTTTGTTCACCCAGAAATAGACCACTGATTCTCCAAAGAACTTACTCCAGACAGCCTGTATTGCCGATGTCCCCTTATATGTGCCATTCAGAGCAGCGTTGTATGCTGTGTCATATGGTGTGTACTTGACATACCAGTACAGCACTGCATTGCTGCTGTACTGGGACATGGTCTGGGTGAGATTCTCAAGTCCTATGGCATTCCAGTGCTTAAACGCATAGGCAGTTATTATGTTGGCCTGGTCAGCAGTAGAAAGGGTAGCCTTCTTTGTCAGAAATAAACCCCAGCCGACACCAGCTACGATGATGAATACAACAACAAGCGCAACAAGCGCCCAAACAATCCCACGTGAACCTTTACCACTGGTCTGAGCCATGATAATCTGTATTTCCACCTGCTATAAGAATTGTAACAGTTCCTTCATCCCTCAATTAAATGCGCATAAATATGCAGCATAGGAAAGAACGTAAAGCTCAATTCAGAAAATTTGAAATCGAAGCATCTCTATACATTCGCAGGTGCCTGTCTATGTCTGAGGGGAAGGGTAGACTGGTATTATGCATTCTTGTTGTTTCGATTGCTGCACTGCTCATTCTCCCTATTTCATCTGCATCCCTCTATCATTCAGATCATGGGGTCATTTCGACGCCATCCACTCAGCTTCCTGCAGGGCTTCATGTAATCAACTCAATTACTGAGGATAACATTCAGTCGCATTCGCAGGGGCCTGTGGTGCCTCACCCACCTCACACAATTGTCATAGTTCCGATTTACAATGCGTATGTCTCTCACAATACCACTTCTTCTGTGACTAACAACTCAGTCATATTCCCGACAGGCTCTTTTTCAAGGATTACAGTAACATATTTCAATCAGTACATCTCAAATCCATTTGATACAAGCTTTGTCGTCCTTGTTGATGGCATACAGATAATGTCTGGAAACACACTTGAGCTTGAGAATACCTCAGTCACTCTCAATGTTACACAATACTATTCGATACTTCAGGGAAAGGCTTCAGTCACTGTTGGAACGCCTCAATTCAACCCAGGGTATTCATCGAGGCTGAGTGTTTGGTTTACTTTTTACGAAGGCAGTGAAGCGCCCCACCCTGACCGCGTAATAAGTGCATTCTCTGACATAAATTTCCCAACACCCCGCAATGCGTTTCCATTTAATGTGCCCATACCCTTCAATGTCTCCAGAACAACTACTGTTACACTTCCTCAAAACATTACCTCCGCCTATCTAAATCTCTATGAGCAGCAGAACGGCAATGATGAGTTCTGGTACACACTTCAGCCTCCATTCAGGGAATTCAGGATATACATCGATGGTGTCCTCGTAGGCACTGTTCAGCCATATCCAAATATCCAGACTGGTGGAGGAGATCTTTTCCTCTGGCAGCCCATACTTGCAATAGGCGCAGAGCTGTATCCACCACATGTCATATCCCTCACCCCTTATCTCTCAATGCTTCCTGGGAAGCATACTGTAACGATACAGGTAATCAATGATGAAAATCTCTGGATAAGGGTAGCTCTCAACTTCATGCTCAACACAAGCGAATTTCCTGGCACAGGGGCGCTCGTGCAGCAGAGTTTTACATTCAATAACTCCTACGTTCAGACGCCTCCCACCAATGAAACAACTGAAAGTATACCTCTCAGTGCCTCCTATCTAAACGATAGTGAGTATGTTACTGAACAACTATCTTCCTCAGGCACCTTCATCCACAGCGGTGTGACCATATACTCTCAGAATGAACAGTCAGTCAATTTCTTCGCCAATGCCACAGAATTTGATCCCAGTTTTGATATAACAGGCAACACTCCTGCAGGCTTTGGCATAGTGTCCTATGAGAATTTCTATCTAAGAGAATATATAAATCAGACCCAGATGACTCTCTATCAGTACTCAGGATATTCAGAAAAGGTGCTGAGTATAATCGATAGCTACTACCAGATAAATGGCACTGCAATCACAGATCTTGCATTCAGCCCGTTACAGATAGTTATAGGATTCAATGTCACACAGATCAGGGAGATAAGGGCAATAACCTCAACAACAATTTACATGGAGGGTTTGACTCCTGTCACTGAGATGAGCATCAACATCAGCAACACAATGGTCAACGGAACAGGTATGTTTATAGGAACATTGAATTCCGAATTCGAGATTACATCTCTCAGCTACAATCATGCATTTACACAAAAGCTTGTCGAGGATGCAAGTTTTGGCAGCGATGGCGCAACTCATTACCTGCTCTTTGAACAGGCGGTCAACGACTCACTTGTTCAGCGTAATGGTGTGCTTATCACATATATTGTCAGGGAAAATTAAATTTCTCTGCGATTAAAAAATCAAAAATCATTAATTCAGGCTTACCTTCTCCCTAAACGGCGATTAACTTGAAGGCTAAAGGCGGAAAGAAAAGTTCAATTATATTCTTCTCTGGTTTTCTCATTCTAATAGTTTTCATATCCATTCTTTTCCTCTCAATCGGCTTCATCCTCAAGACCTATGCCAAGTCGCTTGTCAGCTTCTATGACATAATGATTGCACTCATCACACTCGGGGCTGGCTATGTTCTTATTACTTATGTGAATGTAATGATTGTTAGATTCCTCTCCCCCTCAATAGGAAAATCAAAGGCAGTCACTATAAAGTATCTCTTCTCCCTTGTAGCGTATCTATCCCTGGCCTTCGTGGTTTTCAGCGTTCTTAAGTTGAACCTTGAAGGGCTGCTGGTGGGAAGTGCATTTACAGGCATTGTTCTGGGTCTTGCCGCCCAGACAGTGCTATCCAATTTCTTCTCCGGATTGGTTCTGGTGCTTGCCAGACCTGTGCTTCCTGGGGACAGGGTGACCTTTGCCACATGGCAATATGCCGCAGTGGCGCCTTCCTACCCTCCCAAATTCTATTCCAACGACATTCTGATAAACGGTTTCACCGGCACAGTCGATTATGTTGGTTTCCTTTATGTGGATGTAATAATGGATGATGGCAGATTCGCGAAAATACCTGCTGGTATTTTCATTCAGGCAATGATAGTTAACAATTCTAGATCAAAGGGCATAAAGGTGAGGGCGAAGTTTGAGGTAGAAAAATCACTTGACCCTGCAACTGTCATATCGCGTATAAAGGATGAGATGCTCAAGCTCAAATGGCTTTCGCGCGAAACAGTACCTGATGTGTTTGTCTATGAAACAACGCTGAACACATATGTTGTTGCAGCGGATATAATGGCAGAGAGCCAGTTTGAAGAGCCGGTAAGGAGCGATATGCTTCAGGGGATGATGCACGCAGTTCAGGAACTCAAGTCTTCCATGAGCTCGCGGGCAGTTTAAATAAATGAAGTTCCAGGAAATATAGAAGCTTCTGTTTACGCTAATATATGAAATCTGTTGGTGGCACAGAATTCAGCGTCTCACCTGAATTCAGTAATTTCAGTGGGAGTGAGGAAGAGGCAATAGCCATCTGCCCTGGCTGCGGTCTCAAGGGAACGAAGGTCTTTCCAACCACACTTTATAATCACCTCAATGAGAAATACTGGCATCTTGTGGATGGTAATTTCCGTTTTTCACCAACCAGGGATTGCGATGTTGTTTATTTCAACAATAAGGCCTCACTCTATTTCCTCATGTCAGATGTGAAGACCCCTTACGGACCAAAGATGAAGGAAGGCATCAGGCCTGTATGCTACTGCATTGGAGTAACAGACAGGGAAATAGAGAGGGAGATAGTGGAGAAAGGGTGCTGTGATTCGCTTGAGGATGTTGAACAGTACACAAAGGCGGGAACAGGGAAATGGTGTTTTGTCACCAATCCATCAGGGAAATGTTGCAGGGAATATCTCCCTGATGTGGTGCAGGAATATCTCTCAAAGGTCACAGCACCTGTTGTGAGGGAGAAGCTTGAAAAGGTGTCAAAGGAGCTGAAGGGAGAGACAGTAGATTACAGGGAGATAGAGCTCAGGGTCAGCGGTATGAGCTGCGAAAGCTGTGCTGTGTCTGTGAGGACAGCGCTTGAGAACATAGGTGGAGTCAATGTGGATGTGAAACTTCTTGAGGGCAAGGCGAGGGTGAAGCTGCCCAAATCACTGCTACCTGAAGATGCTGCGAAGGCTATCACGGATGTGGGCTATGAGGCGGAGGTAATTCAAACAAGAGAACTCCGGGATGCCTAGATAAATGTATTGCCTTATATGTGCACAGTCAGGTTATTTAGCATAATTAAACACTTAAATAGCACATGAGACGTTACCTTCAAGGTTTCAAGAGGCTGAATAAATGAGGCCAGAAAAGATAATAGTCATCGTTAGTATAATGCTTGTTTTGGGAGCTGGAGCAGGTGTAATTTATCCCGCTGGCATTAACGCATCGAATTCCCAGCATAGTCGGGCAGCCATTCCATTTTCTTCCTCTGGAACATATGGAAATATTACATTCACAGGTAATGTTTCCAAAGATTTTTCAGGTCATTTGTTGTATTATAATTACAATACAAGTGCCTGGGGGCCTGGAAATAATGTTTCTTATTTTTATGCTGCCTATAACTCCACCGAACTTTTCATTGGTCTCATTGCTGCAATCGGCTCAGGTAATAACCTCATGGTTTATTTGAGCAACAACTCTGGTATGGATGTAGGCACATACAACCAGACCAATCTCAATGTCTATCCGAGAAACATCAACTTTACAGATGCTGTAAACTACCTTGCTGTTCTCCCCTCAGGGGCATCAGCTACCTCAGTTTACCTTGTGAAGACCAGAACTACTGTGAGCAACTCAGCTCCAATGGCATATAGCATTTCCAACATCTCAAAGGTCAATGGGACGAATGTTGAGATTGCCATTCCATTCACCTCTCTATTTCCACATGGCTTTTACAGCACCTACAGCTTTTCAATGGCAGCCTTCATTGTTGGCGGTTCTGGCGGATGGGTTGGGACTGGGATACCATTCATCCAGGCAGGAAAATACAGTGATGGTACTGTTGAATTTGAGGTAAATAATACACTTAAAATAACAATCTCGGCTCCAGGGAGCGGTTTCGGAAATATAGTATTCACAGGAAATGTTTCAAAGGACTTTGCAGGGCATCTCGTTTACACCAATTACAATGCGACTGCCTATGGTGCAGCCTATAACAACATGTCTGCGATGTATCTCGCATATAACTCAACAGACCTATTCATAGGCATACAGGAATTTGCTTCAGGCAATTCCCTGATAGTATATATCAGCAATAATACACATTCCTCGCAGGGCACTTACAACGCATCAACACTCAATACATGGAACAGAAATCTCCTCTTCGATGATCCAGTGAATTATTTTGCAGCTGTTTATTTCTCAGGGACAAGCGGTCCAAACACGGGCCCAAGTGGACAGAACGCATATATTGTCACAAGTCAGCTTTCCAGAAGCAACACTTCAAGCACTGCTGTCTCCATACCAAATACATTTGACATAAACTCCACAGCAGGTGACAACTGCACTGAGATAGCAATACCGCTCAAGGGTCTCTATCCCAACGGTTATTATGGCACTGACAACCTCAGCATTGCAGCCTTCATTGTCGGTGGCTCCGGTGGATCATATGTGGGTGTCGGTATACCATATCCTCAGGCGACAAAGTATGGTGCCAATGTTCCGGGTGGTTATTTCACTGTGAATGACACACTTCGCTTTACAGTTTCTGATATAAACATTGTGGCCCCTCATACTGTTTCATTTAAAGAAACTGGACTCAGGGCTGGAAATTCATGGAGCGTAACGTTCAACGGCATTACAGCCTCTTCCACGGCGCAGTACATCAATTTCTCTGCGCCCAATGGAATATATCCTTTCACAGTCACAGCGCTTGGATATTCTGCCATCCCTGCACAGGGCAACGTTACTGTGAATGGTGCGCCTGTAACAGTCAATGTGACGCTTAAGCTCAACTCATCGCTTAGAATAAACCTCAACATAATCTTCAATGACCACCAGCCTCTATACTCCCCGATAGGCTACTCATACTGGATGCTGCCCTGGACTGCAGTGCATCTCGAAGAGTATTCTGAACAGGCAATAATAATTCATGAGTTCCCCACGGTCAATATAACTTATTCACTCTCGGGCTCTCTTCTCTACCAGATAGAGGCAATCGCCCATGGTTTTTACAACAATAGCTACATCATGGCTGCCTATATTCCTCAGTCTCAGTGGAACAATACACTTTACCAGGAAATAACACAGTACAATGACACATTCCTCGAGGCATTCGCGACGCCCAATCAGTGGAATTCAACCACTGTAAGGGATGTCCTGGAATTCAACCTTGCATTCAATACGCCTCTCTGGGTTTACAGTTCGGGCACGCCTGCAGGAAATGAATACAAGACACTCTTCTCTTTAGAGCAGACAGGTGTGCTGCTGAACAATCAACAGCTCACAGATGCACTTGTGGAGTTCTTCCTCTGGTCCGTCAGCTATCCAGAGATATCAGGAATGCTCGGATCTCAATACATAAATTCAACACTCTGGAACCTTTACAATCAGACGAGCTTCAATATTGGTGAAATAAGGACAATAACTGCTTACTATCCTGTTGAGGCTCAAAGGACGCTTTCTGTGTTCAAGATGGATATGGAGCTCAACAGCGGAACGGGAGGCAATGTTGAACTCCTCACCACACCCTTTGACCATCCCATCCTGCCACTGCTATTGATGGACAGCTGGACAGGTGGTGCAGGTGATCAGGTGGTCAAAGGTGTCTGGGCAAATGACACACTCGCGCAGCTGAACATTGGCAGGGATATATTCTACGATGCATTTGGGCAGTACCCTGTGGGTCTCTGGTCTCCTGAGCAGGCGGTTGATGGTGCCATTGTTCCATATCTCAATGAGACAGGCTACAAGTGGACATCAAGCGCCGACGCAACGCTCAACGAAACTGGCCTTCCAATCCCAAGTGGAAGCTCTCCAACTGCACAGGAAATGGAGACACTTTATCAACCGTATGAGGTGGTGCAGAACAATACCTCTGTTGTAATGGTCTTCAGAGATTCCACGCTTTCCAATGACTGGGGCTTCAACTACGGGGCAATGGCTGAGACATCCGGTAACTGGGCGCCAGTCAATGCATTCATTGATTATCTGAAGAATGTTTATGAGACGGTGCCTGCGTATGATCACAACAATATCACTGTCACTGTTGCGCTTGACGGTGAAAACTGGATGTTCATGAGCCCGTTCCCTGTGGATGGTGTGCCATTCCTGCAGGACCTGTATCTCGGGCTGGAGCAGAACAGCAGCTGGATTCACACCATAACCATGCAACAGTATCTTTCCTCACCTCATGCACCCATGCCTGTGATAACTAACCTGCCTGTTGGCTCCTGGAATGAACAGGGTGTTGAGGGTAATGTCTCTCCCTTCCTCACACAATGGGCGGGGCATGAACCTCAGGATGCATCCTGGCAGCAGCTCGCGCTTGTAAGGTCCATGGTCCAGGCATACGGCGAGAAGAACGGCCTTGTGCAGCCCATGAATCTCACGCAGCTTGAGAGTTCGACCTATTATCCGTACTATGACCAGTGGAATCTGACAACGCCGCAGGAGAGATATGACAGGGCATGGCTTGATATCTATGGTGCAGAAGGATCGGATATCTACTTCACCTTTGATCCAGCGGATCAGAGTCTCACGTCGCAGAATGCGATAGTCTTCGAGTTCATACTGCGCTATGACCTCACAAATGCACTGAAGGTGCTTGGTCTTCCACTCACGCCATGGCTCGCCGAGAACTGGACACCGCCACTGACCCCAACTGTCTGGGGAGACAATTCATCAGTTTCACCACAGCTCACAGGCTCTCTATACAATGTTGCGCAGTTCGGTCCTTACAGCGCATACTCTGTGAACAACAATTATGCGTGGAAGGGTGCATATGAATACAGGGCACACGGCCCATCGAACGCCATGGGAATAAACACTGTTTATTATGCATTCGATCCAAACAATCTGTACTTTGCAGTCTCTGTTAACGGCCCGACAAGGGAGTATGCGGCGCCAAATGCATATTCTGAGGCGCCACTTGATCTTCAGATATACCTCAGTATGCCCAATCCGGGTGTTGGCGACCTTGCAGGTCTGAGCGTTGCAGATGCAGCATTCCAGACCACATTTGGAGCAGAGCTGGGCTTTGCAGCAACATACATGGTGACGATTGTTGGAACCTCAGTCACACCCTCTGGCTCCGCACAGATCGCGCTCTATCAGTCATATGGGTATGGCAGCTGGTCCTATCTGGGCAGTTATCCTGATGCATACGTGGGCAGCGTACTACAGATACAGATACCGATGAAGGCCATCGGTATGCTGCCAAGCAATTCGATAACTTTCTCCGTCGCTACAGTCAATGCAACCTCAGGGCAGGGCATGCTGGCCGGTCCCCTCAATTTCACTGTGCCCGCCTCCCTTTCAAAGCTCACTCTGATCTCTGTTATACACAACACGGCCCCATCCAACGGTCCTGGCAATTACACATATCCCACGCTGACACAGGATTACCCGCCCAATTCTGTGCAGATGAGATGGGTCAATGTATCTGTCAATGCATTCATAGTTCAATTCAACATAACATTCGGAAACCTGACCAATCCCTTTGGAGGCGCCTATGGGTTCACACAGCCCATAATTGACATCTATATCCATGAGGGCAGTGGGGCAGGCAATACAGCAATGCTCCCCGGTCCGAATGCAGAGGTTGCACCTGCCTTCGCATGGCAGTGGGTCATACAGGCTGACGGTTTCCCGGGCAATGCTTATGTGGAGAACTATCAGGGAACTGTTTACACATCCTCCATGATAATTACTTCCAATCTCACAACAAAGACAGTCAGCATTCAGGTGCCGCTGTCGCTCATAGGAAGCAACATACCATCCTATGGTTATGTCATAATTGCTGGGTTCCAGGATGGCTATGCCACAAATGGTTGGGATCCTGTGAACATAGGGCCGGCAAGTGATTATCAGGGTGGCGGCGCTGCTAACAGCAACGCACCCAATATATTCAGCTATATAGCTCCAAACGCAGTTAACTCATCGAACCCGCTGACGCAGCAGAAGGTGCTTTCCAATTATACTACAACGCATCTTGCAGTCCTGCCTGGCATCTATCTGCCACTTATAACTCCGACTAAGACAGTGTCAACCTCGCTCAAGCCAGAACTTGTCACAAGCGGCATGGATACTGTGAACAGCATGTATATGTCCTTCTATGATATCAACAACACAGTTTACTGGTCATCCTCCTCCAATGGCGAAGTGTGGTCTTCCCCATCCATTCTAATGCATTTCAGTCCGCACATCGTGGCCATGTCCTTCTATTCATCTGGTGGACTTGCCTACCTGCTTGTAAGCACTCCAGGTGCCTATTCTGTGTTTAACCTCACCTCAGGTGTCACTGTCACCAATTTCTCATTAAGCACACCTGCCGTCTCAGCCTCTTTATTCATATGGCACTCCTCCTATTACGTTGTGCTCGCAACTGGAACAGAGATTGAGGTGATGTCCTCATCTGGCACTGTGCTGGGCACCACATCCTCAAGTGCAGATAACATTTCCAGCTATGCAAATGCAAGCAATGCCTTCGTTGCCTACGCTTCAGGCTCATCCATCTATCTTTCAAATCTCACACTTGGATCTTCAGTCACATTTGGAGCACCTGAGAGCGTGGTGAGTGCACCTTCCAATTCAAGTATAGGCCAGCTTTCGCTTGCAGTCAACAATTATGGCCAGATCATTGTCACTTACATTGTGAGCAACTCCACGGGCACAAATGTCTTCCTTTCGTTTGGAACGCCGGGTAATATGACTACTAGGCAGATCACCTCTGACGGACTGGATCTCTCGCCTTCCACAATCATCTCTGTTTCAGGCTACAGCACTTCTGTCATTGTATCCTTTGCAAACACTGCACAGTCAGGAAATGTTTACTTCATTCCAACTCCTGTTGCGTCCTTCACCTTCACCCCTCACCAGGTTGCACCGTCGCCTGTGAAGAAGACAACTGCGCCATATTCATTGTTTGGTATCGTACTCATAATTGTTGCAGTGGTGGTGCTTGTTATTGGTGTTGGAGTGTATATAGCAAGGGAAAGGAGGAAGAAACAGTAATTGGAGGTTTGAAAATGAAACAAAATGTAGGCAGAAGTGCATCTGTGTTGATAGCCGCAGCCACACCAAAATCAGGTGGCTCAAGGGCATTGATCGTCGCAATCGTGGTGGTTGTTGTGATCATTGCAGGTATTGGAGGCTACCTGCTTGTGTATAAGAAGAGCGGCACGACCACAACATCCACTGCGCCGCCTCCAACAAGCTCTTCCAAGGTCAGCATTACCGTATGGCAGGATTTCTCAACCACTGAATTCCCTGCCTTCCAGAAGGCGCTTAAATGGTTTGAACAGAATTACACCAACGTCAGTGTTTCCTGGGTGAACCAGACAACACCTGCGCCAAGTACCATTGTAAGCGCTGCCATAGCGGGCAGGGCGCCTAATATCCTCATAGGCACGAGCGACTTTGAGGGAAGCACTCTCTTCTACCACGGTCTGCTGGTCAACATCAGTGCATATGTCAACAGCTCATTCTTCAGTCAGTATGCGTCCACAGCGTTATCTGACGTCACTGAGAATGGAACGGTCTATGCCTTCCCGCTCAACATAAACGGTATAGCGATGATATACAACAAGCAGCTGATTCCAACTCCGCCTCAGACGACAAATCAGATGATAGACATGGCGAAGAACATAACTGTGATACAGAACGGCAAGATGACCACCACAGGCGTTGCCTACGGTCTGGACACAGATGGTGGGTACAGATTCGTTGCCTGGCTTGCAGGCTTTGGCGGTTATCTCTTCGCCGCTAACGGTACACCTACAGTGGACACCCCAGCCACAGTGGAGGCGCTCGAATTTCTCAACAATCTCACCACCGTCTACAACGTGCAGCCTGCAGGGCTCACTTCCTCTGAGTGGATGAGCCTGTTTGAAACAGGGCACGCGGGCATTATTTTCGATGGCCCGTGGGATATAGAGACATATCTGACCGCACTTGGTTCAAACAACGTTGGCGTTGCACCGATGCCAATAGTTTCCCAGACAGGATTGAGACCGAGGCCTTTCCTCGGCTCCATAGCCATAGCTGTGCTGAACCACCGTTCATCAGGTGCCTCCGCAGCACAGATATGGGCTTCCATTAAGTTCGGAGAGTTCATGGCATCCAGGACAGTTGAGCTGCAGTTCTGGAATGCTGCAGGCGATTTCCCCTCAGTGACAAGCGCCCTTGACTATGTTATGGGTCTCAACATTTCATGGGCTCAGGGGTTTGCAGAGCAGTTCCTCAATTACTCGCAGCACTTCATCAACATACCGCAGCTTGCCTATTACTGGACACCGTTTGGACAGTATGTAAGTGAGTTCATTGCAACCAATGCATCACACATTTCAGCCGCGCAGGCAGCAGCAGACATACAGAATGCAATAGTGCAATCGATGAAGCAGAATAACATAGCTCCGTACTTCATTGTTGCAAATGCGCAGGTTGCTCAGAAACTGGGAGCTAGCTATCTGAACATTGCCACGACACCCGCGGAGAGAGTGAAATAAACCAAACCCTTTAATTTCTCTTTTGGATAGAGGATAAGATGGAAGACGCACATGCGGGCCTTCTGTTTTCAATCAGGAGAAACTGGAGGGCGTATGTGTATCTCCTTCCCATGATTGTTGTGCTTCTTTTCCTGAATCTCTATCCAATTGCATATACATTTTATATTTCACTCACCGACTTCGGAAGCGGTGGGCCAAACTCTTTTTTCAATGTTAAATTTATTGGACTTTCAAACTACTTTCACATTTTCTACAGCAGCTACTATCTACCGCAGACAATTGCACTTCTTCAGAACAGTGTTGTCTGGGCCACGGGCTCAATAGCCATATTCATTCCCTTAGGGCTTCTGCTCGCCTCTCTTTTGAATCAGCCAATACGCGGCAAATGGATATACAGGACTGTAATCCTCATACCTTGGGCGATGCCTGCCTTCATTTCACTGCTCACATGGGAGAATATGCTCAATTATGAGTATGGGATAGTGAACTCATTCCTCAATCTGCTGCACCTTCCCTCAGTCAACTGGCTTGGTGGTTCTCCTCTTGACGTATGGTCCGCACTCTTTCTGACCAACACCTGGCTATCCTTTCCCTTCTACACAATTGTATTCCTCGCAGCGATGCAGGCAATCCCATCCGAACTTTATGAGTCCGCACAGATAGACGGTGCGGGCACATGGAGGATGTTCTCAAGAATAACGGTGCCATACATACTTCCCACTGTTCTCTTTGTTGGAATTACAGGCTGGCTGTTCACCTTTAACAACTTCTATCCCATATACCTGCTGACATCAGGAGGACCCGGGTTCACTTCAGAGATATTCGTGGTTGAGATCTATCAGACAGCCTTCCAGGACTATTCATTCGCAATTGCTGCCACCTATTCAGTGATTAATTTCCTCATACTGCTTGTTGTGGCTGTGATCGCTATAAAATATGCAAGGTTAACACAGGGGTGGCTGAAGTGAGACGCAGGAAGTTGATACGCAGAATTATCACTCATGTAATACTTGCACTCTTTGCGATCTTTGCTCTCTTCCCCATCTATTTCATACTCATAACTTCCATTTCCAAAATACCGCTTGCAGCACTTTCAGCATCCTCCCTCATACCAAATATGAAATCAATCACGCTTTCCAGCTACAGGCTCATACTGACGAATCCACAGTTTCCCACCTGGGTCAAGAATTCACTGATCTTCGGCGGTGTATCTGCAATTGTTGGCGTCGGTATGGCTGCATTTACAGGCTATGCACTCTCAAGATTCAATTTCCCTGGAAGAAGGACACTTATCTATTTCATCATAGCAATATCGCAGTTCCCGGGCATTGTGCTCATATTGCCATATTACCTCATGTTCGCAAAGCTCAACCTTATAGATACCTACCTGGGCCTTCTCATCCCCTATTCTGCAGGTTCAATAGTGTTTTCAGGCATACTTGTCAAGAACTACATAGATTCAATTCCACAGGAGCTCGAAGAGGCTGCAATGGTTGATGGCTATACACGGACAGGCGCTTTCTTCAGAGTTGTGCTTCCCCTTTCCAAGCCAATCCTCGCACTTGGCCTGCTGCTTGCGTTCGTTGGTCCATATACAGATTATGCACTTGCAAATGCATTCATAACTTCCCCTGGGCTGTACACACTGGCCCTGGGTCTTTACAAGGTATCGCAGACAGTCGGTGCCGGTGGTATAAACTATGCTGTCTTCTCTGCATTCTCATTCATCATGGGTGCACCGATAATGATATTATACATAGTATTCCAGAAATACATAATCTCTGGACTGACACTCGGTGGTGTCAAGGGGTGATTTTCTGGCCAGTGTGAGATTGGACAATATATCAAAGATGTTCGGGGAAGTACGCGCCCTGGATAACGTTAACCTGTACGTTGAAGATGGCGAATTTCTCGTGCTTCTTGGCCCTTCAGGCTGTGGTAAGACTACAACGCTGAGGATAATAGCAGGCCTGGAGCTGCAGACAAGTGGACATGTGTACATAGGCAACAGGCTTGTGGATGATCTTGAACCAAAGGACAGAAATGTTGCAATGGTTTTCCAGAGCTATGCACTCTATCCGCATCTCACCATTTACGATAATATAGCATTTGGACTGAAGGCAAGGCACGAGCCCAAACAGGAGATAGATAGAAAGGTCAGGGATGTGGCCAGGATGCTTGAGATAACACACCTGCTGATGCGCAAGCCGGCTGCACTCTCAGGCGGACAGAGACAGAGGGTTGCTCTTGCAAGGGCAATAGTCAGGAATCCGGATGTATTCCTGCTTGACGAACCTTTATCGAATCTCGATGCAAAGCTCAGGGCAAGCACAAGAATAGAGCTCAAGAATCTGCATCTGAGATTGAAGAGCACCATGATATTCGTGACGCACGACCAGGTTGAAGCAATGACACTCGCCGACAAGATAGCTGTGTTCAATGCGGGAAAGCTGCTTCAGCACGATACGCCCATGAATATATTCATGAAGCCTGCCAACAAATTTGTTGCTGGTTTTGTCGGCTATCCTCCAATGAACATGATTGATGGCGAGATTGCTGAGAAGGATGGGCATGCTGTATTCCTTTCTTCTGGCCTCAGCATAAGGCTGCAATCCGCGCCTGCTGGAAAATGCACACTTGGCATCAGGCCACAGGACATAAGGGTCTCATTAAACCCCTCTGACGACGCAATAGCATGCACTGTTAAGGGTCTTGAGAGAACAGGGACTGATAACTTTCTTTACATGTCTTCAGATGTGGGGGACATAGTGGCATCTGTAGAAACAGGCGATTATACCATCGGGCAGAAGGTTTACGCCAAATTTGACATCTCTTCCCTTCACTTCTTTGACCCCAGCACGGGCAAAGCGCTCCCACTTCAGGGTGTATATGCCTGAACTTTCCCTTTCAATGCAAAAGGGACGTGGGCGCTGTTCCTTTTCGGTACTCAGCTCCGATGGTGAATTCTTTGTTCTTGAGGCCTCTCTGCATCACTTCAGCCCCTCCAGCACCTATTATCTTTCAGGCGACTTCAATGCATTTGGAACAGGAAGTCTTAATTTCAATGAGGGAAAATGCACATTTTCCCTTAGATGGGGGGATTATTCATTCATTATAAGGGAGAATCAGTACAGTGTCATCTGCAAGGGGAAGATCAGATTGCATCCCCATGGCACATTCTACCATTCGAGGAAGCGAAGTTTTCTTGATCTCTATCAGGGCAATTATTGCATTCGCCTCCGCACACCCTCAAGATACAGTAAGGCCACTCTGGTTGCAGCGGACAGGATGGTGGATATGAACGAGATATGCAGCACCTCAGGGTATCGCTATTTTGAGGCTCTTCTTCCCTCGAGTCTGTGCGGAAAGAGATATCATTTTTTGGCGGGAAAAGAAAGATATCCAGCCGGCGGAGCCATCATCCTGCCTGCACTGGAGGAAACAAGGCCCGGGTGGGTGCCCTCATCTGTCTTTTACCAGATATTTCCTGATAGATTCTTCAGGGATGGGGAAGAGAGGCCATATCTATCACGCTGGGGAGAAGAACATGGACCTGGAAGGTTCTTCGGCGGGAATCTCAAGGGTATAATGGAGAAGCTGGATCACATTTCATCCCTTGGTGCAAGTGCAATCTATCTCAACCCGGTATTCAATGCAGGAACGGAGCACAGGTATGATACATGGGATTATTTCAATGTGGATCCGCTACTTGGAAGCAATGAGGATCTTGCTGCACTTGTAAGTGCTGCACATGGGAGGGGAATTAGGGTAATACTGGATGCAGTTTTCAATCATACAGGCACAGGCTTTGAAAAGTTCAGTGGATTTCTGAGAGGGCGCAACAGCTGGTATATTGCTCATGGAGATCCTCCACTTTCGGTCTATACCGGCAGATATAAGGGTAAAGGGCCAGAACCAGAATATGAGACCTGGGAAGGCGTCGGAGCAATGCCCAAGCTCAACTTCAGAAATACATCTGTCAGAAAATATTTGCTCAATGTATTGAGCTACTGGCAGCAGCATGCACATGTGGACGGATGGCGCTTTGATGTTGGTGAATCACTTCCACTCAGCTTCCTGAAGGATGCATGTAAGTTAGTATATGACAACGGAAGGCAGGGGTACATGCTGGGGGAGATATGGCATGATGCCTCATTGTGGCTGGAGGATGGTTACTATCACGGCACAATGAATTATACATTCAGGCAGCTCATAATCTCACTGCTGCTTTCCGAGATTACTGTATCTGAATTTATCCGCAGACTTTCCATTTTCTATTTGCGTATTCCTTATTCTGCCTCACTGTGTATGTACAATCTACTGGGAAGTCACGATGTTTCCAGGATTGCATCTGTGCTCAAAACAAGGCATCTTGTGGAAGCTGCATATGCTCTGCTCTTTGCGCTTCCAGGTGCACCTGCAGTCTATTATGGCGATGAATTTTTGATGAAAGGGGAGGGGGGAGATGGTGCAAGGGGAACTGTAGACTGGAATGCAGAATGCATCCTCTGTCCCCTGCTCTCCAGCCTCTCAAAATTGAGGTCAAGGCATGCCATCAGCCACGGTTTGCTATCGCTTCAGGCACAAGATGGAATTCTGAAAATATTCAGGGGCATTGGTGAAGAAAATATACTCTTTGCAATCAACCCCTCCACTGAAGGGAAGAAATTAAAAGCAAAGGGGAGAACACTACTTTCGTCCAGGGCTTCTGCAGCCAATGATAAAATAACGCTTAAAAGTGCAGGCTGGATATTTATTGAACTGTGAGCTTCTCAGAGAATCCTGCCTGTCTGCTTCTTCCTTATGTCTCTGAGATGGAATATCAGCTGCTGTATCTCAGGTGTTGCAGAAGGATCGAGACCTATGAAACTGTTGCTTCCAGTGTACCTGTTCATGCCGATGCCTCTAACAGGGACCATGAGGCCTGAGCCGCCTATGGGCTGTATGTATATTGTTGCAAGGCCAAGTATGCGATCCAGAATCCCCCTGGAAACTATCACATCTGCCACATTCTCAAGAGGCATTGAGTCGAAGCTGTATCCTATGACACCCCTTTTGCCTATTGTTCTATGATTAGTTATCCAATAACGGTATTTGTTATAGGCAAGGTAGCCGTAAATGACACCCACAACTATTATGAGCAGTACTATGCCGACAAAAACGCCAACCAGGACCAAAAGTGTCTGCTTGGCACCTGCCGGGCCTGAGGTTGATGTTGCCAGAACAGAGACAAACGGGATGACGAGAAAGATAACAAGGATAATGGCAGCTATGAATGTACTGAATGCAAATTTTGCTATAACCTTCTTCTTGGGCTTTATGGCCATGAGTATCACTTCCCCTTCCTGTAGTTTAAATGGAAGGTCGGGTGAGGGCTCAATCAGCTGAAATTTCCTCAGGAAGGGATCGTTTCTGATATCATCAAGTTCTTTCTCCGGCGTTGGTTCCTGTCGCACTGGCTGGACCTGAGGTGCAGATGTGCTTACAGCACTCAAATTATGCCCGCAGGATGGGCAGAATTTTGCATCAGGTGATACTTCTTTTCCACAGTTTGGACAGTATGACATCAGAATTCAGTAGCACAATCATGTACATCATATAAAAATGTTATCAGCACGCCACACAAGCTGCAGAAGTCGCTCTCCATTACCTCATTATCATTATATTTTCAGGAAAATTTTAATTTCTTTTAGAAAACAAAATTAAAACGTTTGAGCTGCGGTTTACACCGCAGCCTGATGCCTCTACCTTTCCTCGTATCCTGGTGGAATCTTCCTGTTGCCTATGACACCGCTGAAGAAGGCAAGTATGATGCCTATCCAGTTGAATGCAAGACCAACCGCTACAATTGTGCCGGACCTGCTATTCACGCCCAGCACATCAATTCCGACGCCGATCAGCAGGAAGACCCAGCCAAGGATGTATACCACTGTGTCAGAGACATTGATCAGGCCCTTGTGCATAATCCAGTCGTCCTGCTTCATGCCCTGCCACCTCCATCTGCAGCGCTTTCAGTCTGTATGACGGGTGCTGGCTGTCCAGGGGCTGTAGGCAGAGGCTCGCCAAGCTTCTGCCTTGCCTTCACATAGTCTTCGAATGTTGGCTGCTTCTCCACAAACCATACCAGTGCAGCAGCAGTCAGCGCAAAGAGTGTTGCAACCCAGAATGTAACCGTCCATGCAAACGGTGTAAATGTCACAGATGTTACTCCGAAGACAGCTGGCCATCCACCATGGCTGAGGAAGGTGAGCATCATTGTAGCTCCTATGCCACCAAATGCACCACCGACAACCTTCAGTGTATATGGAGTGCTCCAGTTCCTTCCTATATTGTTCTCTCCGAAATAGTCAGCAATTATCAGCCAGTCAAACACAAAGCATGCACCAGAAACAGCACCAGTCGCGACCGCAAGTATTGCCCACAGGACTGCAATATGTGCAAGACCAGCATAAAGGACACCAAGACCTCCAAGTCCCATGAACGCGTAGAATATAGTGAGCGCCTTCCTTCTTCCTATAATGCTTGATATGAACCCCTGGGTTGGCCTTCCCAGGCCATCGGTGAACGCAAAGCCAGCCGCACCTACAGTAAAGGCAATACCACCGGTGAAACCCATGGCAGCACCAAACGGTGCGTAGAGCGAAACATTGAAAAGTGATGCAGCGAGCGCCAGTGTGAACGAAGCCATCTGAGCCTTTCCCTGCTTTGTTGCAAGAAACTCCCTGGGAGTGAACTGTGCAACAGCTGGAGGGTTGGCCTTCAGTTCTCTGGACTTCAGTTTTGCCTCTCTGGCCTGTATGGGATCTATTTCCTTTGGCCACCAATCTTTGGGTGCATCTGCCACAAGAAAACCTGCTATTATTAGACCAATGCCAATGATTATACCTGTGGCATAAAGCACGGGCTGGAAATCATTCTGGTGGAATGCATAGATATACCAGACGATGAAGGGTACAGCACCATATGCCCAGGCACCATTTGCAAGCCCTGTTCTCCACCCACGCTTTTCAGGGAACCACTTGTTGACCACTGCTCCTCCTGTAGCATAACCAAAGCCTGCCCCCATGCCGCCTATTGCTGCATATCCAGCATAAGATATCCAGAATTGGAATGAATTGGCAAGAAGATAGTAAGAAAGCATCAGAAGAGCTCCGCCAAAAAGAAGCATCCTGCGCAGGCTTAGAAGACCCTTCTCACGCATACGCTGGAAAACCCATGCTGTTATCGTTGCCTGGAAAAGCACATACGCTGTATAGTTGAAAAACGCTTCAACTGCAGACCAGCCATAATGGGATTCAAGAACACCAGAGGCAACACCCCATCCATATTCAAGCACGGAGCCGAAGAAAAATGACATCCAGGCGCCGAGCAAAAGCAATCTTCTTCCAAGGGGATAACCGATCACTTTTTTCGTGATGTCCTTTACATCCTCCCCAACCCTATACCTCCTTCCAAAGCGATCTACAACAATCTTATACTGCCCATATGGTGATTTAAAATACTCATCAGCCAATTGTATTCACCCCCATAGTGCACACGGCATGCGTTCGCAACACCAGCGGCACATCTACGCTCCCCTCTCTCTACCCACTTTTTAGACAGGGTAGATGAACAGGAGAGACTGTTCTTTCTTTTCATACAAACCCCCTGTTAATTCACTATTATTCACAATACAATATATCTAATTAATTTAGTACATGTTTAAACTTATGGAGATAATCATCATATTAATCTATGGAAGTGGTTCAGAAACAAAAGAGGTTTAAGGTTACCTTCTATTCACTTCCAGTTTAAATATATAAAGCCAGTTAATTTATAACCATGGAGAGCAGGAAAGTAGCGGAGGTTTTAGGTGCCAGGCCCACGCTGGAGGGCGCAGGCGTCAAACTTATGAGGGCATTCGGCAATCCTCAGATTGCACCTCTCTTTGACCCTTTTCTACTGCTGGATGATTTCGGTTCTCACTATCCACATGAGTACCTTGCAGGTTTTCCCTGGCATCCCCACAGGGGAATTGAGACTGTGACTTATCTTCTGAAGGGCGAGGTGCATCATGAAGACAGCACAGGTACAAAGGGTGTGATAAGAAACGGAGATCTCCAGTGGATGAGCTCAGGCAGCGGGATATTTCACGCCGAAATGCCCAGACCGGCGCTGAAGGAAGATGGGAGCACAGATAATGAGATGAGGGGCTTTCAGCTCTGGATAAACATCCCTTCTAATCTTAAAATGAGTGAACCCAATTACAAGAATCTTCAGAGGCAGTCCATACCTAAGGTTGAGATGAATAACGGTGTCACTGTAAGGCTTGTTGCAGGCAAATTGAGTAAGGTTCCGGGCCTGGGTGATATATCAGGACCTATAAGGAACAGCAATATTGATGCAAATTACCTTGACGTCTCAATGCCGCCTGAATCCTCACTTTATTACAGCATAAGGGATGGCTATACCGCATTCGCCTATGTAATCGAAGGCAGCGCCTCATTCGGCAGCGATAACAGGCACGCTGATGCAAGGCAACTTGTTCTTTTCAGAAGGGAAGGGGACGGCATCAGTGTGAAAACTGATGGTCAGGGGGCAAGATTCCTGCTTATATCTGGAAGGCCGCTCAGAGAGCCAATAGCGTGGTACGGTCCAATAGTGATGAATACAAGAGATCAGCTAGTAAAAGCATTCCAGGAGCTGGAGACAGGTGAATTCGTCAAGCACAAGGCAACAAATTATGATTACGTCGAGTAATTAGAATGGTCTGAAACGCACAACCGCTTCAGTTATTTCATCAACATATTTTCTGAATATCTTAATTATGTCCTTTGACGTAATAATTCCAACGATCTTTCCGTTTTCTTCAACAAGCAATCGCCTTACCCCCTTTTCGCTCATGAGCGTTGCAACTTCATCTGTGGGTGTGGATGGGGCCACCTTTATCAGAGGATAGCTCATTATGTCGCCAAGCTTAACGCTCTTCGGATCGATCTGCTTCGCCATCGCTTTAATGAAATCCCACTCCGTCACTATGCCAGTCTTTCCTCCTGCCTCTACCAGCAGAAAGCCTCTCCCTGTCCTGACCATATGTGATGCACCTTCTACAAGCGTTGTCTCCCCCGGAACAGTCTCACCCACAGGAGACATGATTTCCTTAGCATACATTGCCATTCTATATCACCAGAGGACTTATTGGAAACATAACTAAAGTATTTGCTCTTGAAATGAAATCACGTTCAATACTTGTCAAATAAATTAGGTATAATCTCTGGGGCTCATATCCATGCATGCGCCTGATATATGTGAGGGAAGATGCATCGCCCTTCGAGCCTCTGAGATTGCTTTTAGAAACCATCACAGGTGCGAAGGTTATGGTCGCACACTCCGCTGAGGAATGCAGGCACATTTTGAGTCACGAAGGGGCGGACATAGTGATATCAGATATGCATTCCCCTGATGCCACACTTCAGCTCTTTTTATTCCTGCGCTCATCAGGATGTAAGGTGAGATTCATAGCCCTGCTGCCAAGTTACGCAGTTGATATGATCAATGAGTTTGACGGAGGATATGCAAGGGCACTGCTCTACGACAGTGAGAAAAGCAAGTTACTTCACCTGTCTGAGGTGCTCGTTCTCTGAGAGGAGTTGGGAGGCCGAAATAGAGATGCAATATCCATTGCTCTCTCCCATCCACTGCCTGAGGGAACAAATAATCTTCCCTCAGAAAGGTAAGCGACAGAGCCAATTCCTGTGTCAATAGCCTTCTCTGCCGCCTTTCTTTCAACAAAGACAAAGAGAATGCCTGTGCCTGATTCTTCAGCTTTCTTAATCTTCTTCAGGCGCTCTCTCTTTTTATCTGCAGTTGAGATTTCTATTTCAACAAACACAGTCCTGTCTGCCTCATCCTTTGCTATGATGTCCGGTAGCGTCTCTCCAGGCAGCTGTTTCATTATGGTTATCTTTGCCCCCAGTCTGCCAAGCGCCTGTGCAGTCCTGATAACAGCCTCTCTGTGCTGTTCCTTTCCAGCATTTATGCCCCCCTTGAAGGCGTCGCAGTTCCCTTTCTCCCTTCTTTGTGAGTTTGAAGCTCCTCTGGTGTACGAGACCATAACTGCGTGCTGCGCTCAGCTCATTGCTGAAACTGCTTCTGTCTGTGACCATCTTCTTCAGCAAATCCTCCCTTTCAAGCAGGTCCACTTCCTGAGCCATATCCACTATCTGTAATGTATGAAGGAGTTTGGATTCCAGCTGTGAAAGAATTGAAGGCAGTGAATCATCATCAGAACGTTTGTTCACCTCCAATCTGTGGTCTGAGCTCTCGGCCTCAATCTGAAGCAGCTCAGTCCCCTTCCAGTTCACATGAATGCAGTTCATATTTTTCAGGACATTCATCATACATCTGCTTTCCTCGGGGACCACACTCTCAAGCATGTGCGCATCTCCAGCTGAGAGTCTGAAAAGAAATAAGTGATTGAAGTTGGTGAGAAGTATATTCAATTTCCTTGCATCAAAAAATGAGGGGGACTGAGATGCAGCGATAAGGCCCACACCAAATTTTCTCCCCTGGGAGGCTATTGTTGCAATCAGGTCCTGAGAAAACAGATGCGCCTCGTCTATCACTATCAGGCATTTCTTTCTTGAAGCGCTTGCAGCCATCCAGAATGCTGTGAGTGCGAGCGCGCTCAGGAAAATGGACCCCTCTGTTCCAAGTATTGAAAAGTCGGCATCAATGACCAGTATGCCCTGCCTCTCTGTCACATCCTTCAGATCAACGTTCGCGCTTCTTCTACATATGAAACTTCTTATTGAGTCCTCCATGACAAGTCTGCCAAGCTTATCCCTGAGAGGCATCAGCCACTCTTCCCTGAATCTGGGTAACTCCTCTATCAGGAATTTCTTTGTAATCTCATCACTTGTTATTGCGGCAAGCGATGCACAGGCAGCAGGGTTATCCAGAAGCTCCACTGCATCCACAAGATTTGCCCCCTCCAGCTCTTTCAGAGCATGGAGTATTCCCCCCAGCACATACTCGCTTCTCGGTCCCCAGAATTCTTCTCCGAATATGTTTTTCAGCGCTTCGACTACGAATGAGGCCATCATTGAATAGGAGCTCTCATTCGAAACACACCTGAGTGATTGGAGCACATTCATGCCAATCTTCGCATTGATAGGATTCAGGTATATTGCATTGGGAACAGTATCCCTTATGTTCCTTGCCAGTTCTCCGTGTGGATCGATGAGAAGAATGGCAGTCCTTCCTGCCGCCGCCCTGACAAGCTTCGCAATCAGAGAGCTCTTTCCTGTGCCGGGGGAACCAAATATCATTGCACCCCGCTCAACGACTGTAACAGGCATTAGGGCGCTGCCCCTGCCGTTAAGCAGTTTAACTCCATCAACTCTGATGCGTTCTGTATCTGAGGAATAAAAAGGAAAGTCTGCGAATGGAGATAGCAATTCTTTCAGCGCGTCCATGTCGGCAGCGCTTCCCCTTCCCTTTGAAACTGATTTCCTCTCACTGAATATTGCCTCTATATCACCTAGCTCAGTCTGCAATGTGTCGAGGAGGAGTGAACATCTTACGAATATTCCTCTCCTCCTTACAATCGTCCCCTCCTCCTTTCTCACAGATAGCTTCAGCGCAATGGGCTCCTCCCTTACTCTTCGGAATAGAAAGGCTATGTTTTCAAGCACATTTTGCATTTCTTCCAGATTGCCTTCAATTTCAAAGGCGTGCCTGTAGTTGTGATGCCTGTATCCAGGCAGAATCGCAGGAGGATATGGGTTTGCTGAGAACAGTGCATTCATCTTGAATACGTTTAGATTATCCCCTTCCACAACCACCACAGGGGTTGATGCAACCTCAATCATTATTGTATATGAACTGCAGCATTCACCGAGGGAGGCAGCGAGTGAAGCGGTATCCACCACCCCTCTCGGTATTATACTGAAGGAGCTCATCTGTGATATTCTTCGTAATCCAGCATTTCATTTTTTCCAGAAGAATGGCACGATCTGAAATTTAATCCCCTTTTTTGATACAAATACTGCAGATCGAGGCTCTGGCGGCTCCGGACCGATTCGAACGGTCATCACCTGGTTAACAGCCAGATATCTTGCCCATTGGACTACGGAGCCACAGCTTCGCATTTATCATTAATCAATTAAATACTCTTTTTCCATACAACCTTGCATTGTGCAAAATAGGCGCAGCATATAAATCTGTATAGCATTCAATTCTCTGTAAGCCGAAAGTGGTGTTTATGGAAATCAAAGAAGAAACGCTGCACAGGCTCTCCAGACTTGCAATGCTCGAAATAGATGAAATCAGCAAGACACTCCTCGAACTTCAGGGCATACTTGATTTCCTTTCAAAGATAAAGGAGCTGAATCCCTCAACAGGTAATGTGAGACCTGCTTCCCCTCCTTCAAAGGATGAAGTTGTGAATGGTTGTGATGAGGCTGAGGGGATAAGACGCAATTTTCCTTCAACCTCCGGGGATTATCTGAAGGTACCGCTAAACAGGTGAATACATTTGGAAAACGCTGAAGCTCTCTTTGAAAGGAAAAGGAAAAGTGCAGTTCTAAGCAGGACAAATGCATTCATTTCGCTCTGCGACTATGAAACACCGGAGAAAGAGGGCATACTGAGCAACACTGTCTTTGGTATCAAGGACAACATTGCTGTGCGCGGTATGAAATTGACATGCGCATCCAATATGCTCAGCAATTACGTTTCCCCTTACGATGCAACAGTTGTGTCCAGGCTCAAAGCAGAGGGAGCACTCATACTTGGCAAGAACAATATGGATGAATTCGCGTGCGGTTCCTCGGGGGAAAACTCTGCATTCGGTCCAACGCTGAATCCAGTGTTTGAGGGACTTGTTCCTGGTGGAAGCTCCTCAGGCTCTGCCGCATCTGTTGCAGAGGGCACTGTTGATGCATCCCTCGGCTCCGACACAGGCGGCTCTGTCAGATGCCCTTCTTCATTCTGCTGTACTGTCGGCCTTAAACCATCCTATGGCAGGGTATCAAGATATGGTCTCGTGGATTTATCCATGAGCCTTGAATCCCCGGCGCCCATAGTACCATGGGGGGCAGAGGAGCTGCTTGCACGCATTATGGATGTTATCTCCGGCCCTGATCCCAGGGATCAGGCAACTGCCAACGCTTCAAAGACAGAGTGTGTGAGGCATCTGGAGGATATCTCACCTGAAAGCATCTCAGTCGCCATTCCAGAAAATGTGCTGAATCTGTGCACTTTGGAGGTTCAGAGCTCCTTCCGCAGTTTTGTTTCTTTCCTGCAGGATGCAGGGGCATCAGTTCAAAGGTGCTCACTTGAGACAATAGACATAGCCCTTCCCTGTTACTACATTATAATGTATTCAGAATTCGCCTCAGCCATGCAGAGATACGATGGCCTCAAGTTCGGTTATTCTTCAGACGCTGCTTCAGTAGAAGAGAGGATTGTGAAGAGCCGAATGATGCTTGGAAATGAGGTTAAGAGAAGGATACTGCTTGGCACATACATCACGAGCGCAGAGGGGAGAAGCGCCTGGTATCAACGCGCACTTGCAGCGAGAAATGCTGTGACCTCTGAGCTCAGGTCGCTGACAGATGAATATGACTTCATACTCATGCCCACAATGCCACTCGGCCCATATCCCTTCGGTTCAAGGCTGAGCCCCGTTGAAATGTATGCAACAGACGCACTGACAGTTCCTTCAAATCTTGCAGGTCTCCCCTCTCTCAGCTTTCCCATTTCCCCTGGTATTGGAGCACAGTTGATAGCCGGCCACGGAAAGGATGAGGAGCTTGTAGCAGCACTGCATGCAATCAGGATGGAGGGATGGAAATGGAAGAGCACAGCATGATGGTTGGGCTTGAGATACATATTTATCCCTTCACACGAAGAAAAATGTACTGTTATTGCAGCGCAGAGCTACAGGATGCAACGCCCAACAGCATTCTTTGCCCGATATGTGCAGGACAGCCGGGGGCTAAACCGCTTGCCCCCAACGAGGAATGCATAAGGGCAGGCATACGCATAGCAAGGATACTTGGAATGCATCTCGCCGAAAAGCCAGTGACAACAATGAGGAAGCATTACTTCTATCCTGACCTTCCATCGAACTACCAGAGAACATCTGAGCCATTCGCCACCGGAGGCGCTCTAGGAACGGTGAGATTCGGTGAGATACACTGGGAGGAAGACCCGGGGCAGTACAACGCTGCAAAGGGTCTGGTAGATCTCAATAGATCTGGCATTCCGCTGCTTGAACTTGTAACAATGCCTGATATAAGGAGTTCGAAGGAGGCACGTGCATTCCTTCAGGACCTGCTTATGCTCCTGAGTTTCCTGGGCATCTCAAGGGAAGGTGCACCCATCAAGGTGGATACAAATATCTCGCTTGACGGAGGGGAAAGGGTGGAGGTGAAGAACATAAACTCTGTGACTGGAGTATCCGAAGCGATAGAATATGAGTATTCGAGGCAGAGCGAATTACTTTCCAGGGGGGAAAGGGTAAGAAGGGAAACAAGACATTTTGATGAGGTAACAGGCGAGACGTATTCGCTTCGATACAAGGAGACACTTGAAGACTATAGATATATGGAAGATCCAGACATAGCGCCTGTGGACATTTCTCTGATTTCAGTTCCTGAAGACAGGAACCCGTTCCTGCATCTCAGGGAAGCTGTTTCCTCGGGCGTACCTGAAGATGAGGCGAGAACCATGCTGATTGACCCTCCACTTTTCTCACTCTATGAATATCTGTCTCAGTATACTGGAAAACAGTTTGCCTCCAGGTTTGTCACAAGGGATGTGAAGGGGGAATTGAACTACAGAAAGCTTTCTTCTTCATGGCTCAACGCATCTTTTGCTGAAAAGGTGAAGCCTCTAGCTGTTGAATATGCCGCTGGAAGGTTGAGCAACCAGAATGCACTGCTGCTGTTGCGCTCTCTCTTCAATGGAAAGGATATATCGCATGAACTGAAGGCGCTTGCTGGCAATTATGCAGGAATAAATGAAATCAGGGAGACTGCAAGCAGGGTTCTGAATGCAAACCCTGGCGCCGTCAGCCGCTATCTCAAAGGCAACAAGGAGGTAATCAATTTCCTGGTTGGCAGCTGCATGAAGGAGCTGAAGGGCAAGGCGAAGGCACAGGATATACTGGCGGTGATGGAAGAGCTACTCTCCAGCGTCAGGGCATCGGAGAGATAGCCTGTAGGAGTTTCATTGAAATGCATTGAAGATGTGGCATTGGACAGTGCTTTAGCATTGAGGTTGAATGAAACCTCGGTACCATTGTATTGTCCACTGTATGATAGAATATATCCAGCGGGCAGCGGCGCGCTGTTTGAAAGTATTTCTTCAATCGAGCTATTGCCATAATGCATCACTATCTGCAGGCTCGCATTTCTCAGGGCATCATAGAAATTCTCAGCAGACCACACAATATCTCCATACGTACCGCCTATTCCCATATCCATTGGCTCTTTCACGCCTGTGATGTAATGCTGCCTCTGCATCAGTGACATGTTGAAATCGCCATTCGGCTCAAGCAGCCAGGGGGCAAACAATGCCCCTGATGCGCTGAGGAAGAGTGTATAGTTCCTTTGAAACGAAGCGTTCTTGAGCGTTGTTTCTTCAGAAACAGGTCTTGCAAATAGATGTACCAGCAATTCAGTGCTCCTGTTACTGTAAAGGTATACTGTTGAGTTCACAAGCACACTGAACTGGAGTGGAAGCGTGAAACTGCTTGAATCGAACAGCACGCCTGCGTCAGCTGTCCCGTTCAGATATGTGCTGAAGTTTAAAGTATCGCTGCCCATTACCCTCTCATTTGCGCTGCCAGTCATGTTTGCATCAATCGCTATGACTGTTACATTGCCGCTCACTGTGCTTGTGTTGACATAGAGTCTTGTTATGCCATGTGGATTGGATATGTTGAAGATAGAGCTTACACTGTATTCCATTTCGCTTCCAGTTGCAGGCTTGGCATAATGAAAGGTGTAGGGCAGGACAACAAACTGTCCTCTGATGTCGCCAGTGCCAAGGGAATAGGAATAGTGGACCTCCAGAGTATATTGCCCTGGAACATAGAATGCATGCACCCATTTCTGACTGTGCACAGGAAATGAGGAAACGTTGCCCTCAGGCCCATTGACAGTTACATTCACTATCATTGCGCCTCCCGCTAACTGCTCAGGTGCTCCACTGAGACTGACAGTCACGTTGTTCCCCAAAAGCGCTGTCTCAGGGCTGATCTTCAACGCCGGGGGCAGTAAGATGTTGACTGTGAATGCGGAGATAATGGCCACGGCCACAACTGCAATAGCTATAGCCAGCACTGCAATTTTTTTCATTTATATATGCTCAGTAATAACCAATATCTTAACTTAGCTCCTATGGATATGTATGCAGAGTGGCAATGAATTGTATGCGCAGGACAACAGCCTCTCTTCTTTCTCTCATTGCAGCATACGTCACAATAACACTCTATGTCAACATAGTGAGGTATGAGCACTTTCTCAACTATGAATGGGACCTCGGCGTGATCATGCAGTCACTCTGGTCCACAACCCATGGATTTCTCATGTTTGAGACAGCCGATTTCAGCACTGCTGGTTTGAAAAGCTATCTTGAACTCAACACATCCTTAATTGCACTGCCTGTCGCATTCCTGTTCAGATTCTTTCCTTCTGCCTCATTCCTTTTTCTACTTCAGAGCATTGTTGCTGGTGCTTCAGCTATCCCGCTGTTTCTCATCTCCTCAAACATGGGAAACAGTGAGCGTTCATCTCTCATTCTGTGTGCCCTTTACCTCTTCAGTTTCCCATTACTATCGGCCATCTTCTTCGACTTCCACTGGGAGGCCTTCATTCCTGTGGAATATCTCTTTCTTTTTTACTTCGTCCAGAACAGCAGAAGGATCCCATCGTTCCTCATAATACTGCTTGGCACCTTCACACTTCAGGTCTTTCCATTTCTGTCTGCTGCAATCGGCCTGTTCAAATTCACTGAAAGGAAAAAGGCAGCAAGCCTGCTTGGTATTCAGCTCATCCTTTTCTCTGCTTTTTCATTTGTAGTGGACTTCTCCATTCAGCACTTTCTTATTTTCCCTCTGGTCGGGTCTGTTTATCCAGATGCATCGCATGTGATACATTTCATAGCTATAGGAAAGCTGGCACTGCCCCTTTCATCAATGTACTGGCTCTTGCTTCTCCTCTCTCTCGGTTTCCTTCCTCTACTGAGGCCATCGTACCTCATACTGAGCATCCCATGGTTCATTGAATCCACATTTCTCTATTCCTTCTTCTCAGTCCATCTGGGCAATCAGTACGCATTCATAGCCTTTCCACCACTTGCTGTTTCTGCTGCTGTATCCCTTCCTTTATTCAGAGGAAGGGAGCCAATCCTCGGTACATTCACACTTCCCTCAATAATAATCTCATTTGCACTGATCACAGGTCTCACAGGTATTTCGCGCTATCTGTTCAGCACCTCACCAGATATACTGTACCCATCCATTTACATACTTTCATACACGATGGTGTCAACCATTCTTTCGTATTTTCTTATTTTCAGAAGAAAGGAAATCGCATATTTACTCGCAAAGAATCGTGGGATTCCATTGCTTCTCATCTCCCTGCTCATTCTCAATCTAGCACTGGGGCCACTGAACACACTGAATTACAATGCAACAACCTATGCTGGCTATCGCGTCACGTTCCAGCAGAGCCCTGCATTCAGTTATTTCATTCGAATGATTTCAGTCATACCTCGTAATGCCACAATATTTGCCTCAAACAACCTTTTCCCCTACGTTGCAAAGGACTTGAACGCATACGGCATACTGTACACTTTTAGCAGAAGCAATTTTCCCTACCTGCCATTTACAGCAAGCAATCCGCCTGAATTTGTGCTTCTGGATACTTCTTACTTTCTCATACCGCCATTCCTCTCCTCACAACTTTTCAATACAAGTGTCTACGGCCTCCGCTCATACATACTGGAGCAGCAGTTTCCTGGAACAATCTATCTCTTCCAGCTGCATTACAGGGGTGCGACACAATCCTATATGTTATACAGACAGCCGGTCCAGCTCTATCTCAATTACAGGAATTTTGATCTCGGGCCATCGGGATTTGTGGCACACCTTAAGAATTCACGTTATGGCTATGTCATTGAGAGCCGCTATGCCCATAGAAATGAAGGCGTTGTTTACAATACAATCTGGTATGGCCCATACATCACTCTGAAGCCAGGCGCATATATTCTTCAAATGAATCTGAGTGTGAGCGGCAACGGCTCAGTGCTTTACGTTGATGGGAGCTCAATATATTCCCCACTCTATTACTCCCTAAATCTCACATCCACCCATGGCTGGAGGACAATAACAGTATACTTTACAGTCAAGGAGCCATATCCAATCAGTGAGTTCAGGGGATATCTTGTCTATTCCAATGGTACTCCAGCAGGCAGGGTTATATTGAACTACATGGTGCTGAAATATCTGGGATAATCAGCGCCAGACAAGATGCTCGCTTCCAAGATAATTGGCTGTGAAGCCAAACATTATGCCTATGAGATTTGCACCCAGATACTCGAAATGCATGAATACAAGGAGCGCAAGCAGCCCTATATTGATGGCAGCACCAAGGATCGCGACACCATGATATCCCACGAAACGCTTCAGGAAATTCACACGCTTTCTTATCGCAAATGTCCATGTATTGTTTATCACAAAGTTTGAAATTATCGAAGCCTCAACTGCTGCAGCAGAGGCAAAAAGCAACGGGATCTGATGGACGAGAAGGAAGAGCAGCAGTTCATTGATCACAGCGCCGATAGCTCCCACTAGCACGAATTTAAGAACCCTGTAATCTGACAGTTTGAAGAGAAGCTTGACGTATCTGAACATCTCACGCAATCCGAACTTGCTTTTCCCTGCCATTCTATTGCCGAACGAATAGGGGATTTCAACCACACTGCAATTGCGGCATCCTGCCAGCATCATTAAAAGTATCTTATAACCGTCTGAAATTACAAAATCATCTGAGAAAAGCTCCCTTCTGAAAAGGAAGAAGCCGGAGAGAGGATCCATTATTTTCTTTGTCTCAGGGATGAGCAGATGCGCCAGCGCAGTGCTTACCCTGGATACAAGTTTTCTTGTGAAACCTAGTTCACATGCGCCACCTCTCACGTACCTTGAAGCTATTACAATATCAGCACTGGCTGCCCTTTCCAGCATCAGGGGGATCATATTAACTGGGTGCTGCCCATCAGCATCCATCACAACCACATATTTGCCTGATGCAACCTTCAATCCTTCTGCGATCGCGCTTGCAATACCTTCCTTCTTTTCCCTTTCCACTACCTTTATATTTCCATATCTGGAAGCAAGCTCCTGTGCTATCTTGCCTGTGCCGTCGGGGCTTCCGTCATCTATTATCACTATTTCAATATCAATTGCCAGCTCCTCGAGCTCATGCACTATGACAGGTAGGTTTTCAGCCTCGTTATATGTGGGTAATTCAACAGTCAGCAGCGCCATTTAACTCAGACCTTGTAATTCAAAGCTATTAAATGTTGCGCTGAAAGTTCCGTTAGCTGACCATGAGGCAACCAGATAAGAAAATATGCAGTCTCTCGTATTCCACCCCAATCTCTGAGCCATACTGTATACATAGGCAAAGCTCACTGTCGTGTGGTTCGTCAGTATGACTACAAGGTTCGAAGATGGAGTGAAAAGCTGGCTGGCACCACTCGAATTATATCCTATCCATATCTGCTTCGTGAGGTTTTCGAAGCCAAACTGAACTCCATAGAAAACATCAGGATAGCCGAGGGCGGTAACATTACTCTCAGTGATAGTTGAATTGCTATTGAAGATGAGATTGTATTTCAGCACATAATTCCCGGCTGCAAGTCCCGAGAGATTGATGCCGTCACTGTAAATTTCTGAAGCTGCCCACCCCGTTTCAGTTGAATGCCTTATTGCAGTGAGCACTATTTCCTGGTTCTGCGAATATATGTAACCATTCCCTCTCTGGTCATTTGTACCGAATATCCACCCTGGTGGAATGGAGTTCGCTGGACTATTCACCGGGTCAATCAAATATGGATTGACGAATAGAGGTTTTGAAGGAAGCGTCACAGGCGGACTGCTGATGGATGCAAGGTAGTCGCCATAATATGCTATGACACGGAATGAAACGCCCTGCTGCAGAAAATCAAGTGGAGTGTTGGGCAATATTGTCAGATTATTTATTCCAGGTGTCAGCACTGGATTTATCGCACTCCACAGCAGGCCATTGGCACTTACAATCGGACCATTGACGAGTATCCTGAAATAGACAGGCTGATACAGCAATTCACCATTGAGTGGAGTATATTTCACTGTCACATTCATCATGGTTATTACATTGAGTAGATCGGCAGGGTCGGAGAAACCATCTATCTTGAGTATTTCAAACGGTTCGTGCTGATGTGTCATGATGCCAAATGCTGTTACACCTCCGGCACCTGCTATGAGACAGACAACCATCACACTCTCCACTTTTTTTGTTTTAAGGCTGTTAAGCCTCAACCTGATGCTCTGTTGATCCTTTTGAGTGAGTTGATATGCAGCAGATGCGGCAAGTATATCGGGCAGTGCAAGCAATATCAGGTAGGGCCAGTAGAGCACATAATTGACAAGCAATCTATAGTAAAAGAGGAAGGGTATGACAGGCAACGCGAAATAGGCAAGGCGCATCTTTTCAAAATTGTTGATGTAAAGAATGAACAGAAAGACAAGAAGCATTGCTGGAATGATGTAAAATGCTGAATAGGCTATGCCAGATATATCTGCGAAGGATATGATGGAAACGCCCATCCCTATACCTATCACTGGTTGATTTGCCACGCCTGCAACATTGTGCAGCCAGGCGGCCGGGTTCATTGCAATGAAAGGCAAGTTGGGGAGGAGGAAGAAAACTGCAGTGGAGATTGCAAAGAGAATTGATTTTGAAAATGATCTGCCTGTTTCCCTGTATATGAAATAAAGGAAGAAGGGAAAAATAACTGCAGGCGTCTGTTTGAACGCCACAGCCAGACCGAAGAAGGCCCCCGAGAGGAGAACATCCTTTCTGTTTATGTAGGCGAGTGAAAGCAGCACTACCCATACTATATCTGTTACCCCGCCGACTGAATAATAAATCCAGTTTATGTCTATGAGAAGCAGAAAGGCAGCATAGGGGAAAAGATACCCCATGCCCTTCCTGGAATAATAGGCAAAGAGTACAACAAAGGAGAGCAGGTTGAATACAATGAGGATAAGATTGCTTTCCAGGTGAAAAAGGACTGCAGGAATAAAAACAAGAACAGAGAGCCCTGGGTATACCAGGTATTTGACGTACCCACCCTTCAGAAGCGGCGTTATAAGATACAATGGTACGCTGTAGAATGAGAAAACATTGGCCATGTTGCCATTGACATATGGATCAATGCCGTGCAGGAGGAGATATGCGCCGTATGTGTCTATGGCGATCTCATCCGTCCCGAAGACCGGGAATCTCTGTATCAGCACGATGAAAAATGCTGCAATCCCGGGCAGGAGGAATAGTATGAAGTATTTCTCAAGTGTAGAGGAGAGGATTGATGATGAGCCGACTATGAGGGCAAGGCCCGCTATGAACAGGAGAATCCACTCTGGGATTAACATGGAAAGATTGAGATAACCAAAGTCCTGCCAGGCAATTGTTGCTATTGTGATGTAAGCTATTCCAAGTGCAATGTATGAAAATCTCCCTACCAGTGCCCTGAGTGTGTTTACATCTAAACGAAGTTCATTTCGTGCTCTTTCCATCCTCTATGTCGAAGTGTTTGAGCCACTATAATAATTGTGACCATCACGAAAGTTTTATCAGCGTCATCGTATCCGTGACCCCTGGCAGTGTCCTTATTTCATCAACCTTCCTGTTCAGCTGTTCCATGGTGTCTGCACGCATCTCAACAGCCAGATCGTATTCACCGCTTGTCTCATAGACAGGGAGGCCTGATTCCTTCAGCCTTTTGCCCACAAGTTTAGTCTGATCCAGCTGTGTTTTCAGAAGCACTATGGCTCCCACCTCACTTGATCGTGTAATGACAGTGAACTTCTCTATCACTCCATTCCGCAGCATACGCGCTATCCTGGCACGCACTCCTCCTTCAGTGAGATGCACCCTTCTGGCTATCTCCACATTCTTTGTCCTGGCATTCTCCCTGAGGATTGCGAGTATCTGGCTGTCAATCTCATCGATGGCCCTATGCTGTGGCTTTGTTTCCCGATTCTCTAAGCTTGATGTCACCATTGCGGAATTATAGCATGCATATGTATTAATTGATTGCTCTCTTGCTGCCGGGGTATTTAAATCAGTGGGATTGCTTCATTTAACTACCCATACATTCGATATGCCTTACCTTAGAAAATGCTCTGAACTTCCTTTGCATTTAGCCTCTTTCTCAGCTCCTCAAAGTCTATTTCCTCCTCATACTCCCCACTGAACATCCTTGCTGAGATTTCCAGATTCTTTGCAATCCTTATATTTCTGCACATTGGGCATTCTATCTTCTTTCCAAGCATCCTCTTGAGTGTGACTGTCTCCTCATCAAGCTGTATCTCTGCCTTGCAGTTCTCGCATTTGACATTTATCAATCTGGAAGGCATTCAACCCCTATCCCGCCATATTTCCAAAGCCTAAAGGCAGGATGTGTAAAAACGATGGTGTATTAACTATTTTCATTTCATTGCACATTGCCGTATACATAGGCGTCCCAGGCGCAACTTCCTGAAATTGAGAGCCGGAGAGGGAAATTCAGCCTACAGTCAACTTTCCGACGCTCAAGGGGAATTCAACTGTGAACTCAGTGACTAACGTTTCACTGCCCTCTATCCCTCATGGGCAGTAGACACGCTTTGAAGTGTGGACCTGAGCTGCTCATTCTCTTTCAACAACCTTTTATTTTCCCTGGTCAGCCTTTCGTTTTCTTTAGTCCGATGGTCGACTTTAGACACAAGACCTTTAACTTCAACAATCAGACCTGTTGTCATTGCGCTTTACGGAAGTAAGGCTTCCTTGGCTCTCGGAATTGAAGCTCATCAGCCCTTACTTTCTCGTATATGTCAGGCGCATGTTTCGATATCTCCTGAATCAAAAAATACCTCCTTTTCAGAAACCCTTCATTGTACGGCTGCTATTTTGCATGAACACATCGTCTACCTCTTACCTGGAGGCCGATGCGCCCTCCAAGTATACCTTTTCAAGCAGACCATGAATTTTGATTATGGACTGCAACTGCAGGTTTGCGGAGCGTGTTTCTCTGCGAAAATATAGGAATTTCATTCGAGTTTATAGATGGAACACTGGAAACAAGGGATTTTTCAAGTCAGCATTCTCTGATCCACTGAAAACCGTGAACATTTTTCTTCTCATTTTACATAAATTTCTAATAAGCTCGCTGTCGCAAATTCAGGCAACGGCATTTGATATCCCTCTTCGGCGTGGGCATTCAAACATAAAAGTTGATTGGCGTTGTACAGGTTCTTTCGAAATTACAACAAATAATGTACGACGCTATTTCTTCCCCTTCTTAGTAAAATGCACATAATTATACTCGTTTATTAATTTCAGAACACTGATTTCCTTGAGGGTTTCTGGTGCCTGGGATTGACTTCTGATATGAGCGACCTGTTTCTGATTGATTTTCATAAATTCCCAGTAATTTTCAAAACTCTTATTGCTATTCTTCCAATGACACCGATAGCCCCTGGCTATCTTATTGTCCCAGAGAGGAAAGAACTTTGGACATAAAAGATGTAGAGATTTTGCCACGGATACTGGGCTAGATGATACCTTAGCATGTTTCTTGTCCCTTCCTTTACCCTCGATCCTGAGTGCGTAGAGGAAATCATTTTAGATTTGGCTCACTTCGTCTTTCATATCCTCACGCAGTTCCGATATATCCCGCTTTCTAAGTTCTTCCAGTTTTTCCCTATGAAGATTGATGGCACACTGAATTAAACAATAATTTAGTCTACCGAATCTGTAGAATGCGGAGTTCCAAATTAACAACAGAACACCAATAGCATTAGAAATTTCATAAGCATCATTCCAGTATTCACGGATATACTTGGTCGAGATTTCATATACAGGAGCCCGCGGTTCCAAGTTCTTGAACTCCTCGTGGGCCTTCTCCAGATCATCCCAACTTGGTTCTGGAAAGGTTTTATCACTTTTATTTACGGACTCAGTATCCGCTTTCATAATGCCTCCACGGATTATATCTCAGGGGCAATACCTGACAGACAATTTCCAGTAACCTCTCAGCTTCTTGATATAAAAATGTTAGGAGTTTGAGGGAAGCAGTAAAACTACGACCTTTAGGGAGGAGATACACGGACTTCCCTCAATAGAAAATTTAATAATAACTTCTCTTTCCTAATAAATAACCTAATAAATAATGTTCAGAACTATTAAACTGAAGCTCCCATATCAAACAGCTCATTGAAACTGCAAGGCAGTTCAAGGAAGCAACGCAAATAGTTCTGGACTATGGTTTTGAGAATAAAACATTCAACAAAAACAAACTCAATAAAGTCACATACAGCTGTTAGGGAAAGGATACCCACACTGCCATCCGCCCTCGTACAAACAGCAAGAGACACTGCATCTGAAGCATTAAAAGCAACAGAGCTTAAGAAGAAAATAAAGAAGAAATCCTTGACAATAAGATATGACAACAGAACATTCAAATTCTATCCAGATTCACACACAATATCCTTGACAACAGTGCAGGGAAGATTGGTGTATCCAGTGTCACATTCTCCATTAATTGACAAATACAAGGGTGAATACACAAATGCTCAATTGGTAATAGATGAAAAGACAAATAGAATATTCATAATGGTTCAGGTGAATATTCCAGATAAAGAGGTGATTAAAAAAGAGGATGTGAAAGTATTGGGAATGGATAGAGGAATAAAGAATATAGCAGTACTTTCAA